>Ga0160464_100005_pt1 | contig 402618 bp, 348 predicted proteins | sample HID1971I_E11MG_FD_108275 | JGI IMG/M metagenome (GOLD analysis project Ga0160464, IMG submission 108275) | Enriched millipede-associated microbial communities from UW Madison campus, WI, USA - HID1971I_E11 MG | ecosystem: Host-associated > Arthropoda: Insects > Digestive system > Unclassified ...
GCCGTTTCACCGAAGTGAGACGTTGTTGCCGATGCCGCTTCGTCGTTCGCCTCAGAGGCTTTCGTCGTTGCGAGCCGCCTATTATGTCAGGCTTTTCGTTTCCGTCAACACCTTCTTTCGAAGAAGTTGACGTCCTGTTCCTTCGCGGTTGCCGCCTTGCGGTGGCCCCTGCGTCGGGGGAGGGAAAGTATGTCCCTATCGGGGTCGTTTGTGAAGGGGGTAGACGACTTTTTTTCACGCCGCCTCCCTTCCATTCATGCTGGACGGGGTCCGGATCGCCCGAACCCCTTGTGCCGCTTAGGCCGCGACCAGCAACACGCGTGCGAAGGTCCGCTTGCCGACCTGCAGCAGGCCTTCAAAGCCGGGCACGAACACCTGCTGGGCATCCTCCACGACCTCGCCATCCACCTTCACCGCACGCTCTTTGAGCTTGCGGGAGGCCTCGGAGTTGCTCGGGGTGAGGCCTGCCGCCGTCAACAAGGCACCAATACGCAGGCCTTCAGCGGGGATGCTCACTTCCTGCAGCGGCAGCAGCGTCACATCGCCCTGCCCGGTCACTGCGGCATTCCAGCCGGCAATCGCCTGTTCGGCCGCTGCGGCATCATGGAAGCGGGTGGTCAGCTCACGGGCCAGGCGCAGCTTCACCTCGCGCGGGTTCAACCCGCCCGCCTCGACCTGCTCGCGCAGGGCCTTGGCCTCGGCCTGGCTGATATCAAAGGAGAGCAGCTCGATCCAGCGCCACATCAGGTCGTCGCCGATCTTCATGGTCTTGGTGACGATGTCGATGGCCGGTTCGCTGATACCAATATAGTTGTTGAGGGACTTGGACATCTTGGCCACGCCATCCAAGCCTTCCAGCAGCGGCATGGTCAGCACGATCTGCGGCTTCTGCCCGTAGTGCTCCTGCAGGCCACGGCCCATCAGCAGGTTGAACTTCTGGTCGGTACCGCCCAGTTCGACGTCCGCTTCCAGCGCGACCGAGTCATAACCCTGCACCAGCGGGTACAGGAACTCATGCAGGGCAATGGACTGCTGGGCGGCATAGCGCTTGGCGAAATCGTCGCGCTCGAGCATGCGCGCCACGGTGTGCTGGCCGGCCAGGCGGATCATGTCGGCGGCGGCCATCTTGCCGAACCACTCCGAATTAAAGCGCACTTCGGTCTTCTCGCGGTCCAGCACCTTGAAGACCTGGTCTTCATAGGTACGCGCGTTGGCCAGCACGTCTTCCTTGGTGAGCGGCTTACGGGTGACGTTCTTGCCCGAGGGGTCGCCGATCATCCCGGTGAAGTCGCCGATCAGGAAGATCACCTGGTGGCCGAGGTCCTGGAACTGGCGCAGCTTGTTGAGCAGCACGGTATGGCCCAGGTGCAGGTCCGGTGCAGTGGGGTCGAAGCCGGCCTTGACCCGCAGCGGACGGCCGCTTTCCAGACGCTGGCGCAGTTCGTCGGATTTGAGGATCTCATCGGCGCCTCGCCCGATCAGGGCAATGGCTTCTTCAATCGAGGACACGTGACAACTCCCGGCAATGCCTTATTTATATGAATGGCGTTAAGTACAAGTTAACCGCAGGTGCTTCACAAAATCCAATAGGCACAAGGGTTTGACGCGGTATTTATACCTGTCTATGTTACCGACGTTTGGGCCCGCGCTCCCGGGCCAGCCAGGAACAGACCGACGATGCTCAATTCCGATCAAGGCCGCGCGCGCAAGCAGCGCTTCAAGGAACGTCTCCACGTTCTCCACGACACCGCCCTCCATCGGAAGCTCAAACAGCATCTTCCCGCGGCCTTCAACCAGCGCTGGACCCGTCGCCACTGGATGCACGCCAGCCTGTTCGCCACCATCGGCGCCCTGGTGGCCACGATCGTCCCGGGCTTCTCGCACACCATCGACTCGCCCTACTCGGTCAGCCATTCGACCCTGGCGCTGCCGTTGCCGCCGCTGTCGCTGGAACGCCAGCAGCAGACCCCTGGCGACAGCTGGCAGGTGCTGCGCGTCCAGCGCGGCCAGACCCTGAGCAACCTCTTCGACCAGGCCGGCATCCCGGCCACGGTGATGCACCAGGTGCTGGAGCACCCCGGTGTGCGCGAGTCGCTGACCAAGCTGCGCCCCGGTGCGGAAATCGCCTTCGACCTGCCGCTGTCCGGTGAGCTGCGCACGATCCGCTTCGACCGCGATGCCGACAACCGTGTGGAGCTGTCCCTGGCCGGCGACAAGATCACCGAGACGGTGAGCAAGCGCGAGAGTTCGACCCGCCGCGTGGTCGCCAGTGGCGAGATCACCAGCTCGCTGTATGCCGCCGCGCGCAAGGCGGGGTTGTCGCCGTCGGCGATCGCGACGATGACCGACGAGATCTTCAAGTACGACATCGACTTCTCCAAGGACCTGCAGCCGGGCGACCGCTTCAGCGTGGTGCTGGATGAAACCTGGCGCGAAGGCGAGAAGGTGGACACCAGCAAGATCCTCGCGGCGACCTTCAGCTCTGGCGGCAAGACCTACAGCGGCTTCCGCTTCGACCGCAACGGCAAGTCCGAGTATTTTGATGCCAGCGGCCGGCCGCTGAAGAAGAGCTTCATCCGCATGCCGATCCAGTTCGCGCGCTTGAGCTCGAGCTTCGGCGCACGCAAGCACCCGGTGCTGGGCAAGATGCGCATGCACAAGGGCGTGGACTACGCCGCGCGCACCGGCACCCCGATCATGGCTGCCGGCGATGCCCGCGTGCAGTTCGCCGGGACCCAGCGCGGCTACGGCAACGTCGTGATCCTGGACCACGGCCGTGGCCACACCACCCTGTACGGGCACATGTCGCGCTTCGGCAAGATCAAGACCGGCCAGCGCGTGGCCCAGGGCACGGTGATCGGCTATGTCGGCTCGACCGGCCTGGCGACCGGCCCGCACCTGCACTACGAATTCCGCGTCAACGGCGTGCACCGCAACCCGCTGTCGGTGACGATGCCGCCGCCGGAGCCGCTGCAGGGCGCCGAACTGGCCGCCTTCCGGGCGCAGACGGCCCCGGCGCTGGCCCGCATCCAGGGCATGGAAAAGCTGATCTACGCCGATGCCAGCCCGGCACCGGATGCCAAGGCCGCCGATACGGCGACGGCGAAGGCCGGCAAGCCGGTCAAATCCAACCGCGGCTGATCGCTGCGATTGACGGCGGCAACGGGTTGCGCGGAAGCTGCACGCAACCCGTTGGACCGCCTGGCCATGACCTCTGCTGTTGATCCCACCACCCCGCTCTACCTGGGCCTGATGTCCGGCACCAGCGCCGACGGCGTCGATGCCGCGCTGGTGCAGTTCCCCGCCGAGGGCGGCTGCCGCTTCATCCATGGCCTGACCCACGACTGGGATCCGGCGGTCCGTGCCGAGCTCATCGCGCTGGGCGAAGGCGGCACCATCACCTCGCTTGATGCACTGGGGCGCCTCGATGCCCAGGTCGGGATCACGTTCGCCGACGCCGCCAACCGCCTGCTGGACAGCGCGCGCATCGACCGCGCCCAGGTGCAGGCGATCGGCTCGCACGGGCAGACCGTGCGCCACCGGCCGCTGGCCGATCCCGCCTTCACAATGCAGATCGGCGACGCCAACCGCATCGCCGAGCTGACCGGCATCACCACCGTGGCCGATTTTCGTCGGCGCGATGTCGCCGCCGGCGGCCATGGCGCGCCGCTGATGCCGGCGTTCCACCTGGCGATGCTGGGCGACAGCGATGAAGACCGCGCGGTGCTCAACCTGGGCGGCATCGGCAATCTCACCCTGATCCCGCGCGAGGGCACGCCGCGCGGTTTCGATACCGGCCCGGCCAACGCACTGATGGATGCCTGGTGCCAGCGCCATCGCGGCGAACCGTTCGATGCCGACGGCGCGTTCGCGGCCAGCGGCCAGGTGGATGCCGCACTGCTGGCGCGCTGGCTGGCCGATCCGTGGTTTGCGCTGCCGCCGCCCAAGAGCACCGGGCGCGAGCAGTTCCACTTGGACTGGGCGCAGGCGCAGCTGGGTGAGGGGCAAGTGTCGGGCGCGGATGTGCAGGCGACGCTGCTGGAACTGACGGCCGCCACCGTGGCCGATGCGCTGCTGGCCCACCTGCCGGGCGCGAAACGGGTGCTGGTGTGCGGCGGTGGCGTGCGCAATCCGCAGTTGCTGCGGCGCCTGCGTACGCGGCTGCCGGGCGTGGTGATCGAATCCAGCGCGGTGCACGGGCTGGACCCGGACTATCTGGAGGCGATGGGGTTCGCCTGGTTGGCGCAGCGCACGCTGGCCGGGTTGCCGGGCAATCTGCCGAGCGTGAGTGGCGCGCGGGGGCCGCGGATCCTCGGGGCGATCCACCCGGCCTGAGAGGCCACGGCGGCGGGCCTGCGTGCGGCGGTCATCGCCGATGCGCGGTTCGGTGCGTGCCGCCGTTACAGCCCCTGCGCGTCCGGCAGCGCCTGCAGGGCGGCGATCGCATCGGCGAGCGCATCGACTTCGGGATCGTGGAAGCCGCTGCGGACCTCCAGTTCGCTGGCGAACAGGCCTTGTTCCAACAGCGCCACGCATGTCTCCTCGCGGGTCCAGCCCCGCGCGACCGCGATCCGGCGGATACGTTCCAGCAACAGCGGGTCCACCTCCCGCAGCAGTAGATCAGCCATCGTTCTCCCCGTTGGCGCGCCGCCATACCCGCGGCCGTTATGCCGGCATGATCCATCAGGCCCTGCCGGCACGCAAACCACTCAGGCCGTGCTGCGGTCCCGGATCCGTGGCCACAGCCAGATCAGCAGCAGCAGGGTCGGGATGACCGTGGTGGCGCTGAGGATGAAGAAGGTGCTGTAGGAGCTCGCCTCCACGATATAGCCGGAGACGCCGCCGACGAACTTGCCCGGGAGGTTGGCCAGCGACACCAGCAGTGCGTACTGGGTAGCGGTGAAGTTGCGGTCGGTCAGCGAGGACATGAAGGCGACCAGCACCGTGCCGGCAAAGCCCTGGAACAGGTTGTCCGCGCTCAGCGCCGCGTAGAACGCCCACAGCTGGCCCGGGTTGTGCGCCATCAGCAGGAACGCCAGGTTGGACAGCGCCACGCCCAGCGCGGCGACCAGCAACATGCGGCGGAAGCCGAACGCGGCCACCGCGATGCCACCGAGGAAGGCACCGCCGATGCCCATCCACACCCCGAACAGCTTGGAGACGGTGGCGATATCGGCCTTGGTGAAGCCCGAATCCAGATAGAACGGACCGGCCATCACCCCGATCACCTGATCCGGGAACTTGTAGAGCCCGACGAAGGCCAGCAGCACCAGCGCCAGCACCACGCCGTTGGTGCTGAAGAAGCTGGCGATCGGCTGCCAGAACGCACCGAAGAAATCGATCCGGCGCTGGATGCGCACCTCGGGCTGCTCCGGCTCGCGGCACAGCAGCGTGGTGATGATCGGCAGGATCATCAATGCGGCCATGGCCAGGTAGGCCACGATCCAGCTCTCGAACTGGGCCAGGTACAACGCGCCCGCACCCGCCAGGATCAGACCAATGCGATAGCCCAGTGTGTAGGTCGCGGCGAGTGCCGCCTGGGCGCTCTCCGGCGCGATCTCGATGCGGTAGGCATCGACCACCGAATCCTGGGTGGCACCGGCGAACGAAGCTACCAGCACCCACAGGACCAGCGGGGTGACGCCGAGTTCGGGGCGGACGAAGGCCAGCGCGAACAACCCGCCGGTGACTGCGATCTGCGAGGCCAGCAGCCAGGAACGGCGGCGCCCGAGGAAGCCGATCAGCGGAAACGCATAGCGGTCGATCAGCGGCGCCCAGACGAACTTCATCAGATAGAAGAAGCTGGCCAGGCTGATCAAACCGATGCTGCCCAGATCCAGGCCGACATCGCGCAGACGGGTGGAGAGGGTCTGGGAGGCGATCAGCAGAAACGGCAGGCCGCTACCGAAACCCAGGAAGGCCATCGTCAGCGCCGACGGCGTGCCGAAGGCGCGCTTGATCCCGGCCCAGCCCTTGTAGGACACCGGCTCGACCGCTTCACTCATGGGGCGTAGTCCACCGTGAACGGCGCATGGTCGGAGAAGCGCTCATCGCGGTAGACCGAGCAGCTGCGCAGGCGATCGCGCAGGCCCGGGCTGACGAACTGGTAATCGATGCGCCAGCCGACGTTGTTGGCGCGCGCTTGGCCGCGGTTGCTCCACCAGGTGTAGTCCTCGCCCTGCGGGTGCAGCAGGCGGTAGGCATCGGTCCAGCCCTGGCCGGCGGCGATGTCCAGCGCCTGGTCGGCGTCCACGCACTGGCCGTTGAGCCAGTCGCGCTCGGGCGGCAGGCAGCCGGAGTTCTTCTGGTTGGATTTCCAGTTCTTGATGTCCAGCGCGGACCGCACGATGTTCCAGTCGCCGCACAGGACGTAGTCGCGGCCGCTGGCCAGCCACCCGGCCAGGATCGGGCGCAGCCACTCCATCACTTCGTACTTGAAGCCCTGGCGCAGATCGCCCGAGCTCCCCGAGGGGATATAGAAGGAGACCACGCTGAGGTTGCCGTAGCGGGCCTCGATGTAACGGCCTTCATCGTCGAACGGGGCCCAGCCCAGCGAGGTGATCACCTGGTCCGGCTCGCGCTTGCTGTAGATCGCCACGCCGCTGTAACCCTTCTTGGTGATGGCGTCGCGGTAGAAGCAATGGTGACCGTCCGGGCGGAAAATCGGGTCGGTCAGCTGGTCTTCCTGGGCCTTGGTCTCCTGGATGCACAGGACGTCGGCGTCCTGGGCGCGGAACCACTCCAGGAAGCCCTTGGTGGCGGCGGAACGGATGCCGTTGGCGTTGAAACTGATGATGCGCATGCTGACCCGGGTCTGGAACGATACCCGCAAGAGCATACCGTTTCGGCCCTTGCAGGGGCTGGCTGGAAACGGACGCGATTGCCGGGCATCGGGGCTCTCGCAGTTCGTCTCGCCACCCTGTGCGACACCGGGCCGCCGGGACCGGCGAGCGGAAAAGTGCGGGCATGCATTAGGATTTGCGCTCCAAATGAATTGAATTGAGTCTTGATGAGCGACCATCGCCACCGTTTCCTGCAACTGGCCCTGACCGCCGATGCCCTGCGTTTCGGCCAGTTCACCCTGAAGTCCGGCCGTCTGAGCCCCTACTTTTTCAATGCCGGCCGGTTTGATTCCGGCGCGCGCATGTCCCAGCTGGCGGCCTGCTACGCCGATGCCGTGGAAGCCACCGGCCTAAAGTTCGATGTCGTGTTCGGCCCGGCCTACAAGGGCATTCCGCTGGCCACGGCGACCGCCTGTGAATTCGCCCAGCGCGGCCGCGACCTGCCGCTGTCGTTCAACCGCAAGGAAGCCAAGGACCACGGCGAAGGCGGCAACCTGATCGGCGCCGACATGAATGGCAAGCGCGTGCTGATCGTCGATGACGTGATCACCGCCGGCACCGCGATCCGCGAGGCGCTGGCGATCATCAAGGGTGCTGGTGGCACCCCGGCCGGCATCGTGGTGGCACTGGACCGCCAGGAGATCGCCTCGGAAACCGACCGCCGTTCGGCCGCGCAGGCCGTGGCCGAAGAAGCCGGTATTCCGGTGGTGGCCGTGGCCACGCTGGCCGACCTGCTTGATTTTGCCTCCGGAAATCCGGAACTTGTCGGCTACCGGCAGCCGCTGGAGGACTATCGTTCCCGCTACGGCAGCCGTCCTACGCGTTGAGAGCAGGGGGCTTTCACCATGTCCAGGTTTGCCACGTTCACCGTTGTCGGCCTGTTGCTGGCCGTGCCGCTGCTGCCTGCCCAGGCGCAGAAGCGCGCGGCCGATGCGACGCCGAAGAAGCTGTACTGCTGGAACAAGGGCAGCGAGCGCATCTGCAGTGATGCGCTGCCCCAGGAGGCGGTGAACAACGCGCGCGAGGAGTTCAATCTTCGCAGCGGCATGCGCAGTGGCGAAGTGCAGCGCGCGATGACCGACGAGGAACGCGCTGCTGCGGCGGCGCAGGCCACGCAGCAGCGCCTGGACCTGGCGGCCGAGCAGACCCGCCAGCGCACCGAGCAGGCGATGCTGGCCACGTATGAAAGCGAGGATGAGCTGCGCCGGGTGTTCGCCGAGCGCAGCGGGATCCTGGACAACAACATCCATACCGCCAGTTACAACGTGGCCAGTGTGCGTGATGCGCTGGTGACCCTGTTGGCCACTGCGGGCAATCGCGAGCTGGATGGGCAGCCGGTAGCGGAAAAGCAGGCCGCGCGCATCCGCGAGCGGCATGCCGAGCTGGTGGCGCAGCGGCGGATGCAGGCGTCGTTCGAGCAGCAGCGCCAGGCGCTGGATGTGGAGATCGAGAGCACGCTGCAGCGTTATCGGTTGCTGAAGAGTGTGGGGAGCGATCCGCGCGGGTAAGGGTGGATGTGCGATAGCGTTGAAACGAAGGCGGCCTATTGGGCCGCCTTTTTTGGTTTTTCTACGCTCCGCGTCGCGGGCATGAAGCTTGCTGTGAACTGTTCCGGACGCGGGGGCGGTGGATTGGTCGGGCGGCGGGCCACGATGCCCTTGTCGGCGAATGTCCCCCGGCGACGGCCTGTGGCCGTCCCCTCCTCCTTGATTTCGCCCACAAGGGCATCGCGACCCGCGTATCCAGACCACTGGCGCCCCAGGGCAAGCTCTGGTGTGCCTTCGGCCTACTGCACGCCGAGCTCCGTAGCGGCCGGTAGGTCCCTGGGCAAAATCAAGGAGGAGGCTGTCGCCGTCAGGCGACGGCCGGGGGACATTTGCCGAGGGGCCTGCCGGTCGCTGCGGGGCGTAACGTTCGCACCAAAGACGCACCTTTTTATGCACTTTTTACGGGAGTCCCGGGTTTCGGGCGTGGAGCGTTTATGCCGGGCAGGCGGACCATGAGCGCCTGACGTGGAGTGGTTCCACCTGGACGTCCCATGAGCCCGTATCTGCCTGTGTTCCCTGCCGCCGGTGCGCCCCGCACCGCCGCCCTTCTTTCCCGCGTTTGAGGCCACGACCATGTCTGCCTGGCTTTCCCTGCTGTGCGGCGTGCTCGTGCTCGTTGCCGCCGCCTACCTGTTGTACGTCGTGCTTCGGCCCGAAACCTTCTGACCGGAGCCGACCATGACCGAGATCCTGTTGATCCTGCTGGCCAGCATCGTGCTGGCCTTTCCGCTTGGGCTGTACCTGGCCCGGGTGATGCGCGGTGGCCCGATGCGCGGCGACGCGCTGTTCGGGTGGATTGAAAAACCGCTGTACCGGCTGCTCGGGGTCAACCCGGCGCGCGGCATGTCCTGGCGTGGCTACGTCGGCGCCTTCCTGCTCAGCAACGTGGTGATCGCGGTGCTGGTGCAGGCGGTCTTCATGACCCAGGCCTGGCTGCCGTTCAATCCCGACCAGATCCCCAACCTGCGCTGGGACACCGCGCTGCACACGATGGTGTCCTTCCTGACCAACACCAACCAGCAGCACTATTCCGGCCAGGCGCAGCTGTCCTACTTCTCGCAGATGACCGCGATCACCGGCCTGCAGGTGGTGACGCCGATGATGGGCCTGGCGCTGGTGGTGGCTACGCTGCGTGCGCTGTTCGGTGCGCGCCCCGAGGATGTGCCGGCCGACCAGGCCGCGCTGCTCAGCGCGGACCGCCGCGTCGATGTGGGCAACTACTACGCCGATGTGATGCGCGCGTGCGTGCGCTTCATGCTGCCGCTGTGCCTGCTGTGGGCGGTGCTGCTGACCAGCCAGGGGGTGCCTGCCACGCTCGCCGGTGGTCCGCAGGCCACGCCGGTCGATGCCGCGGCCGGCATGGCGTCGCAGAAGCTGCCGCTGGGCCCGGTTGCGGCGATGGTCGCGGCCAAGCAGCTGGGCACCAATGGCGGTGGCTGGTATGGCCCCAACAGCGCGATGCCGCTGGAGAACCCGACGCCGCTGTCCAACGCGCTGGAACTGATCGGCATCCTGCTGATCCCGATCGCGGTGATCTTCATGCTCGGCGCGTTCACCGGGCGCAAGCGCCTGGCCGGGCTGGTGTTCGGCTGCATGCTGGCGATGTCCAGCGTGTCGATTGCCGCCACGGTGTGGCTGGAGGGTCACTCGGCCACGGCGGCCAGCCCGCTGCTGATGGAGGGCAAGGAAGTGCGGTTCGGTGCCGATGGCACGGGGCTGTGGGCCGCGATCACCACCCAGGTGTCCAACGGTTCGGTCAACGGCATGCATGACTCGCTCAGCCCGCTGGCCGGGGCTGTGCCGATGGTCAACATGCTGGTCAATGCGATCTGGGGTGGCATCGGCTGCGGCCTGCAGCAGTTCATCGTGTACCTGCTGCTGGGCGTGTTCCTGGCCGGGCTGATGACCGGTCGCACCCCGGAACTGTTCGGCCGCAAGCTGGAAACGCCGCAGGTGCGCCTGCTCGCGCTGCTGGTGTTGCTGCAGCCGATCACCATCCTGGGCTTTACCGCGTTGACCCTGGCGATTCCCTCGATCACCGGCGCCTCCAACCCCGGCTTCCACGGCATCAGCCAGGTGTTCTACGAGTACACCTCGGCGTTCGCCAACAACGGCTCGGGCTTTGAAGGCCTCGGCGATGCCACGGTGTGGTGGAACGTGAGCTGCACTTTGGTGCTGCTGCTGGGCCGTTACCCGGTGCTGGTGATCCCGTTGATCGTGGCCGCGCAGCTGGCGGCCAAGCGGCGTGCGCCGGAATCGGCCGGCACGCTGCAGATTGAGACCCCGACCTTCGCGCTGACCCTGATCGCGCTGATCGTCATCCTGACCGTATTGCAGTTCATGCCGGCGCTGGTGCTGGGCCCGGTCGCCGACCACCTGTCGCTGACGCAGCACTGAGACCTCTTTCCATGAGTACGTATCCGTTGAACGTTTCTTCCCACCGCCGCCAGCGCCTGCTCGATGGCGCCGGCTGGCGCCGCGCCCTGCGCGATGCGGTGATCAAGCTTTCGCCGCGGCATCTGCTGCACAGCCCGGTGATGGCTGTGGTGATGGTCGGCACGGTGGTCAGCGCGCTGGTCACGCTGACCGGCAATGCACCGCTGGGCTTCGGCCTGGCGGTCACCGCGATCCTGCTGCTGACCGTGCTGTTCGGCAACTTCGCCGAGGCCGTCGCCGAAGCGCGTGGCCGTGGCCAGGCCGCCTCGCTGCGGCGGGCCCGCCAGGACCTCAGCGCGCGTCGTCTGGCCGCCGCGCATGCCGGCGCCAGCGAGACCCAGGTCCCGGCGGCCGAACTGCGCCCGGGCGATCATGTGATCGTCAGTGCCGGTGAGTTGATCCCGGCCGATGGCGAGATCGTGCAGGGCCTGGCGACCATCAACGAAGCGGCGGTGACCGGTGAATCGGCGCCCGTGCTGCGCGAGGCCGGCACCGACCGCAGTGGTGTGATTGGCGGCACCAAGGTCCTTTCCGACCAGATCATCGTGCGCATCACCGCCGAGCCGGGGCACAGCTTCCTGGACCGGATGATCGCGCTGGTGGAAGGCGCCAACCGCCAGAAGACCCCGAACGAGGTCGCTCTGACCCTGCTGCTGGCGGCGATGACGCTGACCTTCCTGGTGGTGGTGGCCACGCTGCCGGCGATCGGGGCGTTCGTTGGCGTGCAGGTCGATCCGCTGTTGCTGATCGCGCTGCTGGTATGCCTGATCCCGACCACCATCGGCGGCCTCCTGCCCGCCATCGGCATCGCCGGCATGAACCGTGCGCTGGCCGCCAACGTGCTGGCCAAGTCCGGCAAGGCGGTGGAAGTGGCCGGCGACGTGGACGTGCTGCTGCTCGACAAGACCGGCACCATCACCTACGGCGACCGCCAGGCCACGCATTTCCACGCCCTGGCCGGTATCGATGCCAGCCAGCTGCGTGAAGCGGCCCTGCTGTCCTCGCTGGCCGACCCGACCCCGGAAGGCAAATCGGTGGTGCGGCTGGCACGTGAGCAGGGCTGCACCACGGCCGAGCCGGACCGTGCGGACTATCTGGCCTTCAGCGCGCAGACCCGCATGTCCGGCGTGGATCTGGACGGTGGCCGCCGCATCCGCAAGGGCGCCTCGGATGCGATCACTGCGTATGTGCGTGAGCTGGGCGGCACCGTGCCGTCGGAGCTGCCGGGCCGCGTGGAGCAGGTGGCGCGCAACGGTGCCACCCCGCTGGTGGTCTGCGAAGGCCGCCATGTGCTGGGCGTGATCGAGCTCTCGGACGTGGTCAAGCACGGTATGCGCGAGAAGTTCGCGCAGCTGCGCGCGATGGGCATCCGGACGGTGATGATCACCGGCGACAACCCGCTGACCGCCGCGGCGATCGCGGCCGAGGCCGGCGTGGACGATTACATCGCCGAGGCCCGCCCGGAAGACAAGCTGGCCCGCATCCGTGCCGAGCAGGCCGGTGGACGGCTGGTGGCGATGGTCGGCGACGGCACCAACGATGCCCCGGCACTGGCCCAGGCCGACATCGGGCTGGCCATGAACTCCGGTACGCAGGCCGCCAAGGAGGCCGGCAACATGGTCGATCTGGATTCGGATCCGGCCAAGCTGCTGGCGGTGGTGGAAGTGGGCAAGCAGCAGCTGATCACGCGCGGTGCGCTGACCACCTTCTCGCTGGCCAACGATGTCTCCAAGTACTTCGCGATCCTGCCGGCGCTGTTCGCCTCCACCCTGCCTGCGATGGCGGCGTTGAACGTGATGCACCTGTCCAGCCCGCGCAATGCGGTGCTGGCGGCGCTGATCTTCAATGCCCTGGTGATTCCGGCGCTGATCCCGCTGGCATTGCGCGGAGTACGTTTCCGCCCGGCCACGGCCACCGCGCTGCTGCGCCGGAACATGCTGGTGTACGGCCTGGGTGGCGTGCTGCTGCCGTTCGCGGCCATCAAAGTGATCGACCTTTTCCTTGTCTCGGTGTTCGGCGTATGAACCGCTCGCTTGCTACTTCCGTTCCCCGCGCAGCGCGCAGCCGCGCTGCCGCCTCCACCCAGCTGCAGCAGGACAGCGCCTGGCGCCCGGCCCTCGTGCTCGGCGTGAGCAGCCTGCTGCTGCTCGGCCTGGCCTACGCCGTGGCCACCACCAGCGTGAGCCGGCTGCTGTTTCCGGCGCAGGCCGATGGCAGCCTGCTGATCCGCGATGGGCAGGTGCGCGGCTCGCAGCTGATCGCCCAGCCGTTCGTCGGCGATGGCTACTTCCAGGCGCGGCCGTCGGCGGCCAGCTATGACCCGATGGCGGCGGCCGGCAGCAACATGGCGCGCAGCAACCCGGCGTTGCAGGAGCGCGTGCAGGCCGCCATCGCCGCGACGGCCGCGCGCGAAGGCGTACCCGCTGCGCAGGTGCCCGGGGATCTGGTGACCCAGTCCGGTGCCGGCATGGACCCGGAGATCTCCCCGGCCGCCGCGCAGGTGCAGATCGCCCGGGTGGCACGCAGCCGTGGTCTGCCGGTCGATCGCGTGACTGCACTGGTGCAGGCCAACACCCTGGGCCCGCAATGGGGCGTGTTCGGCCAGCCGCGGGTCAACGTGATGACGTTGAACCTGGCGCTGGATGATCTCAAGGCACGGCCGTGATGCGGGGATCGCGCGAACCGGCGCACAATCCCCGCCCATGAGCGACTCCCGTACCCGCCAGGCCGACGCCCTGGTCGACACCCTGCAACGCGAAGCCGGCGGCAAACTCACCGTATTCCTGGGTGCGGCCCCCGGCGTGGGGAAGACCTTCAGCATGCTCACCCGCGCGCACGAGCAACTGCGCCGCGGCGTGGACGTGGTGATCGGACTGGTGGAAACCCACGGCCGCGCCGAGACCTCGGCGCTGCTGGCAGGCCTGCCGCAGGTGCCGTTGCTGCAGCGCGAGTATCAACAGCACGCGCTGCAGGAAATGGACCTGGATGCGGTGCTGGCGCGTCGCCCCGCATTGGTGCTGGTCGACGAACTGGCCCATCGCAACGTGCCCGGCAGTCGCCACGAGCGGCGCTGGCAGGACGTGATGGAGCTGCTGGATGCGGGCATCGATGTGTGGACCACGGTCAACATCCAGCATCTGGAGAGTCTCAATGATGTGGTCATGCGCATCACCGGCGTGCGGGTCAGTGAGACCGTGCCCGATGCGGTGCTCGACCGTCTGCATGACATCGTGCTGGTGGACCTGCCCCCGCGCGAACTGATCGAGCGCCTGCAGCAGGGCAAGGTGTATGTGCCCGAACAGGCGGCGCAGGCGTTGCAGGCGTTCTTCTCGCCGGCCAACCTGACCGCGCTGCGCGAGCTGGCGATGCAGGAGGCTGCCGACCGCGTGGACAGCAGCCTGCGCGAGACCCGCGCCGCGCGCGGTGAAGGCAACCTGCCGCTGCGCCGGCGGGTGCTGGTGGCGATCGATGGCGGCGGCCAGAGCGAGTATCTGGTGCGGGTCGGCCGGCGTATCGCCGAGCGGCGCGATGCGCCGTGGACGGTGGTGACGGTACAGGCGCGCGCGCATGACGAGCAGACCCGACGCGAGATCGATGCCGCCTTCGCCCTCGCCCGCCGTCTCGGTGGCGAGGCCGAGCTGTTGCACGGCTCCAGCATCGCCGATGCACTGCTTGACCATGCCGCACACAACGGCGTGTCCACGCTGGTGCTCGGCCGGACGCGCGAGCGGCCGCTGGCGCGCATGCTCAACCGCACGTTGACCCAGCAGCTGATCCGGCGTGGCGCGCACTTCGAGATCACCATCATCGGCACGCCGCAGGCACGCGCGCGGGCGCGCCGCACCGGGCTGTCGATGCCCAGCCGCAGTGCCGGCAAGGATGCGCTGCTGGCGCTGGGCGCCACCGCGGCCGCCTGCCTGGTGGCGCTGGTCGCCGAGCGATGGATCGGACTGTACGACCTCTCGATGGTGTTCATCGTGGCGGTGGTGATGGTCGCCGCACGCAGCCGTACCAGCGCGGCCGTCATCGCGGCAGCGTTGTGTTTCCTGGCCTACAACTTCTTCTTCATCGCGCCGCGCTTCACCTTCGCGATCAGCGCGCGCCAGGGCGTGATCACGGTCTTCCTGTTCCTCGCCGCCGCCCTGGTGGCAGGGCGGCTGGCCTCGCGCCTGCGCATGCAGGTGGTGGCGTTGCGCGCGGCCAATCGGCACGCGCATGCGCGCCAGGCGTTGGGCCGGCAACTGGCCAGTGCGCCCAGCAACGAGCAGGTCGCGCAGGCTGGCCGCGAAGCGCTGGAACAGGCAATGGATGCCCCGGCGTGGCTGCGCATCGGGCAGTACACCAGCGCCAGTGGCAGCGCCGCGCCGGGCGATACCGATCTGGCCGCGGCCGACTGGGCCCACCGGCACGGCCAGCCCAGCGGGCGCTTCACCGATACGCTGGCCGGCGCAGGCTGGTGGTTCCTGCCGCTGCTGGATGGCGATGACCGGGCGATCGGCGTGGCCGGCATGCGTTTTGCGCGCGAGGCCCCGCGGTTGACGCCGGAGCAGCGCCAGCTGGCCGAGGCGATGGTGGACGACATTGCCCAGGCCGCGCTGCGCACCCAGCTGGTGGCCGATCTGGAAAAGGCGCACGTGAGCAACGAGACCGAGCGGCTGCGCTCGGCCTTGCTGTCCTCGGTGTCACATGACCTGCGCTCGCCGCTGGCGGCGATGATCGGCTCGGCCGACAGCCTCTCCAGCTACGCCGATGCGATGGATGCCAGCGACCGGCGCGCCCTGCTGGACACCATCCTGGTCGAAGGCGAGCGCCTGGACCGCTACATCCAGAACCTGCTGGACATGACCCGGCTCGGCCATGACGGCCTGCAGATCAACCGCGACTGGATCGGCGTGGACGAGCTGGTCGGTTCGGCCGCGCGCCGCCTGCAGCGCTATCAGCCCGACGTGCTGCTCAAGCTGGATATTCCCGCTGAACTGGCCCCGATCTGGGTGCACCCGGCGCTGGTCGAACAGGCGGTGTTCAACGTGATGGAGAACGCGGCCAAGTTCTCTCCGCCGGGTGCGGCGGTGGAGGTGCAGGCGCGGATGGTGGAGGGCGAGCTGCGCATCGACGTGCTCGATGCCGGCCCCGGTATTCCCGACGAGGAGCGCGCACGCATCTTCGATATGTTCTACAGCGTGGAGCGTGGCGATCGTGGCCGGCATGGCACGGGCCTGGGCCTGACCATCTGCCAAGGAATGATCGGCGCGCACGGCGGCAGCGTGCAGGCGCTGCCGGGCCGCGACGGACGCGGTACCCTGATCCGCATCACCCTGCCCCTGCTGCAGCCCCACCCTGCCGATGACAACGACGATTCCTGAGGCTTCCCACGGCGTGCCCCCAGCACGCGTGCTGGTGATCGACGATGAAGCGCAGATCCGGCGCTTCCTGGAGATCAGCCTGCGCGCGCAGGGCTACCGCGTGTCCCAGGCCGCCACCGGCCAGGCCGGGCTGGAAGCGCTGGTCGGCGAAGGCGCGGATCTGGTGATCCTGGATATCGGCCTGCCCGACATGGAAGGCCATGACGTGCTGGGCGAGCTGCGCCAGTGGAGCCAGGTGCCGGTGATCATGCTGACCGTGCGTGCGAGCGAGACCGAGAAAGTGCGGGCGCTGGATGCCGGTGCGAACGACTACGTGACCAAGCCGTTCGGCACGCAGGAGCTGATGGCGCGCGTACGGGCGCTGCTGCGCTCGCGCACGGTCTCCAGCGAGGGCGTGCTGCCGCAGTTCGATGATGGCCACCTGCATATCGACCTGGTGCGGCGCGAGGTGATGCTGGACGGTGCGCCGGTGGCGCTGACGCGCAAGGAGTACGCGCTGTTGTCACTGCTGCTGCGCAATGCCGGGCGGGTGGTGACCCAGCCGCAGATCCTGCAGGAGATCTGGGGGCCGACGCATCAGCACGACACGCATTACCTTCGCATCCTGGTCGGCAAGCTGCGCCACAAGCTCGGCGATTCGGCGCTGGATTCGCGCTATCTGTTCACCGAGCCGGGCGTCGGGCTGCGGTTCAAGGGGTAGGTACCGACCGTTGGTCGGTACCCGTCCAGATCAGAAGCCCAGATCCACACCCGCCAGCAACGGTTGCAGCTGCGCGCGGAACAGCGCCTTGATGCGCTCCAGCGCCGCCTCGTCATCGGCCTCGAAACGCAGCACCAGCACCGGCGTCGTGTTGGACGCGCGCACCAGGCCCCAGCCATCGGGGAAGTCGGCACGCAGGCCGTCGATGGTGGACAGGCGCGCACCGGCGAACGGCGAGTCCTCCAGCTGCACCGAGGAGACAAACAAGGACACCAGCGCGTGCGGGGTGCCCGCATCGACCGCTACCTTCAGCTCCGGGGTGGAGACGCTGTCGGGCAGTTCATCGAGCACCTCCGACGGGGTTTCGTCGCGCTGCGCCAGGATCTCCAGCAGGCGCGCGGCGGCGTAGAGGCCGTCGTCGAAACCGAACCAACGCTCCTTGAAGAAGAAGTGGCCGCTCATCTCGCCCGCCAGCTCGGCGTCGGTCTCGCGCATCTTCGCCTTCATCAGCGAATGGCCGGTCTTCCACATCAGCGGGCTGCCACCGTTGCGCAGCACGTAGTCGGATAGCTTGCCGCTGCACTTCACGTCGTAGATCACCAGCGCGCCCGGGTTGCGCATCAGCACATCGGCGGCGAACAGCATCAGCAGGCGGTCGGCGTAGATGATCTTCCCTTCGCGGGTGACCACCCCGAGACGGTCGCCATCGCCATCGAAGGCCAGGCCGATATCCGCATCGAAGCGCTTCACGGTCTGGATCAGGTCTTCCAGATTGTGCGGATCGCTGGGATCGGGATGGTGGTTCGGGAAAGTGCCGTCCACATCGCAGTACAGCGGAATGACCTCGGCACCGATCGCTTCCAGCAGCGGCTGGGCAAGCTCGCCGGCCACACCATTGCCAGCATCGGCGACCACCTTGAGCGGGCGGTCCAACTGCACGTCATCGGCGATGCGCTGGATGTAATCCGCATTGACCTCGCGGGTCTGGAAACTGCCCGGCTCGGGCGCCACGTGCAGCTGGCCATCGCGGATGCGGTGGTACAGCTCGGTGATCGCATCGCCGGACAGCGTTTCGCCGCCGACCACGATCTTGAAGCCGTTGTAGTCCGGCGGGTTGTGGCTGCCGGTGACCGCCACGCAGCTGCCGGCGCGCAGGTGGTAGCTGGCGAAGTAGACCACCGGTGTCGGCGCCAGGCCGATATCGGTAACGTTGCAGCCAGCGCGGCGCAGGCCTTCGATCAGGCCGGCGGTCAGCTCGGGGCCGGAAAGACGGCCATCGCGGCCCACCACGATGTCGCGCAGGCCCTGGACCTGCAGCACCGAGCCGATCGCCTGGCCGATCAGGGCGGCGACCTTGGGGGTCAGCTCGCGGCCGACGATGCCGCGGATGTCGTAGGCGCGGAAGATCTCGGCCGCGACGGTCTCACCCGGCACGGACGGCGGCGGCGAGGTCGCTGCCGCCTCGTCGAGGGTCTCGACGGCAGTCACCGCGAGCGGTGCCTGGGCCAGGCTTTCGCTCAGGGTCGGGCCGGCGTCGGCGCCGTTGTCGGCAGCACCGCGGCGGCGCGGCAACGGCACCTTGCCTTTGCCCAGCACCAGCAGCACGGCAATCAGCAGCAGCAACACGGCCACGATGGCGCTGGAGATCGCGCCCAGTCCCAGCGGACCCGGCTCGATGTCCGGCACCGCCGCCGACAGACGCAGACCGCTGTGGCCGATGGGGCGCGCCAGTGCTTCAGCGCCACCGGACAGCCCTCGGCTGCCCTGTTCGACGACGTTGTGGCTGCCCTGGCGCAGCGCGAGATAACCATCACCCGGCACGGCGACCTGGTCGAATATGCCGGTCAAGCGCAGCAGCGGCTGGCGCACGTAGACCACGGCCTCCCCCTGCGGGCCAAGCTCCACCGCCGCGGCCAGGCCGAGGCGCTGTCCGCCAGCCTCGCGCACCACGCGACCGACAGGTTTGTCATCGGCAATGGCCGCTTCGAGCAGCGCCAGGCGCGAGTAACCGAAGGCTTTCGGATCGGCGTAGGCCGCATCAAGATCGGCGGTGAGGATCTGGACGTCTTCCACGCCCGGCCAGCCTTCGCGGATGGCGACAGCGGCGCCTTGTGCATTGCCACTGGCCAGTGCAGTGGCAACGCGCTCGGTCTTGAGCACCTTGCCGAGCTTGCCGAGCTGACCGGTCAGCGCCGTCTGCAGGCCTTCGACCACGCGGTCGCGCGACTGCTCCAGCGCGTCACCGACCGCAGCCTGGCGCCATTGGCGCACGCCGCTCCAACCGAACCATATCGCCAACAGCACCAGCAGCGCGGCCAACAGCGGCACCGAGCGCCCTGTGGTCAACCGCGGCCGTCCTTCCGCCTTCGCCTTGCTCATGACGCTCCCCTGTCAGCGCACCCCGGTATGGCCGAATCCACCCGTTCCCCTGGCGCTGTCGGTGAAAGTATCCACTACCTGAAGGGTCACGCGTGCAATCGGCAGCACGACCAGTTGGGCGATGCGGTCGCCGGGCTGAAGGGTGAAGGGTTCGCGCCCGCGATTCCAGGCGCTGATCAGCAGCGGACCCTGGTAATCGGCGTCGATCAGGCCGGTGCCGTTGCCCAGCACGATGCCATGGCGGTGGCCCAGGCCGGAGCGCGGCAGCACCACGGCGGCCAGGTTCGGATCGGCGATATGGATGGCGATACCACTGGGAATCAGCGCGGTGTCGCCGGGCTGCAGGGTGAGTTCGGTCTCCAGCGCCGCGCGCAGATCGAGCCCGGCGCTGTGTTCGGTGGCGTAGGCCGGCAGCGGCCATTCGTCGCCGAAACGCGGGTCGAGCAGCTTGACCTGCAACGGCTGCAGGGAGGAATCGATGGTCATGCGTGCAACCTCTGGGCAATCAGGGACAACAGTTGTTCGGCCAACACGGTCTTGGAGGTGCCGGGGAACGCCTGTTCGCCGCCCTGCCAATAGGCCGTGGCCGCGTTTTCATCGCTTTCGAAACCGCCGGTGCTGATCCCGACCTGGTTGGCGATCACCAGGTCCAGGCGCTTGTCGACCAGCTTGCCGCGCGCGTATTTCTCCACATCGTGGGTTTCGGCGGCGAAGCCGACCACCAGCTTGAGCGCGTTGGTCTGCGTGGCCACTTCGGCCAGGATATCCGGCGTGCGCACCAGCTCCAGGGTCAGGCTCTGGGTGTCGGCGGTCTTCTTGAGTTTCTGCGGAGCGATCTGGCGGGGGGTGTAATCGGACACGGCAGCCGCGCCGATATAGATGTCGGCCGGCAACGCCCCCAGCACCGCTTCGCGCATCTGTTCGGCCGAGCGCACATCGATGCGCTGCACGCCGGCGGGCGTGGCCAGCTGGACCGGGCCACTGACCAGCACCACCTGCGCGCCGAGGCGGGCGGCCGCGGCGGCCAGGGCATAGCCCATCTTGCCGCTGCTGCGGTTGCCGACATAGCGCACCGGGTCGATGTCCTCATAGGTGGGGCCGGCACTGATCAGCACGCGCAGACCCTTCAGTTCACTGCTCGCCGACGGCTCGGCGGGGGCCGGCGCGTGCAGCCGGGCCAGCGCGGCCACGATCGCGTGCGGTTCGGTAAGCCGGCCCGGGCCGGACTCGCCTTCGGCCAGCGGCCCGTCTTCCGGCCCGATCACCTGGGCGCCGCGCTCGCGCAGCAGGCCGATGTTGGCCTGGGTGGCCGGGTGCAGCCACATGCGGTGGTTCATCGCCGGGCACACGGTCAGCGGCGCGGTGGTGGCCAGGCACAGGGTGGTGACCAGGTCATCGGCGTGGCCGTTGGCAAGGCGCGCGAGCAGATCGGCCGTGGCCGGGGCGACCACGATGCGGTCGGCCCAGCGGGCGAGCTCGATGTGGCCCATGGCCTGCTCGGCCGCGCTGTCCCACAGGGTGGTGCGGGTCGGCTGACCGGACAGCGCCTGGAAGCTCAGCGGGGTGACGAACTGCTGGGCCCCGGCGGTCATCGCGACCTGCACCTGCGCCCCGGCATCGCGCAGGCGACGCACCAGTTCCAGCGACTTGTAGGCAGCGATCCCGCCACCAACGCACAACAACAGCTTCTGGCCTTCCAACGGGCGCGCGGCCGCCGGAGAAGCCTGGGGGGAGTCAGCCACCTTGGGTGTTCCTGTCGAACCGAGGCGATTAGCTTACCCGATGGTCCGCAAGCCGCCTGATGCGCCAGCGGCATAAGCAGGCAGATTTTCGTCATAAGCAACCGCCCAACTTGGCACGATGCCCTGCATTTACCGACACGATGCCGCCCGGTTCACCGATGGTGGTCTGCTCGGCACCGAGGGAGACTGAGGCCATGTCGATCCGAGACTGGCCCAGCGCCGAGCGTCCCCGCGAAAAGCTGCTCGCCCAAGGCGCCGGCGCCCTGTCCGATGCCGAGCTGCTGGCGATCTTCCTGGGGTCGGGCCTGCGCGGCCGCGACGCGGTCGAAACCGCCCGCGATCTGCTGCAGGCCCACGGCCCCCTGCGCAACCTGCTCGACCTGCCGGCCCCAGCGTTGGCGGCCCTGCCCGGGCTTGGGCCGGCCCGCAGCTGCAAGCTGGTGGCCGGGCTGGAGCTGGCGCATCGCCATCTGGCGGCCGAGCTGGCCCGCGGCGAGAGCCTGCGTGACCCGGCCGCCGCCGGGCGCTACTTCAAGCAGCGGCTGCGGGCGCGGCCCAACGAGGTATTCGCCGCGTTGTTCCTGGACAACCAGCACCGCACGCTGGCCTGCGAGGAGCTGTTCAGCGGCACGGTGGATGCCGCGGCGGTCTACCCGCGTGAAGTGGTCCGCCGCGCCTTGCTGCACAACGCGGCTGCGGTAATCGTCAGCCACAACCACCCTTCCGGCAGTGCCGAGCCCTCGCTGGAGGACCGCCGGATCACCGCGCTGCTGCAGCAGGCCCTGGCCCTGGTGGATATCCGCCTGCTCGACCATGTCGTGATCGGCGACGGAGCCCCGGTATCGATGGCCGCGCGCGGGTGGATAGCCGCGGGAACGGCCTGATCCAGTACGCCAAGCGCCCCGCTCGGCCCCGGTTCAATGGATCGGGGTGGCTTCTGGGCTAAAATTGCCGATTCCGCCGCTCCAGTCCCAAAGCAGGCCTTGTGAAAAATCTCCTCCGCGCCCTGATCAGCCAAGGCATCGAAGCCTTGCGCGCCAACGGCACTCTGCCGGCCGATACCCTGACCCCGGAATTCGTGGTGGAACGCCCGAAGACCCGTGAGCACGGCGATTTCGCCACCAATGCCGCGATGCTGCTGGCAAAGCCGGCGCGCAGCAATCCGCGCGCCCTGGCCCAGGCACTGCTCGATGCGCTGCCCAAGAGCAATGATGTGCTGCGCGTCGAGATCGCCGGCCCAGGCTTCATCAATTTCCACCTCGCCCCCAGCGCGTACCAGCGCGAAGCGGCCAGCGTGCTCAAGGAAGGCGCCGATTACGGCCACAACCTGAGCGGCAACGGCCGTACCGTGGGCGTGGAATACGTGTCGGCCAACCCGACCGGTCCGCTGCATGTCGGCCACGGCCGCGCGGCGGCGATCGGTGACTGCCTGGCGCGCCTGCTGGAAGTGAACGGCTGGAACGCCAAGCGCGAGTTCTACTACAACGACGCCGGCGTGCAGATCGAGAACCTGGCGCTGTCCACCCAGGCACGCGCGAAGGGTCTCAAGCCCGACGACGCCGGCTGGCCGGAAGCCGGTTACCGCGGTGATTACATCGAGGATGTGGCCAAGGCGTACCTGGCCGGCGCCACGGTGGAGCTGGAAGGCCACTCGGTGGTCGGCGAGCGCGACCCGGACAACCTCGATGCGATCCGTCGCTTCGCGGTGGCCTACCTGCGCAACGAGCAGAACCAGGACCTGGCCGCATTCGGCGTGGATTTCGATATCTACTTCCTGGAAAGCTCGCTGTACAAGGACGGCAAGGTCGAAGAGACCGTCGCCCAGCTCAACGCGGCCGGCCATACGTATGAGGAAGGCGGCGCGCTGTGGCTGCGCTCGACCGACTTCGGTGACGACAAGGACCGCGTGATGCGCAAGTCCGACGGCACCTACACCTACTTCCTGCCGGATGTGGCCTATCACCTCTCCAAGTGGCAGCGCGGCTACGAGCGCGCGATCACCGAGCTGGGGGCGGACCACCACGGTTCGCTGGCGCGTGTGCGTGCCGGCCTGCAGGCGCTGGACGTCGGCATCCCGAAGGGCTGGCCGGAATACGTGCTGCACCAGATGGTGACGGTGATGCGCGGCGGCGAGGAAGTGAAGCTCTCCAAGCGTGCCGGCAGCTACCTGACCCTGCGTGACCTGATCGAAGAAGCCGGCCGCGATGCCACCCGCTGGTTCCTGATCGCGCGCAAGCCCGATTCGCAGCTGACCTTCGATATCGATCTGGCCCGCCAGCAGAGCAACGACAATCCGGTGTTCTACGTGCAGTACGCGCACGCCCGGGTGTGCAGCCTGCTGCGCCAGGCGCAGGAGAAGAAGCTGAGCTACACGCCGGCCGAAGGTCTGACCGGGCTGTCGTCACTGGACGATGAGGCATCGCTGTGGCTGATGGTGGAAATGTCGCGCTTCCCGGAAGTCGTTGAAGCGGCCGGCCTCGCGCTGGAACCGCACCTGATCGCGCAGTACCTGCGTGAATTGGCGCACGCCTTCCACACGTGGTATCACGGCACGCAGGTCCTGGTGGCCGACGAAAGCGAACGCAACGCCAAGCTGACGCTGGCCTGTGCCGCGCGCCAGGTCCTGGCCAATGGTCTGAACATCCTGGGCGTTTCCGCCCCGGAAAAAATGTAAGCAGTGGAGAAGCAGTAAATGGCAGCACGACGCGGCAAGAGCCAGGCACGGCGCAACAGCAACCAGGGAACCCCGGGATGGGTGTGGCTGGTCGCGGGTGTGGCGATTGCGGCCGTGGTGTTCCTGGCGGCACCGAACCTGTTCAAGAACGACGGTGATGGCTTCCTGCGGGTCGGCCCGCAGCCGGACCCGAACGCCCAGCCGGCGCCGGTGAGCGACGCCGAGACCGACGTGGGCACCGAGCTGCCCAAGCCCGGCGCCGCGAAGCCTGCCGAACCGGCCAAGCCGGCGGCGACGCAGTACGACTTCTACACCCTGCTGCCCGGCAAGGAAGTGGAAATGTCCGATGCCGAGCTGGCCGCCAGCGCACGCGCCGAAGACCAGCGTCGTGCCAAGGCCGATGCGCAGCGCGCGCAGGCGGCGCTGGAAGGGCGGCCGTTGCCGCCCGCACCGGCACCGACCAGCACCGCCGCGACCACGACGCCTGCGCCGGTCAGTACCGCGGCGTTGCCGGCGCCGGTGAATGAACGTCCAACCGCCACGCCGGCACCGGCGGCATCAGCCCCGGCCACGGTGGCCACCGCGCCGAAACCGGATGCACCTGCGGCCACCGCGCCGGCTGCCGCTGCAGCCGCCGATCCGGCCGCGGGCAACGTGCGTTACATCCTGCAGGCCGGTGCGTTCGGTGCCTCCGGCGACGCCGAAGCGACCAAGGCCAAGCTGGCGATGATCGGGCTGGCCGCGCGCGTGGAATCGGCGCAGATCAACGGCAAGACGGTGTACCGCGTGCGCATGGGGCCGTATGGCAGCGCGGGCGAACTGGCCGAAGCCAAGCAGAAGCTGGATGGAACCGGGCTTCAGGCGATGGCGATCAAGGCGCAGTAGGCGCGCCCCCTTGCACTCCAAGGGGGCTGTTGCTCCAGATGCACCCCGAATGCCGACCCCTGGGTCGGCGTTCTTGTTTCAGGCAGCACCCCTCGCGGGCAGCTGACGGCGCCTGCGATCAGTCGCGCGCGACCTGGAAGCCCGCGAACGACTGGCTGACCGGCATCACTTCGAGGCGATTGATGTTCAGGTGCGCCGGCAGCGAGGCGACCCAGAAGATCTGCTCGGCGATGTCATCGGCGGTCATCGGGTTGGCACCGGTGTAGAGCTTGTCCGAAGCGGCCTGGTCGCCATGGGTGCGGACCACGGTGAACTCGGTTTCGGCCATGCCCGGCTCGATCGTGGTCACGCGCACGCCACTGCCGTGCAGGTCCGAGCGCAGGCCCAGCGAGAACTGGCTGACGAAGGCCTTGGTGCCGCCGTAGGCGTTGCCGCCCGGGTACGGGTACACACCGGCCACCGAGCTGATGTTGATGATCGCGCCCTTGCGCGCGACCAGCTGCGGCAACAGGCGGTGGGTCAACGTCACCAGGGCGGTAACGTTGGTGTCGATCATGGTGCGCCAGTCTTCCAGCGAGGCGCTCTGGGCCGGGGCGGTGCCTTGAGCCAGGCCGGCGTTGTTGACCAGCAGGTCGATGTCGGCGAACCCGGCCGGCAGGGCGGCCAGTGCCGCCTCCATTGCCGCGCTGTCGCGCACGTCGAACACCGCCGCGTGCACGCGCTCGGGACCGTAGGCATCGACCAGCGGCTGCAGGCGCTCGGCACGGCGCCCGGTGGCGATCACGCGCCAGCCGGCCTGCGCGAAACGGTGGACAGCGGCGGCGCCAAAGCCGGAGGTGGCGCCGGTAATCAGAGCGGTACGGGTCATCGAGGTACTCCGTGGAGATCCCGACCATTTTCGCACCGATGCCCGCCCGGTGCAGGGCCCGGCGCTGCTCCGCTACCCGGTGTTGCGAGCCGTCGCGTCAGCGGATGCGGAACACCCGTGCCTTGGGCAGGTCTTCATCCACCTGCAGGAACCAGCGGCCGGCAATGCCCGGCACCACGACAATATCGGGGTTGCTGCGGGCGGTCTTGAGCGTCATCTCGCCCTTGAGCACCTGCCATTGCTGGCCGTTATCGAGGGTGAACACCGTGCCGGGGGCCCAGCCGCTCACCTGGCCGGTGACCTTGGCGGTGATGGGGCCGTCGTCCAGCCCGGGGAACATCGGGGCCGGTGTCGGCACGCCCGGGCCTGCGGCAGGGGCCGCCGCGATGGCGACCGGTGCCGGGGTCTCGGCCTCGGCCTGGCGCAGCAGGCGGTTCAGCGTCTGCAGCTGGGCCGGGGTCAGCCCGACCTCGGCCAGCGCCTGCGGATCCACCCGCTGCTCCAGCGCCACATACGGGACCTGGGCCCCTGCCTGGCCTGCCATCAACATGCCCACACACCCGAGTACCTGCCACCTGCGCATTGCCTGCTCCACTACCTGTCGATGCCTGATCGCGGCACTGTGCTTCACTTTCATGGCAGCCAGATGACAGCGACCACCGGTCGCAGCCGGCCACGCGTCCGCCACGGGGTAAAATGGCCGCCAGCCGCGCAGCCGCGCCGGCGGTATTGGACGTCCCATGATCAACAACGATGTACTGCGCAGCATCCGCTACATGCTCGACCTCAGCGACGGCATGATCGCCGACACCTGTGCCCTGGCCGATCCGGCCTTCGTGGTCGACAAGGCCGATGTGGCCGGCTGGCTGCGCAAGGAAGACGAAGAAGGCTTCGTGCCCTGCGACGACCGCACCCTGGCGCATTTCCTGGATGGCCTGATCGTGCATTTCCGTGGCCGCGACGAGAGCCAGCCGGTGCGCCCGGTGGAAAAGCGCATCACCAACAACCTGGTGCTGAAGAAGCTGCGCGTCGCCTTCCAGCTGAAGGACGTGGACATGCACGAAGTGTTCGACGCCGCCGGGTTCTCGGTCTCCAAGCCGGAACTGTCCGCACTGTTCCGTCAGCCGGACCACAAGAACTACCGCGCCTGCGGTGACCAGATGCTGCGCAATTTCCTCAAGGGCCTGACCCTGCGTGTGCGCGGCGCCTGAGTGAGGCCGTGGTGCGTGGCTCCGGTGCCGGGGCCACGTGCTGCAGCAGTACCTCAACGAAGGCCCGCGCCGCCGGCGTGGGAAGGTGTGACCAGACCGCATGCACGCGCCGCGTCGGTGCGCCCTGGATCGCCACACAGGCAACATCGCTGAAGCCGGCCGCGATGGCCTGCGGCACGATGCCCACCGCCAACCCCTGCTGTACAAAGCGCTCGACCAGCGCCATGTGATTGATCTCGAACGGCACCCGATGGGGCAGTCCGGCGGCGGCGAAGGCTTCATCGGTCTGCCGGCGCGCACCGCTCCCGTGCGGGAAGTCCACCAGAGGCAGCTCGGCCAACGTCGCCAGCGAGAGCCGTTTACGCCTCGCCAAGGGATGGTCCGGGGGCAGCACGGCCACCATCGCCTCCTCGGCCAGCAATCGGTGCTGGGCGCCCTCGATCGGGGTGCCCGGTGACAGCCCGACCAGCGCCACATCCAGCCGCCGCTCGCGCACGTCGGCCATCAGCACTTCGCTCTTGTCCATGCGCAGGCGGAACTCGACCTGCGGATAGCGCTGGTGAAAGGCCGCAAGGCAAGCGACCAGATCCACGGCGGTCAACGAGGTGATCTGGCCGATGTGCAGGATGCCGCGCACCTGGCCACCGACGGCGGCAACGTCATCGCGCAGATGCCGCAGCGAGGCAAGCACCTGCCGTGCGTGCGTCAAAAGTGCTTCACCGGCGGGCGTTACTCTGACCTGACGCGGCAGGCGCTCGAACAGCGTGGCCTGCAGTTCGTCTTCGAGATGGGCGATCTGGTGGCTCAGCGCCGACTGCACGACGTGGCAGCGCTGCGCGGCACGGGTGAAGTTGCCTTCCTCGGCCAGCGCCACCGCGAACTCGAGCTGCTTGAGGTTCATCGCGCCATCTCATTTTCAGATGCATTGGATGATAACTATTCATTTCCCTCATTTGCCGATCGGGCGGACACTGGCGCCCCTTCTCTCCTGGAGCCCGTCATGACCCACGACGTGCCCTCGCCACTCAGCCGCTGGCAGGTCCTGCTGATGGCCTTCGCCACTGGTGTGGCCGTGGCCAGCAACTATTACGCGCAGCCGCTGCTGCACACCATCGCCGGGCAGTTCGGGGTGTCCTTCGCGCGTGCCGGCACGGTGGTGACCGTGGCCCAGCTGAGCTATGCGGCGGGTCTGATCCTGCTGGTGCCGCTGGGCGATCTGTTCGAACGGCGCCGGCTGATCGTGGTGATGTCGCTGCTGTCGGCGGCGGGGCTGGTGCTGAGCGCGCTCAGCCATCAGTTCGTCTGGCTGCTGGTGGGCACCGCGCTGACCGGCCTGTTCTCGGTGGTGGCACAGGTGCTGGTGCCGTTCGCGGCGACGCTGGCGCGGCCGGAAGAGCGCGGCCAGGTGGTCGGCACGGTGATGAGCGGCCTGCTGCTCGGCATCCTGCTGGCACGCACCGTGGCCGGCGCGCTCTCCTCGCTGGGCGACTGGCGCACCGTGTACTGGATCGCCGCCGCAGCGCTGGTGCTGACCACGGGCATGTTGTATCGGCATCTGCCGCGCTTCCATCAGACTGCCGGCCTGGGCTATCTGCAGTTGCTGCGCTCGATCGGCACGCTGTTCGTGCAGGAACCGGTGTTCCGGCTGCGTACGGTGCTGGGTGCGCTGAGCTTTGCGATGTTCGCGATCTTCTGGACGCCGTTGGCGTTCCTGCTCGCGGCCGAACCGTATGGCTACAGCGATGCGACGATCGGCCTGTTCGGGATGGTGGGTGCGGCCGGCACGTTGGCCGCCGGGGTGGCCGGGCGCATGGCCGACCGTGGCAAGGCCGCGTTGGCGACGACCGTGGCGCTGGTGCTGCTGGCCGCGTCGTGGCTGCCGCTGGGCTTCTCCACGCACTCGCTGATCGCACTGGTGCTGGGCGTGATCGTGCTCGACCTGGCCGCGCAGCTGCTGCACGTGAGCAACCAGAACGTGGTGTATGCACTGCGCCCGGAAGCACGCAACCGGCTCAATGCCGGCTACATGACCGGCTATTTCATCGGTGGCTCGCTGGGCTCACTGGTCTCGGCGCAGGTCTTTGATCGCTTTGGCTGGACCGGTGTGTGCGTCACCGGTGCGGGCGTTGCGCTGGTGGCGATGGGCATCTGGGCGGTGTCGCAGGCAAAGCGGCGGGCGTAGGTGCCCGCCCGCCTCAGAAAGCGGTTTGTACCGCGACCTCGACGCGCGATCCCGCATTGCCCGGAAACAACTGTTTCGCGGCACCGTCGGTGTCGTGCCCGGTCACCCGCAGCTCCCACGGTCCGTGCACACGCCACACCACGCTGAGCTGGCCGTGCAGGTAATCATCGGCCTGCGCGCTGTCCAGCCAGTAGTGGCCTACCGCGCCCTCGACACGCCACTGCCCGCCCAGCGGCAGACGCGCACCGAGCTGCGCATAGGTGCCGCCGTGGCCGCCGGCCAGCGCGTTGTCGGAGACGCCGACCTGCAGCCAGGCGCGTTGCCGCCAGGTCACCGTGCCGTTGAGCTCGGTCCAGTCCAGATCGACGGTGGTCGAGGGATAGAGGTAGCGGGTCAGGTTGACGTCCACGCTCCAGTCCGGCGCCACCGCACCGCTCCAGCCGGCGACGAGATCGAATTCGCTGCGCGCGCCGTTGTCCGGCGTGAACGAGACGCCCGAGCCCCAGGCCGAGGCATACCAGCCGTTGGCCGCGCTGAACTTCACGCCGGCCTGCACGGCCGGATCGCCGTCGCTCTGGGAGCTGCCGCGCCAGACGTAATCCGAGGTCAGCGTCGCCGTGCCTTCCACAGCGGCCGCTGCCGCACCACTCATGACCAGCCCAACCAGCACCGCGCCGCAGCGCAGGCGCTGTTTCAAAGGTTTACCCACCACGTGTCCCACTCCAGATGACAGCCGCGCCGTCGAGAGCGACAGTGTCCTCAGGACCGGCGTAAAGCCGCCATGGCGTGGCCACCCGATCGGCGCAACGTTTCTGTAAATCCTGCGTCAGGGTGGTGCCCGGAGGTGCGCGGTATCATGGCCACTCTGACCTGTTGCGAGTAATGGCGTGGACGCGATCCTGACCCCGGTATCGATTGGCGAGCTGATCGACAAGATCACCATCCTGGAAATCAAGGCCGAACGCATCGCCGATGCCGGCAAGAACGCCAACGTCCGCAAGGAACTCGATGGCCTGTGGCCGCTGTGGCAGCAGCAGGTAAGCGCTCAGCCGGGGCTGGACGCGCTGAAGACGCAGCTCAAGGCAATCAACGAGCGCATGTGGGAGATCCAGGATCAGCTGCGCGACAAGGAAGCGGCGCAGGTGTTCGACGATGCCTTCATCCAGCTGGCGCGCGGTGTCTATGGCACCAATGGCGAGCGGGTCAAAGTGAAGAACGAAATCAACCGCATCGCCGGCTCGCAGCTGGTCGAAGAAAAGCAGTACCAGGGCGAATAAGCCCGCCGGTACGCGCCGGGCTCAGTGCCCGGTCGCGGCCATGAAGCGTTCGCGGTCCTGCTGGGTGCGCCGGCGGATTTCAGCCAGCGCTTCATTCTCGGTAGCTTCCAGCATCGATTCGAACAGCCGCTGGAAGTGGTTGCGCATGGCCGACCGCGCCGCTGCCGGGTCGCGCTGGCGCAGTGCGTCCAGAATCCGGGTGTGTTCCTCGTCGCGGGTGTCATCGTCGTTGTGGCAGACGTTGGCGTAGACCTGCTTGACCCGCGGCAGCTCGTTGCGCATCCGCCAGATCAGCTGCACGCAGTGCTCCACCACCGGGTTGCCGGCGATCCGCGCGATCGACAGGTGGAACTGGCGATCGGCCTCGCTGGCCGCCGCCTCACCCGAATTCGGGTCGACCATGGCGGCGATCAGGCCGGCCAGGTCCTCCAGTTCGGCATCGGTGATGCGGCTGGCCGCCATCGCGGCCGCCTCGGCCTCGATCACCGCACGTGCCGCGGTCAGGTCGAACGCCGAGACGTCGGGCAGTGCGCCCGGCGCCTGTGATGGCTTGGCCTTCACATACACGCCCGAGCCGGTCTTGATGGTGATCAGGCCCTGCGCTTCCAGCGCGATTTCCGCCTCGCGCACCGTCACCCGGCTCACGCCCAGGCGTTCGGCCAGGTCGCGTTCGCCCGGCAGGCGCGAGCCCGGCGGGAATTCGCCCTTCTCGATCAGCGCGACGATTTCGGCAGCAATGGACTGGTACAGACGGGGTTCGGACATCATCAAAGGCCTGGCTGACAGGTGGCTGGGGACCGACACGCGACCGCGCCTTCAGAGAGCGGCGCGGTCGGAAAAACCGCGCCACTGACCTCAGAAGCGGTAGCGCACCCCCAGATAATACCGCCGCCCGTACGTGGTGTACTCGCGGAAGCTACCGAGGATGGGCATATCCGACACCCGCGGCTCATCGGTGAGGTTGCTGGCCGACAGCGACAACGACAGGTGCTTGTTCACTTTGTAGGTGGCGCGGAAGTCCAGCGAGCCATTGTCCCGCACATAGCGGTTCTGCGACGGGTCACCGACAAACTGCTGGTAATAGTCGGAGCGGTATTTGTAGATCGCCTGCAGATCGAGCTTGCCCAGGCCCCAGTACACCTGCGCCGAGGCCACATGCTTGGACAGACCGAAGATGTTGGCCGGCTCGACGATGCCCGGCGTCACCACGCCGGTGGCCGGGTCGGTGGACTCGCCCAGGCGCAGGTCTTCGGTCTTGAAGTTGGAATCGGCGTAGTTGTAGCTGGCCTTCACGCCCAACCCGGAGAAGATCCCCGGCAGGTAGGAGAAGCTGTGCGAAGCGGTGAACTCCACGCCGAACAGATCACTCTTCTGGTCGCTGGTGGCCAGCTGCTCCACCGGCACGGTCACGCTCTGACCATCGATATCGAAGGTCTCGTTGACGATCACCGGCATCGAGCCGCCGTTGAACTGCTTGTAGTACAGCGCACCGGACAACATGGTGTCTTCGTTGGCGTACCACTCCAGCGAGAGATCGCCATTCCATGACATCAACGGCTTGGCGCGCGGGTTGCCGGTGGCGGTGATGCTGCGCAGCGCATCGCCCACGCTGTTGAACTCGGTATCCACCTCGCCCAGGTTGAAGGTGCGGCCATAGCCTTCAGCGGCCAGATCCGGACGCGACATCGCCCGATAGGCGCCGACGCGCAGCAGCAGGTCCGGGCGCAGTTCGAAGGCGGCGTTGAAGCTGGGCAGCCATTCGGTATTGCTGGACTTGAGCACCTGCGAGGTGAAATCGCCGGTCGGCTCCAGGGTCACGGTGCCGTCGGGATTGTTGATCACATCCAGGCCGCTGCGCAGGCCGACCGAGCGCACCTCGGTCCGCACGCCACGCACGCCGATGTTGCCGGTCACCGGCAGGCCAAACCATTCGGCGCTGTAATCGCCCATCAGGTACAGCGCGCTGGTTTTCTCGGTGACATCGTTGTTGGCCGGGTTGCGCAGGTCCGCGCTCAGGCCGGTGTCGTCCGCGCCGGTGAAGGCCTTGAACAGGCAGCGGCTGTCGAAGCTGGCCCACTGGTCGATGGTGTTGCCACTGGCATTGGCCAGGAAATCGTCCTGCGGGAAGGCTTGGCGGCAGGCCAGGTTGGCGGCGCGGATCGCCGCGACGTTCGTGGTGGTCACATCCACGGTGTCGGTGTAATCGGTGTAGGTCGCCTCGGAGCGGCGCAGGCCACCCTTGATCGCGGTGAAGAAGCCGCTTTCCGGGGTGAACGTGGCATCGAAGCGGCCGGCACGGATGGTGTGCTCGCGATGCTGCTGGCGACGACGCACCAGCGCCGAATCGGTGAAGTTGTCCGGGTTGTTCACGTCGAACGCCGGATCCAGATAGATGCTCGGAACGTCACCGCTGTAGTCATAGGTGTAATCGACGTAGCGGGTGTTCTTGATGCCGCCGACCGGCCTGCCGTTGACGTCGGTGCGACCGGCGCGCAGGCGGGTGCTGCGTTCGATCTGATCGCGCTCGGTATTGGAATAGGACAGGTCGGTGGACAGCGTCCACGCCGGGCTCGGCCGGAAAATCACGTTGAGCCCGCCGCCGGTGTATTCCTCCTGGCGCTCCAGGAAATTGCCGGTGGAATCGACCGTGGTGCTGCCGGTGTGGTGCAGCAGCGCGCCATCGTCGGTGACCACACGGTTGTTGAGGTTGCGCATCATCGAAGACAGCGACAGATCCGAGCGGTCTTCGGTGTAGTCGCGCTTGGAGTGCTGGTAATCCAGGTTCACTTCCACCGTATCGCTGGGCCGCCACTGCAGCGCGGCGAACTGCGAATCGCGCTTGTCGTGCTCGATGAACTGGCGGTAGATGCGGCTGCTGGGCACCAGGTAGTACGGCACGCCGTCGGCCACCTGGTTGCCATTTACCTGGGTGCAGTTGCGCGTCGCGCCCACCACCTCGCGGCCATCGCAGGCCACCCAGGTGGAGCTGCTGGAGAACATCTCTTCCGGGTTGCTGCCTTCCAGCGCCTGCACACCGATGGAGACACCGAGCTTGCCGGCGTTGCCCATGTCGAACTGGTCGATGTAGCTGGCGGTACCGCGCCAGCCGACGCCATCCTTGTCCTTGAGGCGGTCATCGTAGTCCTGCCAGGTGCCACGGCCATCGAGCTGGAACGTGCGTTTGCCGTACTCCAGTGGTTTGACCGTCTCCATGTTGATCGTGCCGGCCACGCCACCTTCGACGAAGTCGGCACGCTGGGTCTTGTAGATCGCCACCGTGTTGATCAACTCGGACGGGAACTGGTTGAAGTTCACCGAGCGGTCGCCACTGCCATTGGTGGCCTCGCGGCCATTGAAGGTGGACGAACCGAGGAACGGCCCCAGGCCACGGATCGAGATTTCCGACGCACCGCCCTTCTCGCGATGGGTGGAGGCACCGGTGATCGTTTCAATCGCTTCACCGATCGACAGCGCCGGCAGATCACCAATGTCGTCGGCGGCCAGCACATCGGAGACCACGGTCTCCTCGCGCTTCTTGTCGATCGAGGTCTGGATGGTGCCGCGGATGCCGGTCACCTGGACCTGATCCAGCGTGGTGGCTTGCCCCGGCGGCGAGGCGGGTGCTTCGGCATCCTGTGCGTGGGCAAGCGGCAGTGCCGCGGTGGCGCACAGGGCATAGAACAGCGCGCTGTGCAGCGCGGTGCGGCGGAGGCCTCGTGGTGAGGCCGTACGGCGGTCATGCAACATCGTGATCTCCCTCCCAGGATGGATCGTCCGATTACACGGATTCGATCCGGAAGATTCACGACTGATGAACCAATGTCAATGAATTGGTACTAAAGTCTACCCTGCACCACCGCCCAGACCACTTTGCGTGGAATTAATGTGCGGACGCAGCAGAAAAATGCGCAAACCACAGACCACATGCACCAAAAGTGGTATGCGATTGTGGTTGACGTGCGCGCCGGGCAACCTGTTAGGATCGTGTCTCGCGTCAGTCGCCACGGTTCATCTGGGAGGGTAAGCCCGTGACTTTGCAACACTCGCATGCGCCGTTGGCGCGGCGTCCCATGGCCAAGGCCTGGCTGTTGAGCCTGTCCCTGGCGGCATTCCCTGCCGTGGCGGCCGATTATCTGGTGCGCGACGCTGCTGCCTATGCCACCGCCGTACGCGCCCTCGCCCCCGGCGATACAGTGATCCTGGCGGACGGCGTCTGGCGCGACATGGACCTGCTTTTCCGGGGCACCGGTAAAATTGGTCAACCAATTAAGTTGACGGCGCAGACCCCCGGCAAGGTAATTCTCAGCGGCCAGTCCCAGCTGCGTCTGGCCGGTGAGCACCTGGAGGTTTCCAACCTTGTCTTCCGCGATGGTTGGGCGCCGGGTGGCGAAGTGGTTTCATTCCGGCGGTCCGCCAGTGAGTGGGCCAACCACAGCCGGGTGACCGGGATCGTCATCGACCGCTACAACAAACCCGACCGCCAGCAGTCCGATCACTGGGTGGCGCTGTACGGCCAGCACAACCGCTTCGACCACAATCAGCTGGTCGGCAAGACCAATGCGGGCACCACCCTGGTGGTAGTGCGCAACGCCACCAGTGGCCTGGACAACCAGCACCGCATCGACCACAACTGGTTCGGCCCGCGCCCCAACCTGGGCGCCAATGGCGGCGAGACGATGCGCATCGGCACCAGCCATGATTCGCAGTCGGACTCGCGCACCCTGGTGGAGAACAACTGGTTCGAGCAGTGCGATGGCGAGGTGGAGATCGTCTCCAACAAGTCCGGCGGCAACACCTACCGCGGCAACGTCTTCCAGGACTCGCGCGGCTCGCTGGTGCTGCGCCACGGCCACGGCAATCGGGTCGAGCGCAATGTGTTCCTCGGCCATGGCAAGGCGCATACCGGCGGCGTGCGCGTGATCAACCGCAATCAGACGGTGCGCGACAATTACTTCGAAGGCATCGCCGGCGACAACTTCGCCGCGGCGTTGAGTGTGATGGCCGGTACCCACGACGCGCCGTTGAACCGTTACGAGCAGATCGATCAGGCGGTGATCGAACGCAACAGCTTCATCCAGGTCGGCACCCTGTTACTGGGCGCGGGGCTGGATGAAGAGCGCAATGCGATGCCGGTGAACAGCCGCATCGCCGGCAACGTGTTCATCGGCGATGGACACCGCGAGCTGCTGCGCACGCAGGGCGATCTCTCCGGCATCACGTTCGCGGGCAATGTGCAGAGCCCTGCCGCGTCTGCCGGCTTCCCTGGCGGTGTCAGCGGCCAGACCCTGACCCTGCAGCGCGCGGCCAACGGCCTGCTCTACCCCACCGCCGCCATCGATGCCGGCGCCCCGCGCGACCTGGCCCCGATCCCACGCGACCAGGTCGGCGTGGACTGGTACCCCAAGACCCTGCCGGCCACCGCACTGGACAGCGGCGCGGTGCGCACGGTCGCACCGGGCGAGGACACCCTTACCGCCGCCGTGGCCGCCAGTGCGCCAGGCGACCGCCTGCAGCTGCAGCGTGGCCGCTACAGCGTGAGCCAGGTGCTGACAGTGGACCATCCGCTCAGCGTGGTCGGCCCCGCCCGTGGCCAGGCCAGCGTGCAGTTCTCGCGTCCGAGCCTGTTCGAGATCGGCGCACGCGGTTCGCTGCGCCTGGCGCGGCTGGACATCGACGGCGCGCTCGCCCCGGATGCCGCCGGCAACGCGGTGATCCGCGTGCCGCCCAGCAGCCAGGCGTTCAACTACACGCTGCGCATCGAGGACACCCGCATCCACGGGCTGACCGCCAACAAGGCCTTCGATGTGATCGCCACCGGCAAAGGCAGCCTGGCCGCGCGGATCGCACTGGCCCACGTCACGGTGGAGGACATCACCGGCAGCGTGATCGCCGCAGCCGCCGAGACCGACGATCTGGGCACCTACAACGCCGAGCAGGTGGATCTGGTGGACTCCACGTTCCGCCGCATCGGCGGGCCGGTGGTGAACCTGTATCGCGGCGGCACCGACGAGAGCACCTTCGGTCCGGCGCTGCAGGTGCACGGCAACCAGTTCGAGCAGGCCGGGGTGGCCGATGACGCCAGCCTGCGCCTGCATGGCGTGCAGTTCGCCAGCATCCGCGACAACCGCTTTGACCGCAGCGGCCGCATCCGTTTCAGCCATCGCGTCGGGGAACCGACCCTGCGCATGGGCGACAACCCGCTGACGGCCACCGCGCCGTTGCTGTCCGATACCCCTGTTGAGGCCCTGCCATGAATCACGCCCCGCCCCTGATGCTGCTGCTCGCCGCCACGCTTGGCGGGGCCGCGCTGCCCGCTGCGCAGGCCGCACCCGCCGCCCGGCAGGTGCCCGCGGCGTCCGCCACCGCGCCGGTGCTGGTCACCGCCGCGCAGTGGACGCAGATGCGTACCGAGGGTGCGCGCTCGCCGCTGTTCGCCAAGGAACAGCAGCGCGCCGAACAGCGCGTGCGCGCGATGATGAAGGCCGGCATTGACGTGCCGGCGCCCAAGGACAAGGGCGGCGGTTACACCCACGAACAGCACAAGCGCAATTACCAGGCCATCCAGGCCGCCGGCGCGCTGTATCGGCTGACCGGCGACAAGTCCTATGCCACCTTCGCCCGCGACCTGCTGCTGGGCTACGCCAAGCTCTACCCGGGCCTGGGCGCGCACCCGCAGGGCCGCGGCCAGATTCCCGGCCGGCTGTTCTGGCAGACCCTCAACGATTCGGTCTGGCTGGTCAGCGCCGCGCAGGGCTACGACGCGATCCGCGACACGCTCAGTGACGCCGATCGCACGATGATCGACGACAACGTGTTCCGCGCGATGGCCGATTTCCTGTCCGGCACGCCGGAGAACTTCGACAAGATTCACAACCACGCTACCTGGGCGGTCGCTGCCGTGGGCATGACCGGCTACGTGCTGCGCGATGCCGGCTACGTCGACAAGGCCCTGCAGGGCAGCAGACGCGATGGCAGCGCCGGCTTCCTCAAGCAGGTCGATCAGCTGTTCTCGCCGGATGGGTATTACGAAGAAGGCCCGTACTACCAGCGCTACGCGCTGGCCCCGTTCATCCTGTTCGCCAACGCCATCGAGCGCAACGAACCGCAACGCGGCATCTTCAAGCGCCGCGACGGCGTGCTGCTCAAGGCGGTCGATGCGCTGGTGCAGAGCAGCTACGGCGGCTACTTCTTCCCGATCAACGATGCCATCCTCGACAAGGGCCTGGACACCGAGGAACTGGTGGCCGGCATCGACATCGCCTACGCGCAGACCGGTGATGCCCGCCTGCTGTCCGTCGCCAGAACACAGAAGCGCGTGCTGCTCTCCCCCGAAGGCCTGCAGGTGGCCCAGGCGCTGGCGGAGAACAAGGCCAAGCCGTTCGCCTTCGTACCGACCCTGCTGCGTGATGGCCCGGACGGCACCGAAGGCGCACTGGCGATCCTGCGCATGGGCGGCGAGAGCGGCCAAGCGCTGGTGATGAAGAACACCAAGCAGGGCATGGGCCACGGCCACTTCGACAAGCTCAACTGGCTGTTCTACGACAACGGCCAGCGCGTAGTCACCGATTACGGCGCGGCGCGCTTCCTCAACATCGAGGCCAAGGCCGGTGGCATCTACCTGCCGGAGAACAGCAGCTGGGCCCGGCAGACCATCGCACACAACACGCTGGTGGTGAACGAACAGAGCCACTTCGGCGGCGACTGGAAGCAGGGCCAGCCGCTGGCGCCAACGCCGCTGCTGTTCGCGGTCAGCGACGATACCCAGATCGCCTCGGCACGGATGGAGGGTGCCTACGACGGGGTCAGCTTCACCCGTACCCAGGCGCTGCTCTCGCACCCCTCGCTCGGCGAGCCGGTGGTACTGGATCTGCTGCGTGTCACCGGCAGCAAGGCCGCACGCTATGACCTGCCGCTGCACTTCAACGGGCACATCATGGACGTGGGCTTCAAGACGCAGTCCGCGGTCGCCGCACGTCCGGTGCTGGGCAAGGCCAACGGTTATCAGCATGTGTGGATCGACGCGGCCAGCGAGCCGACCACCGACGCGCGCAGCCTGACCTGGCTGCTGGACGGCCGCTTCTATACCTACCGCTTCGCCAGCACCGCGCCCTCGCGCGCCCTGATCGGCGAGAGCGGTGCGAATGATCCTTCGTTCAACCTGCGCCGTGAGCCACTGCTGCTGCAGCGGGTGGATGGGCAGGCTGCCACCACGTTCTACGGTGTGCTCGAACCGCACGGCCAGTACGACGGCACCGCCGAAACCGTGCGCGGCGCCAACAGCCGCATCGACCGCCTCACCCACTACCGCGGCAAGGATGCTGACGTGCTGGTGCTCGACCTGGCCGGCGGCAAGCAGCTCGCCGTGGGCATCGCCGATGATCCGGCCAAGGGCGGATCGCATGAAGTGAGCGGCGGCGGACACAGCTGGCGCTGGGACGGTGGCTGGAAGCGCTTCGACACCGGCACCCGCACCGGCAAGGACGGCAAATGAAGGTCACCACACAGGCCCGCACCTATGTCCGTTGGCTGATCGTGGCGCTGATCGCCGTGGCCACCGTGATCAACTACATCGACCGCAATGCGTTGGCCGTGATGTGGCCGCAGATTTCCAAGGACGTCGGCGCGACCAAGGAAGACTACGCGCTGCTGGTCACGGTGTTCATGCTGTTCTATGCCGCCGGCCAGTTCGTGTTCGGCCGCCTGTTCGACATCATCGGTACACGCCTGGGCTTTGCGCTGTCGATCGCGGTGTGGTCGATCTCGATCGCGCTGCATTCGGTCACCCACTCCATCCTGTCCTTCAGTATCGTGCGCGCCATGCTCGGCATCAGCGAAGCCGGCGCGTGGCCGGGTGCGGTCAAGGCCAATGCCGAGTGGTTCCCGGCGCGCGAGCGTGCGCTGGCACAGGGCGTGTTCAATGCGGGTGCTTCGATCGGCGCGATCGTGTCGGCACCGCTGATCGCCGTGTTGTTCCTGTGGCTGGGCTGGCGCGGCACCTTCGTCCTGATCGGTGCGATCGGCTTCATCTGGCTGCTGCCGTGGCTGATCATCTACCGCGCCGGCCCGGACAAGCACCCGTGGGTGAGCGCGGCCGAGCGCGCGTTGATCCTGGATGCACCCACCGAACAACCCGCCGTGCCGGTCCCCGAGTACGTGCCCAGCATGCGCCAGCTGCTGGGCCATCGGCAGACCTGGGGCATCCTGATCTCGCGGTTCTTCCTGGACCCGATCTGGTGGCTGTTCGTGTCTTGGCTGCCGCTCTACCTGGCCGACACCTTCGGCTTCGACATCAAGCAGATCGGCATCTTCGCCTGGGTGCCGTATGTCGGCGCGATGATCGGCAGCCTCGGCGGCGGCTGGCTCTCCGGCCGCCTGATCGGCGCCGGCTGGAGCGTGGACAAGGCCCGCAAGGTGGTGATCACCCTGGGCGGGGCGATCATGGCCCCGGCACTGCTGGGCGCGGTGCTGGCCACCGATCCGGTCTGGGCGGTGGTGACCATCGCCTTCGTACTGTTCGGCTTCCAGATCGCCATCGGGAACATCCAGACCTTGCCCGGCGACATCTTCAGCGGCAAATCAGTCGGCTCGGTCGCTGGCCTCGGCGGCATGGCCGCGGTGGCCGGCACGCTGATCACCACCTGGCTGGTGCCGGCGATGACCCACGACTCCTACGCACCCATTTTCATTCTGGTGGCGGCCCTGGTGCCGGCCTCCCTGCTGGCGCTGTGGCTGGTCACCGGTCGCGTGGAAAAACTCCACGGCCCGGTCGAGCGCCGCTGAGCCCTGTTCTTCCCTTTCCCCCAACGCATCACAGGAGTGTTTCATGACCCAATTCAAGGACAAGGTGGCCATCGTCACCGGTGGCGGCCGTGACATCGGCCGCGAGATCTCGCTCAAGCTGGCCGCGGCCGGTGCCAAGGTCTGCATCAACTACGCCAACGACGAAGCCAGCGCGCAGGAGACCCTCAAGCAGGTCGAAGCCGCCGGCGGTACCGCGATCGTGCATCGCGCCGATGTCACCGATGCCAAGGCCGTGGCGGCGATGGTCGCTGCAACCCAGGCCGCGTTCGGTCCGCAGATCGATGTGCTGGTGAACGTCGCCGGTGGCATGGTCCAGCGCCGTCCGCTGGCCGAGATCGATGAGGCGTTCTTCCACAAGGTGATGGACCTCAACATGAGCTCGGTCTACCTGACCACGCATGCGGTGGTGCCGCACATGCCCGAAGGCGGCGCGATCGTGAACTTCGCCTCCCAGGCCGGGCGCGATGGCGGTGGCCCGGGCGCGGCGATCTACGCCACGGCCAAGGCTGCCGTGATGACCTTCACCCGCGCCATGGCCAAGGAACTGGGCCCGCGCGGCATCCGCGTCAACGCGCTGTGCTGCGGCATGATCGCCACCCGCTTCCATGACGAATTCACCAAGCCGGAAGTGCGCACCGCGGTGGCCGGCAATACGCCGTTGCGCCGGCAGGGCCGACCGCAGGAAGCCGCCGATACCGCGGTGTACCTGGCCTCCGACGCGGCCGGTTTCATCACCGGTGCCAACGTCGACGTCAACGGCGGCACCTACTTCTCCTGATTGACCCGCTGACCGCCTGGGAGGGCCGCCATGCTGCGCTGGATCACTGCATTCTCTCTTGCACTTGCCACCAGCGCCGCGGCGCTGCCCGCCCAGGCCCAGGTCTGGGTGCCGGCCTGGACCGCCTCGCCGGCACCGGACCGTCTTGATGGCACCCCCGAGGCCCCGGTGCAGTTCGCCAACCAGACCGTGCGCCAGGACATGCGCCTGGCCAGTTCGGCACGCGCCCTGCGCTTCCGCATCAGCAATGAACTCGGCCAGGCCCCGCTGCATATCGGTGGGGCCTCGGCCCACCTCACCGGCACCGCCACCGCGGCCAAGCCGGTCACCTTCAATGGTCGCGGCGAGATCGTGGTGCCGGTCGGCGCCGCGCTGCTCAGCGATCCGGTCGCGATCACCGCGCCGGCGCTGGCCGACGTCTCGCTCACCGTGTACTTCCCCGATGCCACCCGCCCGGCCGTGCGCCGCACCGCGCTGCGCATCGCCGATGGCCGCGCAGCCACCGTGGGCGACGCGGTCAAGCTCGCCTACCGCCAGAACGTGGTCTCTGCCGTGCTGGCCGAACGCGCCAGCAAGCCGGTGGTGGTGGTCGCCCTGGGCGACTCCATCACCGAAGGCGCCACCGCCACCCGTGGCAGCAATGGCGACTGGCCGGCGCTGCTGTCCGCCCGCCTGCAGCAGGCATGCCCGGACCAGGTGGTGGTGGTCAACGCCGGCATCAGCGGCAACAAGGTCATGGATCACGGCCGCAGCCACAGCGCGCTGGCGCGGCTGGACCGCGATGTGATCGCGCTGCCGAACGTGGACCGCGTGATCCTGTTCGAAGGCATCAACGACATCCGCCATGATGGCAGCACCCCGCCCGTGGCCGGCCGCAACGCCGAGGACATGGTGCTGGGCTACCGGCAGATCGCCGAACGGCTGCACAGCCACGGCATCCGCCCGATTGCCGCCACGATCACGCCCTTCGGTGGCTCGGACCGCTACGAGCCCATCGCGGCCGCCACCCGCACCACCCTCAACACCTGGATGCGCGGCGGCCGCAGCGGCTTCGATGGCCTCATCGACTTCGACCAGATCCTGCGCGATCCGTCCAACCCGGAGCACCTGCCCGAGGCGATCACCCGCGACCACCTGCATCCCAACGACGAGGGCTACCGGCGCATGGCCGCGGGTATCGATCTGGCGCTGCTCGGGTGCCCGGCGCGATGAGTGCCCAGACCTTCGTCGTGGCACCCGACACGGGGCAGCGCTGGGACGCACTGGCACTTGGAGAGGTGATGCTGCGCTTGGATCCCGGCGAAGGCCGGATCCGCAGCGCGCGCCAGTTCAATGTGTGGGAGGGTGGTGGCGAGTACAACGTCGCCCGCGGCCTGTGCAGCACCTTCGCCCATCGCACCGGGGTGCTCACCGCCCTGCCGCGCAACGAGCTGGGGCTGCTTGCCCAGCAGCTGATCCAGGCCGGTGGGGTGGATGCCAGCCAGATCGTGTGGCGCGACTACGATGGCATCGGCCGCAACACCCGGATGGGCCTGAACTTCACCGAGCGTGGTTTCGGGGTGCGTGCGCCGCTGGGTATGTCCGATCGCGCGTACTCGGCGGCCTCGCAGCTGCAGCCGGAGGCGTTGGACTGGGATGCGCTGTTCGGGCAGCACGGCGTGCGCTGGCTGCACACCGGCGGGATCTTCGCCGCGCTGTCCGAGCACAGCGCGCAGACCGCGATCACCGCAGTGCGGGCCGCGCGCCGACACGGCGTGGCGGTCTCCTACGATCTCAACTACCGCGCCAGCCTCTGGAACAGCCATCCTGACCCGGATGCCGCGCGTCACGCCAACTGCGCCATCGCGGCCGAGTGCGACCTGTTGATCGGCGATGAGTATTCCTTCGCAGCGTGCCTGGGCATGGACCTGAGCGATCTCGGGCGCCGCCACACGCCGATGGATGTCGGTCCGGCGGAGGCGGCCGCCGTGCGCGCGATGACGCAGTTTCCGGCGCTGCAGGCCGTGGCGTTCACGCTGCGCGACGCCGCCAACGCCGCCCGCCACGGCTGGGCCGGTGCGCTGCGCACGCGGTCGCAACTGTATGTCTCCGCCGCACGCGAAGTAGACCTGCTCGACCGTGTCGGCGGTGGCGATGCCTTCGTGGCCGGCGTGGTGCATGCGCTGCTCAGCGGCAAGGGCGAGCAGGCAGCGGTGGACCTGGGCGCGGCACATGGCGCGGTGGCGATGTCCACGCCGGGCGACTACGCCATCACAAGCCTGGCCGAAGTGGAGGCCGTGGCGCGGGGAGAGGGCGCCGCCGCACGACGCTGAGCGCCCTGCGCGCGAGGAGTCAGTGCGCGATCGAGAGGTGTTCCAGGGCCTTGCGCGTAGAGAGCGTCAGCGGCGCGGGCAGCGCATCCGCGGTGAACCAACCCAGCCCGAGCAGTGCCTCGGGCTCCTGCACGGACGCGATTGTGGTGTCCTGCGCCCGCACCAGATACACCGGGGCGACCCAGTGCTGGCCAAGCGCCGGCTCGAAATGATCGACCACGCACAACAGGCGTTCCACCGTCACCTGGAGTGCGGTCTCCTCTTCCACCTCACGGATCACCGCGTGTTCGACGGCTTCCATCCAGTCGACCTTGCCACCGGGTAGTCCCCAATGCCCCTGCTCGGGCGGGCGCCCGCGCTGGACCAGCAGGATCGCGCCATCGGCGCGCTGGATGACGGCACCACAGCCGAGGCGTGGCTGCTGCAGATCGGTGGATGGGGACATCGGGCATCTCCATGAAAGTGACTCATTATCCCTCGGGCCCCGTGCCTGGATCGCGCCCACGAAAAAGGCCCGGCGATGCCGGGCCTTTCCTGCCACGCCGATCAGGCACGTGGCGATGCGGTCACGCTGGGATTACCAGCTGAAGCGCGGGCCGACCGACCATTCCTTGTCACCGTGGCGATCCATCTTGATGTCGCCGTTGATGCCCCAGTTCTGGTTCAACTTCACCTGGCCACCCAGGCGGCCGTAGAACTGGCCATCCGGATTGACGCCGTGCTTCTTGCTGTAATCCTCGTAGCCGGCCATGGCATAGACTTCGGCGTGCTGGCCGAACGCGGTACGGATACCGGCTTCAGCGCTGTAGCCGTTGAAATCCAGGCCTTCCTTCGGGTCGAACTTGTTGTAGGCAACGCGGCCCACGAAGTCGGTGCTGTTGCCGATTTCCTGGTTGTAGCCGACACCCACGCGCCACTGGTCAACCTTGAAGTTGCCGATGTCGGTCTTCTGCTGGTTGTACTCGCCGAAGGCGTGGAAGTTCGGGTGGAAGGCGTAGGAACCCTTCACGCCCCAACCATCGGCCTTGCCGCCATCTGCGTCGGTCTTGACGTAGTCGGCTTCAGCGTAGTTGTAGGACAGGCCTTCAGCCGCCGAAGCGGTGAACGGGAGGGCGGCAGCCAGGGCCAGAGCAATCAACGAGGTCTTCATGGGGGTACACCTTTATGTCTTGGACTACTTGCACCCGGTTTGAGCCGGACTGCATCGGAAATGTAAATTCTCCGTTATTCGACACAACCCGCCCTGAAGTTGACCCGCTGCACAAACGTGAATTTTGGGGCGCCGTTCAGACGGGCTCTGGCATACGCGCGTGGCATTTCGTCAGGCGACGAAGGCGTGAACGTCCGTACTGCCCGGCCATCACGCGGGCTGCTGAGAAGAAGCGTGGAAGGCCACGCACGGGAACCGTGCGGGGAAAGGACTCTGGTCACGACGGTGCCCTTGCGGGGCGTCACGCGCTGGGGAAGCCGCTCTTGGGGAGTAATCGGCTAACGCGTCCATCCTCCTGAATACACCGGGGTCCATGCCGTGGGCGTTGGACCGCAGGGCGCCGTGGGGCGTCCTGCCCGGCATCGCCATCATGTGCTGGATGCGTCAGCTGCAACATCAGGAAGTTCCTCACTCTGATTCAGAGTTTTCTGACCCAAGGCCCCGGACCAGAGGCGTTCACCCACCGCGAAGGGCCGTCGGCGCACTGTCGATCTTCCGCCCCCTGATTCGTCGTATGCCTTGAAGGCGCCCATTCCGGCGCGTCATCTGGAGCTCTGCCATGGCGTATATCGATGGTTTCGTACTGGCTGTCCCGACCGCGAACAAAGAGGCCTTCCTCAAGCACGCCCGGATGGGCGATGCGATCTGCATCCAGCACGGCGCCCTGCGCGTGGTGGAGTGCTGGGGTGATGATGTCCCGCACGGCAAGCAGACCGACTTCCATCGCGCGGTGGAAGCCAAGGAGGACGAGACCGTGCTGTTCTCCTGGATCGAGTGGCCGGACAAGGCCACGCGCGATGCCGGCATGCAGAAGATGATGGACGATCCGCGGATGGATCCAGAGAGCAATCCGATGCCGTTCGATGGCAAGCGGATGATCTACGGCGGCTTCGTTCCGGTGGTTGAGCTGACGTCCTGAGCGGCCCAGCAGCGGCGCACGTACTGCCGCAGTGCTGCTTGAGTGCGCGCTGGAGCACCGGCATGCTCGGTGCTCCAGGCTGGCAGGGAGCGCGCCACGATGACGATGCGCCCGCCGGACCGCGACATCAAGGAGCGATAGGCATGGCTGGAGCACGTTCGAGGATGGTCCGTTGTCTGCTCGTTCTGGGGTTGGGGGTCGGCGCCTGGGCAAGCCCGTCGGCCCAGGCTGTGGGGCCCGGCCTTGCGCAGTACCAGCGTGCCGAACGCGTGCTGGACCAGCAGCTGCGCGGCAAAGTGCGCAATGCGGCCGTCGCACCGCGATGGCTCGCCGATGGCCGCTTCTGGTATCCCCGCCAGCAGGAAGATGGCCGCACGACCCACATCCTGGTCGATCCGGCGACGACCACGCGTACGGCACTGTTCGACGACGACATGATGCATGCGGCACTGCTCGCTGCCGGGATCGCTGATCCAGGCCAAGTGATGCAGCAGGTAGACCGCGTTGCCCAAAGCGGGCATGGCCTGGAGATCACCCTTCGCGTAGACGCGCAGCAGGCGGTCGTCTGCACGCTGCCGATGCCGTGCGAGGTCCAATCGTTACCGGTTGCCGATCCCCGTGATCTGCCGTCACCTGACGGTCGGCACAGCGTGCGGGTCGAGCAGGACAACCTCTGGCTGCGCAGTGGCTCCGAGGGTGCGCGCCGGGCGCTCACCATGGATGGCGAGCCCTCTCACGGCTATGGCGTACTGCCCGATTTCGCCCTGCGCGGCATTCCGCGGCGGGCGGGCAAGATGCAGATGCCGCCTTTCGCGGTCACCTGGTCGCCCGACAGCAAACGCCTGTTCGGCGTCCGCTATGACGAGCGTCAGGTGCTGCCTTACCCGTACCTGGCGACCGCTCCGACGGATGGCTTCCGCCCGGTGGTGCATGAAGTGCGGTTGGGCCTTCTGGGCGACGCCGAGCAGGTGCGAGATGCCTGGTTCGTCACTGAAGCGGATGGTAGCGGCACGCAGCACATCGCCGTTCCCGAAGGCTGGTACACCTTGACCGAAGCCGGCGTGCTGGGCTGGTCGGCCGGTGCGGACAAGGTCTATGCGGCGATCGTGCGCTACGACCACCCGGCACGACTGCGCCTGGTCGAGGTGGATGTGCGGACCGGCAGCGTGCGCACCGTGCGGGAAGAGCGCAGCGATACCCGCGTGCAGCTCAACAGCTACCCCTACAACCGGCCGGCCGTGCACGTACTGCAGCACGGCAACGGCATCGTCTGGTTCTCCCAGCAGGATGGCTGGGGTCATCTGTATCTGATCGATCGCCGCGATGGCCACATCATCCGTCAGCTGACCCGGGGCGAATGGCTGGTGCGCGATGTGGTCGGCGTCGATGAAGCGCGCGGCCAAGTGCTGTTCACCGCCGGTGGGCGCGAGCCGGGTGATCCCTACCAGCGGCGCCTTTATCGGGTCTCACTGGACGGCGGCACCCCGGTCCTGCTCACACCGGAAGCGGCCGATCATGCGATCGATGCTGGCGCCGGGCTGTTGATGGGTGGGCGTGCCTCCCACCTGCTGTCACCCTCGGCGGCGTACGTGGTCGACAGTTACTCGCGGGTGGACCAAGCACCGGTCAGCGTACTGCGCTCGACGACTGATGGACGCGTGGTGCTGCCGCTGGAACGTGCCGATGATCGTGCCGTGCGCGCGGCTGGCTGGGTCCCGCCACAGCGGGTCACTGTCCTGGCGGCCGACGGCCGGACCGGCCTGCAGGCCACGGTCTACCTGCCGCCCGGCTACCGCGATGACGGACGGCATCCGGTGATTGATGCGATGTACGGCGGACCCCACATCACCAATGCGCCGGTCGGTTTTGTCGACGCCACCGCGACGATGAATCCGGTGGCGCGCTCAAGTCTGGCCCAACTCGGCTTCGTGGTGGTGAGCATCGATGCGCGCGGTACGCCTGGTCGCTCCAAAGCCTTCCACGATGCCAGCTTCCTGACCGCCGCCGATCTGCAGCTGGACGATCATGTCGCGGCGATCCGCGAACTGGCGGAACGCTATCGCGGCATGGACCTGACGCGGGTCGGCATCTACGGACATTCTTTCGGCGGCTACAGCGCAGCGCGTGCCCTGCTGCGTTACCCGGCGTTCTATACGGTCGGCGTGGCCTCGGCCGGCAGCCACAGTTTCCAGGGCATGTACGGCGGCGCGATCCACGGCATGGACCGCCTGGTCGGCGGCCAGCCGGTCTATGCCGACGGCACCCGCGTGCGTCCGCAACCAGGTGCGGTGCCGCCGTTGTTCCAGCCGTTGGCCAACGATGCACTGGCCGACCGCCTGCAGGGCCGGCTGATGCTGGTCTACGGCGACCTGGACGAGAACGCGATGCCGGCGCTCACCCTGCAGTTGGCGCGTGCCCTCACGCTAGCCAACAAGGACTACGACCTGCTGTACCTGCCCAACCAAGATCACGAGCTGTTCCGCAACGACGATTACTACATGCGCCGGATGTGGGACTACTTCGTCACCCATCTGATGGGCGCAACGCCGCCGTCGTACCGGATCGGAGCACCGGCCTCGCCATGAGGTGAGGCGGCCCGCTCAGCGGTGGGCATCGGCGGTGTCGTCCGCCCCTCCCCCCATAGCACCACCGCCCATTCCTCCCATACCACCGCCTCCGCCGCCGCCCTTGTCACCGCCCTTGTCACCCGCATCGCCCCTGCCTTTCGCACCGGTCGAGGGCCGTGCCGGGCCTTGCCGCGGAATGGTGACCGAGGCCGGAATCGCATCCAGGTCCAACGCCTGACGGATGAAATCGCGTAGCGACACCACCAGGTCGGCCGTGGGAACGACGCGGCCCTGGGCCATCTCGTTGGCCGCGTGTGCGGCAAGCCGCACCTGCTCATCGGTGCCCAGCAGGATGATGTCCGACAGGGCCGCTTCGACTGCATCACGGATGCGGCGCGCGCGTTCGCCCCCGCTCTCTCCCTCTGCCGGCAGGGGCAGCACATCGCCCTGTTCGCTCCCGTCGGGCAGTGCGCGGACATCACGGCGATGGCGTGGGTCGACGTCGAGCGTACCGGTGAACGATCCGCCAAGGACTTTGTAGGCGGCGATCAGCGTGCGCAGCCGCTCGTTGATCTGCCGGTTCTCGCGCTCGCGGCGCTGCTGCATGGTCTGCATGACCATCAGCCGGATGCCGACGCCGATCAAGGTGATGACCGCCAACCCGACCAGGGTGGAGAGCATGGCCTGCCAGGAACTGAAGTCGAGACCGCGCATTGCGTCTTTCCGTGAACGTCTGCCGATCAGGTTAGCAAGAGACGCAGGAAGGTAAGGGTGAGGGCAGAGTCCGGGAGTCTGATCGCACGTGACGCGATGCGCTCGACCGGGGATGCAGACAGCGGGCGGGCAAAGGCCGACCCCACCATGCCGCTCCCGCCCTCAGGCAGGAGCAGCACGTTACAACGCCTTACTTGCGGGCGCGCTTGGCCGGTGCCTTGCGGGCAACCGGCTTGGCGGCAGCACGCTTGGCCGGGGCGGCCTTGCGGGCCGGGGCCTTCTTGGCCACAGCCTTCTTGTCGGTAGCGGCCTTCTTGCCGACGGTCTTCTTGGCGGCCGCGGTCTTCTTGGTCACGGCCTTCTTGGCGGTGGCGACCTTCTTGCCAACCGACTTGCGGGCGACGGCGGTCTTCTTGCCGGCCACCTTCTTGGCGGTCGCGGTCTTCCTGGTCACGGTCTTCTTGGCGGTGGCCGACTTCTTGGCAACGGCCTTCTTGGCCGTGGCGACCTTCTTGCCGACGGTCTTCTTGGCGACGGCGGTCTTCTTGCCAGCCACCTTCTTGGCCGCTGCGGTCTTCTTGGTCACGGCCTTCTTGGCGGTCGCCGACTTCCTGGCAACAGCGGTCTTGGCAGCGGCGACCTTCTTGCCAACGGTCTTCTTGGCGGCGGCGGTCTTCTTGGTCACGGCCTTCTTGGCGGTCGCGGTCTTCTTGGCGACAGCCTTCTTGGCGGTGGCGACCTTCTTGGTCACGGTCTTCTTGGCAGCGGCAGCCTTCTTGGTCACGGCCTTCTTGGCAGTCGTGGCTTTCTTGCCGGCGGCCTTGGTGGTCTTGGTCACAGCCTTTTCAGCGGCGGCCTTCTTCTTGGCGACCTGCTTCTTGATCGCGGTGGCTTCGGCCTTGGCATTCTTCTTGGCCGCTTCCAGCTTCTGCTTGGCGGTGGCCAGGGTCTTGCCGACCGACTTGGCGGCCTTGTCAGCCTTCTTGGCGACGGTCTTCTCGACCTTGGTCACGGCCTTCTTGACCTTGGCGACCTGGGTGGTGGCGGCCTTGCGTGCGCGCTTGGCGGTCTTCTTCACCGAAGCGACTGCATCTTCCGCAACGTGTGCGATGGTCTCGCCCACATTGGTGGCGGTTTCTTTTGCATCTTCGACGGTCTGCGAGAGAACCGTGGTCACACCATTACCGTTGCTCATTGAGTGCCTCCTAAGGGGCCTGGTTAGTCAAATCGCTGGCGATGCTATACCGGCGCGGTCCATCGTGGAACGGTCTTGATGCGATGCTCGTGCCAAGCCGACAGTAGCACTGTCATCGTCGGCAGCAAGCAACGCACCGGTCGCGTGCACGAAACCCCTTGAAAACAGCAGTGGCGTTCCAGAACGTGACGCGCACGATATGCCTCGATGCGCGTGGTGGGTGCATCCAGCGACCCGATGATTGGTCGTCGCACTTGATCCGTTCCTCACCCTCGCACGCCGTTTTTGCGCTGGTTTCGATGACGCGGGCATGCCCTGAAGAGGCATGATCAAGGGGCGATGTGGCTGCGCCGGATACACCGCAGCGCCCTCCCTGGTGCCTCACCATGTGCCGCATCGGCGCCCCCGCGCGCACCTGGGCAACCCCACCGCGAGGCCGAGGACGTAGTGAATTTCATCCGGGGTTTAACCGGGTGCGGACACACTCATTCAGGTTGAATTACCGTATACGTGTTTCCCCTGCCCCCGCCCTCTCCGACACGGAACCGCCGGACCATGCGACCGCTCCCGACCCTGCTCACGCTCGCCCTCGCCGCTGCCTTCGGCGGGTTCACCGCCACGGCCATCAACGCGCACCTGGACAACCGTGCCGAAGCGGCGCCGGCCGCGTACACGATTCCCAGCGCGGCCGCGCTGCCCGCGGCCGTCGCCGGGCAACCTGTGCCCTCGCTGGCACCGATGCTGGACCGTGTGATGCCGGCGGTGGTCAGCGTCAACACCAAGCAGGTGGTGCGCGTGCGCAACCCCTATTTCAACGACCCGTTCTTCCGCCGCCTGTTCCCGGAAGTGCCGCAGGAACGCATCAACGAATCGCTGGGCTCGGGCGTGATCATCGATGCCGCCGAAGGCCTGGTGCTGACCAACCACCACGTCATCGACAACGCCGACGACGTGCAGGTGACCCTGGCCGACGGGCGGACGGTCAAGGCGGAATTCATCGGCTCCGATGCCGATACCGATGTTGCGTTGATCCGCATTCCGACCGGCAACCTGACCGAGATCAAGCTCGGCGACAGCGCGCAGCTGCGCGTGGGCGACTTCGTGGTGGCGATCGGCAACCCGTTCGGTTTCAGCCAGACGGTCACCTCGGGCATCGTCTCGGCGGTAGGCCGCAGCGGCATCCGCGGGCTGGGCTACCAGAACTTCATCCAGACCGATGCCTCGATCAACCCGGGCAACTCCGGCGGTGCGCTGGTCAATCTGCAGGGGCAGCTGGTTGGCATCAACACCGCCAGTTTCAATCCGCAGGGCAGCATGGCCGGCAACATCGGCCTGGGCCTGGCGATTCCCTCCAACCTGGCACGCGACGTGGTCGACCAACTGGTCAAGCACGGGGTGGTGGTGCGGGGCACGCTCGGCATCGAGAGCCAGAACCTCACCCAACAGATCGCGCAGGGTTTGGGCCTGACCGAGACACGCGGCGCGCTGGTCACCCGCGTGCTGGCCGGGTCCAGTGCAGCCGCTGCCGGGTTGAAGCCGGGCGATGTGGTGGTGTCGGCCAACGGCCAGCGCGTGGACAGCGCGCAGGCGCTGCACAACGTGGAAGGCCTGCAGCCGGTCGGCAGTACGCTGACCCTGGACGTGCGCCGCGAGGGCAAGCCGCTGCAGATCAAGGCCACGCTGAAGGAGCAGGCGCGCGCGGTCACCGGGGAGTCGCTGGACCCGCGCCTGGGCGGCGCCACATTTGTCGATCTGCCCGAGTCGCTGCGCCAGGCCGGCGTCAGTGGCGTGCTGGTCAGTGAGGTCAAGCGCGGCAGCCGTGCGGCCAACTCCGGTCTTGCGCAGGGTGACGTGATCACCGCGGCAACGGCGGGTGAGTTTGCCGATCTCGCCAGCTGGCGCGCCAACTTCAAGCAGCGCCCGGCACAGCTGGTGGTAAGGATCATCCGTGGAAACACCGGGGGCCAGCTGGTCATGCGCTGAACGCGCGAGCAGCCGTAACGTCGCTTACACCCGGCCGGTGCTATTACCTTGTGTTCGTTGCCGTCGGATCGTCCGCGGTCACCTTCCCCATCGCACAGCAGGAGATACACGATGAGCCCCACCAATACCGAGAACCTGAAGGAACACCTGGGCGAAGCCGGCTCGCACCTGAAGTCGGCCGCCACCGCTGCCGGCGGTGCCATCAAGGGCGCCACCGGTGCTGCCGGTGACGAGCTGCGCATCGGCAAGGCCAACGTCAAGGCCGAGCTGTCCGATACCGCGCTGTCCGGCCTGGCCGCAGCCGAGTTCGGTGGTGCCGCCGCCAAGGAACAGGTTGATGCACTGATGGACAAGGGCAAGGACCTGGTCGACAGCGCCGCCGAGCTGATCCGTGAGCGTCCGCTGGCCTCCTTCGGCGTGGCCTTCGCGGCTGGCTGGATCATCGCCAAGCTGGCCCGCAGCGGCGGCGACAAGTAAGCAGCGGCGTGAGCGATCAAGCCCAGTCGACCGCCTCCGGTGGCGCGGATACCCCGCCACCGGACAGCGGTGAAAAAGCACCCCGCCTGGACGAGAGCATCCGCCAGGTCGGTGAGGCCGGCCGTGAGACGGTCGATTCGGCCAAGCACACGCTGCGCTCCCTGCGGCGGTTGGCCTCGGCCGACTTCGCACTGGCGCGCAGCGCGTTTGGTCGGGCGCTGGCCTGGGCCGGGGTGGCGATCGTATTCGGTGCATCGGCCTGGTTGCTGCTGGCCGGTACGCTGATCGCGTTGATGCAGCGCTGGGGCCTGTCCTGGTTCCATTCGTTGCTGATCACCTCGATCGTCAGCCTGCTGGTGACCGGCTATTCGATGTGGCGGGTGTCGTTCTTCTTCCGCCATACCGGCATGCATGCCACCCGCCGCCAGTTGTCGCGGTTGGGCCTGTATGACGAACCCAGCGAAGAAGATCCTGATGCCGACGTGGATACCACCGGGGTGAAGCGATGAACTTCGAAGCCTTGCGTCAACGTGTCCAGCGTGCGGAGTTGGTGGTGGCGGTGCGGGTGGAGAAAACCCGCAGCAGCTGGTCCACCCTCAGCACTGTCTGGCGTACTGGCTGGACACCGCTGCGTATCATTACCGTGGGTCTGGCCGGCGGCTTCCTGGCCGGCAAACTGGAACCGACCGGTCTCGGCGCGAAAGTGCAGGGCGCGCGTTGGTTGCAGATGATCGGCTCTGTGTCCAATCTGGTTGCCAGTACCCAGGCGGCATTTGCCTCGATGCAGGCCAGTGAAGCGGCCGATACCGCCGAACAGGCCGCCGACAAAGTGGATGACGCGGCCGATGAAGTGCCCCGTCAGGCTGCGCCGGCAGCAGCAGCCCCGGCAACCCCGCGGCTCAGCCCGCAACGGCGCGCCGAATCCGCGTCGCCTAACCAGCCGCAGCCTGCCGAGGCCGCCACGGACCTGTCCGAACGCTGATCGCATCGCGGTCACACGCATCTTCTGAAGGCCCTGCGGCGTGCGCCACGGGGCCTTTCTTCATCTGCACGCCCCCCACACGCCACGCGCACCCGGCTTGCCCAATAATGGCGCTCCTTTCCCACCTGCGACCCGCATGAGCGTTCCGGTTCCTCCTTCCGCCGAAGCCGTCGTCGCACCGCCCCCGCCGCGTCCGCGCGCCCCGATGTCGCTGGTGATCCTGGCCACACTGGCCGTGGCCTTCACCTTGTGGGCCGCGCAGGACGTGGTGCTGCCGATTCTGCTGGCGATGTTCTTCGCGCTGGTCGGCAACCCGATCCTGCGGATGCTGCAGAAAATCTGGATTCCCCGCTTCCTTGGCGCGGTACTGGTGCTTGGCATTGGCTTGAGTGGCGCCGCCGCATTGGGTGTGCAGCTGGTCGGCCCGGCAATGGAGTGGGCCCAGGAAGCACCGCAGCAGCTGCGCAAGGTCGCCCGCCAAGTGCAGAACCTGACCAAGCCCGTGCAGCAGGCCAACCAGGCGGCCGAGAATTTCGCGCGCGTGGCCGGTGGCGAAGGCAGCCGCCGGGTGCAGATCGTGCGCACCCAGCTTGATGATCCCTACAAGGTACTGACCCGGGCGCCCCGGTTGGCCGCCTCGGTGCTGGCGGTGGTGCTGTTGACCCTGTTCTTCATGATCTACGGGCAGAGCCTGCAGAAGCACGCCATCGCGTTGTTCCCCAGCCGTCAGCAGCAACGATTCACCACGGACATCCTGCGCTCGATCGAGCGCGAGGTGTCCCGCTATGTCCTGACCATCACGGTGATCAACACGCTGGTCGGCCTGGTGTTCTCCGGGATCCTGCTGCTGCTTGGCATCTCGCTGCAGGAGGCGCTGCTGTGGGGCACCGTGGCCGCGCTGCTGAACTTCGCGCCCTATGTGGGCCCACTGATCGGCGTGGCGCTGATGCTGCTGATGGGCTTCGTGGAGTTCAGTGATCCCTTCAAGGCACTGCTGCCGGCGGCCTGCTATCTCGCGCTGCATACCATCGAGGGCCAGGTGGTGACGCCGATCGTGCTTGGCCGGCAGATGGCGATCTCGCCGCTGATCCTGATCCTGGCGCTGATGGTGTTCGGCTGGCTGTGGGGCATGATCGGCCTGCTGCTGGCGGTGCCGCTGCTGGTCTGCATCAAGCTGGTGCTGGCGCGGCTGGATGGCACCCAGGGCTGGGCCAAGCTGCTGGAATAAGCAGTTCAGGGCAAGGAGACGGCTGGCCGCGCGATCCCCGGTGCTGCCAGAATACCGGCACCTTTTCGGATGGATCCCGGCCCTGATGTCTTCCTTCGCTAGCCGTTGCCTCGCCCTCGCCGGCCTTGTCACCCTCGCTGCCCCAACGTTGGCCGCCCCCCCGCCCAGCGCCGAGGTGGCCAGCCGCCAGCTGGTCGAGGCGGTCACCTGCAAGCGCCACCTGACGCCTGCACAGTTCGAGGCCCTGGCGAAGGTGCTCAAGCCGACCGAGCTGCAGGCGTACAGCGTACTGTCCGATGGCGAGTATGCGTTGACCACGCCGCTGCTCGTGCTGGGCCAGCCTGTGAACCGCCTGCACCTGTATGACGGCGCCAGCGGTGAGGACGGCATTGACAGCTACACCGCGTACTTCAGTACGGCCGGTATCGACCAGATCACAGCGCTGGCGAAGATCCCGCGCAACGAAGCCGGCGATTACACCCTGGAGGTGGGCCGCCATGACCTCAGCGTGCGGGAGGACGAGGGCCAGGCAGCCATCACCTGTTCCTACGACCTGCGCTGAAGCACTGCCCTGCGCTGCCTGCGCGCACCATGAAAGCCCGCGCGCGCAGGCGTAGAATGGCGGGGTGAATTTCCCCGTCCAAGCCATCACCCTCGACCTCGACGACACCTTGTGGCCGTTCGCCCCCATCGGCGCCCGCATCGACCAGGTGTTGTACGAGTGGATGCTCCAGCACAGCCCCGCCACTGCCGCGATGTACCCGGTGGCGGCGATGCGCGAACTGCGCGAGCGCTCCTTCCATGACAACCCGCACCTGCACTACGACCTGAGCGCGCTGCGCCGGTTGACGCTGAGCGAGGCGCTGGAGAAAAGCGGCGCCGATCCGGCGCTGCTGGAGCCGGCCTACGAGGCGTTCTACGCCGCGCGCAACCAAGTGGAGTTCTACCCGGATGCGATGGAGGCGCTGGCCCGGATCGCCGCACGCGTGCCGGTCGCCGCGCTCAGCAACGGCAATGCCGACCTGCAGCGGATCGGCGTATCCCACCACTTTACCTTCCAGCTCGGCTCGCGCGAGCACGGTGCCGCCAAGCCGGCCGCCAGCATCTTCCATGCCGCCTGCGACCGCCTCGGCGTCGCGCCTGCCCAGGTCCTGCACGTCGGCGACCACGCCGAGATGGACGTGGTCGGTGCGATGCAGGCCGGCCTGCGCGGCTGCTGGATCAACCGCGAAGAACACACCTGGACCCACCCTTCACTGCAGCCCGATCTGCAGTTCGACACCCTGACCGGGCTGGCCGACTGGCTGGATGCGAACGCATCCGCCCAGCACGCGTAAGCCGCCGCCCAAGGAGCATTCGAGTCCCATGTCCCAGATCAACGGTTTCACTTCCGAGACGCGCAACGCCCTGCCGCTGCACGTGATGACCCGCGAGCAGTACGCCGGCTGGCGCGCGCAGCAGTCCGACGCGCTGGGCGCGTGGCTGGATGCGCAGCGGTTCAACGGCAGCGGTGGCAGTGTGGTCCTGCTGCCGGGCGAGCACGGCCTGGCCGGCGCCATCGTCGGCGTGGGTGACCCGGGGGATGTCTACAGCTACGCGCATGCGCCATTCGCGCTGCCGGAAGGCACCGTCTGGACGCTGGCCGATGCACTGGCACCGGAGATCGAGACCCTGCTGCAGCTCGGCTGGGGCCTGGGCAGCTACCGCTTCGCGCGGTATCGCACACCGAACCGCGCGCCGGCCCAGCTGGCCGCCACGCCCTCGGCTGAAGTGCGCGACGTGATCGCCGCCAGCCTGCGCGTGCGTGACTGGGTCAACACCCCGACCGAAGACATGGGTCCGCAGCAGCTGGAAGACGCCGCGCGCGAACTGGCCAGCGCGCATGGCGCACAGATCGAGGTGATCACCGGCGATGCGCTGCTGGAGCAGAACTTCCCGTCCATCCACGCGGTGGGCCGCGCCTCGCATCGCGCGCCGCGCCTGATCGTGCTGCGCTGGGGCACTGCAGGCCAGCCGCATGTGGCGCTGGTCGGCAAGGGCGTGTGCTTCGATACCGGCGGGCTGGACATCAAGCCGGGCGATGGTATGCGCAACATGAAGAAGGACATGGGCGGCGCCGCGCACGCGCTGGGCCTGGCCGGGCTGATCATGGCCCAGCAGTTGCCGGTGCAGCTGACCCTGCTGATCCCGGCGGTGGAAAACGCGATCGGTCCGGATGCGTTCCGCCCGGGCGAAGTGATCGCCACCCGCAAGGGCCTGAGCATCGAGATCGACAACACCGACGCCGAAGGGCGCGTGATCCTCGCCGATGCACTGACCTATGCCAGCGAGCAGCAGCCGGAGATCGTCCTCGATTTCGCCACGCTGACCGGCGCGGCCCGCATCGCGCTCGGCCCGGACCTGCCGGCGCTCTTCAGCAACGATGACACCCTGGCCCAGCAGTGGCTGCAGGCCGGTGAAGCGGTGCGCGATCCGGTCTGGCGCATGCCGCTGTGGCGCCCGTACCTGCGCTACCTGCACAGCAACATCGCGGATCTGGCCAACGCCGGTTCGCGCATGGCCGGCTCGGTTACCGCCGCGCTGTACCTGGAGCGCTTCATCGCGGAAGGCCAGACCTGGGCACACCTGGACGTATACGCCTGGAACGACGGCGAGCGCCCGGGCCGCCCGGCCGGTGGCGAAGCGCTGGCGCTGCGTTCGGCGTGGGCGATGCTGAAGACGCGTTACGCCTGAGGCTGTACCGGGTAGTACCCGGCATCCGCTGTTCCCCACGATCCCCGCCCCGGCGGGGATCGTCGTTTTTGAAGAGTTGTCGAAAATGTGAATATCGGCTTGCGCCGTGTTCTGCGACGATGCCCGCTGTCGCCCACCCACACGCATCGTGAAGGCAGGAATCCGGACATGTCGCTTTTCGGCTATACCCGCGCTGGTCGCGAACCGGGCGGCCCACGCCCTCCCTCACCGTTGCTGTGGATCGCGCTGATCGCCCTGATCGCCGGCGGCCTGGTGCTGGCCTTCGCCTGGCTGGCCGGCTGGATCGGCCGCGACCGCGTCACCGCGCAGACCTTCACCGATGCCATCGAGGCGACGGGGCCACCGCAGCCCGGCTTCCGTCGCGCCCACACCAAGGGCGTCTGCGTCAGTGGTGTGTTCCAGGGCACGCCGGAAGGCGCGGCACTGAGCTCGGCACGCGTGTTCCGCCAGCGCCAGGTACCGGTACTGGGCCGCCTATCGATCGGCGGCGGTGACCCGCATGGCGCCGACAACAAGGCCCGCGTGCGCAGCATGGCGCTGCAGCTGGTCAGCGACGATGGCCAGGAATGGCGCATGGCGATGAACAGTTTCCCGTTCTTCGCGGTGCCCACCGCCGAGGCCTTCCTGGAACAGACCCGCGCCGGCACGCCGGACCCGGCCACCGGCAAACCGGACCCGGCGAAGATGGCCGCCGTGCTGGAAAAGTACCCGTCCGCGCGGGCCTTCCAGCAGTGGGCCAAGACCGCCCCTTGGTCGAACAGCTGGGCCAACACCGCCTACAACGGCGTCAACAGTTTCCGCTTCACCGCCGCCGATGGCAGCCACCGCTTCGTGCGCTGGAGCATGCGCCCGCAGGCGCCGTTCGAAGACATGACGCCGGAGCAGCGCGCGCACTCCGACGATGATTTCCTCAGCGAGGAGTTTGCGCAGCGGCTGGCACAGGGCCCGGTGCGCTGGGACATGTGGGTGACCATTGCCAACGACGGCGACCCGATCAATGATCCCTCGCAGGTGTGGGCGGAGGATCGCCGCCAGGTGAAGGCCGGCACGCTGACCCTGACCAGCATGCAGCCGCAGGCCACGGGTGCCTGCCGCGACCTCAACTACGATCCGCTGATCCTGCCCAGCGGCGTGGCCGGCACGGATGACCCCATCCTGGCCGCACGCTCGGCGGTGTATTCGCAATCGTTCAATCGCCGCGAGCGCGAGATCGCCAGCGGCAAAGCGCCCGCCGCCACGGGCAAGGAAGGTGCGCGATGAACCGTGACGCTGGCCATTTCAATCTCCTCGCACGCGTCCTGCACTGGCTGATGGCGGCGATGATCCTGACCATGCTGTTCGTCGGCGTGACCATGGTCGCGTCGCTGCACTGGCGGCCGATGCTGATCGATCTGCATCGACCACTGGGCATCGCGATCCTGCTGCTGGTGCTGGTGCGCCTGTACAACCGCCTGCGGCATCGCCCACCGCCGTTGCCGGCCGACCTGCCCGCCTGGCAGGCCGCGGCCGCGCATGCCTCGCACTGGGTGCTGTACGGGCTGATGCTGGCCATGCCGCTGGTGGGGTGGGGCATGCTCTCTGCCGGCGGCTACCCGATCGTGATGGGCGGCGGCGTACATCTGCCGGCGATCCTGCCGCACAACCCGGCGCTGTATGCCGCCCTGCGCAATGCACACAGCCTGCTCGCCTATGTGCTGTTCGCCACGGTGGTGATGCACCTGTCGGCGGCGCTGTTCCACCTGTGGGTGCGCCGCGATGGGGTGTTCCAGGCGATGGCGAAGGGGCCGCAGAAAGACCGCAACGACGATGCCGGATGAATCACGCTGCCTGGCGTCCCGGTAGCCACCGACCGCGTCACAACCAGCCTTTCTGCCGCGCCAGCCGATACGCTTCGATGCGGTTGGCCACGCCGAGCTTGCCGATGCACTCGGACAGGTAGTTGCGCACCGTGCCGTGCGACAGCCCCAACTGCGTGGCGATCTCGCTGGCCGAGCGGCCGTCACCGGACAGGCGCAGCACCTGACGCTCGCGGTCGTTGAGTGGATCGGCCTGCGACCACGCATCCAGCGCAAGTTGCGGGTCGATCGCGCGACCACCGTGCTGCACCTGGCGCAGCGCATCGGCCAGGCGTTCGGCCGGGGCATCCTTGAGCAGATACCCGCAGACCCCGGCATCCAGCGCACGGCGCAGGAAGCCCGAGCGCGCGAACGTGGTGACGATCACCACCTTGATCGGCAGGCTCTGGCGGGCGATCCGCTGCGCCAGTTCCAGCCCGGACAGCCCGGGCATTTCAATATCAGTGACCAGTATGTCCGGCTGCAACTGCTGCAGCATCCGCCACGCGGCCTCGCCGTCGGCTGCACTGCCCAGCACCTCGATATCCGGTTCCAGCCCGAGCAGCGCTGACAACGCGCCACGTACCATCGCCTGGTCTTCGGCGAGCACGATGCGGATCATGGCGCGCCTCCGGCAGGCAGCGTCGGCGCTGCCGGCATCTGCCCGGGCCCCGCCACGGCGATGGTCGCGGCAGGCAAGGTAACCCGCACCGTCACGCAGGTGCCCTCCCCTTTCGCCGACTGCAGCGCCAGGGTGCCACGCAGTGCAGCGACGCGTTCGCGCATGCCGGTCAGCCCGTTCCCATCAACGTGGACGCCGCCGCGCCCGTCATCACGGATCTGCATCAACAGACTGCGCCCGTCCTGCTCGAAGGTGATCCACGCCTGCCGCGCCTGCGCATGGCGGGCGACATTGGTGACCGCCTCGCGCAGGACCAGTGACAGCGCACGCTCGGTATCGACCGGCATCGGTGGCGGCGGCGCGTAATGCAGGTGCACGTGCTGGTACTCCAGCAGCAGCCGGGCCGAGGCGAGTTCGGCCGCCAGATCGCTCGCGCGGATACCGGTGACGGCGCTGCGCACTTCCGCCAAGGCCTGCCGCGCGATCGTTTCAGCCTCGTCCACTTCGCGGCGTGAGCCGGCTGGATCGCGGTCGGCCAGCTTGCGCGAGAGTTCCAGCTTCAACGTGATCAACGACAATGTATGCCCCAACAGATCGTGCAGATCGCGGCCGATGCGCTCGCGTTCGGCGGTCGCCGCCAGCCGACGCACTTCATCCTGCGACAGCTGCAGCGCCGCATCCTGTTCATGACTGGCGGTTTCGAAATTGACCACCAGGCTGATGATCATCGCCATGCTCGGGATCCAGATCAGCGCCTGCCACGGATAGTGGGCGAACAAACCCACCACCACGAACAACGCGTTCAACCCCACCAGTTGCAGCAGATAGCGCCCATAGCCACTGCGGCGCGAGACGCGCAGGGTGACGCAGCCAAAAATGAAGTAACTGACCGCCGAGGGGTACCACGCCAGCGGCACCAGCCCCAGCACCACCATGGACAGCGCATAGCGCGGTGCGTGGCAACGCGGGGCGAGCAGCACACCGGCGTAAAGCGCGAGGAACACCGGGTAGGTCAGCAGGGTCAGGGCCGCCCAACGCCAGGTGTAGCCACTGCCGAACAGCGGTGTCAGGAACACCCATAGCGTCCACAGCAGGTGGATCGCGTCCACCCACGGCGATTTGCCGCGCCGCAGGTTCTCGGCCACGGCCGAATCCGGCGCAGGGCGCAGCAATTGGGCGAGCCGACTGAAGGACACGGACAATTCCAAGGCAGAGCGAACAGGCGCGATCATGCCACTTCAGCCGATCCGCCGCAGACGGCGGCGTGCCAGCCCAAGCGCCACCACGGTGATGCCGAGCAGCACGGCGATATGCACCCAGGCACTGCCTTGCGCTGACTGACCGACCGCTGGCAGCGCCAGCTGGGCCAGGTGCCAGGTCGGCCACAGCGGCGCCAGGGTGCCGAACAGCGGCGGCAGCATCGACAGCGGCAGCCACAACCCGGACAGCAGGGCCAACGGCAGATAGACCAGGTTGACCACCGCCGGGGCCGCGTTGGCACTGACATGACTACCGATCAGCAGGCCGATCGCGCCCAGCGGCAGCGGGGCGAATGCCGCCACCGCCAGCAGATGCAATGCAGCGCTCGGAGTGACGGCCACACCTGCGCCAGTCGCCACCGCGATCAGCAGCATCGCCACCAGCACCGCGAACAGAACGGCCATCAACAGGCGCGCGAGCAAGGGTGCCAGCGGCGGCATCGGCAACGCGCGCTTGAGCGTGAGCAGGCCGCCCTCACGATCCAGCGCCAACTGCACGCCGAAGCCGAACAGCGCCGGGGCCATCGCACCGAAGACGCAGTAGGTGGCGAGCAGATAGACCGGGGCCTGGCCGCGACCGAGCAGCACACCGAACAAAGAATAGAACAACACCGGGAACAGCAGCGACGGCAGCACGAAGCCCGGGTAGCGCCAGGCTCGGCGCAGTTCGCACACGATCTCGGCACGGTAGATCGGCCAGGCGGGCGCGCGGGCGGGCATGGCGGATACGGTTTCCGTCACGGTGTTCATGCAGCCTCCCGGGTCAGTTCAACAAAGGCGTCGGCCAAGCCGCCGCCATGCACTTCCAGTTCCTGCAGGTGCGGGTCTTCGGCGAGCAGGCGCGCAACCACCGGCTCGGCCGGTTCGGCCAGCAGCTGCAGGCGCAGGCCATCGCGGACCGCCTCGCGCACGCCCGGCCAGGTCTTCAACGCCTCCACCTCCAGCGCGCTGCGGCAGCGGATGCGACGCGGCGCCAGTTGCTGGCGGAACTGCGCCAGTGGACCATCGGCCAGCACCCGGCCCTGTTCGATCACCACCACGCGCTGGGCGAGCGCCTCGGCTTCTTCCAGATAATGCGTGGTCAGCAGGACACCGCAGCCTTCAGCCGCCAGCTGCCGGATCGCCTGCCAGAGCTGCTGCCGCGCCTGGATGTCCAGGCCGGTGGTCGGCTCATCGAGAAACAACAGCTGCGGCCGGCCGCAGACCGCGATGGCGAACTGCACGCGGCGCTGCTGACCGCCAGACAGCTTCCCATAGCGACGCCGGGCAAGATCGGTCAGCCCGGCCAGCGCAAGGCAGTCCTCCAGCGAGCGCGGATCGGCATAGCAGGTGCGCGCCAGATCGATCAGTTCACGCACCTGCAGCACCGGCGGCAACGCGGTGGCCTGCAGCATCACCCCGATGCCGCCGCGACGGTCCCGGTCCTGCGGGTCGCCGCCAAGCAGTTCGACGCGGCCCGCATCGGCACGACGCAGGCCCAGCAGCAGGGAGATGGCGGTGCTCTTGCCGGCACCGTTGCGACCGAGCAGCGCCAGTACTTCGCCGCGGTGCAGCGAGAAACTCACGCCCTGCAGGGCGGCGACATCACCGTAGTGGGCCTGGACGTCGTGCAGACTGGCCAGGGGCGAGGCGGTGGGTTCGGTCATGACGGACTCCCGGAGAGGACACCGACAGCGTCTGCTGCTGGCCGCCGCCGCCCCAGTGCCCGTCGTCAGCCCATGCAGGTGACAGCTGTCACTGCCGCCGCGCCAAGCCGCCGGGCATGCTGTGCACCACCCCGGCCACCGCGCTGGTTTGCCCCTCGGCCGCCGATGCGGTCACACTCGGCCCGATTCCCCGTCCAGACTCACGATGAACGCATCCGCTGAACTGCTCAAGGAACTCCGCATCGACCGCAAGGCCGGTTCGCCGCCCCCGTCGCCCCCGCGACGTGGCCGCTGGATCGTGCTGGCGATCGTCCTTCTCATTGTGTTGGCCGGCCTGGCCTGGTTCGTGCTCGGTCGCGAGCGCCCGATCGCCGTGACCACCGCGCCCGTGGTGGCGATCCAGCAGGGCGGCGCCAGCAGCTCGGTGCTCGACGCCAGCGGCTACGTGGTCGCCCGGCGCATGGCCACCGTCTCGGCCAAGATCACCGGCAAGGTGCGGGAGGTGATGATCGAGGAAGGCATGCGCGTGGAAGAGGGCCAGGTGATGGCCACGCTCGACCCGATCGACGCCAACGCCCAGCGCAGCCTCTCCGCCTCGCAGCTCGAGGCCGCACGCAGCCAGCTGGCCGGTCTGCAGGCACAGGTCGCCCAGGCCGATGCCGAAGCCGGCCGCCTGCAGACCCTGGTCGGCCAGCAACTGGTTTCACGCTCGCAGTACGACCAGGCCATCGCCCAGCGCGACAGCCTGCGCGCGCAGCTGCGCACCGCCCAGCGCAACACCACCGTGGCCAGCGATTCGCTGGCGATCGCCGACCTCGGCGTGGACAACAACATCGTGCGCGCGCCGTTCTCCGGCGTGGTCACCGCCAAGGCCGCGCAGCCGGGCGAAATCGTCTCGCCATTGTCGGCGGGCGGTGGGTTCACCCGGACCGGCATCGGCACCATCGTGGACATGGATTCGCTGGAGATCGAAGTCGAGGTCGGCGAATCCTTCATCGGCCGTGTGCAGCCGAAGATGCCGGTCGAAGCCACCCTCAATGCGTACCCGGACTGGAAGATTCCGGCCGAGGTGATCGCGATCATCCCCACCGCCGACCGCGGCAAGGCCACCGTGAAAGTGCGCGTGGCGCTGAAGACCAAGGACCCGCGCATCGTTCCCGAGATGGGCGTGCGGGTCAGCTTCCTGGAAAGTGCCCAGCCCGCCGAAGCCGCCAAACCGCAGGGCGTACGCGTACCGGCTTCGGCGATCGTGGAGCGCGAGCAGAAGACCGTCGCCTTCGTGGTCAAGGACGATGCGCGGGTGGAACAGCGCGCGATCACCGTGGGCACCACGCTCAACAACGACCGCCAGGTCACCCGGGGCCTGAGTGCCGGCGAGGTCGTCGTGACCACACCACCGGCCGAGCTGCGCGACGGCAGCAAGGTTACCGAAACCCCCTGACGGGGCAGGAACTGCAGTACGCGAGCCACGCTGATGCTCGCGGCAAGTGCGATGTCCTCGTGCCATCACGGCGCGCACGGTGGCCGCTGCCCGTCACCGCGACACCCCGGGGCCTTCGCCCGGGCGCGCCGTATGCCCCTTCTTACCGATCCACGGAGAACCACCCATGTCCACCCTGGTTTCGCTCCGCAACATCACCAAGACCTACCAGCGCGGCCCCGAGAAAGTGCAGGTGCTGCACGGCATCGATCTGGACATCCAGTCCGGCGATTTCGTCGCATTGATGGGCCCGTCCGGCTCGGGCAAGACCACCCTGCTGAACCTGATCGGCGGGTTGGACACGCCCACGGGCGGTGAGATCGAGATCGAAGGCGAGCGCATCGACCGCATGAGCGGCGGCCAGCTGTCGACCTGGCGCAGCCACCACGTCGGCTTCGTGTTCCAGTTCTACAACCTGATGCCGATGCTGACCGCGCAGAAGAACGTGGAGCTGCCGCTGCTGCTCACGCACCTGGGCGCAGCGCAGCGCAAGCGCAATGCGGAAATCGCGCTGACCCTGGTCGGCCTGGCCGACCGCCGCAGCCACCGCCCCAACGAACTGTCCGGTGGCCAGCAGCAGCGCGTGGCGATCGCCCGCGCGATCGTTTCCGATCCGACCTTCCTGATCTGCGATGAGCCCACCGGTGACCTGGACCGCCAGTCCGCCGAGGAGATCCTGGGGCTGCTGCAGCAGCTCAACCGCGAACACGGCAAGACCATCATCATGGTCACCCATGATCCCAAGGCCGCCGAGTACGCCACGCACACGGTGCACCTGGACAAGGGCGAACTGGCCGACGCGCCAGCGGCCCACTGACGGAGGATGCGGCGATGAAATACTTCTCGCTGGTCTGGGCACAGCTGTTCCGCAGCAAGACCCGCACCCTGCTGACGTTGTTGTCGGTGGTGGCGGCCTTCCTGCTGTTCGGCATGCTCGATTCGGTCCGGGTGGCATTCAACTCCGGCGGTGACACCATCGAAGGCGCCAAGCGGCTGGTGGTCTCCTCCAAGCTCTCGATCACCCAGAGCCTGCCCCTGCGGCTGCTGCGCGATATCGAAGCCACCCCGGGCGTGCGCAAGGTCAACTACGCCATGTGGTTCGGCGGCATCTACCAGGACCAGAAGAACTTCTTCCCGAGCTTCTCGGTCTCGGACAACTACATGGACCTGTATCCGGAGTTCGAGCTGCCGCCCGAGCAGGCCGAGGCATTCAAGAACACCCGCACCGGTGCACTGGTCGGTGAAGCCCTGGCCACCCGTTTCGGCTGGAAGGTGGGCGACACCATTCCGATGCAGGCCACGATCTTCCCGCGCAAGGGCAGCAACGACTGGCCGCTGGAACTGAGCGGCATCTACCGGGCCAAGGACCGCAACAACGCCGGTGCGGAGAATCAGCTGCTGCTGCACTGGAGCTACTTCGACGAATCCAACGATTACATCAAGAACCAGGTCAGCTTCTACACCGTGCAGCTGGAGAACCCCGCGCACGCTTCGCGCGTGGCCCAGGCGATCGATGCGCTGTCGCTGAACTCCGATCACGAAACCAAGTCGCAGACCGAGGCTTCGTTCTCACAGGCCTTCGCCAAGCAGTTCGCCGATATCGGCCTGATCGTCACCGGCATCATGGCCGCGGTGTTCTTCACCCTCGTGCTGCTGACCGGCAACACCATGGCCCAGGCGGTGCGCGAGCGCATCCCGGAGCTGGCAATCCTCAAGACACTGGGCTTCAAGGACGGCACCGTGCTGGTGCTGGTGATGGTCGAATCGGTGCTGCTGATCGTGCTCGGCGGGCTGATCGGCATGGGCCTGGCCTCGATCGTGATGCCGGTGATCAGCGCCAGCAGCCAGGGCATGATCAGCCTGCCCGGCGTGCCGGCGCAGACGTGGATGGTGGCGCTGTGCCTGATGGCGGTGATCGGGATCGTGGTGGGCCTGCTGCCGGCATTGCGCGCGCAGCGGTTGAAGATCGTCGATGCACTGGCCGGGCGCTGAGGAGACCACCATGAAAACGCACTGGATTTGGAACGTATTGACCGTGGTGGCGCTGCTGGTCGCCCTGGTGGTGTGGATCGTGCTGCCGTGGTGGATGGTGCTGGCGATCGCCGTGCTGCTGGCCGCGTGGCTGGTGCTCACCCGCAGCGGCCGCTTGTCGCTGGCAGCCGCACGGATCGGCATCGCCAGCCTGCCGCAGCGCTGGGGCGCCTCCTCGGTGATCGTGGTCGGCATCGCCGGCGTGGTCGGCGTGCTGGTGGCGATGCTGGCGATGGGCGATGGCTTCAAGGCCACCTTGGAGCGCAGCGGCAGCGATGACGTGGCGATCGTGCTGCGCGGTGGCTCGCAGGCGGAAACCAACTCGGTGATCATGCGCGACCAGGTGCCGCTGATCGAGAACCTGCCCGGCGTGGCCCACGGCAGCGACGGCAAGCCGCTGATCTCCGCCGAACTGTCGCAGGTGATCAGCCTGCTCTCGCGCAGCGACCACAGCGATACCAACGTGCAGTTCCGCGGCGTCGGCGAGCAGGCGTGGGCCGTGCGCGACAACGTGCGCATCATCGCCGGCCGCAGGTTCAAACCCGGCCTGCGCGAGATCGTGGTCGGCAAGGGCGCGCAGGCGCAGTTCGAGGGCCTGGAGATCGGCAAGACCCTGCAGCTGGGCAAGCAGGAATGGACGGTGGTGGGCGTGTTCGCCTCCAACGATGTGCATGAGTCGGAGCTGTGGTCGGACACCCAGACGTTGTCCACCACCTACAACCGCAGTGCGTATCAGTCGGTCAACGTGCGCACCGAAGGGGCGGCGGGCTTCAAGCAGTTCAAGGACGCCATGGAGGCCGACCCGCGCCTGAAGCTGGACGTGGAGACCACCCGTGACTACTACCGCAAGCAGTCCGGCGGCCTGAGCAAGCTGATCAGCATCCTGGGCACGGTGATCGGCGCGATCATGGCGATCGGCGCGGTGTTCGGTGCGCTCAACACCATGTATGCGGCCGTGGCGACACGGGCGCGCGAGATCGCGACGATGCGGGCGATCGGCTTCCGCGGCGTGCCGGTGGTGACCGCGGTGATGCTGGAGACGATGCTGCTGGCGTTGCTCGGCGGCCTGCTCGGTGGATTGGTGGCGTGGCTGGTGTTCAACAACTACACCGTCTCCACGCTGGGCAACAACTTCAGCCAGGTGGTGTTCCAGTTCCAGGTGTCGCCGCAGCTGCTGTGGACGGGCCTGAAGTGGGCGCTCGGCATCGGCCTGGTCGGTGGTCTGTTCCCGGCGCTGCGCGCGGCGCGGCTGCCGATCACCACGGCGTTGCGTGAGACCTGAGCGATACGTTTGAACAACGCGCGTGCGCGTGGTCGCGCACGCGAAATAGCAACTCCGGAACCGCATTCGCAAGAGTGCGGTTCTTTTTTTACCTGCAGTATTCATTGCGCGTTTAGTTGTAGCGTGCGTACGCAAAGGCGCAGCTGTACGCACGCTGCGACACGATCACGCACGCGCTCAAGTTGCCGCGCGCCTCGCCGCTATCGGTGCCTCTGCCCAACACAGCGCGACGTTTTTTCGTGTGCCGCATGACGAAGTGAAAAAGGTTTGCTCTGAATGCGCGTTTTTGTCAGCCATCATTCATTTACAGCCCTTTTTTCGCTTTCAAATGAAAGTAAAAAATTTGAAAAGTCATTAGACTCCCGCCCCCCACGTCGTGGTGTGTTGTTCCCCACGCCGCCCGAACGGGCGAATGTTTTTACAGAGAAAGAGAAACGCACGGATGTATTTGAAGACCAATCCGCTGCGCAACGCGATCGCCATCGCGCTTGTCGCCAGCTGCAGTGCCCCCGCCTTCGCACAGGGTGCCGATGACGGCACCACCAACCTCGATCGCATCGAGATCACCGGCTCGCGCATCCGCCAGGCCAGCGTTGAATCGGCCCAGCCGGTCGTCGCGCTGAACCGCGCCGAGATCGAGAAGAAGGGCTACGTCAACGTCGCCGACATCCTGCAGGACGTCACCGCCGCCGGTTCGCCGAGCATGAGCCGCGCTTCCTCGCTGGAATCGGGCCGTGACTTCGGTGGCATGTACGTGAGCCTGCGCAACCTGGGTCCGGAACGCAGCCTGGTGCTGATCGACGGCCGCCGCATGGGCGTCAGCGCCGGTGGTTACTCCGATCTGGCCTCGATCCCGTCCTCGATCGTCGAGCGCGTGGAAGTGCTGACCGACGGTGCCTCGGCCCTGTATGGCTCGGACGCCATCGCCGGCGTGGTCAACATCATCACCCGCAAGAACTTCGACGGTGCCGAAGTCAGCGCCTACGTCGGCCAGTACAGCGAAGGCGACGGCCAGAAGACCGCCTACAGCGCGACCTTCGGCAAGACCTTCGACCGTGGCTGGGTCACCGTGGGTGGCGAGTACACCGACGAAGATCCGGTCCTGGGCGGCGCACGTGAGTTCACTGCGTACCCGAACGGTCCGCGCCACACCGCCGACGGCCTGAGCGGCGTCACCCCGTGGGGCTATGCGACCGTCAACGGCAGCAACCTCAGCGTGGGCCCGGGCGGCGATCCGACCCAGCTGGGCAACTTCAAGCCGGCCGACAAGGCCAACGACGCCAACACCAAGACCAACATGAGCCTGCTCACCGGTCTGCAGCGCAAGTCGGTGTTCGCCAACGGTGGCTTCTCGATCACCGATGACCTGCGCCTGGTCGCCGATGCGCTGTACAGCGAACGCGAGTCCAGCAAGCAGCTGGCCGGCTACCCGTACCAGAGCACCGGTTCGCGTGCGCTGCTGTCCAAGGACAGCGCGTTCAATCCGTTCGGTCGTGACGTTGCCTTTGCGCACCGCACCGAGGAGCTGCCGCGCGGCACCGAAAACAACCTGACCACCAAGCGCGCCAGCCTGGGCCTGGAAGGCAGCTTCGACACCGGTTCGCGGTACTGGGACTGGAACGTCAGCTACATGTACAACCGCAATGAAGGCGAGCGCATCGGCACGGGCAGCATGTACCAGCCGAACGTGAACCAGTCGGTTGGCCCGTCGTTCCTGGATGCCAACAACGTCGCCCATTGCGGCAGCGTCGGCAGCGTGATCGCCGGCTGCACCCCGTGGAACCCGCTGGCCCCGATGGGCTACACCGGCCCGGGTTCGCTGAGCAACCAGGACGTGCAGGACTTCCTGTTCACCCGCTTCACCGACAAGATGCAGAGCACCACCAAGGTGGCCAGCGCGAACATTTCCGGCTCGCTGTTCAGCCTGCCGGCCGGTGACATCCTGGGCGCACTGGGTGTCGAACACCGCAGCGAAGAAGCCAGCTACTCGCCGGACCTGATGGTCCGCAACGGCCAGATCGCCGGCACCACCGGCCAGCCGACCCAGGGCGACTACTCGCTCAACGAGGTCTACCTGGAACTGCAGGTTCCGCTGCTGGCTGACATGGCCTTCGCGCGTGAGCTGTCGCTGGACATGGCCGGTCGCTATTCGGACTACAACAACTTCGGCTCGACCACGAACACCAAGTTCGGCCTGAAGTGGAAGCCGATCGACAGCCTGCTGGTGCGCGCCACCTACGGCACCGGCTTCCGTGCACCGACCGTGGAAGATCTGTACGGCGGCACCACCAGCACGCGCGATTCGTACACCGATCCGTGCGACACCAGCTTCGGCGCGGCCGCCAACAATCCGCAGGTGCTGACACGCTGCCTGGCCAACGGTGTCCCGGCCAACTTCCGCCAGCTCGCCGCTGATGGCACTGCCGCGACGGTACCGGGCCAGCAGGGTGGCACGGACTTCAGCTCGGGCTCCAACCCGGAACTGAAGCCGGAAACCGCGAAGACCTGGACCGTGGGCGTGGTCTACAGCCCGGAGTTCGTCTCGGGTCTGGACCTGAGCCTGGACTGGTGGAAGATCCGCATCAACGACGTGATCGTCGGTGAGTCGGCCACGGACATGCTCAACCAGTGCTACGTGCTGGGTGTGGACGCTGCGTGCGACCGCTTCACGCGCGCCCGTTCGGGCCGCACGATCGGTCAGGTCAACGGTCTGGACCGCACGCTGTTGAACGCGGGCTACCAGGAAACGGCCGGCTACGATCTCTCCGTGCGTTACCGCCTGCCGGAGCTGGCGATCGGCAAGTTCGCGGTCTCCTGGAACACCACGTACGTGGATTACCTGGAGCGCAAGAACGACAACGTCGACACCACGCCGGTGCGTCAGTACACGGGTTGGGAAGGCAATTTCCGCGTGCGGTCGAACCTCAATGTGGATTATCAGTTCGGCAACTTCGGCCTGGGCTGGACGGCGCGTTACTACTCCAGCATGAAGGAGAACTGTGCGTACGCGACGGAGTGCAGCAATCCGGGCTTCAGTTCGGCGTACACGGGCCGCCAGGGCATCAACAAGGTGGGTTCGAACACGTTCCACGATATCCAGGTGCGTTATGTGCTGCCGTGGAATGGCACGGTTTCGATGGGTGTGAACAATGTGTTCGACCATCAGGGTCCGATCATGTACAGCCAGCCGAACAGCAGTTTCACGTACTACGGTGGGTTCGATATCGGCCGTTACATGTACATGAAGTATCAGCAGCGTTTCTGATCGGGTTCGCCTGATCATCCTTTTCTGATCTGCGGCTTACTCTCTCCAAGCCGCTGAGTGGAAGTGAGACGGCGCCTTCGGGCGCCGTCTTTTTTTTGCGTTGCCGTTTTGAAGCGACGGCTTCTGGATCGATGGCTTTTAGAGCAACAGCTCTTTGGAGCAACAGCGCTTGGAGCAACTGCCTTTAGTGTTGGATTCGCCCTGGCTTGGGCGTGCACGGGTGGGTGGGCGGGACCCGCCGCAAGTACGTCCATGTAGGCTCGTATGCCGCCATCCATGGCGGCATACGGTCCCGCCAACCCACCCGTGCCCACCCTTTGACAGTGGGCTGGTGCGCCATGGAAACGCGGCACCGCGGCTGCGGCTTTTGATCTGCTCGGCTTTGATCTGCTCGGCCTTGACCGCAAGCTTGATGGGCCCAGCGTTACTTTGCTCTGCCTCACCAGACTCCGCTCCAGTTCGCTCGACCTGCTCGGCTGCGCTCTGTCATGGCCACGCTTCGACCGGCGTTTCGACCGGCGTTGCTTCCACCGGATCAGCGCGCTCGGCGCTACAGCAATGGCGCCGAAGTGCCGTGACGCCTTTGGCTTTTGCTTCGGCTTTTGCATTGGCCTTGGCCTTGGCCTTGGCCACCAGCCCACTGTCGGAGGCGGGGTGTGGGTGGGTGTGCGGGACCATATGCCGCCATGGATGGCGGCATATGAGCCCCCATGGATGGGTTCACGGCGGGTCCCGCGCCCCCACCCACACCCCGCCTGGCCAAGCAGCCCAGCAAACCAAGGCTCCCGCTTTCAGGCTTTTCAGCCTTCAAGACTTCAACGCTTCAACGCACCACCGGCCCGCGACCGCCACACACTGTCGCCGATGAACAGCAGCAGCCCGGTCCAGATCGCAGCGAAGCCCACCGCCTTGGCCGTATCGAACGCCTCGCGGAAAAAGAACACACCCAGCAGCAACCCGATACTCGGTGCGATGTACTGCAGAATCCCCACCAGCGTCAACGGAATCCGCTTCACCCCGTACGCAAAGCCGATCAACGGCAACGCCGTCACCGCACCACCGAAGATCAACAGCGCATCGTTGCGCCAGCCCCAACCACTGAAGAACCCCCCGCCGTGCCCGTTCTCGCTCCACAGCGCAAACCCGAGCGCCGGCAGGAACAGATACAGACTCTCCATCCCGAGCCCCGCCACCGGGTCCACCGAAATCATCTTGCGCAGCAGCCCGTACAGCCCGAACGAACAGGCCAGCCCCAGCGCGATCCACGGTGGCGTTCCGGCATCGAAGGTCAGCCATGCCACACCCAGGGCCGCGCAGCCCACGGCGAGCCACTGCAGGCGGCGCAGGCGCTCTTTGAGCACCACCACGCCGAGTACCACGCTCACCAGCGGATTGATGAAGTAGCCCAGGCTGGTCTCGATCACATGCCCGGCGTTGATCGCCCAGATGTACAGACCCCAGTTGAACGCAATCGCCACGCTGCTCAGCGCCAGCGTCGGCAGCGCGCGAGGCTGGGCCGCGATCGCCTTCCACCAGCCCAGGCCGCTGCTCAGCAGCAGCCAGGCCACCACCAGCACCGTACTCCAGATGATGCGGTGGGCGATGATCTGCTGCGACGGCACGGCCTTGAGCAGGTGCCAGTAGACCGGCACCAGGCCCCACAGGGTGAAGGTGAAGGCAGTGATCGCCAGGCCGCGGCGCTGCTCCTGCAGGCTGTGTTGTGCAGGCAGGCTCACTTCGTGCGCGTCCGGGCCAGGGTCAGCACCACCACGCCGGCCAGGATTACCGCCATCGCCAGCAGGTCACGCCCACCGAAATGCTCGTTGCCGATGATCACGCCCAGGATCACCGCGATCACCGGATTGACGTAGGCGTAGCTGGCCACCAGCGCCGGGCGCACGTTGTGCAGCAGCCACACGTACGCGGTGAAGGCGACGATCGAGCCGAACATGCACAGGTAGGCCACCGCCAGCAGTCCATTCATGCTGGGCCAGGTGGTCGGCCGTTCGCCGCTGAGCAGGCCGAGCACGATCAGCATCGCGCCGCCGCACAGCATCTGTCCGGCAGCGGTCATGAACGGGCTGGGCAAATCCAGTCCGCGCGCCCAGATCGAGCCGAACGCCCAGCCGATCGGAGCGATCAGCAGCAGGATCAGGCCCTGCGGCGAGGCGGTCAGGCTGCTGCCGGCGTTGAGCCAGACCACGCCGAGGAAGCCGATCGCGATGCCCAGCCACTCACCGCGGCTGGCGTTCTGCCCGCGCATCGCGCTGAACAGGGCCATCCACAGCGGCACCGAGGCCACCGCGGTGGCCGCCAACCCCGAAGACACCGTGCGCTCGGCCAGCACCACCATGCCATTGCCCAGCACCAGCATGGTCAGGCCCATGATCGCCAGGTTGCGCCACTGGCGTCTGGTGGGGGCAGGCGAGCCGCGCCAGCGCAGCACGGCGTACATCAGCGAGCCGGCGATGATGAAGCGGCCCCCGGAGACCATCGTCAGCGGCAGTGCGCCACCCTCCAGCGCCAGCCGGATCCCGAGATAGGTGGACCCCCAGACCACGTACACCAGCAGCAGCGCCAAGATGACCATGCCGCTGCGAGGAGCGACCGACGGGGATTCGGGTAGGACGGCCATGGGCCACCACGGTGCGGGGGAACACGAATTCTAGGCCGTTGCCGATGGCGCGGCACGCGTCGAGGTGGCACGCTGTTTTCATCGGGCCGCATCGTGATCCGTGACACGCACCGGTTTTTGACGTGCGGTAAGGTAACAAGAGCAATCAACGCTTCCCCGCCAGGACCCCTACCCTGTATGAGTACATCCGTCCCCGCCACCGCGGCACCTTCCGACCGGGCCGCCCTGCGGCGTTCCATCTCCAATACCCTGAAAGGCTCCGCCGGCAATCTGGTCGAGTGGTATGACGTCTACGTCTACTCGGTCTTCGCGGTCTACTTCGAATCCCAGTTCTTCTCGGCCGCCGACAAGAACTCCACCATGTACGTGTGGGCGATCTTCGCTGCCACCTTCCTGATGCGTCCGATCGGCGCCTGGTACTTCGGCCGCTTCGCCGACCGCTACGGCCGCCGGCTGGCCCTGACGGTCTCGGTCACGATGATGGCCGCCTGTTCGTTCATGATCGCGATCACCCCCACCGCGTCGCAGATCGGCATCTGGGCGGCGGTGATCCTGTTGTTCGCGCGCCTGCTGCAGGGCTTCGCCACCGGTGGTGAGTACGGCACCAGCGCCACGTACATGTCCGAGGCCGCCATTCCCGGGCGTCGCGGCTTCCTGTCCTCGTTCCATTACGTCACCCTCGTCGGTGGCCATGTGCTCGCGCAGTTGACCCTGCTGTGCATGCTGACCTTCTGGGACAAGCCGGAGATTTCCGCGTGGGGCTGGCGCGTGGCGTTCGGCATCGGCGGCATCGGTGCGATCGTCGTGTTCTGGCTGCGCCGGACCATGGACGAATCCCTGCAGTCCGATTCCATCGAAGCGGCACGCGATGGCCGTGCCAAGGCCTCCGGCTCGATGCGTGAGCTGTTCGTCAACCAGTGGCGTCCGCTGCTGCTGTGCTTCCTGATCACCGCCGGCGGCACCGTCGCGTTCTACACCTACTCGGTCAATGGGCCGAAGATGATCCAGAGTGCGTTCGCAGGCAATGACGTCATGACCGGCACGCTCATCAACCTCGGCGTGCTGACCTTCCTGATGGTGCTGCAGCCGATCGGCGGCTGGCTGTCGGACATGGTCGGGCGCAAGAGCCTGCTGGTGTTCTTCGGCGTCGGCGGTGTGCTGTACAGCTGGTACCTGATCACCGAGCTGCCCAACCAGCACGATCCGTTCATGGCCTTCCTGGTGCTGGGCATCGGCTTCGTGATCCTGACCGGCTACACCTCGATCAACGCCGTCGTCAAAGCCGAGTTGTTCCCGACCCATGTTCGCGCGCTGGGCGTGGGCTTCGGCTATGCGATGGCCAACTCGCTGTTCGGGGGTACTGCACCGCTGCTGTACCAGGGCGCGCTGAAGACCGGCCAGGTGAACCTGTTCGCGGTGTATGTGACCGCGATCATCGCGGTGTCGTTGGTGGTCTACATGTTCTTCCTGACCAACAAGGGCCCGAACTGGCTCGATGGCACGCGCAAGTAGGGGACGCGTCATCGCATACGCGCTGACGCCCCACGCTTTGCTGCGCAAACCGCGGGCCCCTTCTTACCAGCACCCAGACCCCCGCCGCTACGCGGCCGCCCCCTGACTCAGGGGGCTTTGGTTCTGCTGGCGGATGCGGCAATCCCGCAATCCACCCCTGCATCAGCGGCGCGCGGACTCGCTCTTCTCGCGCTCGGCGCGGAACTCCGAGCCTTCATCCCACTGCGGCCAGCGACGGCTGTTGGCCAGCTCCGCGCCCAGGTCGTAGACCAGCAGGGTATCGGCGGCGTGGCCGCTCGGGTCCCAGCTCGGGGTCCAGGCGTCGCAGGCCTGGTGGTAGCAGGCGGCGAAATACGCATCGCGCAGTTCACGGCCCTTCTCGACCCCACCCTCGCGCATGTCCAGCCCCGGCCCGATGGTGATCGCCGGCACGCCGAGACGGGCGAAGGCGAAGTGGTCGGCGCGGTAGAAGAAGCCCGCCTCCAGATTCGGATCCGGCGAGTAGGTGCGGCCGCGTGCCTTGGCCACGCGCTCCAGGTCGCCTTCCAGCGAGACCCGGCCCTTGCCCCACGAGGCGATATCACGGGTCGGGCCGTCCGGGCTGAACATCTCGATGTTCAACACCGCAGCGGTCTTGTCCAACGGGGCGAGCGGGTGCGCGGCGTAATAGCTGGCGCCGAGCAGGCCCTTTTCTTCGGCGGTCAGCGCCACGAAGTACAGCGTGCGCTGCGGCTGCGGGCCGGCGGCGAAGACGCGGCCCAGCTCCAGCACGGTAGCCACGCCGGTGGCGTTGTCGATCGCACCGCGACGGATGCGGTCACCCTTGGCATCGGGCTGGCCGATACCGAAGGCATCCCAATGCGCGGAGAAGATCACCGCTTCATCGGCGTGCACGCCGCCCGGCAGCTTGGCCACCACGTTGCGGGTGATCACCTGCTCGCGCTTGAGCTTGAAGTCCACCGAGAGCTGCGCATCGCCCAGGGCCACCGGCTTGAAGGCCGGGGTCATCGCGCGGCGCTTCTCGGCCTCGAAATCCAGGCCCGCGTCGCGGAACAGCTGCTCGGCCAGGCTGCGCTGCATCCAGCCACGCACCGGCACGTGCTGGGCCAGGGCCTGCTCGCGGGTACGTTCGATATCAAACAGCGGCGAGGTACCCGAGCTCTTCACCGTGGCCCAGCCATACGCGGCCGGGGCGGTCTCGTGCACGATCAGCACGCCCTGCGCACCGCGGCGCGCGGCTTCTTCGAATTTGTAGGTCCAGCGGCCGTAGTAGGTCACCGCCTTGCCATCGAACGCGCCCGGCTGGTCGGCCTCGAAATCGGCATCGTTGATCAGCACCACGGCGATCTTGCCGTGCAGGTCGACGTCCTTGTAATCGTTCCAGTGGCGTTCGGGCGCGTCGATGCCATAGCCCACGAACACCAGCGGCGCGTTCTTGATCGCCACCGCCTCCTGCGGACGCAGGCTCTGCAGGGTCACGTCCTCGCCATTGGCCAGCGCGCGTTGCTTGCCCTTCTGGCGCAGCTGCGCACGCACCGGGCCATCAACCTGTGCGCGCACCATCGGCACCGGCTGCACCCAGCCGCCATCAACGCCGCCAGGCTGCAGGCCGTACTTCTTGAACTCTTCGATCAGGTACTGGACCGTGCGCTCTTCGCCGGGCGTGGCCGGGGCGCGGCCTTCGAACGCGTCCGAGGCGAGGATGCGCACATGCCGCGACAGGGCCTGCGGGTCGATGCCGCCACCGGGCAGGTCATTGGCGGCGTGGGCCAGGCCGCCCACGAACAGGCAGGACGACAGCAGCAGCATGCGCATCGGATTCACGGCAGACACCAGGACAGAAAACGGGACACCGGAGTGTAACGTGACACCCTCGTGACCGTGCACTAGCGGCGGTCGCGATCCAGCCAGCAGGCCAGGCCCTGCGCGTTGAGCTCAATGTCCATCGCCAGCACCCGGGTCACCGCTTCGTCGTCCAACGGGCAGCCGTGGGCTTGCGCGCGTTCCAGGTACAACGCCGTCAGCGCTGCGACCAGACAGCGATGCCGATCCGGCCGACCATCGCATTGGCGACCGATCTCGACCATCGCATCGATCTGCTCGACGAGATCGTCAGCCAGCTTCCGCGGCGGTGCCACGCGCCCGTAGTGGGTCAGGTACATGGCCTGTGGATCGTAGGCCAGCATCTTCGCGATCGACTGCTTCAGCGGCTCGGGATCGAACTGCACCGGCGAGGAGGTCGGCACGATGAAGGCCCCCTGCGCGCTGTCCAGCTCGCGGTACGACAGCCCGAAGGTGTCGCCGGTGAACCAGCTGCGGCTGCGTGCATCCCACACACACAGGTGGTGCCGCGCGTGCCCGGGCGTATCCACGCACAGCAGCGGGCGGCCGGCCAGATCCACGGTGTGCCCATCCTCGGCGATCACGACCCGGTCGGCGGCGACCGGCAGGATCGGCCCATAGCTGCGCGCGATTTCCGCTTCGCCATAGACCTCGGTGGCACCGGCGATCAGCCGCGTTGGATCAACCATGTGCGGCGCGCCGCGCGGATGCACGACCAGGGTGGCGTTGGGCAACTGCTGCATCAGCAGGCCGGCACCGCCGGCATGATCCAGGTGCACGTGGGTGAGGATCAGCCAGTCGACCTGTTCCGGCGTGCAGCCGGCGCGCGTCAACGCGGCGAGCATCGCCGGCACGGCCAGACCGGTACCGCAATCGATGAAGGCCGCCCGGCCGTTCTCGACGATCAGGTAGGCGGCATCGAAGTCATCGCGTTGGAACGCGGTGTCGATCGTATGAATGCTGGGGTCGACGTGCATCACCACCTCCCTGGCGCGAAACGCCCCCATCTTACGTCGATCAGTGCAGCGGCTTCGATGCGGCTTTGGTCGCAGTCGCGCTCAGCAGTGGCCCACGCAGCAGCACCGCGGCCACCATCACCGCCAGGAACGCACCGTACGCGTACAGCACCGCGAGCACTTGTCGCCAGATGGGTCCGGCATCGTTCTGGACCACGCCGATGTGATGGCCCCACAGCATCGCCAGGATGCTCAGCACGAAGGCCAGCACCAGCGCGGCACCGTCGAACAGGCGGCGCGCGGTGCCACGCGGCTGGCGGGGAAACAGCCAGTACAGCGTGCCCAGCAGCACGAACCAGGGCAGGAACAACAACAACGACAACCAGGCCATCGCAGTCTCCCGTGCAGGAACACGCCCCTGCGGCGTGCAGGGGCATCATGCCATAGCCCGGTCGTCGGCCAGCGGCAGGGGTTACTCGCGCAGTGCCTGCAATGCGGCGAGCACGACATCCACCTCGGCCTCGAGCTTGAACAATTCGCTCTGCAGTCCGTCGCCATGCTCGGTCTGCTTGAGCACGCCAATCAGCTGGCCGGCATCACGCGGCGAATCGAAGCCCTCGCTCTGGATCAACAGCGTGCCGTCGCTGGCCTGCAGCTTGAAGTAGAAGCGGCCATCCTGTTCACGGTACTGCTTGAACAGCGGCGGTGCAGCGCGTGCGGCCCCGCTTTCTTCACTGGGCACGTCACCGGCGGTGGACAGATCGCGCAGGCCCACCGCGTGACGCAGCTGCTTGAGCAACGGCACGGCCAACTGTTCGCGCAGCTGCTGGCCACGACGACGAAGCAGCGCCTCGATTTTTTCCGGCTCGGCCATCAACGCGTCATAGCGCTCGCGCAGCGGGGTGATCTCGCTGTCGATGCGCTCGAACAGCTGCTGTTTGGCATCGCCCCAGCTGATGCCGTCGGCGAAGGCCTGCGCGAAGGCCGCGGTCTGCTCCGGCGTGGCAAACGCCTGGTACATCTGGAACAGGGCCGAACCCTCGGTGCTCTTGGGCTCGCCCGGTGCACGCGAATCGGTCAGGATCGAGAACACCAGCTTCTTCAGCTCCGCGCGCGGGGCGAACAGCGGAATGGTGTTGTGGTAGCTCTTGCTCATCTTGCGGCCATCCAGCCCGGCCAGCGTGGCGACCTGCTCATCGATCACCACCTCCGGCAGCGGGAAGAACGCCTGGCCGTAGACGTGGTTGAAGCGCTGCGCGAAATCGCGCGCCATTTCGATGTGCTGGATCTGGTCGCGACCGACCGGCACGCGGTTGGCCTTGAAGATCAGGATGTCAGCCGCCATCAGCACCGGGTACATGAACAATCCCGCGCTGACCCCGGCGTCGTCATCCAACTGCTCCTCGCGGTTCTTGTCCACGGCGGCCTTGTAGGCGTGCGCGCGGTTGAGGATGCCCTTGCTGGCGATCACGGTCAGGAACCACATCAGCTCGGTGGTTTCCGGGATGTCGCTCTGCCGGTAGAACCACACCTTGTCCGGGTCCAGCCCACAGGCCAGCCAGCTTGCCGCGATCTCCAGCGTGGAGCGCTGGGTGCGCTCAGGCTCCTGCGCCTTGATCAGGCTGTGCAGGTCGGCCAGGAAGAAGAAGCTCTCGATGTCCGAGGCCTGGCTGGCGGCGATCGCCGGGCGGATGGCGCCGACGTAGTTGCCCAGATGGGGCGTGCCGGAGGGGGTGATGCCAGTAAGAACGCGGGTCGTCATGGGGGAATCAGTGCTGACAAATGAACCGCCCCAGTTTACCTGCCCACGCTCAACCCCGTTTGCCTGGGCCGTGCGTTTGATACTGCACCTGCCCTGCGGAGCCCTGCCATGAAGCGTCTGATCCTGCCCCTGCTGGCCGTGCTGGCCCTGTGCGGCTTCAAACCCGGGCTCCCCCTGCGCTACGACACCGGTCCGGTCCACCTGACGGTGATCGACCGCGACAGCGGCAAGGCCCTGACCCAGTATCGCCAGGGCCCACAGCGCTGGGTGGCTGGGCAACAGGGGCACCGTTACAGCGTGCGCCTGCGCAACGGCAGCGCCGAGCGCGTGCTGGTGGTGCTCTCGGTGGATGGGCTCAATGCCATCAGCGGTGAAGTGGCCGCACCCGGCCAGACCGGCTACGTCCTCAACCCCTGGCAGACCACGGACATCCATGGCTGGCGCAAGTCGTCGGAGGAGGTCGCCCAGTTCGTGTTCACCGATCCGGAGCGCAGTTACGCCGGCCGCACCGGGCGCCCGGACAACATTGGCGTGATCGGTGTGGCGGTCTTCCATGAGGCCGGGCGGGTGTCCATGGCAGCCGCCCCGGCGGGAGCGGGATCGGCCGATGCCAAGGCACGCCCACAGGCACGCTCGTCCTCACTGGAAAGCGTGCGTGTCACCGGCTCCTCCGCACCGGCACCCCAGCTCGGCACCGGTCATGGCGAGCGTGAGGCATCGCGCGTGCGCAACACCGCTTTTGAGCGCGACACCCCCTACCCGGCGCAGCAGGTGCAGGTCCGCTACGACAGCGAGCGCAATCTGATCGCGCGCGGCATCATTCCGCGGCAGCCGGCGCCCGCCCGGAATGAACCGCAGGCGTTCCCCAACCGCTACGTGCCCGATCCGCCGCCGCTGCGTGGCGAGCGTTGAGCGCCGCCTATACCGGGCAGGACACAAGAAAAAACGGGCCGCTATCGCGGCCCGTTCCGGTTTCAACCCCCGACGGCTGATCCGTCGTACTGGATCACCACTCAGTGGTAATCCGGATAATCCTTGCGCATGGCCGCTTCGAAGTCGCGGACCTCGGTTTCAGCACGGTCACGCGCCCAGCCATAGCGTTCTTGCAGGCGCCCTGCCAGATATTCGGCATTGCCTTCGGCCACCTTGAAATCGTCGTCGGTCAGGTCGCCCCACTTGGCCTGCGCCTTGCCCTTGAGCTGCGTCCACTTCCCGGAAATGATGTCTTTGTTCATGGGTTCGCATCCTTGATTGCAACGGCCATCTCGCCGTGGGATCAGAATGCGACAGTGCACGTTGGCATGCGGTCAAGCGGCGATGAAACACACGCTCACGAGCTTGAATGGATTCACTACGACCTCGTCCCCCCTGCGATCGCGCGAACATGAAAAAGGCCGGGAATTCCCGGCCTTTTCCGTTGACTGCTGATCCGCGGATCAGTTGCCCTTGGCAGCGTCTTCGACCGATTCACCGGCCTTCTGCACATCCTTGCCTGCACCAGCAACGGTGTTGCAGCCGGACAGCATGGCCACCGAGAACATCGACAACAGCATCAGTGCGATAACACGCTTCATGGGGTTCTCCTGGTTGTTCAAATTCAATACCGAAATCCGGTCCCGCCTGTCAGGAGAGCACGCCAGCGCAGCCCCCCTTCCTGACCTGCAGCGCCGTGGGTCGAAACACACAGCGCCGCGTGACGTGCAATCTGGCTGGAGAGGCGTGCAGCGGATGTGAACGCAGGAAAATGCGGTTCAGCCAAGCGCTCTCAATCGCGCATCAGCGTCGATTTCCCGAACAGGCTTTCGACCAGATCGACGGCCAGTTCGGCCGTCGCATTGCGGTTGTCCAGCAGCGGATTGAGCTCGACGATGTCCAGCGACCCCATGCGCCCGGTGTCGGCGATCATCTCCATCACCAGCTGCGCTTCTCGGTAATTGACCCCGCCCGGCACGGTGGTGCCGACGCCGGGTGCAATGCTGGGATCCAGGAAATCCACGTCGAAGCTGACGTGCAGGTGCGTGTTGGCATCGATGCCGGCCAGCGCTGCCTCCATCGTGCGCTTCATGCCGGCTTCGTCGATGTAGCGCATGTCATAGACATCCACCTGGTGCTGCTTGATCAGGCGCTTCTCTTCCTGGTCCACCGAACGGATGCCGATCTGGTGCACCTGCTGCGGGCGGATCGCCGGGGCATCGCCACCCAGCCGGGTCAATGCGTCCGGGCCGAGCCCGCACAGGCAGGCCACCGGCATGCCGTGGACGTTGCCCGACGGGGTGACCTCGCTGGTGTTGAAATCCGAATGCGCATCCAGCCACAGCACGCGCAGGTCCTTGCCCTGCTCGCGGCACCAGCGCGCGACCGCGGTGATCGAGCCGATCCCCAGGCAATGGTCGCCGCCCAGCATGATCGGCATGCGCCCGGCCTGCAGCTCGGCGTAGGTGGCCTCCATCAGCGCACGGTTCCAGGCCACCACTTCGTCCAGATGGCGGTAGCCCTGCACCGGTGCCGTCCACGGGTTGCGCGGACCGGCCAGGTTACCGAGGTCGCGTACCTCCACGCCGCGCGCGGTGAGCGCATCACCCAGGCCCGCGATGCGCAGGGCGTCCGGTCCCAGACCCGCACCACGGTGGCCTGCGCCAACATCGGTGGGCACGCCAATCAGGGAAACCGGGGAATACATCGCCATCGCTGTTGCCTCCATTGCAAAGAGGACCAGCATAGCCAGCGCGGCGGCATACGACTCGCGGCGCTGCAGCAGTCGTCATCGACCGTGCATCAATGGTGCCGGCACCCGGATTCGAACTGGGGACCTACCGCTTACAAGGCGGTTGCTCTACCAACTGAGCTATGCCGGCATGGGCATCGCAGCGGGATGACCCGCCGCGGAGCCGGGATTCTAGCGCAAGCGCGCGCATTCCAGCGAGCGGTGCTGAGCTGCGCCGCTGCGCTGGCGGGCCACGGCGGGGTCGGTCCCATCGGCAAGGGTCGCATCCAGCCACCACTGCGCGCTGCCATCGCCCCCGCTGGCGACCATGGTCGCCTTGAAACCGGCGGCGCTCAGGGCGGCCAGGCGGCGATCGGCGCCTTCGCGATTGCGGTACTGGCCCAGCGCGATGGCGTTGGTGTCCTCGCCCTGGGCAATGATGTAGTAGTCGCTCACGCCGGCCGCGACGATGCGCTTGACCGTGGCCTGCGCCTCCTCACGGCTGGCGGCGGGCGGCAGCAGCACGCGGTAGCGGGTGGCGCCGGCATCGGCGACCTCACGCAGCTTGGCGCCACGCAGGGCATTCCCGGCGCGCGACTGGGCGGTCTGGGCCGTTGCGCGGTCCGCGAAGGGCCCCAGGCTCACGCATTGGGCGGGAGTGGGTGTCGCGGTGACGGGTGCGGGTGCGGGTGCGGTGACGGGTGCGGGTGCGGGTGCGGCGGCCGGTGTGGGTGCGGCGGCCACAGGAGTGGGCGCAGGCACGCTGGCGGCCGGTGTTGGCGTAGGCGTGTCGGCCACGGCGGTGGCCGGCGCGGCGGTGGTCACCGGCGGCTGTGTCACAGGCGCGGACGCGGAGGCGGGCGTGACGTCCTGCAGTGCCGGCGCCGCGGTCACCGGCGTCGCCGTGGCCGGCGGCGCCTGCGTGCTTGGCAGCACTTCCAACTGCGCCACACCGACGGGCGATGCCGGCGGTGCGCTGGCCGGTTCGCCGCGCAGCAGCCACCAAAGCGCGACACCGAGGTTGAGGATGACCAAGACGACGATCAGGGCACGGGTAAGCATCGGCTGATCCTAGCCTGCCGACGGCGGTTGATGCACGGCCCAGCGGGCCAGCCCATCGAGCACCAGTGCGGGCTGGAATTCAGCATCGCCGAGCAGCGGCAGCAACGCCGGCGCGCCGCCGCCGTGCACCAGCAGGTGCGGCAATACGCCGAGCCGTTGCCCGCCCTGCACGCGGCTGCGTTCGATCAGCGCCACCGCCGCCCCATCGCAGCCGGAGGCCAGCGCATCGGCGGTGTCATTGGCGAACTCGCTGTAGTCGCCGCCTGCCGCTGGCAACTGCACGGCGCGTGCATGCAAGGCTTCGCGCATGGTCGTGGGCGACGCCGAGATGCGCCCGCCGTGATGCTGGCCCTCGGCATCCAGCAGATCGACGGTCAGTGCGGTGCCCACACCGGCAATCAGCACGGCCTGGCCACGCGCGGCCACGGCCAGCAGCGCCAGGTAGCGGTCCACGCCGAAGCGGGTGGGATCGGCATAGGCGATCCGCACACCGGCGTAGTCGGCTTCGGTGCGCGCCACCCGGACATGGCGGAAGCGCGCCTGCAATACATCCAGCATGGCGGCGGTCAACGAGCGTGCGGCAACGCTGGCAACGTAAGCGGTGTCGCCCGACGGCAGCGCATCCAGTGCTGCAGCCGGCATCGCTTCAGCACCATGCGGCCACGCCTGCACATCGCCTGCGCGCATGCCCTGCAGCGGCGCGAACTTGAAGCGCGAATTGCCCAGATCAAACAACCAGTCGCTCATTGCGCCCTCACGCTGACTTCGCCGGCATGGAAAACCCGTTCGCTGCCGTCGATGCGCACACGCAGCGCGCCGTCGTCGGCCAGACCCAGCGCCGTGCCGGCAAACAGCACGCCGCCTTCTTCCACCTGCACCTCGCGCCCGGCCAGGCTGTCCAGCGCGGCATACCGCGCGAGGAACGGCGCCAGACCGTTCTGCTCGAACGCGTCCAGTGCGGGCAGCAGGGCGGCGAGGATGTGCGCGACCACCGCGTTGCGCGAGGTCTGTGCGCCGGAGAGCGTCTCCAGATCGGTCCAGGGCTGGGTGATCTCCGCCGCGAACGCAGCGGGCATGCGCACGTTGACGCCCAGGCCGATCACCGCGCGCGCCGGGCCGGCGAATTCACCGCCACCTTCGATCAGCAGACCGCCGAGCTTGTGGCCATCGACAATGAGATCGTTCGGCCACTTCAGCGCCACACCAGGGTAGCCGGCCTCGCGCAGCGCCTCGGCCACCGCGACCCCGGCGACCAGGCTCAGCCCGCCCAGCCGCGACAGGCCACCGGCAAACCCGCGTAGCACCGAGAGGTAGATATGCGCCGCCAGCGGCGACGCCCAGGCCCGCCCGCGGCGGCCGCGGCCACGCGTCTGGCGCTCGGCCAGCAGGGCAATCGCCCCGCGCTCCGGCGCGCTGCAGCGCAGCAATTCGGTGTTCGTTGACGCGACCGACCAGGCCACCTGCAGGGAGGTCAGCTGGCCGCCGGCCGCGGCCGGCAACGCGGACAGGATGGCCTCGGCGTCCAGCAGATCCAGCGGCTGCTGCAACTGGTAGCCGTCACCGGCGCGGCCGTCGATCTCGACGCCAGCCGCCCTAAGTCCTTGAATCCGCTTCCAAATCGCGGCACGGGTCTGGCCCAGCTCGCGCGCCAGCGCGTCGCCGGACAGGCGCCCGGCGCCCAGTTTGGCCAGCAGTTGGCGGTCGTCCACGGCAGCTTCCATCGGGTAAACGGGAAAAGTATGCGGGAAAGCCGCCGCCAGCGCCCGCCCGGGGGCCTTCCAATCCCCCGGCCGAATCGGGCTAGAATCGAGAACTTGACCCGCCGCTGGATGTTGACGATGCGCCCGTTCGCCCATTGCCTGCTCCTCCTGATGGCCCCGCTGGCCGCGCATGCTTCCGATGCGCTCACCCCGGCGGGCCGCGGCGCGTGTGTCTACTCGGCCAACGAGAACGAGCGCAGCGCACCGGCATCGGCTTCGGCGGCTGCGGCACCGGCCACGGTGAAGCCCAGCGCCAGCAGCGGTACCAGCACCGGCGGTGGCGGCGATGACGACGTGCTGCCGCGCCTGCGCGCACCGAAGTGGCACAGCTTCCTGCCGGGTATGTTCCGCTGATCGAACGACTGTTGGGCTGGCTGCGCCGCACGCCACGCGAGATCGACCCTGCCCTCTGGGACACCACCTGCCGCCGCGCTGCCTGGCTGCAGCAGCTGGATCCTGCCCGCCGCGAACGCCTGCGCGCGCTTGCCGCCCGCTTCCTGCACGAGAAAACCATCAGCCCGGCCGCCGAGCTGCAGCTGGAGGACGCCGATGGCGTGTTGCTGGCCGCGCTCTGCTGCCTGCCACTGCTGGAACTGGGCGAGATCGGACTGCGCGGCTGGTCGCAGCTGATCGTATATCCCGAGGCGTTCCGCGTGCACCGCAGCCAGGTGGATGCGGCCGGCGTGCTGCACGAATGGGACGATGCGCTGATCGGCGAATCCTGGGACAGCGGTCCGCTGATTCTGTCGTGGGCCGATATCCAGGCCGACATCGCCGATCCGGAGGCCGGGTTCTGCGTGGCGGTGCATGAAATGGCGCACAAGATCGATGCGCTGGACGGGGCGATCGACGGCACACCGCCCTTGCCGCGCGCGTGGCAGAAACAATGGGCGGCGGATTTCCAGCAGGCCTATGACGCCTTCTGCGCCGAGGTGGACCAGGGCCGCGAGACGCTGATCGATCCGTACGCCTCCGAGGCGCCAGAGGAGTTTTTTGCCGTGGTCAGCGAGTACCACTTCTCCGCACCGGCACTGCTCGCGCGCGAGATGCCGGCGGTGGCCGGGCATCTGCAGCGGTTCTATGGTCCGTCACCGCTGATGCGGTGACGCGTTACGGCCCCGGCGGCAGCTTCACTTCGAAGCGTGCACCACCCAGCTCCGGCGAACGCTTCACCTGCAGTTCGCCGCGGTAATCCTTGATCAGGTCCTGCACGATCGACAGGCCGATGCCGTGACCCTGCACGCGCTCATCGCCACGCACGCCACGCTGCAGCACCTTGGCGATGTCTTCCGGTGCGATGCCCGGGCCATCGTCATCCACCGACAGCACCAGCCCCGCGCGACGCGCACCGGGTGCCGGCAACGGATGGGCGGTCAGCAGCACGCGGCGCTTGGCCCACTTGAAGGCGTTCTCCAGCAGGTTGCCGAGCAGTTCCTGCAGATCGCCAGGCTCACCGTGGAAACGCGCGGCCGGGTCGATATCGAATTCACACAGCACGCCCTTGGAGGCGTAGACCTTCTCCAGGCCCCGCACGATTTCTTCGGCGTTGGATTCGATCGGCAGCGGGGCGGAGAACAGCTTGTGCCCCGAAGAAGCCGCGCGCGCCAGCTGGTAGGACACCAGGTTGTTCATGCGCCGCAACTGCACGTCGAACTCTTCGCGCAGATCCTCATCGCGTGCGCCGCTGTCGAGCTGCGTGCGCAACACCGCCAGCGGCGTTTTCAGGCTGTGCGCAAGATCGGCCAAGGTGTTGCGCTGGCGTTCGAGGTTCTCGCGCTCGCTCTCGATGAAGGCGTTGATGCTGTCGGTCAGTGGCTCCAGCTCGCGCGGATGGCGTTCGCTCATGCGTTCGGTTTCACCGCGCTGGACCTTGGTCAGCTCATTGATCACGCGCCGCATCGGGCGCAGGCTCCACTGCAGAATGACCGTCTGCAGCAGCAGCAGGATCAAACCGATGCCGCCAAGGTAGAACCACACGCGCCCGCGGAACACGCGCAGCTGTGCGCCGAGCGCGCGCGAGTCTTCGAGCACGTAGATCGTGTACGGGAATTCGGTGGCGGGGTCGGCGTCGGCATCCCAGACCAGACCCATGCCATAGCGGTAGGCCGAGCCCTCGCTGCCATCGATCTGGATCATCGGCAACGGGCCTTCGAAGACTTCCTGGCGCGGGGCCAGCATGCCGCCGCCCACGGTGGGCAGCATCGGGCCCTCGGCGGACATGGAGTTGCCCTTGCCGTCCGGCATCACGACCTGCAGATAGAGGCCGCTGCCCGGGACGTCAAAACGCGGATCCGGTGGCTGCTCGCGGATGTACAGCGAGCGGTCACGGGTAAAGTCGATGCCGGCCGCATACGCGGTGGCGTAGTTCTTCAGCCGCTCGCGCAGATTCGCTTTCGCGGTATCGGCGAAGGCCGCGTCCAGCGCGTAGCCGGCCAGGGCCAGGAAGGCCACCAGGCCCACCGAGGCGGCCAACAGCTGGCGCGCCTGCAGTGAGCGCGGCCGCCAGCGTTTAAAGAACCACAGACGGCCGGACATCATCTATCGCCAGCCGCAGCTCAGCCTTCGTTGCGCGGAATGGCGAAACGGTAACCGCGGCCACGCACGGTTTCGATCGGCTTGAGTTCGCCGTCGGCATCAAGCTTCTTGCGCAGGCGGCCGATGAAGACCTCCAGCACGTTGGAGTCGCGGTCGAAGTCCTGCTGATAGATGTGCTCGGTGAGGTCGGCCTTGGAGACCAGTTCACCGGCATGCATCATCAGGTATTCGAGCACTTTGTACTCGTAGCTGGTGAGATCCACGTTGCTGCCGTTGACGCTGACCGTCTGCGCAGCGAGATCGAGCGCGACCGGGCCGCACTCCAGCGTCGGCTTGCTCCAACCGGCGGCACGGCGCAGCAGCGCATTGACGCGGGCCAGCAGCTCTTCCACATGGAACGGCTTGACGAGGTAATCGTCGGCGCCCTGCTTGAGGCCCTCGACCTTGTCCTGCCAGCTCGAACGCGCGGTCAGGATGAGCACCGGGAATTTCTTGCCCTCGTCGCGCAGGGCCTTGATCAGCTCCATGCCCGACATCTTGGGCAGGCCAAGATCGATGATGCCGACATCAAACGGAACCTCGCGGCCCATGTACAGACCTTCCTCACCGTCCTGCGCAGCATCGACGGCAAAGCCTTCGCGCTTGAGCCGGGCTGCCAGTGTTTCCCGCAGCGGGGCTTCGTCTTCGACCAGAAGGATACGCATGAACTCTCCCTAGTGTCCTGGGTATGGCCCCATGGGGCCAGTGGGTAATGCAGATGACTGCGGACAACTATCCCTGTTCAGGGGTTATCGCCGCGTAGTGATGACATATCCGAGCGCGGCGTGCGGGGCTGTGAACGCGATGTCGCCGGATCGTCCATATAGCGGACGCGACCGCGATCATCCATGTACTTCACCCGGTTGATATCGCGCCCATCGAAGGGCACGCGCTCGGCGCCGAGGATGTGTCCACCGGTAGTCCGCTGCACGCGACGCACCGCATCGGACAGCGAGCGCTCCTGCGGACCGCCGCGCTCGGCCGTACGCATCATCTCGGCACGGGCCGCGTCCGGCGGCGGCATCTGCGCCCACGCACTGGTGGAGGCAGCTGCGCCCGTCGCCAGAAGGGCGAAGGCGGCAATGCGGCGGTGGCGGGTCACGGAGAACATCGGTCTGATCCTAGCGGAGCGCGGCTAAACGTTCAAAAGTTGTGAATCGGCAACCGCCAGCCTGGGCCGGCGCTTTACGAATCTTTAGCGAATTCTTGGTTTTAGCCAGTGAATCCGGTCTGAACTTTTCCGCCTGCCTCCCCGCTTTGTTCATCTAAGTGAACATTGGCGGCTAAACCGGGGTCCTTGTCAAGCTGACAAGGTGACGCGGCTCACGCCGCGACGCGCTCGGCCTGGGCACGGGTGACCGCCAACGCCTGCTCGATCAGGCTCCAGTCGGCACCGACGCGGTGCGAGCCTTCGCTCAGGATCTGGCGGAAGGCACGGCCGCCCGGCTGGCCATGGAAGAGGCCCAGCAGGTGGCGGGTGATGTGCTTGAGCGCCAGGCCACGGGCCAGCTGGGCCTCGATATAGGGCTGCATGGCGCGCAGCAGCGCCTCGCGCGACTGCAGCGGGGCACCGGTCTGGGCGGCCTCCAGCTGATGCAGCACGTAGGGGTCGTGGTAGGCCGCACGGCCCAGCATCACCCCGTCCAGCGCCGGCAGTTGGGCCTGCGCTGCCTCGACCGTGGCCAGGCCCCCGTTGAGGACGATCTGCAGCTGCGGGCGGTCGGCCTTGAGGCGGTGCGCCCAGTCGTAACGCAGCGGCGGCACTTCGCGGTTTTCCTTCGGCGAGAGCCCCTTCAGCCACGCATTGCGGGCATGCACCACGAACATCACGCTACCGGCGTTGGCCGATTGATCGACGAAGTTCATGAAGGTTTCGTAGTCGTTGTCGTCATCCACGCCCAAGCGGCATTTGACCGTGACCGGGATGTCCACAGCCGAGACCATCGCGCCCACGCACTCGGCGACCAGCGCCGGCTCGCGCATCAGGCAGGCGCCGAAGCGCCCGGCCTGCACGCGGTCGGACGGGCAGCCGCAGTTGAGGTTGACCTCGTCGTAGCCCCATTCCTGCGCGATAAGGGCGGCCTGGGCCAGTAAGGCCGGATCGCTGCCACCGAGCTGCAGGGCAAGCGGATGCTCGCTGCCGTCGAAGCCCAGCAGGCGCTCACGGTCGCCATGGATCACCGCGTTGGCATGCACCATCTCGGTGTACAGCCGCGCGCCTGGTGCCAGCAACCGGTGGAAGTACCGGCAATGGCGGTCCGTCCAGTCCATCATCGGGGCGACGGACAGGCGCAGGGAGGCGGCGTAACGCGCGGCGGCGTCAGTGGCGGGCTGGAGGGTCATCGGCTGCAGGTGCATCTGGATTCACTGGCATTGCCAGCGCAATCAATAGTTTACCCGCTTCCGATGAATACTGCCCTTAGTGCGCTCCGGCACCCTTTCGCTCTGCCTTGTTGATCAGCCACGTCAACAAGGCACCGGGAATCACGAACCCGGAAGTGACCAGCGCGCCGTGAACAAGCGTGGCAGACGGCTGGCCCAGCGTGGCGACATGCTTCATGGGCGACAACCACGGCGAGAGGTTGATGAAAGCGAGCACCATCACCACCATCGGCCAGCGCAGGTCGACGCCCCGGCGCATGCTCGACAGGTACGCATAGCCTGCAAGTACCGCGACGAACAGCCCTTCGATGATCCAGGACATCGTGCCCAGCTTCCCCCACATCCCCATGCCCAGATGCATGGTCGAGAAGGGATAGAGGGCCAGATCGGCGTTATGCATCGGCCAATCCGCGAGGAAATGCGAGAAGCACGCTACGAAGGCGAATGCAGCGACCCGCTTGTCGTTGAGGAAAAACGCGCCCCAGACGCAGGACCACAACAGCGCGGCGGCGAGCGAATGGTCCCAGTCGATGAAGGTCAGATCAAAGAACAGATAGGGGCCCGCCAGCAGGTTGGGCGTTACGTGGTTCCAGCCGAGAATGATGAAGAGGCCATCGAGGATGTCCAGGAATCCCACCCCCATCAGCAGGGGCAGCGTGGGGATCTTTGGAAATCGCGCCTTCAAGGCTAAACCAATCGCGAAATGGCCCACGTACATGAATCACCTCCTGCGCTATCCGATGCGCAGATGATGCTCGCCAGGCGTGGTCTAAACTGTAAATCTTGAACAATTGGCCGACCAGATTCCAACGATGCAAGCCGATGGCACTCTCCCCAGCCACATCGCCGAGCGGTTCAAAGCCGCATCGGTAGTGCGAAGACTGAAGGACGGGCAGCCACTGTTCGAGCAGGGCTCCCGCCCGGCCGCCCTGTTCGGCGTTCTTGAGGGATGCGTCCGCGTCGGTGTTGAAGGTGAGGCGATGGATCACCGGCTGGTCGCCGTTCTGGGACCCTCCCAGTGGTTTGGCGAGGCACCGCTTCTGGATGCGAAGGCCCGCGCCTTTACCGCCGTCGCTCATGGCGAATGCCGCATTGCGACCGTTACGGCAACTGCATTTCATGCCTTGATACGGTCGGATAACGAGGCACTTCTTGCCGTCTGCCAACTCGTCTGCACGCGCTATCGCCAGACGATTGAATGGATCGAGGACACCACCCTTCGATCCTTCGAGTGCCGGCTGGCACGCACCGTGATCGGCCACTTTCCCCACTCCGGGTCCAGCGCGCTACGCCTTTCTCAAGAAATGCTGGCGGCAAAGCTCGGCGTATCCAGGCCAACGGTGAACCGGCAGCTTGCGCAATGGTCGCGGCAAGGCCTGATCCGCGTGGGATACGGCAGGATCGACATTGTGGATCTGGCGGGGCTTGAGCAGCTCGCCCGCGCGCGATAGCCCGCGCCACGTACACACGTGCAACCATGGCAGTAGACAATGCAGCCCTGCACGTCCCTCCCAAGCATCCATGCCCTCGTTCCGCCTGCCCAGCTTCGACCCCACCACCGAACAAGGCGTCCTGCGCCTGTCGATCGCCGCATCGCTGGCAATGGCCGCCGCCGCGGTGGCCTTCGGTCTGCTCGCCAACTCTTCGCTGATCATCTTCGACGGCATCTACGGCCTGATCGACGTGGTGATGACCTGGCTGTCGCTGCTGGTGGTGCGCCTGATCAGCCTGTCGACTCACGTCGATACCCTGCAGTCGCGCTTGAACCAGCGCTTCACCATGGGCTTCTGGCATCTGGAGCCGATCGTGCTCGGGGTCAGCGGCACGTTGATGATTGGCGCGGCCTTGTATGCCGCGGTCAATGCGGTGGATGCACTGATGTCCGGCGGGCGCGAGATCGCGCTCGGGCCGGCCATCCTGTTCGCGGTGATCTCGATCGTGGCCGAAACCGGGCTGGCACTGTTCGTACGCCGCGCGAACCGGTCGATCGGCTCGGACTTCATCGCACTCGATGCGAAGAACTGGGTGGTCGCGGCCAGCATGTCAGCCGCGTACCTGGTCGCCTTCGTCGGCGGCTATGTGCTGGGCGGCACGCAGTGGGCGTGGCTGGTGCCGTACATCGATCCGGCGATCCTGCTGGTGGTTTGCCTGTTCGTGGTCGTCGCGCCGATGGGCACGGTGCGCCAGGCACTGTCGGACATTTTGCTGATCACGCCGCTGGATCTGCAGACGCATGTGGACGAAGTCGCGCGCGACATCGTGGCCAGGCACGGCTTCCTGGAATTCCGCAGCTACGTGGCCAAGGTCGGGCGCGGTGAGCAGATCGAGCTGTTCTTCGTGGTGCGCGCCGATGATCCGCCGCGGGCGCTGATCGAGTGGGATCGGTTGCGCGATGAGATCGGCGAGGCGCTGGGCGAGGAGTCGCCGGATCGGTGGCTGACGATCATGTTCACGACGGATCGGGAGTGGGCGATCTGAGCGATGCCGACGCGCATCGCGTTATTGCTCGGTCGCCACGTTGCCCTGTTTCCACTGCCGCGGCGACTGCCCGGTCTGCGCCTTGAACGCGCGCGACAACGCCGCTTCACTTCCGTAGCCCACATCGATCGCGATGCGCTTGAGCGGATGGCCACGGCGCAGCGCCTGCTGGACCAGACGGGTGCGCCAGCCCTGCAGGTAGTGCCCGGGCGTGCTGCCGATGGTGTCGCGGAAGCTGTCGGCGAAGGCGCTGCGTGACATGCCGGCGCGCTGTGCGAGCGACTCCAGCGTCCACTCGGCGGCGGGTGCTTCATGCATGGCCACCAGCGCGTGGCGCAGACGCGGATGGGCCATGCCGGCGAGCAGGCCGACGCGGATCTGGCCGCTTTCCATCAGCGCGCGCAGGATCTGGATGAGCACGACTTCGAACAGCCGATCCAGCAGGGCCTGGCGGCCACAGCGCTGCGCGAAGGCTTCTTCGAACAGCAGCGACAGCACCGGCTGGCCGCCGTACAAGCCCTCCAGCGGCAGGCAGACGATCGGCGGCAAGGCAGCGGCGACCGGGTTGTTGGCGCCGCCTTCGAACTGCAGGTTGGCGCAGGCGAAATCCGCGCCCCGCGTGGCATCGGTGACGAAGCGGTGCGCAAGCGGGCGCGGGTAGAGCAGCACGCTGGGGGTGGTGATCTGCAGCGTGCTGCCGTCCGGGTGCTCGACGCGCACATGGCCCTCGCGGATCAGATGCAGCTGGCCACGCTCGCCATCGCCCGGCAGATCGTTGATGCCGCACAGCGCGCCGGCGTGGAAGACTTCGGCAGAGACCGCGAAACGGTCCAGCAGAGATTGCAGTCGGTCGACCATGGCGGACTCCAGATCAAGTTTTCTGGACGAAATGTTGCCACAAGTACGGTCCAGGCGCGCAAAGTACACCTGCCATCTGGCCCACCCCTTTCACTCCGCAGGAGATTCCCATGTCCATTGCCAACGTTCTGTATACCGCCCAGGCCACTGCCAACGGCGGCCGCGACGGCCGCGCCGTCTCTTCCGACAACGTGCTGGACATCCAGCTCTCCACCCCGCGCGAGCTGGGCGGTGCGGGCGGCCCGGGCACCAACCCGGAGCAGCTGTTCGCCGCCGGCTACTCGGCCTGCTTCCTGGGCGCGCTGAAGTATGTGGCCGGCCAGGCCAAGGTCGCCCTGCCGGCCGAGACCGCGATCACCGGCAAGGTCGGCATCGGCCAGATCCCGACCGGCTTCGGCATCGAAGTCGCCCTGGAAATCTCGGTCCCGGGCCTGCCGCGCGAGCAGGTCGAAGCGCTGGTGCAGAAGGCGCACATCGTGTGCCCGTACTCCAACGCGACCCGCGGCAACATCGACGTGACGCTGACGGTGGTCTGAAAAAAAATGGGCGGCTGCCGGACGTGATTCGTCTGGCAACCGCCCATCCCACCGCGGTGGATCCCGTGAGTGAGCCCACGGGATGCATCTTGTTCCCTTACTTGTCGTGCGTGATCAGCTGCACCACGCTGGAGAAATCCAGCTTGCCGCGACCGGCCTGGTGATTCATCGAATACAGGTTGCGGGCCAGCTCGCCCAGCGGGATCGAGGCACCGACACTCATCGCTGCTTCCACCGCCAGGCCCATGTCCTTGAGCATCAGGTCGCTGCCGAAACCGCCGCTGTAGCCACGCGAGGCCGGGGCGTTTTCGAGCACGCCGGGCCACGGGTTGCACACCTCGGTCGCCCAGCTGCGGCCGGTGCTGACCGCCATCATCTGCGAGAGCACCTTCGGGTCCAGCCCGTGTGCGACGCCCAGCGCGATCGATTCACCGGTCACCGCCATGATCACGCCCAGCGCCATGTTGTTGCACAGCTTGGCCACCTGACCGGCACCGCTGGCACCAACGTGGAAGATGTTTTTGCCCATCGCCTGCAGCAGCGGGCGCGCACGCTCCAGTGCCTCGGCTTCGCCACCGACGATGAAGGTCAGCGTGCCGGCCTGTGCACCCGCGGTGCCGCCGGAGACCGGCGCATCCAGCATCTGCAGGCCACGCGCGGCCGCCGCTTCGGCGACCTTGCGGGCAGTGGCCGGGGCGATGGTGCTGCAATCGATGATCAGCGCGCCACCCGGGATGTCGCCGAGCAGGCCGTCATCACCCAAGTACACGCCTTCCACGTGGCGGCTGGCCGGCAGCATCGAAATGACGATCTCGGCGTCGGTCAGCGTATCCAGCGCCGAGCTGGCGGCGGTGGCGCCGGCATCGACGGCGGCCTGCACAGCGGCGGGCACCAGATCGAACACGCGCACGGCGTGACCGGCCTTGGCCAGGTTGGCGGCCATCGGGCCACCCATGTTGCCCAACCCGATGAATGCAATACGGCTCATGCGTGGCTCCTTTCAGGGACGGTGGCACCGAGGTCGGCCAGCGGATGCGCGGCATCGGACCACGGCGAAACGAAGAAGGTGCGGGCCCACTCGGCCGTGGCGTCCGCCAGGGTGCGCGGCTGCCACTGGGGGTTGCGGTCCTTGTCGATCAGCAGCGCGCGGATGCCTTCGGCGAAATCGCCATGGGCGGCCGCGTGCAGGGCTGCGATGTACTCGATGCGGTAGACCTCGGCCAACGAGGCGCCCTCGGCCAGGTGCTGCAGCTCGAACGCGAGCCGCGCCGAGCCGGGTGCACCGGCAGCAAGCGTGGCCTGCGCGGCTTTCAGCCAGGCGTCCTCGGTCTCCAGGGCAAGGATCGCCTCGACGATGGCGCCGACGTCGTCACCGGCGCACAGCGCATCCACGGTGGCGGCATTGCGCAGCAATGGGCCGGTGGAAGCATCGCTTGCGTGCTGCTGCAGCAGCGCAGTCAACTGTTCGTGGTTGCGCTTGGCCTCGCGGCTCCAGTGCACGTGCGCCAGCGCGTTGAACACGGTCTCGCGCTGTGCCTCGGCGATGTGGATATCGGCCAGGCCAGCGTAGATCGCATCGCCGGCGTTGAGCGGCGCACCGGTCAGGGCCAGGAACAGGCCGCCGTGGCCGGGCACGCGCGGCAGCAGCCAGCTGCCGCCTACGTCCGGGAACAGGCCGACGGTGATCTCCGGGAACGCCAGCTTGGAGCGCTCGCTGACCACGCGGTGGCTGGCGCCGGACATCAGGCCGATGCCACCGCCCATGACGATGCCATGGCCCCAGCACAGGATCGGCTTGGGATAGGTGTGGATCGCGTAGTCGACGCGGTACTCGACGTCGAAGAATTCAGCGGCGTAGGCGTTGTCGCGGATGTCGGTCTTTCCGCTCTCGCGGTAGTCGACCATGCTGCGGTACAGGCTGTGCAGGTCGCCGCCGGCGCAGAAGGCTTTCTCGCCCGCGCCCTGCAGCACGACCAGCGCGATGCCGTCATCAACAGCCCAGGCCTCCAGCCGCTCGCGCAGCAGATGCGCCATCGGCAGCGAGAACCCGTTGAGGGTGCGCGCGGCGTTGAGCGTCGCGATGCCGATGCGCGTGCCGTTGCCGGCGGCGCGCTCTTCGAACAGCACCGGCGCCTCGTCATGGGCGACGGCGGTGCTCATGCGTTTTTCCATTGGGCGGCACGCTTTTCCAGGAAGGCGTTCACCCCTTCGGCCTGGTCAGCACTGTCAAACAGATCGACGAAGGCTTCGCGCTCAGCCACCAGCGCCGAGGCGTGGGTACCGGTGCGGGTGGCCTGCACCAGCGTCTTGCACGCGGCGATGCTGGTCGGGCTCTGCTTGCCGGCCTTGTGCGCCCATGCCACGGCCAGCGCCTTGGCTTCGCCCTTGGCGACCTTCTCTTCGACCAGGCCGATACGCAGTGCGGTGTCCGCATCGATGCGCTCGCCGAGCAGGATCATGCGCTTGGCCCAGCCTTCGCCAACCAGACGCGGCAGGTTCTGGGTGCCGCCGGCGCACGGCAGCAGGCCGACGGTGGCCTCCGGCAGCGCCACCTGGGCGTGTTCTTCAATGATGCGCAGGTCGCAGGCCAGCGCGCATTCCAGACCGCCGCCCATCGCGTAGCCGTTGATCGCCGCGATCGACACGCCGCGGAATCCGGACAGGGCTTCGAAGGCTTCGCCGAAGCGGCGTGCGGCTTCGCGGGCGGCCGCCTTGTCGCCGGAGGCGAACTGCTTCAGGTCGGCACCGGCGGAGAAGAACTTCTCGCCGTCACCGGTGATCACCAGCGCGTAGATATCGCGGTCCGCATTGAGCGCGCCGACCAGATCGCGCAGCGCGGACAGGCTGTGTACGGTCCAGGTGTGCGCCGGCGGGTTGTTGAGGGTGATGACCGCAACGTGGCCATCGGCCTCGACCTTCAGACCGACATGATCATGCTGGCGCCACTCCATCATCGCAGTTCCTCTTCAGTGTTGAGCAGGTGGCGGGCCACGATCACACGCATGATCTCGTTGGTGCCCTCCAGGATCTGGTGCACGCGCGAATCGCGCAGCAGCCGTTCAATCGGGTATTCACGGATATAGCCGTAGCCGCCGTGGATCTGCAGCGCGTCGTTGCAGATGTTGAAACCGGCATCGGTGGCGAAGCGCTTGGCCATCGCGCACCACACGTTGGCATCGCTGGCACCGGCATCAAGCTTGCGCGCGGCGGTGTGCACCATCTGCCGGGCGGCGACCAGCTGGGTGACCATGTCGGCCAGCTTGAACTGCAGCGCCTGGAACTCCGACAGCGCCTTGCCGAACTGGCGCCGCTCGCCCATGTAGCGGCGGGCGGCATCCAGAGCGCCTTGGGCCGCGCCGAGTGAGCACGCGGCGATGTTGATGCGGCCGCCGTCCAGGCCCTTCATGGCCAGCTTGAAACCGCTGCCTTCCTCGCCGAGCAGATGGCTGACCGGCACGCGCACGTTCTCAAACGTGATGCCGCGGGTGGGCTGACTGTTCCAGCCCATCTTCTCTTCCTTGCGGCCGTAGCTGATGCCCGGCAGGTCGGCCGGCACCGCGATCGCACTGATGCCACCTGCGCCTGGACCGCCCGTACGCGCCATCACCACCAGCAGTTCAGTGGCCCCGGCGCCGGAGATGAAGGCCTTGGAACCGTTGAGTACGTAATCGTCGCCGTCACGCACCGCGCTGGTTTTCAGCGAGGCCGCGTCCGAGCCGGCACCCGGCTCGGTCAGGCAGTACGAGGCCAGCTTGGTGCCGGACGAGAGGTCTGCACCCCACGCGGCACGCAGGCTTTGTTGGCCCCACTTGGCCACCATCCACGACGCCATGTTGTGGATGCTGACATAGGCCGCCGTGGACGGGTCCACATTGGCGAGCTCCTCGATGACGACGGCGGCGTCCAGACGGCTCAAGCCGCTGCCACCGACCTCGGGGTCCATGTACAACCCACAGAACCCGAGTTCCCCTGCCTTGGCGATCGCCTCGCGCGGAAAGATGCCCTCCGCATCCCATCGCGCGGCGTGCGGCGCCAGTTCGGCCTGGGCGAAGTCACGCGCTGCCTCTCTATAGGCCTGCTGCGCTTCGTCGAGTTCCGTCGTCATCGAGTGGCTCATGGTCGAACTCCGTTGTTGCTGTTGCTTACTTCAGGCTGATGGTGGTGTTGACGCCATGACCCAGCGTCTCGTCATCGAACCAGCGCGAGGTGATCGTCTTGGTCTGGGTGTAGAACATCACCACCTGCTTGCCGTACGGGCCCAGGTCGCCGAGCTTGGAGGCGCGCGAGCCGGTGAACGAGAACAGCGGCACCGGCACCGGGATCGGCACGTTGATGCCGACCTGGCCGACGTCGATGTCTTCCTGGAACTTGCGGGCGGCCGCACCGGACTGGGTGAACAGCGCGGTGCCGTTGCCGTTCGGGTTGGCGTTGATCAGTTCGATGGCATCCTCCAGCGTGTCCGCTTCCAGGATCACCAGCACCGGCCCGAAGATTTCCTCGTCGTACACGCGCATGCCCGGCGTCACGCCGGCGAAGATGGTCGGGCCAACGAAGTTGCCCTTCTCGAAACCATCGACCTGCGGGTTGCGGCCGTCGAGCACCAGCTTGGCGCCCTGCTCCACGCCCGAGGCGATCAGGCCTTCGACACGCTCACGCGCGGCGCAGGAGATGACCGGGCCGACATCGGTACCGGCGACGCTGCCACCGCTCACCTTCAGCGTCTTGGCCTTGGCCACCAGGTCCGGCACCCACTCGCGTGCTTCGCCGACCAGCACCAGGGTGGAGGCGGCCATGCAGCGCTGACCGGCCGCACCGAAGGCGGCACCGACCATCGCGTTGAGGCTCTGTTCCTTGTTGGCGTCCGGCAGCACCACGGCGTGATTCTTGGCGCCCATCATGCACTGCACGCGCTTGCCGGCCAGCGAGGCGCGGTTGTACACGTGGGTGCCGACGCGGGTGGAACCGACGAAGGACACCGCCTTGATATCCGGGTGATCGCAGATGGCGTTGACCACGTCTTCGCCGCCGTGCACGACGTTGAGCACGCCTTTGGGGATACCCGCTTCCAGCGCCAGTTCGACCAGGCGCATGGTGACCATCGGGTCCTGCTCGGACGGCTTGAGGATGAAGGTGTTGCCGGTGGCGATGGCCATCGGGAACATCCACAGCGGAATCATCGCCGGGAAGTTGAACGGGGTGATGCCCGCGCAGACGCCCAGCGGCTGCAGCAGGGTGTAGGTGTCCACGCCGTTGGCCACGTTGTTGGCCAGCTCACCGAGCTGCAGGTTGCCGATCGCGGCGGCGTGCTCGACCACTTCCAGGCCGCGGAATACATCGCCCTCGGCATCCGGCACGGTCTTGCCCTGCTCGGCGCTGAGGATGTGGGCCAGCTCGCTCATGTTCTCGCGGATCAGCTGCTGGTACTTCAGGAAGATGCGCGCACGGGTGCCGATCGGGGTCTTGCGCCAGGTCTTGAACGCCTCCTTGGCCGAGGCGACGGCGGCGTCGACTTCGCTGGGGGTGGCGAACGGGACCTGGGCCAGGACGTCCTGGGTGGCCGGGTTGACCACGTTCTGCCAATGCGAGCTGGTCGATTCGATGAACTGGCCATCGATCAACATGCGGATACGGGGCGCTGCAACAGTCATGGACAATCCCGGCGGGTCGAAAGTTGTTGGCATTATTCACAGTGCCACCCTCGATTTCCGGCCTATATACGCTTAATCTGGCCAATGCCCGCTACGATTCTTGTGAATTCTGTGAATAGCCAGTCCGTCCAACGCCAGATCGGCCTGCGCCTGCTCAAGCTGCGCGAGCAGCGCGGCTACAGCCAGCTGGCGCTGGCCAAGGCCTTGGGGCTGTCGGCCAGCTACCTGAACCAGATCGAGCGCAACAAGCGGCCGCTGACCCCGGCGGTGCAGGGCAAGCTGCGTGAGGTGCTGGGTGACGTCAGCGAGCTGTTCGAGGTCGATGACCCCGGCGCGCTGCAGGAATCGCTGGGCGAGACCCTGCGCGACCTGGGCCTGGCGGATGTGAGCAGCACCGAGCTGCGCGCGATGGCCGGCAACCTGCCGCAGATCAGCCGCGCCCTGCTCGACCTGCACCGCCGCCACCTGATGCTGCGCGAGCATGCCGCCGCGCTGGAGTTCCAGCTGGGCGATGTGCATGCCGGGCAGGCACTGCCCGCGGGCGACCAGGTGCGCGATTTCTTCAACCGCATGCACAACCACATCCCCGAGCTGGATGACCTGGCCGAGCAGCTGTTCGGCGAATGGGGGCTGGTGGCCGGGCATGTCGCGCCGCGCCTGCGCCAGCTGCTGGCCGACCGCCATGGCGTGCTGGTGGAAGTGGGGCCGCTGCAGCCCGGGCGCGAGAAGCGCGTCTACGACGGCGGCAGCCGCACCTTGTGGCTGCCCGACTATCTGGAGCCGGGCCAGCAGGCCTTCCAGATGGCGGCCGAGCTGGCCCTGCTCGGCTATGCGGCGCAGATCGATGCGGTGATCGCCCGTGCGGGCTTCGGCGAAGCGGAGCAGATCGCGCAGGCGCGGATAGGCATGTCCAACTACTTCGCCGGGGCGCTGGTGATGCCGTATGCGCAGTTCCTGCGCGCCGCCGAGCACAGTGCCTACGACATCGATGCCCTGGCCCATCGCTTCGGCGTGGGCTTCGAAGCGGTCTGCCATCGCTTGAGCACGCTGGCGCGGCGCAGTGCGCCGGGCCTGCCGTTCTTCTTCATCCGCGTGGACCGTGCGGGCAATGTCTCCAAGCGGCATTCGGCCACCGATTTCCACTTCTCGCAGGTGGGTGGCTCGTGCCCATTGTGGATCGTGTACGAAGCCTTCAACCAACCCGGGCGTGTATTGACCCAGACCGCGCGCATGCCGGACGGGCGTCGTCACTTCTGGTTGGCGCGGCAGGTGAGCAGTGGGCCGATCGGGCATGGCCAGCCACGCAAGACCTTCGCGGTGGCGCTGGGCTGCGATCTGCAGCATGCCGAGCGGTTGATCTACACGCGCGGGCTGGATATCCAGAGCCCGGGCAACTCGGTCTCGATCGGCCCGGGCTGCCGCGTATGCCCGCGCGAGGATTGCATGCAGCGCGCGTTCCCGCAGCTGCCGGGGCGCGGCTGATGCGGTCCGGTGGTGGTTGGATCGTGCCGGCCGATGGCCGGCTCTACCGGGTGGCGGAAACCCTCAATAGATCGGTGTGACCTTCATCTGCGGCAGCGGCCGCGGCGCGCCGTCGGTGAGGTCCGGCCCGAGGTCTTCCCAGGTCTGGCCCTGCTCGACCATGTGCCGCCACAGCTGCTGCGATTCGCGGCGTTTGTCTTCCGAACTCAGGCGGTACGACGGCGGAGGCGGTGTGCCGGTGGCGACGCTCTGATAGGCCCCTTCGTACGCTGTGACGCGCTGCGCAGGGTCATCGGTGCGCGCCACATCCAGCGTGTAGCGCTGGTAGGCCGAGGCCAGATTGCGCCAGCGGATCCAGTAGTGGTTGGCGAAAGAGAAATCGCAGAAGCGCTCCCCGGCGATGCTGCCCTTGTCGGCAATGCGGCTGAGCACAGCCTGTGGCATGTCCAGGTTCATGCCGCCTTCGTCGCCCTCCAGCGCGACATGCACGATGCGGTCGCGGTACCCCGGCGCACGCGCCTGGAGCACATCGCGCCAGTTCTGCATGGTCGATACGATCGAAAACAGGAAACCGGACATCTCCGCCGCGGCCATCGGCTGCGCGATGGACTGGTAGGTGCGCTGCCAGCCATGGCGGTTCTCGGTGGGCAGGAACACGGCCTGCTCCGCGCGCGCATGCGCGTCGCCCTCCGCCACCACGCTCACGGCGTCAGCAGGCTGCGCGTAGACGAGATTGATGCCGAACGTGGGCCAGCGCGGCAACGCGGCGTCGAACAGATGGATCGGGAAGTTGCTGCTGATCCCGCCATCGGAGAACCAGCACACACGGAAGGCGGTGATCACCGGGCCGCAGCTCTGGCCACCACTGGTGAGCCCTTCCATGCTGTCAGCCACGTTGGTGTTATCGCGCGGTGGCTCGGCATCCGCCACGGGCTCGCAGCGGCGCTCGCGACGGGCCGGCTCGTGCAGCGGCACCGCGCTGATCAGCAGCGGGAAGCTCAGGCTCATCCGGGTGGCGACGAGCACCGGCAGGTCCTCGCCATCGACCAGGCGGTAGTAGTCGCGCCCGTCCACCTGCTCCGGCGCGCCGGCCCGTGCAACCAGCCACTCGACCACGCTGGCGGGAAACAGCTGCGTGAACTCCTCGCGAAGGAACCAGAAATGCGCCGCGTTGAACGGCAGCGTGCGCGGCTCACTGTGCGACACGCAGGTGGTGATCATCTGCAGCGTGATGGCGTGCGCACCGCTGGGCTCGCCAGGATAGCGTTGAGCCGTGTGCAGATCGCCGAAGGTCAATGGCTGGTCATGCGGCTTGCCGGCCAAGGCCTGCAGTTGCGTGTGCAGCCAATCGGTCAACGCCGGCGCGGAGGCATTCGGCTGGGTGCTGCCGTTGCACAGGCCGAGCAGGTTGCGGCGGGCGACGCGGGCAACGCGCAGCGCCGAGGCCAGGACACCGGCGCCGTAGGCGCACAGCAGCGAGGGCAGCAACGTCGCCCAGATGCCGTCGGTGCCACCGGCCAGGTAGCCGATGCCCAGCAGGCCGGCCAGCGACAGCAGCACCTCCAGTGGCGCGATCGCAAATACCGCGGCGAGCAGACACGCGACCTTGCGCGGCAGGCCAGCCTTGCCGGTCAACATCACCAGCAGGCGGTACGCGGTACGCGCGCCATACGCCGGCTGGAACAGGCTGTGGATGAAGCCTTGCCGTGACAGTTGCGCCGACACGTCGGCCAGCCCCGGAAAGCCCACCGTCGCCGCTACCGGCTCCCCGGCCTGGCGGCGCCGATCGCCCAGCGCTGCCGCGGCGGCCACGGCAGCGGCAATGGCCCCGGCCGAGGTACCGCCGATACTCTTGAAGCGGTACTCACGGGCCAGCGACAGCACCGCGTTGGGATACACGATGCCGCTGGTGATGCCGCCCTTCATGACCAGATCGCAGTACTTGTCCGCCACGTTGCCGTCCTCTGTCCGCCCGTGCGTGGCCGATCCACGCACCCTCTCCAGCGGTGCCCGCCACAAGGCAGGCACCGGGGAGATCGATGGGAACAGTATCGCCTGCGCGCTTCTCAGAGCCTGAGAAGCGCGGCACGGAACGGCTTATTCAGCGTTGCCGGACTGCGGCACGCGTCGTACCTGGGAGAGGTCGTAGCCGAGCGCGGCGATGCGGGTCATGGCCGCTTGATAGTCCGCATCGGAGATCGTGGGCGTGCGCGCCATCAGCCACATGTAATCACGCTTGCTGCGGCCGACGATGGTCTGCTTGTAGTCCGGATCCAGATCCACGATCACGTACTCGGCCTGGATCGGCCAGATGAACTGCATGCCCCAGATGGCGCCGCCGGTGCCCTCCTTGACGGTACCGATCGGGTGCATGGTCTTGATCGGTGCCTGGAAGCTGCCCTTGCGATAGCGGAAGGTGGTCTGGATGCGGCCGTCCGGACGCAGTGCGTAGGACTCCACGGCATCGAACGCTTCACGTTCGGGCCGGCTGGGGATGTGGGCGATCACATACCAATCGCCCATGAAGCGCGGCACGTCCACGTGCGCCACGGGCGGGATCGGACGGGTGTTGCCGCTGCAGCCGCCGAGCATCATGCCGACAACCAGCAGGGGAACGAGAGCACGGATGGACATGACGGCTTCCTCCAGGAACGTGGGGTGATCACGGACGGTTGAACAGGTAGTGGGCCACCTGCCACTGCTGGCCCTGCTGGTAGCCGAACAACTCGGCGCAGGCCATCCAGAACATGCGCCAGCGCTGGTGCCACAACGCGGCCGAGGCGTCGCCATAGGTCTGCCGCAGCACCGCCATCACGGCCTCTTTCTCGCGGTCCTGGTTGGCCAGCCAGTGGTTGGCGGTGCGCTCGTAGTGCGTGCCATCGAGCAGCCAGCGCTGCTGCAGCTGCAGGTGCTGCTGGAAGAACAGCAGGGTATCTGCCGCCGGCATCAGGCCACCGGTGAAGAAGTGGCGACCCATCCAGTTGTCGTCTCCCTCGGTCTCGAACGGATACATCAGCGTACGGTGCACGAAGATGTGCACGAACAGCTTGCCTTCCGGTCGCAGCCACGCGTGGATGCGCTGCAGCAGCTGCGGGTAGTTGCGCATGTGTTCGAACATCTCGATCGAGACGCAGCGGTCGAAGGTCTCGGCATCGAGCGTCAGATGATTCACATCACGGGTCAGCACGGTGACGTTGATCAGGCCACGTGCACGACACTGCCCCAGGATGTACTCGCGCTGGCTGTTGGAGTTGGAGACGGCGGTGATCTGCGCGTTCGGATAGCGCTCGGCCATCCACAGCGTCAGCGAACCCCAGCCACAGCCCAGCTCAAGAATATGCTGCCCATCGGCCAGCTGTGCGCGCTCGCCATACAGCGCGAGCATCGCCTCTTCGGCCTCGTCCAGGGTTTCAGTGCCGGTGGCGTAGTAGCAGCTGCTGTACTTCAGGCGCTTGCCGAGGCAGCGGTGGAAGAACTCGGCGGGCACTTCATAGTGCTGGCGATTGGCCGCATCCACGTGCAACGCCACCGCGCTGCTGGCCAGCCCGGCAATCCGCGCGGCAAAGCGCTGCGACTGGACCTGCTGGCCGCCGGCAAGCTCTTCGCGCAGGCGCTGCTCGCACTGGCGGCGGATGCCCAGCCGCAACAGCGCATCGGGCAGCACCCCGCGTTCGGCCAGGCCGGTCAGGCCCGGTGCGTAGTCCGGCAGCGGAAGACGGTCACTGGCGACATTCATGGTGAAGATTCCTTACGGGCAGACGACGAACGGGAGGGGAACCACGGAAACAGCATCGGCGTGGTGCGTTGGTATTCGCGGTAATCCTCACCGCGCGAGCGCAGCGCCTGCGCCTCGGTGAAGGGAATGCCGCTGACCCAGCGCAGGAACACGTACATCACCAGCGGGCCGGACCAGGCCAGCCACCACAGCGGCGACTGCACGGCCAGCAGCACGTAGGTGAACCAGTGCAGCCATTCGAAGAAATAGTTGGGATGCCGCGAGTAACGCCACAACCCATCGCGGCAGGTCTTGCCCTTGTTGGCCGGATCGGCACGGAAGCGCGCCAGCTGACGATCGGCCAGCGATTCGCCGCCCACGCTCAGCAACCACATCGCCACCGCGGCGATCAGCCAGCCCCAGCCCTGGGGTGCCGGGTTCACCGACACCGCCACGAACGGCAGTGCGAACAGCACGATCAGCAGGGCCTGGAACTGGAAGAAGCCGAAGATCTTTCCCTGGTGGCCGTTCCAGTGCTTGCGCAGATGCTGGTAGCGACCATCCTCGGGCTCGCTGCGCACGCGGTGCCACAGGTGCAGGGCCAGACGCGAGCCCCACAGGCCGCCCAGCACCGCCAGCGCGATCCTCGGCATCGCCGCGCCATCGCCGAGCAGTGCCAGCAACAGGGCAGACGCGCCCACACCTTTGGCCCACAGCACATCGACCACCCCGATGTTCTGGTGCCGGCGCTGCCACCACCAGCCCCAGGTCATCATCACGGCGGCGTACAGCCACACCACCCACAGCATCTTCATCGTGTGTCTCCTGGAGCAAGTGTGGCAAGGGGTACCGCGCGGGTCTGCCAATGACGGGCACACGCCGCAAGGACCGGCAGTGCGATCGCCCAGCCGAGGCCGAGCAGCAGCACGCCGTGCCACTGCGGTGCGGCGAACACCACCGACGACCAGCCGCGCGCGGCGGACAGATACGCCAGCGGCGCCAAGAGCAGGCCGACCAGAGCAGCAATGCGCAGATGCCGCTGCAACGTCGCGAACGACACCGTGAGCGTCATCGCGAAGGCGGCCCACAGCGCGAGGATCCAGACGGGGGCGATCCACGCGGCATCATTGCCAGCCGCGTACCGCACCCACCCAGAGGCGCCGGCCAGCCCGTCTACGACCAACCCGCAGGCGATCGCTACCAGCATCAATCTGATCTCCACTGACGGCTGCGCGGACCAGACCAGCTGACTCCCCACGTAAACCGCCGCTGCCACCAGCGCGGGCCAACGCAGCCCGTGACCGGCGCCGATCACGGCGCACAGCCAGACAAGCTGGTTGCCGATCACATTGGCCCAGAAACGCAGCACTTCAGCCCTCCCCGGCAATCAGCGCGGGCCGGAACCCCGGGCGCGCCATCAACAGGTGCGAAACGCCGATGGAGCGCTCCAGGAAGCCACCCTCGCAGTACGCCAGATAGAACTCCCACATGCGGATGAAGCCCGCATCGAAGCCCTGTGCACGCACCGCCGGCAGCTGGGCCAGGAAGCGCTGGCGCCACGCACGCAGCGTCAGTGCATAGGATGGGCCGAAATCATGCTGGCCGATCAGCTGCAGATCGCTGCTACGGGTCTTGGCGGCGACGATCGCATTGATCGAGGGAATGAAGCTGCCGGGGAACACGAAGCGTTTGATGTAGTCGACGCTGCGCCGCGCCTGCTCGTAACGCTGGTCTTCGATGGTGATGGCCTGCAGCAGCGCCAGGCCATCGTCCTTGAGCAGGCGGGTCAGCGTGGCGAAGTAGGTGTCCAGGTACTGCGCGCCGATCGCCTCGATCATCTCGATGGAGACCAGCTTGTCGAACTGGCCCTCCAGATCGCGGTAATCCTTGAGCAGCAGGGTCACCTTGTCCTGCAGCCCGGCCGCCTCGACCCGCTGCCTGGCCAGCGTGAACTGCTCCACCGAGATGGTGGTGGTGGTGACGTGGCAGCCGATATGGCGGGCCGCGTACAGCGCGAAGCCACCCCAGCCGGTACCGATCTCGACCACGCGATCAGACGCGGTGAGCTGCAGCTGCTCGCAGATGCGGGCCAGCTTGCGCTCGGACGCCGCTTCCAGCGTGTCGTCCGGGCTGGCATACAGCGCCGAGGAGTACATCAGGTCTGGCGACAGGAACAGCGAGAAGAACGGATTGCCGAGGTCATAGTGCGCGGCGATGTTGCGGCGGCTGCCTTCGCGGGTGTTGCGACGCAGCCGGTTCCAGCCTTTCAGCAGCCAGCCGCCGATGCGCGCCGGGCCGCCCTCCATGCCATCAAGCAGATCCCGGTTGCGCACCAGCAACTGCACCAGCGCGACCAGGTCATCGCAGCGCCAGTCACCGCGGATGTAGGCCTCGCCTGCACCCACGCTGCCCTGTGCGGCCACCGCGCGGTAGAAACCGGGGTCGTCCACCCAGACCGTCACCTGGGGTGTGGCGTCCGGATCGCCGATCACCACATCGCCCACGGCATCGCGCAGCCGCAGATGCCCACCGCGCAGCGGTGCCAGCTGCGCCAGCAGGCGCCCGCGCAGGAACCCTTCAAGGGCGGACGGTTGCGGCACGGCCACCGCGCGTGTCATGTCGTTCATGGGGATTTTCCAGCAAGAGAAGGATGGTCGTGGACGGGGTTGCGCTTGAGCCACAGGCGCAGCGCCTGCCAGTGGATCGCGGCCACCACCTTGAGGGTCATCAGCGGGTAACGCAGCAACACGCCGGCCAGGCCACGACCGGTGAGCGGATGGCGCTGCATCACCAGGTCGGCATCGAACTGGCACACGCCCTCGCGCCACACCTGCATGTGCACGTGCAGGTCATCGCCCGGCGCGGTGAAGCGCCAGCGGTACTCGCAGTCCATCTGCATGAAGGGAGAGACGTGGAACTGCTTGTCGAAGGACCAGCACAGCGCGCGGCCCTGGGCATCGGCCTGCGCCACCGGCAGTACGTAGGCGTGGCGCTCCTTCCAGGGCGTGTTGGTGATCTCCGCCACGATACTGTCCAACGTAGTGCCGTCGGCGGCGTAGCAGTAGTAGAAGCTCACCGGATTGAACACATGCCCGGCGTAGCGCGGGTGCGTGAGCAGGCGGATCGGACCGGCAGGCGCGCGGCCCAAGGCATCGGTGATGCGTGCACGCACGGCATCGGCCAGCGGCTGATCGGGCGCGCCGAGATAGTCGCTGCGGCGGAACTCGACCACATTGCGGCGACCCACCGACCACAGCCAGCGCCGCTCGAACAGGCGCGGCAGCTCGTCCAGATCCAGCAGCAGCTGCGCGATCGGGTAGCCAAACGCATGCGCGTGCGGCGCGTGCCGCCGATGGCGCATCCAGCCACGGTAGATCGCACTGGCGGTCATGCCGGCAGTGCCTCGGCCAGCGGCCAGTAAGACTCTGCATCCAGCGCCTGCAACGCATCGACCACGCGGCGGGCACTGCGGATGCCGTCTTCGTGGAAGCCCCACCCCCAATACGCGCCGGCGAACCAGGTGCGGCGATGACCCTGGATTTCGGCCCAACGCTGCTGGGCGCGCACCATCGCGTGATCGTGCACCGGGTGGGCGTACTGCAGGCGACGCAGCACGGTGGCCGGATCGATCGCCTCGCTGCGGTTGAGCGTGACCACCAAGGGCGTGGGCGTATCGATGCCCTGCAGCAGGTTCATGCAGTAGCTGACCGTGCACGCCGCCATTGGATCGCGCGGCACATGCGCGTTCCAGGCGGCCCAGGCCTTGCGGTCACGCGGCAGCAGGCTGGCGTCGGTATGCAGCACCACCTCGTTGGGCTGGTAACGGATCGCGCCCAGCACCGCGCGCTCGGTGAGATCGGCATCGGACAGCAGGGCCAGCGCCTGGTCGCTGTGGCAGGCCAGCACCAGCTGGTCGAAGCCTTCCAGCCCGGCAGCGCTGTGTACGCGCACGCCATGCTCGTGGCGCTCCACGCCGAACACCGGGCACTCCAGCCGCTCGCGGGCCTGCCAGCGGCGGCGCAGCGCCTCGACATACCGCGCCGACCCGCCTTGCACCACGCGCCACGGCGCGCGCCCGGTCATCTGCAGCATCTGGTGGTTGGCCATGAACTGCACGAGGTAGCGCGCCGGGAAGGCGGCCAGGCTGGCCGTCGGCGACGACCACAGCGCCGAGGCCATCGGCAGCAGATGCTCGTCGATGAAGGTGCGGCCGTAACGGCCGCGTGCCAGGAACTCGCCCAGCGCCGGGCCTTCATCGTCGCGTTCCAGCAGCGCCGGTGCCTCGCGGTAGAACCGGCGCAGGTCGCGCAGCATGCCCCAGAAGCGTGGCGAGACCAGATTGCGGCGCTGGCAGAACAGGGTGTCCAGCGAAGTCGCGTTGTACTCCAGCCCGCTGCGCTCGCTGTGCACCGAAAAGCTCATCGTGGTCGGCTGCGACGCCACCCCCAGCTCGTCGAACAGACCGGTCAGCAATGGGTAGTGGGCGGGGTTGAACACGATGAAGCCGGTGTCCACCGCCTGCGTGCGCCCATCGACCTCCACCTCATGCGTATGGGTGTGACCCCCGAGGTAGTCATTGGCCTCGAACAGCGTCACTTCGTGCTGCTGGCTCAGCCACCACGCACTGGAGAGGCCGGCGATACCCGATCCGATCACGGCGATCCGCATATCAGTGCTCCGCCTTGGCCAGCACCCAGGCCGGCACGGGTTTGAGATCACGCACCAGCCCGAGCGCGGCCATCGCACGCAGGCCATACCAGGTGACATCCACTTCCCACCAGTAGAACCCCTGGCGGGCAGTACCCGGGAAGAAGTGGTGGTTGTTGTGCCAGCCCTCGCCGAAGGTCAGCAGGGCGAGCCACAGGTTGTTGCGGCTGTCGTCACCGGTGTTGAAACGCTGGCGGCCGAAGCGGTGCGCCAGCGAGTTGATGGTCACCGTGGCGTGGAACAGCACCACAGTAGAAATGAAGAAGCCCCACACCAGCATCTGTCCACCGGTGGTGCCCCACGACGGTGCGATACGCTCCAGCAGCGCACCCAGCCCGAACAATGCAGCGGCCAGCGCTACCGGCACCAAGGTGTCGAAGCGGTCCAGCCAGCGCAGTTCCGGGTACTTGGCCAGATCGGGAATGCGCGACCAGTCGGTGCGGAAGCCTTCCACCGTGAGGAACCAGCCCATGTGGCTCCACCAGAAACCATGCACCGAGGGCGAGTGCGGATCGGCGGCGGTATCGGTATGACGATGGTGATTGCGATGATGCGCAGCCCACCACAACGGGCCGCGCTGCACACTGGAGGCACCGATCAACGCGAAGATGAACTGCACGGCGCGCGACGTCTGGAAGGTGCGGTGGGAGAAGTAGCGGTGGTAGAAGGCGGTGATCGCGAACATGCGCACCGCGTACAGCGCGACCGCCACGCCTACCGCAACCCAGGACACGCCCACCCAGATCACCGCCAGGCAGGCCAGGTGCATCGCGGCGAACGGGATCGCCCGCACCCAGTCCACGCGCTGCGGCTGACCCGCCGGCGCCGCCGCATCCGTGCTGGTGTCGAACCAGCGCAGCAACGTCGCCCAGCGACGTGGCTGTACGGTGCGTCCTGCGTCCGGGGTGGGGCTGTCCGACATGTCTCGCTTCTCCTGAGGCGTTAACAGGAGATACGGCAGGGCGTGACGTTTGGATGCACGGATCCGGAAAAAAACCGCGGACGCGTGCGATTACAGGTTGGCGATGTCGCCCTTGGCGATGATCGGGCCGGTCGGAATGCCTTGCGGCGCACCGCTCGACGGTTCCAGTGTGATCGCCAGCACCGAGCCGTTCACAAGCGCATCACGCAGCGTGTCGGGTACGGCCACGGTATGCGCGCGGTCGATGGAGACCAGGCCCAGCGAACGCGGTGCGCCGCCGGCCGGAATCAACCACAGCTCGGGGGCGCGGCCTTCCGCATCGGCGGCGGCAGGTACCGGAACCATCAGCACCTTGCCCTGGGCCTTGTCGACGGAGGCCAGCCACCCTGGCGTGCCGTCGTCGTGCAACAGCGGTGTGACCGGCTTGGTCGCCTGTTCCGGCTCGGCCGGCGTCGTCGGCGCGGTCGGCGTGACCGCCACCGGCGTCGGCGCAGGTGCGTTGGGCTCCAGATCGCGGCGACTGAACACCGCCACCAGGGCCAGCGCGGCGGCCAGCGCCGTCATGCCCTGCCAGAAACCGGTGCGCTGCCAGACCCGGGGCGAGGCGGTCATTGCTGCGGGCCAGCCCAGTGACGTGCGGATGCGGGGCCACAGATGCGCAGGCACCGCTTCACTACCGAACGATTCGAGCAGCGGCGCAAGGCGGTTCTCCCACTGCGTCACCAATCGCGCAAAACCGGGATCGCCGGCGATGCGGCGTTCAACCTCGGCACGCGGGCCTGCATCGAGCACGCCCAGTACGTACTCGCCGGCCAGGATGTCGGCGCTCGGCGGCTCCCCGTCGTCGTGCAGATCATGGAGGTCGCGAACGTTCATCGTTCCAGGCACACCCGCAGTTGGCCCAGCCCACGACGGATCCAGCTCTTCACCGAGCCCAGCGGCGAACCGATGCGGCGCGAGAGTTCTTCATAGCTGGCGCCATCCAGGAAGGCCAGCCGGATCAAGGATCGACGACGCGGTTCCAGCCTCTCCAGACAGTCCTGCAGGCGCGCGTGGTCGGAGGCCTGCTCGGCGGCGTGCGCAGGCTGCGGGGCGAAATCAGGAATCTCCTCCGCCACGGAGAGATCATCCAGCGCGCGCGGCGGCGCGGCCCGCAGGCGGTCGATCGAGCGGTTGCGGGCCATCATCGACAGCCAGGTCATGGCCGCCGCCTTGGCGCGGTCGAATTGTGCCGCCTTGTTCCAGACCGTGGTGAAGACGTCCTGCAGCACCTCTTCGGCATCGCCGCGGTCGCGCAGCACATGCAGGCAGATGGCGAACAGGCGTCCCGATGACAATTGGTAGACCGATTCGAACGCCTGGCGATCACCGCCGGCGACGCGGACGAGCAGCTCGTCCAGACGGTGTGATGCGGCAGCGGCGGCGTCCAGCTCGGGCATTGCAGGCTCAATGTCGATAACGGGCGTATCGGCATCCTCCCTGCTCCCGCCGCTGTCTGCAAGGGGGCGCTCAGGCACCGCATGTCTTCACCAGCGGCTGCGTCCGCGCGGCGGACAACTCGGCCGCAGGCGTGGCAACGGGAGCCGCCGGAAACTCGACCCGCACCTGCGGGTACTTGCCCTTCTCATCGCGCACGTTGCCGGTGCCGGTGAACTGCAGCAGCCGCTGGTCCGCGGTGGCGTAGACCAGGGTGACCGGGGGCACCGCGAAACCGAACCACGCATCGAGCTTCATCTGCAGCTGCTCGGCCGGTTGACCCTGCCACGTCACCGCGCCGGTGCGTTGCAGTTTCAGCGGCACCAGGCGCTGACGGCTGGGCAGCAGGAACTGGAACGCCACGCTCTGCCCGGCCTGCAACGCCGCCCAATGGCTGCGCACCGCCGCGTCGAAACCGGCATCCACCACCGCGCCCGGCGGAACCGCGATCGCGCGGCTGAACGTAGGTGCCTGCGCGCTGGCGCGGACCGATACCTGGCGGGTGGCAGCACCGCCGCGCACGCCTTCCTGATACCCATCGCGGCCATCGTCCAGGGTGAAATCCGGCGTCTGCGGGCTGCCCTGCGGGGTCATCCACTTGCGCGCGAAGGGGCGCCCGTCGCTGCAGCGGTACAGCACCAACCTCGACTGGGCGCTTGCCGGCCCCTGCAGCCAATGGGTCTCGCGGTAGAGCAGGCGGCCATCGGCGGTGGCGTACGCGCGGCCCTCCTGGCGCTGCACGGTCTGATCGGCGGCACTCACGGGGGCGGCGATCACCGACAGCAGCAGGATCAGGCAGGGCAAGGGCTGGCGCATGGGTGTCCAACGAGCGGGCTTGCAGGGAGATACGCAGTTGGCAGTGGTTTGGATGCAGCGCGGAGGAGATCGGGCGCCATCGGCAATGACGACTGGAGGTTGGACTCGCATCGAACGAACGTATTGGCACTCCTGTTCCGGTAAAGGAACAGTAGGGGACCCAATCATTTCGATGATAACGTTTGACGATAGTATCGTCTCACGTTACTATCCTCACCGCAGGAAGCCTTGTGCCGATTCTGTCTTTCCGATGCATGGCGACGCGACGCTTTTTCTCGGGTGCGAAGGTCAAACGGCTGGAACACATCGGCACTGTCGCCATGCGGAAGCTGGCGATGTTGGATGCTGCGGCTTCTCTGGCTGACCTGCGCATTCCACCCGCAAATCGGCTTGAGGCACTGCGTGGAGATCGCGCAGGTCAGTGGAGCATCCGCATCAACGATCAGTTCCGTGTCTGCTTCACTTGGACGGATGCTGGCGCCTGCAATGTTGAAATCTGCGACTACCATTGAGAGGTCCCGCTATGCGCGCCATCCCCTACCCTCATCCGGGTGAAATCCTCCAGGAGGAATTCCTCGTGCCTTTCGGCTTGAGCCAGTACAAGCTCGCGAAGGGAATCGGTGTGGCGCAGACCCGCATTGGTGAGATCGTGGCCGGCCGTCGCAGCATCAGTGCTGACACCGCACTTCGCCTGTCTCGCTTCTTCGGCACGACCGACGTGTTCTGGCTGAATCTCCAAGTCGCCCACGATGTGGCCGCTGCGAAAGACGCATTGACGGACGTACTTGCCGCCATCGAGCCGCATCACCGCGCGGCCTGACGGCACGTAACAGACACAGCCGTTCACAGTATGGGCGTGGAGCTGATCCTCGACACTTGACCATCGCCCGCCTTCGGCCTACCTTGTGCTCGCCGAAGGTATCCATCGCTTCATGCAGATGAAGGGATGGATTTAAACGGGAATCCGGTGAAGGCGCATCCGCGCCCATTCCGGAGCTGCCCCGCAGCGGTGAATGGAAACGACTCCTGCCAACAGCACTGGGCCTTCGCGCCTGGGAAGCGGCAGGTACTAGGTGGGCGCGTGCGCCCGTGTCCATCAGCCCGAATACCGGCCCCGGCCGGAGGACATGACCGTCCTCCGATTCGACCTGGAACGTCCGCGGGGAGGTTGCCGGGGCCTGCCGCCATGCCGCCTGCCTGGCGCTGCCCCCGTGCGTCCGCTTCACGGCATCCGGTTCGCCCGCGGGGGCGAAGGTCGCTGGCGGGGCGGAACGGGCTGCGAGGCCCCGGACGGCGCGCGGTTCCTTCGTTCCTCAATGCCCCTACGCAATGAGGACACGTTCCAATGACCACTGTTACCAACCTGGGTTTTCCACGCATCGGCGCCAAGCGCGAACTCAAGCGCGCGCTCGAAGCCTTCTGGTCCGGCGAAAGCACCGCCGCCTCGCTGCAGGACACGGCGGCCGAGCTGCGTGAACGCCACTGGCAGCTGCAGCGCGAGGCCGGCGTGGATGTGCCGCCGAGCAATGATTTCAGCCTGTACGACCAGGTGCTGGATGCGGCCTTTCTGTTCGATGCGATCCCGGCCCGTTACCGCGCGCTCGCCGATGCCGAGCCGCTGAGCGGCTACTTCGCGATGGCGCGTGGCCTGCAGCGCGATGGCATCGACCTGCACGCGCTGGAAATGACCAAGTGGTTCGACACCAACTACCACTACCTGGTGCCCGAACTGCACGCCGGCCAGACCTTCGCGGTACGCGGCGACAAGCCGCTGGCCGAGTACCGCCAGGCCAAGGCGCTGGGGATCGAGACCCGTCCGGTGCTGATCGGCCCGGTGACCTTCCTGCGGCTGTCCAAGACCACCGACGGCAGCAACGCGCTGGACCTGCTCGATGCGCTGCTGCCGGTGTACGTGCAGCTGCTGGGCGAACTCAAGGCGGCCGGCGCGGCGTGGGTGCAGCTGGATGAGCCGCTGCTGGTGCAGGACCTGGACGAGGCCACACGTGCTGCCTTCGAGCATGCCTATGCGGTGCTGGCCCAGGCCGCGCGCCCCAAGGTGCTGGTGGCGACGTACTTTGGCGCGCTGGAGGACAACCTCACCCTGGCCGCCTCGCTGCCGGTCGATGGTTTGCACGTGGATCTGGTCCGTGCGCCGGAACAGCTCGATGCGGTGATCAAGGCACTGCCGGCCGGTCGCGTGCTGTCGGCCGGTCTGGTCAACGGCCGCAACATCTGGCGCACCCATCTGGACAACGCCCTGGTGCTGGCGCGCTACGCGCACGGTCACGTCGGCAGCGATGCGCTGTGGCTGGCGCCGTCGTGTTCGCTGCTGCATAGCCCGGTCGATCTGGACCACGAAAAGAAGCTCGATGACGAACTCCGCAGCTGGCTGGCCTTCTCCAGGCAGAAGCTCGGCGAGCTGCGCGTGCTGGCTGATGCGATCGATGCGCCGGCGCGTGCCGAAGCACCGCTCGACCATTCGCGTGCGTGCATCGAATCGCGCCGTCGTTCGCCACGCGTGCACAACCCGGCCGTCGCCGCGCGTCTTTCCTCGCTGACCCCAGCCGATGCACAGCGCCACAGCCGCTACCCGCAGCGCCACCTGGCCCAGGCCGCCGCGCTGAAGCTGCCGCGCTTCCCGACCACCACGATCGGCTCGTTCCCGCAGACGCTGGAGGTGCGTGAGGCCCGCGCACGCAACAAGTCCGGCAAGCTCTCCGATGCGGACTACGATGCGTTCCTGGCCACCCAGACCGAGCACTGCGTGCGCGTGCAGGAACAGATCGGGCTGGATGTGCTGGTGCATGGCGAGTTCGAGCGCAACGACATGGTCGAGTACTTCGGCGAGCAGCTCGATGGCTTTGCGTTCACCAAGAATGGCTGGGTGCAGAGCTACGGCTCGCGCTGCGTGAAGCCGCCGGTGATCTTCGGCGATGTGACCCGTCCGCAGCCGATGACGGTGCGCTGGTCGCAGTACGCGCAGTCGCTCACCCAGCGGCCAATGAAGGGCATGCTGACCGGCCCGGTGACGGTGCTGCAGTGGTCGTTCGTGCGCGATGACCAATCCCGGGCGGACACCTGCCGCCAGATCGCGCTGGCGCTGCGCGATGAAGTGACCGATCTGGAAGCGGCCGGGATCGGCGTGATCCAGATCGACGAGCCGGCAATCCGTGAAGGCCTACCGCTCCGCCGTGCCCAATGGCGCGAGTACCTGGACTGGGCGGTGGAAGCGTTCCGGATCAGCGCCAGCGGCGTGCGCGATGCGACCCAGATCCACACGCACATGTGCTATTCCGAGTTCAACGACATCATCCACTCGGTGGCTGCGATGGACGCGGACGTGATCTCGATCGAGACGTCGCGCTCGCGCATGGAGCTGCTGGATGCCTTCGTGCGCTTCCAGTATCCCAACGAGATCGGCCCGGGTGTGTACGACATCCACTCCCCGCGCGTGCCGGACAAGGCCGAGATGCTGGCGCTGCTGCGCAAAGCCGCCGAAGTGCTGCGCCCGGAGCAGATCTGGGTCAACCCGGATTGCGGCCTGAAGACCCGTGGCTGGCCGGAAACCCGTGCCGCGCTGGAAGCGCTGGTGGCCGCCGCGCGCGAACTGCGCGAGGAAACCGCGGACGCCAACGCCGCCTGATGCTCCGTTTGTAAACCGCCCCAAGGACCCCATCGCCGCCGTTGCCGGCGGTGGGGTCGACGAGAGACGCATGACCCCGACCCACCTGACCCCCATCGACCGCCCCACCCTGTCGCTTCCCGACGGCCACACCAAGCTGCTGCTGCATTCGTGCTGCGCACCGTGTTCGGGCGAGGTGATGGAAGCGATCACCGCCTCCGGCATCGACTACACGATCTTCTTCTACAACCCCAACATCCACCCGGTGAAGGAGTACGAACTGCGCAAGCAGGAGAACATCCGCTTCGCCGAGAAACATGGCGTGCCGTTCGTCGACGCCGACTACGACACCGACAACTGGTTCGCGCGTGCGCGTGGCATGGAGAACGAACCCGAGCGCGGCATCCGCTGCACGATGTGCTTCGACATGCGCTTCGTGCGCACTGCGCTGTACGCGCACGAGAACGGCTTTGCGGTGATCAGCAGCTCGCTGGGCATTTCGCGCTGGAAGGACATGAACCAGATCAACGATTGTGGCCACCGCGCCGCCGCACACTACCCGGGCATCCAGTACTGGGATTACAACTGGCGCAAGGGCGGCGGCGCCGCGCGGATGGTGGAGATCAGCAAGCGCGAGCAGTTCTACCAGCAGGAGTACTGCGGCTGCGTCTACTCACTGCGCGACGCCAACCGCCACCGCCGCGAGACCGGCCGCGAGCGGATCAAGCTGGGCGTGCTGTACTACGGCGATGGCAGCTCGAAGCAGGGCGACGCCGACTGACCGTTGCGGGGGCGTCGGCTAGACTGGGCGCCCCCACCGCCGTGAAGCCGCCATGAGCCGTTACCCCGCCGATGTCGCGTTGGTCGTGATCGACCTGCAGCCGGACTTCATGCCCGGTGGCGCACTGGCCTGCGTGGACGGCGATGCGATCGTGCCGGACATTGCGGCGCTGCTGGCCGAGCGCCGGTATGCCACCGTGGTGGCGACCCAGGACTGGCACCCGGCCGACCACGCCTCCTTTGCCAGCCAGCACCCGGGGCATCTCCCGTTCGAAGCGATCCTGCTGCACGCCCAGCCGCAGACCCTGTGGCCGGACCATTGCGTACAAGGCAGCGAGGGCGCCGTGCTGCATCCGGGCGTGGACTGGACCGTGGCCGACCTGATCCTGCGCAAGGGCACCCGCCGCGCGGTGGATTCGTACAGTGCCTTCCGTGAGAACCATGGCCCTGACGGCACCCGCCCCGCGACCGGCCTGGCCGGCTGGCTGCACGAACGCGGCATCCGCGAGGTGCACGTGTGCGGCCTGGCGCGCGACTACTGCGTGCTGTGGAGCGCGCAGGACGCTGTGAAATCCGGCTTCCGGGTGAAGTTCCATTGGGCGCTGACCCGGCCGGTGACCGAGGCCAATGATGGGATGGTGCGCGAGGCGCTGGCCAAGGCGAAGATCGCGGTGATCTGACGGGCGGGGCCGGGCACCGGCCGGAACGGCGTACCGACCAACGGTCGGTACCTACCGACCGGTCAGCGGAAGACGACGGTGCGATGCCCGTTGCGCAGGATCCGATGCTCGACATGCCGGCGTACCGCGCGCGCCAGGACCTGGGATTCGGTATCGCTGCCCAACCGCACCAGATCGCGCGGCGTCATCGCGTGATCCACGCGCGCCACGTCCTGCTCGATGATCGGGCCCTCGTCCAGATCCGGGGTCACGTAATGTGCGGTGGCGCCGATGATCTTGACCCCGCGTGCGTGCGCCTGGTGGTACGGCTGCGCGCCCTTGAAGCTGGGCAGGAAGCTGTGGTGGATGTTGATCGCGCGCCCGGCCAGCGCCTCGCACAGGCGCGGCGACAGAATCTGCATGTAGCGCGCCAGCACCACCAGATCGATCTGCTCGCGTTCGACCAGGTCGATGATCTGCTGCTCCTGCACGGCACGGTTGTCCGCGTTGACCGGCAGGTGATGGAACGGCACGCCGTAGGACCCAGCCAGGGCGGCGAAGTCCTCGTGATTGGAGGCCACCGCCGCGATGTCCACCTGCAGCTGCCGACTGTGCGCGCGGAACAGCAGGTCGTTGAGGCAATGCCCCTGCTTGCTCACCAGCACCAGCAGGCGCGCGCGGCGGCGGGCGTCATGCAGCTGCCAGTCCATGCCGAACTCGGTGGCCAGCGTGGCCATGCGCGCTTCCACGTCGCCCAGCGACTGCTCGGCGGCACGGTCAAAATGCACGCGCAGGAAGAACCGGCCGCTCTCGTCGTCGCCGAACTGCTGGGCATCGAGGATGTTGCAGCCCAGCTCGAACAGCAGGCCGGACACACGGTAGACGATCCCGGTACGGTCCGGGCATGAGAGGGTGAGGATGGAATCAGGGCGCATCCTTTCAAGTGTAAAGGAGCGCCCGGATCCGCGGCACGGTTGCTCTCACCTGCAACCATTCGGCAAGGCCATCCGGGTTACCGCGGTGGATGCACCGTCCATGCCACCAGCCGCATCACCACCGGGCGCACCAGGAGCACGCAACAGAACGCCGTCGGCATCGCCAACTGGTAGGCGCCAAGCACGCGCGCGGGGTAGTCCGCGCCCACGCCGGCATTGGCGGCCGTGATCACCAGGCACATCAGCATGGCCATGATCGAGGCCATGAAGAAAGCGAACACGAATGGGGTAGCGCGGGCGCCGAGCTTCCAGCGGCGCATCGCCACAGCCTGAGGAGCGGTCATGCGTAGGGTTCCTTTGATCGGGCAACCGGCGGTTGCGGGACCGGCACGATAGCCAGCGCCCGGACGGCCCGGTAGACCGCGGCGGCTTGGCGCTTTATAAAGAAATTCTTTGCAATGACCATGGAAAATGTCCCTCAGCATGAACATTCTCCAGTCAATCCGCAGTTTCATCCGCACCGCCGATGCCGGCAGCCTGGCCGCAGCCGCACGCACGCTGGGCATCAGTCCCGCCGCGGTCGGGCAGAACATCGCCCGGCTCGAAGCCCACCTCGGCGTGCGCCTGCTCAACCGCACCACCCGCCAGCTCGCGCTGACCGAGCGCGGCGCGGTCTATCTCGCCCAGGTGCGCCACATCGAGCGTGACCTGCAGCGGGCACAGGCCGCCGTGACCGATCTGGATGCCACGCCCGAAGGCCGGCTGCGCATTGCCAGCAGCGCGGCTTTCGGCCGTCATGTGATGGCACCGCTGATGCCCGCATTGCAGGCACGTTATCCGCGGCTGGCAATCGAACTGCTGCTGGCCGACCGCAACGTCGACCACGCACACGAAGACGTGGATGTGAGCATCCGCATCGAACCGCAGCTGGAAGAAGGGTTGGTCGCACGGCCCATCGCGCAGGTGCCGTTCGTGGTCTGCGCGGCACCGTCGTATCTCGCGCGTGCCGGCATCCCGCTTACGCCAGAGGCGCTGCGCGAGCATCGCTGCCTGCTGTTCCGCTATCCGCTGGACGGGCGCTACCTGCGCTGGGGTTTCGTGCGCGACGGCATGCGCTTCGATGCCGAGGTGACCCCGGCACTGGCCAGTGATGACATCGATGCGCTGGCCGCGATGGCAGTGGCCGGCGGCGGCATCACCCGCCTGGCAGCGTTCGTGGCCGCGCCCTATCTCGCGCGCGGCGAGCTGCAGGCGCTGTTCGAACCCGGCGATGCGCAGAGCACCCAGGCCTCACCGGAACCGATGCGGTTGTTCCTGTGCGTCAGCGATCGCCGTGATCTGACGCCCAAGGTAAGGGCGCTGATGCAGCACATCATCGAGGGGCTGCCACCGGCGTGGCGGGTGGACGTCGGCTGAGCGCAGAGTCACCCGGATGCCGGCCAGCGGCCGGCACTACCGTCAACGTGTCAGCGTTCCGGCGCGATGAACACACCGCGGGCTTCGCGCGGTTCGCAGCGCAGGTACTGCGGTGCCGGGGCGACTGAATCGCCGAGTGCCGCAGCGGCATGCCACGGCCAGCGCGGATCGTAGAGGATGCCGCGGGCCAGCGCGATCGCATCGGCATGGCCATGGCGCAGGATCGATTCGGCCTGCGAGGGCTCGGTGATCAGGCCCACCGCGATGACCGGCATGCGCAGCTTGTGCGCCTTGATCGCCTGCGCGAACGGCACCTGGTAGCCCGGCGACAGCGGAATCTGCTGGCGCGGATCATTGCCACCACTGGAGACATGCAGGAACTGGCAACCGCGCGCGTCCAGCACGTGCGCCAGGGTCGTGGTCTGCTCGATATCCCAGCCGCCGGCCACCCAGTCGCTGGCGGAGATGCGCACACCCACCGCGATCCGATCGGAGACGGCCTCGCGCACCGCATCGAACACGCGCACCAGCAGGCGCATGCGGTTCTCCAGCGAACCACCGTAGTCGTCCTCGCGGCGGTTGCTCAGCGGCGACAGGAACTGGTGCAGCAGGTAGCCGTGCGCGGCATGCAGCTCGATCAGGTCCATGCCCACGCGTTCGGCGCGACGGGCCGCGGCCGCGAAGGCGTCCACGATCGCATCGATGCCGGCCAGATCCAGTTCGGTCGGCGTCGGATCGGTCTTGGCGAACGGCAGCGCAGACGGCGCGACCGTGGGCCACGCACGCGGATCGGACGGGTCCATCGCACCACCGCCTTCCCATGGCTTGTTCACCGAGGCCTTGCGGCCGGCGTGACCCAGCTGCACGCCCAGCGGCATCGGCGACCACTGCTTGACCGAGGCCACCACGGAAGCCAAGGCGGCTTCGGTGGCGTCATCCCACAGGCCCAGATCGGCCCAGCTGATGCGGCCTTCCGGCAGCACAGCGGTGGCTTCCAGGATCAGCAGACCGGCACCGGACTGCGACAACTGCCCCAGGTGGATGCGGTGCCAGTCATTGGCAAGGCCGTCGGTGCAGGAGTACTGGCACATCGGCGCGATCACGATGCGGTTGGGCAGGGTCAGTGGACCGAAGGAGAGGGAGGAGAAGAGCTGGCTCAAGGGGGGAACTCGGGATGAGGAAGATGTAACCGGGCGCCATTGCACTCCTGTGCGGCGGCGGAGGCAACCGTGCCAGTGGATCAGTGTTTCTTAGCGGCTCAGGCGGCGGCGGTTCCCGTCAGCAGGAAGGCCAGTGCCTCGGCGCAGGATTGGTCGACTTTCAGGCTCAGCAGCGCGTCGGCGCGGGTGAGGCCGCGGTTGAGCGCGGCGATCGGCACCCCGGCCTGGGCCGCGGCCTGCACGAAGCGGAAGCCGGAATAGACCATCAGCGAGGAGCCGACCACCAGCACCGCATCGGCCCGCTGCAGATGATCGTGGACGGTGGCGACCCGCTCGCGCGGCACGCTTTCACCGAAGAACACCACGTCCGGCTTGAGCACCCCGCCGCAGGCCGGGCAGGCCGGCACCTGGAAGGCGGAGAAATCCATCTCCAGATCGGCATCGCCGTCGGGCGCCTGGCCGGCCTCCAGATGCTCCCAGCCGGGATTGAGCGCCAGCAGCCGGTGCTGGAACGCCTCGCGCGGGGTACGTGCCTCACAGCCCATGCAGCGCACCTGGTCCAGCCGCCCGTGCAGATCGATCACTGCCTCGCTACCCGCCCGCTGATGCAGACGGTCGACATTCTGGGTGAGCAGCAGCTCGACCTTACCCCGGGCTTCCAGTGCGGCGAGCGCGGCATGCGTGCCGTTCGGCTGGGCCCAGCCGAACCGGGGCCAGCCCAGCAGACTGCGCGCCCAGTAGCGCTGGCGCGTGGCCAGTTCACCCATGAAGGCCTGGTAGGTGACGGGCGGGCTGCGCTTCCACTGGCCATCGGCATCGCGGTAATCCGGGATGCCCGAATCGGTGCTGCAACCCGCGCCGGTCAGCACGAACAGGCGCTGGGCGCGGTCGATGAACTCGGCGAGGGGTGTGCTCATGATCAGCAGATGGGGGCGCAGGCGCGAAGAGGCAATCGCGGGCCGCTTACGGACCCGGGATGTCACCCGGCAGCGACGGGACGCTGGTCGGATGGCCGTCGGCATCCAGCGCGATCATCACGAAGTGCCCGCGCGTGCAGAGTTTGCGCTCACCGGTGTGGAGGTCTTCGGCAATCAGTTCGACCTCCACCTTCATCGAGCTGCGGCCCACTTCAACGATGCGGCCGACGGTTTCAACCATCTGGCCGATGCGGATCGGCAGCTTGAAATCGACCTGGTCCGAGCGCGCAGTGACCACGGTGCGCCGTGAATAGCGGGCCGCAGCCAGGAACGCCGCCTTGTCCATCCAGGCCAGTGCCTGGCCACCGAACAGGGTGCCCAGGTGATTGGTGTGGTTTGGGAACACGATCTCGGCCATGCGGACTTCGATGGGCGGGACGGTTTCGGGGATGGGGGTCATGGCGGGGGCCGGGAATGTGTGTGGGGTGGCGCGGATGATACGACAGGGGGTGGTTGGGCGCGTAGAGCTTGGAGCGCTTCCTTTTCTATCGGCTTGAGGAGGTCGGAGACCCCTTTGCTGGACGCGCCGTAAATCCCGCTCCGCGGCCCGGCCCAGCCGCCGGCGGCTGTGCGTTCGAACGCATGCGAGGCAGTGCCTCGCAAGCAATGCGCTCTCGCCCATGTAGGCTCGTAAGCGGCATCCATGCCGCTTAACGGTCCTGCAAAGGGGCCTCCGACCTCCTCTGGATAGTTTGCTTATGCGCGGTGGGGAGAGCGGCTTTGGCGAGTGCTTACGCGACGTGGTGTGGGAGAGAAAGAGCAGCCGAGCATGGCTCAGCTCTACCCAATGTGTGGATATCAAACGCTGCATTGATGGTCAGCGCACGTTGGTAGCAATCGCTTTTCCAACCGCAATGGAAAATCCATGGGAAGTGACCCGGGCAGGCGAATGCAGGACCGTTGGGCCGCATGGATGCGGCCCACGAGCCTACACGGACGTATTTACGGCGGGTCCAGCATTCGCCTGCCCGGGTCACTTCAACTCGCAGCATCCGGACGCCAACGCTCTTGCTTCAACGCTTCAACGCTTAAGCGAGTAAAGCGGGAAACGAAAAAGCCCCGGAACATGTCCGGGGCTTTTCGACATCACGACGTAAGCGTCAGATCAGAACGACATGTCGAACGACACTTCGCCCTTCACGCCCACCTGGTAGGCGGACGAACGACGCTCGAAGAAGTTGGTCAACTCCTGCACATCCTGCAGCTCCATGAAGCTCAGCGGATTGCGCACGTTGTACTTCTTCTCCATGCCCAGGCGATGGAAATGATTGTCAGCGCAATGCTGCAGATACTGACGCATGTCACGCGTCGAAATGCCTGCCACACCACCGGACAGCACGTCCTCGGCGAACTGCACCTCACACTCGATCGCCTCGGCCAGCATGTCGTACACCTGCTGCTTCATCGCATCGTCGAACAGGTCCGGCTCTTCCTCGCGGATCACGTCCACGCACTCGAACGCGAACTCCATGTGCGCGCTCTCGTCGCGGAACACCCAGTTGGTGCCCGAGGCCAGACCGTTGAGCAGACCGCGCGAACGGAAGTAGTAGACGTAGGCGAAGGCGGCGAAGAAGAACAGGCCCTCGATGCACGCCGCGAAGCAGATCTGGTTGAGCAGGAACTGGCGACGCTCGTCACGGGTCTCGATGCGCTTCAGGTTCTGGATCGAATCGATCCACTTGAAGCAGAAGTCCGCCTTCTTCTTGATCGAATCGATGTTTTCCACCGCGTCGAACGCCTTGGCGCGCTCGTCCGGATCCGGCAGGTAATTGTCGAGCAGGGTCAGGTAGAACTGCACGTGCAGCGCTTCTTCGTACAGCTGGCGCGACAGGTACATGCGCGCTTCCGGCGCGTTCAGATGCTGATACAGGTTCAGCACCAGATTGTTGGACACGATCGAATCGCCGGTGGCGAAGAACGCGACCAGGCGGTGGATCAGGTGGCGCTCGCCCGGCGACATCTTGCCGTGCAGGTCGCTGATGTCGATCTGGAAGTTGATTTCCTCGACCGTCCAGGTGTTCTTGATCGCGTTGCGATACATGTCATAGAACTGCGGGTAGCGCATCGGGCGCAACGTCAGTTCGAAACCGGGATCGAGCAGCATTTGACTCGGCTTGTCGGCCATGGTGTTTCGTCCTTCTTGGCGACTACCGACCAACGGCCGGCAGCTACCGAATGTGTGATTTTCCAGCGGGGCCGGCCCGGTGGGCCGGCACGCCTTGTTTACTGGCACGCCTCGCAGCTTTCCGGGTTTTCCAGCGAGCAGGCGACGGCTTCGACCGGCGTGTAGCTGCTGACGGTCGTCTTGGCGATCTTGGTCGCCGGGCGCGAACGCAGGTAGTAGGTGGTCTTGATGCCCTGCTTCCAGGCGTACATGTACATGGAGGACATCGCGCCGATGTTCGGGCTTTCCATGAACAGGTTGAGCGAGGCGGACTGGTCGATGAACGCGCCGCGGTCGGCGGCCATGTCGATCAGCGAACGCATCGGCAGTTCCCAGGCGGTGCGGTACACGTGGCGCAGGGTTTCCGGAATCTGGGTGATGCCCTGGATCGAGCCTTCGGCCAGCTTGATCGCGTCGCGCATTTCCGGGGTCCAGTGGCCGAGCTTCTTCAGCTCGTTCACCAGGTAACGGTTGACCTGCAGGAAGTCGCCGGACAGCGTTTCGCGCTTGAACAGGTTGGACACCTGCGGCTCGACGCACTCGTAGCAACCGGCGATCGAGGCGATGGTCGCAGTCGGGGCGATGGCGATCAGCAGCGAGTTGCGCAGGCCGTGTTCCTTGATGCGCTCACGCAGGGCGTCCCAACGCGCGGTGTCTTCGGGCACCACGTTCCAGGCGTCGAACTGCAGCTCGCCGCTGGCCGCACGGGTATCGGCGAAGGACGGGTGCTTGCCGCGTTCCTGGGCCAGCTCGCACGAGGTTTCCAGCGCGTGGAAGTAGATCGTCTCGGCGATCTTCTTCGACAGTGCGCGGGCTTCGGCACTGTCAAAGGCCAGGCGCTTGCGGAAGAACACGTCCTGCAGGCCCATGCAGCCCAGGCCGACCGGACGCCAGCGCAGGTTGCCGCGGCGGGCGGTCTCGATCGGGTAGAAGTTGAGGTCGATCACGCGGTCCAGCTGACGCACGGCCAGGCGCACGGTGTCGGCCAGCTTGTCGAAATCGAACTCGCCGTGGCCGTCGAAATGATTGCCCAGGTTGATCGAGCCCAGGTTGCACACCGCGGTCTCTTCGGCCGAGGTGATTTCCAGGATTTCGGTGCACAGGTTGGACAGGTGGATCACGTTGCCCGGACGCAGGGTCTGGTTGCTGGCGCGGTTGCACTTGTCCTTGAACGTCATCCAGCCGTTGCCGGTCTCGGCCAGGGTACGCATCATCCGCGAGTACAGCTTGCGCGCGGAGATCGTGCGCTGGGCCTTGCCCTGGGCTTCGGCCTGCAGGTAGGCCTGCTCGAAGGCTTCACCGAACAGATCGGTGAACTCGGGCACCACGCTCGGATCGAACAGCGACCATTCCTGGTCGGCCTCCACGCGCTGCATGAACAGGTCCGGCACCCAGTTGGCCAGGTTCAGGTTGTGCGCACGGCGCGATTCGTCACCGGTGTTGTCACGCAGTTCGAGGAAGTCCTCGACATCGGCGTGCCAGGTTTCCAGGTACACACAGGCCGCGCCCTTGCGCTTGCCGCCCTGGTTCACCGCTGCCACGGAGGAATCCATGGTCTTCAGCCACGGCACGATGCCGTTGGAGTGGCCGTTGGTCGACTTGATCAGCGAACCACGCGAACGCACGCGGCTGTAGCTGACGCCGATGCCGCCGCTGAACTTGGAGAGCTGGGCGATATCACCGTACTTGGCGTAGATCGACTCCAGCGAATCCTGCGGTGAATCCAGCAGGAAGCACGAGGACAGCTGCTCATGCGTGGTGCCGGAGTTGAACAGCGTCGGGCTGGACGGCAGGTAATCCAGGTTGCCCATGCGCTTGTACAGCGCGAGGGTTTCCGGCACGTCTTCGCTCAGGGCGCTGGCGATGCGCAGGAAGAACTGCTGCGGGGTCTCGATCACCTTGCGGGTGTGCGGATGACGCAGCAGGTACCGGTCATACAGGGTACGCAGACCGAAGTAATCGAAATGCAGGTCCAGCGACGGATCGATCGCGTCGTTGAGCTTGCGGGCGTTGATCTGCACGAAATCGAGCAGGCGCGCGTTGATCAGGCCCACTTCGTGGCCGCGGCCGACCGACTGCGAGAACGCATGGATTTCCTGGCCGGACACTTCCTTGGCGATGAAGTTGGCCAGCAGGCGCGCGGCGAGGCGGCCGTACTCGGGTTCTTCACCGATCAGCAGCGCCGAGGTGCGGATGGACAGTTCGTCCAGCTCCTGGGTGGTCGCGCCGTTGTACAGGCCGGAGATGGTGCGGGTCGCCACGCGCATCGGATCCACCGCATGCAGACCTTCGCAGCAGCGCTGTACCGCGCGCACGATCTTGTTCAGGTCCACCAGTTCGGTCGTGCCATTGCGCTTGGTCACGCTCATGGCGGTCGCCGTGGGCGGCGAGGTCAGCAGGAATTCGCTTTCCTTATCGATGTCGGTGCTGGTTTCGATGCTCACGGCGTTTTCCTCTGGGCGTGATTGGAAGTGGTACAGCGTCGCCTGCCTTGCAGGCCGAACCGGCGCACGCATCTACAGGGTGGACCTGCGGCGTCGCAGGAGCCGCGACAGCGCAGGCAGGCCTGCGGGCGGATTCCCCTGCGTCACCGGTCCTCTCCCCCCGGAGAGTCGTGCGACCGGCACCACACGCTGTACGTGCGTGCGGTTGTCAGTAGGTCTTCAGGCCATCGGCGTGAAGGCGATACACCCGTCGACTTGTGGTCGTCGGGACCGACGGCCACAAGATAGTGGGGGTACCAGGTGTCGTCAACGCCAAATGTAGTGAATTTCCCTAATCCCTTGTGGCGCAAGGACCGGGCCGGAAAGGCGTCCGACGAACGGTCTGGACCTGTCGAAAGCGAGTGCGCAGTCAAGGCCAAAACGCCGATCCGGGATGCGACGCAGGGGCGCGAAAAACGGAACAGCGGGCCTCACACAGCCCTAACGAATGGCCGCCGGTCAGGGTGACTTCCGACCCGCGCCGGGGTGGCTGCGGGGTGGCACGCTCCGATACGCCTCCTTTATATGAACGCGACCATGCGCCTGCCCCTGATCGGCTGTCTGATGTTGGGCCTGACCGTGGCCGGTACCGCCGCGGCGGGCGAGAGCAAAGGCCCGCAGCTCTCCTCGCGCCAGTGCGGGGTGAGCACGCCTTACAACGTGCTGGTGGACAGTGGCGGGATCTGGCTGCGCAACCGCGCTCAGGTGCCGGCGGAGATCTTCTTCCACGATGGCGAGCTGAACATTGATCGCCAGCCGATCCCGGTCAGCGACGCCGACGCACAGCGCCTGCGACAGCTGGAATGGGGCACCCGCCAGTTGGTGCCTGCCGTGGCCGGGGTGGCCGGCGAGGCCACGGACATCGCCTTCGACGCGCTGGGGGCCACGGTGGAGATCATGACCGGCAGCCGCCGCAAGGCGCGCGAAGTGGACGGGCTGCGCAGGGATGCCCACGCGTACGTCGGCCGTACCCTGGGCCGCGGTATCTGGGAGCAGGATCTGTTCGGGGAACAGTTCGAAGCGCGCATCGAGCAGGCGGCGGAGTCGATGTCGGCCTCGCTCGCCCGCGGCGTGATGTGGACGATGCTGACCGGCGGCTCGGGCCGGATCGAGGCCCGCGCCGAAAAGATGGAGGCCGACCTGGAGCGCCGTATGGAGGCACGTGGGCAGGCGCTGGAGGCACAGGCCCAGTCGCTGTGCACGCAGGTGCTGGCGCTGGATGCGATCCAGCAGTCGCTGGAGGTGCGCTACCAGGGCAAGCCGCTGGCGATGATGGTGATGGACCGCGAGGAGGACGCGGCCGCGCCGATCGCGCACGAACAGCCGCGCGGGGATGCGCTGGTGCTGCCCCCGTTGTAGAAAGCATCCACGCCCGGCGTGGAGTTACGCGCGGTGCGGGGTGCCCAGATACTCGGCGCTCTGCATTTCGATCAGGCGCGAGGCGGTACGTTCGAACGCGCCCTGCAGCCGGACGCCCGAATACAGCCCGACCGGTGAATCGGTCGCGGTGCAGACCAGGTTGACGTGGCGGTCGTACAGCTCGTCGATCAGGTTGACGAAGCGGCGCGCGGCATCTTCGTTGAGTGTGTCGAAGTGCGGGATGTCGCCGAGCAGCACGGTGTTGAATTCGTGCGCGATCTCGATGTAATCCGAGGGGCCACGCGGGCCTTCGCACAGCGCCTTGAAATCGAACCAGACGATGCTCTTGCCGCGGCCACGCACCGGGATCTTGCGCGCTTCGATCTCGATGTTGCCCGCCTTGGCCGGCTGCCCACCGCTGAGTTCGGCCCAGCGGCCGGCCAGCCAGGCATTGCTTCCAGCATCGATCGGCGACTGGTACACCGGCGAGCGGGTCAGCGCGCGCATGCGGTAATCCTCGGTGCCTTCGGCGTACAGCTCCACACAGTAGGTCTGCAGCAGCCCGATCGCCGGCAGGAAGCTGTCGCGCTGCAGGCCGTTGAGGTACAGGTTTTCCACCGCGGTGTTGGAGGTGGTCACCAGGGTCACGCCCTCGGCGAACATGCGCTCGAGCAGGCGCGCCAGCAGCATCGCATCGCCGATATCGGTGACGAAGAACTCGTCCAGCACCAGCACGCGCAGCTTGCTGCGCCACTCCTGGGCGATCTTCGCCAGCGGATCACTCTGTCCCTGATGCTCGCGCAGACGCTCGTGGATGCCGCGCATGAAGCGGTGGAAATGCGTGCGGTACTTCTGCTCGATCGGCAGGCCGTCATAGAACAGATCGACCAGGAAGGTCTTGCCGCGCCCCACCCCGCCCCAGAAGTACAAGCCCTTCACCGGATCGGGCTTCTTCCAGAATGCGGAGAGGCGATCCAGCCAGCCGTCCTGCGCGCTGTCGACCAGCGCCAGGTGGATGCGGTCCAGTTCGGCCAGGGCGGCGTGCTGGGCGGGGTCGTTCTGCCATTCGCCCCGGGCCACGCCATCGGCGTAGCGCTGCGACGGGGTCATCACGGTGTCGCTCATGCTGCGTCGGGGGCGGGGTTGGGCAGCCACTGCTTGACGCCATGGATGAGCGCACCGCGCAGGTCGACGATCTTGCGGTGGAAGAAGTGGCTGGTATCGGGCATGCGCACCAGTTCGTGCGGTGCATCCATACCGTCCAGCCAGTCATAGACCGCTTGGGGATCGACGATCTCGTCTTCCTCGCCCTGGATCACCAGCCACTGGGCCGGGGGCTGCATGCCCTCGAAGTCCCAGCGCCCTGCGGGCGGCGCGATCGAGATCAGCGTGGTCGGCTGCAGGTCGCCCGCGGCGCGCAACGAGACGTACGCACCGAAGCTGAAACCGGCCAGCCACAGGTCCTGGCCCGGCCGCTGTGCACGGACCCAGGCGGCGACGGCCTTGAGGTCGTCCTGCTCGCCCACGCCGTTGTCGAACGTGCCGGCCGAGTCGCCGACGCTGCGGAAGTTGAAGCGCACGGTCGCGATGCCCAGGTCGCGCAGCGCGCGCGCGGCCATGGTCACCACCTTGTTGTGCATGCTGCCGCCCTCGGTGGACAGGGGGTGGCAGACGATCGCCACCACCGGCTGCACCGCGACATCGGCCTCGGGCAGATCAACCACGACATCCAGCGGACCGACCGGTCCGTCCAGCGTCAGCGCACCGCTTTCTTGGGGAAATGGGGGATTGTGCATGGCGTCATAATACCGTCCCTCCGCGTGCTTCACCGCCGCCTCCGCCGGATCCGTACATGCACTTTCTGGTTTTCAGCGTTCTCTGCAGCGTACTGGTGTCGGTCCTGCTGAAGCTGGCGCCGCGCCAGCGGCTGGACATGCCGCAGGTGGTGACCTGGAATTACCTGGTCGCCAGCGTGCTCAGCGCGGTGCTGCTGCAGCCCTCGCTGGCCTCGCTGCAGACCGCGCATGCGCCGTGGGCCGCCCTGCTCTGCCTGGCCGTGGCGCTGCCGGCGATCTTCCTGATGATGGCTCACGCGGTGACCCGCGCCGGGATCGTGCGCAGCGACGTGGCCCAGCGGTTGTCGCTGCTGCTTTCGCTGCTGGCTGCGTTCCTGGTGTTCGGCGAGACCGCCAACGGCTGGAAGCTGGCCGGCCTGGGGTTGGGCCTGCTGGCAATCCTGGGGATCAGCGTACGCCCGCGCGTCGGCGCGGCCGAGCCCAGCGGCGGACGAGCTTGGCCATGGCTGCTGTCCGTCTGGGTGGGCTACGCGCTGGTCGACATCCTGCTCAAGAAGGTGGCGTTGTCGGGTACGCCTTCGATGGCGGCACTTCTGGTCAGTTTCAGCCTGGCCTTCGTGCTGATGCTCATCCTGCAGCTATGGCGTCATCTGCGCGGCATCGCCCGCCTGCAGTGGCGCAACGGGGTTGGCGGCGCCCTGCTCGGCCTGCTCAACTTCGGCAACATCCTGTTCTACGTGCGCGCCCACCAGCACCTGCCGGACAGCCCGGCGGTGGTGTTCGCCGGCATGAACATCGGCGTGGTGGTGCTGGGTGCGCTGGTGGGCATCGTCGGTTTCGGCGAGCGCACCAGTGTGTGGAACCGGGTGGGCCTGGGGTTGGCCGTGGTGGCGATCGGGTTGATCGCGTGGGGAACGTGGTAACCGATGGATGCGGTGCCGGCCAGCGGCCGGCACTACCAGGGCAACGCGCCGGTGACCTGGATCAGCGATCAAACCCCAGCAACAGCGGATCATGGTCCGAGCTGCGCCACGGGCCCGCTTCGTTGCGGTCGCGGTAGCCGACATCGTCGGCCTCGTCGGCATTGATGTGCCACTCTGCCGCCGCGCGCAGGCGCTTGGCCATGCCCGGGCTCAACAGCGCATGGTCCAACCGGCCGGTCATGCCGTTGTAGACATAGCTGTACGGGTGTTCGACCTTGGCCACCGCGAACGCATCCCGCCAGCCGGCGGCGTGCAGGGTACGGATCGGGTCTTCCATCGCGTACGCGTTGAAGTCGCCCAGCAGCACCGCATCGCGGGTACCCGCACCGGTGGGGTCGGTCGCCAGCCACTGGTCCAGCAGCGTGGCCGAGGCGACCCGGGTGGCATTCCAGCAGGCCTGGCCGTCCTTCTGATCGGCATCGGCGCCGGTCGCGTCCGAGCAGCCCTTGGATTTGAAATGATTGGCCACGACCACAAACGGCGCGCCCTTGCCCGCACGGAAGGCCTGCGCCAGCGGCACGCGGCTGCGCTCGCCGAAGGGCTCCTTCTCCAGCACGGCGGGGGCGCCGACCGGGGTCACGCGCGTGGCGCGGTAGATGATGCCGACCCGGATCGGGTTGTCACCCGGGCCCTGCTTCGCGTCGATGAAACGCCAGTCGGCACCCTGGCCCCGGTCGGCATTGAGCGCATCGACCAGCTGGGCGATCGCCGACTGCGGGCCGTAGCCGTCGTTCTCCAGCTCCATCAGCGCGGCGACATCGGCACCGAGGGCGTTGATGGTGGCGACCAGCTTGGTCTTCTGCGCCTGATGTTCGGCCAGCGTCCGGGCGCCACGCAGGGTCGGGTAACCGCCGCCCTGGCCGTCGCCATTGAAGAAGTTCTCCAGGTTGAACGCCGCGACATGCAGGGCACCGGCCACCACCGGTACTGCCGGGCGCTCCAGCGCGGGCAGGTTCACGGGGCGGGTCACCTGCAGGCGGGCGTTGCCTGTGGGATCGATGCGGACGATGCCTTCCACGTTGCGCAGGACCATGCCGGTGCGCAGGTTCGCCGCCGCCGGCAGGTAGGCCACCGGGCCGGGATCCCGGGCATCGCTGCCATCGTCCAGCACCAGCCGGCGATGCAGGTTGTCGGCCACCACCTGGGCATGCCCGGCGGTGCCGGGTGCGGCCACTTCGCTCGGCTGCCACAGGCGACCACCGAAGGCCACGGTCAACTCACCGAAGCGCGACAGGCCATCGGTGCCGGCCAGGGTCAGCGGCGCGGCGATGCGGACCTGCTGACCGTCCAGCGTGCGCCAGTCGGTGGGCGGCGCGGTCAGGGTGACCGTGGCCGACGTGGTCGGCGCCGGACGCACCTGCGGCGAGGTGGCGGGCTGCGGCTGGGCGGCATGGACCGCGCCGGACAGGGCCAGCGCGAGAGCGAACACGAGAGGGGGACGGCGCATCGGAAGCAGGACTCCAGGGAAGTGCGACAAGGCTAACCATATAAAGTGAAACGCCGCCCTTCGGCGGCGTCGGTGACCTGATCCGGCAAAGCCGTTATTTCAGGTTGGCCAGCATCCAATCGACCGTGGCATGGATCTGCTCCTCGGTCAGCGCCGGATTACCGCCCTTGGGCGGCATGATGCCACCGTCCGGGCCGGTATAGCCCTCCACCGCATGCTTGTAGAGCGTGTCCTTGCCCTGGGCGATGCGCGCATCCCAATGCCCGTGATCCAGCGTCGGCGCCTTGCCGACGCCATTGGTATGGCAGGCCGTGCAGAGGTTGTCGTAGATCACCTTGCCGTCAGTGGTGCCACCGTAGGCGACCTGCGAGGCGGCTTTGACCAGCGCGGCGGCCTGGGCCGCGGCCTGGGCGGCGGCACCGGTGCTGCCGGCGTACACCGCACCGGCCGGCGCGATGCGCTGTTCCGTGCGTTTGGCCGCCATCGGCGAGACTTCAGGGGGGATGCTGGTATGAAGGTAGGCCGCGAAGATGATGAGGCCGAGTGTGATGGCCATCAGCAGCGCGATGACCATGGAGAAGCGTTTCAGGAACTCGAGGTCGTAATTCCGCACTCTCTATACCCCTGGCTGGTAGTCGTTGGACCACGGCTTGTCGGCCGAGTATGACCAGCGTCGGCGGCGCTGCGCAAGCGACCGCCGGGTGTCGCAATGCAGCATCGGCACGGCTCAGGCGCCGGCGGCACGCAGGCAGAAAACACAGATCGACTCGACCAGCGCATCTTCATCGCCGTGCGCGTCGCGGCTCAGCGCGGTTGGGCCGACCAGCGCCTCGGTGAACGCGCCCACGATGCAGGCTGCGGCGACATGGGTGTCCTGCTGCGGGAAGGTGCCTGCCTCCACGCCATCGGCGACGATGCGCCGGAACACATCGCCGAACAGGCGGCGGCAGCGGATGCGCTCGGCTTCCACTTCCGGATCCACCGGCTCGGCGATGAACGCATAGGCCAGCCCGGGGCCGGCCAGTGCGCGCCGCACGAAGGCGGTGATCGCCCGGCGCAGGCGCTCCGGCGCGGGCAACGGCTCGGCCGCGATCGCCTCGAAAATGCGCAGTTCGTGGTCCACCGCGGCGGTCAGCACCTCCACGAACAGCTCGGCCTTGGAGGGGAAGTGCCGGTAGATCAGGCCGGTGGACACGCCGGCTTCGGCGGCCACCGCCGTCACCGGGGCGTTGCGGTAGCCGCCGGCCGCCACCAGCGCACGGGTCGCCAGCAGGATGCGTTCGCGGGCGCCGGCAAGGCGTTCTTCCATCAGGGCGGAGCGTTTATAGGCCATTTGTTGATTCTATGTTCAATTTTTGAATTTGTGTTCACTTCTTTGTCGAACCCGGCTACGCTGGGGGTACATCGCCCGCGGGACGGCCCTGTCAGCCCGTCCATCCCTCCCGGCGCGTCCCATCCCTTGTTGTTGCGGAGTCGCCCATGCACGTCCCGACCATGAACTTCGATCTCGGCGAAGAGATCGACCTGCTGCGCCAGAGCGTGGCCCATTTTGCCTCTGCTGAAATCGCGCCGCTGGCCGCGCAGGCCGACGAAGAGAATCTGTTCCCCAATGCGCTGTGGCGCAAGCTCGGCGAGCAGGGCCTGCTCGGCCTGACGGTGGAAGAGGAATACGGCGGCAGCGGCATGGGCTACCTCGCGCATGTGGTGGCGATGGAAGAGATCTCGCGTGCCTCCGGTGCGATCGCGCTGTCCTACGGCGCGCACTCGAACCTGTGCGTGAACCAGCTGCGCAAGAACGGCAACGAAGAGCAGAAAAAGCGCTACCTGCCCGGCCTGTGCAGCGGCGAGCTGGTCGGCGCGCTGGCGATGAGCGAACCGGGCGCCGGCTCGGACGTGGTCTCGATGAAGCTGCGCGCGGACAAGCGCGGTGATCACTACGTGCTCAACGGCAACAAGATGTGGATCACCAACGGCCCGGATGCCGATGTGCTGGTGGTCTATGCCAAGACCGATCCGGATGGCGGCGCCAAGGGCATCACCGCGTTCCTGATCGAAAAGGGCATGAAGGGCTTCTCCACGGCGCAGAAGCTGGACAAGCTGGGCATGCGCGGCTCCAACACCTGTGAGCTGGTCTTCCAGGATTGCGAAGTACCCGAAGCCAACGTGCTTGGTGTGGTCGGCGGTGGCGTCAAGGTGCTGATGTCCGGTCTGGACTATGAGCGCGTGGTGCTCTCCGGCGGCCCGCTCGGCCTGATGGCGGCGGCCATGGACGTGGTGATGCCGTACGTGCACGAGCGCAAGCAGTTCGGCGAGGCGATCGGCACCTTCCAGCTGATCCAGGCCAAGCTGGCCGACATGTACGTGGGCCTCAACGCCTGCCGCGCCTATGTCTACGCGGTGGCACGCGCCTGCGACCAGGGCCGCACCACGCGCCAGGATGCAGCCGGCGCGATCCTGTATTCGGCCGAGAAGGCCACCTGGCTGACCGGCCAGGCGATCCAGATCCTGGGCGGCAACGGCTACATCAACGAGTACCCGACCGGACGGTTGTGGCGCGATGCCAAGCTGTATGAAATCGGCGCCGGCACCTCGGAGATCCGCCGCATGCTGATCGGCCGCGAACTGTTCCAGCGCACCAAGTAAGGGCCCTGCCATGACCGTATTGAGCACCCAGCTGCAACCGGGCAGCGACACCTTCGAGGCCAACCGCGCCGCGCTGCAGGCGGTGGTCGACGACCTGCGCGCCACCCTGGCGCAGACCGCGCTGGGCGGCAGCGAAGCGGCACGCGCCAAGCACACCGCACGCGGCAAGCTGCTGGTGCGTGACCGCATCGATGCCCTGCTTGATCCGGGCAGCGCGTTCCTGGAAATCGCCCCGCTGGCCGCGCACGGCATGTACGGCGACCCGATCCCCAGCGCCGGCGTGGTCGCCGGTATCGGCCGGGTCTCGGGCGTGGAGTGCGTGATCGTGGCCAACGATGCCACGGTCAAGGGTGGCACCTACTACCCGATGACGGTAAAGAAGCACCTGCGCGCGCAGGAAGTGGCCGAACAGAACCGCCTGCCCTGCATCTACCTGGTGGATTCAGGCGGTGCGTTCCTGCCGCTGCAGGACGAGGTGTTCCCGGACCGCGACCATTTTGGCCGGATCTTCTATAACCAGGCCAACCTGTCCGCGCAGGGCATCCCGCAGATCGCCTGCGTGATGGGCAGCTGTACCGCCGGTGGCGCCTACGTGCCGGCGATGAGCGATGAAACGGTGATCGTGCGCGAGCAGGGCACCATCTTCCTCGGCGGCCCGCCGCTGGTGAAAGCGGCCACCGGTGAAGTGGTCACCGCCGAAGAACTGGGCGGTGCCGATGTGCACACGCGCATCTCCGGCGTGGCCGACCACATGGCCGACAACGACCTGCAGGCGCTGGCCCGGGTCCGCGCGATCATCGCCCAGCTCAACTGGCGCAAGCCCGAGCCGGCGCTGGCGGTGCAGGCCCCGGTGGAACCGCGGCATCCGGCCCACGAGCTGTATGGCGTGATTCCGGCCGACACGCGCAAGCCCTATGACGTGCGCGAAGTGATCCTGCGCCTGGTCGATGATTCGCGCTTCGATGAGTTCAAGCCGCGTTACGGCAACACGCTGGTCACCGGCTTCGCGCATCTGCACGGCTACCCGGTGGGCATCATCGCCAACAACGGCATCCTGTTCTCCGAGTCCGCGCTGAAGGGCGCGCACTTCATCGAACTGTGCACGCAGCGCGGCATTCCGCTGGTGTTCCTGCAGAACATCACCGGCTTCATGGTCGGCCGCAAGTACGAGCACGGCGGCATCGCCAAGGACGGGGCCAAGCTGGTCATGGCCGTGGCCTGCGCCAAGGTGCCCAAATTCACCGTGGTGATCGGCGGCTCGTTCGGTGCCGGCAACTACGGCATGTGCGGCCGCGCCTACTCGCCCAACTTCCTGTGGATGTGGCCGAACGCGCGCATCGGCGTGATGGGCGGCGAGCAGGCCGCCAGCGTGCTGGCCACGGTCAAACGCGATGGCATCGAAGCCAAGGGCGGGCAGTGGTCGGCCGAGGAAGAAAACGGCTTCAAGTCGCCGATCCGCGAGCAGTTTGAATCGCAGGGCCACCCGTACTACGCCAGCGCCCGGCTCTGGGATGACGGCGTGATCGATCCGGCCGACACCCGTCGTGTGCTGGGCCTGGCGCTGTCGGCCAGCCTCAACGCCCCGGCGAAGAAGACTGACTTCGGCGTGTTCCGCATGTAATGCACGGGCGGTGCCGCCTGGCACCGCCGCCCCTGGCCCGCGCAACGAGACCACCATGTTCACCAAGATCCTGATCGCCAACCGTGGCGAAATCGCCTGCCGCGTCATCGCTACCTGCCAGCGCCTGGGCATCGCCACCGTGGCGGTGTACTCCGACGCCGACCGCAACGCGCGGCACGTGCGCCTGGCCGACGAGGCCATCGCGATCGGCCCGGCGCCGGCGCGTGAGAGCTACCTGCGCGGCGACGCCATCCTGGCGGCCGCCCGCCGCACCGGTGCGCAGGCGATCCATCCCGGCTACGGCTTCCTCTCGGAGAACGCCGGCTTCGCGCAGGCCTGCGCCGAGGCGGGCATTGTGTTCATCGGCCCCTCCGCTGCGGCGATCCGCGCGATGGGTGACAAGAGCGCGGCCAAAGCGCTGATGCAGCAGGCCGGCGTGCCGCTCACCCCGGGCTACCACGGCGACGAGCAGATCCCCGAGTTCCTGCGCAAGCAGGCCGACAGCATCGGTTACCCGGTGCTGATCAAGGCCAGCGCCGGTGGCGGTGGCAAGGGCATGCGCCGCGTGGACGACAGCGCGACCTTCACCGAGGCGCTGGCCAGCTGCCAGCGTGAAGCGCAGTCCGCGTTCGGCAACGCCCACGTGCTGGTCGAAAAATATGTCGAGCGTCCGCGCCACATCGAGATCCAGGTGTTCGGCGACAGCCACGGCAACGTGGTGTACCTGTTCGAGCGCGACTGCTCGGTGCAGCGCCGCCACCAGAAGGTGCTCGAAGAAGCGCCCGCGCCCGGCATGACGCCCGAACGCCGCGCCGCGATGGGCAAGGCCGCCGTCGATGCCGCGCGCGCGGTCAACTACGTCGGCGCGGGCACGGTGGAGTTCATCGCCGGCCCGGATGGCGATTTCTACTTCATGGAAATGAACACCCGCCTGCAGGTGGAGCACCCGGTCACCGAGTGCATCACCGGCACCGACCTGGTGGAATGGCAGCTGCGCGTGGCCAGCGGTGAACCGCTGCCGCTGCAGCAGGATCAGCTGCAGATCCGCGGGCATGCACTGGAAGCCCGCCTGTACGCCGAAGACGCCGACCGCGGCTTCCTGCCGTCCACCGGCACCCTGCGCCACCTGCGCCTGCCGGCCAACACCGCGCACGTGCGCGTGGACGCCGGTGTCGAGCAGGGCGATGCGATCACCCCGTTCTACGACCCGATGATCGCCAAGCTGATCGTCTGGGACGTCGACCGCGACGCCGCACTGCGCCGCATGCAGCAGGCCCTGGCCGAATGCGAAGTGGTCGGCGTGACCACCAATGCCGCCTTCCTGCGCCGCTTGGTGATGACCGATTCGTTCACCCAGGCCAAGCTGGACACCGCGCTGATCGAGCGCGAGCAGGCCGCGCTGGCCCCCAACGACGGCGACAGCGATGCGGCACTCTGGGCGCTGGCCGCGATCGCCGGCGTGGCCACCAGCGAAGCCGCCAGCCGTGATGCGCGCGACCCGCACTCGCCGTGGCAGGCCCAGGATGGCTGGCGCCTCGGCGCGCCGGCCGCACGCGCCTTGACACTGGAGCACCGCGGTGCACAGCGCAGCGTGGCCGTACAGGGCGCGGGCGCGGGCGAACAGTGGACCGTGCGCATGGAGGGCAAAACGCTGCAGGGCAGCGGCCGCCTGACCGGCGATGCACTTCGCGTGCAGATCGGCGAGCAGCTGCACCGCGCTACCGTCATCCGCGACGGCAACGAGCTGTACCTGTTCGGCAGCGAAGGCGTGCAGCGCTTCACCCTGCATGATCCGGTCAGTGAAGCGGACCAGTCCGTTGCCGATGCCGGCAGCCTGGTCGCGCCGATGCCGGGCCGTATCGTCGCCACGCTCGTGTCACCGGGCACGGCGGTCAAACGCGGCGCGCCGCTGCTGGTGCTGGAGGCGATGAAGATGGAGCACACGCTGCAGGCGCCGGCCGATGGCACCGTGCAGGGTTACCGGGTCAAGGCCGGGGATCAGGTGGGTGATGGGGCGGTGCTGGTGGATTTCGAGGCGGATTGACTCCGCCTCGTCGTCGCTCAACCGACCCGCTGCCAGACCTGCTCCAGGGGATCGAGCTCGGCGGTCTCCATGTGCTGCGCGCGCCAGCCGAAGCCGCAGACCGCCAACGCCCCCTGCTGGATGGGATCGAGGCCAAATCCCCGCTCCAGATGCTTTTCATTGATGGCACCGGTGATGAACGCGCCAAGCCCCAGATCCGTCGCAGACAGATATAGCGTCTGCGACAGGTGGCCAGCTTCAAGGGTCACCACGCGATAGCCCTTGGCATGCCGGCGGTACTTCCAGAAGGTTCGGTCGAAGCGAGGGACCAGGGTGACCAGGCAGTGTGCGTTGGCGAACCAATGCTGCTGGCCAACACTTTCCATGATGAAGTCACGCAGCGGCTGGTCCGGGGCTGGCAGGGACATCAGGCGATGCCCATCTGGAAGGTACCGGTACAGACCTGGTGCCAAGCCCTCCACATGCTGCACGATGAGGTAGGCCTCGATGGGATGGAGACCCCCGCCAGAAGGGCTGTTCTTCTTCTGGAATACCAGGTCCGGACCTACCCTGACCTGCGACTGCGCACCGAATACCCTTCCAAGCATCTGCGTGAACACCTGCAATGGCAGCGCACGCGCGTGGTCGAAGTTTCGGCAGGTCGCACGTCGACGCAGCAATGCATCGAAATCGGTTGAATCCACCTGCGGCAACACGATGGCGCCAATCTCACCCGCCGTCGCGGTGTCCTGCGGCGGCGGCCCGAGCACTTCGCGCATCCCCCTTGCAGTGTCCGTGCCGGCGTCCACAGTGTTCTTCACCGCATCCACGGCATCCCATCGGGTGAACGCATGCAGGATGGCCCCGAGAGGGTGCCAGTGGCTGTCACGAAGGCGCTGGTCATTGGCCAGATGCAAAGCACCGATACTGCCCGCCACCGCGTGCTCATGCAGCACGACGCCGAGCTCCAGCAGCGCAGCAAGCTCATCCTCAGTGATCTCCACGTCGCCTGGCATGACCCATTGGCTCGGGCTGAGCAGGCCCAGCACGTCGCGCTGACGCGGTGTCAGCGGTACAGGCGCGTCCAGATGTGGCGCCAATGCCACCCACCCCAGCGTGCGGACCATCCCATTCCCGCCACTCAGCAGGCTCTCCAACTGGAATTGGACTGCCTCGCGAGGCTCGAACAGCAGGACTTCGCAACGACGTATCCGCACTATGGGCCTCTCCAATATTGACGGCTTCGCGCCGCCCCTAGTGCAGTATCGGCAGATGAGGCGTGTTCTACATCGCACCACGCATCCTTGCTGTCGCTAAAGACTGGCCGCCTACGGTCGATGTTGCTCTTTGATCCGTGCTCTCACGGCAGCCAACCCGATTGATCGAAGGAACCAACCATGTCGTTGCCGCCCCTGGAACCTGCCATCGCTCTGGCGCTTATCTGTCGCCTGGGTACAGACGATGCGTATCGTGCCCTGTTCGTTTCCGATCCTGCCGCTGCACTGGTTGAAGTGGGCATGTCACCTGACGATGCTGCAGCACTCGGCGTCTGCTGCGCGGTCAACGAGCTCGCCGCCAAGAGCGATATCCTGGAGGCAAAACAGGAGCTGCAGGACATGCTGACGTGCATGCAGAATCAAACCGTCCCGGCACTGGATGCCAATCCACCCGGCAGCCACGAACTCAAGGGCCCGTAAGCACACCCGAGACGGCCGTAGTGGCGCGGCGTTCGCCACTACGCAACTGCTCGGCGACATGGGCGGCGGCATTGCTGTCGATGACATTCAACGGCTGCATGCAGTACCCGCAGTCCAGTTCGGCATACGCCATGCCGCGATGACTGCGCAGGAAGTCTGCCTGTGCCAAGGCCTCGACTTTCAAGCCGGATGCACGATAGGCATTCATTGCCGCCACTCTGGTCTGGAACCGTGCGCGGTCGCCCAGAAAAGGTTGTAGACGCCTCACGGCAGCCGAGGGGTCACCGGCAGCACGCAGCCGCTCGGCTTCAACCACCGCACGCATCTCATCCAAGCCGGTCGCCCCCCCGGCATCCCGGCCGCCGTGAACCACGGCCAGGACACGATCACTGATTTTCGCATCGCCCATGCGGATCGCCAGCAATGCGGTGCCCATGGCCATCATCGCGTCTTCGCTGGCATCGGGGTTGCCTTTGTCAGCCAGTCTTTTCAACGCACTGTCTGCCGCAGCCCGCACACTTTTCAGGGCGGCCTCTTTGTTTCCTGCCGACCATTGGACCGTCGCCTGCGGCAGCAGATACAGGTGCCGATCGAATCCGGTCTCCCGCGCCATCGTATCGATGCCTGCGGCTGCCTCCGCTTCGGCACGACTCCACTGGCCGCGATCGGCCGCAATGGAGATGCGCTCCACACCCGCATGACGGTTGTTCGACGATTGAGCGAGATGCTTCTCTGCTTCGGCATAGTTGCGCTCGCTTGCCGCTACCGCTGCGAGGTAGCGATGACTGGCACTGCGCCCTCCTGCAACGGCGGTCTGCAGCGCGCGGCGCGCCCTGTCCGGATCACCCTTGGCCAGAGCGATTCGTCCCAGTTGGTCGTAGGCGATATTGGACAGTTCGAATCGACTGTCCGCCGCACGACTGGCATAGGAAAGCGCTTCGGAAAAACGGTTGTCGGTGTACAGCCAGATAGCGGCATTGTGTTGCGCGGGAAAGTAGTCCGGATACAGGCTGGCCAGCTGCATCCACGCGTCGGCCGCCTTGGACTGATCCGTCAAGGTAGTAAACCAGGCATCGAGGTAAAGCTCCTCGCGCGCGGGCAATCGGGGAGAAAGCGCCTTCAGGCGCCGTACCACGACCAGAGCACCCGGCTTATCGACGTCAGCAACTTTGGCACGTACCTGCCCCATCCAGGCCAGGGCGAAGTTCGGATCCAGCTGGACCGAACGTTCATACATCGACAGAGCACCGCGGTAATCGCCTTCGGCATAGCGGCGCTGGCCGAGTGCATAGGCCCTCAGCGCATCCAGGCTGGACGTGGTGACCAAGGGCAGCGGCATCGTATCGACCTTGAGGCGGGCCTCGCTTTCTCCCAACTTGTCACGCAGTTGCGCCGTCACCTGATCGATGGAGCCCAGCAAGGACTGGACGCCATCGCCATCTGCGACGGCGACGGCCAGCGTCTGCTGGGTGTGAGGCTCGATCACCTCCACACTGATGCGGGAGCGTCCGCCTATTTCACTGACAGCCGGCAAAAAGACCAACTGGGCGCCTGCCCTGAGCGCAACTTCCGAGGCGGATGCCGCATCCAATGTCGCGCCCGGTTGACGACGCATCAACTCCATGATGCTGCGTGCCTTCATGTCGCTGAGCACATTGACGTGACGCGACTGTTCCAGGCTGATGCGGAATGCCTGCTGCAGCGAGTCGTCCAGAAGGGCATTACCGGTGAGATTGCGAACGTCCCCGATGACGACCCAATCCCGCTCGGCGAACGCGATCGCGGGTTCGGGCCGCAGGAGCATCCAGCTTCCCACGCTGGCGACGACGAGCAGCAGCGCCTCTGCCGCCAGCGCGGCAGGCTGACGCCAAAAAGGCACATCACGCCTGGCTTTCGTATTGCCTCGCGGCATGCGCAGGGGTGCAGTACCGATCTCGCCTGCTTCGAACACTTCCTGCTTGGTGGGAATACCCTTGAACCGCCAACGCCCGTGCGATTTCCACACCAGTCGCTCGCCACGCTCCCCCAGCTCGCCCACCGCGCGATGGGTCAGCGATTCGGCCACGGCCGAAAGCAGGATCTGCCCTGGCCGGGCCAGGGTCATCAGGCGCGCGGCCATCGGCTTGGCGAGCCCCTCGACTTCCAGCGATTTGGCGCCGACCTTGATTGCCTCTGGGCTGTTTTCCCACGTCAGCACTTCGCCTACATGCAGGCCCGTACGGGCGCGCAGCACGAGGTCACGCTGCTTGCCGATCTCCTGCAGGCCCCGCTGATAGTCCAGCGCAAAGCCGAGACCATCGATGGCCCGCTCGAACAGCAGGAACAGCCCGTCGGAGCGGTCGATCAACTGACCGTTCCACTGCTGCTGCAGCGCCAGTACCAGCCGATCATGTGCCTGGAACAACTCCGCCGCGGCCGCATCGCCAATCCGCTCCACCAAAATCAACGAGTCGCACAGATCGGTGAACAACAACGCCCGCATCTGGGGGGCCTGGGTCGACGTTCCGTTGTCGCCGTTCATGCCGATCTCCCGGTCAGGGTGTGGCGGTCGCCGAGCGCGACCAGTGCAATCGGTTGCCGCCCAGGCGCTTGGCCTGGTACAGCGCGTTGTCGGCGCGAGCGTACCACTCGCTCCAGTCGGTACGGGGGTCGATCAGGCACACGCCGATGCTGACCGGGCACAGGTGCGGCACGCCCTGCGCGCGACCCATCAGGCCGTGCACGGCGCTGAGGATGAACTCGGCCGCGTGCTGCAGGCTGTCCGGGTTGACGTGGCGCAGCAGCAGGCAGAACTCGTCACCCCCGAGTCGGCAGGCAATGTCCAGCTCGGTGGTGACCGAGCGCAGGATGTTGGCCACGCTCTGCAGCACGCGGTCGCCGGCCTGATGGCCGTGCACGTCATTGACCTGCTTGAAGTGGTCGCAGTCGATCAGCAGCAGGCCCTGCGGCGCGCTGTCTTCCTGCGCGCGGCATTCCTGCAGGTACAGGGCCAGGCCGCGCCGGTTGTGCAGGCCGGTCAGCTCGTCGGTGCGCACCAGCTCACGGGTGTGGGTGAGCTGGTGGGTGGTGACGTAGAGGTTGTCCAGCGCGGTTTCGAGATCGTGGTTGCGGCGGCGCAACTGGCGGATCAGCACCTGCTCGTTACCCACCACGCGCATGATCGTGCGGCGCAGGAAATAGGCGAGCAGGCTGGGATCGCGGTCGACCAGGCGCTGGAAATCATCGTGGTCCAGTTCCAGCACGACGCTGTCTTCGACGGCGCGTGCACCGGCACTGCGCTGGTGGTCGCCGATCAGCAGACCCAGCTCGCCGAAGAATTCATTGGGGCCCAGCGACTTGACCACCAGGTCTTCGCCGAAATCCAGTTCGATGCAGCCGCTGACGATGACGTACATCGTGCTGCCGGCATGGCCGCGGTGGAACAGGTGCGTGCCTTCATCCAGCTTGCGCTGGCGGCCGAACTCGGAGAACAATGCCGACTCGCCGCTGCTCAGGATGGCGTGCACGATCTCAGCCATCGCCTTTCGGTCGATGTCTGTTTCTCGTTCGCACATGATCGCCGCCGCACCCTTGCCGGTCATTTCCGAACACCCGCTTTCCAGCGCCCCCTGGTGAGCGATGGAGGATAGCACTCCTCAAAACTGTGCGCCCTATCCCATTTCCGACTATTACGCCCCAAAATCGTGAAAAGGTGCACGTTCTGCCGCCTTCGACCCCGTGAAGACCGGGCTGCGGCACCCGAAAAGGGCGGCCAGTCCCCCGACTGACCGCCCTGCTGGCCCTCCCTGGCCCCCTGCCCGGACGGGGTCAGGCTGCCCGTTCGGCGTTGAACTGCTCTTCCTCGGTGGACCCGCTCAGGGCGGTGGTCGAGGACTGGCCCTGCTGGATCGCCTGGGTCACCGCGTCGAAGTAGCCGGTGCCGACTTCGCGCTGGTGCTTGACCGCGGTGAAGCCCCGGTCGGCCGCAGCAAACTCGGCCTCCTGCAGCTCCACGAAGGCGCTCATCTGGCGGCGGGCATAGCCGTGGGCCAGGTTGAACATCGAGTAGTTCAACGCGTGGAAGCCGGCCAGGGTGATGAACTGGAACTTGTAGCCGTAGGTGGCGATCTCCTTCTGGAAGGTCGCGATGGTGGCGTCGTCCAGGTTCTTCTTCCAGTTGAAGCTGGGCGAGCAGTTGTAGGCCAGCAGCTTGCCGGGGAACTTCGCATGGATCGCCTCGGCGAACTTGCGGGCGAACTCCAGGTCCGGCTTGCCGGTCTCGCACCAGATCAGGTCGGCGTAGGGCGCATAGGCCAGGCCGCGGCTGATCGCCTGGTCCAGGCCGTTGCGGGTTTTGTAGAAGCCTTCCACGGTGCGTTCGCCGGTGGTGAACGGCTGGTCGTTGCCATCCACATCGCTGGTCAGCAGGTCGGCCGCTTCGGCATCCGTACGCGCCACCAGCAGGGTCGGCACGCCCATCACGTCGGCGGCCAGGCGCGCGGCGTTGAGCTTCTCGATCGCCTCGCGGGTCGGCACCAGCACCTTGCCGCCCATGTGCCCGCACTTCTTGACCGAGGCCAGCTGGTCCTCGAAGTGCACGCCGGCCGCGCCGGCCTCGATCATCGCCTTCATCAGTTCGAAGGCGTTGAGCACGCCGCCGAAACCGGCTTCGGCATCGGCCACGATAGGCTGCAGGAAGTCGATGTCATCCTTGCCTTCGGCATGGTGCAGCTGGTCGGCGCGCAGCAGGGTGTTGTTGATGCGCTTGACCACCGCCGGCACCGAATCGGCCGGGTACAGCGACTGGTCCGGGTACATCTGGCCGGCCAGGTTGGCGTCGGCGGCGACCTGCCAGCCGGACAGGTAGATCGCATTCAGGCCGGCCTTGACCTGCTGCATGGCCTGGTTGCCGGTCAGCGCACCCAGCGCGTTGACGAAGTCCTTTTCCTGCAGGTACGTCCACAGCTTCTCCGCGCCCAGCCGCGCCAGCGAGTGCTCGACGTGCACGGTGCCACGCAGGCGCACCACATCGGCGGCGGTGTAGTTGCGGGTGATCCCGGCCCAGCGCGGGTCGGTGTTCCAAGCGTGCTGGATCTGTTCGGCGGTCTGCAGGGTGCTCATGTCGAATCTCCAAAGGGAACGGATGCGGTAACAGCAGGTGGATGGATGACGGTCAGTCGAGACGGTCGTAGGCGGGCAGGGTCAGGAAGTCGGTGAGCTCCTCGCGGCGGCTGAGCGCGGCCAGCAGCGCGATGGACTCGGGGATGCGGGCGCTGCCCGGCAGCGCGGCGGTATCGCCCAGCCGCGCGGGCAGCTGGGCCAGGGTGGCGTCGAGCAGGGCCAGGTCGATGGCGGTGCCGTCGTCCAGGTGCTGGCCGGGGGTATGCAGCCACTGCCATAGCTGGCTGCGGCTGATCTCGGCGGTGGCCGCGTCCTCCATCAGGTGGTGGATCGGCACGCAACCGTTGCCGTCCAGCCAGGCGGCCAGATAGCGCACGCAGACCTCGACGTTGCCCTCGAAACCGGCGCGGGTGATGGTGCCGGTGGGCGCGGCGATCAGGTCATCGCGGCCGACCTGCACATCGTTGCGCAGCACGCGGTGCTGGTTCGGCCCGGGCATGTGTTCGTCGAAGATCGCCTGCGCGACCGGGATCAGCGCGGGGTGCGCGACCCAGGTCCCGTCATGGCCGGCAGTGACTTCGCGCAGCTTGTCCGCCCGCACCCGCGCCATCGCCTGCTCGTTGGCGGCCGCGTCATGGTTGATCGGAATCTGCGCGGCCATGCCGCCCATCGCATGCGCGCCGCGGCGGTGGCAGGTACGGATCAGCAGCTCCGAATACGCTTTCAGGAACGGCTGCGTCATGGTCACCTGGCCGCGCTCGGGCAGCACCTTGTCGGCGTGGCGGCGGAAGGTCTTGATGTAGGAAAAAATGTAATCCCAGCGGCCACAGTTCAGGCCGACGATGCGGTCACGCAGCGCATGCAGGATCTCATCCATCTCGAACACCGCCGGCAGCGTTTCGATCAGCACGGTGACCTTGATCTGCCCATGCGGCAGGCCGAGCATGCCCTCGATGTGCGACAGCGCGGTCTCCCACAATGCCGCCTCTTCCATGCTCTGCAGCTTGGGCAGGTAGAAGTACGGGCCACGCTGCCTGCACATCAGGGTGCGGGCATTGTGGAAGGCGAACACCGCCGCATCGAACAGACCACCGGCGATCGGCTGGCCATCGATGCGCACGTGCTTCTCATCCAGGTGCCAGCCCCGTGGGCGGACGATCAGCACGGCCTGCTCGTTGAACGGGCGCAGCGCGTACTGCTTACCCGGCTTCCCATCGACCGACGGGCCGGTGTGGGTCAGATCGCCACGCACTGCGCCGATCAGCGCCTGCTGGCCGGCCAGCAGGTTGCGCCAGGCCGGGGCGGTGGAATCCTCGAAGTCGGCCATGAACACCTTGGCACCGGAGTTCAGCGCGTTGATGACCATCTTCGGGTCGGTCGGGCCGGTGATCTCCACCCGGCGGTCCTGCAGCGCCTCCGGCAGCGGGGCGACGTGCCAGTCGCTGGCGCGGATCTCGGCGGTGTCGGCACGGAAGTCCGGCAGGCCGCCGCCATCGAAGAACGCCTGGCGCGTCACCCGTGCCTGCAGCCGGCGCTGACGCTCCGGCTCCACCGCACGGTGCAGCGACACCAGCAGCGCCAGCACCCCCGCCGGCAGCAGCGCGGACTGGCCGGCCAGCTGGGTGGTGAGGGCAATGCCGGGGGTGGCCGGTGCATCGGCGGGGGTGGGCTGGGCGGTAGCGTAAGCGACGGCGGACATGGCGGACTCCTGCGGTGCGGTTGAGCTCCACCGTGCGCCGCCGCGCCGATATTTGACAAAGCAGTTATTGCAATGGCTTACATAAGGTGTGCTTATACTCATGACGCCATGACCACGCCGCACACGCCAAGTCCCCGGTTTTCCTACAAATCCGACCGGCTCAAGCCGCTGCGGGCGTTCTGCCAGACCGTCCGCCTCGGCTCAGTCTCACGGGCAGCTGAGGCGCTTTTTGTCAGCCAGCCGGCCATCAGCCAGCAGTTGCAGGCGCTGGAGCGCGAGTTGGGCGTCAACCTGTTCGAGCGCAGCGGCCGCCGGCTGGTACCCAGCCGCGAAGGCCAGTTGCTGTACGACATGGCGCTGCCGCTGGTGGAGAACCTGGACGGGCTGGAGGCCAGCTTCCGCGACAAGGTCAAAGGGCTGGATGCCGGCGAGCTCAACATCGCGGCCAACAGCTCGACCATCCTGTACCTGCTGCCGCGCATCGTGGAGCGCTTCCGCCAGCGCCACCCGGATGTCCGCCTGACCCTGCACAACGCGATCAGCGCCGACGGCACCGATCTGCTGCGCAGTGATGCGGCCGACCTGGCGGTGGGTTCGATGACCGACGTGCCGGCCGACCTCAGCTACGCCCCGGCCTACCGCTTCGAGCAGGTGCTGATCGCCCCGCCCGAGCATCCGCTGGCGCACGGCGAACTGAGCCTGGAGGCGATCTCGCAGTACCCGCTGGTGCTGCCGCCGAAACGACAGATCACCTACCGGCTGGTGGACCAGGTGTTCCAGCGGCATCGGCTGCCCTACACCGTGGCGCTGGAGGTGGGCGGCTGGGAAGTGATCAAGCAGTACGTCGCGATGGGCATGGGCATCTCGATCGTGCCGGCGCTCTGCCTCCACGATGCCGACCGCGAAAAGCTGGTGACACGCTCGATGAGTGCCTGGTTCCCGGAGCGCAGTTACGGGGTGATCGTGCGGCGCGGGCGGTTTCTGTCGCCGCAGGCACGGGCGTTCATCGAATTGATCCAGCCGGACCTGTTCAGTCCGCGCAGCTATGATGAAAGTGGTCATTCCGAGCGCTGACGCACGCCCCATGTCCATCGAACTCCGCCACCTGCGCTACTTCCTGGCCGTCGCCGAGACGCTGCACTTCGGCCGGGCCGCCGAGCGGCTGGGGATGTCGCAGCCGCCGCTCAGCCAGCAGATCCGTCAGCTGGAAACGCTGCTCGGCGCGCGATTGTTCCTGCGCGCGAACCGTCGCGTGGAACTGACCGATGCCGGTCGCGTGCTGCAGGAGCAGGCGCGTGAGGTGCTGACCCGGGTGGATACCGCGATCGATCTGACCCAGCGCGCGCAACGCGGGGAAACCGGCGAACTGCGCATCGGGCTGACCCGGGCTACGCCGCTGTCCACGCAGATTCCGCGTGCGATCTTCGCCTACCGCCAGCAGTTTCCGCAGGTGCAGTTGAAGCTGCGCGAGATGAACACCCTGCAGCAGATCGATGCGCTGATGGCCGGCGAACTGGATGTCGGGTTGATCCGCAAACGTGCCCTGCCCGCACCGCTGATGTCACGCAAACTGTTCAGTGATCCGCTGGCGCTGGTGGTGCACGACCAGCATCCGCTGGTGCGTGAGCTGCCGGCCGATGCGGCGGTGGCGCTGCGGCTGTTCGCGCATGAGCCCTTCGTCGGTTTCCTGCGCGAGGTCGGCGCGGGCATCCACGATCATGTCATCGCACTGTGTCGCAGCGCGGGGTTCACCCCGCGCATCGTGCAGGAAGCCGGGGAAGCCTCGACCCTGATCAGCCTGGCGGCATCGGGGCTGGGGGTGACGGTGCTGCCTGCCTCCTGCTGCCATATCCAGGTGGACGGTGCGCGCTTCGTCGCACTCAGTGATCGTGCGGCCAGTTCGGAAGTGCACGTGGCCTGCCGACGCGGCCCGGCGTCGCCATTGATCAGTCACTTCACCCGGCTGCTGCAGGGCGTCAGCGGCTGAGCGCGAGCGCGGCGGCGGCCGGTTGCACGCGCTGGCCCAGACGCCAAGCGATCACGCCCCCGGCGAGGGTCAGCACGCCGACGAAACCGCACACCCCCAGCCAGTCCCAGCGGGTATAGAACACGCCGCCAAGTACGCCGGCCACGCTGGAGCCCAGGTAGTAGGCGAACAGGTACAGCGCAGACGCTTCGGCGCGCATCGCGCCGGCACGGCTGCCGACCCAGCTGCTGGCCACCGAGTGGCCACCGAAGAAGCCGAAGGTCACCAGCGCGATGCCGGCCGCCATGCAGCCCAACCACGGCATCGCCAGCAGCACGATGCCCAGCGCGATCAGTGCATAGCAGATCGCCAGCACGCGGCTGCGGCCATGGCGGTTGGCCTGCTGCCCCATCCAGGCCGAGCTGAAGGTGCCGACCAGATACACGCTGAAGATCAGGCCGACGACGGTCTGGCTGAGGCCATACGGCGGCGCCAGCAAATGGAAGCCGAGATAGTTGTAGAGGGTGACGAACACGCCCATCAGCACGAAGGCAGTGGCGAACAACCACGGCAACCCGGGATCGCCGAACAGGCTGCGCCAGCGCGAAGGCAGTTCGCGCAGGCCGCCACGGCGGCTCTGGAAGTGGCGTGATGGCGGCAGCTGGATCCACAGCAGCACGGTACTGAGCAGTGCGATCAATGAGACCACGCCGATACCCCAGCGCCAGCCCCAATGGTCGGCGACGATGCCCGCGATGAGACGGCCACTCATGCCGCCGATCGCGTTGCCACCGATGTACAGGCCCATCGCCAGGCCCAGCGCGCGGCTGTCCATTTCCTCGGCGAGGTAGGTCATGCCCACCGCCGGTACGCCACTGAGCGCGATGCCGAGCAGCGTGCGCAGCACCAGCAGCGTGGTCCAGTCATCCACCATCGCGGTGGCGACAGACAACACGCTGGACGCCAGCAACGCCGCGACCATCACGCTGCGACGGCCGATGCGGTCGGAGATCAATCCCGCGATCAGCATCGAGACCGCCAGCAGACCGGTGCTCAGCGACAGGGTCAGCGCACTGTTGGCTGCGGAGACGCCGAAGTGGCGACTGAATTCCGGCAGCAGCGGCTGCACCGTGTAGAGCAGCCCGAAGGTGGAGAAGCCGGCCAGGAACAGCGCGGCCGCCGTGCGCCGGAAGGCCGGGGTGCCCTGCTGGATCTGATCGCCGGCCACCGCTGCTGCGGTGGTGGCCGGGGGGCTGCGGTCGGGGACCGCTGCGGTGTCGCCATTCATGCCGGTAAGGCCCGCGTGGACGGGCCGGAGCGAGGAGTCAGCGCTCAGGATAGGCAGCGCCGGCAGGTCGATCCATCACCTGATAGGTCTGAATCGAGACGCTGGAGATATCGATTCAGTTCGCGACGGGCATTACAGCGTCTGCCAGGTCAGGCCTTCACCGCGCCGGTAGTAGACGTGCGAGGCCTTGCCGTACAGCGCGCTGGCCTGCACCAGCCCGAAGAAACGTCCGTCGGCACTGTTGCCGCGGTGGTCGCCGAGCATCAGCACCTGCCCGGCGGGCACGGTCAGGCCGGTGATGTCCGGGCCACCGCCCTGGCCCAGATCCAGCTGCGCCAGATGCTGACCGAAGTCTTCGATTTCACCCACTCCGGCCTGGGCCAGCGGATGGCCGTTGATGCTCAGGTGGCCATCGTGCAGCTCGACCCGATCCCCGCCGACCGCCGCGATGCGCTTGATCAGCCGGGTGCCGTCCTGCGGTGAATCGAACACGGCCACGTCACCGCGCTGCGGCTGACCGGTGTGCAGCAGCTCCATCGAGGTGAACGGCAGGCGCACCCCGTAGGCGCGCATGTCCACCACCACCCGGTCGCCCGGCATCAGCGTGTGCTGCATCGAGCCGCTGGGCACCTGGTAGTGGTTGGCCAAGGTGTCGCGCGCCGCGGCGAGCAGGCCGAGCATCACCAGCAGCGGCAGGGCTTCCTTCTTCAGCCAGCGCAGCAGGCGGTGGTCGGTGGGGGCAGAGGCGACGGCGGGGGTGTCCATACGGGCGCTCCAGGGAGTATGTGGCTGTGACCGGACGGACGGCGGGCAAGTTCCCTGCCCCGCGCTGAAAAAGCTACGCACTGTTTACGCCGGGCCGGCCCGGCCGGCATCGCGGTTTTACGGGGCGCAGCCGCATCGTGGCGACACCGCGCCGAAGAGCGCTTCGAAGAGACGTTCCATGACCATCCTGCTGATCCGGCACACACCGTCGAACGCCGTGCCGGACGCGTCGCCGCTGCCTGCGCGGGTCGCCGGGCACCGCCTGGCCTGCCGCGACTGCGACTCCCTGCCGGCGCTGGTGCGCTGCCTGCAGCGCGCCCAGCGCAGCCGCCCGGCGCTGGTCCTGATCGCCACCGCAGCGGTCGATGCACCGCAATGGGCGCGCTACGGCCAGGCACTGCGCACCGCGCTGGACGACCTGCCGGCGCCGTACATCGAAATGGCCAGCAACGACGACGACGCGCTGGACGAGCACCTGCATCCGCAGCATGCCCCGGCCGCGCGGGTCGTCTGCAGCAGCGGCCGCCAGGATGCCTGTCGCCTGTCGTTGGCGATCGCCGCCCATCGCCTGCAGGCCGTGGAGGGCTGAGCCATGTCGATCTTCATCATCCGTGGGCCGGAAGCGACCGGGCAGCTGATCCGTACCGCGCAGCCGTTGCCGGCACTGGTCCTGAAATCCCTGGTGCACCGCGCGATCGATGCGGGCACCACGGTGGCGATCCGCGCCTGTGGCTCGGAGCAGGAACTGCTGGATGCGCTGCGCGTGGCCGACCACAGCCGCGGCGAAGTCACCCTGCTTGATCCCGGTGCATGCGTGGACAGCGCGCGCCTGCAGCGGCTGCTGCCGCATCTGCACAACGCCTACGTGGAAGTGCACGACGACGATGCGCGCGCCCCGGAGGCGTGCCTGCCGGCGGATGTGGGCCAGCGCATCGGCGTGGCGCGCGGGTACTGCGCGCAAAGTTACATGCACGCGCTGGAGATCGCGCTGGATCACCTGGGGTGCAGTGAGATCGCCGAGGGCGTGCACGTGGGGACGTGATGCGCGGGGTCGGTGGGGCGGGCGCTGGGGTCCTATGCCCTTGGAGGCGAAATAAAGGGGGAGGGGGCGGCCGCAGGCCGACGCCGGAGGACATTCGCCGGAAAGGGCATAGGGGCCCAGCGCCCGCCCCAGCGGAGCAGCAACCCAAAAAAACGGCAGGGTTTCCCCTGCCGTTTTCGTTTCAGCGTGTACCGGTGGCAGGCGTACCGACCAACGGTCCGTACCTACCGGGATGCCGCGATTACTTCAGCCCACGATTGACCAGCAGCGGTTCCACCGACGGATCCTTGCCGCGGAACTCGCGGTACAGATCGGCCAGCTCCACGCTGTTGCCGCGCGAGAGGATCTTGTCGCGGAACACCTGACCGTTCTCCGGGGTCAGGCCGCCGTTCTCCTTGAACCACTCGAAGGCGTCATGGTCGAGCACTTCGGCCCAGAAGTAGGCGTAGTAACCGGACGAATACCCGCCACCCCAGATGTGATCGAAGTAGCTGGTGCGGTAGCGCGGCGGCACCTGCGGCAGGTCGACCTTGAACTTCTTCAGCGCGGCCGCTTCAAACGGCGCGACGTCCTGCAGCTTGGCGTCGGCCGGCTGGGTGTGCCAGGCCAGGTCGAGCAGGGCGGCCGAGAGATACTCGGTGGTCGCATAGCCCTGGTTGAAGGTGCGGGCCTTGAGGATCTTGTCGACCAGCGCCTGCGGCATCGGCTCGCCGGTCTTGTAGTTCTTGGCGTAGTTGGCGAAGACCTTCGGGTCCAGCGCCCAATGCTCGTTGAACTGCGAGGGGAACTCGACGAAATCGCGCGAGGTGCTGGTGCCGGCGATGGACGGGTACTTCACCTTCGAGAACATGCCGTGCAGCGCATGGCCGAACTCATGGAACATCGTGGTCACGTCATCGAAGCTCAGCAGCGCGGGCTGGCCGGCGGCGGGCTTGGTGAAGTTGCACACGTTGTAGACCACCGGCTTGGCACCGGTCAGGCCGTCCTGTTCGACGAACACGTCCATCCAGGCGCCGCCGGACTTGCTGTCACGCTTGAAGTAGTCGGTGTAGAACAGGGCCAGCGAGGTGCCGTCCTTGTCGAACACTTCGTAGACCTTCATGTCCGGGTGGTAGGTCGGGATGTCGGTACGCGGCTTGAAGGTGATGCCATACAACTGCGTGGCGGCGTAGAAGACGCCGTTCTGCAGTACGTTGTCCATCTCGAAATACGGCTTGATCTGCGATTCGTCCAGGTCGTACTGCGCCTTGCGCACCTGTTCGGCGTAGAAGTCCCAATCGGAGGCGGCCAGCTTGAAGCCGCCCTTCTGCGCGTCGATCACCTTCTGCATTTCGCTGATTTCGCCACGCGCCTTGGCAGTCGCGGCCGGCACGGTGTCGGTCAGCAGCTTGAGCGCGGCGGCCGGGGTCTTGGCCATCTGGTCAGCCAGGCTGTAGGCGGCGTAGTTCTCGAAGCCGAGCAGCTTGGCCTTCTGCGCGCGCAACTGGGCCAGGCGCTGGATGGTCTCGCGGGTGTCGTTGGCGTCGCCCTTTTCGGCACGGGTTTCCGACGCCTTCAGCACCGCAGCACGCTGCTCGCGGTCGCTCAGCGAGCCAAGCACCGGCTGCTGAGTGGTGTTCTGCAGCGGCAGCAGATACTTGCCTTCAAGATTGCGGGCCTTGGCGTCGGCGGCGGCGGTGTTGATCGCATCCTCATCCAGGCCGGCCAGCTTGGCCTTGTCATCGACGACAACGGCACCGGCGGCGGTCGCAGCCACCAGACGGGTGTGGAACTGCGTGGCCAGCGTGGTTTCTTCCACGTTGAGCTTGCGCAGCGAGGCCTTGTCGGCATCGTTCAACTGCGCACCGGCTCGCACGAACTCCTGGTAGTCACGTTCGACCAGGCGCTTCTGCACCGGGTCCAGGCCCAGCGCGTCGCGCTGGTCGTAGATGGTCTTGATGCGGGCGAACAGCTTCGGGTCGAGGTTGATCTCGTCCTGGTGCTCGGCCAGCTTCGGGGCGACTTCTTCCTGGACCTTCTGGCGTGCATCGTTGGTGTCGGCCTGGACCAGACCGAAGAAGATGCGCGACACGCGGGTCAGGGTCTCGCCGCTGCGCTCCAGCGCTTCGATGGTGTTGTCGAAGGTGGCCGGCTCGGGGTTGTCGGCGATCTTGCGGACCTCGGCCAGGTGTTGCTTCATGCCTTCGTTGAAGGCCGGCAGGTAGTCACTGTCCTTGATCTTGTCGAACGGCGGCGCCTGGAACGGCAGCGTGCTGGCGCTCAACAGCGGGTTGGCGGACGCATCGGCCGGCTGCTGGGTCGGGGCGGGCTGGGTATCGGTCACGGGGGTGGACTCCTTGCCGGAACAGGCCGCCAGCGCCAGGCTGATGGCAGCGGCCAAAACTACGGTACGCGACATGAAACGGGCTCCTTGGATGAGGGCGCGGGACGGAAAATCCCGCAGCCGATCACCCTACTCCCAAAGCCCGCAGGCGGCATGTGCCGGTCGTGGCGCGTGACTGTGCGGGCCGTGGGGGCTGCCCCGTCCGGCCCGCCCGGCGGCGCTCAGACGGTGCCGCGGGTCTTGCCCTGCCAGGGGCGGTAGTACTCACGGATCGCGGCCATGTCGGCCACGTCGTTGCCGGTGGGATGGAACAACGGGCCGATGCCGATGGTCTTTTCCGGGTAGTGGAAGTACGCGGCCAGCACCGGCACATCGGCCATGCGCGCGATCTTGAGGAAGCCGGCCTTCCAGTGCTGCACCGCCTTGCGCGTGCCTTCCGGGGTGATCGCGTACCACAGGCGGTCCGAGCCACGGATCAGGCTGACCGCCTGCTCCACGGTGCCCTGCGGCGAGCTGCGGTCCAGCGGGATGACGCCGAGCTTGCGCAGCAGCGGGCCCAGCGGCCACCAGAACAACGAGGCCTTGCCCAGCACCTTGACCTGCATGCCCAGGGCGATCTTGGCCGCCATGCCCCAGAAGCCGTCCCAGTTGGACGAATGCGGGGCGATGATGAACACCACTTTGGGCACATCGGGCAGGGTGCCGGTCACTTTCCAGCCGCCCAGGCGCAGCGTGCAGCGGGCCAGCCAGCGGAGGAAGCGGTTCGGTTTGACCTGCGGCATGTTCGGCGGAACCACCGGCAACAACGGACTTCGGTTGTTCAAGCAATCACTCCCAATTGCGTGTGGTGCGCCCGCGCTTGATCTGCGCGCGCCCCTTTTTGGCGTCCAGACGACGCAGTTTCGACCCGTAGGTCGGCTTGGTGGCCACGCGTGCCTTGGGCACGCTCAGCCCCGCCTGGATGAAGGCGGCCAGTCGATCGCGCGCGTCCTCGCGGTTACGGTCCTGGGTACGGAAACGCTGTGCATCGATGACCAGCACGCCTTCGCCGGTCATGCGCCGGTCGCGGCGGGCCAGCAGGCGCGCGCGCAACGGCTCGGGCAACGACGGCGAACCGGCCACATCGAAGCGCAGTTCGACGGCGGTGGAGACCTTGTTGACGTTCTGGCCACCGGCGCCGCTGGCGCGCACGAACCGCTCGACGAGTTCCGTATCCGGAATCGTCAGGTGCGCGCTGATGGTGACTGGCCCGTTGCCCATGGGCCGCATTGTAAGGGGAGGACCGCCGGCTGGGTGACTGCAACGTGCGTGGATGTCGCCGATAACGTCCGCAAATACGGTCTGATGACGCCATCGCGGGTATTCTCCGGACTCCACGCAACGCAGGATGCTTCGCAATGTCCCTGATCCGACCGATGGCCCGCCGCGGCCTGACCCGCCTCACTCTGGCCCTGGCGCTGGGCCTGGCCGCGATCGCGCCGGCCATGGCTGCACCGCCGTCGGATGCCGACATCAACCGGCTGCTGGCCGCGTCGCGGGCGCAGAGCATGCTCGATACGATGCTGCCGCAGATCGAGGCGATGCAGCGCCAGCAGTTCCAGCAGGTAGCGCAGCAGCGTCAGCTGGATGCGACGCAGCAAGCGCAGCTGCAGCGGATCGAGCAGCGGACCAGCCAGACGGTGCGCCAGGCGCTGTCCTGGAAGGAGCTGCGGCCGATGTATGTGGATCTGTACAAGCAGACCTTCAGCAAGGAAGACGTGCTGGCGATGGCGGAGTTCTACGAGAGCTCGGCGGGCCAGAGTCTGTTGGACAAGACGCCGGCGCTGATGCAGAACGTGATGGTGGCGATCCAGGCCAAGATGCAGCCGCTGTTCGTGGATCTGCAGAAGGACCTGGAAGCGATCGTCAATGAGCCGACGCCGGCGGCCGTGCCGGCGAAGAAGTAATCGGTAGAGCCGACCGCTGGTCGGCTATCGCACGTCCCAGCCGAACAGGTCCATCGCTTTGCGGAATTCGCCGTCCACCGGTGCGCTGATGTCCATCGGCGTGCCATCCGGATGCGGGAAGCGCAGGCGCTCGGCGTGCAGGAGCATGCGGTGGATGCCCTGCATGCGGAAGCTGCGGTTGTGGCGGCCGTCGCCGTGGCTGGTGTCGCCGATCAGGTGATGCGAGAGGTGCTTGAGGTGGCGGCGGATCTGGCGGAAGCGGCCGGTCTGCGGCTGGCAGCGCAGCAGGGCGTAGCGTGAGGTGTCGAACTCGCCCATCGGGATGGCGATCTCGCCCACGGCGACGCGCTGGAAGTGGGTGATCGCCTGTTTCTTGACCGGCTTGCCGGGGCCGCCATCGAGGTCGTGGTCGACGGTGAAGGCCTCGTCGGCCGGCCAGCCGCGGCAGATGGCAAGGTAGTCCTTGGTGACGTCGCCGCCCATCAGCGATTTGCCGAGCACGCTGGCGCTTTCGCGATCAAAGGCGAGCAGCAGGCAGCCGCTGGTGGCGCGATCCAGACGGTGGACAAGAAAGATCGGCTTGCCCAGTTGTTCGCGCAGGCGGTCGGCGAGGAAGTCGTCTTCGCCGCGGGCAAGCTTGCTGTCGTGGACCATCAACCCGGCGGGCTTGTTGACCACGGCAAGCTGGTCGTCCAGGTGCAGCAGTTGCAGGGGCGGAAGCGCCGCTGGCGCCTCGGCGATGGCCTCGGCCTGCAGCTCGATCGCGCTCATCGGCGCCACCAGGCACTGGCCAGCGAGAACACGCCCGCCGCGCCGGTCACCCAGCTCCACACCGGGGCATCGCCGAAGTACCAGCCACCCGGCTGCAGGCCGTACAGCACCGCAGCGACGATCATCAGGCCGACGCCGGCGATCGCGGCTACCGCGCGCTTCTGCAGTTTCTGCACGCTGATATTCAGCGCCGCCAGATCGCGCGAGCGCATCGACAGTTCGTGATCACCTTCCACCTGCTGGCGCAGCCAGGCATGCACCAGACGCGGCATGTCCGGCGTATGCGTCATGATTTCAGGCAGGCGCTTGCGCACTTCCTTGAGCACGCGGCGCGGGCTGTAACGCTCGCGCAGGATGCGCTCCAGCACCGGCCGGGCGACCGCCCAGATATCCAGTTCCGGATCGAGCTGACGGCCGACCCCTTCGATGTTGAGCAGGGTCTTCTGCAGCAGGATCAGCTGCGGCTGCAACGTGAGCTCATAACGCTGGGCCACGCGGAACAGCTTGATCAGCACCTCGGCCAGCGAGATCTGCGACAGCGGGCGGGTGAAATAGGGCTCGCACACCGAACGCGCGGCCGCTTCGAGTTCATCGATGCGCACGTTGTTGGGCATCCAGCCGGCTTCGACATGCAGCGCGGCCATGCGCCGGTAGTCCTTGTTGAAGATGGCCATGAAGTTCTCGGCCAGGTAGTACTGATCTTCTTCGGACAACTGGCCCATGATGCCGAAATCCAGCGCGATGAAGCGCGGGTTGTCGCGGCGCGCCGGATCGGTGTCGACCCAGATGTTGCCGGCGTGCGCATCGGCGTGGAAGAAGTTGTCGCGGAACACCTGGGTGTAGAACACCCGCACGCCCTTGGCGGCCAGCGCCTTGCGGTCGATGCCGGCCTTGTCCAGCGCGACGATGTCATCCGACGGAATGCCCCACACGCGCTCCAGGGTCAGCGCGCGCTCGGCGGTATGGCTCCAGATCACTTCCGGTACGTACAGATCGTCCGAGTCGATCCAGTTGCGACGCAGCACGCTGGCATTGGCGCCTTCGCGCTGCAGATCCAGTTCGGCGGCCAGGGTGTTCTCGACTTCGGCGACCACTTCGCGCGGGCGGATCTTGTCTGCGCGCGGGTGCGCGCGTTCAATCAGCGCGGCGGCCGATTTGAGCAGCGCGATGTCCGCGTCGATCTGCTTTTCAATGTCCGGGCGCAGCACCTTGACCACCACCTGGCGGCCATCGGCGAGCGTGGCCGCGTGCACCTGCGCGATCGAGGCCGAGGCCAGCGGCTGCAGATCGAAGCTGGCGAAGGCCTCGCTGACCGGGCGGCCGAGCGCACGCTCGACGATGGCCTGCGCGGCGGCGCCGTCGAACGGCTTGACCCGGTCCTGCAGCAGGGTGAGTTCGTTGGCGACGTCGGCCGGGATCAGGTCACGGCGGGTGGAGAGGATCTGACCGAACTTGACGAAGATCGGGCCAAGGTCCTGCAGCGCCAGGCGCAGGCGCGCGCCGCGCGACTGTGCGGCGATGTCGGCCGAGGCACGGGGCACGAACGGCTTGGCCAGGCGCAGCCAGCGTTCGGCCGGGGTGCCCTGGAGCAGATCGTCGAGGCGGTAGCGCAGGATGATGCGGCCGATGCGGCTGGCCCGGAAGATCGCCTTCATGCGCCCACCTGCCGCAGGCGCTGGACGCGCACGGCCATGCGTTCAACGTCGTCGCGCATCACGTCCACATCGTCGTGGAAGGCATCCAGTTCTGCTCGGGGTACCACGTCGCGCGACTCCTCGGTGACAAATTCAGCGGCGCTGTGCGCCAGGTCGGACGCGCCGCGGCGGGCGTGCTGCAGTGCCGAGCGCAGGGTGTTGGCGATCTGCACGCCCATCACCTCGCCGAACACGCGCACGAACGGCTGCTGCCAGTCCGGATCGAAACGGGTCGCCAGCTGCTGCAGGCGGCGGGCCAGCTCGGCATCGCCGGAGACCTTGACCCGCCCGGCCGGCGCATCACCACCACGGCGTGCATTGGCCAGGAAGGGCAGCTGGGCCAGCACCCCGCCCAGCGTGCTGCGCACGGCCAGGTCCGGCTCCTGCTGCGGATCGACCGGGCCGACCGTGAGGCGCTCGCCGTCCACCCCGATCCGCATCGCCAACGCAGGCGATTCCAGGGTCAGGGCGATGTGGCGGCCATCCAGCGCGGCCAGCGCGCTGCGGGTGTCCGGGTCCAGCGCCAGCGCGCGGTTGAGCGTGAGCTGCAGCGCATTGCCAGCCAGCGGCTTGAGGGAGGAGAGCAGGGAACGGGCCATCACCGCATTCTACCGTGTGCCCTTGAACGGCGGGCGTGCGCAAGCATCACGCGCCGCCACGCGGGCGGCGTCCGTCCCATCGACACCGCACACGCATTTTCCCGGACGCCGACTCGGTTCATGCTATGGCTTCCCAACACAGCGACAGGAGCGGCAACAGGCATGGGCAAGACCCGGGTAGGCATCATCTGTGGCGGCCGTTCGTCCGAGCACGAGGTCTCGCTGCAATCGGCGAAGAACATCCTCGATGCGCTGGACAAGGACCGCTTCGAGGTCACCCTGATCGGCATCGACAAGCAGGGCCAGTGGCACGTGAGCGACCCGCGCGACTTCCTGCTCAATGCCGGCGACCCGGCACGGATCGCGCTGCACCGCTCGGGCAATGCGGTGGCGGTGCGGCCGGGCCTGGAACGCCAGCAGCTGGTTCCGACCGATCCGGCCACCGCGCTGGAGCAGATCGACGTGGTGTTCCCGATCGTGCATGGCACGCTGGGCGAGGATGGCTCGCTGCAGGGCCTGCTGCGCATGGCCAACCTGCCCTTCGTGGGCTCGGGCGTGCTGGGCTCGGCAGTGGCGATGGACAAGGACGTGGCCAAGCGCCTGCTCCGCGATGCCGGGCTCGCAGTGGCCCCGTTCGCCTGCTTCAACCGGGTCACTGCGGCGCGGGCCGATTACACCGCGCTGGTCGCCGCACTGGGCACGCCGCTGTTCGTGAAGCCGGCCAACCAGGGCTCCTCGGTGGGCGTGAGCAAGGTGCGCAACGCGGCGGAATTCCACTCCGCCCTTGCGCTGGCGCTGTCGTTCGATCACAAGGCGCTGGTGGAATCGGCGATCGATGGCCGCGAGATCGAGTGCGCGGTGCTCGGCAACGAGCATCCCCAAGCCAGCGTCTGTGGCGAGGTGGTCGTCCACGATGATTTCTATTCCTACGACACCAAGTACATCAGCGAGACCGGTGCGGACATCGTGGTGCCGGCGGCCATTACCGATGCGCAGCAGTCCCGTATCCGGGAGATCGCCGTGCAGGCCTACCAGGCATTGGAGTGTGCCGGCCTGGCACGGGTGGATGTGTTCCTGACCGCGGCTGGCGAGGTCGTGATCAATGAGATCAACACGCTGCCCGGCTTCACCCGCATCAGCATGTACCCGAAGCTGTGGGCGGCCAGTGGGCTGGATTACACCGCGCTGATCACGCGGCTGCTGGAACTGGCGATGGACCGGCACGCGCACGAGCGCGATCTGCGCAGTGCCATCGCAACGACGGCCTGAACATCGTTGCCGATGTCAGGCCGTCATTATTTCCGCAGCGCGTCCCACGCCGGAGAGAGGTGGCGCGGGACGCGCCGGACACTAGGCCCGCTTGCGGAACATCGAAACCACAGCCAGGATCAGGAAAACGACGAACAGGATCCAAGCGACGTTGCTGGCGGCGCCGGCAATGCCCGAGAAACCAAGCACCGCCGCGATGATGGCGATGACAAAAAAGATGACGGCGTAATGCAGCATGTCGACCCTCGCGTTGATGCGTGCCGGAGTTGGCGTGGGGCCATGTTCACCAACCTGCGGTGTTCAGGGAGTGATGGAATCCTGTGCGTTCGATGAAGATGCCAGCCGGGCGAGCCCTTCTTCGATGCTGACCACGGGTACATAACCGAAGTCACGGCGGGCCGGTTCCATGCTGTACCAGTGCGGTGTGCACAGCTGCTCGGCCAGGAAGCGGGTCATCGGCGGCTCGCCGCGCAGGCGCAGCAGCGGCCACAGCCGCTCGCAGACCGCGCCGATCCGGTAGGCCGCCTTGAAGCTGATCGACTTCGTCACCGGTGGGGCATCCACCGCGGCCAGCAGCTTGTTGAGCAGTTCGCGCATCGGCAGCGGCTCGCCGTTGGAAATGAAGTACGCCTTGCCGGCGCAGGCCGCGCCCGGGGCCAGGTGTTCCAGGGCCAGGAAGTGGGCCAGCGCGGCGTTGTCGATGTAGGTGGTGTCCACCTTGTTCTGCCCATCGCCGACGAAGCGCAGGCGGCCGGCGCGGGCGCGCTCGGCCAGGCGCGGCACCAGCTGCTGGTCGCCCGGGCCCCAGATCAAGCGGGGGCGCAGCGCCACCGTGGCCAGCTGCGCATCGTTGGCCGCCAGCACGCGCTGCTCGGCGATGGCCTTGGTGGCCGCGTACGGCGCCTGGAAGTTCTCGCCATACGGCACCTCGTCCGCACCCAGGCCTTCGACGGGATGGGTGGCGCGATGGGTCACGCTGGGCGTGGAGGTGTAGACCAGCCTGCCCACGCCGTGTGCGCGGCAGGCGGCGATCACGTTGTCGGTGCCGACCACGTTGGCCTGATGATAGCTGTCATAGCTGCCCCAGGCGCCGGCCTTGGCCCCGTTGTGGAAGACCGCATCGACCCCGGCCACCGCGTGCAGCACCGCCTGCGCATCGGCCAGGTCGCCGCGGATCTGGCCCACGCCCATCGACTGCAGCGCGGGGTAGTGGCCGCGGTTGAACGCCAGCACCTGATGACCGCGCGCGATCAGCCCCTTGCACAGGGCCTGGCCGAGGAAGCCACCGCCGCCGGTAACGAGGATCTTCATGCGTGCTGCTCCAGTTGCGCGGTGGCCCAGACCGTGAGCTTCTCGCGGCCGATCTTGGCGTTGTGGCGGATGTCGACCGGGAAGCCCGGGTGCGGCAGGAACTGTTCGATGCGCGCGGTGTGCGCATGTGCGGCCGCTTCACGGCGCAGGCGCTCGACCAGGGCGGGCGACTCCACGGTGCCGGGCTGCAGTTCGTAACACAGCACCGGCCGCTGCCGGCCCGGCGCACCCACGCCGACCAGCGCGGTGCGGGCAATGCCGTCCAGCGCGTTGAACACCGGCTCCACCTGCTCGGTATACAGCGGCCCCTGCGCGGTTTCCACGCGCTGGGTCTTGCGCCCACAGAACCACAGCCGGCCCTGCGCATCGAAGTAGCCGACATCGCCCATCCGGTGCACGACCCGGGTGCTGCCATCGGCCAGAGTTTCGGTGATCTTCGCCGCCGCGGTGGCCTGCGGGCGGTTGAAGTAGCTGTCGGTGGCGGTCGGGCCGGCCACGGTGATCTCGCCCACCTCGCCGGTGACCAGCACGCGGGCCTGCGACCAACCTGGCAACGGCGCGTCATCGATGGCGATGATGCGCACCTCGTTCGGCGCGACCACGCGGCCGACGCAGGTCCCGGCGCCGGCCTCGGTGGCTTGGCGGGTGTTCTCCAGCTCGCGGCCTTCGATCACCGCCACCGGCAGGCACTCGGTCGCGCCGTAGGGGGTCCAGAACTGGGCGTCGTCAGGCAGCAGGCGGCGGATCCGCGCGACCACATCCGGCGGCACCGGTGCCCCGGCCGAGGTCACCCGGCGCACGCCGGGCAGCGGCTGGCCGTGATCGGCCAACACCCGCATCAGCGCCGGCGAGCCGAACAGCTGGGTGACGCCGAAGCGGGTGATGGCGTCGTGCAGCTTGCGCGGATCGGCCTGGGCCGGGCGGGTCGGGTCCATGTCCGGGATCACCGAGGTCAGCCCCAGTGCCGGATCGAACAGCGCGAACGGCGGGAAGGTCGGCAGGTCCACCCCGCCCGGTTCCATCCCGAAGGCAGCGCGCAGCAGTTCGACCTGGCCGACGAAATGTCGGTGACGGTAGACCACGCCCTTGGGCACGCCGGTGGAGCCGCTGGTGAACAGGATCGCCGCGACATCCTCGCCATCGGTCGGGGCCAGCGCCGGCGCCGCCGTGGCGCCCTGGGCTTCCAGCCGGGCCAGGGTGGTGCCACCCCAGCCCCAGCGGCGGCCGACGGTCACCAGCAGGCGCGCAGAGCGGCACCAGCGCAGCACCAGGCGCGCCACGTGCGCCAGGCCGATGCCGATGAAGGCCTCCGGCTGGGCTTCATCCAGGCATTGCTTGAGCGCGCGCTTGTCGATGCCCGGGTCGACCAGCACCGGGACCGCGCCGATCTTGAACAGCGCGAACATCAGCAGGAAGAACTCCGGCGAGGGCCGCACCATCACCACCGCGCGCACGCCGCGGCCGATGCCGTGCGCGGCCAGGCCGGCCGCCATCGCGTCGCTGCGGGCGTTGAGGGTGCGGTAATCCAGGGTGACGTCATAACGCGCCATGCCGCCGGGCCCGGGCTTGCCGGGGCAGCGGATGGCGATCTGGTCGGGGCGTTCACGGGCCAGCTCGGGCAGGCGCGCGGCGATATTGATGGCGCTGTTCATCCGTTCATTGTCGCCGCTGCAGAAAAATCTTGCGCGCCGGCCGGTGGCGTGGAAAATTCGCGCCCTTCCCTCCTGCTTCGCTGCCGCCCAAGGCCGGTGCCCCATGCCCCATCCCTGCCTCACCTGCGGCGCCTGCTGCACCCAATACCGTGTGGCCTTCCATTGGATGGAATCGGACGAGGTCACCCCCGGTGGCGTCCCGCACGAGCTCACCCAGGTGCTGGACCCGCACCGGCTGTGCATGCGCGGGACCCTCTCCAAGCCGGTGTACTGCGTGGCGCTGGATGCGGAGATCGGCGTGTATTCGCGCTGCAGCATCCACCCCAACCGCCCCAGCGTGTGCCGAGAGGTGGATGCCTCGTGGGAGTATGGCAAGGCCAGCCCGCAGTGCGACAAGGCGCGCGTGGCGCACGGCATGCCGGCGTTGACCCTGGCCGACTGGCGCTGGCGGGACGAGGCGGGCAATGACGATGATCACCCCGATGACAACGGCAATTCGCCGGCACCGCCGCAGGCACCGATCGCGGCGTAACTGGCGGGCGCCCGGGGTTATGGCGCGAGGGCAGAAGCAGCCGACCAACGGTCGGCTCTACCGGTGACGGGATCGGATGCGACCCAGCGTCGATACCACACGATCAGATCGGGTTCGCGTCCAGAAACGCGCGGATTTTCGGCACCAGCACCTCGTGCTTGTCTTCCAGCACGTAGTGCCCGGCATCTTCGAAGGCATGCACCTGCGCCTGCGGCAGTGCGGCCTGGAAGCCCTTGAGGAAGTGGTGGTCGAACACGAAATCGCGCAGGCCCCAGCCGATGAAGGCGGGACGGTCGGCGTAGCTGGGCAGGGTCTGGCCGGACCGCTCCAGCAGCGACCAGGCCTTGTCGGCCGGTGACAGCGGGATGTCCTGCATGAAGCGGATGGTGCTGATGCGGTTGGCGTAGCTGTTGTAGGGCGACACATAGGCGCGGCGCACCTCGGCCGGCATCTTCCGCTCCACGCCCAGCCACGAGGCACCGGACGAGAAGGCGTTGAAGGTGCGGATGATCCACTCACCCATCTTCCAGTGGCGGCCCAGCGCGATCTGCCACGGCATCTTCTTCGCGGCCGGCATCGGGAAGGCGGCGGTGTTGAGCACCACCAGCCGCTTGACCTGCGCGTGGTGCGACAGCGCCCAGCCGAAGCCGATCATGCCGCCCCAGTCGTGCACGGCCAGGGTCACCGGGCCGGTGATGCCCAGGTGCGCGAGCAGCGCGTCCAGGTCATCCACGCGCGACTGCAGGGTGTACTCGTAGTGCGCATCATCGGGCTTGTCCGACAGGCCCATGCCGATATGGTCCGGCACGATGCAGCGGTATCTGTCCGACAAGCCGGCCACCAGAGTGCGCCAGTAATAGCTCCACGACGGATTGCCGTGGACCATCACCACCACCTCGCCATCGCGCGGGCCTTCGTCGAGATAGTTCATCGACAGGCCGGGGCGCACCTCGAAGCGGTGCGGATGGGCGGGGTAACCGGGCAGCTGGGGCATGCAAACGCACCTGTGAAAAGGGCCGGCAGAACCGGCCCTTGATGTTCAATTCCAACGCCGCAGCAGCCTGCGGCGACTGGTTTACCAGACCACTTCGGCCATCGAGCAGTTCAGGCCCGAGCCGATGCCGAGCAGCGCGATGCGATCGCCCTTCTTCAGCTTGCCCAGCTGCTTGAGCTTGCTCAGCACGATCGGCACCGAGGCCGGACCGATGTTGCCGTGCTCACCGAAGATCGTCATCACCTTCTTCGGGTCGATCCCGAAGTTCTTGATGAAGGCGGCGGTGTGAGGCTGGCTGACCTGGTGGATCACGAACTGGTCCAGTTCCTCCACGGCCCAGCCCAGTGCTTCACGGGCGGCGACGAAGGTCTTCTGCGCCAGCTTGATGCCTTCGATCAGCAGCATGCGGGTATCGGTGACCATGCGGTCCAGGTTGCCGCGGCACAGCTGGTTCCACTCGGTGGCCGAGCGGGTCACGCCACCACGATAACGCGGGGCATCGGGCACCAGCTCGGTGCGCGCCATGACCATCGCCGCGGCACCGCAGCCCAGGGTCAGGGCGGCCATCTCGTTGCGGAAGTCATCGGCGGTCACGCCCGGCAGGGCCATGCGCTCGAGGGTCTTCTCGTACACCAGGTTGGCGGTTTCACCGTCGACGATCAGCGCGTAGTCGATCTCGCCGCGTTCCAGCATGCGGGCGGCGATGTCCATGCCGTTGATGAAAGCCAGGCAGGCATTGGCGACGTCGAAGGTCATGCATTCGTCGCCGACCCCCAGGTTGCCCGAGACGATGCTGGCCGTGGACGGCTCCAGATAGTCGCGGCTGACCGAGGTGTTGACCAGCAGGCCGATCTTGTCGGCGCCGATCCCGGCGTCTTCCAGTGCTTTGCGGGCGGCCAGCGTGGCGGCGTCGGAGGCCAGCATGTCGGCATCCCACAGGCGGCGGGCATGGATGCCCGCGATATCGCCGAGCACATCGGTACGGATGCCAAGGCGATCCAGCGTCGGCTTCAGCCGTTCGTTGATTTCCTTGGACGTCAGCGTGTGCGGCGCGTCGATGTGCGCCAAGCCGGCGATCGAGACATTCTTGAAGAGCATCAGTTAGCGCCAAGGCTCAGGCAAAGGGGGCGCTATTGTAAGCCGGCACGGGTTTCACCGCACCTTTACGAATTCACGCCCGGGCGTATGGTCCGGGCGTGGGGTAAAGGGTTCAGCGTGGCGGGCACTGGAAGGCCAGGAAACGCTGGCTGCCATCGGCGGGCAGGCCCGAGGCCTGCACGGCATTGGCACCGGCACTGGGCGCCTCGTTGCGGGCCAGGGTTTCCAGCTCTTCCTGCACGCGCAGCGGGTTGCGGTTGTAGAAGCCGACCTTGCTCTTCACGGTGACCACCACCTCGCCCTTGCTCTGGCAGCCACTCGGCGCGGGACCGGCCGGCAGCACGCGGACCGTCTTGCCGGAGGACTCGATCGGGACCCAGGTGCAGGCGGAAACGCTGAGGATCAGGGCGGACAGAAGCAGAATGCGCATGGACAAGGCCTGGCTGGAATACGTAAGGGAGTGTGCGGGAAACAACTGAATCGCGGGTGATCAGGTGCCGGGGAATCCCCTGGCACCTGATGGCTGGCCGGCGTTACCGGGCCTTGGGCGCCGCGGCCGGAGCAGCCGGAGCAGCCGGCGTCTCGACCGCCTTGCCTTCGGCATCGATCACCTGCACCTGGCCGAGGTTGAGCGCACGCACCGGTGCCTCGGTCTGCTTGAGGTCACCCACCACCACCCAGGTCAGGGTCTTCGGGTCCAGCGTGGCCGCGGCCTGCTGCACCTGCGCCGGGGTCATCGCCTCGATCTCGGCCTTGCGCTTGAACACATAGTCGTCCGGGCGCTGGTACCGCACGATGCCGCTGATGGTGCCCATCACCGCGCTGGCGGTCTCGTAGGCGCCGGGCAGGCTCAGGTTCTGGATGTTGCGGATGCGGGTGACTTCCGCAGCGGTCGCCGGCTCGGTGCCGTCGGCAAATGCCGCGATTTCCTTGCGCATCTCCTTCATCGCCTCGGCGGTCTTGTCGATCTGCACCGGCGCCACGGCCATCCACGGGCGTTGGCCCAGGGTGCTGCTGGCGGTGGTGCGGGCGCCGTAGGACCAGTGCTTGTCCTCACGCAGGTTCATGTTCAGGCGCGAGGTGAAGTCACCGCCCAGCACGCCGTTGGCGATATCGAAGCGGGTCGCGCCGGGGTCCATGGTCGAGGGCACCACCTGACTGGCGAACAGGTTGGCCTGCACCGCGCCCGGCTGGTCGATCAGATACACGCGGGCCTGCGCCGGCCGTGCCGCGGCGACCGGGGCCTTGACCTGCGGCGCCGGGCCCTCGGCCTTCCAGTTGCCGAGCTGGCGCTCCAGCAGGGGCACGATCTCCTTCAGCGTGGTGTCGCCGACCACGATCAACGTGCCCTGCTCCGGGCGCAGCCACGCACGGTGGAAATCGACCAGGTCTTCGCGGGTCATGGACTGGATGTCCACTTCATTGCCGCTGCCGGTGAACGGGATGGCATAGGGATGGCCGGCGCCGTACAGCAGCGTCGGCATCACGCGCATCGCGACCGCGCTGGGGTTGACCTTTTCCTGCTGGATGCCGGCGATCCAGGTCGCCTTGATGCGATCGATCTCGCTCTGGTCGAAGCGCGGCTGGCGCAGCATGTCGGCGTACAGGGCCAGCGACGGAGCCAGGTTTTCCTTCAGTGCGGACAGATACACGCTGGTGCTGTCCAGCGAGGCGGAAGCATCCAGTTTGGCGCCCAGTGCGTCGGCCGCATCGGCGAACGGCAGTGCGCCGAGCTTGCCGGCACCTTCGGTGAGCAGGCCCATGGTGAAGTTGGCGGTGCCGGACTTGCGGCCCTGGTCGGCGGTGAAGCCACCCGGGAATTCATAGCTGAACTGCACGACCGGAATGTCATGACGCTCGGCCAGAATCACCTGGGTGCCGTTCTTCAGCGTGGCACGGTGCAGTTCCGGGAACTTCAGGTCCGGGAAGGTTTTGGTCTGCGGCACGCCGGTGCTGCGGTCGACCTGCTTGGCCAGGGTCGTGAACGCGGGATCCACCGCGGGCACGGTGAACGGCTTGGGCGTTTCCGACGGCAGTTCGGCCAGCGCAACGCGCGCGCCCGGTTCCACCACGATGGTGTGGTCGCCCACGCCCAGCCACTTGGCGCCGACATCACGCACCTGCGCAGCGGTGGCCGCATCGATGGTGGCCAACGACTTGCGGAAGCAGCCCGGGTCGCCTTCGTACACGGTGCACTCGGCCAGTGCGTCAGCCTTGCCGCCGAAGCCACCGATGCGCTCGATGCCGCGGATGAAACCGGCGCGGAAGGCGGTCTTGCCACGGCTCAGCTCATCGGCGGTCGGACCGTCCTTGGCCAGGCGCTTCACTTCCTCATCGATGATCGCCTCGACCTTGGCCGGGTCCACGCCCTGCTTGACGCTGGCCATGATCACGAAGTTCGAGCCCAGCTGCGAGCTGTAGGCGCCGGCGCTGATGTTGTCCACCAGCTTGTCCTGGTGCAGCAGGCGCTGATCCAGACGCGAGGACTTCGCGCCGCCGAGGACCTGCGCGAACAACTGCAGCTGATCGATGTCGGTGGTGCCGACCTGGGCGACGTTCCAGGCACGGTAGATGCGCGCCTGCGGCACCTTGTCGGTCATCACCTCACGCGTGCTCTTCTCACGCTTGGCCACGTCCACCTTCGGCTGGGCCATGCTCGGGCCGGCCGGGATGTCGCCGAAGTACCTGGCGACCTTTTCCTTCGCCGTGGCCACGTCGATGTCGCCGGCCAGCACCAGCACCGCGTTGTTCGGGCCGTACCAGGTGCGGAACCAGGTCTTCACGTCATCCAGCGAGGCGGCGTTGAGATCGTTCATCGAGCCAATCACGCTGTGGTGATACGGGTGCCCTGCCGGGTACATCGCGCGGGTCAGCTTTTCCCAGACCTGGCCATAGGGCTGGTTCTCGCCCTGGCGCTTCTCGTTCTGGACCACACCGCGCTGTTCGTCCAGGGCCGCCTGGTCGATCGCACCGAGCAGATGGCCCATGCGGTCGGACTCCATCCACAGCGCCATGTCCAGCGCGGTGGTGGGCACGTTCTCGAAGTAGTTGGTGCGGTCGGTATTGGTGGTGCCGTTCTGGCCGGTCACGCCGACCTGCTTGAAGGGCTCGAAATACTCGCCATCGTGGTTTTCGCTGCCCTGGAACATGAGGTGTTCGAACAGGTGCGCAAAGCCGGTGCGGCCAGCGGGCTCGTCCTTGCTGCCCACGTGGTACCAGATGTTGACCGCCACGATCGGCGCCTTGCGGTCGGTGTGCACCACCACGCGCAGGCCGTTGGGCAGGGTGAACTGCTCGAACGGAATGTCGACCTTGGCCACCGTGGCCGGCTTGGCCAGGACCGGTGCGGGCGCGAGCGAGCCCAGTGCGGCGGAGAGCGCGACAGCCAGCAGCGCAGCACGCGGTCGAAGTTGGACGGTCATTCCGGTTCCTTGGTCATGAAAGTGAAGCCGGATGCTAGCGCGCCGCCCGGACAAAAGGCATCGGCCAACAGTCATTGGGGCCGTAACCAACAGCCGCGACGCGATCCCCGCGGACATCTGTCCGGACAGCGGACACCCGAATATCGACAAAAACCCTTTGAAATCAACACTTAAAACTTGGCACGCGACCTGCGTGGTACTGGGCAAGGGACGCAAGGATCAAACCGAAACTGACTGCACGCTGAACACAAACAAGAAAGTTCAAATTGTTCTTGCAAGCCCCGAATCGGTGTACTACCTTACTACCACACCACTGCTCACCAACACTAAACAGGACCTCACCATGAACACCAAGACGCTCGCCATCGCCATCGCCTTTGCCGCCGGTTCCGCATTTGCTTCGTCGGTGCAGGCCGCCCCCGCCATCGTCACCCTGGACACCGTGCAGGTCCGCCCGTCGGCCGACCAGATCGCCCAGGCCGAGGTTGAGCGCACCAGCAGCATCCCGACCCTGGCCGTCGTGGAAGTCCGCCCGACCGCTGGCCTGATCGCCGATTACCGCGCCGAACTGACCGCCAACCGCCGCGTCACCACCCTGGCCGCCATCGACGTGCGCCCGACCGCCGAACAGCGCCAGGCCCTGGCTGCCGAACAGACCACCGCCCGCGGCTACGTCGCCACCTTCACCGCTGCCGCCACCGCGGTGGCCAACGAAGTGATCATCAACCTGCCGACCCTGCAGGTGCGTCCGTCGCCGGCCGATCTGCAGGCGCTGGCCCTGGAAACCGCTGCGGCCGCCGCCTCGACCGCTGCCTCGACCCTGATCCGCCAGTAAGCCGTCGCTGCAGCCTCCTGCAGCCACGGCGTACACTTTGCCGATGACTGCCACGCCCACGTTCCACGTCGTCCTGTTCCAACCCGAAATCCCGCCGAACACCGGCAATGTGATCCGCCTCTGCGCCAACACCGGCGCGCGGCTGCACCTGATCGAGCCGCTCGGTTTCGACCTGAGCGACAAGCAGCTCAAGCGCGCCGGCCTGGACTATCACGAATACGCCCGACTGCAGGTCCATCCAGATCTGGAGACCGCCCTGCAGGTGATTGCGCCCAAGCGCCTGTTCGCGCTGAGTACCCGCGGCAGCGTGCGTTATGACACCCCGCAGTTTGAAGATGGCGATGCCTTCCTGTTCGGCCCGGAAACCCGTGGCCTGCCCCAGGATCTGCTCGACAGCCTGCCCCACGGCCGCCGCCTGCGCCTGCCGATGCGACCGGACAACCGCAGCCTCAACCTGTCCAACACCGTTGCGGTGGTGATGTACGAGGCGTGGCGCCAGAACGGGTTTGCCGGCGGGGAATGACTCAGAAAGCGTTGATGCCCGTGAGCTCGCGCCCGATCACCAGCTGGTGCACGGTCTCGGTGCCCTCGTAGGTGATGACCGATTCCAGATTGAGCGCATGCCGGATCGCCACGTGCTCGGTGGTGATCCCCGCCCCGCCGAGCAGATCGCGGCACTCGCGCGCGATATCGATCGCCATGCGGCAGTTGTTCCACTTGGCCAGGCTCACCTGCTGCGGCTGCAGCTGGCCAGCATCCTTCAGACGCCCCAGCTGCAACGCCAACAACTGCGCGGTGGTGATCCGGCGCGCCATATCGGCCAGTTTGATCTGCGCACTCTGCGTGGCGGCCACCGGCCGGCCGAACAGCACGCGCTGCTTGGTGTAATCCAGTGCTTCATCCAGACACGCCACTGCGGCACCGATCGGCCCCCAGCTGATGCCGTAGCGCGCCTGGTTCAAACAGCCCAGCGGGCCTTTGAGGCCCTGCACGTTGGGCAGGCGGTTACGGTCGGGCACGCGCACGTTGTCGAAGAACAACGCACCGGTGAGCGAGGCGCGCAGGCTCATCTTGTGCTTGATCTCCTGCGTGGTGAAGCCGGCCATGCCCTTCTCCAGCACGAAGCCCTGGATGCCATCGTCGGTATGCGCCCACACGATCGCGATGTCGGCCACCGGCCCGCTGGTGATCCACATCTTGCTGCCGTTGATCAGCCAGTCGCTGCCATCGCGGACGGCGCGGGTCTTCATCGCCGCCGGATCGGAACCACCATGCGCCTCGGTCAGGCCGAAGCAGCCGATCACCTTGCCGGTGGCCATGTCCGGCAACCAGCGCAGCCGCTGTTCTTCGCTGCCGTAGGCGTAGATGGGGTACATGCACAGCGAGCTCTGCACCGAGACGAAGCTGCGCAGGCCCGAATCGCCGCGCTCCAGTTCCTGGCAGATCAAGCCGTAGCTCACCGCGTTCAGTCCGCCGCCGCCGTACTGCTCGGGCAGGCTGGAGCCGAGCAGCCCGAGCGCGGCGATCTCCGGGATCAGCTCGTCCGGGAATCGCCCCTCGTCGAAGGCATCACCGATGATCGGCAGCACCCGCGTGTCGGTGAAGCGCGCCACCGTCGCCTGCACCGCGCGTTCCTCCTCGCTGAGCAGCGAACAGGTATCGAACAGATCGAACGGATTCAGTGACATGGCATCCCGGCAGGTGGCGGTGGAACAGAGCCCCATTGTGGTCGCTGCGCGGGTAGGGGCCAAGAGACGGGAGGCGGCGCTCATTGCTGCGTCGCACCATATCGGCATCGATCGCGCACCAACACCGCTGTCATCGTCGGCGATCTAGGCTTAAATGCGTGGTGCCGGTACTCTGGCGCACTGATCCACCGTTTCGCCGTGGTGTGACACGCGCGATTCCCAGGCAACCGCCGCCGTTCAACCCGCGGCACTACCCAAGAGTTACGCAGCCCCATGAGCGAAGCAATCAACGTCCTGCCCCCGCGTGAAGTGATGGAATTCGATGTGGTGATCGTCGGTGGCGGCCCCGCTGGCCTGGCCACGGCGATCCGGCTGCGCCAGCGCGCCATCGAGGCCGGCCGCGAGCTGTCGGTCTGCATCCTGGAGAAAGGCTCCGAACCCGGCGCGCACATCCTGTCCGGTGCGGTGATGGACCCGCGCGCGTTGACCGAACTGTTCCCGGACGGGGCCGAGCGCGGCGCACCGCTGAAGCAGAAGGTCACCCGCGACGAGTTCCTGTTCCTCAATGAGACGGGGTCGCGCAGCACGCCCAACGCGCTGCTGCCGGAGTGCTTCCACAACGAAGGCAACTACATCGTCAGCCTGGGCGAAGTGACCCGCTGGCTGGCGCAGCAGGCCGAGGCGCTGGAGGTGGCGATCTTCCCCGGCTTCCCGGCGGCGGAAGTGCTGTACAGCGACGACGGTGCGGTGATCGGCGTGGCCACCGGCGACATGGGCATCGAGAAGAACGGTCAACCCGGCCCCGCGTTCGAGCGCGGCATGGCGCTGCACGCCAAGTACACGATCTTCGCCGAAGGCTCGCGTGGCCACCTCGGCCGCCAGCTGATCGCGCGCTTCCAGCTCGATGCCGGCAAGGATCCGCAGGCCTACGGCATCGGCATCAAGGAACTGTGGCAGATCGATCCGGCCAAGCACGAGCCGGGCCTGGTGGTGCATGCCGCCGGCTGGCCGCTGGACAATGACACCTACGGTGGCGCGTTCCTGTATCACGCCGAGGGCGGCAAGGTCTCGATCGGCTATGTGGTCGGGCTGGACTACAAGAACCCGTGGCTGAGCCCGTTCGAAGAGTTCCAGCGCTTCAAGACCCACCCGGACATCCGCAAGCACCTGGAAGGGGGCAAGCGCATCGGCTACGGCGCGCGCGCGATCACCGCCGGTGGTTTGATGTCGCTGCCCAAGACGGTGTTCCCGGGTGGCGCGCTGGTCGGCTGCGAGGCTGGCTACCTCAACGTCAGCCGGATCAAGGGCAGCCATGCCGCGATCAAGACCGGCATGCTCGCCGCCGATGCCGCCTTCGATGCGCTGGTCGCCGATCGCCAGCACGATGAGCTGAGCGCCTATCCGCAGGCGTTCGAGAGCAGCTGGCTGCATGCCGAGCTGCAGCAGGCCAAGAACTTCAAGCAGTGGTTCAAGAAAGGCCAGACCGTGGCCACGCTGATGACCGGCATCGAGCAGTGGCTGCTGCCCAAGCTGGGCATCCGCAATCCGCCGTGGACGCTGCGCCACAGCACGCCGGACCACGCCTGCCTGGAGCCGGCGTCCAAGCACGCGAAGATCCATTATCCCAAGCCCGATGGCGTGCTCACCTTCGACCGCCTCAGCTCGGTGTTCCTGAGCAGCACCAACCACGCCGAAGACCAGCCAAGTCATCTCACGCTCAAGGACGCCAGCGTGCCGGTACGGATCAACCTGGCCGAGTACGCCGGGCCGGAAGCACGCTACTGCCCGGCCGGCGTGTACGAGTTCGTCGGCAGCGACGGGCACGAGCAGCTGCAGATCAACGCGCAGAACTGCGTGCACTGCAAGACCTGCGACATCAAAGACCCGACCCAGAACATCGTCTGGGTCACCCCGCAGGGTGGCGGCGGCCCGAACTACTCAGGCATGTGACTGCAACGGCCTGCGACCACGCGTCGCAGGCCTCCGGCGCGGCAGTCGGCGCCGCGCTCGCTATCCTGAGCGTCCTGTTGGACGTGACCGCTGCGCCATGGCCCCTGCTTTCCGATCGATAGTGCCGTTACTGGCCTGCCTGCTGCTGGCGGCGTGTTCGCGCGCCCCGCAGACGCCGGAGCAGGCCCATCAGCAGGATCTGCAGCGCGCGTTCGCGATCTGCGCCGGCTGCCACACGGTCAGCCCCGGCGGCGTCCACCGCTTCGGCCCGAACCTGCACGGGGTGATCGGCCGGCGCGCCGGCAGTATCACCGGCTACCCGTACTCCAACGCCATGCGCGAGGCCGGGCTGACCTGGAACGAGCAGACCCTGGATGCGTTCCTGCGCTCGCCGACCCGCGTGGTGCCGGGCACCCGCATGGTCAACACCACCGCCGACCCGGAGCGCCGCCGGCAGGTGATCGAGTACCTGCAGCAGCAGCGCTGATCTCGCCGCCGGTAGAGCACCTCAGGACGCCTGCAACTGCGGCAGGTAGGCACGCAGGCCAGCGGCGAAGTCGGCGATGGCCCCGGCCTGGGGGGCGACCCCACCCTGCTCCACCTGCTCCAGCAGGGTGCGCGCCCGGGTAGCCAGTGCATCGGCGCCCAGCGTCGCCAGGGCGCCGACCAGACGATGCAGCACATCGATCGTGGCTTGCCGCGCGTCATCGCGTACCGCGGCATCCAGGCGCGCCAGATCCGCTTCCGAGGTGCTGCACAGGCTGTCGATCAGCACGGTGGCGACATGCGCCGATCCGAACCGGCGCACCACCGCTGCACGATCCGGCAGTGCGTCGCCAGCCGCATTGTCGGGATCGGTGGTCAGCACATGCCCGCGCTGATCGCTGCTCGGCAACCAGCGCAGCAACGCCTGCCGCAGCAGTGCGAGCGGCACCGGCTTGCCCAGCAGATCGTCCATGCCCGCCTCACGGCACCGCTGCAGGTCATCCTCCAGCGCACTGGCGGTCAATGCGAGTACCGGCAACCGTGGCCTGCCGTGGTCGCGCTCCTGCTCGCGGATGCGCCGCGTCATGGCATACCCGTCCATCACCGGCATGCGGCAATCGGTGATGACCAGGTCGAAGTGGGCGCGGGCCAGCAGCGCCAGTGCCTGCTCGCCGTTCTCGGCCAACACGTGTGGCAGGCCCAGCTGCTGCATGCGCCAGCCCATCAGCGCCTGGTTGGTGGGATGGTCTTCCACGATCAGCACGCGCCGCTGCAGCAGCTCGGCCGGCATCGGCAGTGTGTTGGCCTGTTCTTCGGCGGCGCCGGGCAGGTCTTCCGCTGTGACGGCAGGCAGGGTCAACCGCACCTCCACGCGGGTACCTTCGCCCAGCGCGCTGTGCAGCGTCAGCGAGCCGTGCATCAACGCCACCAGCCGCTGGCAGATGCTCAGGCCCAGTCCGGTGCCACCGTACTGGTGGCTGGTGGTGGCCTGGGCCTGCGCGAAGGGCGCGAACAGGCGCTCGCGCTGCTCGGCGGAGATACCGATGCCGGTATCACGCACGGTCAGGCTCAGCGTCTGCGCGCCGTCTGCATCGGTGTCGATCACCGCCAGTGCAACGCTGACCTCACCATGGTGGGTGAACTTGAGCGCGTTGCTGAGCAGATTGAAGGCAATCTGGCGCAGGCGCATGCCATCGGCCAGATGCATCGCCGCCACGTCATCGTCGACCTGCATCCGCAACGCCAGATCCTTGGCCACCGCCTGCGGGGCAAGCAGCTGCTGCACATTGCCGAGCAGTGCGCGCAGTGCCACCGGATGCGGCTGCAGCGCCAACGCACCGGCTTCGATCTTGGAGTAGTCCAGCAGATCGTCCAGAATCTGCCGCAGCATCTGTGCCGAGTCTTCGATCACGCCGATGATGCGGCGCTGCTCGGTATCCAGGGTGGTGTGCGACAACACCTCCACCATGCCGAGCACGCCGGACATCGGCGTGCGGATCTCGTGGCTCATCGTGGCCAGGAACTCGGACTTGGCCGCGGTGGCGCGCTCGGCCGCCGCCTTGGCCAAGGCCAGCGCATCGGCCTGTGCACGCGCCTCGGTGACATCGACCCAGTAGCCGCTCCACAGCAGCGCACCGTCTTCAGCATCGTAGGGCAGCGCGCGCGAGCGTACCCAGCGCAGCGTGCCACGTGGCGACGTACGGAACTCCATGTCCAGCGGAGTAAAGTCACGCGCGGCGCGATCCATGGCCTGGCGAACAGCGGCGCGGTCGCGTTCGTCGATCCGGTCCATCAACGCGCTCTCGTCGGCCATCGCATCGGCCGCGCTGAGCCCGAACAGGGCTTCGGTATCGCCAGCGATGTACGGTATCGACAGGCGCCCATCGCGCTCGCGCCGCCCTTGGTAAACGATCGCCGGCAGGTTGTCGGTGACCTCGGCCAGGCGCTGCTCGGCACGTCGGCGCATCGCCACTTCACTGCGCAGCCGCCAGTGGCCCCAGCCATGCACCAGCAGGGCCGTCAGCAGCACCAGCGCCAATGGGACCGCCCAGCGGGCGATCGCGCGCCAATCCAGATCACTGCGGTACTCGGCCGACAGCCAGTCGCTGCGGATCGCTTCGTGCTCACGCGCGCTCATGTTGACCAGCATGCGGTCGAAGGTCGTGGCCAGCGGTGCGTACTGGCGTTTGACCGCCAGCGACAACCGATCACTGAAGCCGGCGGGCGCCGCCACGTGCAGTTGCGCGGGGTAGCGTTCGCGGACGATCCGGTCGACGATCGCCAGATTCCCGATGTAGGCATCGGCATCCCCATGGGCCAGCCGTGCCAGGGCGAGCTCGGCACTGCGCGCCGGTACGATGCGCGCGTTCGGTGCCTGCTGCAGGATGTAGCCGCGCAGTCGCTCCGGGTCGGTGAGCAGGATGCTGCGCCCGTCCAGGTCGCGCACACCCAGCACCGACGCGCTGCCGGCCGCAGTAACGATCACGTTCGGTACGGTGATGAAGGGCTGGCTGAAAACCCAGCCATCGCCGAGGTAGGTCGAATCGTTGGGGATGCCCATGATCACGTCGACGTCGCCGCGGCGCAGTTGTTCGCGCACCTCGAACCAGTCATGCGCCGGCACACCGGTGAGTTGTGCGCCCACGGTGCGCAGCAGGCGCAGGTACTCGGCCGATACGCCGCTGGGCTGGCCGTTGGCGTCGGTGAAGGCCAACGGGGCCGCATTCGGTGCGAACGCCAGGCGCAGCGGCGTGGACAGCGCGCGCTTCTCGGCATTGCCCAGGATCATCTGCGATTGCACCGACCATTCCGGTGTCTGCAACCACTGATGCTGCAGCCGGTCGCGATCACCGTCCGCCAGCGCCGCCAGCCCCATGTCCAGTGCTTCGGCCAGCGGCTGCTTGGCGTTGGGCACGCCGAAGTGCAGCCGCTCGGGGGGGAGATCACTGGGTCGCAACAGCGCAACCCCGGTCAAGCGACGCTCGGCGATCAAGGTCGCCGCGACGTAGGCATTGCCGATGTACACATCGGCGTCGCCTCTGGCGACCATCCCCAGTGCTTCCGTCGTGTTGCCCGCGATCACGCGGCGCGCGGCCGGAAAGCGCGCGCGCACTTCCTCACTGGTGACGAACTCGCGCTCGGTGACCACGCGCAGTCCGCGCAGGTCCGGATCGGCCGAGGCGCGGGTATCGCCGGGGCGGCCGACCAGTGCCAGCGGGGCATTCGCATAGGGCCGGGTATAGACCATGCACCGCGTGCGGTCGGCGGTGAGGGTGATGTTCATCACCACGTCGACTTCGCCGCGGCAGGCGGCATCCAGGACATCGCTCCAGTCGCGGTACATCCGCACCTTCACCTGGACGCCCAGTTGCCGGGTGAGCAGGCTCAGGTAGTCGTACCCCAGACCGACCGGCTTGCCATCACGCATGGATTCGAACGGCGGCCAGCCGCTGTCGTACATGCCCAGGATGATGGTAGGGTGCCTGCCAAGCCACTCGCTCTGCCGGGGCGACAAGGTGGGCGGCGGAGCGGCGGATGCCGACACGCTCCATGCCGTTGCGAGCACGAACAGCACCAGCCAGCGGACGACATGGATACGCATGCTGCCTGATCTCCGTAGAATGATATCCCCATCCCGGCACGGCCCGACGGCTGCCTTACAGGCAATACTAGTCCATGACCCTGCGCATTATCATTGCCGATGACCATCCGGTCGTACGGATCGGCACGAAGGCCGTGATCGAATCCAGCGGCATTGGCCAGGTGGTGGCCGAGGCCAGCAGCGTTGCCGAACTGATGGCCGCGCTGTCCGATCACCCCTGCGATGTCCTGGTTACCGATTACTCCATGCCGGGCGGCCAGCAGGCCGACGGCTTTGCGATGATCGCCATGATCCGCCGGCGTTTCCCTGAGCTGCCGGTGCTGATGCTCAGCGTCTCCAACAACCTGGCCATCCTGCGCCTGGTGGTGGCCACCGGCGTGCTGGGCCTGGTCGACAAGACCTCGTCGATGGACGAGTTGCCGCTGGCGATCCAGACCGTGCAGCGCGGCGTGCCCTACGTCAGCCTCACGCTGAAAGAGCGCATTGACGCGATCGGCACGAACAGCGTGGAGGAAGGCGAAGCCAAACCGCTCTCGCCACGCGAACTGGAAGTGCTGCGTCTGCTGGGCAGTGGCATGACGGTCAAGGAGATCGCCCTCCATCTGCACAAGAGCGTGAGTACCATCAGCCGCCAGAAGGGCGACGCGATGCTGAAGCTCGGTCTCAAGGGCGACGCCGAGCTGTTCGATTACCTGCGCGACGGCGAACGCTGATCGCCGCCGTCCTGCGGACGGCACCTCTACACGCTTCGATGCACGCGCGATGCACCGTCATCGCGATGGCGATCCGTCGTGCGTGATGTGTTGCGCGCGTACCTAACAGATCGCACACAAAGAGTTCCCTGTCATGCGGCTGCATTTATGTACTGCTCAGTTTGATATTCAGGGCTAATTCGGGTGACTAACGGATAATTCACACCTGTCGCCAGCAGCGATTTCCCCCTCCACTGCTGGCGGACAAAACCAAAAAATAAAAAGGTGTCCCCGAAAATGAAGACTTCCCTGCTTGCTCTGGGTCTGCTCGCTGCACTGCCGTTCGCTGCGTCGGCAACCGACGGTCTGTCGTACAACTATGTTGAAGGCGGCTACGTGAACACCGATGCCAAGGGCGGCGACGCTGATGGCTGGGCGGTGAAGGGCTCGGTCGCCGTGGCGCCGAACTTCCACATCTTCGGTGACTACAACGCGCAGGAAACCAAGCGCGGCAGCAACGATGTGGACCAGTGGAAGGTCGGTGTCGGCTACAACTACGGCATCGCCCCGACCACCGATCTGGTGGCCCGCGTTGCTTACCAGAAGTTCGATCCGAAGCGCGGCCTGGACTTCAACGGTTACTCGACCGAAGTCGGCGTGCGCAGCGCGTTCACCCCGAACTTCGAAGGCTACGTGATGGCCGGTTACGAGGATTACAGCAAGAAGCACGGCGTCAATCCGGACGGCGAGTTCTACGGCCGTGTCGGCGCCCAGGCCAAGCTCAACCAGAACTGGGGCCTGGCCGGCGAAGTGAAGCTGGCCAAGGGCGGCGACAAGGAATGGTTCGTCGGTCCGCGCTTCACCTGGTAATTCGTTTTACGCACTACCGCGGTACGTTGTTGGATGGCGCGGTCTCTCTCCCCTGCGCCATGAAGCCCGGCTCACGCCGGGCTTCACTTATCTGCAGCACCTGGCGACACCCTCGTCGGTACGCCACGAAACAACCCGGCCCTGTGCCGGGTTGTTTCGTTCTGGCGGAGACTGCGCCAAAAAAAAAACCCCGGCGCTTGCCGGGGTTTTTCGTGCCTCACTTGAACAGCGTGTCCGGATACTCCGGCTTCTGCTCGCGTGCCAACAGCGCACGCAATCCTTCTTCGGGTGTCTGCTCACCGTGCAGCACCGCGCGCACGCGGTCGGAGATGGGCAGGTCGATCCCATGACGGCGCGCCTGGCGCATCACTTCATCGGCGGTCTGCACCGACTCGACCACCTGGCCGATCTCACGGACCGCGTCGGTCAACGTCTGGCCACGGCCCAGGGCCAGGCCCAGGCGCCGGTTGCGCGAAAGATCGCCGGTGCAGGTCAGCACCAGATCACCCAGACCGGCCAACCCCATCAGGGTTTCCGGCTTGGCACCGATCGCCGCGGCCAGCCGCAGCATCTCGTTGAGGCCACGGGTGATCAGGCCGGCACGGGCGTTGAGGCCCAGCTGCATGCCATCGGCGACGCCGGTGGCCACGGCCAGCACGTTCTTCATCGCACCGCCGAGCTCGGCACCGACCATGTCATCGCCGGTGTAGGCGCGGAACGCCGGACCGTGCATCGCATCGGCCACCTGCTGGGCGAAGTCCGGCGCGTCACCGTGCACGGTGATCGCGGTCGGCAGGCCCTGGGTGACTTCCTTGGCGAACGACGGACCGGTCACTACCGCCAGCGGCACGTCCGGCCCGAGGACCTCACGCGCCACTTCGTGCAGGAACCGACCGGAGCCGGGTTCGAAGCCCTTGGTCGCCCACGCCACGCCGGCCTCGGCCGGCCGTAGTGGCGCCAGCGCACGCACGGTTTCACCGAAGGCGTGCGAGGGCACCACCACCAGGATCCAGGCAGCGTCCTTGACGGCAGCGGCCAGATCGGTGGTCGCGCGCAGCGACTCGGGCAGCGGAATGCCCGGCAGATAACGGGTGTTCTCGTGGCGCTGGTCGATGGCCTCGACCATCGCCGCATCGCGCCCCCACAACACGGTCGGATGACCGTGCCGCGCGAGCAGGCTCGCCAGGGCGGTGCCCCACGAGCCGGCGCCGAGAACCGCGATTTTGTCTGCGTGGTTGCTCATCCGTACTGCAGCGCCGATCAGGCGTTGCCGGCCGGCTCGGAATCAGCGAGCGAGGTCTCGCCCTGTTCCTGACGCTGGCGCAGGGTTTCGGCGTACAGGCCTTCGAAGTTGATCGGCTGCAGGAAGAACGGCGGGAAGCCGCCAGCCTGGATCAGTTCGCTCACCAGCGAACGCACGTACGGGAACAGGATGTTCGGGCACTGGGTGCCGAGCAGCACGTCGATCGACTGCGGGTCCAGGCCGACCAGGCCGAACACGCCAGCCTGCTGCACTTCGGCCACGTAGGCGGTCTTCTCGCCGGCCTTGCAGGTCAGGGTCACAGCCAGCACGACTTCGAAGGCGCTCTCGCCCAGACGCTGCACGCGCTGGTTCAGGTTGAGCTGCAGTTCCGGCTGCACGGCGTCATTGAAGACGGCCGGAGCGTTCGGCGATTCGAACGAAACGTCCTTGACGTAGATCTTCTCGACGGTGAACGAGGGACCGGTGGCGGCGTCGACCGGCGCGACCGCGCCGTTGGTGTTCTCTTCGGACATTTCCTGTTGCTCCAAAAATGAATGCTGTAAAAACGGATTGTTACATGCCCTGCGATGGGGGCGCTGTGCGCCCCGCACAAGGCGTGCGCTGCAATCCGAGGCGGATCAGTTGCGGCCCTTGACCAGCGGCAACTCGGCCTGCTGCCACGCCGGGATACCCCCGTCGAGCACGTTGACCTGGGTGAAACCGGCCTTCTTCAGCGCCTTGGCAGCGGTCTCGGAGGCATTGCCGGTACGGCACACCAGAACGACGGGGCTCTGCTGGGCCTTGGCGACCAGCTTGTGCTCCGGACCGAACTGGCTTGGCTGCACGTTGCGGCTGCCGGCGATATGGCCCTTCTCGAAATCGCTGCTCGAGGACAGATCGACCACGATGGCGCCACCGGCATTCATCAGCTGGGTCAGTTCAGCCGGCTTGAGCGACTTGAAGCCGCGGAACAGTCGGCGGACTTCGGTCACGATGATGGCCACGGTCAGGCCGACCAGGGCCATCGACAACATCGGGTTTCGGCCGGCAAAGGCCAGCAACTCTTCGTAATTCACTAAGATCACGGGTCGATAAGCGGGCGCCGATTGTCGCACATGCGGGCGAATCGGCGTCCAGCCCCGTGCGGGCGGGCCTCAGCGGTCCTGCCAGAGGTCCGGCAGGCCGTTGGCCTGGAGCCAGCGCTTGTCTTCGGCGTCCCAGCGCCAGATCTCCCGCACCCGCACCGTCCGCTCTGCCTGGGTGTTGTTGTTGATCACCCGCACCTCGGCCGTGCGCCCCACCCGGCCGTCGGGCATGGGCACGTTGTCGCTGGCGCGATAGCTGGAGATTTTCACCTGCTCAAAGCGGCGCAGCTCCAGGTCGCTCAGCGGGTGAACCTTGGTGTATTCCGGATCCAGGTACGGCAAAGCGTCCTCGACGCTGCCCCAGCGCATCGTGGCGTCGTACTTGATCTGGGTTTCCTCCAGCGCCTTGCGCTGCTTCCTGGTGGTCTTCTGCTCGGCGGCGAGCGCGGTCACGCTGGTCAGCGCGAACAAGGCGATCAGCAGGATCTGGAGCGTACGGCGCATGCGAATTCCCCACTAGGCAAGGCGCCCATCCTACCGCCTGGCGAACGCCACGAAGCGCCCGCTCAGCTCTGCGGCGGCCTTATCGCCCTCGCCCGGCTGGCGGGCGGTGAGGCTGATGCGGGCCTTGCCACGCTGGGCGAAGGTGGCCAGGAAGCTGTCCCAATCGATTTCCGCGTCGGCCTGGGCCTGCGCATCCAGGTCGCCATAGACCGGCGCCAGGTAGCGGATGTGGCTGTCGGCCACGTAGACATCCGCATCGAACCCGGCCAGACGCAGGCGCAGGGTCACCAGTGCCCAGCCGGACAGGGTCAGCGCCGAGGCCAGGCTGCCGCCGAACGCATTGCCCTTGTCGTTGACGTTGGCCGCCAGCGGGGCGCGGATATGCAGGACGCCGTCGCGATAATCGTGGACCCGGATCTGCATGGCCGCCACCGGCGGCATGGTATCCAGGACATGCTGCAGCGCGGACAACTGCGCCGGCAGGGAATCGGTTGCGGACATCTGGCTGATCACGTCACATCGAAGGGCTCGCATAATGCCCGCAATGAACACCGAAACGAAAGTCGCGCCCTGGACCCTGATCTCGCTGCGCCCGCGTGGCCAGCATGCGCCTGTGCGGCGTGCGGCCAAGGGCACCGGCGCCACCGTCATCGCGCTGTCACCGTGGGCGCTGCGGGCGCGCAGGGATGCGGCCACCTGCGCCGACCTCGCCGCTGCGCTGGCGGCCGAGCGGGTCGTCTTCAGCAGCCCGGCCGCCGTCCATGCCGCCGCGCGGCTGACCGCATTGGATACCCCGCACGGCGGCCAGTGGCTGGCGGTCGGCGCAGGGACGGCTGCCGCCTTGGCGCGGCAGGGCGCCCGTGATGTGCTCGCCCCGGGGCGGATGGACAGCGAAGGTCTGCTGGCGCTGCCCGCGCTGGCGGACCTGCGCGGCCTGCGTGCCGGGCTGGTGACGGCACCCGGCGGTCGTGGCGTGATCGCCGACACCCTCCAGCAACGCGGCGCCCAGCTGCTGCGGGCCAACGTGTATGTGCGCCTGCCACTGCCGTTGGCACCGCGCACGCTGCAACGGCTGCGTCAGGCGACGGCGCCTTGGGCGGTGGCACTCAGCAGCGGCGAGGCCTTGTCGCTGCTGTTGGCGCAGCTTCCTGCGGATCTGCAGGCCCGCCTGCGCACCGCGACTGTGGCGGCTGCCAGCGAGCGCCTGGTGGCCCAGGCACTCGCCGCCGGCTTCGCCAACGTGACCTTGGCTGCGGGTCCACTGCCGGCTCAACTGGTGCGTGCTGCACACGCCGCGCTCATGCACCCCGCATCTTCCTGAACAGGGAAGACCTGCGGCCTTGCAGGGGGCTCGGGCGGCAGGCGATGCTGTGCGCCACGTCGCTCGCCAGCCAAGCGGACTGCCCGGCGCGCGCGACAAGGATGCCTGTATGAACGACGCTGATTCACCCCCCTCTTCGAGCCGCCCCCTGCGCTGGATCGTGCCGATCGCGGCGCTGGCCGTGTTGGTCGGGGCCGGTGCCTGGGGCTGGATGCAATGGCAATCGCGACAGGCGCAGGAGCAACTGCGCGCCGAGAATGCCCAACTCCAGATGCAGGGCCTGCTGGACAGCGTTGAAGCGCTGCGCCGCGACCAGCGCTCCACCTCCCAGCGCGTGCAGGACGCCGCCGCGACCAACCGCGTGCTGCGCGATGAAATGCTGGGCCTGAGTCAACGCAATGCGCTGCTGGAAGAGAATCTGGCCAAGTTGGCAGACAGCACCCGCCATGGCGCGCAGGCGCTGCAGTTGGAAGAGGCCGAGCTGCTGCTGAGCCAGGCCGGGCAGCGGCTGGCCTATGCCGATGACGTGGAAGGAGCCAAGCGCTTGTACGCGTTGGCGGCGACCTCGCTGGACGACGTGCAGGGTAGTGAGTATCTGAACCTGCGGCAGGCGCTGATGCAGGAGCGCAACGCCGTGGATGCGCTCGGCCCGGGCGCACGCGCCCAGGCACAGGCTGCGCTGGCACAGTTCGCCGCGGCGTTGACCGGGCTGCCCGAGCAGATCGACGCACCGGTCGACGCGACGGCGGTGACGCCGTGGTGGCACCAGGTACTGGCCCCGTTCGTGACTATCACCCCCACCCGCCTGCAGGGCCCCTTGACCGAGGCCGAGCGTGTGGCTGCGTGGGATTCGCTGCAGCTGGAGCTGACCCTGGCGCGCGCCGCCGTGGAACGCGGCGACCAGGCCGGCTACGCCCAGGCGCTGGATCGGGTGGCGCTGTGGCTGCCGCGGCTGTGGCCGGATTCACCTGCTCTGCGCGAGCGTCGTGCTGAACTGCACCGACTACGCGCCCGTGAGCTGCGTCCATCGTTGCCCGAACTGGGCAGCACCCTGCAGCAACTGCGCACGATGCGTACTGGGAGTTAATCGATGAAGCCGTTTCAATCTCTAGTGGTCCTGCTGCTGGCCGTGGCCCTGGGCGTAATCGCCTCGCAGTGGCTCGGCACCGAACAGCTGCGCCAGTTTGGTGAAGTGATCTATCGCTATGGCGGCACCGACTACCGCTCCACCGTGCCCCAGGTCGCGCTGATGGCGCTGGTCGGGCTGCTGGTGCTGTGGCTGCTGTGGAGCCTGTTGGCCTCGCCATTCCGTGCGTGGGGCCGCTATCGCCGCAAGCAGGGCCGCGCCCGCCTCACCGAAGGCCTGCAGGCCCATGAACACGGCCACTGGCAGCGTGCGGAAAAGCTGCTGACCAGCGCCGCTGAAGACAAGGAAGTGAGTGCGGTTGCCATGGTGACCGCGGTGCGCAGTGCGCAGGCGCGTGACGACGATGCAGCGGTCAATCAGTACCTGCAGCGCCTGGCGACCGAAGATGCCACCAGCCATGCCCTGCTGCTGGCCGAGCGTCTGCTGGCACAGGAACGTCCGGTCGATGCGATCAATGTGCTGGACGTTGCCGCGATCCAGCCACTGCCGCCGCGCGGCCTGTGGCTGCGTACCGAAGCGCTGGCCCGTGCCGATCGCGCGCATGAGGCCTATGGCCAGCTGGGCGCGCTGCGCAAGCAGAAGGTTCTGCCGGATGCCGCCGTGGCCGAGCTGGAAATCCGCCTGGCCGCGCAGTCGCTGCTGGAGGCGGCCGACGTCAATGCACTGGCGGCCCAGTGGGAAGCCACGCCGAAGGCCCTGCGCAGCGATCCGGATGTTGTCTCCGCCTATGCACTTCGTGCGGTTGCACTGGACTGGGACGAACCGGCCCTGCTCAACCTCGAGCAGGCACTGGACACGCGTTGGGACGAATCGGTGGTGACGCTCTACGGCCAGATGCCGGTCGAAAAGCTGGCCACGCGCCAAGCCAACCTGCAGCGCTGGTTGACCACGCAGCCTTCCAGCCCTGCATTGCTGCTGGCGCTGGGTCGCATTGCCGCGCGTCAGCGCCAGCACACCCTGGCCGAGGACTATCTGCACCGCGCGATTGCGGCCGGCGCCGGCCCGGCCGCGTGGGAAGCCTTGGGCGAGGTGTTCCTGGATAGCGGCGAGACCGCACTGGCCTCGCAGTGCTTCGCCAATGCCCTGCGCCAGCAGCGTGGCGATGACAGCGTGGCGCTGGCCCGTGCATCGGCCACCACTCCGCTGGATCCGATCGTGCCCGAGCGCGCCACCGTCGAAGAGCAATCGCTGATGGGCGAACCGGCCCCGGTGCAGGATCGCCTGCATGTGGAACAGGGTCGCCTGCACGTCGAAGAAGACCGCCTGCACGTGGAACGCGACGAGTTCGGTAATCCGCGCCTGCCGTAAAGGGCAGCGCGGCACCCGGTAGTGCCGGCCGCTGGCCGGCATTGCGGAGTCCCGGAGAGGGTTTGAGGAGCCGGCCAGCGGCCGGCACTACCAGAGCGGGATGGTGTACACCTCTGCCAAATGAAAAAAAGAAGGCCGCCCAAGGGCGGCCTTCTTCGTTCAAGACAGCGCAGGGGCGATCAGCGCTCTACGATCGCCACCACGCCCATGCCGCCGGCGGTGCAGATCGAGACCAGCGCGCGACCACCGCCGCGTTCGGCCAGCTGCTTGGCCGCCGTGGCGATCACGCGGGCGCCGGTGGCGGCGAACGGGTGGCCGGTGGCCAGCGAGGAACCCAGCGGATTGATCTTGGCCGGGTCGATCCTGCCCAGCGGCGCATCCAGGCCGAGGCGGTTGCGGCAGTAATCTTCACTTTCCCACGCGCGCAGCGTGCACAGCACCTGGGCGGCGAAGGCTTCATGGATCTCGTAGATGTCGAAATCCTGCAGGGTCAGGCCGTTGCGCTTGAGCATCTCCGGCACGGCGATGGTCGGTGCCATCAGCAGGCCTTCGCCGTGCACGAAATCAACGGCCGCCACCTGCGAATCACGCAGGTACGCCAGCGGCGCGTGGCCATGCGCACGCGCCCATTCTTCGCTGGCCAGCAGCACTGCCGAGGCGCCATCGGTGAGCGGGGTGGAGTTGGCAGCGGTGAGCGTGCCGCGGCCGGAGACCTTGTCGAACGCCGGCTTCAGCGTGGCCAGTTTTTCCAGCGAGGTGTCGGCGCGCAGGATGTTGTCGCGCTCCACGCCACGGAACGGCGCGATCAGATCGGTGAAGAAGCCGCGCTCATAGGCGGCGGCCAGCTTCTTGTGCGAGGACACTGCCCACTCGTCCTGCGAGTCGCGGGAGATGTTCCACTCCTTGGCCATGTCTTCGCAGTGGTCGCCCATGCTCTTGCCGGTGCGCGGCTCGGCCACGCCCGGGAACTCCGGCTTGAGTTCGCTCAGCTTGAAGCCGCGGGTGAGTGCCTTGAGCTTGTCGCCGGTGCTCTTGGCCCGGTTGGCCGCGAGCAGGCGCGCGCGCAGCTTCTTGCCGTACACGATCGGCACATCGGAGGTGGTATCCGAGCCGCCGCCGATGCCCGAATCGATCTGGCCCAGCGCGATCTTGTTCGCCACCGCGATGATCGTGTCCAGCGAGGTGCCGCAGGCGCGCTGCATGGTGATGCCGGGGGTCAGCGGCGACAGGCCTGAAGACAGGGTGGCTTCGCGGCCGAGGTTCCAGTCGCTGGAGTGCTTGATCACCGCGCCCATCGCCACTTCGCCCAACTGCTGGCCGTGCAGGCCGAAGCGTTCGACCAGCGCACCGAGGGTGCGCACCGACATACCGAGGTTGCCGACGTCCGAATAAGCCGTGTTCTGGCGACAGAACGGAATGCGGACGCCGCCGAGGATGGCGACGGGACGGGCGTTGGGCATGGAGATACCTGGCATGGGAGGGGTGTCTGCAACATGGCCTGCACGAAGGAGCAGGCATAATGGTCCCAAGTGTAGCTGCCGCCCTGTGATGGGCCAACCGTGAAACCATGAGCAAACCCGACCACGGCATGAATGCCATTGGCGTACTGGCATTGGAACTGGCCGGCGGCGACGCCCCGCGCCATGCCGCGCTGTCCTCCGAACAGGCTGGTGAACTGGCCGAGCGCGTCGGCCGCGATCTGGCCAAGCTGGTGCCCGGCGTCAGCGGGCTGGACTTCGTGTTCGCCGGCGCCCATTTCGATCCGGCTGAAATCCTGCGCCCAGGCTGGCCGGTGCACCGGCGCCTGGAAGAACTGCAGATGCGCGCCCCGGGCCGGAACCAGGGCCCGCGCGTGCTGGCGTTTGGTGCCGGCGCCGACGGCGATGTCCCGCTGCCGTTCCAAGCCGATGCCAGCCTGACCGGCGGCGGCCTGCGGGTCGTCCCGTTCCTGCTGACCGGCACCGAAGTCGTCCAGACCCAGGCCGTGGCCGAAGCACTGGAAGAGGTGCTGCTCGCCCAGGGCATGGCGCAGGCCGATACCGCGCTGCAGGCGCAGAACGCCTTCGGCGCGCAGATCGAGCACGCCCGCTATTTCACGGTGAATGATCTCGCCGCGATGATGTCGATGCAGTACGACAACCAGGGCCTGGCGATTCTGTGGCCGCTGATCGAAACCGCGCTGATGGCACCGCACGTGGAAGAGTGGCTGGATGCCGCGCCGGAGCCGCTGCTTCGATACGCTGATGGCGAAGTGCGTATGGCGCTGTTCGACCCCGCCGGCTGGTGTGCGTACTACAACCACGGCACCGGCGACTGCGATCGCCTGCAGGGCATCTACGATCAATACCTGATCCGCCAGCGGCAGATGGCCGCGGTGCTCGAAGCGCACGGCCTGCCGGTGCTGTTCGTGCACTGCGAGGCCGGACAGGACGCGCGCGAACTGCTGGCGCGTTAAGAGGGACGTTATTTAAAAAAACGCCGGCTTTCGCCGGCGTTTTTCTCGTCAACCGCGGCCCGGATTACGGCGCCGCTTTGATCACCGCGCACGCCAGGCGTGCACCGGCATTGCCGGTCGGCTGGGTTTTGTAGTCGTCCGCGTCGGCATGGACGATCAGGCCGCGGCCGATGATGTCGAAGCCATCGCCCTTGCCGATGTTGACGTTGGTCGAGACCGGGGCGTCGACCACGGCGTTGCCCTGGGCATCAGCCTTGATGTTGGGCATGTCGCCGCCGTGATGCGGTTCACTGGCTACGTTGCCGTGGTCCTGCTGGCCGGGGTTGAAGTGGCCGCCGGCGCTGGCGCCGTCCGGCGCACTGCAGTCGCCCTTCTCATGGATGTGGAAGCCGTGCTCGCTGTTCGGCTTCAGACCGCTGACCTGGCCTTTCACGTGGACCTTGCCGTCGACGACGCTGAAGGTCACGTTGCCTTTGACGTCGTTGCCCTGGGTGGCAGCAAGGTCGGCGCTGGCGGTGTGGTTGGCATGGGCTTCGCTGGTCATTGCCGGCGGGGCCTCGGCGGTCGATTCAGCCGTCGGCTGGGACGCCGTGGCTTCGGCAGCCGGGGTGGCTTCCGGGGTGGTGTCGGCCGGCTTGTTGCAGGCGGTCAGGCCGAGCGCGGCGATGGCAGCGAACAGCGTGGTATGGATCAGGCGCATGTGGATCTCCTTGCGGGTAGCGTTGGAAGAAACGACGTCGAAGGACTGCGCGATCAGCGCACGACCCGGATGACGCCGCAGGCAATTCGGGCGCCGGCATTGCCTGCCGGCTGGCTGCGGTAATCGTCGGCGTTGGCGTGCACGATCAATGCACGTCCGGCGATATCGCTGGCTGCGCCGCCGCCAAGGGTAACCGCTGGCAGGCGGATGTCGACGTTAACGCGGCCCTGCCCATCGGCGCGCAGGTTGTCCATGTCACCGGCGTGATGCGCCCCGGCACTGTTGCGGCCGTGTGGCTGGCCGGCAGGATTGAAATGCGCACCGGCGCTGCTGGCATCGACCGCACTGCAGTCGCCGCGCTCATGCACGTGGAACCCGGCCACCTGCAGCGGCTGCAGGCCACCGATGACGCCGGTGATGTGCACGCCACGCGCGTCCGGCACCAGCGCCAGACGCCCACTGACCAGACTGGCCGAGGCCGGCGACAGGTTGGCCTCGGCCATCTGCGCGGTGCTGACCACCGGTACGACGGGGGCGACGGGGCGCGGCGGCGGTGTGCTGCCGCAGGCGGCCAGACCGACCGCGATCGCCGCAGCGAGGACGACATGGGAACTGCGCATGGGAAGACTCCTTGGTTGCAAACTAACCGTGTGCTCGTCCACGGGCCATGAAAGCGGCCCGGACATCGCGCACACGCGGTGTGGACATGCGGTTCATCCGCCGCGACGGCGGCCGGCGCCGAGCTTGCGGGTGAGGGTGTTGCGGCCCATGCCCAGCCGCGCGGCGGCCTCGGCACGGCGGCCATGGGTGATCTGCAGGGCCGCTTCGAGCAGCGCCTGGTCGACCCGGTCGCGCACCTGCGCGTGCAGGCCTTCAGCCCCTTCGGCCAGACGCTGGCGCGCCCACGCCGAGAGCAGCGTTTCCCACTGCCCCGGATCGCCGGCACTGCGCGAGCGTGGCGCACCCGCGCCGCGATGCAGCGCGCTGTCCACGTCGGCCACGCCGATGCTGTCGGCCGCCGCCAGCGCGGCCATGCGCCAGCACACGTTCTCCAGTTCACGCACGTTGCCGGGCCAATCGTGTTCGCGCAGTGCCTGCAGCGCAGCGGCGGTCAGGCGCTTGGGCGGTGTATCGAGTTTGTGCGCGGCCGCAACAAGGAAGGTTTCGGCCAGCTGCCCGACATCGTCACGACGCTCACGCAGCGGCGGCAGGCGCAGCCGCACCACGTCCAGCCGATGCAGCAGATCGGCGCGGAAGCGCCCCTGCGCGACCAGCGTTTCCAGATCCTGATGGGTCGCGGCGATCACGCGCACGTCGACGTGGATCAGCTCACGCCCGCCCACGCGGAAGAACTCGCCCTCGGCCAGCACGCGCAGCAGGCGCGTCTGCAGCGGCAAAGGCATGTCGCCGATTTCATCCAGGAACAACGTGCCGCCGTTGGCCTGCTCGAAGCGGCCGATATGGCGACGCTGCGCACCGGTGAACGCACCCGCCTCGTGGCCGAACAGCTCGCTCTCCAGCAACTCGGACGGAATGGCCGCGGTATTGAGCGCGACGAACGGCCCCTGCACGCGCGGCGATTCATGGTGCAGCGCATGCGCGACCAGCTCCTTGCCGGTGCCGGTTTCGCCGTTGATCAGCACCGACAGCGGCGCCTGCGCCAAGCGCCCGATCGCGCGGAACAGCGCGCGCATCGCCGGGGTATCGCCGACCAGCTGCGGACGCTGATCGGGCGGTGTGGTGCTGGCGGTCTCGCTCGGCTCGGCCAGGGTGACATCCGGCGCCGGCAGCACGCGCTGCGCCAGCGCGACCGCATCATCCAGATCGAACGGCTTGGACAGGAACTCCTGCGCACCGCCGCGGAAGGCTCCGGCCGTGCTCGCCACATCGGTATAAGCCGACATCACAATCACCGGCAGCTGCGGATGCGCCGCCTTGAGCTTGTCCAGCAACACCAGCCCATCATCGCCGGGCATCCGGACATCGGTGAACAGCAGGTCCGGGGGCGCCTGCTCGGCCAGCATCGCCAACGCGGCAGCCGCACCGTCGAAGCCTTCGACGCGGTAGCCGGCCTCGCGCAGCGCGGTGCACAGCACGAAGCGCACCGCGCGGTCATCGTCGACCACCCAGACGCGCTGGGCGGTGGTGTCGACCTGGTTAGCCATGGGCGGCAGTGTCCTCGGCAGGGGTGCCCTGCCCGATCGGCAGCAGCACGGTGAATACGGTATGGCCCGGGCGCGAGCGGTAGGTCAGGGTGCCGCGGTGCTCGCGTGCGACCTGCTGGGCCAGCGCCAGGCCCAGCCCGGTGCCTTCGGCGCGGCCACTGACCAGCGGCAGGAATAGATGCTCGGCCAGGTCTTCGGGCACGCCACGGCCGTCATCGGCGATTTCCAGCCGCAGCGCCAGCGGATGCAGTTGATCGGTGATGCGCACGCCGTGCTCCACGCGCGTGCGCAGGGTCACGGTGCCCGCACCGGCCTGGATCGCATTGCGGACCAGGTTCCACACCGCCTGGGTGAGGCGGTCCGCATCGCCATCGAACTCGGGAATGCTGGGGTCGTAATCACGCTGGATCCGGACCGCCCAGCCGCCCTCGCTCTCCGCCAGGCGCAGGACGCGCTCCAATGAGGCGTGGATGTTGAGCGGCGCATGCGGCGCGGCCGGTGCGGGCGAGAGCAGTTGCTCGAGCAGGCCGTTGAGGCGCTCGATTTCCGAGCCGATCAGCTCGATCAGCTCCCGCTCGTCCGGATCGCGCTGTGCGTTGCGGCGTGCCAGCAGTTGGGCCGCGCCCTTCAACCCGGCCAGCGGGTTGCGCAGCTCATGCGCCAAGCCCTTGAGCGCGGCACTGAGCGCGCTGGGCAGCGCCTGGGTGGGGTCCAACCCTGGGAACTCATCGACCGGATGTGCCTCCAGCAGCCAGCCGCCCTCGTCCCAGCGGCTCAGCCACCCCTCGGCAAAACGCGGTGCATCGCCCGGCAGCGCCAAGGCCAGCCGGTGCAGGCGCAGCGTGTCGCGCTCATCGCGGGCGAGGAAGTGGGCCAAGGCGTCGCCCTGGGCCTCCAGCGAGGCCAGCGGCTGGCCCAGCAGGCGGCGCACGCTCACGCCCAGCCAGCGGGCGAAGGCGGGATTGCAGCCCACCACACGGCCGCTGGCGTCGGCCCAGGCGACCGGGGTGCCGAGGGCGTCGAGGGCGGGGGGCAGGAGCGTGGTCGTCATTGCACCAATGTAGTGCAAAACGGCAGGCGTGTTGATCTTGTGCTGCGCGCAGCCGAGAGCTGGCAAACGCGCGGGCAGCGTGCACCCGCCGTCAGTTGGCGGGGTCCGGCGCCTTCGGCAACGCCACACCCTTCGGCCACAGCATCCAGATCGTGCCCTTCTGCTTCATGTGCCCGGCCAGCTCGCCGGCGGCATCGCCGGTGCCCCAGAACAGGTCCGCGCGCACTTCGCCGGTGATGGCACCGCCGGTGTCCTGCGCGGCGACCGGGCGCACCAGCGCGGTGCCGTCCGGGCGCGTGGTGGACAGCCACAGCAGGCTGCCCAGCGGCACGACGTTGCGGTCCACCGCGACGCTGTATCCGGCGGTCAGTGGCACGTTCAACGAGCCGCGCGGGCCTTCATCGCTGTCCGGGCCGCGGGTGAAGAACACATAGCTGGGATTGCTGGCCAGCAGCTCGTCCACGCGCGCGGGATGGGCATCGGCCCAGGCGCGGATGGCGGCCATGCTCACGTCGGCCTGCTTCAACTCACCCTGCTCCACCAGCCAGCGGCCGATCGGGCGGTAGGGATGGCCGTTCTGGTCGGCGTAGGCGATGCGCAGTTGACGACCATCGGCAAGCTGCACGCGACCAGAGCCCTGGATCTGCAGGAACTGCAGGTCCATCGGGTGGGTCAGCCAGGCCAATACCGGCGCTTTGACGCCGTTCGTGGCGATCCGCGCGGCATCGTCATACGGCTTGAGCACGCGCCCCTCCACGCGGCCGCGCAGGCGCTTGCCCTTGAGTTCGGGGTAGAGGCTGTCGAGCTGGACGCTGATCATGTCGTCGGGCACGCCGTACACCGGCACCGATGCCGTGGCGGTACGCGTGAGGCTGCCGGCATAGATAGGCTCGTAGTAGCCGGTGATCAGGCCGTCGGCGCGGTTGTTGGCGGCGCGCAATGCGTAGACGTCCAGATTCGCCTCCAGGAACTGGCGGATGGCGGCCGGCGTAGTGGCGATGTTGGCCGCCGCTGCGCAGGTGGGCGCCCAGGTGGCGTCGCTTTTCAGGCGCGGGCAGGCGCTGCGCCAGGCGGTGAAGCCGGCTTGCAGATCGGCGTCCGAGACGGCGGGCAATGCGTTCCAGTTTGCCTTCGCATAGGTGCTGGTTTGCACAGGCGCTGGTGATGCCGGGCGCTGCGGCGCGACCGCGCAGGCACTCAACAGCGCCAACCCCACACCCATCAGCGCGGCGTGCTTGAGTGCGGAGAGGACGGGCGTGAACTTCATGGGCGGCGTTCCTGTTGCAGCAGCAGCGAGTGCAGGATGCGGGCGTCTTCGGCATCGAGATCTGCGGGGAGATCGTCACGGCCGCGGAAGCGGCGGTGGAAGGCACCGACGGCGGCAGCGCGATCGTCCATCGGGTAACCAAAGGTCTGCAGGGCCATCCAAGGATCGAAGCCCGCCGGTGCCGGACCGTCCGCCGCGCGCGGCCATACGCCGAAACCGGCGTCGGCCAACTGCTGCCACGGGAAGAAACGGCTGGGATCCTGCTTGCGTGACGGCGCCAGATCGGCATGCGCGATGATCTGGCTGGGCGGGATGCGCAGGCGCGTGCACAGGTCATCCAACAAGCGGATCAAGGCCGCGATCTGTGCCGGTGCGAACGGCGTGTCGCCGTCGTTGTCGATCTCGATGCCGATCGAGGCCGAGTTGAGATCGGTGATGGTGCCCCAGCGCCCGGGACCGGCATGCCAGGCGCGGCGGTCATCGCCCACCAACTGGTAAATGTGGCCATCGGCGCCGACCAGATAGTGCGAGCTGACCTTGCCGCCACTGTTGGCGCTGCGCAGCGTATCCAGGCTCTCCTGCACGGAGTGCTGATCGGTGTGGTGCAGCACGATCACCACCGGCGCGCGCGCGTTGTGGTTCGGCGACGGCACCCAGGTGGCGAGCGGGCTGCGTATCTCTGTACTGGCGCAGGCGGCGAGCAACAGAAGGGCGAGCAATACGAGGGAAGTGCGAATCGGGCGCATGCCTGCATTGTGCGTGATCCGGCGATCGGCTGCCAAAGCACGGGGCCGCCCCGCGCGCACCCACAAAAAACCGGCGACCCGAAGGCCGCCGGCAAAGGTAAAACATCTCTCTCTCTCGTTTCTAATGCGGTATCGCGCGCGGATCAGGCCTCGTAGGCCGACTCGCCGTGCGAGGTGACGTCCAGGCCGGTGCGCTCTGCTTCTTCGGTGACGCGCAGGCCAAACACCATGCGTACCACCAGCAGGATCAGCACAGTGGCCACGGCACACCAGACGATGGTGAAGCCGACGCTGACCAGCTGCACCCAGACCTGATGACCGATGTCCAGGTCGGCCTTGGTGCCGCCCAGCGATTGCGCGCTGAACACACCGGTAAGCAGCGCACCGACGATGCCGCCGATGCCGTGCACGCCGAACACGTCGGCGGTGTCATCGACCTTGAGCAGGCGCTTGAGACCGGTGACGCCCCACACGCATACCACGCCGGCGACCAGGCCGATCACGATCGCGCCCAGCGGGCCCACGGTGCCGCAGGCCGGCGTGATGCCGACCAGGCCGGCAACGGCGCCGGAGGCAGCGCCCAGCGCGGACGGCTTACCCTTGCTGACCGCTTCGACCAGGGTCCAGCCCAGCACCGCCGCAGCCGTGGCGAGGATGGTGTTGATGAAGGCCAGCGAAGCGACGGTGTCGGCCGCGGCGGCCGAGCCGGCGTTGAAGCCGAACCAGCCCACCCACAGCAGCATCGCGCCGATGTAGGTGAACGGTACGTTGTGCGGCTTCAGTGCGGTCTGGCCGTAGCCGATGCGCTTGCCGACGAAGTACGCGCCCACCAGGCCGGCCACACCGGCATTGATGTGGACCACGGTGCCACCGGCGAAGTCGATCGCGCCCATCTCACCCAGATAGCCGCCGCCCCACACGATGTGCGCCATCGGGATGTAGCTGAGGGTGAACCACAGGGCCGAGAACAGCAGCACGGCCTTGAACTTGATGCGCTCGGCGAACGCACCGACGATCAGGGCGGTGGTGATGCCGGCGAAGGTCGACTGGAAGGCGACGAACAGGTAATCCGGCAGGCCGGCGATCGGCGTGTTGCCGACGGTGTCCGGGCCGAAGCCCTTGAGGAAGGCGAACTCGGTGAACGAGCCGAAGAAGGCGTTGCCTTCGCTGAACACCGCGCTGTAGCCGTAGGCCACCCACAGCATCAGCACCAGCGAGAACACCACCAGGATCTGGCTGAGGATGGACAGCACGTTCTTGGAGCGCACCAGGCCGCCGTAGAACAGGGCCAGGCCCGGCACCACCATCAGCAGCACGAGCAGGGTGGAGGTGAGCATCCAGGCGACATCGCCGTGATCGAACGTGGCCGCAGCGGCGGCGTCGGCGACCGGGGCAGCCGTGGCCTCCGGCGCGGTCGGCAACGGCTCGACCGCCACCGTCTCCGACGGTGCCGGGGTGACCTGCGCCTGGGCGTGCGCGCTGCTGGAAAACGCACCAACGGCCAGTGCGCTGATCAGGATCATCAGGCACACGGCATGGAACCGGGCTTGCCACCCGGTGAACAAAGAGGTCTTCATTGTGGGCTCCGAGTGGGGTTAGAGCGCGTCAGCGCCGATTTCGCCGGTGCGGATGCGGACGACCTGTTCGACCGCGGTGACAAAGATCTTGCCGTCGCCGATCTTGCCGGTGCCGGCCGCGGTCTGGATCGCTTCGACCACCGCTTCCAGGCGATCGTCGGTCACGACGGTCTCGATCTTGATCTTCGGCAGGAAATCCACGACGTACTCCGCGCCGCGATACAACTCGGTGTGGCCCTTCTGGCGCCCGAAGCCTTTGACTTCGGTCACGGTGATGCCCGACACGCCAGCGTCGGAGAGGGCCTCGCGGACCTCGTCGAGCTTGAACGGCCGGATGATGGCGGAGATCAGTTTCATGCGCATATCCCGATGGTGGATGGAACCGGCCCGCGTGGGGCCGATGTCAGGTCAACCGGCGGCCACTTGCACATGGCCGCCGGTCGTTGCGCCGAACGTTGCATGGGCCACGCCGTTGCCGACGCCCGAAGGGCGACGTCAGCGGTGACGCGGGAGGGAGGAAGGGCCCATGACGCGTCCGGTCTCTCTTGCCCCTGGTGGTACGTGTTGCCTGCGCTGCGGCTCCCCAGCTGCAGCGCATGTCCTGCGGACCCGTTGCCGCCCGGATGCGAGGGCTGCAAAAGGCGGCGACGATGACGAAGGGTGGGAGGGATGTCCTTCGTCATCGTCACCAGTTGCTCAGTTCGCGTAGTACATCTGGTATTCGAGCGGGTGGGTCGCCGCACGGAAGCGGGTGACTTCCTGCATCTTCAGCGCGATGTAGCCGTCGATGAAGTCGTCGCTCATCACGCCACCGGCCTTGAGGAACTCGCGGTCCTTGTCCAGCGCTTCCAGAGCCTGGTCCAGCGAGGAGCAGACCTGCGGGATCAGCTTCTCTTCTTCCGGCGGCAGGTCGTACAGATCCTTGTCGCTCGGTGCGCCCGGGTCGATCTGGTTCTTGATGCCGTCCAGGCCGGCCATCATCAGCACGGTGAAGGTCAGGTAGCCGGACTGGATCGGATCGGGGAAGCGCATTTCGATGCGGCGCGCCTTCGGATTGGACACCCACGGAATGCGGCACGAGGCGGAACGGTTGCGGGCCGAATAGGCCAGCATCACCGGGGCTTCGAAGCCCGGGACCAGGCGCTTGTAGCTGTTGGTGCCGGAGTTGGCGAAGGCGTTGATGGCCTTGGCGTGCTTGAAGATGCCGCCGATGTACCACAGCGCCAGCTGGCTCAGGCCGCCATAGCCGTCACCGGAGAACAGGTTGGTGCCGCCCTTGGACAGCGACTGGTGCACGTGCATGCCGCTGCCGTTGTCGCCGACGATCGGCTTGGGCATGAAGGTGGCGGTCTTGCCGTTGCGGTGGGCGACGTTCTTGATGACGTGCTTCATGCGCAGCAGTTCATCGGCCTTCTGCACCAGGGTGCTGAACTTGGTGCCGATCTCGCACTGGCCGGCGGTGGCCACTTCGTGGTGCTGCACTTCCACTTCGATGCCGACCTGTTCCAGCGTCTTGCACATTTCCGCACGCAGGTCGTGCAGCGAATCGGTCGGCGGAACGGGGAAGTAGCCGCCCTTCACCGCGGGACGGTAGCCGCTGTTGGCGCCGTCGTACTTGTCACCGGTGCTCCAGGCCGCTTCTTCGGAATCGATCTTGAAGAAGGTGTGGCCCATGTCATTGGCGAAGCGGACCGAATCGAAGATGAAGAACTCCGGCTCCGGGCCGAAGAAGGCCTGCTCGGCGATGCCGGAGGACTTCAGATAGGCCTCGGCGCGCTTGGCGATGCCGCGCGGGCAGCGGCCGTACGGCTGCATGGTGGCCGGATCGAGGATGTCGCAGCTGATGACCAGGGTCGGGTCGGCGTAGAACGGGTCGATGTAGGCGCTGGACGGGTCCGGCAGCAGGACCATGTCCGATTCGTTGATGCCCTTCCAGCCGGCGATAGAGCTGCCATCGAACATCTTGCCTTCTTCAAACAGCGACGGCTCCACGATGCTGACCGGGAAGGTGACGTGCTGCTCGATACCACGCATATCGACGAAACGCAGGTCGACGAACTCGATCTGGTTGTCCTTGATCAGCTTCTCAACATTTTCCACGGACATCGGTGAAACCTCAGATGGGTGATTGCCTATGTGGATAGAGCAATCCCCGTGCCAACTTTTCAGACTTCACAAACCCTTGATTTCACTGGGCTGGCACGCAACGTGGTGCGTGCCAGTGCGCACCAAAGTAGTGCACATCCTGCACCACGCACACATTTGGTGCGGCGCGCGGATGTTTTATGCTGCCTCCCGATGCCCCCCCTTCCGAGCCCCAGCACTCCCGATGTCCGATCTGCTCTCCGCCCTCCTTCTGGGCATTCTTGAAGGCCTCACCGAATTCCTGCCGATCTCCAGCACCGGCCACCTGCTGATCGCCCAGCACTGGCTGGGCGCACGCTCGGACTTCTTCAACATCATCATCCAGGCCGGCGCGATCCTGGCAATCACGCTGGTGTTCCGCCAGCGGCTGTGGACGCTTGCGACCGGCCTGCACGAACGCGCCAACCGCGATTACGTGCTCAAGCTCGGGACCGCCTTCCTGGTGACCGCCGTGGTCGGCCTGCCGGTCCGCCTGGCCGGCTGGGAGCTGCCGGAGACAGTCACCCCGGTGGCCTGGGCGCTGATCATCGGTGGCCTGTGGATGCTCCTGGTGGAGGCCTACACCGCGCGCCTGCCCGAACGCGATGAGGTGACGTGGAAGGTCGCCATCCTGGTCGGCGTGGCGCAGGTGGTGGCCGGTGTGTTCCCGGGGACCTCGCGCTCGGCGGCGGCGATCTTCATCGCGATGCTGTTCGGCCTGAGCCGCCGCGCGAAGGCCACCGAATTCGTGTTCCTGGTCGGCATCCCGACCATGTTCGCGGCCAGCGGCTATGCCTTACTGGAACTGGCCAAGGAGGGCAAGCTCGCCAGTGAGAACTGGACCGATGTGGGCGTGGCCTTCCTTGCCGCGGTCGTCACCGGCTTCATCGTAGTGAAGTGGTTGCTGGGCTATATCAAGTCGCACCGATTCACGGCGTTCGCGTTCTACCGCATCGCACTGGGCGCGGCCTTGCTGCTCTGGTTGCCGGCTGGCAACTGAACGGCCCGGCGCCGGTGCAACCCCGTTGTGGATGCGCCGGCGTTTTTCCCCAGGTTCCCAAGGAGATGTACATGAAACGCACCCTGATGCTGATCCTGCCGCTGGCCCTGATGGCCGCGTGCAGCAACCCGCCCGCGAATTCGCCTGCCGCCCCCGGCAGCGAGCCGTCCCCGGCGCCTGCATCGGCCCCGGTGGCCACGCAGAACGCCAGCGCAGCGTTGAGCGCGTCGCTGCTGCACGCCAACCATTGGCGGCTCGAGAGCGCCACCGATGCCAGCGGCAAGCGCATCGATGCGCTGTTCGCCGGTGCCGACAAGCCGGTCACGCTGGACTTCAAGGAAGACCGCATCGCGATCAGCAACACCTGCAACCGCATGGGCGGCGGCTACACGCTGGCCGACGGTTCGCTGACCATCTCGCCGATGGCCTCGACCATGATGGCCTGCACCGACAAAAACCTGATGGCGCTGGACCAGGCCGTCGGCAGCCGTCTGGAAGGCGCGCTCAAGACCGAGCTTGGCGATGCCGGCCAGCTGACCCTGCGCACCGCCAACGGGGATGTGCTGGTGTTCACCCCGGAGCCGACCGCTGAAACCCGCTACGGCGGCGAAGGCGAAACGGTGTTCCTGGAAGTGGCCGCGCAGACCAAGCCATGCCCACACCCGATGATCCGCGACAAGCAGTGCCTGCAGACCCGTGAGATCCGCTACGACGCCAACGGCATCAAGCAGGGTGAGCCGGGCGAGTGGCAGAACTTCTACGACGCCATCGAGGGCTATACCCACGAAGACGGCGTGCGCAATGTGGTGCGCGTGAAGCGCTACAAGATCGCCAACCCGCCGGCCGATGCCTCGTCCAATGCGTATGTGCTGGACATGGTGGTCGAGTCCGCGAACGAGAAAAAATAAGAAAGCAGAAGGGCGGCCAAGGGCCGCCCTTCTTCATCCTGTAGTGCCGGCCGCTGGCCGGCTCCCGATGGCGCAGTACCGACCAACGGTCGGCCTCACCTCAGGCCAGCGCCGGATTCAACGTGTAGGTGCCATGCAGCGAGGCTTCGGCCAGCACGTGCCCCTGCATCGCACGCAACACGTCCGCTGCAGTGAAGGGATCGGGCAGCCCCAGCTGGGCCACGTCCAGTGCGAACACGCGGAAGAAGTAGCGGTGCACGCGTTCGTCGTTGAACGGCGGGTACGGGCCGTCATAGCCCAGGTACTGGCCGGCCATGTCCGGATTGCCCGCAAACCAGCCGGTGAAATCGTTCAGGCCCTGGCGGCTGCCTGCCGGGCCCGCCGGCTGGGTCTTGCCGCCCACGATGAAACCGTCACTGCAGCTGCCGGCAGCGAGCTCGTGCACGTCGGCCGGAATGTCGACCATCGCCCAGTGGGTGAAGTGCGCGCGCGGTTGATCGCGCGGCACCGTGCAATCCCGGCGGCCCACGGTCTCCGGCACGGTCGGCACATCCGGGTCGATGCACAGCAGCGCGAACGACCGGGTGCCGGCCGGCACGTCGTGCCAGGCCAGCTGTGGGTTGCGATTGGGCGCGAAGCCCTCGGCGTTGCCGGCTGCAAACGTGGCGGCGATCGGCTGCCCGTTGGTAATGCTCTCACTGCTCAGATACATACAGGTCTCCTCACTCTTCCGGGTAGCCCAGGCGCACTGCGACCGAGGTCAGCAGTGCGAAGGCCGTGCCCATTTCATCGCGGTAATCGCGCCAATGGCCGGGGGCCATGCGGGCCGGACCGAGCGTGGACGCGGGCGGGAAATGCATGCCGAACAGGTTGCCCAGATGATGGGCCATGGCCTGCGCGTCGTTGCCGATGTCATCGATGCGCACCAGCGCGTTCGGGTACAGGTCCTGTTCGTGCAGCGTGGCGACCTGGGCCAGCGAACGCGCCAGCCATTCCGCCGCTTCATGCACCGAGTTCACCGCGAACGGCGCCGGTGCACCGAAGGCGATCCACTCCAGCAGCATGTCGCGCGGGTCACGCACGGCAATGATCAGGCGACCTTCCGGCAGTTGCGGGCGCAGCGCCCACAGCAGTGCGTTGTCCCACCACAGCAGCCAGTCGATCACCGCGCCCTCGTTGATCCCGCGCGCGGGCAGCTGCTCGCGCCACTGGGTGACCAGACCTTCCGGGGTCAGCTTGCCGGTCGAGAGGTCCTGCAGCGTGTGATAGCTCTGGAAGGCATCATTGGGCGGCGTCGAGCCGAAGCGATCACCGCGGACCACCGGACTGGCAGCGGCCATCGCCGCGACCACACGCTCCACGCCCGAGCCTGGCGCACCCCAGACGAAGATCGGCGCAACAGCGTTGCCTTCGGGCACCGGCGCCAGCTCCGGCCAGCTCAGCGGTGCCTTCGCCTGCGGCGGCAGCGGCAGACGCTGCGGTGCTTCGGCGGCGTGCAGTTCGACCCACGTCCGGACCGCCTCGCGGTACTGGCCGGCACGGTCCTGGACCGAGCCCAGCCACGCGCGCAACGACGGCTTGGCCGCCTCCGGCGCACCATCGTGCAGCGCCTGTACGCGGGCGATGGCGGCCGAGGGATCCCGCGTGAGCAGACCGTCGACCAGACGCGTTTCGCCACTGGCACGACCCGGCTCAAGGGTCACGATCCGTTCGGCCACGGCTTCGGCGGCCTCGGGCTCGTTGTTCATGTCATGCAGGCGCAGGCGGGTTTCCAGCGCCGGCAGATGCTCGGGCATGGCCTGCAGCCAGCGTTCGCCCACGGCAACCGCCTCCGGCCCACCGACCGGTTCGACGGTCAGGCGCGCCATCCACAGGTCATGCACCTCGGGGTGATCGGCCAGGGCCGCATCGAGCGTCTCGCGGGCCTGCTGTTCGCGGCCCAGGCGCTGCCAGGCCATCAGCAGCAGTTGCAGCGTGTGGCGATCGGCCGGCCACTGGGCCAGCACCGGCAGCAGCTGCTCGAGCGCCTGCAGCGGTTGCCCGGCCTGCAGTTCCAGCTCGCCGGCCAGGCGGCGCATGGCCGGGCTGTCGCCGGCCGGGGTGGCCAGCACGTGACGCATCATCTCGGCGGCCACATCCACGTGGCCCTGGCGCAGCGCCAGCTGCACGATCAGGCCCTGCAGCGAGGTGACGCTCGGGTTCAACTCCAGCACGCGGCGGAACGCCTGCTCGGCGAAGGCCAGCATGTCCTTGCCCAGGTAGGCAAAGCCGAGGGCGTACAGCACGCGCGAATCACCCGGCAGGGCTTCGCTGGCGGCCGACAGCAGCGACAGCGCGCGATCCACCTCGCCCCGGCGCAGCGCCACCATGCCGGTCAAGGCCGCCAGTTCGGGATGGTCTTCATCCACACGCGTGGCCAGGCGGGTCAGCCGGTCGGCTTCATCGACGTCATTGCGGGCCAGCGCCAGGTGCGCCTGCATCACGTAGGCGGACAGCTCATTGGGGTTGAGTTCGGCGGTGCGGTCCAGCGCCGAACCGGCGGCGTCGAACTGGCGCAGGGCCAACAACAGGCCCGCCTGCTGCAGGTGCAGATCGGCATTGTCCGGGGCGAGCGTCAGCGCCTGCTGCAAGCTGGTCAGCGCATCGTCGAACTGGCCCTGCTGCTGCAGCGACAGCGACAGCCAGCGGTGCGCCTGCGGCTGCTCCGGCTCGGCCGTGGTCCATTCGCGCGCCAGCTGCACGGCGTCGTCCACCGCATTGCGGCGCAGGGCTTGAAGAATCTGGTCTTGCATGACGGTCCGGAACTCGAGGGTCAAACCCCGATTGTAGCGGGGCCGGCCCGCCAGAACGGCCGATCAGGCGGGCGCGTTCGCCTCGAGCCGCAGCCGCTGGGCCACCCAGCGCTCGGAGAAGCCATCGCCACGCCAGTTCTCCAGGAACCCGCAATGGCCGCCCCACGGGGCGATTTCCAGATGGGCATGGGCCGGCAGGCGCCAACCGTTGAAGGTGGTGAACGGGATCACCGGGTCGTCCTGGGCCATCAGGATGTCGGCCGGCACCTGCAACCCGGCCAGCCGGTCGCCGGCGATCGAGTAGCCATCGAAGTACGCCTGCAGGGAGCCGAAATCGGTGTGGTGCTCGACCAGCCAGGCGGTCAGCGCGCGGATGTCCAGCTTGAGCACGCGGTCGTCCCAGTCGCTCAGCTCGGGGAACAGATCACGCTTGCGGCGCAGCGAGCCGGCCCATTTGCGCCGGAAGTACCAGTCGTACATCGCCGGGCCATTCTCGATGCTCTCCATCGTGATGGCCGGATCCAGCACCGGGCAGACCGAGGCGACCCGGCGCAACGGCACCCCGGCCGATGGCGCGCGCAGGGCCAGGCGCAGCACGAAGTTGCCGCCCAGCGAATAGCCGGCCGCGACCAGCGGCAGCTCGGGCCAGCGCCGGGCGATGTCGCCGGCGGCGTGCACCACTTCATCGATGCGGTTGGAGTGGAAGATGCCAGGGTTGAGGTGATGGGTGTTGCCGTGGTCGCGGAAGTTCAACCGCACCACGTCATAGCCTTCTTCAAGCAGCCGGGCCGCCGTCATGCGCATGTAGCTGGATTCGGCGCTGCCTTCCCAGCCATGCAGCAGCAGGGCCATGCCGATTGGCTGACGGCCCTCGATGTAGCTGTGCCAGCCCTGCAGGCGCACGCCTTCGCCACCGTCGAGAATCAACTCTTCGGTATGCGCACCGGTGGCGGCCAGCAGCACCAGGCCGCGCTGCATGCGCATGCGGCTGGAGCTGAGCATCGACTGCAGATGCGGATTGCGCAGCCAACGCGGCGGTTGGTAATCGGCAGCGGTCAACATGGGCGCGAGCCTGCTCCCGGCTTGGACGCTGGCGCGTGAAGGAACAGCACCGGGTTACTCGGCGGACATGGCCGCCAGGATGCGCGCGCGCGAGGTTTCCGCGATGCGGCGACGGCCTTCCAGATCGTGAGTCCCAATAGGCGCGAGGAAATGCACCTCGGCCCGCCGTGCCGGCTCGCCCAGCAGCCGCAGGAAGTTGGCGAAAAAGCTCTCCTTCGGGCCGAACGCGACAATGGTCTGCGCATCGCCACGCACGCCATAACGCAGCGCCACCGGCTGGATCGGCACCTGGGTTTCGACCGCGGCCTGGAAGATGCGCGCGTGGAACGGGCCCACTTCATGCCCACCGCGGGTGCGCCCTTCCGGGAATACGCCAACCGCTTTGCCCTCGCGCAGGCGCACGACCATTTCCTGCATCACGCCACCGAGCGACTCGGTGCTGCCACGCTGATGGAAAATCGTCTGCCCACGTGCGGCCAGCCAGCCGATCACCGGCCACCCGGCGATCTCCTGCTTGGCCACGAAACCCATCATGCGCTGGCTGTGCAGCATCGAGATGTCGACCCAGCTGACGTGGTTGGCCACGAACAGCACCGCACCCGGCAGCGGCGTACCGATCCGGTGCAGGCGGAACCCGAAGATCCACATCAGGCCGGCCGACCAGGCATTGACCGCCGCGTGCTCGAACGTGCGCTCGCCCACACGCATACGCCCCCACGGCGGCAGCATGGCGATCAGCAGCATCGGCAGGAACAGCAACAGGTGGACCAGCAGCAGCGGTACGCGGTACAGGTAACGGCACACACGCGCCACGCCGCCACGTGAGGCCGGAGTGGGGGAATTCATCCGCGAACGATACCCGAGCGCCGCAGGCTCTGCCAGCGGAATCCGGACAATTCCATGACAGCGGCACGCCACTCGCCGCACGCGGTCAAGCCGGTGCCCCTGCACGGCACAGCCACCGGGGCGACATGCGCCGGCGCACTGTCATGGCCGGTGCAACACAGCGTCCATGCCATGCCGCCGATCAGCCCGGCCGGACCGCCGGAACCACCGCCAGCGTCAGCCGCGAGGTGCAGACCAGCTTGCCGGCCCCATCTTCGATACGGATGTCCCAGACCTGGGTGCTGCGGCCGACGTGCACCGCACGCGCGGTGCCGGTGACGGTGCCGGCACGCACAGCGCGGATGTGGTTGGCGTTGATCTCCAGCCCGACACAGACCTGGGCGGTGGTATCCACGCACAGGTTGCCGGCACTGCTGCCCAGGGTTTCAGCGAGCACCACCGACGCGCCGCCATGCAGGATGCCGTACGGCTGGCGGGTGCGTTCGTCCACCGGCATGGTCGCGCTGATCCAGTCCTCACCCGCCGCGGTGAACGTGATGCTCAGGTGCTCGATGAGCGTGTTGCGGCTGAGCGCGTTGAGCGCCTGGATCGACACCGCGTCGCGGAATACCTGGGACATGCAGCTTCTCCGTGGAGGGTTACAGAATCGGAACCAGCCCGGCGCCGAAGGCGGTCAGCATGCGTACCAGCAACCACTTCGGCCCGACATTCACCTCGGGAAAGTCACCGACGGCGACATAGCAGGTGTGGAACGCCGGGTCCTGGCGTTTGAGCGGCTCCGGGCATTCGGGGCCCGGCTGGAATTCGTAATCGGTGGCGTAGCGCCATGGCCAGAAATCGAGCACGGGCAGCGCTTCGGAGGCCTTGCCGACGCTGTAGTTCAATCCGGACAGCACTGGCGGCTTGGCACGCGGCGCCACCACCCAGGAGTTCTGCGGGTGGATGTCGCGCAGGATGCTCTGCGCCAGCGCCTCGGCGAACACCGGGTCATCGATGATCACCGCGCCCTCGGTGTTGTAGTTCTCGCTGCGCGGGTCGAAGTTGTGCGTCCCGATCACCCCGATGCGGCGGTCCACCACCAGCGACTTGGCATGCAGCCCCATGCGGGCGCCGGTGCGGGTGACCGGCAACGGTTTGTTGACTGCCTTGGTACCGAGGAAGGACGGCCGGGTTTCAGCACGCAGCACGCGCCGCTCGACCACGCTGCCATCCATGCGCCGCCGCGCGGAGGGGCCCGGCGTGGGCTGGCGCGTGACCCGGGGAACGGCATCGGCATCACTGCCGGTATCACTGCCGCGACGGCTGTCGTCACTGCCACTGCTGCGGGCATTGCTGCCTGCGGCACTGCCGCCCAGCAGGCTGCTGCGCCGGCCCTGCGACGGTGGCGCCTCGGTGCCAAGCGGTGCGGGCAGCAGATTGCGGTAATCCACCGGCGCATCCAGCGGGAACGGCTTGAACTCGTAGACGTTGAAGCCCAGCTCGCGCAGGTTGCGGCGTTTGTACTTGTAGGACAGCGCGTAGACGATCGGATTGTCTGTGGCGGCCAGGCTGTTGGTGGACACCACCACGCGCGGTGCATGTTCGCGCTTGCGCAGGTCGCGGAACAGGCGCTGGGCCGGCTTGGACAGCACCAGGTACGGGGTCTGCAGCAGCACCTCGGTCTGTGCGCTGGCAATCAACGAATCCAGCTGCGGCTCGGTCACGTGCTGGCCGTTGGCCGGTTGGCTGGCCCGTTCGCGGCGGTGCTTGCGCGGCAGGTCGGCCACGTACTGCACCGAGGCCACCGGCAGGGCGGTATCGACGAAAGTGCGGCGGACGTAGTCGGGGTCGTTGGCTTCTTCGCTGACCCGTTCGAGTCGCTCCGGTCGCCGGACGTCGGCCGGCGGCATGGCCGGGACGCCCTGGCGCAGCAGGGTGCGGCCAACGTCGTTGAGGCGTTCGGCCGGCACGCTGCGCGGCGCGCGCCAGAACGCATCGAAGTTGGCGGCCATCTCGCGCACTTCCGGGCCGGCCACGATCACGTCGCGGTCGCGGAAATTGTATTCGCTGTCCCAGTCGTAATAGTCGTCCTGGTAGTTGCGCCCGCCGACCACGCCCAGTGCATCGTCGACCACCAGCAGCTTGTTGTGCATGCGCTGGTTGAAGCGGCGGAAGCAGCACACCACGCTGGCCGCGTAGTCGAAGTAGTTCAGGCGCGCTTTGCCGAAGGTGGGGTTGTAGACCCGCAGCTCGAAATTGGCATGGCTGCCGGACAGGGCCCCCAGGATTTCCAGATCGGAGATGGCCGAGAGCTGGTCGATCAACAACCGGACCTTGACCCCGCGGCGCGCGGCCGCCTGCAGCTCATCGAGCACGAGCCGGGCGCTGTCGTCCTTGTCGAAGATGTAGGTCTGCAGGTCGATGCTGCGCGTGGCACTGCGGATCAGGTTCAAACGCGCGACAAGGGCGACTTCGCCCTCATCCAGGATGGTGGCGTAGTGGCGCGGCTGGCCGGCGTGGGATTCGGCGAACGCGCGGCCCCCGAGGGCGCGCAGCGGTGAATCCAGGGCGCAGCGGTCGGCCTGGGCACAGTCGACCACGGTTGATCGCGCCTGCACGGCGATGCCGGCCGCGCGGTCGCGCTCGGCGTTGGACAGCGAGGCACAGCCGCTGCCCAGCAACAGCGTTGCCAGCACCAACAGACGCAGCAATGGGTTCACGGTTTCGGCGCCTCGCTCAGACGCGCACGCAATACAAAGGTCACTCGATCACTCAAGGCAAGCTGCCAGCTGTCCATTCCATACCGGCCACGTTGGACGGTACCGCGGCTGACGACGTCGCAATCATACCCGGCCCGGGCACACTCCGGCGGTTCCACCCGCAGGGTCTCCGGGTGGCTGACCCCGCGCAGGATCAGGCGGCCCTGGATGCTGCCGCCCTTTTCCACCACTTCCGGCCAGTACGGCAGCGAGTCGAACTCGACCACTGGATACCGGGCCGAGTCAAAGAACTCCTCGCCACGCATCCAGCCGGTGTAGCGGGCCTTGCCGGGAATCTCCACATAGCGGGTGAACATCCTCAGGTGTACCTGGTGGCGACCGTCGGAGAGCACCTCGATGTTGCCTTCAAAGCGCGGGAACACGCCCTCGATGCGTTGGCCGATCCGGGTCCGGATTTCAAACCCGAAGCGCGACTTGACCGTATCCAAGGCCAGCGCATGGCTGGTCGGTGACGGTACGGACGACGGCGGGGCGGCATGCACCGCCCCTGCCATCAGCAGCAGCCCCACCCACGCCGCGCGGACTGCCCACACGGGTTATGGCCACCAGAACGCGGTCAAGCTGGCGACACCCGGCTCGATGGCAGCGTCGCGATCAAATGCCAGCACCGCGATCCCGCCCGGTGGCATGCCGCGATAGTCGCTGCTGGTGCCTTCACTCATCAGGGCGACCAGCTGTTCCAGACCGGGGTTGTGGCCAACCACCAGCAGACGATCAACGTCGCGACGCGCATCGATCAGCCCCATCAGGGTGCCCGGGGTGGCGTCATAGACGGCGTCCTCCAGCCGCTTCTCGACGAAGCCGGTGATGCCCAGCACGGCCTCCAGGGTTTCGCGGGTCCGCCGCGACGGCGAGCACAGCACGCAGTCCGGCAGCAGGTTGTTTTCCTTCAGCCAGCGGCCGGCGGCCTCGGCTTCGGCCAGCCCGACCGGCGACAGCGGGCGGTCCAGATCGGCCTGGCCAGTGCTGGCGGCTTCGGCATGGGCGTGACGCAGCAGTATCAGTTCTCGCATGGGATCTCTCGTGTCAGGCGTTCTTCAGCCACTTCAACAGCGGCTCCCAGTCACTCTGGTGCTCGCGCACCTGGGCCGAGCGGTAGTCGAACAGACTCCGTCCCAGCCCGACCATCACCACATAGCTTTGGCTGTCGCGCAACTGCGCGACGACCTCGTACGGCCAATCGGCCAACATCTGCATCGCCTGCTGCGAGGTCTGCGTCCAGGGCTTGGTGCGGTTGAGCACCAGGCCGACCGGCAGGCGACGGTTATGCACACGGGGAACTTTGGACAGGCTGTTGAGGAAGCCGACGATGGCTTCGATGTCCAGCGCGGACGGCAGCACCGGCACCACGACGGCGTCGGCCGCGTCAAGGAAATGGGGAATATCGTCGGCCATCGCACCGGCCGGGGCATCGATAATGACCTCGTCGGTACCCTCGGGAACCAGTCGTTCCCAGCTCTTTTTGCGATACACGTCGATCGGCAGCACGGCACTTTCCAGGACCGAGCGGCGTTGCGCCCAGCGGGTGCTGGAGCCTTGTGGATCGGCATCGGCCAGGACGGTCCGCTTGCCTTCCAGTGCCGAATGCGCCGCCAGGTGGGTGGCGACGGTGGTCTTGCCCACCCCGCCCTTGGAACCGGCCACCAGGATCGTCTTCATGCAAGCCTCGCTTCCGGGGAACGTTCGGGCAGCCTACACCGGCGCCTGTGACGGAGATAGTCGCAGCGCTGAACCAGAACGGTCGGCCGCGCCTTTGCTATCGTGGATGGTTCCAACGGACTGACCGCCCGCATGAGCGAACTACAGGACCTGAGCGCGTTGATCCGCGCCAACACCCCGCTGATCATCATCGAGACACAGGATGAAGGCCGCGTGGTGGAGCTGTTCCGGCAGACCCTGATGCATGTCTGGCGCGCCCTGCACCGCTGGTCGATCACCGAAGGCCTGCGCCGGATCGACATGGACCGCGAGGACGACCCCGTCGGCCCGCCCGATGCCAGCGCGGCCCTGCAGATGATCCGCCAGGCCGAACAACGCGGCATCTACCTGCTGCTCGATTTCCATCCTTACCTGGGCTATGCCAGCCACCAGCGCGCGCTGCGCGACCTGATCCAGCGGCGGCATTGTGAGGCCCACGTGCTGGTACTGATCGGGGCCAAGGTGGAACTGCCTGCCGAGCTGGAAGCGCTGGCCACCCGGTTCAACCCACGCCTGCCCGACCTCAACGCCCTGCTGAAGATGCTGCGCGAGGAAGCCGAAGCCTATGCGCGCGAGAACGGCGGGCGACGCGTGGCCGTGGACAATGAGGCGGTCCAGAAGATCCTGCACAACCTGCGCGGGCTGAGCCTGGTCGATGCACGGCGGATCGCCCGGCAGCTGATCTTCGCCGACGGCGCGCTCAGCCAGGACGACCTGCCGCAACTGGCCCGGCTCAAGTTCGAGCTGCTCAACCGTGCCGGCCACCTGCACTTCGAGTACGACACCACGCGCTTTGCCGACGTGGCTGGCGCCAACCGGCTCAAGCGCTGGGTCAACCAGCGTCGCCCGGTGTTCCTCGGCGGTGCCGGCCCGGCCGGCCTGGACCCGCCCAAGGGCATGCTGCTGCTCGGCGTGCAGGGCTGCGGCAAATCGATGCTGGCCAAGGCCACCGCCGCCGGCTTCGGCGTGCCGCTGCTCAGGCTGGATTTCGGCAGCCTCTACGACAAGTACCACGGCGAGACCGAGAAGAACCTGCGCGACGCACTCGCCTCGGCTGAGCAGCTGGCGCCGTGCGTGCTGTGGATCGATGAAATCGAGAAGGGCCTGGCCAGTGGTGGCGAGGATGGTGGTGTGTCGCGCCGGGTGCTGGGTCATCTGCTGACCTGGCTGGCCGAGCGCAAGAGCACGGTGTTCATCGTCGCCACCGCCAACCAGGTGCATGAACTGCCAGCCGAACTGCTGCGCAAGGGCCGCTTCGACGAGATCTTCTTCGTCGATCTGCCCGATGCCAACACCCGGGTGGAGCTGCTGCGCCTGCACCTGGGCAAGCGCCAGCTCAATGCCGACGACTTCGCGCTGCCGGCGTTGGCCGCGGCGGCGGAGGGCTTCTCGGGCGCGGAGATCGAGCAGGCGGTGGTCGCCGGGCTGTATGCCGCGCATGCCGAGTCACGCGTGCTGGATACCGAGCTGCTGATGCAGGAGATTCGCGGCAGTCGCCCGTTGTCGGTGCTGATGGCCGAACAGGTGACCGCGCTGCGCGAGTGGGCGCGCGGGCGCACCGTCAGCGCCGACGCGTAGCGCCGACCGTTGCTCGGCTACCGGATCATGGCGGCCCAGGAAGACCGGCCACGCGCTGCAGCACCCACACCCAGGCCGGCAGGGTGACCAGCGACAGCAGGATGCCGTAGCCGACCAGCGCGGCCGCCAGGCGCGGGGCCAGGCGATGTGACATCGCCAGCGCGGCGGCGGTGATCATGGTCGGCATCGCCGACTCCAGCACATTGGCCTGCAGCATCGTGCCGTGCAGCCCGAATGCCCAGGAGATCGGCAGCGCCAGGGCCGGCATCACCAACAGCTTGAGCAGCAACCCGACGCCCAGCGGCGTGAGCTCGTCCAGCGGCAGGCGCAACTGGATGGAAAAACCCACCGCCAGCATCACCAGCGGCAGCATCGCATCGGCCAGCTGCTTCAGCCCGGTGCCGATCCAGCCCGGCGGCTGCTCAGGCATCAGGGTCAACGCGAACAGCAACGCCCACAGCGGCGGGAACCTGGCGATCCGCAGCAGGATCTGCGCGGCGGTAGGCGGGGTGTCGCCGCTGTAGCGCGCGATCACATACAGACCGAACGTGGACAGCAGCACGAACGTGCCGAACTGGTCGTAGACCACCGCGTACGGCAGCGCGTGGTCGCCCAGCAGTGCGCGCACCATCGGGTAGCCGATGAAGCTGGAGTTGGCCAACGCCACGCAGATCAACAGCACGGCATGCACATCACGGGCGAAGCCGAAGGCGCGCGTGGCCAGGCTCACTGCCGCGAGTGTGCACAGCATCAACAGCCACGGTGTGGCGACCAGCCCGATCAGGCTGATATCCAGATGCAGGCGTGGGACATAGATCAGCACCGCCGCGGGCAGGCAGACGTACAGCACGATGCGGTTGAGCACATCGGCCGTGTTGTCCGGCAGTGCGCGCAGGCGCGAAAAGACCATGCCCAGGCCGAGCATGGTCAGGATCAGCGCGAATGCATCGAAAGCCATCGCGACAGCCTAGCCCACCCGGCCGCGACCGGTGCCCCGACGATGGTCGAAGCACGATCCTTCCCTGGCATGCGCCGGGCCTGCCCGCTCACCCGGGCAGGCCCGCGCGGTCACGGCCAGGCCGGCGGCTTTTGCGCCCACGCCTGCTGGACCTCGGCCAATGTGGCGCGTTCGCTGTCGCGCCAGCCCGGCAGCAGCTCGGCGTAACGATCCGGGGTAGTCCACTGCTGTGGCTCCGTACGTACCGCGGCGGCGTACCACTGCACAGCCTCGCTCCGGCGTCCCAACGACCACAGCGCCAGCGCGAAGGTAGGCGGCACCCAGGACGGATTGCTACGCAGGCTGCTCTGGGACAACGTCCATTGGGCCAGGGCAGCGTCCACCTCCCCGAGCCGGTACAGATCCCAGCCATAGTTCCAGCGAACCGAGCGACCTTGCGCGGACGTGGCCGCGGCCGACGCGCTGGCTTGCTCGTACAGGCTGCGCCCAAGCTCCGGCCGCCCCTGCGCGATGGCGACGCCAGCCAACTGGACGGTCGCCTCCAGCGATTTGCGGCCGCGCTCGCGGTGTTTCATCAATTGGTCGACGAGATCCCCACCCTCGCCCTGCACCACCACCATCGGGGCAGCGGCCACGTCGTTGTCGAAGTAGAACTCCTGCACTGCCGGCAGCGATTGCGCCGACGCGTTGAACACACAGGCCCCTACGGCCAGCGCCAGGCTGGCCAGCATCTGTCTTGCAACTGCCATGCAAACTCCCCCAGGTTGTCACAACAACCTCCCCTCCTGATCCTAACCGCAGCGCGCGCTCAGAACCAAGCGCCGCCGACCAACGGTCGGATCTAGCGGGTGCCCCGCCAGACCCGCAGCCGGTTGTTGGCCGGCATCGCGGCATCCTCGATCAGCACCAGGCCCACTCCGGCCGCCAGCGCATCCACCGCCTCGGCATCGCGGATGCCCGAGGCCGGATCGCGCGCCTTCAACCACCCATCGAACTGTCGGTTGCTGTCGCTGCTGAAGGTCCCGTGGTCGTTGAAGGGCCCGTAGACACACAACAGGGCGTCGTCGGCCATGACCGCCGGCAAGCCGGCGAACAGGGCCTGGACGTGCGCCCAGCTCATGATGTGCAGTGTGTTGGCACTGAACACCGCATCGAACGCCAGCGGCGCGGGGGGCAACGGAGCCAGCCCCGGCGCCGGCGACAGCACCGCCTGCAAGGGCCACGGCGCCGGGGTGTTGGGCAGGCCGGCGGCCTGCAGCCGCTCGGCGATCCCGGGCAGATGGTCCGGATGGTCGCTCGCCTGCCACTGCAGATGCGGCATGGCCCGCGCGAAGTGCTCCGCGTGCTGGCCGGTGCCGCTGCCGATCTCCAGCACCCGACGGCGCGTGGCAAGGTGGCCCTGCAGCACCGCCAGGATCGGTGCGCGGTTGCGCTCACAGGCCTCGGACCAGCGCATCTGACTCATGGGAATGTCACATCGGCAGGGAATCGGTGTCCATCCAACCATGACCGCAGTCACTTGTGCCACCCTGTCATGGCGTTGAAAGTCGACGGCTTGTCCAACGCCGCCGGCCCTCGTGCCGTCGGCCGTCTTTGGGGGATGTGAGCTGTGCAACGTCGTGAGTTCCTAGCGCTGTCTGGAATGGGCCTGGCTGGCTTGGTACTGCCGCACGGTCGGCTGATCGCCGCCGAGCAACTGCTCGAACCGGGCGATGTGAGCCGCCAGAAGGCGCTGGCCGAGGCTGCGCTCGCCGCCGCCAAACGCGCCGGTGCCAGTTACTGCGACGTGCGCATCGGCCGCTACCTCAACCAGGCGGTGATCACCCGCGAGGCCAACGTCCAGAACGTCACCAACAGCGAATCCTCGGGCATCGGCATCCGGGTGATCGTCAACGGCGCCTGGGGCTTTGCCGCAACCCATCTGCAGACGCCGGCCGCGGTGCTGGCCACCGTCGAACAGGCCGCGGCAATCGCCCGCGCCAACGCCGGCATCCAGACCCGGCCCGTGCAGCTGGCGCCGGTCACCGGGGTGGGCGATGTGAGCTGGAAGACCCCGATCCGCAAGAACGCGATGGCGGTGCCGATCAAGGACAAGGTCGACATGCTGCTATCGCTGAATGCAGCCGCGCTCAATGCCGGCGCCGACTTCATCAACTCCACCCTGTTCCTGGTCAACGAGCAGAAGTTCTTCGCCTCCAGCGATGGTTCCTTCATCGACCAGGACGTGCACCGCATCTGGCTGCCCTTCACCGCCACCGCGATCGACAAAGCCAGCGGCAAGTTCCGCACCCGCGCCGGGCTGTCCTCGCCGATGGGCATGGGCTATGAGTTCCTGGATGGCGAGGCACGCGGCAAGATCGCGCTGCCCGGTGGCGTGGTGGCCTACCGCGACTCCTATGACCCGGTGGAAGATGCCATCGCCGCGGCCCGGCAGGCCCGCGAAAAACTCAAGGCGCCGTCGGTCAAGCCGGGCAAGTACGACCTGGTGCTGGACCCGTCCAACCTGTTCCTCACGATCCACGAGAACGTCGGCCACCCGCTGGAGCTGGACCGCGTGCTCGGTTACGAGGCCAACTACGCCGGCACCAGTTTCGCCACGCTGGACAAGCGCGATGCGGGCTTCCGGTGGGGCAGCGAGATCGTCAACTTCTTCGCCGACAAGACCGCCCCGGGCAGTCTCGGTGCGGTGGGATACGACGATGAAGGGGTCAAGACCAAGCGCTGGGACCTGGTCAAGGACGGCATCCTGGTCAACTACCAGGCCACCCGCGACGAGGTGCACATCCTTGGCGAGAAGGAGAGCCACGGCTGCAGCTATGCCGATTCGTGGTCCAGCGTGCAGTTCCAGCGCATGGCCAACGTGTCGCTGGCGCCGGGCAAGGCCCCGCTGAGCGTGGCGGAGATGATCAAAAACGTGGAGAACGGCCTCTACATCCACGGCCGTGGCTCGTACTCGATCGACCAGCAGCGCTTCAACGCGCAGTTCGGTGGGCAGCTGTACTACCAGATCAAGAACGGTGAGATCACCGGCATGGTCGAGGACGCCGCCTACCAGATCCGCACGCCCGAGTTCTGGAATGCCTGCAGCGCGATCTGCGACGAGCGTGATTTCCGCTTCGGCGGTTCGTTCTTCGATGGCAAGGGCCAGCCCGGCCAGGTCTCGGCGGTCTCGCACGGCTCGTCGACCACCCGCTTTGATGGCATCAACATCATCAACACCGCGCGCAGCCTGGGATGAGCCTGTTCCCGCTCCGTGCCGAATGTCACTACCGCGGCGCCCGCATGGCCGCAAGAATCGGCTGTGCCGCCGCGGCGGTCGCCCTGATGTCGCTGTTTCCCTGCCACCCCCACACCGACGTGGAGAGCTGCCTTGCAAAGACGTGACTTTCTCGCCCTGACCGGGCTTACCGCTGGCGGACTGATCGTGCCGTCGTTCTTCGGCAAGGTCATTGCCGCCGAACAGCTGCAGAGCACACTCGATCCAGCGCTGAAGAAGCGCTTGGCCGATGCCGCCCTGGCCGCCGCGCGCCAGGCCGGGGCGACCTACTGCGACGTGCGTATCGGCCGCTACCTGCGCCAGTACGTGATCACCCGCGAGGACAAGGTCCAGAACGTGGTGAACACCGAATCGACCGGTGTGGGCATCCGCGTGATCGTCAACGGCGCCTGGGGCTTTGCCGCCACCAACCAGCTCGGCACCACCGATGTGGCGCGTGCCGCACAGCAGGCAGCCGCGATCGCCAAGGCCAATGCCGGCGTGCAGACCGCTCCGGTGCAGCTGGCTGCCGCAGCCGGCGTGGGTGAGGTGTCCTGGCGCACGCCGATCCGCAAGAATGCGATGGACGTGCCGATCAAGGAGAAGGTCGAGCTGCTGCTGGACGTCAATGCAGGCGCGATGGGCGCCGGCGCCAGCTTCGTCAACTCGATGCTGTTCCTGGTCAACGAGCAGAAGTACTTCGCCTCCACCGACGGCTCCTACATCGACCAGGACGTGCACCGCATCTGGGCACCGATGACCGTTACCGCCATCGACAAGAGCACCGGCAAGTTCCGCACCCGCTCCGGGCTGTCCTCGCCGATGGGCCTGGGCTACGAGTACCTTGACGGCGTCGGCACCGGCAAGGCGGTCTCGCCCAACGGCGTGGTCAACTACCGCAACTCCTACGACATGAAGGCCGATGCGATCGCCGCGGCCAAGCAGGCGCAGGAGAAGCTCAAGGCACCGTCGGTGAAGCCGGGCAAGTACGACCTGATCCTGGATCCGTCGCACACCTGGCTGACCATCCACGAGTCGATCGGCCACCCGCTGGAACTGGACCGCGTGCTCGGCTACGAAGCCAACTACGCCGGCACCAGCTTCGCCACGCTGGACAAGCGCGAGCAGCATTTCCAGTACGGCAGCGACAAGGTCAACATCTTCGCCGACAAGACCCAGCCGGGCAGCCTCGGTGCGGTCGGCTACGACGATGAAGGCGTCAAGACCAAGCGCTGGGACCTCATCAGCGAGGGCAAGCTGGTGGATTACCAGACCATCCGCGACCAGGCCCATATCCTGGGCAAGACCGAGTCCGACGGCTGCTGCTATGCCGATTCGTGGTCCAGCGTGCAGTTCCAGCGCATGGCCAATGTGTCGATGGCACCGGGCAAGACCAAGCTGAGCGTGGCCGACATGATCAAGGACGTCGAGAACGGCATCTACATCATCGGCGACGGTTCGTTCTCCATCGATCAGCAGCGCTACAACGCGCAGTTCGGTGGCCAGCTGTTCTATGAAATCAAGAACGGCCAGATCACCCGCATGCTCGAGGACGTGGCCTACCAGATCCGCACGCCGGAGTTCTGGAACGCCTGCACCGCCGTGGCCGATGAAAGCGACTACCGCCTGGGCGGTTCGTTCTTCGACGGCAAGGGCCAGCCCGGCCAGGTCTCGGCGGTCTCGCACGGTTCGTCCACCGCGCGCTTCAACGGCATCAACGTCATCAACACCGCGCGCAGCCTCGGCTGACCGGTCAGGAGCCCCAATCCATGAGTATCTTCACCGAAGCCCAGGCCAAGGCCATCCTCGACAAGGTCATCGCGCTCTCCAAGGCCGATGAGTGCACCGCCGTGCTGGCCGGCTCGATCGACGGCAACATCCGTTTCGCGCTCAACAACGTCTCCACCAGCGGCATCGTCGACAACACCGAACTGGCCGTGACGGTCGCCTTCGGCAAGCGCGTCGGCACCGCCTCGATCAACGAGTTCGACGATGCCGCGCTGGAACGCGTGGTGCGCCGCGCGGAAGATCTGGCCCGCCTGGCCCCGGAGAATCCGGAGTTCCTGCCCGCCATCGGCAAGCAGACCTACCGGCCCAGCCCGACCTTCAGCGAATCCACTGCGGCGATCGACCCGGCGTTCCGCGCCAAGGTCGCCGCCGACTCGATCGCGCCCTGCCGTGGCAACGGCCTGATCGCGGCCGGCTTCCTGGAGGACGGCCAGAGCTTCCAGGCCACGGCCAACAGCAACGGCAACTTCGGTTACCAGCGCGGCACCAACTTCGATTACACCTGCACCGTGCGCACCGAAGACGGCCGCGGCTCGGGCTGGGTCGGCCGCAACCTCAAGGATGCCGCCGATTTCAAGGCCGACCAGGACATCCGCATCGCCATGCGCAAGGCCACCGAATCGGCCGAAGCCAAGGCACTGGAACCGGGCAAGTACACGGTGATCCTGGAGCCGGCGGCCGCAGCCGGCCTGATCAGCTTCATGATGAACTTCTTCGACGCGCGCTCGGCCGATGAAGGCCGCAGCTTCCTCTCCAGGAAGGGCGGTGGCAACAAGCTCGGCGAACAGGTCTACGACCCGCGCGTGAACATGGTGGCCGACCCGTGGCATGCCGATGCCGCCGTGCTGCCGTGGGACAACGAAGGTCAGCCGCGCGAGAAGCTGGACATCATCAAGGATGGCAAGATCGCCAACCTCAACTACTCGCGTTTCTGGGCGCAGAAGCAGGGCAAGACCGCCAACGCGCGGCCGGGCAACCTGCTGATGGCCGGTGGCGACAAGAGCACCGCCGAGCTGGTCCGGGGCACGCAGAAAGGCATCCTGGTCACGCGTACTTGGTACATCCGCATGGTCGATCCGCAGACCGTGCTGCTGACCGGCCTGACCCGCGATGGCACCTTCTACATCGAGAACGGCCAGATCAAGCACCCGGTGAAGAACTTCCGCTTCAACGAGTCGCCGGTGATCATGCTCAACAACATCGAAGAACTGGGCAAGCCGGTGCGTGTGGCCGGTGACGAGTCCAGCCTGGTGATGATGATCCCGCCGATGAAGCTGCGCGATTTCACCTTCACCTCGTTGTCCGACGCGGTCTGATGCACGGTCGTGACGGCCACTGGCCGTCTCTTCGCATGACCGGTCGCTTCCGGGAACGTGCGCGGCGATGAACCGCGCACAGTTCCTGCGCCTGATGCTGGGCAGTGCCGCGTTCGCGGCATTGCCCGCGCCGGCACGCGCCCAGGCAGGGCGTTATGACTTCTGGTTTACCCGCCTCAAGTACGACTCCGGGGACTGGGACGTGGATGCGCGCATGCCATCCAACGTGATCACCTCGCTGATCGACTACACCTCCCTGCGCGTGGACCCGACCGAACACGTGATCGCACTGTCCGATCCGCGCATGCTGGAGGCGCCGTTCTGCTACCTGGCCGGGCACAAGCTGGTCGAGTTCAACGCCGCCGAACGGCAGAACTTCGTGCGCTATGTGCGCAATGGTGGGTTCGTGTTCGTGGATGACTGCAACCATGACATCGACGGCCTGTTCGCCACCTCCTTCGAAGCGCAGATGGCCAAGCTATTCGGACCCAGAGCGCTGAACAAGCTGCCGAACACCCACGCGCTGTACCGCAGTTTCTTCCGCTTCCCTGAGGGCCCGCCCGCCACCGGGTTCGAGCTCAACGGGTGGGGCGATGATCTGGTCCACGATTACCTCAAGGGCATCCAAATCGATGGCCGCCTCGGCGTGCTTTACAGCAACAAGGATTACGGGTGCGAGTGGGACTACGACTGGCGCAACAAGCGGTTCCTGGCCGAAGACAACACCCGCTTCGCGGTCAACATCGTGATGTATGCGTTGAACAGTTAGGTTTCTTCCTGCTTTTTCAGCCACGCGTGGCGTGGCTCTACACCGATCTTCTGCGAGTGCCTTATGACGACCGACAGCCTTGATGTCCTCCTGCCCCGACTGGATCACCTGCGCAGCGCGCTGGCCCAGGCCGTGGTCGGCCAGCACGCGGTGGTCGAGCAGCTGCTGATCGGCCTGCTGGCCGGCGGCCACTGCCTGCTCGAAGGCGCGCCCGGGCTGGGCAAGACCCTGCTGGTGCGCTCGCTCGGACAGGCGCTGGAGCTGCAGTTCCGGCGTGTGCAGTTCACCCCCGATCTGATGCCCAGCGACATCCTCGGCACCGAACTGCTGGAAGAGGACCACGGCACCGGCCACCGGCACTTCCGCTTCCAGAAGGGCCCGATCTTCACCCACCTGCTGCTGGCCGACGAACTCAACCGTACGCCGCCCAAGACCCAGGCCGCGCTGCTGGAGGCGATGCAGGAACGCACCGTCAGCTACGCCGGCACCACCTATACGCTGCCCGCACCGTTCTTCGTGCTGGCCACGCAGAACCCGATCGAGCAGGCGGGCACCTACCCGCTGCCCGAAGCGCAGCTCGACCGCTTCCTGCTGCATGTGCGGGTGGACTACCCCACCGAGCAGGAAGAGCGCGACATCCTGCTGCAGACCACGGGCAGCGCCAGTGGCAGCGTGCCCAAGGTGATGGACGCCGAGGACGTGCTGGCGCTGCAGGACGCCGTGCGCCAGGTCCACATCAGCGAGGATGTGCTGACCTGGATCACGCGCCTGGTGCGTGCCAGCCGCCCTGGCAGCGATGCACCGGCGGCGGTGAACCAATGGATCAAGTGGGGGGCCGGCCCGCGTGCCGGGCAGTCGCTGGTCCTGGCGGCCAAGGCGCGCGCGCTGCTGCAGGGCCGTTTCGCCGCCACGCGCGAGGATGTGCAGGCGCTGGCGGCGCCGGTGATGCGCCATCGCCTGCTGTTGTCCTTCGCCGCCGAGGCCGAGCAGAAGAGCGCCGACGACGTGGTCGCCGCGCTGCTGCAGGCCGTGCCGTTCCCGGGGTGATCCACACGCCGTGAGCCGCAACGCACCGATCGCCATCCCCGCCGATGTCCGCAGCCGCCTCAAGGCGCTGCGGCTGCTGCCACGCCGTGCGCGCGGTGCGCACGGGATCGGCCAGCACGCCAGCCGCAGCCGTGGCGCCGGGCTGGAATTCGCGCAGTACCGTGCCTACGAACCCGGTGATGAGCTGCGCCAGATCGACTGGAAGCTCTACGCGCGCTCGGACCGGTTCTTCGTGCGCGACTCCGAGCGCGAGAGCCCGATCACGGCCTGGGTGCTGATCGATGCGACCGCCTCGGCGGGCCAGCGTGATCGCGCGCGAGCGGACTGGTCGCGGCTGGACCACGCCTGTGCCACCGCCGCCTGCCTGGTCGAACTGGCCCTGCAGCAGGGTGACCGTTTTGGCGTCATCGTGGTCAGCGGTGGTGGCGTGCAGTTGGTGCCGGCCGGGCAAGGTCCACGCCAGCGCGATCGCGTCCACCTGCTGCTGCGCCAGCTGCAGGCCAGTGGCAGCTGGCCGCCGGTCACCTCGCTGGCGCCGATCTGGGAACGCGTGCAGGCCGGTGATCTGCTGGTGGCACTGGGCGATGGGTTTGACGAGGCAGGCATCGTCCTGCTGGAACGGCTGGCGGCCGCGCGGCGCGAGGTACTGCACCTGCAGCTGCTGACCGCCGAGGAGCGCGATTTCCCGTTCACCGAGGGTCACCGCTTCCGCGATCCGGAGACCGGCGAAGAACTGCTGGGCGATGGCCGCGCCATCCGCGAGGACTATCTGGTCCGCTTCGACGCCGCGCAGCGTGCGTTGCAGGCGCGTCTTCAGGGCAGCGGCATCGTGCACGCCACTGGCTATCTCGACCAGCCGCTGGATCAGTCCTTGCGGGTGCTGCTCGGCGCCGGAGGGGGGGCGTGAGCCTGCTGTTCCCACTCGGCCTGCTCGCACTGGCGGCATGGCTGGTGCCGCTGCTGATCCACCTGGCGCGGCGCCACCAGTACGCACCGCTCGATTTCGCTGCGCTGCGGTGGTTGCGGGCCAGGATCCGGCCGCGTCAGCGCGTGCGTTTCGACGAGTGGCCGTTGCTGCTGGTGCGGCTGCTGCTGCTCGCTGCGCTGGCCCTGCTGCTGGCGCGCCCGGTGCTGCACGGCGGCGCGGCCGACACGCACCCGGTCACGGTGGTCGCCCCCGGTCTGGATGGCACCGCCCTGCGTGGCCAGGACACCAAGGGCGACTGGCGGTGGCTTTCACCCGGCTTCCCCGCGCTGGCCGACGCCGCCCCGCCGTTCCCGCAACCCTTGGCCAGCCTGCTGCGTGAGCTGGACCAGCGCCTGCCGGCCGGCTCTCCGCTGACGGTGTACGTGTCCGACCCGATGTCCGGTCTGGATGGCGAGCGCCCGCGATTGTCGCGCCCCGTGACCTGGCGGCCCGTGCCCTTGGCGCCTCCTGCTACGCGCGTCGCCGCCGTGCCCCTGCTGCAGATCGGTGGCGGCATCGCCGAGCACGAGCAGCGCGTACTGGCGGCGTTCCAGCGCGCGTGGTCGAACCAACCCCTGTCTCCCGCGCGCGCAGCGACCACCGCCCCGGATGATGGGCAGCTCGGCGTGTGGCTCGCCGCCGAGCCGTTGCCGACCGTCTGGCAGGCATGGGTGCAACAGGGCGGCAGCGTGCTGGTCGCATCGGGTTCGGCGGGGACCGGTTGGATGCCGGCCCTGCGCGATGCGCAGGGCGCGTCCGTACTGGAGTACCGCCCGGAAGGGCGCGGTCGTCTGCTGCGCTTCACCGCAGCGCTGTCGCCGCCGGAACTGCCGGCATTGCGCGATACCGACCTCCCGCGCCAGTTGCTGGGGGTGATCGCGGCGCCGGCCGCCCCCACCCTCGCACCGGCGGCCACACAGCTCCCGTTGCGTGGCGGCTCCGCACCGCTCCCGGCACCGCGTGAGCTGGTCCCCTGGCTGCTGGCGCTGATCGTGCTGCTGTTCGCGCTTGAAAGGGTGATGGCCACGTCGCCACGCCGCGGAGCCGGCGCATGAATGCCGCTATCCAGCACGGCTGGCAGCGCGCACGCCGTCGCCAGTGGTGGATCACCGCCGCAATCGCGGTGCCGATCGCGTTGGCACTCAGTGCGGTGACGTGGCGGATCGCAGGGTTCAACGCCTTCAGCGTGGTCCTGCTGCTGGCATTGCTGATCAGCGTCGGATTGGCGACGTGGCGCGCACGCCGGCTGGATCGCCAGTGGCTGGTTCGCCGCCTGGATGACCATGCCGTCGCGCAGGACAGTGCCGATCTGCTGTTCACCGCACCGGACGCATTGAATCCGCTGCAGCAGCGTCAGCGCGCGCATGTCCACGCGGCACTGCAGTCGCGCATGCCCGAGTTGCGGCCCCTTTGGCCCGGCCACTGGGTGCTGGCATCGGTGTTGATGTCGGTGGTGGTGATGGCACTGGCCTTCGGCTGGCCGCGCGGCCAGAACGCGGCGCCGCTGTTCCCTGGCATTGCAGCACCGCCGGCCACCCCGGCGCAGCCGCCGCAGCTGCGTTCGACGCGGCTGGAGATCACCGCCCCGGCTTACACCGGCCAGGCGGCGCGCGTGCAGAACGCGCTGGATGGCAAGGTCGCGCAGGACAGCCGCCTGCAGTGGTCGCTGCGCTTCACCGCGCAGCCGCAGACCGCTGCCCTGCAGTTCCATGATGGCCAGCGCATCGCGCTGCAGCGCGATGGCGACCAGTGGACCGCGCAGTGGACTGCAACACGTCCAGCGCTGTACCGCGTGGTCACCGAACCTGCCCTGCGCGACACCCGTCTGTACCGGCTCGATGTCGTGCCGGATCGCCCACCGGTCGTCCGCGTGATTGCCCCGGATCGCAGTCTGGTACTGGGCACGCCCGGCCAGCGCCAGTGGCCGCTGCAGTTCGAGGCCACCGACGATTACGGCGTCGTTGCCACCGCACAGTTGAAGGTCACGCTGGCGCAGGGCAGCGGTGAGAACATCACCTTCCGCGAACAGACCTTCAGCCTGTCCGGTACCGGCCCGGCAACGCAGCGGCGTTTTGCCCGCACGCTCGATCTCGCTGCACTGGGTGCGACCGAGGGCAACGACGTGATCGCACAGTTGACCGTACGCGATACCCACACGCCCACCGCGCAGAGCGCCCAGAGCAGCAGCGTGATCCTGCGCCTGCCCAGTGCCGCGCAGATCCAGGGCACCGACATGGAGGGCATGGTCAAGAAAACCCTGCCAGCGTACTTCCGCAGCCAGCGCCAGATCATCATCGATGCCGAAGCGCTGATCAAACTGCGCGGCAGGCTGCCGGCCGAGGAATTCGTCAAACGCGCCGATGCGATCGGCGTGGACCAGCGCATCCTGCGCCTGCGCTATGGCCAGTTCCTTGGCGAGGAAAGCGAAGGCGGGGCCAAGCCGCCGCCGACCAGCGATACCCTGCCCACCAGTGACGTCCCGGCCAGCACGCACGACGATCATGATCACGATGGCGAGCCTGCGCAGGCCCAGGCCGGTCACGACGATCACGACCATGGGGCGCCGACCGACGGCACGGCCGCTGTGTTCGGCAGCGCCACGGATGTGCTGTCCGAGTATGGCCATACCCATGATCACGCCGAGGCCGCCACCCTGCTCGATCCCAAGACGCGCGCCACGCTGAAGGCGGCGCTGGATCAGATGTGGTCGTCGGAGGGCGAACTGCGCCAGGGCCAGCCCGAGCGTGCCCTGCCCTTCGCCTACAAGGCACTGGGCTTCATCAAGGACGTGCAGCAGGCCGAGCGCATCTACCTGGCACGGGTCGGCCCGGAGCTGCCGCCGATCGATGAGGGCCGGCGCATGACCGGCGATCGCACCGAGCTGGCCAGCCGCACCTTGCCGCTGCGGGCACTGGACGCTCCGGACCAGGCGATCGTGGCGGTCTGGCAGCAGCTGGCCGATCCCGCCAGCGCGCCCGATCTGGACGCACTGACCCAGTGGCTGCAGCGCAATGAGGCGCGGCTGCCGGATCCGCTGAGCCTGGCGGCCGCCATCGAAGAGCTACGCATCGCACCGGACTGCGCCGATTGCCATCACGCCCTGCGCGCGCAGCTATGGCGTGCCCTGTTGCGGCCGTTGCCGCAGGTCCCTCGTCGCATCGCCCCCGATGCCATGGGTCAGCGCTACCTGGATGCCCTGGAGGCCACACCGTGAGCGAGGCGCGCTGGATCCTGATCGCGCTGCTCGCCGTGCTGTTGCTGGCCAGCGTGCGTCTGTGCTGGCAGCAGTGGCGTGGACCGGCGCGCACGCGCATTGTGTTCGCCAGTCTGCTGCTGTTGCAGGCCGCGATGACGACGCTGCTCTACCTGACGCTGGTGCCACCGACGCAGCGCGCCCCCGGTGGTCAGCTCACCGTGCTGACGGCAGGGGCCGATCAGGTGCGCTGGTCGGCCGAGCCGGGCGAGACCGTGGTTGCGCTGCCGGAGGCGCCGAATGCTCGCGACGCCCTGCGCGCACCCGATCTCGCTACCGCGCTGCGACAGCATCCGGGCAGCACGTCGCTTCGGTTGATCGGCCATGGTCTGCCCGCCCGTGATCGCGACGTCGCGCTGCCTCGCAACGTCCGCGTGGCAGCCCCCGCCGCGCCGCAGGGGTGGGTTGCGCTGCAGCCGCCAGCCGTCACTGCGCCCGGTGCGGTGTTCACCGTCAGCGCGCGCGCTCAAGGCGGTTTCGACGCGCGCGCCGAGCTGATGGATCCCGCCGGGCTGGTCATCGACAGGGGCACGCCCGATGCCGATGGCACTGTGCGGCTCACCGGTGTGGCCCGCGTCACCGGACAGAGCACCTTCCGCCTGCGGCTGCTGGATGGCGAACAGCATGTGCTCGACACACTCACCGTGCCCGTGGATACGGCCGCGGCGCCGGCCACGCGCCTGCTGATCCTGGCCGGCGCGCCGGGCCCGGAACTGAAGTACCTGCGCCGCTGGGCCACCGATGCCGGAATGCGCGTGCAGGCGCAGGCCAACGCGGGCGGCGGGGTTTCACTCGGCGATGCTCCGATCGCGCTCACCGCTGCCACCTTGGCTCAGACGGATGTCGTGGTACTGGATGAGCGCAGCCTGGCTGGGCTGTCGGCCGCGCAACGCAGCGGGCTGCAGCAGGCGATTCGCGGCGGGTTGGGCGTGCTCGTCCGCACCGGCGGCCCGCTCGGCGATGGCGCACGCCAAATGCTCCGCAGCTGGGGACTGTCCGTCACCGGCGGCAACCAGGCCGCGCCCCTGTCACTGACGGCCGATGCCGACGCGGCGTTGCTGCAGGCACGTCGTGGCCCACAACGACCCCCATCGGACACCACCGCCTACATCGAGGACGCCGACACGGCCTCGCACCAGGCTGCGCTGCCGGTGTTGGAGCAGCTGGGCCTGAAAGCCACAGATGCCAGCGCTCTGCTGCACGATGACAAGGGTGCTGCCGTCGGCGGTTATCGCGCCCTCGGACGTGGCCGCGTTGCACTGCTGCCGGTCACGGACAGCTATCGGCTGGTGCTGGCCGGCCGCGACGATCGCCACGCCGAACTGTGGAGCGGCGTGCTGGCCAGCGTGGCGCGCGCGCTTCCCACCGCAGATGTGCCACGCCTGGACACAAAGACGCCGTGGGCCGGCGAGCGCATGGCGCTGTGCCAGCTGCAGGCGGCTGCACAGGTGCGCGCACCGGATGGCACGCTCATTCCGCTTCGGGTTGACCCGGCCAGCGGTGCCGAACACTGCGCCGGTTACTGGCCGACGCAGGACGGCTGGCATCAGCTGCAGCAGGGTGAGAACCGTCACGCGTTCTACGTGTTCGATCCAGCCACTGCGCGATCGTTGCATCGCCAACAGCTGCGGGAGGCCACCGCGCAGCGTCTGACCACCGGGACCGCCGCGGCATCGCCGGGCGTTATCCAGACCCCGGGCACGCGCTGGCGGTGGCTGCTGGCCTTCGTAGTGGCAGCGGGTCTGTTGTGGTGGCTGGAGCGGCGACGGCCAGGACCTGCCGCGCATTGACGCGCTGCGCTGCGCAGCACAGCGCTGGAATGATTACTTCAACGGCAGCGCCAGGCACCCACCCTGCTGCGCACACACCTCCTGCGCGCGACGCTGCTCTTCCTCGGTCAGTTCCGGCGGTGTGCGCGCGGTCGCGGACTGGATCTGATCCGGTCCGCCAGTAAGTTTGTTCACGCCCTGCGCGGCGGCGGCCAGCCCCTTGTTGATGCCCATCATCAGATAGCCACCGCTCATGCCGACCTGCTCAGGCGACGGCGGCTCGCTCCAGGTGCGGCTGAAGCGGTTGGGCTGCACCTGTACCGGATTCTTGAAACGGTACAGATCCAGCGGCTCATCATCGGGCTTGAGGGCACGCACCTCGCCCAGCGTGGTGACATCGCCCTGCGTTGGCGCGGGCGGCGGTTCCACGACTGCAGGTGGATCGGCCTGCTGGGCCTGTGCGGCGGTGACCAGCAGCAGGCTGGCCAGCAGAACTGCACCTTGGTGTCCACGTAATGCCACTGCGGCGCCATCCTTGTGTGTGCGGGCTCCCTCAAGCATACGGATGCCGCCTTCAGATTTCGTTGCTGGCGGCTGTCCAGAAAACGCCGGCGCGCACTGAACCATTCACCCCGCCGATTCGTGATGTCTCAGACATTGAGACGCCGTCATGGTTCCATAGCGTCCTTTGCAGACCGTTGTGACCATGGCTTACGAACTCGCCAAGCGCACCGAGGACGCCGAGCGCAACCTCGCCACCACCGATGGGCTGCCCTCGCGCGATGGTGCGCTGCTGACCGCGCGCCTGCAGCGCCGCTACACCGACCGCATCACCGGCAGTTTCACGATTCCCGCCCGCGAGGGCCAGTACGCGCCGATCCCGGCCGATGTCCCCGAGGCCCTGGTCAACGCGCTGAAGGCGCGCGGCATCGAGCAGCTGTACAGCCACCAGGCGCAGGCCTGGGAGGCCAGCCAGCGCGGCGAGCACGTGGCCATCGTGACCCCGACCGCCAGCGGCAAGTCGCTGTGCTACACCCTGCCGGTGGTCAGCGCCGCCATGCAGGGCAAGGCCAAGGCGCTGTACCTGTTCCCGACCAAGGCGCTGGCCCAGGACCAGGTGGCCGAGCTGCTGGAGCTCAACCGCGCCGGCGACCTGGGGGTCAAAGCCTTCACCTTCGATGGGGATACGCCGGGTGACGCGCGCCAGGCGATCCGCCTGCATGGCGACATCGTGGTCTCCAACCCGGACATGCTGCACCAGGCAATCCTGCCGCATCACACCAAGTGGGCGCAGTTCTTCGAAAACCTGCGTTACGTGGTGATCGATGAGGTGCACACCTACCGCGGCGTGTTCGGCAGCCACGTCACCAACGTGCTGCGCCGGCTCAAGCGGATCTGCGCGTTCTATGGCGTGGAGCCGCAGTTCATCCTGTGCTCGGCCACCATCGGCAACCCGCAGGCGCATGCCGAGGCATTGATCGAAGCGCCGGTCACCGCGATCACTGAATCCGGCGCGCCCAGCGGGACCAAGCACGTGCTGCTGTGGAACCCGCCGGTGGTCAACGCCGATCTTGGCCTGCGCGCTTCGGCACGCTCGCAGAGCAACCGCATCGCCCGCATCGCGATCAAATCCGGGCTGAAGACGCTGATCTTCGCGCAGAGCCGCTTGATGGTCGAAGTGCTGACCAAGTACCTCAAGGACATCTTCGACCACGACCCGCGCAAGCCGGCCCGTATCCGCGCCTACCGCGGCGGTTACCTGCCCACCGAACGGCGCGAGACCGAGCGGGCGATGCGCGCCGGGCAGATCGACGGCATCGTCAGCACCTCGGCGCTGGAGCTGGGCGTGGACATCGGCAGCCTGGACGTGGTGATCCTCAACGGCTATCCGGGCAGCGTCGCCGCCACCTGGCAGCGTTTCGGCCGCGCCGGTCGGCGCCAGCAGCCCGCACTGGGCGTGATGGTGGCCAGCTCGCAGCCGCTGGACCAGTACGTGGTACGCCATCCGGACTTCTTCGCCGAGGCCTCGCCCGAGCATGCGCGTACTGCGCCGGACCAGCCGCTGATCCTGTTCGATCACATCCGCTGCGCCGCCTTCGAGCTGCCGTTCCTGGCCGGCGACCCGTTCGGCCCGATCGACCCGCTGGTATTCCTGGAAGCCCTGGCCGAGACCGAGGTGGTGCATCGCGAAGGCGACCGCTGGGAGTGGATCGCCGACAGTTATCCAGCCAATGCGGTCAGCCTGCGCTCGGTCGCCGATGGCAACTTCGTGGTGGTGGATCGCAGCGATGGCAAGCAGCAGATCATCGCCGAGGTGGATTACTCCGCCGCCGCGCTGACGCTGTATGAGGGTGCCATCCACATGGTGCAGTCCACCCCCTACCAGGTGGAGCGGCTGGACTGGGAAGGCCGCAAGGCTTACGTCACCCGCACTCACGTGGACTACTACACCGACAGCATCGACTTCACCAAGCTCAAAGTGCTGGACCGTTTTGACGGCTGCATCGCCGGGCGCGGCGATTCGCACCACGGCGAGGTGCACGTGGTGCGCCGCGTGGCCGGCTACAAGAAGATCCGCTACTACACGCACGAGAACATCGGCTACGGCCCGGTCAACCTGCCCGACCAGGAGCTGCACACCACCGCGGTGTGGTGGCAATTGCCGCAGGCGCTGCTGCTGACCGCGTTCGACAGCAAGCAGGAAGCGCTGGACGGTTTCCTCGGCGCCGCCTACGCGCTGCACATCGTCGCCACGGTGGCGGTGATGGCCGATGCGCGCGATCTGCAGAAGGCGGTCGGCAATGGTGATGGTGCGTGGTTCGCGGTGGCCGACCAGAGCGGGCGCGGGCAGCTGCGTGGCGCCGAGTTCGATGCCAGCGCGATCGAGCTGCAGCAGCAGTTCGTGCCCACGGTGTATCTGTACGACAACTTCCCCGGCGGCGTGGGCCTGAGCGAGCCGCTGTGGGTGCGCCAGGCCGAGCTGCTGCTGCGTGCGCGCGAACTGGTGCAGGGCTGCGACTGCAAGGCCGGCTGCCCGGCCTGCGTCGGCCCGGTGCTGGCCGGCCAGGAGGACGATGCCACCACGCCGAAGGCGCTGGCGCTGAAGGTGCTGGCGCTGTTCGACAGTGCGGCGTTGCCCTCTGCGGCCGAGCAGGAGCGCCTGGACGCCGAGATGGTCGCCCCGTGAGCCTGAGCCTGGACAAGCTGCGCCTGCTGCGCCGGCAGGCCGGTGATGCGACGCCGGCACCGGCCCGTGAACCGGCCAACCGCACCGAAGCAGCATCCGTTGCCGGTGACACCAGCGCTGCCGGCGATGCAGCCACCGCTGCCCTCCCGGCCGCCGCCAACGACGCACGCGCACGCACACCCGCGCCTACCTCCGTCTTCGGTTGGGTGGAGCAGGAGATCCGCCACAAACCGACCGGCGCCGCCGCACGCGAGACCTCGCCGGCGGTGCCTGCTGTTCCTGTCCCCGCGCCCGCGCTGCGCAAACCCGAGATCGGTGGCCTGCGCCGTCTGCTCGGGCTGCGCGATCGCGGCCTCGGCACGGCCCACCCGCGCGAGAACGCCAAGGACCGCCATGTGCCGGGTGATGAGATCGCGCCGGGCCTGTTCCTGATCGAATCGTTCGTCACCCAGGCCATTCCGACCGAACCGTTGTCGCTGGCTTTCGCCAAGCGCGACGGCGAGCAGGTGCGGCCGCAGGACCTGTTGTTCTTCGATACCGAAACCACCGGCCTGGCCGGCGGCACCGGTACCCGCGCCTTCATGATCGGTGCCGCGGACTGGCACACCCATCCCGAGCGCGGCGACGGCCTGCGCATCCGCCAGTTGCTGATGACGACGATGGCCGCGGAAACCGCGATGCTGCGCGAGTTCGCCGGCTGGCTGCAGCCGAGCACGGTGTTTTCCAGCTACAACGGGCGCTGCTACGACGCCCCGCTGCTCAAGACGCGCTATCGGCTGGCCCGGCAGCGCTGCCCGATCACGCCGCTGGATCACGTCGACCTGCTGTTCCCGACGCGCCGCCGCTATCGCGGCACCTGGGAGAACTGCCGGCTGGCCACGATCGAGCGGCAGCTGCTGCAGATCGTGCGCGAGGACGACCTGCCCGGCTCGGAAGCCCCCGCGGCGTGGCTGAATTACCTCCGGGGTGGTAGCGCGGTGAACCTGCGCCGGGTGGCCGAGCACAACCACCAGGATGTGGTGACCCTGGCGCTGCTGATGCGGCGGCTGGTGGCCGAGGAGCAGCGTGATCGGGAGACGTTGGCCCTGCAGGCCATTGACGCGGTGTAAAGGCCGACCCACGGACACTGCGGGTACTTACCGTGGGAGGACCACCGCATGCGTCTGAACCTTCTGTTCGCCCTGGGCTGTGCCCTGCCGCTGGCCGCCTGCAGTCATCCGGGCAAGACCGCCGCACCGCCGGCTGACAGCCCGACCTCGACGGCCCCACCCGCGGTCGCCGGCAGCGGGGGTCAGTGCGATCCGGAAAAGCTCACCGGCCTGACCGGGCAGGCCGCTACCGAAGCGGTCATCCAGAAAGCGGTGAAAGACAGCGGCGCCCGCAATGCGCGCGTGCTCAAGCCGGGCATGGCGATGACCATGGATTACCGCGAAGACCGCCTCAGCATCGAAGTGGACGAACAGAACAGGATCGTGCGCGCCAACTGCGGGTGATCGGTTGCAACCGGCGGCCTGGCACGCAGGCCGCCCTGGCGTGTACCGATCAGTGACGCACGCGCTGCGCTTTTCCGTTGGCCAGCGCCTGATCGATCGCGGCCCGCACGTCGCGCACCGCACGCGCCGAGGCCACACTCTGCTGCTGTGCCAGGCGTGCCTGTTCCTTGCCCAGTTCAGCCTGCTCACGCGCCACCAGGGCGATCTGCCGGGCGTCCACCGCCCTGGCCGAGGCGGTGCGTGCCTCGCGTGCGGCCTGGCTGGCGGCGGAGGCCGATGCGCGTGACTGGCGGGCCGCCCGGTCGGCTTCCACAGCCGCATCCAGACCGGCATCGCGGATCGCGCTGTTGACCACCGCGCTGACATCCACCGAGGCCATTGCATCGGCCGTGATCTGCAACGATGCCGCCGCGATCTGTTGACCGATGGCCGCTTGGCGGTTGCCAAGCTCGGCCTGCGCGGTTCCGAGCGCGGCCACTTCCGTCTGGGCGTGTCCCAGCGCCTTGAGCACGGCGGGATCGCGGATCAGATAGCGGTCCTGGCCTCGGCGGACCCACAAGGTCGGTTGATCGTTGCCGGCATCGCGTCGGGCCTGTTTGAGGTCGGCGACGGAGGCATCGACGAAATTGCTCTCGCCGCCGATCAACACGAAGGCCTGCGCAGGCTGCCGGCTGATGTTGAGCTGACCGTGGGTGACGAAGGACATGCCGTCATCCAGATCCTTGGGCGGCTCCGGTGCATGTGGTGCAGCGGGGGGCTCCGGGGCCGGAACAGGCTCAGGTGCCGGAACAGGTTCGGGCGTCGGCACCGGTGCCGGACGCGGGGCAGGAGCAGGCAGCGGTGCCGGTGGGGTCGGCGCGACAGGTGCCGGCGGTACCTGGGGCGGGGCCGGCGGCGGCGGTGCAGCCACCAGCCGCAACGGGGCAACGCCGATCACCACGAACAGCGCGGTGATGGCCAGCGCGGCCACGCGCGGGACGCTGCGGGTCTGCTGCAGCGTCCGCAGCCGGCGCTTGAGACTGCGCAGGTTCGGCGAGGCACTGGCCACGCCGACGGCGGGACGAGGCGCCACACCCAACTGCACCAGCAAGCGGCCGTAGTCATGGCGGCAGTGATCATGCCCGGCCACCACCGCACCATCGCAGGCTTCCTCGCGGGCCAGCGCATATTCGCGGGCCGCCACATGGACCAGCGGGTGGAAGAAGAACAGGTGTTGGGACAGCGCCGGCAGCAGGCCCCACCACAGGTCGCGACGCTGCAGATGAATCAGTTCGTGGGTCAGCGCCATGTCCAGATCGTCCGCCGACATCATCGGCAGCTCGCGCGAAGGGAGCAGCAGCACCGGCCGCCACGGGCCGATCAACTGCGGCGACCGGATCTGCGCGGAGAGTTTCAGCTGCGGGGAGCGCCGCAGGCCATGCGCTTCGGCGGCCAACTGCAGCGCCTGCTGCAGGCCGGCGTCGGTGCACTCGGTGGCGCTACGGACCAGCGCGCGGCTGGCGCGGTAGCCGCGCAGGCTGTGCACCAGCATCAGCAGCACACCGGCAGCCCACACGGCCAGCAGCAGCAAGGGCCAGGACGCTGTCATCGTCGCGGTCTCTGCCGCATTGGCGGCGTACGTGACCGGCGCGGCCTGCACAGCAGCGTCGAACGCGGGTAGCGCCATCGCCGGCGCTGTCACTGCTGCCGGTGCCGGCAGCACCGCCAGTTCCAGCGGGCTGCTCCAGAACAGGCCCAGCACCGCCTGCGCGGCCACCAGCCACCACAGCCGGCAGCGGGTCGCGGACGGCAGCTGTGGCAGCAGGCGGCATACACCCCAGACCAGCGCCACCAGCACCGCACTCTGCACACTGGTCCAGCCCAGCCGCATCAGCACTTCACTCATCATCATGTCCATCACTCAGCCCTCCCGCTTGCGTGACTGCAACTGTTCGACCAGCGCTTCCAGCTCGGCCAGTTCCTGATCGCTGACGTCCACCTTGTGCGACATGAACGCCACGAACGGCGACACCGAGCCCTGCAGCGTCTTCTCCACGAAGCTGGCCACCGCGCCCTGTACCACGCTGTCCTGGCCGCTGGTGGTGGCATAGCGGTAGACGCCGCCCACCTGCTTGCGGCTCAGGTACGACTTGGCGCGCAGGCGCTCCATCATGGTCAGCACGGTGGAGCGTGCCAGCCCGCGCGGCTCACCGAACCCGGCGGCGACTTCGCCGACACTGGGGCGGTCCTGTTCCGCGATGTACTGCAGCAGGGCCAGTTCCTGGTCCCCGATGGTCTTGCCGCGCATGGCGCACTCCCTATGACTACACGTGTCGCTACCGTGCCAGTGACTACAGATGTCGTCAAGTGCCGGAGGGTGCGTGCCGACGAACGGTCAGCTGCGCTCGGCCGCTGGCCATGCGCCAGCGGCTGCTTAGTCAATGTGCGGATGGGATGGACGGGAGATGGACGCCGAACGGCGGAGGGCCATGGCGGCATGTTCACGCCATCGGCCTGGGTACTGATGGGAACCACCGAGGTGATCCTCGGTGGCCCTTCTGGACAGGATGCCGTCTGTCAGCCGCGCGGCCCACCCATGACCGGCAGGATCACGCCGCTGATATAGCTGGCGGTGATCGGCGAGGCGAGGAAAACGTACGCCGGCGACAGCTCTTCCGGCTGCGCCGGACGGCCCATGTCGCTGTCCTGGCCGAACTCGGCGACATCCGGTGCCTTCTTGTCGGCCGGGTTCAGCGGGGTCCAGACCGGACCCGGGGCGACCGCATTGACCCGGATGCCGCGTGGCAGCAGCTGGCTGGCCAGCGCCTTGGTGAAGGCATGGATCGCGCCCTTGGTCGCCGAATAGTCCACCAGCGATTTGCTGCCGAACAGCCCGGTCTCCGAGCCGGAGTTGATGATGCTGGCACCCTCGCCCAGATGCGGCAGCACCGCGCGCGCCATCTGGATGTAACCGCCGATGTTGGTCTGCAGGGTTTCCTGCAGGTGGTCGTCCTCAAGGTCTTCCAGGCGGTCGCAGTGCAACTGGAAGGCGGCGTTGTTGACCAGGATGTCGACACCGCCGAACGCCTTGACGACCTGCTTCACCGCCTTGTTGCAGAACGCCGGATCGCGCACGTCGCCGGCGATCACCACGCAGCGGCCACCTTCCTTCTCGACGTGCTCGCGGGTGATCTGCGCGTCCTTCTTTTCATCCAGGTGCAGTACGGCGACATCCGCCCCTTCGCGGGCGAACAGCACGGCCACCGCGCGGCCGATGCCCGAATCCGCGCCGGTGATGATGGCGCGCTTGCCCTTGAGCTTGCCGCTGCCCTGGTAGTCCGGCGCGAGGAAGCGCGGGGCCAGCTGCATTTCGTGTTCGTTGCCGGGTTTGGCCAGCTGCTCGGCCGGCATTTTCTCAGGCTGGCGACGCGTGCCGGCCTGGGTGGCCTTCTTGGTCTTGGACGTAGCGGCCTTCTTCGCCGCACGCGCGTCCTTGGCCTTCTCCTGGTCCTGCAGACGGCGCTGACGGGCGGCCACGCGCGCAGCGCGCGGATCGGTGGCCGCGGCCTTGCGGGTCGCGGTTTTGACGACCGGGTTACGGGTGCGCGGTTCGGCCGCAGCGGCAGCCGCCTCTGCCGGACGCGGGCGCTTGCGGGAGGTGGGGGTCTTGGTGGTCTTACGGGTTTTGGCCGTGGCCATGTTCGACTCCTGTTGCCGGATCAGATGCGTGGATCTCACGCGGGCGCTTGTTCGTCGCGGCGATGGCCGCCGTGGAAATGCGCAGCCCCACTATGGTCAACCCGGCGGCCAGGGACAGTGAATGGAACGTGCCCACACCGTGTAGAGGATTCATGCGCCGCATACGGGCACCATTGCACCCTGAGCGTAATTCCCATGGAGTGCGTCGCATGCTTCGTTACCTGTCCGCGGCTGTGGCCGTCCTTGCTTTGTCCGCCTGCAGCAGCACCCCTGTCGCGCAGGTCCAGCCGATCGACGGCGTCATTTCCGGCCAGTGCCACGTCGACAAGGTCCGCGGTGCCGTGGGCCTGGCAGCATCGCAAGCCACCGTCGAGCGTGCCCGCGTGGACAGCGACAGCCTGCAGGTCATCGTCGTGCGCAGCGAACGTGCCGCGAGTGGCGCCACTGCCAGTGGCGCGGCCAATCCCACCCCGGGTGCAGCGCAGGGCGGCGAACGGCTGACCATCGAAACCGGTCGTACCAACAACATCACCGCCCTCTACTGCGGCTGACCGCTGCGCTCATCCCGCGCGGGCGCGCCGGACGGTGCGCCGCGCGGCTTTGAGTACTTTCAGCGTGGCCAGTTCCCACTGGCGCTCGCCGCGCAGGCCGGCGAGGGCCTTCAATGAGCCGGCCCGCCAGCCATCGAAAACGCAAGGATCGATATAGGCCTTGCGGCATACCGACGGTGTGTTGCCCAGCAGGGTGGCGACTTCGCATACCACCTGTTTCTGCAATGCCGCCAGCGCGCGCTCACTGGAGGGCTCGGGCAATTCGGTCGCGGCAAGCTGACGGATCGCCTCCAGCGTACCGCCCCAGGTGCGGAAGTCCTTGGCGCTGAAATCCTCGCCCATCGCATCGTGCAGATAGTCGTTGACCATGCCCGAGTCCACCGGTTGCACCGCGCCCTCGTCATCGCGGTACTGGAACAGCGCCTGCCCGGGCAGCTGCTGGCAGCCCCGGATCAGCTTGACCAGTTCGCGGTCATCCACATCCACCTCATGCGCCTGCCCGGACTTGCCCCGGAAGCGCATCTGCGCCCGGCCACCCTTGACCAGCGCGAGGTGTCGGTTGCGTAGCGTGGTCAGCCCGTAAGAGCGGTTGTCGCGTGCATAGACTTCATTGCCAACGCGCACCAGCGTCTGTGCCAGCAGCGCCACCACGATCGCCAGCACCTTGTCGCGCGGGAAGCCGGGCAGCTTCAGATCGCGGCGCAGGCGCCGGCGCAGCGTGGGCAGGGCGGTACCAAAGGCAATGATGCGATCGAACTTGCCATCGCCCCTCACCCGCGCCCAATCAGCGTGGTAGCGGTACTGCTTGCGCCCGCGCGCATCCCGGCCAGTGGCCTGCAGATGGCCGTTGGGCAGCGCGCAGATCCACACATCGGTGTACGCGGGGGGGATCGCCAGCGCGCGGATCCGGGCCAGGGTGTCGGCATCTCGTACCGCCGCGCCATCGGCATCGCGGTAGGCAAAGCCCTTGCCGGCCTTGCGGCGGGCAATGCCGGGCAGTTCATCGCTGACGTAGCGCAGGCCGGCCTGGCGGGCGGCGGCGGCTTCAGGGGTGGCAGTGCGGCTCGGGCTCATGGAGGCGGCGTGGATCAGGGGAACGCAGTGTCGCCGGTGCCGGTGCGGCACCGCGTCAATAACGCAACACAAACACCTCACACCGCGCTTGGCGATATCCTCCAACGTTTACTGGGTCGCTTTTCAGGAGTATCGATGTCGCCTCTGTCGTTCCGCCGCGTGCGGCGTTCTTTCGGGCTGATCGCCCTGTTCCCCGCCCTGCTGGTCCTCGGTGCCTGCAGCGCTCCGCCCATGGACGAGCAGGAAGCGGTCGCCACCGATGCACAGAAGGCGGCCGAAGCCGCCGCCGCGCCCACCGATGAGGCAGGCAAGGCGCTGGAAGCGCCGCCGGTCGGCAACTGTGATGCCACCCAGGTGCAGAGCCTGGTCGGCCAGCCCTACACCGAGCAGATCGGCAGTCAGGCCCAGCAGGATGCCGGCGCTACCACGCTGCGCGTACTCAAGCCCAATGACATGACCACGATGGATTTCGTCGGTGAGCGCCTGAACATCGAAGTGGACGGCAAGAACGTGGTCGCCAGCGTCCGCTGCGGCTGAACAGGGAGCGGAAAAACACGGGAAACACAGGGGTTTGGTTGCGCCTGCAACCGTGTATTGCGGCGTTGCAACAACTGTGATCTAGTCGGGTCATCCGGTGCTTCGACCCGCGCTGCAAGGACTGAGCGGGGACGAGTGTCGCCGCTCACCTGACATCGCATCGAGGCAGAGATGGCCCCCCGCAACCGCCAAGGGCTTTACGACCCGCAAGATGAGCGCGACGCCTGTGGTTTCGGCATGGTCGCCCAGCTCGACGACCAGCCGTCCCGACTGCTGGTCGATACCGCCATTGCCGCGCTTTCGCGCATGACCCACCGCGGCGGCGTTGCCGCCGACGGTGTCACCGGTGACGGCTGCGGCCTGTTGCTGCGCCGCCCCGACGTATTCCTCAAAGCACTCGCCGCCGAAGCGGGCCTCACCCTGGGGGCACGCTTCGCTGCCGGCGTGGTGTTCCTGCCGCATGACACCGCCGCCGCCCAGGCTTGCCGCGACACGCTGGAACAGCAGCTGCGCGACGCCGGCTGCCAGCCGGTCGGCTGGCGCGTGGTGCCGACCGATCCCAGTGTCTGCGGCCAGCTCGCACGCGATACGCTGCCGCACATCGAGCAGGTGTTCGTCGACGCCGGCGCCGCGCAGGACGAGGCCGCCTTCACCCTGGCGCTGTTCCTGGCCCGCCGCCGCAGCGAACAGCAGCTGCGCGGGCACGCCGATTACTACGTCACCACGCTCAGCCCGAATGCGATCAGCTACAAGGGCATGGTGCTGCCGGACAAGCTCAGCCGCTTCTACGTGGATCTGCAGCGCAACGATCTGGCCTCGAGCGCGATCGTGTTCCATCAGCGCTTCTCCACCAACACGCTGCCGCGCTGGCCGCTGGCGCATCCGTTCCGGATGCTGGCGCACAACGGCGAGATCAACACCATCGAGGGCAACCGCCGCTGGGCGCAGGCGCGCAGCAAGGTGTGGAAGACCCCACGCTTCGACATCGGCGAGTTCGATCCGGTGATCTCCATGCACGGCTCGGATTCGCAGAGCCTGGACAACATGCTGGAGCTGATGGTCAGCGCCGGCATGGACCTGATCCAGGCCCTTCGCATCCTGGTGCCGCCGGCCACCCAGTCGCTGGAATTCAAGGATCCGGACCTGGCCGCGTTCTACGAGTTCTACGGGCTCAACAGCGAGCCGTGGGACGGCCCGGCCGGCATCGTGGCCTGCGATGGGCGCTATGCCGCCTGCACGCTGGACCGCAACGGCCTGCGCCCGGCGCGTTGGATGCTGACTTCCGACCGCCACTTCCTGGTCGCCTCCGAAGCCGGCGTGTGGGAAGTGCCGGCCGAGCGCGTGGTGCGCAAGGGCAAGCTCGGCCCGGGTGAGATGATGGCGATCGACCTCAAGCGCGGCGACCTGCTCGACTCGGACGCCATCGACCGCATCAACCGCGGGCGCGCGCCGTACAAGCAGTGGCTTCAGCAGGGCGTGACCTACCTGCAGACCGAGCTGATCGATCCGTCGCTGGTGGAAGAACCCTTCGACGAGCGCACCCTGCGCAGCTATCACAAGCTGTTCCAGCTCAGCACCGAGGAAGTGGAGCAGATCCTGCGCCCGCTGGCCGAGACCGAGCAGGAAGCCACCGGTTCGATGGGCGATGACACCCCGATGGCGGTGCTGAGCCAGCACAGCCGCCCGCTCTACGATTACTTCCGTCAGGCGTTCGCGCAGGTCACCAACCCGCCGATCGATCCGCTGCGCGAAGACTGCGTCATGTCGCTGTCCACCCAGCTCGGCAAGGAGACAAACATCTTCCACGCGGGCGCGGAGACGGTGAACCACGTCATCCTCAACTCGCCGGTGCTCAGCCAGCGCAAGCTGCGCCAGCTGATCAAGATGGAGCAGTACGCCGACAAGAACCGCCTGATCGATCTGTCCTACAGCCTGGACGAAGGCTTGAAGGCCGGCATTGAGCGGATCTGCGCCGAGGCCGAAGCCGCCGCGCGCGAAGGCATCGTCATGCTGCTGCTGAGCGACCGTTACCCGGTGGCCGACCGGCCGATGGTGCATGCCCTGCTGGCCACCAGCGCGGTGCACCACCACCTCTCCAACGCCGGGCTGCGCTGCGACGTCAACCTGATCCTGGAAACCGGCACCGCGCGCGATCCGCACCATATGGCCTGCCTGCTCGGCTTCGGGGCCACCGCCGTGTACCCGTACCTGGCCTACCAGACCCTGTTCGATCTGGGCCGGCGCGGCATCCTGCAGCTGAGCAAGGGCGGCGAGCAGTCGCAGATCGGTCGCCGCTACCGCAAGGGCATCTACAAGGGCCTGTCCAAGATCATCTCCAAGATGGGCATCTGTACCGTGGCCAGTTACCGCGGCGCGCAGCTGTTCGAGATCGTCGGGCTGGATGACGAGGTCGTGGACCTGTGCTTCCCGGACACCGCCTCGCGCGTGGCCGGCGTCGGCTTCGCCCGTCTGGACGACGAGGCACGCGAGCTCACCGTGCGCGCCTGGAACGACCTGCTGCGCCCGGATGTGGGCGGCATGCTCAAGTACGTGCACGGCGGCGAGTACCACATGTACAACCCGGACGTGGTCATGACCCTGCAGCGCGCCGCGCGCAGTGGCGATGCCGCGGACTGGCAGCGTTACTGCGAGGCCGTGCACGGCCGCCCGGTCTCGGCGCTGCGCGACCTGCTGCAGCTCAAGGCCGCGCCCACCCCGACCCCGCTGGACGAGGTGGCGCCGGCCGAAGACCTGTTCCGCCGCTTCGACACGGCGGCGATCAGCCTCGGTGCGCTGTCGCCCGAAGCGCATGAAGCGCTGGCCATCGCCATGAACCGGCTTGGCGGGCGCAGCAACTCCGGCGAAGGCGGCGAAGACCCGGTGCGCTACGGCACCGAGAAGCGCAGCAAGATCAAGCAGGTGGCCTCGGGCCGCTTCGGCGTCACCGCCGAATACCTGGTCAACGCCGAGGTGCTGCAGATCAAGGTCGCGCAGGGCGCCAAGCCCGGCGAAGGCGGCCAGCTGCCCGGGCACAAGGTCAACGAACTGATCGCGCGGCTGCGCTATGCCAAGCCGGGCATCGGTCTGATCTCGCCGCCGCCGCACCACGACATCTACTCCATCGAAGATCTGGCCCAGCTGATCTACGACCTCAAGCAGGTCAACCCGACCGCACTGGTCTCGGTGAAGCTGGTCAGCCATGCCGGTGTCGGCACCATCGCCGCAGGCGTGGTGAAGGCCGGTGCCGATCTGATCACCGTGTCCGGGCATGACGGCGGCACCGGGGCCAGCCCGGTCAGCTCGATCCGCTATGCGGGCGTCCCGTGGGAACTGGGCGTAGCCGAATCGCACCAGGCACTGGTGGCCAACGACCTGCGCGGGCGCACCCTGCTGCAGACCGATGGCGGCCTGAAGACCGGCCTGGATGTGATCAAGGCTGCGCTGCTGGGTGCGGACAGCTTCGGCTTCGGCACCGCGCCGATGATCGTGCTGGGCTGCAAGTACCTGCGCATCTGCCACCTCAACAACTGCGCCACCGGCGTGGCCACCCAGGACGAGCGCCTGCGCGCGCAGTACTTCACCGGGCTGCCCGAGCGCGTGGAGAACTTCTTCCGGCTGCTGGCCGAGGAAGTGCGTGGCTGGCTGTCCTACCTCGGCGTGCGCTCGCTGGACGAGATCGTCGGCCGCACCGACCTGCTGCAGCAGCTGGAGGTCTCCCCGCGCCCCGGCGTCAAGGTGGATCTGTCGCGTCTGCTCAACCCGGCCGAGTACGCCGGCAGCCACTGCGCCGCGCAGCGTCTGTACGAATCGCCGGACAGCCTGGCCACGCAGATGGACGGCCTGCTCGCGCCTGCGATCGCCGGCAAGCTCGGCGGCGAACACCGCTTCCTGATCCACAACACCGACCGCTCGATCGGCACCCGCCTGTCCGGCGAGATCGCACGCACGCATGGCAACCAGGGCATGGCTGATGCACCGCTGACGCTGCGCTTCCGTGGCACGGCCGGGCAGAGCTTCGGTGCGTTCAACGTCGGCGGCCTGCAGTTGGAGGTCGAGGGCGAAGCCAACGACTACGTCGGCAAGGGCATGGCCGGCGGCCGCCTGGTGGTGCGCCCGCCGCGCGGCGCGCGCTTCGAGGCGCGCAACACCGCGATCATCGGCAACACCTGCCTGTACGGCGCCACCGGTGGCGAGCTGTTCGCCGCGGGCCGGGCCGGCGAGCGCTTCGGTGTGCGCAACTCCGGCGCGCTGGCGGTGATCGAAGGGGCTGGCGACCACTGCTGCGAATACATGACCGACGGCATCGTGCTGGTGCTGGGCAAGGTCGGGCTCAACTTCGGCGCCGGCTTCACCGGTGGCCTGGCCTACGTGCTGGATATCGACCGCGATTTCGTGGATCGCTACAACCACGAACTGATCGACATCCACCGCATCTCGGCCGAAGGCTTCGAGAATCATCGTCAGCACCTGCATACACTGATCAGCCGCCACCGCGAACTGACCGGCAGCATCTGGGCGCAGCAGATCCTCGATGAGTTCCGCGATTACGTCGGCAAGTTCTGGCTGGTCAAACCCAAGGCCGCCAGCATCGAATCGCTGACCGACTCACTGCGCCGCGCTGCGTAAGCGCGGAGAAGCGCCGGTATCGACCGGCGCCTCGTGTTCCCACCGCTGTAGTGCCGGCCGCTGGCCGGCAACCTCACCACAGAGCAAGCCATGAGCCGCAAGCAAGCTTTCCAGTTCCTCGATCTGCCCCGGACGATGCCGCAGCGCATCCCGGTCGAACTGCGCACCTCCGGCGACTGGGGCGAGCTGTACGGCAAGTTCGGCAAGGAAGACGCGCAGTTCCAGGCCGGGCGCTGCCTGGATTGCGGCAATCCGTACTGCAGCTGGAAGTGCCCGGTGCACAACGCGATCCCGCAGTGGCTGCAGCTGGTGCAGGAAAACCGCATCCACGAAGCGGCCACGCTGTGCCATTCAACCAACCCGCTGCCGGAAGTGTGCGGCCGGGTGTGCCCGCAGGACCGCCTGTGCGAAGGCAGCTGCACGCTGGAAGAGTTCGGTGCGGTCACCATCGGTGCGGTGGAGAAATACATCGTCGATACCGCGCTGGCCACCGGCTGGCGCCCGGATATGAGTGCGGTGGAAGCCACCGGCAAGCGCGTGGCGGTGATCGGCGCGGGCCCGGCCGGGCTGTCTTGCGCCGACAAGCTGGCGCATGCCGGTATCCAGGCCGTGGTCTATGACCGTTACGAACAGATCGGCGGACTGCTGCAGTTCGGCATCCCCAGCTTCAAACTGGACAAGTCCGTCATCAGCCGCCGCCGCAACGTGCTCGAAGGCATGGGCGTGCAGTTCCGCCTCGGCGTGGAGATCGGCCGCGATGTGAGCATCGATGATCTGCTGGCCGAGTACGACGCGGTGTTCGTCGGCACCGGCGCGTACCGCTATACCGATGGTGGCCTGCTCGGCCAGGACCTCAAGGGCGTGCTGCCGGCGCTGCCGTTCCTGGTACAGAACAGCCGCATCGTCAGTGGCAGCGACGCGCATGGCCGGCCGATCGCGGGCTGGGAAGATCAGATCGCCCTGCCCGATCTGGAAGGCAAGCGCGTGGTGGTGCTCGGCGGTGGCGATACCGGCATGGACTGCGTGCGCAGCGCGATCCGCCTGGGCGCGGCCAAGGTGACCTGCGCCTACCGCCGTGACGAGGCCAACATGCCCGGCTCGGCGCGCGAAGTGGCCAATGCCCGCGAGGAAGGCGTGCGCTTCCTGTTCAACCGCCAGCCGCTGTCGATCGAGGCCGGTGCCGATGACGAAGTGATCGGGGTGATGGTGGTCGAGACGACCCTGTCCGATCCGGACGCCCAGGGCCGCCGCAGTGCAGTGCCGATCGAGGGCAGCGAGTCGCTGCTGGAAGCGGACGTGGTGATCATCGCTTTCGGCTTCTCGCCGACGGCGCCGGCCTGGCTGACCGGACAGGGGGTTGAGGCCGGCAACAACGGCCGGATCGTGGCCGGTGGCAGTGGCCGCCTGCCGTTCCAGACCGCCCACCCGCGCCTGTTCGCCGGTGGCGATGCGGTGCGCGGTGCGGATCTGGTGGTGACGGCCGTGGCCGAGGGCCGCGATGCGGCCGGCAGCATCGTGCAACTGCTCTCGGCGTAACGGCGTGCCCTAACGAAGCGCGCCTCTCATGCGGCGCGCGATACCGTCGGTACCGGCGTGTGGCGCACGCCGGCCCGCTCGATCTCCAGCGCCATCAGCAGCTCGATGTTGTCGAGCTGATCGCGGATGCGGCGGTTGCTGACCACATCATCGTGGCCGCGCCCGATATGCGCATCCAGCATGCGCGCCAGCCCGGCCAGCAGGACCTCGGCATCGGCCTGCGGGGCGTCACGGAGCACAGCGGCCAGCGCGCGGATGCGCGTCCCCTGATCCACGGCAGCGGATGGGGAGGATGCGGCAACGGAGGAAAGGGAGAGGGTCATGGCAGGGGTTTCCTGATTGACGGACGACCACCACTGTCGGATATGGCCCCTGCCGACGCCATGCAACAAGTACGAAATTGCGTGAAGGCGCGTGAGCCGCATCACGTTTCGCAGCTTGCATCGGTGCAACCTGAACGGCTTACACTGGCGACGACTCCTTCTGGACTGCCCCCATGCGCATCGGCCTGGCCGCGAACCGCCTGCATCACCACGACAAGCACGCCGCGCTGTTCCGCTGGCTGCGCGCCAGCGACACCGGCCTGCGCGAACTGGGCGTCGAGCTGCATGCGGTCGGGCGCACCTTCGATGCGATCCAGCGGCTGGGCTTCCTGCAGGACTTCGCCCCGCTGCGGCGCTACCCGAACGGCCGCGAGGGCGGCCTGATGAAGCTGGTGGCCGAGGTGGTCGGGATGGGCACGCCGGAGCGCACGCTGGACGGTGCGATCTACCTGATGGACCCGGTCGATCCTTCCTCGGTCTTTCCGGAAGCGACCGCGCTCAAGCGCCAGTGCGTGATCCACGGCAAGCCCTTCATCTCCACCGTCGCCACCGCGCGCGACTGGGTCGAGGTGGAGCGCCTGCACGCCGGCCTGGCACCGGACCCGGGTGCCGATGATCTGCATGCCTTCGAGCAGCACGCACTGGCGCTGATTGCGCATGACGCGATGAAACCGGCGATGCTGGCCTTCGCCGATGAACACTTCGCGGTGCTGTCGCGCTTCCGCCGCCGGGTTGGCACCGGCACCACTGGCCAGCGCCTCAACGAACTGGCGTGGAGCCGCGGCTGGCCACGGGGCGAGGAATGGGTGACGCGCTACCAGAGCGGCCCGATGGGCGGCGATGCGCAGATTGCCGACCGCGTGCTGGAAGGCCATTGCCAGCGCGCGATCTTCTTCGAGGACCCGCACGTGGCTCGCCAGCACGAGGCTGACATCCAGCTGCTGGAGCGCGCCGTCACCACCGTGACCGATCAGGCCGTGTGCATCACCGCGCCACGAGTGGCCGCGCGCTGGGCGCAGGCGGCGGCGTTGCGCGCGGGGAACTGACGACATACCGCACCTCGCGCGATTGCCGGCCAGCGGCCGGTACTACCGGTGGGTCGCGAGGGTTACGGTGCCGGGGTCAGCAACTGCCGCAGCGTGGCCTTGAGGCGGCGCCCTTCGAGCTGGAAGTAATCCCGCTCGGCGTGCCACGCCGGGAAGCGCTTTTCCACTTCGGCCCAGAATGCCGGCGAGTGATTGGCCTGGATCAGGTGGCAGAGCTCGTGCACCAGCACGTACTCGAATGCCGAAGGCCGTCCCAGCACCAGGGCCAGATCCAGCGCCATGCTGCCGTCCGGGGCCAGCGAGCCCCACTGCGAGGACATCACCTTCAGCCGCAGCCGCGCCGGTGCGCGCGGCAGGCCGGGCAGATAGCGCGGCAGCCACTGGCCGACATCGGCGCGCGTCTGCGCTTCGTAGAACTCGCGCAGGGTGCGGCGCAGCGTGGCATCGGTGCCCCGCGTGGGCCAGTGCAGGCAGGCGCCCTGCTCGTCCACGCGCATGTGCGCGTAGCGGCCGGTTTCCCAGCGCAGCGGCAGCAGCTCACCGCGTAGCGGCAGCACGCCCGCCTCGCCGATCACCAGCGGTGGCGGCAGGTTGGTGGCCTGGTAGCTGCGCAGTTGCTCGGACAACCAACCGCGGTGCTGGTCGAGAAAACGCTCGCCCATCACCAGGCTGGCGCGCGGCGGCAGGGTCAGGCGTACACCGCGCTCATCGACGCTGAGCTTGATCCTTCGCGCGCGCGGATCGCGCACACGCAGGACATCGATCTCGGCATCCTCAAGGCGCAGCCGTACCGTATCGCGCTGCAGCGTGCTGACAGCCGGCGAAATCAGGCGGCGGAGGAATCCGGACATGGGTACAGCATAGCGCCGGCCGTGACCGGCGCATGACTGGGGACTGATCGGAACCGGTCAGTCCGCCTTGCTGAGCTTGAAGGCCTCTTCCAGCAGCAGGAACAGGCGGCGCACTTCGCCGCTCTGCAGGGCGAAGCGGGCGTCCAGTTCGGCACGGCGGCCGTCATCGTCGGCATGCTCGAGCTGGTCCAGCGCGCCATCCAGGAACTTCAGCTTGCGCACGATCAGGTCGTCGCCCAGCACGAAGGACAGGTTGTCCTCGAAGACCAGGGCCAGCTTGGTCACCTGCTTGCCGGCGTCCAGGTGCTTGTCGATCTCGTCGCAGCGCAGTTCCTGGTGCTGGCACTTGACCACTGCACCACCCTCAGCGGGATCCTTCATCTCGCACTCTTCGCCCAGGCTCAGCCCGGTGGGCAGCGGCTCACCGGCGATCCAGCCCGTCAGGATCGAGCGCGGGGCGACTTCGGCGTTCAGCGGCATCGCCGGGAAGCTGCCGAGCAGGCCACGGATGTCGGACATCATGTTCTCGCCCTTCTTGCTGCTCGAACAGTCCACGGCGACGTACCCGTGGGTCAGGTCGATCAGCGCGTCGGTACGCGAGCTCTTCACGAAGGCGCGCGGCATCAGCTCGTGCAGCAGATCGTCCTTCATGCGCTTGCGCTCGCGGCCACCGGGCTTGCGGCCTTCCTTCTCTTCGATTTCCTCGAGCTTGCGCGCGAGCAGATCGTTGACCACCGCGCCCGGCAGGATCTTGTCCTCACCGCCGACGGTCAGCCACAGCGCATCGCCGACGCGGTGCGAGAACACGGCTTTTTCTTCACGGCCGAACGGCGAGATGAAGCCGCGCGAATTCATTTCAAGCGGACCGACCGGCTTGAGCAGCACCTGCGGCAGCAGGGTGTCCACGTCGGAGAAATCGGTGGCGGTCGGGAAGCGGAACAGCGTCAGGTTGCGAAAGAACATGGACGTCCAGAGTAAGAGCGTGAAAGGGAGGGCGGGCGCGCCGGCGTGGCTCAGGCCGGGCCGGGGGCGTCGCCGGGGTCGTGGGCAGTGCCGGCCCAGGCCGGCGGGTCGGGCAGCGGGGCGGCTGCGGCGCGCCCCAGTGCCATGAAATCAAACAGCGCCGGATCGGCCAGCTGCGAGGGATGGATGTTGCCCAGCGCGCGCGCGATCTGGTCAATGCGGCCGGGCTGGTCGCGCTCCCACTGCTGCAGCATCTGCTCCACCTGGCGGCGCTGCAGGGTGTCCTGGCTGCCGCACAGCGTGCAGGGAATGATCGGGAACGCGCGCGCCTGGGCGTAGGCGCTGATGTCCGCTTCGCTCACATACGCCAGCGGGCGGATCACGATGTGCTGGCCGTCGTCGCTGCGCAGCTTGGGCGGCATCGCCGAGAGCTTGGCGTGGTGGAACAGATTGAGGAAGAACGTGGCCACGCTGTCATCGCGGTGGTGGCCCAGCGCGATCCTGGTGAAGCCGTGTTCGGCCGCATGCCGGTAGAGCGCGCCACGGCGCAGGCGCGAGCACAGCGAACACATCGTGCGGCCTTCCGGAATCACCCGGCTGACCACCGAATAGGTGTCCTGCTCGATGATCTGGAACGGCACACCGATCGAGGCCAGGTACGCCGGCAGCACGTGCTCGGGAAAGCCCGGCTGCTTCTGGTCCAGGTTCACCGCGACCAGCTCGAACGGCACCGGCGCTTTTTTCTGCAGCTGCAAGAGGATGTCGAGCAGGGTGTAGCTGTCCTTGCCACCGGACAGGCACACCATCACTTTGTCGCCGGCCTCGATCATGCCGAAGTCGGCGATGGCCTGGCCGACCTGGCGACGCAGCTGCCGCGCCAGCCGGTCCTGCACACCGCCGGGCGCGCGCGGATCGCGGGCGCGCGGGACGGGATCGGGCAGGCGGATGACGGCGGCGCTCATCCCTTCATTCTACCGGCTGGGACGCACCCTCACAGGTGCCGGGAAGTGACTGCGTTCACTCCCGGCGGTCATCCCGGATGTGTATGCTCGGAGCTTGTGGACACCATGACACCCACCGATATCAGCGCCCGCCTTGCCACGCTCCGGCAGGAGCACCGTGCGCTGGATGAGCAGATCCTGCGCATGGCCGCCAACGGCGACGATGAGCTGGAAGCCAAGCGCCTGAAGCGGCGCAAGCTGCAGTTGAAGGACTGCATCGCCAAGCTGGAAGACATGTTGATTCCGGACGAGCCGGCGTAGCGTTGTGCCGCGCTGGCCCGCGGGTACCGACCAACGGTCGGTACCTACGGATTGCTGGCGAACGCACTAAGATCCGGATACGCCCGGATTCGTCCCGATACGTCGGATTGACGACGGGCCGTCGTCAATCCTGGGTGACCGGTTCCTCCGGCTTGGCCGCTTCCGGGCTGACGCGCTCGATGGTATGGCGCAGTTCGCGGCCGAGGATGAATTTCGCATCCTTCGCCCACGCGTCCAGGCGCGCATCGAACAGCAGCTTGCTGTTTTCATCCGGCCACACCAGGCGCAGCTCGCGCAGCTTCTGGATGAAGCCGCGGAACAAGGTGCGGTCGAAGAACTCCGGCGCGGCCGGCGCATAGAGCAGACTCAGGCGCTGCGCAGCCTGCTGGCACAGGCTTTCCAGCTCGGCCGCACCCAACGTGCCGGGGCCGTTCTTCACCAGCACCGAGATCGCGATGTAATAGCGCTCGAACGCCTGCTGCAGCGAATGACCGATCGCACGCAGGCGGAAGACTTCGTCGGTCTGCCCGGTGTTGCGCGCCAGGATGCCGCCGTCGTCATCGTTGACGTTCTGCAGCAGCCCTTCGCGCACGAACACGTTGATGGTCTGCTCGATGCGCTGGGCGAACTCGTCTTCGGTCCACGGCAGGAACAGCTCGGCCTGCAGGAACGGATACACCGTGCGGCCCAGCTGGACCAGCCCGGTGCGGCTCATGCGGCGGTTGTTCTGGAAGCAGCAGGCCACCCACGACGAGGCGGTGAACAGGTGGATGACGTTGTTGCGGAAGTAGCTCAGCAGCACCGCGGTGTCGCCGCTGACGCTGAGCACGTCGCCCAGCGGGTGCTTGATGCGGGTGAGGACGTTGATCTCCTCGGCGTGGGCGATGATCCGCTCCGGCGAGTGCGGGGTCACCGTCACCCGGTCCGAGTACGGCATCTCCACCAGCAGGGTCTTGCACAGTTCGATCTGCGCGATCAGGTCCGCCTCGCCCATCGCATGCTTGGGCGTGGACAGCAGCGCCAGCGCGAGCAGGTTGATCGGATTGACGTCGGCCGCCCCGTTGATATGCACCTGGATGCGTTCGGCCAGGTGATCCACCGTGCCGGACAGCCACGAGGGCTTCTCGTCTTCGCCGACCGGCTGGCCGTTCCACTCTGGCGCGCGCTGAGCGAGCACGTCGTTGAGCGCGATCGGCTCGCCGAAGTTCACCACGACCTGGCCGTAGTTCTGCTTGAGCACCTTGGGGATCGACCACAGCAGCGACCAGATCGATTCCTTTTCCTTCGGCCGGCCGGACAGTTCGTCCAGGTAGCTGCCGCCCTCCATCAGCTTTTCATAGCCGATGTAGACCGGCTGGAACAGCACCGGCTTGCGCGGCTGGCGCAGGAACGCGCGCAGCGTCATCGAGATCATGCCGCCCTTGGGCTGCAGCAGACGCCCGGTGCGCGAGCGGCCGCCTTCGACGAAGTACTCGATCGAGTAACCGCCGGCGACCAGCTGCGCCACGTATTCGCTGAGCACCGCCGAGTACAGCGCGTTGCCGCGGATCGAGCGGCGGATGAAGAACGCACCGCCCTTGCGCAGCAGCGTGCCGACCACCGGCAGGTTCAGATTGATGCCGGCCACGATGTGCGGCGGCACGATGCCGCGGTCGTACAGCAGGTAGGACAGCAGCAGGTAATCCATGTGGCTGCGGTGGCTGGGCACGTAGACCACTTCGTGCCCGGGCGCGGCCGCCTTGAACTTGTCCAGGTGGTGGACCAGCACGCCGGCGTAGATGCGGTTCCAGACATGGCTGAGCATGAAGCTGGCCGAGCGCACCACCGGACTGGAGTAATCCGCGGCGATTTCCCACGCGTAGGCGTGGGCTTTCTTCCAGGCATCGGCCGGCTTGGAGTTGTCGCGCTTGGCCTGTGAGGCGATCGCTTCGCGCACCGTGTCCGCGTCGAGCACCTTGTCCACCAGCAGGCGGCGGGTCGACAGATCCGGCCCGATCACCGACTCGCGAATGCGGCGGAAATGGGTGCGCAGCACGCGCTGCAGCTTGCGCACGGTGCGTTCGGGGTCCAGCCCCTCATCGACCGTGGTGCGCAGCGAGATCGGCGGGGCGAAGCGCACGATCGTGCTGCGGCCGTTGAGCAGCACCGCCAGCAGGCGCCGGAAACGGCCCACCAGGGCCCAGTTTTCCGAGAACAGCACCGCGAACCAGCCGCTCTGCTTGTCCGGCGCGCGGCCGACGAAGATCGACACCGGCACCAGGTGCACGTCCAGCTCGCCGCGGGCGCGGTGCGCCTGCAGGACCTTGGCCAGCGAGTCCGAGTGGGTCTTGGCGCCGCGCTGCTCGGGGATCAGCGAGTTGCTGCTGCTCCGGCGCGACAGCGCCAGGTAGGCGCGCCTGCGCCCGGTCGGGTCACCGGCGATCGGCACCAGCGGCGAGGGCAGGCCGGCTTCGCGGCAGGCCTTGTCCAGGATCAGCGCGTTGGACAGACCGTAGTCCTCCAGCACGTAGACCACCGGGCGGCCATCGTTGTACTGGCCGGGGTGTTCGGGTTCGATCTTCAGCGACAGCCACGGCTCGACCAGGCGGCCGAGCAGGCGCGCCCACCACGGCGGGCGGCCGGTGGGCGCGCGCGTGCCGGGCACGATCGCCGACGGCACGAAGGCCGCCGGTTCCGCATTGACGGCAACGGCCTCTGCGGTCCCGCCAGCAGCCGGCGGAACCGTGGCGGCAGCACCGTCGGACGGCACGGAATCGGGCGACGAGGACGTAGCGTCCGGCGTCTTGGGCGGCTCTTCGCCGGGGAAAGGCAGGGGATTCTGGTTCGGCATCGGCTTCATTATGGCTTAGCCGGTGCAGAAGCACCGTCCTTGACCGTCGCGGCGGCCTCTGCTTCGGCCGCTTGGCGGGCGTCATGTTCAGCTTGCGCAGCGTCGGCGGCCTGCAGCAGCGCATCGGTGTCTTCCAGCGTGCGGGTCACGTACCAGTGACCGTCGCGCCGTGTCATCCGCACCTGCGCTTCGATCTGCTCGCCGGCCAGCGTGTACTGGATGCGCACGACCGCGTCGTCGCCCAGTTCGGAGGTCAGCTCGCCGCGCAGCTCGGTCAAGGCGCCGTCCAGCGACAGCCCGTAACTGGCCAGGGCCGTCTTGAAGGCTTTGATGAAGGGCCCGAGCCGGCGCAGGCTCGCTTCCATGCCCGCGGCCTGCAGTTCGGCATCCGTGGACAGCCCCGCCGTGCGCGCGGTCGCGGTGAGCAGGGTGATGGTCGTCTTCGCCCGCTGCTTGTCCGTCAGTGGCGCCGCGGCGGCCCAGCGGCTGAGCGCGTTCACCACCTGGGTGTAGTGGGCGCGCTCGCTGTCGCTGTACTCGCTCTGGTTGCGCAGGTACTGCTCGCCGAACAACCCCATCGAGTGGGCCGCCTGACGGACCTGGGTGGCCTGGCCGGCGATCTGGGTATCGAAGGAACGCTGCAGCCGCTGTGGCGCATCCGGCCGCGACAGCGCGGCCAGCATCGGCAGCAGTTGCCCATCCAGCGGCAGCTCGGTCAGCGGCCAGCGACTGTGGCCCTGGCTCCACGCGCCCTGCAGGCGCGCGTATTGGGCCGGCGGCACCGCCGCCTTGGCGTAGCCGACCAGATCATTGTCGGCCACCCGCTGGGCCAGCTGCTGCAGGGCAGCGACCGGCTCGGACGCAGGCGCATCCGGATCGATCTGCTTGCCCTTGCAGGCGCTGAGCAGCACCAACCCGAACAGGGCCAGTGCCAACGCATGCCCCCGGTACTGCCACGGCTTCAACGACATGGACATGAATTCGGACTCCCCGGACCGGTCCGCATCTTGCGGCCTGTTCAGTGACAGCGGCAAGCCGGCAACCCTGCCGACGCTGCGCCATATGCGCAAGCCCTTGAATGTACAGAAAAACCTGTTACGCCGAAAACATCGGGGCGACGGGCGCCCCGTCACCGCCTCAGCGCGCGGCGAGCGCCTGGGCGATCTCGGCCTGGATGGCGCGCGCAGCGGCCTGCGGATCGCTGGCCAGGCGGATCGGACGGCCGACCACGATCGCATCGGCGCCATCGGCAAAGGCCTGGGCCACGCCCACGGTGCGCTTCTGGTCATCGCCGACCGGGCCACCAGGGCGGATGCCCGGGCAGACGATCGAGAAGCCGGCGCCGGTGGCGGCGCGGATCGGTCCCGCTTCCTGGCCGGAGGCGATCACGCCGTCGATGCCGGCTGCCTGGGCGGCCAGCGCGCGTTCGACCACCACCTCGACCGGCTCGCGGTCGATGCCCATCTGGGCCAGGTCGCTGCGGCCCATCGAGGTCAGCACCGTCACCGCCAGCAGGCGCATGTCGCTGCCGTTGGCGGCCGCGCAGGCCTCCATCATCGCCGGGTGCCAGCCGTGGATGGTGGCGTAGCTCACCGGCCACTGCGACAGCCGCTTGATCACCGCCGCAGCGGTGGCCGGGATGTCGAAGAACTTCAGGTCCACGAACACGCGCTTGTCGCGCGCGGCGAGTGCGTCGAGCACCTCGAAGTACTCGCCGGAGGCCAGCAGTTCCATGCCGATCTTGTAGAACGACACGGCATCGCCGAGGCGATCGACCCAGGCCAGCGCGTCAGCGCGGCCCGGCACGTCGAGCGCGAAGATCAGGCGCTCCTCGTCACGCAGCGGCAGCGGGGCGCGGCTCACGGTGCGTAGTCCAGCGCGGCACGCTTGGCATCGTGGCGGGCCTGGCGCGACTGGCTGTAGTCGTTGTTGAACTGCGCCGGCTCGAAGCCGCCGTAGGTCGGGTTGGGCAGCATCCACCAGCGTTCGCCGAACCAGTCGTGGTACTGCTGCAGCAGCGCGTCACGGCCCTCATTGGTGTTGGCGGTGACTTCCACGAAATCGCCCAGCTGGTCACCGAACTGCATCAGCACGCGGTACTGCTGGCCGGCCAGGCGGCGGCGGCAGTTCTTCTCGCTGCCCGCCTGCTCGCAGCCCTCCACCACGGTACCCAGGCCGAGGAACACGCTGTCATCGGCCACCGGCAGGCCCTGCTCGCGCAGGTTGGCCAGGGTGGCGTCCTTGAGGTGCACGGCGCGGTTGGAGATGTACAGCAGGGTCACGCCCTTAGCATTGGCAGCCTTGGCGAAATCGACCACGCCCGGAATCGCCTTGGCCTTCTTCTCGGCCACCCACTGGTCCCAGCTCAGCTCGTCATATTCGGTGCCATCGCGCACCAGGCGCGCCTGGTAGGGCGAGTTGTCCAGCACGGTTTCATCCACGTCCAGCACCACGGCCGGCTTCAGGCCCTTGGCGGCATTGCCGCGTTCTTCGGGCACCAGCGCGTCCCAGTTGGCTTCCTTCAGCGCTTTGTCCAGGTGATCGGCGGCCGCGCGGTAGGTCTGCTCGGTGATCGCCCGGTATTCCTGCGAGCGCTGGATCCACAGCACGGCATTGAGGTTGTCGTTGGCGGCCACGGCGGCATCGCCGGTGGCGGCCGGCGCGCTCGCGGCGGCAGCGGCGGCCGGCGGGACGGCATCGGCCGGGGTTTCAGTGCGCTTGCAGGCACTCAGCGCCATCACGGCGCAGGCAAGCACGGACAGGGAAACAGCACTACGACGCATGGCATTCACCGGCAACAGATTCGCGCCAGTTTACCGGCTTGTCCCGCGGCATTCATGCCGCAGGCGGGGCTCGGCTATGCTGCACGCCCCTGAAACACCCCGGAGCGCCCCATGACCGACGACACCCAGACCCCTGCCCTGCCCGTGCTCAGCGCGGCCCAGGCCCGCGCGTTGGGCTGCCTGATCGAGAAGGAGGCGACCACTCCGGACGCCTACCCGCTGACAGTCAACGCCGCCCAGGTGGCCGCCAACCAGAAAACCGCCCGCGAGCCGGTGATGGCGCTCTCGGCCGGCGATGTGCACCACGCGCTGCGCCAGCTGGAGACCCTGGGCCTGGCGCGCCAGCAGTACTCCTCGCGCGCCGAGCGCTACGAGCACCGCGCCGGTGCCGCGCTGGACCTGACCCGCCAGCAGCTGGCGATCCTGGGCCTGTTGCTGCTGCGCGGCCCGCAGACCCTCAACGAGCTGCTGACCCGCAGCGAGCGCCTGGTCCGCTTCCAGGACGTGGACGAACTGCGCCACCACCTGGAGCGCATGATCCAGCGCGGCATGGCGGTCCAGTTGCCGCGCGCCAGCGGCCAGCGCGAAGACCGCTACATGCACCTGCTGGGTGGCCCGGTGGATGTGCAGGCCTTGGCCGAGCAGTACAAGTCTGCACCGAGCAGCGCTGGCGGCGGCGGTGCCAATCCGGCACTGGAGTCCCGTGTGCAGCAGCTGGAAGCCACGGTGGCCGAGCTGCAGGAGCAGCTGGCGGCGTTGCGCGCGCAGTTGGGGGGGTGAGAGCAGCCGACCAACGGTCGGCTCTACCGGCCGGGGATCGAGCGCAGGGCCGCGCTCTACCGGATCAGATGGCCGGCGCACCCGGCGTGGCAAACAGCAGCACCACTGCTTCGTGTGGCGGCGGCAGCAGCAGATCGCCGCGATCCTCCATGCCCAGCTTGCGCAGCAGCGCGGCCGAGCGCACGTTGTCCGGCGAGACGATGCCGTACAGATCGGCATGGCCGAGTACATCGCGTGCGTAGTGCATCACCCCGCGCGCGGCCTCCAAAGCGTAGCCGTGGCCTTCGTACTGCGACAGCAGCGCATAGCCGATATCCGGTGCCGGCAACCCGGCACGACGCACCAGGCCGGCATTGCCCAGCCATGCACCATCGTCGCGACGGATGACGGCGTACATGCCGAAGCCGTTGAGCGTGTAGCTGCCCAGCACGCGCTCGGCGGTGTAGTCACGCGCCTGCGCCAGGGTGCGTACGCCGCGGTCGGCGATGTTGCGGATAAAGCCCGGTTCGTTGAGCAGGGCCAGCATGTCGGCGGCGTCATGGTCGGGGTCGATCAGGCGCAGATGCAGGCGGTCGGTCTGGATCACGGCGGACATGCGGGTACCGGTGAAGGGTGATAGGCCGATTGTGCCGTACAGCCACCCATGGGGTGGCGCTACCCGGCGTACGGCAGCCGACCAACGGTCGGCTCTACCAGGGCGTTGGGTCAGTCGAACAACGCCTGGATCGCCGCCAAGCCGGCACTCGCACGCTCTTTCTTGCGCGCCGCATCGGCGACGGGATCGGCACCGTCGCGCTGCATTTCCTCGGCGGGAATCTCGTCGAAGAAACGGCTCGGCTTGAGCCGTACATGCTCGCCGAACTTGCGGGTGAGCTTGCTGTAGCTCATCCACAGCTGCACCTTGGCGCGGGTGATGCCCACATACAGCAGGCGCCGCTCTTCCTGCAGGTTGCCTTCGTCCAGACTGACCTGGTGCGGCAGTACGCCGTCCTCGCAGCCGATGATGAACACGTACGGGAATTCCAGGCCCTTGGAGGCGTGCATGGTCATCATCCGCACCTGGTTGCCGCCATCGTCCTTATCGTTGCGCGACAGCAACGCCAGCTGCGCGGCCAGATCCGCCGTCGATGCACCCCGCGGGCCGCCTTCAAACCATTGCGCCAGTTCCTCCAGGTTGCCGAGACGACGCTGGTACACGGACTCTTCCTTGCACGAACTGCGCAGGTCCGAGACCAGCCCGGAGTCCTTCACCAGCTTGCGCACCAGATCGCCGGAGCTGAGCTTGGGCATCTCCGCGCGCAGGTCGCGCAGGATGTCGGTGAAGCGGCTCAGGCCGTTGGCCGCCCGCGGCGGCAGCTGCGAGAGCGCGCCGATCGCTTCGGCCGCATGCGCCATCGGCAGATCTTTTTCCGACGCCAGCTCGGCCAGCTTGGCCAGCGTACCGGCGCCCACTTCGCGTTTGGGCGACTGCACCGCGCGCATGAAGGCGGTATCGTCGTCCGGGTTCACCAGCAGGCGCAGCCAGGACAGCGTGTCCTTGACCTCCTGGCGCTCCAGGAACGCGGTACCGCCGGTGATGTGATACGGCGCGCGCACCAGCTGCAGCGCTTTTTCCAGCGGCCGCGACTGGAAATTGCCGCGGAACAGGATGCAGAAATCGCTCCACGGAATCTTCTTGGAGGTCGCCAGGAAGGAGATTTCCGCCGCGACCTTTTCCGCTTCGTGCTCGCTGTTGCGGCACTCCCACACCCGGATGCGCTCGCCGTCGGCCTGGTCGCTCCACAGCTTCTTCAGGTGCTCGTGCGGGTTGTTGGCGATCAGCGCGTTGGCCGCGCGCAGCACGCGGTTGGAGCAGCGGTAGTTCTGCTCCAGCTTGATGATTTCCAGCGCGGGATAGTCGCGCGCCATCTGCTGCAGGTTTTCAGGGTTCGCACCGCGCCAGGCGTAAATCGACTGATCGTCATCGCCCACGCAGGTGAAGTTGCCTTTGCTGCCGGCCAGCTGCTTGAGCAGCCGGTACTGCGCATCGTTGGTGTCCTGGCATTCGTCGACCAGCAGGTAGCCGATCCGTTCACGCCACGCCAGGGCTATCTCCGGATTTTCTTCCAGCACCTGCACCGGCAGGCGGATCAGATCATCGAAATCCACGGCATTGAAGGCCGTCAGGCGCAGCTGGTAGCGCTCATAGACGCTGGCCGCTTCCTTCTCGCGGGTGCTGCGCGCCGCGGCCATCGCCTGCTCGGGCGAGAGCCCGGCATTCTTGGCACGCGAGATCAGGTTCTTCACGTCCTCGATGTCGTCCGGCTTGGCCCCGTACATCAGGTCCTTGACCTGCGCGGTCGAATCGTCGGCATCAAAGATCGAAAAGCCGCGCTTGAGCCCGACGGCCGCATGCTCAATCTGCAGGAACTTCAGCCCCAGGGCGTGGAACGTGCAGATCGTCACTTCATCGGCATCGTCGCCGCGCAGGCGCTTGGCCACGCGCTCGCGCATTTCCTTGGCCGACTTGTTGGTGAAGGTGATCGCCGCGATCCGCCGCGCCGGGTAGCGCTTGCTGGCGATCAGCTGACCGATCTTCTCCACGATCACGCGCGTCTTGCCGCTGCCCGCGCCCGCAAGCACCAGCAGAGGACCTTCGCAGTGCATCACTGCCGCGTGTTGGGGAGGATTGAGACCGTGCATGCCATCTCCAGGGGAGGGGCATTGTACCGACCTTGCTCGGCCAGCATGGCCGCGCGACCGCGCGGATTGACGCCTTCACGCCCCTGCGTCGACCATAGCGCCATCGACGCAACGGAGGCGACGCAGGGTGATCAACAGGAAAGCATGGCAGGTGGGGGGCATGATCGCCACGCTGGCGATCGTTCCGGCATGGGCGCAGTCCAGTCAACCGGATCTGCGCGCCCAGGACGCACAGGAGACCGATGCATTCCTGGTCAGCCACCCCGACCTGCGCTACCGCAAGCACGGCAAGGAGGCCCAGGCCCGCGGCCGCTTCGAAGACGCACGGCGCTGCTACCGCCTCGGTGCGCGCTACGCCGACAAGCTGTCCCAGGCCGCGCTCGCCGAAATGTGGTGGAACGGTCAGGGTGGTGCCCAGGATCGGGCCCTGGCCTATGCATGGATGGACCTCGCCGCCGAACGCGGGACCGGCTTCCTGCTGGGGCTGCGTGAACGCTACTGGGCCGAGCTGGAGCCTGACGAACAGGCCCGCGCGTTGGAGGTGGGACCGGCCGTGTACGCCGAGTTCGGCGACGCGGTGGCACAGCCCAGGCTGGAGCGCGAGTTGCGCCGTGGCTTGCTCAACGTCACCGGCAGTCACACCGGCGCGGTCGGCGGCATGCGCATGGTGGCCCGGGATGCACGCGGCATGCGCTATCTGGAGCCGGATGTGTTCTACCGCGACGAGTACTGGCAGCCAGCCCAGTACTGGCAGTGGCAGGACCGGCAGTTGGAGGCGGCTGGCCGTGCCATCGGCACCGGATCGGTCGAGGTTGGCCTGCCCGCCACCGTGCCGGGCCATCAGGACTGAGTCGATACCGCCATGCCTGGACCGCCGAAGGGATAAAATCCGGACATGGCCAAGCTCTATTTCTACTATTCGGCGATGAATGCCGGCAAGACCACGACCCTGCTGCAGTCGGCACACAACTACCGCGAGCGGGGCATGCGCGTGGCCATCCTGACGCCACGGCTGGACGATCGCGCCGGGCGCGGCGTGGTGGCCTCACGGATCGGCCTGAAGGCTGATGGGATCGCGTTCCAGCAGGACACCGACCTGCAGCAGCTGATCGCCGATGACATCGACACGCACGGTCCATTGGGCTGCGTGCTGGTCGATGAAGCGCAGTTCCTGACCCGCAGCCAGGTCTGGCAGCTCAGCGAGGTGGTCGATCAGATGCGCATCCCGGTGCTCTGCTACGGCCTGCGCACGGATTTCCGCGGCGAGCTGTTCGAAGGCAGCCAGTACCTGCTGGCCTGGGCCGACGAGATGCAGGAGATCAAGACGATCTGCCACAGCGGCAAGAAGGCCACGATGACCGTGCGCGTGGACGAACACGGCCACGCGGTGCAGGACGGCCCGCAGGTGGAGATCGGCGGCAACGAACGCTACGTGTCGGTGAGCCGCGCGGAGTTCAAGAAGATCACGCGCGGCGAGGGCCGCATCGACCCGATGCAGGCCCCGTTGCCGCTTTGATCAATACAGGGTGCGCTCCGGCGCGCCCTTCGGCGGCGGGCTGTACTGGTACAGCCACGTTTCGGTCAGCGTCTTGCCGCCGCTGCGCAGGTACAGGCGGATGTCGATCTGCTCGGTCGAGTCATCCGGCGGCACCAGATCGAACATGGCCCGGTAGCCCTTGATCTCGCGCAGCGGACGCGCCGACACGATCTCGGTACGGCCACGGCTGACCTGGACCACCGCTTCCACCTCGCCCTTGTCGATCAGCGCGGCCAGTTCGCCGCCTTCGAAATCGACCGCGAAGCGCCACGAGAAGTACTCGCGCTTCTTGCCGATCACCCCGCCCAGGCCGGTACGGCTGGCCACGCAGTGCGCCAACGGCGTACGCGCCGGCGGCTCGGCGCCCCAGTACAGGCGATAGCCGAGCAGCAGCTCCTGGCCCGGCTGCGGCTTGGCCTCGGGGTTCCAGAACGCCACGATGTTGTCGAAGGTTTCATCGACGGTCGGGATTTCGACCAACTGTATCGAACCCTTGCCCCACTGCCCCTTCGGTTCCACCCACAGGCACGGGCGCTTCTCGTAGAAGACGCCGTCGTCCTGGTAGTGATCGAAATTGCGGTCGCGCTGGAGCAGGCCGAAGCCGCGCGGGTTGTTGTCCACGAACATGTTGAAGCGCAGATTGTGCGGGTTGCACAGCGGGCGCCAGATCCATTCACCGGCACCGGTCCACATCGACAGGCCATCGGTGTCGTGGATTTCCGGGCGCCAGTCCCAGGCCATGCGGCGGTCGTTCTCGCCCACCTGGTACATGCTGGTGCACGGGGCGATGCCGAGGCGCTCGATGGCCTTGCGCGGGTACAGCGCGCAGTCGATGTCCATCAGCAACACATCGCCGTTGGTGATCGCGAAGCGATAGGCGCCGGTGGTGCTGGGCGAATCCAGCAGGGCGTACACCACCAGCGTGTTGGAGTCGGCCGCCGGCTGCTCCAGGTAATAGGCGATGAAATCCGGGAATTCTTCGGGCTTGCCCATGCCGGTATCGATCGCCAGGCCGCGCGCGGATTGGCCGTACTGGCCTTCCTTGCCGACCGCACGGAAATAGCTGGCCCCCAGGAAGGCGGCGAAGTCGCGGTCGGTGTCCTTGCGGGTGTTGAGCCGGAAGCCGGCGAAGCCCAGATCGGCCGGCAGATGACTGCCCTTCAGGCCGCTCTTGCCGTAGTCGAACGCCGCGCCGTCGTAGGCCAGTTCCTGCGCCTTGCCATCGGTCACGTCGAACATCCGCACCGGGGAGTGGAAGTACAGGCCGAGGTGGAAGAACTTGGCCTGGTAGCGGCCGGGCTGGTCCGCCCACAGCGCGTGGTCCTGGCGGTACTGGATCGACTGGTACTGGTCCCAGCTCAGCGCTTCGACCGGACCCGGCAGGGTGCGCCTGTGGCTCTGGTAAGCGGCCTGGGACAGCGCGCGGGCCTGCCCCTTCAGCGAGGCGAAATCGAACGGCTGCGGCTGGCCCAGCCGGCGCAGGCCGACCTGGCTGCCCTGCGCGGCACAGGCCGGCAGTGCAGGCAGGCCGAAGGCGGCCAGGGCGACGGAGGCATTACGGAGGAAGTCGCGTCGTTGCATGCAGGCAGCGATGGCAAGGGAGGGCCGGCCATCATAGGCACGCAGACGTTAATTCGCCGAGGTGAATACGGGCCGGCGTTCAGCCACCGTGCGCTGAGGGGCGGCCACGACCCGGTCCTCGCCACAGCCTTCACGCACCTGCCCAACCTCCTGCCGCAGCTGTCCGCCCTGTGGCCACTGCGCCTGCAGCTCCTGCTGAAGCTGCTCCAGCGCTGCGCGCGCACGCGCCGGTGCGGTGCCACATTCAAGTTCGGCCATCGCCGCACGGGCGCGCCAGCGCAGCGCGCGGCTGTCCAGGTCGGCGGCGTCGCCCGCCAGCAGGGGCGCCAGCGCACGTCGCGCTTCCACGGTCTGCCCCATGCGGCCCAGGTTGCGGGCCCAGGCCAGCTGCAGCGCGCGGTGCAGACCCGCACTGCCAGGCCCGGCCCGGTCCACCCGCCGCATCAGCGCCGCCAGTTGCTCCCCGGCCTGCCGCGGGTTGCCATGGGCGCTGATCAGCTCGGCCATGCGCCGGTCGGCCTGCTGCACAGACGCATCATCGTCACCGCGCTGCGCGGCCTGCCATTGCCGGCCCTCATGCAGCGCCGCCAGCGCAGCCTGCCAGCGGCCCGCCTGTGCCAAGGCCTCGCCCTGGTCGTACAGCCCCTGCGGCAGCAGCCCCACACAATCGGGCTGGCGCCAGATCGCCACGGCGCGGGTGAAGTCATCGATCGCCGTCGCGCTGTCGCCCTGCTCCAACGCCAGCCGGCCCAGCGCATGCCAGGACAGCCCGGTATCACGGTGCTGCTCGCCCAAGGCCTGCCGGGTCAAGGCATGCACCTGCTGGAGTTGCGCCTGCGCCTGCGCCAGATCACCCCGCTGCATCGCCAGCAGCGCGCGCAGGCGGCGGATCGACAGGGTTTCCGGGTGATCGGGTCCATACAGCCCGACGGCGTCGGAGGCGGCAAGCTGCAGGGCCTGCTCGGCCGCGTCCAGATCGCCCTGCGCGGCCAGGGTCTCGCCCATGTGCCGGCGCAGCGCGATCAGCTGGGGGTAGCGCACCGTGTGACCGGCCTGCAGCAGCTGCAGCGCTTGCCGGTAACCGGCCAGGGCAGCAGGCGCGCGACCATCGTCACCGTCCAGTGCGGCAAGGTCGGCCAGGCTCTCCGAGGTGCCGGGAGTGTCGCGCAGCACCTCACGACGCAGCACCAGAGCCTGCTCAAAGGCGGCACGCGCGTCGTCGCGGTAGCCCAGTAATTGTTGGCAGCGCCCGAGCTGGGCGTGGTACTCGGCCACCGCGGCCGGCAGCCGCAGGCGGTACTCGGCGGCCAGCGACTGCATCGGTGTCAGGTGGGTCACGCACTCTCGGGAGCGGCCGAGCATGCGCAGCGCACGGCCGCGCTGGGTCACCGCCTCCAGCTGCAGCGTGGGCGGCACCTCGCCGGCCTCCTCCAGCAGCGCGCGCTGGCGGTCCAGCGTCTGCAGCGCCAGCTGGTAGTCGCCCATGCCGATCCGCAGCCGACCGATCACGCCTTCCAGCTCGGCCAGCGACAGCGGTTGATCGCGCAGTTCGGCCTCACCGCGTTGCTGACCGGTGGCCAGCAGCTGGCGCAGATCGAAGCTGCCATGGCGCACGCCGGCGGCGCGGTCGAACAGGCCCACGGTGAAATCCTGCATGGCCTGCGCACGCGCGATCTCGCGCCGCGCCTGCTGCATCTGCCACAGCGCGGTCAGTGCCAATGCGAGCAGCGCCAGCACTGCCATGGTGCCCAGCGCGACACCCCAACGATGCCGGCCCACGTATTTACGCAGCCGGTAGCCCACGTGCTGCGGGCGCGCGTGGATCGGGCGGCCTTCCAGGAAGCGGCGCAGATCCTGGGCGAGTGCTTCTACCGAGGCGTAGCGTTGCGCAGGCTCCTTCTGCAGGGCCTTGAGCAGGATCGTATCCAGATCGCCGCGCAGGCGACGCGCCAAGCGCCTGGCCGCCCCTGCCTGCTCCCCACCGGCAGCGGCCACGCGGGCCATCACCGCCGAGGCGCGCGGTGCCTGCACGTCCAGAATGGAGCGCTCCCACTCGGCATCGCTGTGCCGACGCAGGCGATAGGGCTTCTGGCCGGTGATCACTTCGAACAGCACCACGCCGAGCGAGTACACATCGGTCAGCGTGGAGACCGGATCGCCGCGGACCTGCTCCGGCGCGGCGTAGTGCAGCGTGAAGGCGCGCGCTTCGGTGGGCGGATGCGCGGGCGGCTTGCCGTCGTCGTCGTCCAGCAGCTTGGCGATGCCGAAATCCAGCAGTTTCACCTCGCCCTCGGGCGTGACCAGAATGTTGGAGGGCTTCAGATCGCGGTGCACGATCAGGTTGGCGTGCGCGTGGCTGACCACCGCGCAGATCTGCAGCATCAGTTGCAGCCGCCGCTCTAACGGCAGCGACAGGCGTTGGTAGTGCTCGGTGATCGGTTCGCCTTCCACGTAGGCCAGCGCCAGATACGGCTGCCCCTGCAGATCCACGCCGGCATCGAACAGCTGCGCCAGATTGGGATGCTGCAGCCGCGCCAGGATCTCGCGTTCGCGGCTGAAGCGCTGGCGCAGGCCGGGATCGGCGTAGCCGCTGCGCAGCAGCTTCAGGGCGACCTGGCGCTCGTACAGGCCGTCGGCCCGTTCGGCCAGCCACACCTCGCCCATGCCGCCTTCGCCGAGCGGCCGCAGCAGCCGGTAGGGACCGACCCGCGTGCCCGCCCGGCTGTCTTCGGGCGGCGCCGTCCAGAGTGGTTGTGCAAGGAACTCGTGGCTGTCGCGCTCATGCGCCAGCAGACGTTCCACATCGTCGGCCAGCCCCGGATCCTCCGCGCGCAGGCGCAGCAGCCGCTGCTCACGCGCCGGTTCGGGCAGTTCCAGCAATTGATCCAGCAGGCAGGACAGCTGCCGCCAGCGTGACGCCTCCATCGGTCCTCTCCCCGGACGATGCGTGGCTGTTCAGGGCTCCCCGACCGAGGCCAGCAGGAACATGCGCGCCTTCTGCCAATCACGGCGGATGCTGCGCTCCGAGCGTTGGCACAGATCGGCAATCTCCTGCTCGGACAGGCCGGCGAAGTAACGCAGTTCCACCACCTTGGCCAGGTGCGCATCCACCGCATGCAGCTGGGCCAGCGCCACATCCAGCGCCAGCAGGTCTTCATCCAGGCGCACGCCGCTGCTGCTGTTTTCGGGCAGCTCCACCCGCTTGAGGTCACCGCCGCGTTTGCGCGCCAGCCGGTTGCGTGCGTAATCGACCACCACGCTGCGCATCGCCGAGGCGGCGTAGGCGAAGAAGTGGGCGCGATCCTCGAAGCGGGCCGCGCCCCGGGAGCCGAGCAGTTTCAAATAGGACTCGTGCACCAGCGAGGTGGCATCCAGTGTGCGCCCCTGCTGCCCGGCCAGCTGCCGGCGGGCCATGCTGTGCAGCTCGTGATAGAGCAGGGTCAGGACCCGATCGAGCGCGGCGCGGTCGCCCGCCCGGGCCGAATCGAGCCATACGGTGATATCCGGTCCCTGGTCCATCGCACACCCCCGCCGGTGACGTTGGGCGGACTATACCGCCCGGTGGGCGATGGCCGCGAGACGGCTCAACGCTGGCAGTGACCGCACCAGACGCTGGCCCGCTGGCCGATGGTGGCGTGCCGCAGCAGTCGGCCGCACTGGCGGCAGGGCTCGCCTTCACGCCCGTAGACCAGCAGCTCCTGCTCGAAATAGCCCGGCGCCCCGTCCGGATTGATGAAATCGCGCAGGGTGGTGCCGCCGCGGGTGATGGCGTAGGCCAGGATCTGTTTCACCGCATCGGCCAGGCGCTGATAACGCGCGCGGGAGATTTTCCCCGCTTCGCGCAGCGGGTTGATTCCGGCCATGAACAGGCTTTCGGCAGCGTAGATGTTGCCCACCCCGACCACGATGCCCTGGTCCATCAGGAAGGTCTTCACCGAGGCGCTGCGGCCACGGCTGCGGGCGAACAGGTAGTCGCCATCGAAGGCGGCATCCAGCGGCTCGGGCCCCAGCGCTGCCAGCAGCGCATGGGTTTCGCCCGCCGGCTGCCAGAGCAGGCTGCCGAAGCGGCGCGGGTCGTTGAAGCGCAGCAGGCGGCCGTTGTCCAGGCTGATGTCGACGTGGTCATGTGCGCGCACCGGGGTGTCGCCGGGCAGCACCCGCAGGCTGCCGGACATGCCCAGGTGCAGCAGCGCGCTGCCGATGGCGGTATCGAGCAGCAGGTACTTGGCGCGGCGGCGCACGCCCTGGATGGCCTGCCCGGGGAGCAGCGTGCTGATCTCCGGCGGAATCGGCCAGCGCAGGTCGGGGCGACGCAGGATCACGCCGTGGATGCTGCGGCCTTCCAGGTGCGGGGAAAGGCCGCGGCGGGTGGTTTCTACTTCGGGGAGCTCGGGCATGAGGGGATTCTAAAGGGTCCCCCGCTCTACGGTTTCCAGCAGCGCAATGCTGATCAGGGAAGGCACGCGCGCGAGTTGGGGTACTGCTTGCAGTAGCCACCGTTCAACCGTCTTTGGGGATCGGGTGTCGGAATATCTTTCCCCAGCAGGCACGCCTCTGTCGACTTCCAGCCGCTGATGCGACAGATCGGTGTGTCACGTCCTCTAGGAGAGTGGGTATAGCCGAGCCGTTCCATGCAGATCATGGAGCCTGCAACCTGGCTGAGCGTTCTTGGCACGCGCTCCTTCACCCGCAGACCGCCGAAGGGGCTGTCATAGCCGCAGTCCAGCAGGTCCTTCCACAGCACCACCTCGTCGGTCCCTGGCTTCCTCCACATTTCCCAGTTGTCCGGCGGCGGCGCGAATGCATTCCGGGGAAGGCATCCGGCCATCGTAATGACCGCAAAAATCACCATGATTTGCCTGATCACTTGAACGCTCCCCGACGCTTCTCGAACTCGTACCAGAACTTGTTCGCGTCTGTCATGTCAATCTGGTTGATTGGGATCGGAGCGGACTGAAGGCCAGACGCGCCCTCCCACAACCTTTCGCAACCCTTAGGTTCGGCACCATAGCAGTTGTGCGGGGTATTGGTGCCGCCCAGAACGCGAAGCTTCTCCCAAAGCGACGACGAGTCATCGGGCGTGCCGCCCCCTGTAATCGGGCTCTTTCCGATAAAGCGACCGACAAGATCGTTTGCATGGCTTTGTAAGGTCAGGACGCCGTCCTGAGGAACCTCCCTGGATTTGCGGTCCTGCAGCTGAGCCAACAGATGGTCAGCTGTAGCCGCGTTGTATGCCGGCCCCAGGAAACTGACGGTGGTGCCACTGAGCCTTCCGACGGGGTTTTCCATATTCAATAGGGATTCCATCGCGTTTCCGATGGTCAACGATCCGCGACTGTGCCCGTCAAGGTTGAGGCCAGCCTGACCGTAGTTGAGTATGTACTGCTTGGTTAGCTCGGTTGCATTGGCTAGCCCAAGCAGATCACTTTCCATGTATTTCTGATAGCCGGCGATCAGCAGTTCGGACAGACCGTTGGTTGCCTTGGGAAAATAAATGAAATACTGCGGGCTGTCCGCAGTAGAGTGCTGATTGGCGTACTTTTCGGCATCTTCAAGTACGTTATTGATGCCGTTGTCCGCGATATGGATCTTTCCGTCCTTGCCCGGCTTGAGGTTGCTCTTCTCGTCCCCCGTAAGCTCACGGGCTTTCCTTCTGTATCCCTCCTGCCATTGCCTTGTTCGTCGCGGTCGACCACATAGACCTTCGCTTCCTCCAGACACATTGCCCGGTAGGACTCATCGGTGAACTTCTTGGCCTGCTCATACACCAGCGCTTTGCCGATCTGCTCGGCTGCTGCATTGTTCTGCAGCTTCTGCAGATCGATCTGCTGCAGCGCTTCGGCCGACGAAGTCGGACTTCAACCCGTTCTTGCCTTGCCTGCTTTGCCTTCCATTGCCTACATGCAGCTCCATGTACGTCGGCATCGCCTTCGGTACACGTTCCGCTCTTACGCCTGTGTGTTGAAGCGCCAGGTTCGGAGCGACGGGGAACGTTTCCTGTCCCTCTCCCAATGGCGCAAGTTACCAAAAATTAATGGTTTGCAGAATCGCGTTGGTAATCCAGATCACCGCGGCGGCGCAGCCAACTCGCGCGCACTCAAATACCCGTCGCCATTGGCGTCCTGCTTGTGGAACCGCTGGATCAGCGTCTGCCGCTGCTGCTCGCGCGTGATCGGCGGACCTTTGCCACCGGGCAGTTCATCGGCGCTGAGCACGCCATCACCGTTGCGGTCCATGCGATCGAAGGCGTACAGCAGCCACTGCACGTACTCCTCCACGCTGACCCGGCCGTCGCCGTCGGTGTCCATGCGCTGCAGGTAGCTGCCCGTATCCGTGACCTGCGCCTGTGCCGTCGCGCCGAGCACGCCAACGGCCAGCGCCAGACACGCAAAACGCCGCACAAGGCGGCGTTTCGCGGAGACGTTCCCGGTCGGGAAGCGCATTGATCAGTGCGCCGTCAGTGCGTAGCCCTTCAGGCGCGCGGCGTAGTTCTGCAGCGCGGCGATGCCACTGGCTTCCGCTTCATGGCACCACGCCTGCAGCAGCTTCAAGCGCTCGGCGGCGTCATTGCCACGCGCTTCCAGCAGGGCCGCCAGACGCGCGCGGTGTTCCACCAGCACGCGGATGCGCGGGCGCTGTTCGACCCACGTGCTGAGCTGGGCGCGGCAATCCGGCTTGAGCCAGCGGCCGTCGTTGACCAGGCCGCGGCGCATGCGGCGCGGCAACAGCTTGCGCAGCTTGGCGCCCGCCATCGCGGCCTCTTCGCGCAGGGCCGGCACGAATACGTTGCGCTGGTAGTCGGTCATCGCCTGGAAGCGGTGCGACAGCAGGGCCTTGAGGGTTTCCGCATCCGGCACGGCAATGTTCGGGCGCACGTCCATGCTCGGCGCGACACGCAACACCTTGGCCAGACGCACTGCCTGCAGGCCGCGGATCACCGCCCAGCCGATATCGAACTCCCAGCGGCGCATGGAGAAGCGCGCCGAGCTCGGGAAGGCATGGTGGTTGTTGTGCAGCTCTTCACCGCCCACCCAGAACGCCCACGGCGTCAGATTGGTGGAGGTATCGGCCGATTCGAAGTTGCGGTAGCCCCACCAGTGGCCCAGGCCATTGATGACGCCGGCGGCCCAGAACGGGATCCAGGCCATCTGGATGGCCCACAGCGCCACGCCGGGCAGGCCGAACAGCACGCTGTTGATGACCAGCAGTGCGACCGGGCCAAGATTGGCGTGCGGGGTGTACAGGTGGCGCTCGATCCAGTCATCCGGAGCGCCGCGGCCGTACTGCTCGATATCCGCGCGCATCTCGCGGGCCTCGCGGTACAGCTCCACGCCCCGCCAGAACACCATGCCGATGCCCTTGGTCACCGGGCTGTGCGGGTCTTCATCGGTTTCCACCTTGGCGTGGTGCTTGCGATGGATCGCCACCCACTCCTTGGTGATCATGGAGGTGGTGAGCCAGGTCCAGAACCGGAAGAAGTGCGCGATCACCGGGTGGAAATCCACCCCGCGGTGCGCCTGGCTGCGGTGCAGATACAGGGTCACGGCGAAGATGGTCAGCTGGGTGAACACCAGCAGCACCAGGCCCATGCCCCACCAGCCGAGGCCGACGACACCGCCGGTCAGGAAGTTGAGGAGCGTATCGAACATCGCAGGACTCCGGGCCGCAGTCGGCCGTCAAGGAAACAGGGATACCTCCAGACATGATGGGGCCAGACGTTGCAAACTTCATCCCTTCGATGCCATTTTTTCGCAGTCATTCAGTTCTCCCCTTACCTTCGTGAGCATGCCCCCGCATTCATGACAGTCGCAGCCTCGCCGGCGGTGCCGGCCTCCCCCGTCCCCCTGATCGAGCTCGACCGCGCCTGCGTCATCCGCGGCCAGGTCCGGGTCCTGCACGATCTCAGCCTGCGCATCGAACAGGGCCAGCACACCGCCCTGCTCGGCCCCAATGGCTGCGGCAAGTCGTCCTTCATCAAGCTGATCACCCGCGAGCTGTACCCGCTGGCGCACGGTGATGGCACGGTGGCGGTGCGCGTGCTCGGCCAGAACCGCTGGCAGGTGGACCGGCTGCGTTCGCAGCTGGGCATCGTCACCGGGGACCTGAGCAGCAACCTCTCCGACATGCCCGGGCTGACCGTGGAAGAGGCCGTGCTGACCGGCTTCTTCGCCAGCTTCGTGGTGCCCGCCTTCCGCGAGGTGAGCCCGGAGATGCGCGAGCGCGCGCGCGAAACCCTGGCCATGACCGGTGCCCTGCCCCTGCTGCAGCGCGGCTATGCCGAACTCTCGGCCGGGGAAACGCGTCGCGTGCTGATCGCCCGGGCGCTGGTGAACCGGCCGCAGGCCCTGCTGCTGGATGAACCCTCCACCGGGCTGGACCTGATCGCCCGCGAGCAGCTGATCGCCACCATGCGCGAGCTCGCCCGCCAGGGCATCACCCTGGTGCTGGTGACCCACCACATCGAGGAGATCATTCCCGAGATCGAGCGGGTGGTGATGCTGCGCGGCGGCAAGATCCTCGCCGATGGCCCGCGTGCGGAGCTGCTGCGCGATGCACCGTTGTCCGAGCTGTTCGGCGGCCCGATCCACGTGGTGGATCAGGCCGGCCGGTTGAGCGCGTTCGCAGGTTAGGTCACGCAGCCTAGAACCGCACCGCCACCGCACGTGATTCGATCGGTGCCATCCGGCTCTGGTCCTGCAACTGCAGGTCACGCACTTCGAACGGAGCGGCATAGCCACGCGGCAGCGCCACGCTGGCGAACGGCAGGCGCAGCTCACCCGCCCCTGCCGTCGCGAACCACGCCGCACTGTGTGCCTGCGCTACTGGCCGCAGCGTCCCGTCGGGGCCGGTGGCATACAGCGTGCCGCGCGCCTCGTAGCGGCCGGGCGCACCGATCTGCAGCGGCAGGCGCAGCTCGCGGCGGCTGGCATCCGCCTCGACCTGGCCCTGGAAGCGTGCCGTCGGCTGCGCCACCGCGAACGCCACCTTGGCATCGCGCTGCACCCCGTCGGCACTGACGAAGGCCTGCAGTTCCCACAGCCCCTGCGCGGTGCCGATGTCCTGCGGCACCGTCACCTGTGCACGCAGACCGTCGTTGCCGGCCACCAGCGGCACCGGCCAGCTGCGGCCATCGGGCGCGACCAGCAGGGCCTCGCCCACGGCCGGCAGCGGCCGCGTACTGACACGGCCAAGCTGCGCCGCTGCAGCGCCGCCGTCGTTCACCAGGCGCGCGCTCAACGTGAGCGTGCCACCGGCGAGCACCCGTTCGCTGCTCGCCTGCAGCTGCAGCGCGATCGGGCTGTTGGGTTCGAGCACCTGCACCACATAGCGGCCTTGGGCCTGCGTGCTCTGCAGACGGTAATTGCCCGCCGCCGCCGTGGTGCCCGTGCGGACCATGGCCGTGCCCGGGCCAACCGCCACGCCGGCCGCGCGCAGTTGCTGGTCATCGACCCCCTTGGCCACCGCCAGCGCGCCGGCCGGGTCACGCACCTGCCATTGGGTGGTATCCAACGCACGGGCGCCATGCACCGGGCTGAGCTGGATCACCGCGTCGGGCGCGGTCAGCGGCAACACCAGACCCTGCTGCAGCGCCGACGCGTCCACCATCTCCCAGTAACTGCGGCTGCTGGCCATGAAGGCCGGCGTAAGGGTCAGCGCCTGGGTCGGATCCAGCGCCCAGGCAAAGCTCAACGGTGCCTGCTCCACCGGTCCGGCCGGCAAGGGCGCACGCTCCACCGCGCGTGGCACCTGGTCGCTGGCGCGGGCGGCCAGCAGCGGTTGTGCTGCCTGCAATGGCAGGGCTGCCAGGGCGGCGAGCAGGGCCACCGCGATCGTCGTCTGTCGCATCATCGGGGGCCTCCTCACAGGGTCAGGTCGTTGCGCAGGATCGTGCCCAGGCCGAAGCACTCGCGCCGGCTCTGGTTGTGGCTGAGTGGCTCGGCGCCGTTGGTGCGCTGTTTGTCGGTGAACCAGGTGGTGCCGGCCGCCTTCTGGCTGCTGCACTCCAGGAAGCCGTCCGAGCAGCTGTTCAACCAGTTCTGGGTGAACTCCAGGCCCACGTTCTGCGCATAGCCACCGCAGTAGCTGTTGCTGTCCCACACCGCCGATTCCACATCCGAGCCGACCACCGCGCGGAACGGCTTGGGCAACGCAGGGCGGCCGGCCGTGCCGTACAGGTTCTGGGCGTTGTAGGTGGCCATGTGGCCCACCTGCTGCTGGCGCACGGCATCGCTCTTGTAGCCCAGCAGCCAGCCCACCGAGCTTTCGAACACGTTGCCGTTGAGCACCGCATCGGCCAGCGGCGTGCCGGCCGAGGACGGCGCCAGTGCGGTGACCTTGCTGACCGTCTGGATGATCTTCGGATAACGGCTGTCATAGGTGGGGTTGGAGAGGATCCAGCGCACCACGTTGCCGCCGTTGGAATGGGTGATCACCACCAGCTTGGTGATGCCGCGGCTGTTGATGAAGCTGGTCAGCTGCCCGGCCAGGCAGCCGGCCGCGTCAGGCTTCCACATGTACTGCTCGAAATCGCAGTTGATGACGGTGTAGTTGCTGTTGTTGGGCAAGCCCTGGCGCACCGTATCGATGATGCCCGGCTGCCAGTAGTCCGCGCGCGCATCGGTCTGTTTGCCGGTGCCATGCACGAACGCCACCCCCACTACATCGGCCGCGTGCACACTCGCGCACGCCAGCATCAGACCCAGGGCGAGACCACCACCCCACCTTCCCGCGTTGCTTCGCATCCGCTGTCTCCTTGCAGGTGATCCCCCTGATGACCGGCGCTGCCGCGTTGCCATGGGGTAAATCTATCCATGGAGATATGACGAACGATGGCGCCTACGATGACGCTATGTCGTGCGACCCACGAAATCCGTGAACCAGTCGCGGGTTTCCGCCATCCGGGGCACGGCCATGCCGGATCTGGCCGGATGACGAGCGGCCGCTGTCGTTGCCGGACGAAGCTGCGATCATGCGGCTCTCCCTCTTCGAGACCTGCCGATGTCGTCGTTCCTGCGCTCCGCTGCCGTTCGCCCGATGCTGGTGACCGCCCTGCTCGCCGCCCTCGCCGGCTGTTCGTCAACGACCGCACCGCGCACCACGGCGGTGGAAGCCTCGGTCACGACCAAGGCGGTGGGCTACCTGCAGGGCAGCGCCGTGCCGGACAGCCTGGCACTGGTACCGGCACCGCCGGCGGCCGGTTCGGCCGGCTTCGCACTGGACGAACAGGTCAGCCGTGAAGCGCGTGCCCTGCGCGGCAGCCCGCGCTTCGAGCAGGCACACCGCGACGCCGAACTCGCCTTCCCGGCCGGCGCCAACCAGTTCTCGTGCGCGATCGATGTCGAGGTGGATGCGGTGAAGACGCCGGCCCTGTACCGCCTGCTCGAACGCAGCCGGATCGATGCCAGCGCGGCCACCCGCACGGCGAAGAAGCACTATCAACGCGCGCGGCCGTTCATGGTCAATGGTGAGCCCACCTGCTCGCCGGAAGACGAGCAGGACCTGCGCGGCAACGGCTCATATCCGTCCGGCCACACCTCGATCGGTTGGGCCTGGGCCCTGATCCTCTCGGAAATCGCCCCGGACCGCGCCGATGCGATCCAGGCGCGCGGCCGCAACTACGGCGAGAGCCGCCTGGTCTGCAACGTGCATTGGCAGAGCGACATCCTGGAAGGCCGCTTCATGGGCGCTGCCGCCGTGGCACGCCTGCATGACAACGCCGCGTTCAACAGCGACCTGCTGGCGGCACGCAAGGAGATCGTGGCGGCGCGCAGGGCGGGTCTGCATTCGGCACGGGATTGTGCGGCTGAAGAAGCGGTGTTGAAGGTGCGGCCGGCGAGCGCGTTGTAAGGCGGCACTACCTGCAGCGGCAACGTTGGATGACTTGAACGGCAAACGGCGCGGATTTCTCCGCGCCGTTTTCGTTTTTCAACGTGCCCACCCACGGTGGGCACCTACCGCATGACGTGGATCAGAACTTCGCGGTGAACTCCAGACCGAACGTGCGTGGCTCGTTGAGGAAGCCGGTCAGGTTGTTGAAGTCGATCGCGCCGACCACGCGGACCTGGTCGGTCAGGTTGCGGCCGTACACGGCGACATCGTACTGGCCGTAGTCCCAGTTGTAGCCCAGGCGCAGGCCCCCTTCCAGCGAGGAGCGGCTGCGGAACTCCGGCGACTCGTACAGGAAGAAGTTCACTTCGCTGCGGTAGGCCCAGTCGGTGTAGACGTAGAACTCGCTGGCATCGTTGACCGGGAAGCCGGCGCGCAACGTCAGGTTGTGGATCCACTTCGGCGCCTGCGGCAGCGGGTTGCCGTTGACCAGCGCGTAGGTGCCGCCATCGATGACCGTGGTCGGGTCGGTGATGGTGCAGCCGCCGCCACAGATCGCCACCGCCAGATCCTTGTCCTTGATCTCGGTGTCGTTGTAGCTGCTGCCCAGGGTCAGCAGGACGTGGTCGGTCAGGTAGGCTTCGAAGTCGAGCTCGGCGCCCTGGCCCAGGGTCTTGTCGGCATTGAGCAGGGTCGCGGTGTTGTTGCTGCCGCCCACGGCGATCAGCTGCTGGCCGTCGACGTTATAACGGAACACGTTGAAGCCCAGGCGTGCGCGGCGGTCAAACAGGTCGGCCTTGATGCCGGCCTCGTACGAGATCACCTTCTCCGAATCGGCCTGCGAGACGCCACCGAAGGCCAGGCGGCCCTGGATCGACGGCGCGCGGAAGCCCTTGGCCACGCGGGCATACGCGTTGAGGTTGTCGGTGATCTGGTAGACACCGCTCAGGTCCCAGCTGACGTCGTTGACGTCGGTCCTGGCGATGTACGGGCCGCTGACCGGGGTGCCGAACGGCACGGCCTGCAGCACGCTGGCGCTGAAGTCCTTCTTGTCCTGCGTGTAGCGCACGCCACCGCGCAGCTTGAAGCGCTCGGTCACGTCGAAATCGCCGGAGGCGAACGCGGCCCACGCCTTGTTGCGCTGCTGCTGCACGGCGTGACCGGTCTGCGGATTGCCCGGGGTCAGCGAGTCGTAGTTGAAGCTGTCGATGGTGACGTCTTCATCGAAGTAGAACACGCCGGCCTGCCAGTCGAAGCGGCCCCACTCATTGGATTCCACGCGGAATTCCTGGGTCCACTGGCGGTGGTGCGGCAGGCCGTCAGCCGATTCGGACGCGAACGGGATGTTGCCCGGGCCGTAGTTGCCGGCACCCAGGAAGCTGGCACCGTAGCCACCGTCGATGTCGCCGTGGTTCAGCGACTCGGCGGTCTCGTAGCCGGTGATCGAGTGCAGGGTCACGCGGCCCAGATCCCACTTCAGGCGCGCGCTGCCGCCCCAGGTTTCCAGGTCGGAGAAGTTCTGGCCATCGGTGGAGACTTCATCGCGGTCGAAGTTCTCGACCAGCTGGTTGGTGCCCGGCTTGAGGATGTTGGCGCGGAACAGGCGCGCGGTGCCGTTGAGCTTGCGCTTGTGCAGGTTGAACAGCGCTTCGACGTCATCGCCTTCGTACAGGAACTGCACGCGGGCGGCGGCTTCGTCATACCCCTCGAAGCCCTGCGCCGGGGCGCCCTGGCGGGTGTTGGTGACCCAGTCGTCGCGGCGCTGGTACAGCGCGGACACGCGCGCCGACCAGCGGTCGGTCAGCGGGCCGCCGTAGGCGCCCTGCGTGTTCCAGGTGTTGTAGCTGCCGTAGGCGACCTTGATGTAACCGTCGGCATCCTGCGAGGGACGCGCCGAATCGAACTTCACCACGCCCGCCGGGGTGTTGCGGCCGAACAGCGTGCCCTGCGGGCCACGCAGCACTTCCACACCGGCCAGGTCGAACAGCGGGAAGCCCTTCAGCAGCGGGCTTTCCTGCACCACATCGTCATACACCAGCGAGACCGGCTGCGAGGCATTGAGGTCGAAATCGGTGTTGCCCAGCCCGCGGATGTAGAAACGCGGGAAAGCACGACCGTAGGACGATTCAATGTTCAGGCTCGGCACACGCGCCGACAGGAAGCGGATGTCATCACCAGCCGAACCGAGCACGTCGAGCTTTTCACCCTGGATGGCCGAGATCGAGACCGGCACGTCCTTGGCGTTTTCGACGCGGCGTTGCGCCGTCACCTGCAGCGTATCGAGGGCCACCGGATCCTTGGTGACGGGGGCGTCCTGGGCTGCGGCCGTCAATGGCAGCAGGGCGGCAAGGGCGACAACGAGCGGGTGCACGGACGGGAAACGGCCGTGGGCAGTGCGGTTCGGGAACATGGCGTTTAGGCTGTGTTGGGAGGGGTGGTGGACCGGCGCTACCAGACAATTGTTGCAGTACAGCAACAGAGCCGCAAACAACCGCTATTCATTACCTCCTTCCAGGAGCGCACGTTGTGACGGCGGTCGCGACCCGGCATCCCCGGTCGCGGCCTGAATGCCCTGCCCCACTGTCCCGACGGTCCCGACAACGCTTCGGTATGCTGGCGGCCCTTGATGCCCATTCACGTTGCCACGCCGATGACCTTACTGCGCCGTACCCGCCTGACGCTGTCCGTTGCCCTGCTCGGCCTGCTGGCCGGCTGCGGCGGTGATCCCGTGCGCCCGACTCCCCCGCCCGCAGCCATTCCGGTGACCCCGGCCAAGCCGGTCAAGATCGGCATCGCGCTCGGCGGCGGCGCGGCCAAGGGCTTCGCCCATATCGGTGTGATCAAGATGCTGGAGGCCAACGGCTTCGAGCCGGTGGTGGTGTCCGGCACCAGCGCCGGCAGTGTGGTCGGCGCGCTGTATGCCAGCGGCATGGACGCGTTCCAGATGCAGTCCAAGGCGGTAGCCCTGGATGAAGCCAGCATCCGCGACGTGCGTCTGTTCTCCGGTGGCCTGGTGCAGGGCCAGAAGCTGCAGGATTACGTCAACGCACAGGTCGACAACCGCCCCGCCGAGAAGCTGAGCAAGCCCTTCGCTGCGGTCGCTACCCAATTGGAAACCGGCGAGCGCACCGTGTTCGTGCGCGGCAACGTCGGCCAGGCGGTGCGCGCCTCCAGCAGCATCCCCGGTGTGTTCGAGCCGGTGAAGATCGGCAAGTACAACTACATCGACGGCGGCGTGGTCAGCCCGGTGCCGGTCGATGCGGCGCGCCAGCTCGGCGCGGACATCGTGATCGCCGTGGACATCTCCAGCAAGGCCAGCGGCAAGGCACCGACCGGCATGCTCGGCATCGTCAACCAGTCGATCTCGATCATGGGCCAGCGCCTGGGCGAGCAGGAACTGGCGCGCGCGGACGTGATCATCCGGCCGAAGGTGCTGGACATCGGCGCCGCCGATTTCGGCCAGCGCAACAACGCGATCCTGGAAGGCGAGAAGGCGGCGATGGCGGCGATGCCGCAGATCCGCGCCAAGGTCCAGCAGCTGCAGAAGGCACGTGCCGCCGCGCTTGCCCCGCCGCCGCCCACGCCCAAGTGCGATGAGCCTTCGCGCGTGGGCAGGCTGATGGGACGCAAGGAAAAGTGCGTGTAATCCGGTAGCGCCGGGCGCTGCCCGGCGGCGTTACTCCAGCTGCGACAACGGCAGCGCGCGGAAATCCTTCACCGTGCGCAGCACGAAGCTGGAATTGACGTCGGCCACGCCGGCGGCATTGAGCAGCTTGTCGAGCAGGAAGCTGGAGAAGTGCTCCAGGTCGCGCACGTAGATGTGCAGCAGGTAATCCATGTCGCCGGTGAGCGCATGGCAGGCCACCACCTCATCCCAGATCAGAACGCTGTCGGCGAACACGCCGATGGCATGCTGGTCGTGCTTCTCCAGCTGCACCCGGACGAAGGCCTGCAGCCCCAGGCCGATCTGGCGGGGCTCCAGCCGGGCACCATACCCGGCGATCACGCCCTCGCTCTCCAGCCGCTGCACGCGCCGCAGGCAGGCCGACGGGGACAGATTCACCCGTGCGGCCAATTCGGCGTTGGTCGCGCGGCCGTGTTGCTGGATTTCAGCCAGCAAGCGCAGATCCGTGCGGTCGAACTGGGCAATTCCGGTCATTGCTGCCCCGCAACATGAGGTGGACGCAATGATCTTGCGCCAGAAGCCTATATCCGCGCAACTTTGCAAACCTCTTGCGCGCCCCCTGCCCTAGCATCGACAGATGACTTCCCAGGAGACCACCACGATGGAAACCGCCACCGCCCCCCGCCGCGTCGAACACCAGCAGACCGACAAGGGATACGTGCCGGTCTATACCACCGCCATCGTGGAGCAGCCCTGGGACACCTACACCGCCGACGACCACGCCACCTGGAGCACGCTGTACCAGCGCCAGCGGGCGCTTCTGGAAGGCCGCGCCAGCAGGGAGTTCCTGCACGCGCAGGACGAGATGGGCATGAGCGCGCACATGATTCCGCGCTTCGACCAGCTCAACGAAGTGCTGGGCGCCGCCACCGGCTGGACCCTGGTCGGGGTGGAAGGTCTGCTGCCGGAGCTGGATTTCTTCGATCACCTGGCCAACCGCCGCTTCCCGGTGACGTGGTGGATCCGTCGCCCGGACCAGATCGACTACATCGCCGAGCCGGACATGTTTCATGACCTGTTCGGGCACGTGCCACTGCTCATGAACCCGGTGTTCGCCGACTACATGGCCGCCTACGGCCGTGGCGGCGTCAAGGCGCATGCGATCGGCCCGGAAGCACTGCAGCACCTGACCCGCCTGTACTGGTACACGGTGGAGTTCGGCCTGATCAACACCGAGGAAGGCCTGCGCATCTACGGTGCCGGCATCGTGTCGTCCAAGGGCGAGTCGCTGTACTCGCTGGAGTCGGCGGCGCCGAACCGGATCGGCTTCGATCTGGAGCGGATCATGCGCACCCGCTACCGCATCGACACCTTCCAGAAAACCTACTTCGTCATCGACAGCTTCGAGCAGTTGATGGAGGCGACCGCGCCGGACTTCACTCCGATCTATGCCGCGCTGGAGGCAAAGGACCATCTGCCGGCCGGTGACGTGCAGGACGGTGACCGCGTATTCCAGAAGGGCACCGGCGAAGGCTGGGAAGACGGCGGCGATGTCTGATCGGGAGAGCCGACCGGTGGTCGGCTGCTTTTCAGCGTGGACGTTGGTGGGGCGGTAACGGGAGCTGATTGAGCCGGTCGAGAACCGCCCGCGCGTAGTAGGTTCGCCCCCACTTCCGTTCGTTGCCCGTGGCCAGAATCCCTTCTTTCTCCAGCGCATAGATGCCGGTGAGTGCCGAGCGGTTCGATACCCCCAGCAGCGATGCAACCTGCGCGGCGGTGACCACCGGGTGGCCGACGAGCAGCGCAGGCAGTCGGCGCGCGACGGCGTCTGCACGATAGCCGCTCACCTGTTCGGACCACTCGGCCACGAGCTGCTGCATGTGCTCGGCAATGGCGATGGCGTCGTTGGCCGACTCCACCACGGCCTTGGACACCATGTCCATCCACGGCGCCCAGTTGCCCTTGAGCTGCACCTGGTTGAGTGCGTCGTAGTAAGCATCCTTGCTGCGCAGCAACGCGCCGGACAGGTACAACGGTGGGTATCCCTCGGCCGCCAGAATAAGCGGCATCAGCAGCCGCCCCGTGCGCCCGTTTCCATCCTTGTAGGGGTGGATCGTTTCGAACTGGGCATGCGCGATGGCGAGCTGCGCAAGGATGTTCAGTTCGAACTGCTCATCCTCCGCCGGCTGGTACTGCAGCATCTGGCGTTCCAGTTCCTGCATGGCGTCGCCAATCCGATCCGGTGGCGAAGGAACAAAGCGGGCATCTTCAGGGCGTCCTCCCAAGGGGCCGATCACCGCTTGTTCCTGGCGATACCTGCCTTTTGGGAAGTCATCCGGCATGTCCTGCATCAGCACGGCATGCAGATGGTTCACCAGCCCAAGATCGATGGCGGACCTGCCCCGTTCCCGAACCGCCTCCAGACCGTCCTGAAGCGCCTGCACATAGCGCTCGGTGACGACGACATCGGGCGGCAGGCCGTCCAGACCGAGGGTCGCCTCATACACCAGCAGTTCGTCCAGATCGGTGCGGGTGCCTTCAATCTGCGAGCTCTGCACGGCTTCACGTCGCGCGAGCGTGCGTGTGACCAGATCGGGGGCGGACCACTGCCGCATGGCCTGGCCCAGGCGCGCCAGCGCCGCGTTGGCGCTGATCAGCCGTTCACGGCTCCCCGACTGCCCTGGCGGCAGCCTGCGCGGCGTAGGCGGGGCGGTCATGGCCAGCAGATGCGGGCGGCCTTCGACCGGCACCAGGTACTGCCGGAAGTGGACCGCGATGTCTTCCCGACGCATGGGCCGCCTCCCGGGCGCCTAACCTTCAAAAGCACTTTACGCTTTTGAAGGTTAGATATCTATCCTTCAAATTCCAATAGAGCTTTTGAAGGTTAGCGTTCCAGGGACTGAGTCCAGTCGACCGCCTCCTAACGCGGATACGCCAGCAGCACCACCAGATCCATCTCCCCCACCTGCTGCAGCGCATGCGAGCTCCCCGTCCGCGTCAGCAACGCATCCCCCGCCGCCACGTCGTACTGCTTCCCATCCAGTACGTAGCTGCCCTGCCCGCTGACGATGTAGTAGATCTCGTCCTTGTGCTGCGGGTGCAGGCCGATCCCCGCGCCCTTGTGCAGCACACGCTTGCGAAGAACGAACGGGAGGTCCGTGTCCCCGGCGAAAAACGGATACGCCGTGGTCGGCCCCGCTCCACCATGCGGGCCGGGCTGGGTCACCGCGATGTCACGCTCGTGGACCACGCGCGAGGGTTTGGTGGCCTCACCACCCTGCCCTGCACTGCGCACCTCGCAGTCGATGTCGCGCTTCAGTGCAGGCCTCATCGTCGGCTGCAATGCCACCCAGTCACGCATCACCAGGCACGCCACCGCCGTCGCACCGGCCAGACTGAAGTGCGTGCCATCGGCCTTGTTCTGCTCGGGCACGAACATGAAATACGGCTTGGCGCCCTGCTCGCCCAGCCCGCGGATCCAGCGCGTGGAACTGTCGTTGAGATCGATCAGCGCGACCTGTTCGCGCGTGGCCAGCGCTTTCACCGCCTGGGTGTACACGCCATGCGTATCCAGCAGCGAACCGAAGTCGTACAGCAGCCGCGCCACCGGAGTGATCAACACCGGCGTGGCGCCCTTGTCGCGGGCCAGCTGCACGTAGCGCATCAGGAACTGCGGGTACGCCGTAGCGGGATCGGTATAGCGGGTGGGATCTTCGAACTTGGCGTCGTTGTGGCCGAACTGGATCAGCAGCACGTCCCCGCGCTGGAGCTCGGCGGCGATCGCATCCAGGCGCTTCTCATCGATGAAGCTGCGCGTGCTGCGGCCGCCCTTGGCATGGTTGCGGACCTCCCAGACGGCAGGATCGAGATAGCTCTGCAACGCTTGGCCCCAGCCGGCCTGTGGCGCGCGCTCCGGGCCGTACTCGGCGGCGGTGGAATCCCCGGCAATGAAGATGCGGTGCGGGGCGCACAGCGCGCTGGGAGCCGCGAGCAGCAGCGACAGGGACAGGGACAGGGACAGCAGCAAACGCAGCATGGTCATGCTCCTGGGTGGAGAGCTGCCGGCCAGCGGCCGGCACTACCGGGCAGATGGGTGTCTGAACGACAGATGGGCACCCAAGGGCGCCCATCGTCTGCCCGCGTGGGCGCATCGTCCGGTGGTGTCGCTTACCGGGCGAGCCAACCACCATCAACCGGCAGCACTGCGCCGTTGACGTAGTCCGAGGCGCTGGAGGCCAGGAACACGGCGGTGCCGCCGAGGTCTTCCGGGGTGCCCCAGCGTGCGGCCGGGATGCGATCGAGGATGGACTTGTTGCGGTCCTCATCGGCGCGCAGCGCGGCGGTGTTGTCGGTCGCCATGTAGCCCGGGGCGATCGCGTTGACGTTGATGCCCTTGCTGGCCCATTCGTTGGCGAGCAGACGGGTGATGCCGGCGATGCCGCTCTTGCTGGCCGTGTACGACGGCACGCGGATACCGCCCTGGAAGGACAGCATCGAGGCAATGTTGATGATCTTGCCGCGGCCCTGGGCGATGAAATGCTTGCCGGCGGCCTGCGAGATGAAGAACGCGGACTTGATGTTGACGTTCATCACGTCATCCCAGTCCTGCTCGCTGAAATCGACCGCATCGGCGCGGCGGATCAGGCCGGCGTTGTTGACCAGGATATCCAGGCCGCCCAGGCCTTCGATGGTTTCGCGGATGACGCGCTCGACCGGCTCGATGCTGATCAGGTTCGCTTCGATCGCCAGGCAGCGGCGGCCCAGCGCGGTGATCTTTTCGATGGTCTCGGTGGGCGGCGCGATGCCGGCCACAGCGACGTCGGCACCGGCCTGCGCCAATGCGACCGCGATGCCCTGGCCCAGGCCGGTGTTGCCACCGGTGACGAGGGCGACCTTGCCTTCCAGACTGAACGGATTAGCCATTGCGTATGTAGTCCTTGTCCAATGCGTAACAGACGCCGCCGGCGCGATGCCGGCGGCGCGTCGGGGTCACTTGAGCTGGCAGATGTCCAGCACGTGCATGTCGGTGTAATCCAGGTTCTCGCCACCCATCGCCCAGATGAAGGCGTAGTTGCTGGTGCCGGCGCCCATGTGGATCGACCACGGCGGCGAGACGACGGCTTCGTTGTTCTGGATGACGATGTGGCGCTGCGCGTCCGGCTCGCCCATGAAGTGGTACACGCGGTCGTTCTGGCCCAGATCGAAGTAGAAATAGACTTCGCTGCGGCGGTCATGCAGGTGCGGCGGCATGGTGTTCCAGACGCTGCCCGGCTTGAGCACGGTCAGGCCCAGCAGCAGCTGCGAGGACTGGCAGGTGGCCGGCACGATGTACTGGTAGATGGTGCGCTCGTTGCTGGTTTCCAACGCGCCACGGTCCAGGGCCACGGCGTCCTTGATCGACAGCGCCTTGGTCTCGAAGCGCGCGTGCGCCGGGGTCGAGGCCAGGTAGAACTGGGCCGGGGTGGCGGCGTCGTCGGACGCGAACACCACGTCTTCGCTGCCCATGGCCACGTACAGGCCATCCTTCGGCCCGAGCTTGAACACGGTGCCATCGACCGTGACGGTGCCGCTGCCGGCGCCGACGTTGATCACGCCCAGTTCGCGGCGCTCCAGGAAGGCATGGCCGGCGGCCGAGGCCGGTTCGGTCTGCTTGGGCAGCGAGACCGGGCCGTTGACCGGGGCCGCACCGCCGAGCACGAAGCGCTCGTAGTGGGTGTACTTCAGGGTCACCGCATCGGCATTGAACAGACCGTCGAGCAGGTACAGATCGCGCAGGTCGTCATTGCTGGCGCCCTTGATGGCGTCGGGATGGGTGGCGTAATGGGTCTTGCAGTACATGGCATCTCCAGAGCAGGGGTGGGGCGATGCGTCGGCCCCGGCACGATTTCAGGTGATTGTAGCCAGTTGGTAAACCGGTGTCATTTTGCAGCGCACGATAGGTCGGGTGGCCCGGCGTGGTGTCCATGTCAGAAAAGCCGTGCGATCGGCAACCGATTGCACGGGCGCGTGGCGACGCGTTCATCATGAACGCGCGTCGTTGCCATCGCGGCGCGCGTCAATCCTCGGGCGGCTGGCAGGAGTCGCGCACGATCAGGTGCGGGCGCACGCTGGCGTGCTGCATCACGGCCTGGCCATCGGGCTGGATGAGCATCGCGGCCGCCGTGCGGCCGGTGTCGCGGGTGTGGCGGCGCACCGAGGTCAGCGACGGCCACAGGCGCGAGGCCAGCGGACTGTCGTCGTAGCCGATGATAGAGAGCTGGCGCGGAATGTTGATGCCCGCGCGCAGGGCGACCTTGTAGATACCGGCGGCCATTTCATCGTTGCCGGTGAAGATGGCGGTGGGGCGCTGCTTGCCCAGCAGCAGCTTCTCGGCCGCGGCCACACCGGATTCAAAGGTGTAACCGGCCTCCACGATGCGTGCCGGGGGCAGCTCGATGCCGCGCTTGGCCAGGGCATCGATGAAGCCGGCGGTGCGTTCGTGCGCCGAGCGGTAGGCGCTTGGGCCGGTCACCAGGGCGATGTCGCGGTGGCCCAGCGAGAGCAGGTAATCGGCCGCTTCGGCGGCGCCGTCGCGATCGTGGGTGACCACCATCTGCGAGGTGTCGTCCAGCGGCAGCGAGGCGATCCGGGTGAAGCGGCAGCCGATTTCGTCGAGCATGTCCACCAGCGCCTGGTCTTCGGACGCGCGCGGGACGAGGATCACGCCGTGCAGCTTCTGCTGCTGCACGAAACGTCGCACGCCGTCGATATACCCGGGGCTGCGCGAATCGCAGGGGTGCACTACCAGCTCGAAACTGGAGCCGCGCAGCGCATCCAGTGCACCGTACTGCATGTCCACGATGTACTGGGCGGTCGGGTTGTCGTAGACCATGCCGATCAGGAACGAGCGGCGGAACGCCAGCCCGCGGGCCAGCGGGTCCGGCGCGTAACCGACCTCGCGCATCAACGCCTCGACCTTTTCGCGCGTGTCCTTCCGCACCAGCGGGGAGTTGTTGATGATGCGCGAGACGGTCTTCTTCGATACCCCGGACAGACGCGCGATGTCGTTGATCGTGGCGGCCTTGCCTTTGGTCAATCCGTGCGGGGACGGATCGGTTTTGCTGCGCAATGACATGTCGTTCAAACCGGGGATGAGTCAGGGGATTCTAGCGGGGAGCTCAATCGAGGGCGCGGTAGCGGAAGTTCCGGAACTGGACCTTGCCGTCGCCGGCAGCATAGATCGCCGGCTTCAGGGCCAGGAACTTGCCCGCCACATTGTGATGGTAGCCGGAGACTTCCATCTGAACCGGGTACTTCTGCCAGGTTTTGCCGTCGGTGCTGGAGTGGATGGTGACGATATGGCGGTTGTTGGTCACCCGCAGCCACAGCTTGCCACCGGTGGCACTGGGGGCCAGCCGGGTGGGGCGCTCCTCGCCGTAGCGGTGCATGATGAACTTCTCGCCGTTGCTGCCCACGCCCACGTACAGGCGGTCGCTGTAGAAGAGCAGGGCACCGCCGACCGCGCCGGGCGCGATCTCCATCTCGACCTCGAACTGGTAGGCCTTGTCGCCGGCGATGGCGGTCAGCGGCGAGCTGTCGCGCGGGGTTTCGCCCTTGCCCTGCAGCACCAGGCCCTGGCCGGTGAACTGCAGGCGCTTGTACTCGTCCTGGGCCGGGTTGAAGAACGCCCACTGCGCACCCAGCGTCTTGCCGCGGAAATCATCCGACAGCGCCATGCCGTGCGGGCCGACCGAGCTGCCCGACGGCTTGGCCAGCGGCTGGCCGAGATCGCCGCCCTTGGCCACGAACCAGCCATCGGCGGTCCATTCGATCGGCTCCAGCAGCGCCTGGCGGCCCAGCGTCCAGTACCCGTTCTCGTAGCCGTGATACATCATCCACCAGCGCCCGTCGGTGCCTTCGATCACCGTGGCGTGGCCGCGCGACCACCACGGCTCGGCGGCCGACTGGGTGCGCATGATCGGGTTGTTCGGCGCGTTCACCCACGGGCCGTGGATCGAGCGCGAGCGCGCGGTGATCACCATGTGCCCGGTGGGCGGGCCTGCGGTGCCGCCCACGGCGGTGGTCATGTAGTACCAGCCATCGCGGAAATTGATCTTCGGGCCTTCCTGGGCATAGGCCTCCACGTCCCAGCTTTCCGGGTACTTCCAGCCGTCGTAGACGTGCTTGGGCGTACCGACCACGCTCAGGCCGTCATCGGCCAACTGCACATAGTCGCCGCCGCTGAGGAACAGGTAGCGCTTGCCGTCTTCGCCCACAGCATGGCCCGGGTCGATGTAGCCGCCCAGGCCGATGTCGATCGGCTCGCTCCACGGGCCCTTGATGCTGTCGGCCCAGACCACGAAGTTGCTGCGGGTCTCGCCGGTGCGGGCGGGGAAGTAGATGTAGTAGCGGCTGCCGTGCTTGACGATGTCCGGGGCCCAGATCGCACCGACGTTCTTGGTGATGGCGTGGCCCAGCGGCTGCCAATTGACCAGATCGCGCGAATGCCAGATCGGCAGGCCGGGGTAGGCATCGAACGAGGAGAGGGTGAGGTAGTAGTCCTCGCCGTCCTTGAGCACCGAAGGATCCGGGCGATCACCGGCGAACACCGGGTTGAGGAAGGTGCCGTTGCCCAGATCGGCCTGGCGCTGGTTCTCGATGCCGCGCTTCCAGGTGGTGGCGGCCTCTGCAGCGTGGCCGGCACCGGCCAGCAGCAGGCAGGCGGTGGCGAAGCTCGCCAGGGTCTTCCTCAGGTGCATCGTCTGTCTCCCTTGAACGTATCGTGGGCCGGCCGCGCTCAGCGCGCCCCGGTCCTTGCAAGACGCTGTTGCCAGCGTGGGTACTCGGTGGTGATCAAAGCCTGCGGCCAGGTGCCGTACCAGTGATAGCCGGTACGGCGCTCGCGCGGGATGTCATCGAACGTGGCCACGCGCTCGCCCTCGCGGTTGGCCAACAGCACCGAACTGTCGTGCAGCTCGTGAAAGCGCCCCCATAGCAGCGGCGCGCCTGCATCAGCGACCAGGCGGCGGTCGACCGTGGTGCGGTGGAACGCGAACTGTTCCGGCGTCGTCTCGAAGGTCTCCAGCCGCCAGCCGGTCAACGCGTGCGCCTGGAACCACGCCATCGCAGCGTTGACCGAGGTGACCACCTCCGGCGAGGGATCCGGGATCGACATCAGGTAGCGGACCACGCCGACACTCTCGTCGGTGACCAGCGCCGGCAGTTCGAACTTCCGGCCCTGCGCGGGCTGCAGCGTGGTGCGGTCGTACTGACCGGCCCAGATCGTCGGCACGCCGTCCTGGCGCACCTGCAGGCGCAGCAGGCAGGCATCGCCGGCGGTCACGGCCGCATCCACGCGGGCACGCTGATCGGCCGTGATGAACCCGAACACCGCCTCGCGCTGGATGCGCCGCAGCGTGGTCAACACACCGCTGGTGACATCGTCGGCGAAGGTGATGTGGCCGTGGTACGAGGTGCGCGACGGCACCGAGTGCGGCCAGCCGCCACACGTTGGAATCTGCTCAGCAAGGATGAAGTCCAGCCCGCGCACCGCCGCGTCGCGATAGCGGGCATCGCCGCTGCGCGCGAAGGCGTCGGCCAGGTAGCCGACCTGGGTGTAGATGTTGCGGTTGTCGAAGCTGCCGCCGGGGGTGGCCTGGTCGGCCATCACCTGTGCCCTGGCGGCATCGTCGAGGATCCGCTGCGGATCCTGGTTGACCGCCCAGCCGCCACCACGACGCTGCAGCGCGACCAGGTTGTCGGCGATCTGCCGGTACTGATCGGGGGCATAGCGCGGGTAGTCCGTGCCGTGCCCACTCTGCCAATGGTTGATGCCGTCCTGGAAGCCGCGCAGCGGGATGTCCTGGCCCTGCGCCATGACGGCGCAGGGCAGGGCGATCCACAGCAGGGCTGCCAACCGTCGCACGCTTACGCGCGCAGCAGGGCGGGCAGCCACAGCGACATTTCCGGGAAGAAGGTCACGATCAACAGCACGCCCAGCGCGGCGAACCAGAACGGCCAGATCGAGCGCATGCTCTCACCGACACTGATCTTGCCGATTGCCGTACCGATGAACAGTACCGAGCCCACCGGCGGCGTCACCAGGCCCAGGCCACCGGTCAGCACCAGCACCAGGCCGAAGTGGATCGGATCGATGCCGTAGGCCTTGGCCACCGGCAGGAAGATCGGCGTGCAGATCAGGATCATCGGCGCCAGGTCCATGAAGGTGCCCAGCAGCAACAGCATGACCACGATCATCAGCAGCACCATGAACTGGCTGTGCGCGAACGACTGCAGGAAGTTGACCGCGGCCGACGGCACTTCCAGATACGCCAGCAGCCAGCCGAACACGGCGGCCGTGGCGATCACGAACAGGATCACACCGGTGCTGCGTGCGGCATGGGTGACCGTGCCGAGGAACTCGCGCCAGTCGAGCTGGCGGTACAGCACGGTGGTCACCAGCAGCGCGTAGACCACGGCGATCGCCGCGCTCTCCACCGCGGTGAAGATGCCGGCACGGATACCGATGAAGATCAAAGCGACCAGGCCCAGGCCAGGCAGCGCCGAGACCAGGCGCAGCAGCACCGCGCGCCAGCCCGGGAAGATTTCCACCCCGTAGCCGCGGCGTCGCGCCACGACGTAGCCGGTGATCATCAGGGCGACGGTCATCAGCAGCGCCGGCACGATGCCCGCCGCGAACAGATCGGCGATCGACAGGCCGCCACCGGCCGCGGCCGAGAACAGGATCAGGTTGTGCGACGGCGGCACCAGCAGCGCGACCAGCGCCGCGGTGATGCTGACATTGACCGCGAAATCACGGTCGTAACCGCGCTTGACCATCTGCGGAATCATCGTGCCGCCGACCGCCGAGACATCGGCGATGGCCGAACCGGACACACCGCCGAAGAACAGCGAGGACAGGATCGAGACCTGGCCCAGGCCACCGCGCATGCGACCGACCAGCGAGGAGGCCAGCGAGATCAGACGCTCGGAGATGCCGCCGCGCATCATGATTTCACCGGCGAAGATGAACAATGGAATGGCGATCAGCGAAGCCGAGCCGGTACCGGCCGAGATCTGCTGGACCAGCACCAGCGTCGGCAGATCGAGGTACCACAGGGTGGCCAGGGCGGCAGCGGCCAGCGCGAACGCAACCGGCACACCGAGCAGCAACAGCACCGCGAACACGGTGAAAAGAATGGTAATACCCATGACTCAGCGATCTCCCTCGGCAACGGCATCGGCCGGCCGTACAGCCAGCGCCATCTGGTTCACGGCGAAGATCGCCATCAAGGCGCCACCGATCGACAGGGGCAGGTAGTTGATGCTCTGCGGCAGGTTGGCGCCGGCGGCCTTGATATCCAGGCCGTCCATCAGCAGCACGGCCGCCCACCAGGCGATGACCACGCCCAGCACGGCCACCACCAGCGCGGCGAATACATCCACCGCGCGGCGCAGGCCCGGGCCCATGTGCGCGGCCAGCAGGAAGAAGCCGAAGTGGCGGCGGGTATGCACGCCGGTGGCTGCGCCCAGGCTCATCGCGGTGGCCAGCAGCAGCAGCGTGACCGGTTCGGTCCAGCTGGGCGAATCGTTGATCACATAGCGGGCAAACACCTGCCAGCCCTGCACCACCACCAGGCCCAGCAGGGCGATGACGGCAATGTAGATCGCCACATCGGCGATGACGTTGAGCAGGCGCTGCGGCGCGGTGGGGGTGATGACGGTTTCGGAAGTCGAGTCGGACATCGCGTCGGGGCCTCAGGCGAAGTCGCGGATGCGACGGGTGAGGGCGGCCAGCTCCGGCTGCTGCAGGTAACGCTGCAGCAGCGGGTCGGCAGCCTTGCGGAAGGCCGGCATGTCGACCTCGTTGAACTTGATGCCGAAGTCGGCCACGGCCTGGCGGGCGGTGTTTTCCGAGGCATCCCACTGCTCGCGCATCACCTGCACCGATTCACGCGCGGTCTCGATCACCAGGGTACGGTCGGCCGGACTCAGCGCTTCGAAACTCTGGCGCGACATCAGCAGCACGTCCGGTGCATAGGAGTGATCGCTCTGCGACCAGTAGTGCGCGGCCTCGAAATGACGGCTGGAATGGAAGCTGCGCATGTTGTTTTCCGCACCGTCGATCATGTGCGTTTCCATGCCCGAGAAGGTGTCGCCCAGCGACATCGGCGTCGGGTTGGCACCGAGCAGGCGCATCAGCTGGATGAAGATGTCCGACGAGGCCACGCGCAGCTTGAGACCGTGCAGATCCTTGGGCTCCACGATCGGGTGCTTGGTGTTGTAGAAACAGCGCGCGCCGGAATCGTAGATCGCCAGACCGACCAGATCGCGGGTTTCAAAGCCCTGCAGGACCGTATCGGCGACGCCGCCATCGAGTGCGCGGCGCATGTGCGCCACCGACTCGAACACGTAGGGCAGGCACAGGCCCTGGGTCAGCGGAAATGCGTTGTTGAGCGCGCCGGAGTAGACGCGGGTGATATCGATGGCGCCGAAGCGGGCCATGTCGATCGCCTCGGACTCACGGCCCAGTTGGCCGGAGTGGTACTGGCGCAGCCGCAGCCGGCCGCCGGTTTTTTCTTCCAGCGTCTTCCCGATCCATTTCACCGCGGTGACAGTGGGGTAATCAGCGACGTGGACGTCGGTGGCGGTCAACAGCTGCGCTCCGGCCGGTGCGGCGTTGGACGACCGCGAACAGGCTGTCAGCGCGGGCGCGGCAAGCGCGCCCAGACTGGTAGCCAGGAAACTTCTGCGAGTGAACATCTGCGCCCTCCCAAGCGTGCTCGCCATGTCCGCGCGGTCAACCGGCGGCGATGGCCTTGCAGGTAATGTCGCCGTAACCGACGAAACGGATCAATGCTTCCTGGCCCACGGCGATGTCGTGGATGCCGGTGGCGTTCCCGCTGGCGATCAGATCGCCGGCCTTCAGCGGCCGCCCACGCTGCGCCGAGCGGCCCAGGGCGAACGCATAGGCGGTACGCAGGCCACCCGGCAGCAGGGTCGCGCCACCGGTACCGACCACCTGGCCTTCGATGCGGGTTTCCGCACGCAGATCGGCATCGTCCAGGCGGGTCCAGTCCGGGATTTCCGGGCCGAGCACCAGGCCGTTGTTGTTGCCGAAGTCCGACACCACCACGCGCGGGCCGAGCTTGTTGATGGTCGCCAACGGGCTGCTGGCCACTTCAACGCCGACGAAGAGCTTGGCGGCCAGCGCCTCGGCTTCTTCCGGGGTCCAGTGCAGCTTGTCCGCCGGCGCGTCTTCCTGCAGCTGGATCACGTACTCGGCCTCGACGGCGCCGAAGCCGCCGACGAACACCGGAATCTCCACTGTTCCACCGGTAGCATTCCAGAGCTGACGCGAAAAGATCGGGCCCAGCAGCCGGTCGTCGCCGGAGACGTCGCGGCGCTCGGCTGCGATGTAGCCGACCTTCCAACCCACCACCTGGTCGTCCCACAGCGCGATGGCCTGGTCCTGTACCTGGTAGGCGGTGACGAGGTCTTCCGGGATGTTTCCCGGGAAGTCCGGCAGGGATTGGCCTTGTTGGCGGGCGCTGACGAAGTGGCGGGCGATCTCGCCCAAACCCTGGTCTGGCAGGTCCTGTTTGCCGTGTTCGTTGCTCAAGCGGGTCTCCCGGAAAATTTGTTGCACTGCCAATCGACAGTGGCTGGATGAGCTGTATATGGTAAACCGGTGTCATTGGCAATGTGCAGCGCATCAGAAGTGCTGCCGGTCGGGCACGATGGCCGTTCCCACCCAGCCTGGAAGGATCCCATGCGGATGCCCCGCACCGTGTTGTTGCCCCTGTTGACCCTCGCATTGCTGGCCTGCAGCCTGGCCCATGCCGCCGAGCGCGCCGTTCCGGATACCGAGCCGCCGCCCGATGCGGCCGACCGCATTGCACTGTGGCCGGAGGGCCAGGTGCCCGGCGAAGCCGGGCCGGCCACGGCCCCCAACGTGGTCGAGCGCAGCACCGACCCGGCACGGCCGGACCGGTATATCGACAACGTCAGCGCGCCCTATCTGGTGGTGTACCGCCCGGCGCGCCCGAACGGCAGCGCCCTGCTGGTGGTGCCGGGCGGCGGTTACCAGCGCATCGTGCTGGACAAGGAAGGCACCGCGCTGGTGCCGGCGTTCGTCGATGAGGGCGGCGTGACCCTGTTTGTGCTGCGCTACCGGCTGCCGGCCGGCCGCAGTGATCGTCAGGCTGCGCTGGCCGATGCGCAGCGCGCGATGCGGGTGATCCGGGCCGATGCTGCGCGATGGAAGATCGATCCCGAGCGCATCGGCGTCATGGGTTTCTCGGCCGGCGGGCACGTCGCCGCGCGGTTGAGCAACGGCTTCGATGCGCCTGCTTACCCGCACCGCGATGCGATCGATGCACTCAGCGCGCGCCCGGATGTCGCGCTGCTGATCTACCCGGTGATCGACATGGGCACGCATGCGCATACCGGCTCGCGCGAGCGCCTGCTCGGACCTCGCCCGGATGCGGCGCTGCAGCAGCAGTTTTCGATGCAGGATCAGGTCGGCGCCGATACGCCGCCGACTTTCCTGGTGCATGCGCAGGACGACGATGTGGTCCCGGTCCACAACAGCCTGATCTATTACCAGGCGCTGCTGCGCGCCGGTGTCACCACTGAAATGCATCTGTTCCCGTTCGGCGGCCACGGCTTCGGCGTGCGCATCCCGGCCGGTCTGACCGTCGCGCAGTGGCCCGAGCTGGCCCTGCGCTGGATTCCTTCGCGCCACACGGAGCCTGCGCGCCATGACTGATTCCCCCGCCGATCTGCAGCGGCGCCGTTTCCTGCGCGACAGCGCGCGCTATGCGCTGCTGCTCGGTGCGACCAGCCTGCCGTTGCTGCCCGCCTTCGCCGGCGTGCCCGGCCCGCGCCACGATGCCGCGCCGCTGGCGCGCGTGCGCAGTGGCCGCGTGCGCGGGCAGCTGGAGCAGGGCATCCACGTGTTCCGCGGCCTTCCCTACGGCGCCGATACCGCCCCCCGGCGCTTCCAGTCCGCCGTGCAGGAATCGGCCTGGCGCGGGGTGCGCGATGCACTGGCCTACGGCAATGCCGCACCGCAGGGCGGCAGCGAAGGCCCGGGCAGCGAAGACTGCCTCTATCTCAACGTGTGGACCCCGGCACTGCGCGACGGGGGCAAGCGCCCGATCGTGTTCTACATCCATGGCGGCGCCTACAACAACGGCTCGGGCAGCGATCCGCTGTATGACGGCAGCGCGTTGTGCCGGCGCGGCGACGTGGTGGTGGTCACGGTCAATCATCGCCTCAACGTGTTCGGCTATCTGTACCTCGCGCAACTGGGCGATGCGCGTTTCGCCGATTCCGGCAACGTCGGCCAGCTCGATCTGATCCAGGCACTGCAGTGGGTTCGCCAGCATGCGCATGAGTTCGGTGGCGATGCGGGCAACATCACCGTGGTGGGGCAATCCGGCGGCGGGGCGAAGATCGCCACGCTGATGGCCATGCCCGCCGCGCGCGGTTTGTTCCAGCGCGCGTGGACCATGAGCGGGCAGCAGGTCACCGCGGCCGGCCCGCGGGCGGCCACCCAGCGCGCGCAGATCGCAATGCAGGCGGTGGGGGCAGCCGACGCCGAGGCATTGCGCACGATGCCGATGGAAGCGCTGCTGGCCGCCACCCGTGCGCGCGACCCGTCGCGCGTGGAAAACAGCAGTCTCTACGTCGGGCCGGTGCTGGACGGGCGTTCGTTGCCGGTACATCCGTTCTGGCCGGAGGCGCCCGCACAGTCCGCCGGGATTCCGATGGTGATCGGCAACACCCACGATGAGACCCGCGCCTTCCTCGGCAACGACCCGGCCAACTTCGCCCTGACTTGGGAGACGCTGCCGGCCAAGCTGGAAAAAGAGCAGTACGTAGACCTGTTGCCGGCGGTGGTGATCGCCGAGTACCGCCGCCTGTATCCGCACTACACACCTTCGGAGGTGTTCTTCGCGGCCACCACGGCCGGTCGTTCATGGCGCGGTGCGGTGGAGGAACTGGAGGCGCGTGCGCGCCAGGGCGCACCCACCTGGGCCTACCAACTCGATTGGGGCTCGCCGCTGGACGGCGGCAAGTTCGGTGCGTTCCACACGCTGGATATCCCCTTGGTGTTCGACACCACCGACCGCCCCGGCTCGCGCACCGGTGACGGCGAGGAGGCCACACGCGTGGCAGCCACGATGAGCGAGGCCTTGATCGCCTTCGCCCGCCATGGCGATCCGAATCATGGCGGACTGCCACGCTGGCAGACCTATTCGCTCGCGCGCCGCGAAACGATGCTGTTCGATGCCACTTCACAGCAGGCCGACGACCCGCGCGGTGGCGAGCGTCGTCTGTATCAGCAGGCCCCCTTCATTCAACGAGGTACGTTCTGATGCGGTGTACGTCATGGCTGCTGGGCAGCGCGCTGTTCGGCCTGATGAGCGCGGCGCAGGCCGCCGTGGATCCGGCGGTGATGGACCGCCCGGCACCGACCCCGATCCGGGCCAGCAAGATCGTGCTGGTCGGTGATTCCACCACGGCCGTGCAGGGCGGCTGGGGCCCGGCGTTCTGCGCCCGGCACGTGACCTCGTTCCTGACCTGCACCAACCTGGCCCGTGGCGGCCGCAGCACTTACAACTACCGCGCCGAAGGCTCGTGGGCGCTGGCCGAGGCGGAGATGCGCACACCCGGCTATGCGCGCACGTGGGTGCTGGTCCAGTTCGGCCACAACGACCAGCCCGGCAAGCCGGGCCGTTCCACCGATCTGCAGCGCGAGTTCCCGGACAACCTGCGCCGCTACGTGGCTGAGATCCGTGCCGCCGGTGCGCAGCCGGTGCTGCTGACCCCGTTGACCCGCCGCCAGTTCGCCGATGGCGTGCTGATCGATGACCTGGCCCCCTGGGCCGAGGCGGTGCGCACGGTCGCGCGCGAGATGCAGGTGCCCCTGGTGGACCTGCATGCGCGCAGCCGCGCGGTGGTGCAGGCGCTGGGGCCGGTCGCTTCGATGCCGCTGGCGCAGGCCGCGGCAACCCCGGCACAGGTCAGCGCGGCCCTGGCGGGGACCACCGTGGGTGCGGCGCCCGTGGCTGGCGCACCGGCCACGCAGAACAATGCCGTCACCGAGCCCATGGGGCAGGCCAAGGTCGCCTTCGATTACACCCATCTTGGCCCGGATGGCGCGGCGCTGTTCGCCACGCTGGTCACCGAGGAACTGGCCCGGCAGGTCCCGTCGTTGCGACCGCTGCTGATTCCCTGATCGATAGGCAGACCCTTCGAATTCTTTCGAATGGATTGCTACGTCGGGCATTGGGGGCCGATTGGATGTGATTCAGGTCAAACACGCTGTTCACCGCGATCGCCTAGACTCGGGGCATGCAAGAGCAATGCAACCCGTTTCCGCCGTTCCATGGCCGTGATCGATTGATCGCCGCCGTCGACCATGCCGTCCAGCACGAGCACGCGCACCAGATCGCCGCCACGCTGCGCACGGCGCTGCGCGAGGCGATCGCTGACAGCCGCATCCAGCTGCCGGCCTGCGTGCACCACCCGATCGAGGATCACTACGCCCGCCGTGAGCTGTACCGCAGCCCGGTGCACGGCTACAGCATCGTCGCGATGAGCTGGGGTCCGGGCCAGGGCACGCCGCTGCACGACCACAGCGGGCTGTGGTGCGTGGAGGGGGTCTGGCTGGGGCAGTTGGAGATTACCCAGTACCGGTTGCTGGAACGCGACGGCGAGCGGTTCCGCTTCCGCCCCGAGCCGGCCGTGCTGGGCGACTGCGGCAGTGCCGGCAGCCTGATCCCGCCGCACGAGTACCACACCATCCGCAACACCAGCGACGAGGACCTGGCGATCTCGGTGCACGTGTACCAGGGCGAGATGACCCGCCTGTCGATCTTCGAGCCCGAGGCCAATGGTTGGTACCAGCGCTGCGTGCAGCGGATGGAAACCGACGCGGCGTAACGCCGCGCTCGACCGGGCGCTGTCGTGACGCGCATCATGCGCGCTCCACCGCCCACTGTCGTGCCGCCATGCCTACGCTGCCGTTCCAACAGGTCAATGTCTTCAGCCAGGATCCGCTGCGCGGCAATCCGCTGGCGGTGGTGCTGGATGCAGAAGGCATCGACGAGACCCGCATGGCCGCGTTCGCCCGCTGGACCAACCTGAGCGAGACCACCTTCCTGCTGCCGCCTACCGATCCACAGGCGGACTATCGCGTGCGCATCTTCACCACGCTGGAAGAGCTGCCGTTCGCCGGGCATCCCACCTTGGGCAGCTGCCATGCGTGGTTGGCCCATGGCGGCGTGCCGAAGGGCGCGGAGATCGTGCAGGAGTGCGGGATCGGGCGGGTGCGGATACGGCGCAGCGACGACGGCCTGGCGTTCCTGGCGCCGCCGTTGCTGCGGGGCGAGGCGTTGACGCCGGACCTGCGTGAGCGCGTCCGACGCGGCCTCGGCGTGGCGGCAGAGGACGTGGTGGACGCCCGCTGGGCCGACAACGGCACCGGCTGGCTGGCACTGCGCCTTCGTGATCGTGCGGCCGTACTTGCGATCCAGCCGGCCTACGCGCAGCTGGAGGGCTTGAAGGTCGGCGTGTTCGGGCCTTGGCTGCCCAGTGATGGCGACGAGGCCCAGTACGAGAGCCGCGCCTTCATTGCCGGCGACGGCGAACCGGAAGACCCGGCCACCGGCAGCCTCAATGCCGCCATCGCCCGCTGGCTGCTGGCCACTGGCGAAGCGCCGGACCGCTACGTGATCAGCCAGGGCACGGCGATCGGGCGCGCCGGCCGGTTGCGGGTGGAGCGGCTAGGCGATGCGCTGTGGATCGGCGGCGACTGCGTGACCTGCATCGAGGGCCAGGTCACGCTGTGATCGGCGGCCGAAGCCGCCATGCGTGGCAGGGCGCTACCGGTCGAGCGTCACCACGTTGTTGCGCTGGGTCACTTCCGCCGCACCATCGGCCTGCATGACACGCACGCGCAGACCACGGTGATCCCCGGCGGGCAGCGGCAGGCTGACCGTCGTGGTCTTCGGCACCAGATCGCTCGGCGCGGCCAGGCTGGGGATTTCGACCCGGGCCAGCTCACGGCCCTTGGCGTCTTCCAGCACCGCCGCGCCCACACCGGTCGCGACATGGCCCAGGCTGTGCACGGTCACCTGCACCTGACGCCCATCCACACGCACATCGCCCCGCCCGATGCCGAGGTCGGACCGCTGTTCGACCGGCGTGCCGGCCTGCGCCAGCTCGAACTCGAACACCTGGCTCTGGCCCGGTGCGAAGCGCAGCGTGGTCGAGGCACTGCGTTCCAGGGTGAGCTCACGCGTGGTGGCCTTGCCGTCGATGGTGTCGTCGCCGTCGCGGTCCACGCCGCTGGTCATCCGCCATTGCCCGGCGGTGACGTTCCAGGTGCTCATCTCCGCGTCCACTGCACGCGAGCCCAGGTTGTAGGCGATCACCTTGAAACGGTCCGGCGAGGGCGCATGCACCAGCAGCGCGACCTGCTCGGCCGCCTCCGGCTGGGCGAAGCGCCAGCTGACGGTGTGGCCCGGCCAGCTCTGGTTGCGCTTGAGCGCGATGCCGCCCAGGCGCGCACGCTGCAGAAACTCGCTCGGCGCTTCGACCCGGTCAGACCACCAGTGCCCTTCGGTGTTCATGTATTCGCGCTGCGCCTTGGCCTGGATGCCATCGGCATGCAGCGCCTCCAGGTACTTCTTGTCGCCGGTGGCCTGCCACGCCATCAGGCTGGCGAAGCCGGTGCTGCCGCCGTCGGCATCGCTGATGAAGCGCGGGTTCCACTCGGCACCGCGGCCCAGCGCTTCCACGTAGTTCTCGCCCAGATTGGACAGCGCGCCCGGCCCACCGCGCTCGACGCGGTAGTCCAAGGCCTTGAGGTACTTGTCATCGCCGGTCCAGCGCCATGCCGCCCAGAAGGTATGCATGATGTCGCCGCTGCCCGAGCCGTTGTTGAGCTCGCCGCCACGGGTCTTGCCGGTGGCCCAGTTGATCTCGTTAGGCAGCGCCCAGCGGCCATTGTCGTCGGTGTAGGCGTGGGCCAGGTAGCCATCGGCCAGCCCGGTGACCAGTTTGCGACCGGTCGGATCGGCGTTGTACTGGCCGATCAGGAAGGCCGGATGCAGCACCGGGAAGGAGTACGGCTTCTGCCACTGCCAGTTCGGTTCGCGGTAGACCTTGTTGCCGCCGAACCAGTTGCTGGAGAACAGCAGATGCCCCTGCGGGTTGGGCAGGATGATGCGTTCGTCGAAGGCCTTCACCGTTTCCATCAGGCGCTCGACGGTCAGCGGATCGCCCCAGTTGAGGTAGAGCATCGCGCTGTTGGTGTTGATGCCTTCCTCGTACGCGTGCAGCTCATCGGTTTCGATGGTGCTCAAGCCGTTGCTGAACATGCCATTGCGATACACCGCATCGGACAGCGCGGTCAGCGAGGCATTGAGTTTGTCCGGCTGCACGCCCATCAGGGCCAGGCCCGGCCACTGCTGGGTGAGATCGGAATCGTCTGAAATGCCGCCACCGAAGTCACCGTAGGCGATCTGGCGGTGGTCGATCCACCACTCGATGAAGCGGCGCACGTACTTGAGGTCTTCGGTCTGCCGGAACGCCCACAGCGGCACGCCCTTGGGCGCCTCGGGCTGGGTGAACGGCGGCTTGCCCTGGCTGTTGTAGCTGATGTAGTTCCAGTACAGGCGGCCGAGTTCGTGGTCCGGGTCCACCCGCAGCAGATCGCTGAGATCGGCATACACGCGCGCGTACAGGCGCTGGCGCTTGGAGGTGGTGTGCTCTTCGACCAGGAAGCCCCAGTTGTCACGCACCTGGTTGAAACGGTCGGCGATGTGTTCTTTCTTCGCCTCGTCGCGGTCCTTGTAGACCATGCGGATTTCCGCACCGTCCAGCGAGGTGGCGTTGAATCCCGGTGCGGCCGAGGCGATGGAGATCCACAGGCTGTCGGCGGTCAGGATGCGATCGCGCAGGTCCAGCCACAGGGTGCGCTTCTGGCCCGGCTTGACCGAGACCGACACATCGATCATGTCGCGCGCCGGCCAGAGCGGGTCCTTGATGCGGATGTTGAGCGGGATCAGGCCGTCATGGGTCGCCGGCAGGTCCAGCTTGGGCAGATCGATCGCGATGCCGTCCAGGCCGTCATACATGTTCTCCCAGCTGTGCGCCCAGCTGCGGATCAGCGGCTGCGCGGCCGGTGCGTCGCTCACGCCGGAGGGAATCAGCACGTGCACGATCGGCAGCGGCTGGGCGGGCAATGTGTCGGCCGTGCGCTTGCGTGAGCCGGCACCCTTGGGCAGCGCCATCACCGTGCTGCGTTCGGCCACCGGGTAGCGGCCATCGATGTACTCGCGCAGCGCCGCGATGTTGGTGTAGTCCGGCAGGGCCTGGCTGTCGATCAGGTAGCGCTGCTTGACCGTGCCCTCCGGCTCGGCGGCATCGCTCACCTGGTAGGCCCAGATTTCCTGGATCGGGGTTTCCTGCGCCGTGTTGCGGAAGTGCAGCACGCCACCGTCCTGCGCGGGAATCGTATTGACGCTGCGCACCACGCCCTGTGGGCGCTCGAGCAGCGTCTGCGCGGGCTGGCCGTCCCCACTGTGGCTGAGCCCGCCGAAGGCGGCGCCGCGCACTTCGATGCGGTTGACGGTCTCACCGGCCGGCAGGGTCAGGTCGAGCTGCTGGCCACCGTCGACGTAGGTGTTCCAATCGGGCAGCTGGAAATAGTCATCGCGCCCGGCCAGGCGCGAGCGGTTGTACACGCCCGGCCAGGTGGTCTCGGCGATGCCGTCGGTCGCCTTCCACATCCACTGCTTGTGGTCCTTGGTATCGGCGAACTCGATCTTGCGGATGGTGGTGGTCGGTGCGGTCAGCGCCGGTGGCGGCGCAGCGTCCCAGCCGTGGCGATGGCGCCAGGCGCGCATCGGATCCGGCTCGGCCACTGCAGTGCGGGGGGCCGCATTGCGGGCCAGCGCGGCCATGCCGGTCGCATCGAGCAGGCGGTCGTAGACGCGGATCTCGTCGAAGTCGCTGCCGCGCAGGAAGTTGTAGCGGCTCTGCACCTGGTAAGGCGCCATCACGCGACCGGCCAGGCCGAGCTGATCGAGTGCGGCGTCGTAGTCGGCGGTGGTCTCCTGGCGGGCGACCTCCTTGCCATCCACGTACAGCCGTACGCCGTGGTTCTCATCCCAGCCGAAGGCGATGTGCTGCCACTGCTGGGGCGAGGGGTTCTGGTCGAGCTTGAACGACACGCGCGTGCGCGCCAGGTTGGCATCGGTGACGAAGGCATCGAAGCCGTGGCCATTCCAGTCGATGCGCAGCCAGGCCATGTCCCAGCTGCTGTGGTCGGCATACCCGACCCGGAAGATCACGAACGGCGCTTCACCCACCGCATACCGCGAGCGCCAGAAGAAGCCGAGTGTGCCGCGCTGGGCCAGGATGTTGCCCGGTGCGTTCCACGACAACACGCCGTCATCGGCCCATTCGATCGCGCTGCCGTGCGCGCCGTTGGGCACCCGCTTCACCTTGTCCTGGAAATTCGGGACCGGGTCACCTGCGGCGGTATCGGCCTGCAGGCTCTGGTCGGCCGACACGTGGAACAGCAGCTGCGGCGCGGTCTGCGCCCAGGCGGTGCCACTGCCCGCGAGCAGCAGCGCCAGCAGGCTGGCGGACAGGCGGGAGGGGCGGATCGAGGGGGCGACAACGCGATGCATGAGACCTTCCTTTCGACAGCAGAAACAGTACAGCGGAACCAGCAGCGGGGGTCAGCCGCTCACGGTGGCCTCCCGCCCCGGCACCGCGCCCGCCATCCCGGAGAGAAGGACGGGGACGGGCGCGATAGCGGTGGCGGAAGACGCAGCACGGTCAGAACTTGTAGCGCAGGCCGAGGTAGTACTGGCGGCCGGTATGGGTGTAACGATCCGGCAGCGACAGCGCCGAATCGACATAGCGCTCATCGGCGGTGTCGAGCAGGTTGATCGCTTCGAAGGTCAGCGAGAGGTTCTTGTTGACCTTGTAGGACATGTTGAAATCCACGTTCTCCACGCTGTACTTGCCCTGCACATCGGCGGTGGCGAACGAGTTGCCATCCAGGTCCCACACGTTTTCCTGCGACAGGATGGTGCTGATGTACGCATCGCGGTAGCTGGTGGAGACGCGCGCGCTGAAGCGGCCGTCGTCGTAGTACAGCGTGGCGTTGTACGAGTTCGGCGAGAGATTCAGCAGGTCGTTCTCGGTGTACGTGGTGACGATCGTGCTGCCGGTGCCCGAGCTGAACATGTACTTGATCTTGGATTCGACGTGCGTGTAGTTCAGCTGCACGCCGAAGTTGCGCCAGAAGCCGGGCAGGAAGCTGAAAGGCTGCTGGTAGGACACTTCATAGCCCTTGAGCGGGCCGCCCGGGGTGTTGAAGTAGCTCTGCACGTTGAACACGGTGTCCGGGCTGAAGCCGGCCGGCAGCAGGTCCAGCGAGTAGCCCATGTCCGCCCAGGTGGTGAGCAGGCGGGTGCGCTGCACATAGCTCTCGATGTCCTTGTAGAACACCGCAGCCGACAACAGCGCGCCTTCGTCGAAGTACCACTCCGCGCTCAGGTCGTAGTTGGTCGAGCGGAACGGATCCAGCTTGGGATTGCCCAGGTTGATCGAGTAGCTGCGGTCGTCATCGAAGTAGGCGGTGGGACCACCGCTGACGCTCGGCGACAGGTTGGACAGGGTCGGGCGGGCCATGGTCTTGGCCGCGCCGAAGCGCAGCACGAAGGTGTCGCTCAGGTCCCAGGCCAGGTTCAACGAGGGCAGCCAGTCGTCGTACTTGTGGCCGACCCGCGTGCCGACCTGCAGGCGCTCGCCCGGATCAGCCGTGGCGCTGGCCACGCCGAAGAACGGTTCGCACGCCGAGGACAGATCGTTCGCGTTGGTAGCCGTGCACGGCGCATAGCCATCGGCGGTGATGCGGGTCTGCACGTAGCGCACACCCAGGTTGCCGCGGAACGCACGGCCCAGCAGATCGGTGTTGAAGTCCAGCTGCAGGTAGCTGCCGTAGCTCTTTTCGTTGACGTCGAAGTTGTTGTTCGATGCGCCGAAGTGACCGACGCTGGCCAGGCGGTAGTCACCGCCGAGCGTGCCGGTGTTGCAGTTGCAGTAGATGTCCAGGAGCTTGGCGATCTGGTTGAAGTCCGGCACCAGCCACGCATTGGGCAGGTTGCCGTCCATGCCCTTGCCGAAGCCGCTCAGGGTGTCGCTCAGGTCACCCACGCCCACACCGGCCGGCAGCGCCTGCGACAGGCGCCCGTAGCTGATGTTGCGGAACTCCTGCGTGCTCATGTCGTAGTCCTTGTAGGCCAGACCGCCGCGCAGGGTGAAGGTGGGATTGATGTTGAACGTGAGGTCGACCTTGGCCGTGTCGAAGGCGTTGTCGACATACTGCGGGTTCAAGCGCACTTCGCTGATATTGCCGCCACGCGCGGTACCGTTGGCATTGACCGGCGTGCTGCCGTAGCCCAGCCACTTCCAGTTGTCGGCCGCGTTGAGATCGAATGGGAAGGACATCGCCGGCACCTTGCCGTTGCGCATGTCCAGCACGAAGCCATCCAGGTTGCTGTTGTCGAAGCTGACCATCGAGAAGATCGGCCGCTCATAGTTCGATTCGGAGTGACCGACCACCGCATCCAGGCGCACCGCGTCGTTGAAGCGATGTTCCAGGTTCAGGCTGAACTGCTTGAACTCGGTGCTCTCTTCGATGGCGGTGGATTCGGTGCGGAAGTCGACGTTGTCGAACACGCCATAGGTCAGGCGGTTCTGCTCATCGGCCTGCGCTTCGCGGACCACGATCTGGGTCTTGCCGCCGTACTGCGCGGTGCGATGCAGGTTGGCGCCGATGGAATCTTCGCGCACGTTCTTGTCGAGCTTGGAGTACAGCAGGTCCAGATTCAGCTGTGTGTCGTCGCTGACCTTGAACTGCAGCGCACCGGTGACGCCCAGGCGCTCGATCTCGTGTTCGGTGCGGATGTAGCGCGGGTAACGCGGAATCCAGGCGTTGGTCGCGGTCTCGTAGGCGGCTATGTTCTCGGCCGTCGCAGCGGGGCGGTCCAGGCCGGGTCCGCAGTGGGTGGCATCGATGCCGTAGCTGCCCCAGCCATTGCTGCGCGCCTGGTTGGCGGCGCTGCCGACACCGGCGGCGGTCTCATTGGACAGCGGATTGCGCGGGGTCTGCGGGTTGTAGCCGGCCGGGCTGCAGAAGCCGTAGGTGCCGTTGTTGGCCGCGGTGCTCTGGTTGGAGTTGCGGTAGTTGCCGTGCTCCCAGCGGACCGGGTTGTAGCCTTCTTCGAAGATGGTGCGCTTGCTGTAGGCCACCGACATCAACGCCCCCACCCGGCCGTCGGCCCAGGTGTTGCTGATCAGGCCGGAGATACGCGGATCCTTGTTCTTGGACAGCTCGTTGTAGCCGTACTGGCCACCGAGCGAGGCCTGGAAGCCCTCGAAATCGAACGGGCGAGAACCGCGCAGATCGACCGTGGCACCGAGCGAGCCCTCGTCGGTCTGCGCCGACTGGGTCTTGTTGATCTTGACCCGGCTGAACAGCTCCGAGGCGAAGGTGTTGAAGTCGAAGCCGCGGCTGCGGTTGACGCCGGTGGTGCCGCTGCCGGCGGTGGACAGTGCTTCCAGACCGTTGATGCGCACGCGGGTGAAATCCGAGCCCAGGCCGCGCACGGAGATCTGCTGGCCTTCACCGCCTTCGCGGTCGATCGACACGCCGGCAATGCGCTGCATCGACTCGGCCAGGTTCAGATCGGGGAATTTGCCGATGTCCTCGGCATAGATCGCATCGACCTGTTCGACGCTGTAGCGCTTTTCATCCAGCGACTGCTGCAGGCTTTCACGGTAGGTCGCTTTGACTTCCACCTTGTCCAGGTCGACCGCGTTGAGCGCGGCGGCCTGTTCGGGCGTCTGCTGGGCGGCGGCGATGCCGGCCGCGCTCTGCAGCGCGAACGCGATCGAGACCGCGAGCAAGGTAACCGGTGTCTTTTTACGGGTAGTGAGTCGTTCCATCGTGTGTAAGCCCCTCCCAGGGTTCGCCGCCATGCGACCGTGCTGTTGATGAGTCATGGACGTCCGGCCTCCCCCGGAACGTCTGTCGCGCATGTGCCGCAGTGATACCGCTGGTCATCCGGAACGTAACAAACCCTTCACGTGCCGGCATCTTGCGCCGCAGCAGCGTGCCCCGTGGGGTGAGGGTGTGGATGGCCGCGAGTGCCGCACGCGCGCAGCCGGCGGCGTGATCGCTCACGCCGCCGGTGGGTAGTGCCGTTGAATCAGAACTTGTAGCGCACGCCGAGCAGGAACTGGCGGCCGGTTTCGGTGTACTGCAGCGGCAGGCGACCGGTGGCCGGCGAGTAGACCCACTCGTCGGACGCTTCGTTGGTCAGGTTAATGCCTTCCAGGCTCAGTTCGAGCTGGTCGCTGATCGTGTAACGGATCGAGGCATCGATGACCGTGGTGCCGGTCATGCCGTGGTAACCGTCGAGGTTGAAGCCGGTTTCCGTACCCGGTGCCTGGGTCAGGTAGTCATCGCGGTTGGTCGCCGAGACACGGCCGGAGAAGACCTTGCCTTCGTAGAACAGCGTGGCATTCCAGGACGACTTGGACAGGCCGGTCAGGTCGGTCTTCATCACCGGCTGGCCAGCGGCGTTGAGGTACTGGATCTGCGATTCCACCCAGGTGTAGTTCAACTGCACGCCGAGGTTGGACCACTTGCCCGGCAGGAAGGTGAACGGCTGGGTGTAGTTGGCTTCCACGCCGTGCAGTTCACCACCCGGGGTGTTGACCGGACGGCTGTAGGTGAAGTCATCCGTGGGCGAGGCACCGGTGCCGATCAGCAGCGACGCAGGCAGACCGCTGTCGGAGTACGGGCGCACTTCGCGGGTGGTCTGCACGAAGCTCTCGATGTCCTTGTAGAACAGACCGATGCCGGCCATCGCGCCTTCGGAGAAGTACCACTCGAAGCCGAGGTCGACGTTGGTCGCGCGGATCGGTTCCAGATCCGGGTTGCCGCTGGAGATGGTGCGTGCACCACCGGCCACGGCCACCGTTGCGCCAGGCGTCAGGCTGCCCAGGCCCGGGCGGCTCATCACCTTGGCCGCGCCGAGGCGGATCAGGAAGTCCGGGCTGACTTCAGCCACCAGGTTGAACGAGGGCAGGGTGTCGTTGTACGTGCGGTTCTCAGTGGTGGACACCGTACCGGTGGCCAGCGTGGACAGGCCGGTGGAGCTCTGCTTGGTGCGCACGTAGCGCACGCCCACGTTGCCCGACAGCGGCAGCGCGCCGATCTCGGTGGAGAACTCGCCCATCAGGTAGGCACCGCGGTCCTTCTCTTCGACGCTGCGCACGTTGTTGGCGCGCGGGGCGACGGCGAAGGTGCCGCTGTTGCTGTAGATGTCGAACTGGTCGGCGATGGCGTTCAGATCCGGCACCACCCAGTTGGACGGGCTGCCGTTGATGCCCTTCAGGCCCGCCTGGTCGGTCATGTCGACCGGCACGATGCGGGTGCCACCCGGGAAGGTCGGCACGGCCAGTTCGCTGGCACGGCGCAGCTCGGTGGTCTTGAAGGTGTAGTCCTTGGCGAGCACGCCACCCTTCAGGCGGAAGCCCGGGCTGATGTTCCAGTTGAAGTCCAGCTGGCCGGTGTCGAAGTCATTGTCCACGTACTGCGGACGCAGACGGATCTCGGCCAGTTCCCAGCCTGCCGGGTTGGTCGGATCGACGCCGTAGTTCAGCGTCGGGAACCGGCTGTTGCCCCGGTAGTCGTAGCTGTAATTGTCGACGTCGTACTTGTCCATGATGATGGTGGTCTGCACCGGGTTCTCGTGCTTGGAGCGCGAGATGCCGAGCTTGCCGGACAAGGTGAAGTCGTCGCCGAAGCGGTGCTGGCCGTTCAGGCTGAGCTGCTTGAATTCGGTGCTCCACTCGTCGTGACGGTTTTCCGAGCGGATGTCGACATTGTCGAATTCGCCGTAGACCAGTGCGTTGTTCTCGATCACGCCGTTCTTGACGACCATCGCCGGCTTGCCGGCCAGGCGCGGCTGCGCGGTGTTGGCGCCACGGCTGAAGGAGATCGCTTCGATGTAGTGCTCGTCGCGGGTCGCATCGATCTTGGAGTACAGCGCGTCCAGCGAGAACTCGGTGGCATCGCTGGGCTTCCACTGCAGGGTGCCGGTCACGCCCAGGCGCTTCTGCTCATGTTCCATCTGCACGTAACGCGGGAAGCGCGGGTGGTAGACGTTGGCCGAGCGCGCGGCAGCGAACGGCGAGGCCGCGTTGAAGCCACCGTTGCTCGGGCCGTTGGCCCAGCGGCCGGTGTTGGAGCCTTCTTCCAGCGCCTGGCGCTCGGAATAGGCCACCGACAACAGCGCCCCGAAGGTGCCGTCGGCGAAAGTGTTGGAGATCAGCGCGGCCATGCGCGGATCGGCCTTCTCGGCCATCGCGTTGTAACCGGCCTGGCCGCTGGCGGCGAAGGTGAAGCCGTCATAGTCGAACGGGCGCGCGGTGCGCAGGTCGACGGTGGCACCCAGCGAGCCTTCTTCGACATCGGCCGAGGCGGTCTTGCGCACCAGCAGCTGCGAGAACAGGTCCGAGGCGAACACGTTGAAATCGAAGCCGCGGCCACGGTTGGTACCGCCGCTCTGGTCACCGGCGCCGACCGTGGTCAGTGCCTCCATGCCGTTGATGCGCACGCGGGTGAAGTCCGGGCCGAGGCCGCGCACGGAGATGTTGCGGCCTTCGCCGGCTTCACGGGTGATGACCACGCCCGGGATGCGCTGCAGCGACTCGGCCAGGTTCAGATCCGGGAACTTGCCGATATCCTCGGCGACGATGGCATCGACCACGCCGGCTTCGCCACGCTTGATGTCCAGCGCCTTCTCGACACTGGCGCGATAGCCGGTGACGGTGACGGTATCCAGGTCGGTGGGGTTGGTGCCCGCATCCTGGGCCAGCGCGGTACCACTCAGCGCCAGGCCGATCGACAATGCCAGCAAGGTAACCGGTGTCTTTTTCTTCGTGTTCTGGACTTGCATGTTTTCCCTCTCCCAAGGTGCTACATGAAACAGCTATCCAACGACATGTCAGTGCAATGACACCGCTGGTCAGGGCGGACGTTAACAGCCCGTTACCGATCCGGCATCTTGCACCGCAACAGACTTTTATTGTCCCGTAGACGCTTGCGGGACAATGCTTCCGACATTCAGGACAGGTGGACGGGCGGTCGTCCATCGCTAGAATGACACCGCTAGCCATTGCTGCCGTCCGCCCTTGCGGCGGTCTGCGGCCCTCACAAGGATCCAGAACCATGAGTCGTGTTGTCTGTTTCGGAGAGTTGTTGCTGCGCATGAGCGCACCCGGCCGCGAGCTGCTGTTGCAGCAGCCGCAGCTGGCGGTGCACGCCGGGGGCGCGGAGGCCAATGTCGGTGTCTCGCTGGCCCACCTCGGGCACGCGGTGGCGGCGGTCAGCACGGTGCCGGCCAACCCGCTGGGCGAGTTTGCGGTGGGGGAGCTGCGCCGGCATGGCGTGGATACCTCGGCAGTTCGCCGTACCGAGGGTCGGATGGGCCTGTACTTCCTGACCACCGGCGCTGTGCAGCGTGCCAGCGAAGTGGTCTACGACCGCGCCGATTCGGCCTTTGCCAACAGCAGCGCCACCGACTACGACTGGGACACACTGCTGGCCGGTGCCGACTGGCTGCACCTGTCCGGGGTCAGCCCGGCGCTCAACCCGGCCATGGCCCAGGCCACGCTGGCCGCGGCACGCGCGGCGTGCGCGCGTGGCGTGAAGGTGTCCTTCGATGGCAACTTCCGCCCGTCGCTGTGGGCGCGCTGGCAGGGCGATGCGCCCGGCATCCTGCGCGAGCTGTTCGCCTGCGCCGATCTGGTCTTCGCTGACTACCGCGACATCGGCGTGGTGCTTGGCGGTGAGTTCGAGCAGGCCGACGTGCGTGAGCGGGTCGATGCGGCTGCCGCGCAGGCCTTCGCCGCATTCCCGCGGTTGCAGTGGATGGCCTGCACCCAGCGCACGCCGCACAGCGTGGACAACCATGCCCTCGGGGCGATGCTGATCGGCCGCGATGGCACCCGCGCGGTGGCGCCGACCCGCGAGATGATCGGCATCGTGGACCGCATCGGCGGTGGTGATGCCTTCGCCGCCGGCATCCTGCATGGCATGATGCGCGGCTTCGCGCCGGACGCGACCGTGCGCTTCGGCCTCGCCGCAGGCTGCCTGAAGCACTCGATCCCCGGCGACTTCAACCCTGTCAGCGAGGCTGACATCATGGCCCTGACGGGCGAGGAGCGATTCGATGTCCGGCGCTGATCCGCGCGTACGCGCAGTCCTGAAACTGGCCCCGGTGATTCCGGTATTCACCCCGGAAGACATCGACGATGCCGTCGAGGTCGCGCGCGCACTGTTCAACGGCGGGCTGCCGGTGATCGAAGTGACGCTGCGCACGCCGATGGCGATGGACGCGATCCAGGCGATGGTCGAGGCCGTGCCCGATGCCGTCATCGGCGCCGGCACCGTGCTGACCGCCGCGCAGATGGAGAAGGTCAAGCAGGTGGGCGGGCGCTTCGCGGTATCCCCCGGCGCCACACCGCGGTTGTATGCGGCAGCGCGCGATACCGATCTGCCGTTCCTGCCGGGCGTGGCGACCTCGTCGGAGCTGATGCTCGGCCTGGAGCACGGCCTGGATACCTTCAAGTTCTTCCCGGCCGTGCAGGCCGGTGGCGCGGCCATGCTGTCGGCATGGAACGGCCCGTTCGGCGATGTGCGGTTCTGCCCCACCGGCGGCATCAGTGCACAGACCGCGCGTGATTTCCTGCACCTGCCCAACGTGCTGTGCGTGGGCGGTTCCTGGCTGACCACGCGTGCGCTGCTGCAGGCCAAGGACTGGGCTGGCATCGAGCAGCTCGCGCGCGATTCGGCGGCGTTGGTCGGCTGATCCCTTACGGCCTGCTGCCTCAGTGGCGGCGGGCCGCTGATCCAACCCGGCGATATAGTGTGCTGCGGCTGATGCCCAGCGCGCGCGCCGCCTGGGTGACGTTGCCATTGCTCGCGCGCAGGGCATCGCGCATTGCGGTTTCGGTCATTGCCTCCAACCCTTCCGCGGTGGATGGCAGGGCCGGTGCGGGCGCCGTCTGCAGATAGGCCGGCAACATGCCGTGCCGGATCACCTCACCCGGATCACTCAGCGCCACCAGCGTGCGCAGGCACGAACACAACTGCCGCACATTGCCCGGCCACGTATAGCCGGCCAGCGCATCGAGCGCGGCGGCCTCGAGTTGCCGGCCCTGGCCCAGCCTGTCCCACAGACCACGCACCAGCGCCGCACGTTCGGCATGCTCGCGCAGGGCGGGCAGGCGCACACTGTGATCGGCGATGCGGTAGTAGAGATCGCTGCGGAACTCACCAGAGGCCATCGCCTGATCGAGATCGCGGTGGGTGGCGCAGATCAAGGCGAAATCCAGCTGCACCGGCTTGCCGCCCCCCAACGGTGACAGCGTGCGCTCCTGCAACACCCGTAGCAGACGTGGCTGCAGCGGCAGCGGCATGTCACCGATTTCATCCAGGAACAGCACGCCGCCCTGAGCCTGGCGCAGCAGGCCGGTATTGCCGCTCTTGCGCGCGCCGGTGAAGGCACCTTCCTCGTAACCGAACAGCTCGGCTTCGATCAGGCCTTCCGGCAGCGCCGCGCAGTTGACCGCGACGAACGGTTTGTCGGCACGCGTGCTGCGCCGATGCAGTTCACGCGCGAACACCTCCTTGCCGGTCCCGGTCTCGCCCTGCAGCAGCACCGGCAGCTGCGCATCCAGCACGCGGCAGGCGCGCTCAAGCACCTGTTGCTGGGCCGCATCGAACAGGGGCGTGGCATCCACCCGCACCGCCGCCGCGGCGACACGCGCGGGTGCGGCGGCGGTTGGACGCGCGGGCAGCGGCGAGCGGACCGTGGTGCCACCGGCGGGGCTCAGGTGGCCGTACAGCGCGCGTCCCTGGCGGTCGACCAACGCGCCATCATCATGCAGCCGCGAGAGCGGACCATCGAACAGCGCCTCGTAGGGCGCCCTGCCGATGTCGCCGTGGTCCAGCCCGAACAGGGCCAGCCCAGCACGGTTGGCGGCCACCAGACGGCCATTGCGGAAGCCCAGTACACCTTCGCGCGCGGTACCCAGCAGGCCGGCGTCGTGATGCAGGCGGACCACCTCGCAATCGCCCAATCCCGCCTCGAAGTAACGGTGCTCGATATGCGCCACCGCCTGCCGTGCCAGCACACGGGCATGCAGGTGCTGCTGGCGCGCGTCGCCGGAAATGTCGAGTACGCCGACCCGCTGCCCGTAGGGATCGAAAATCGGCGTGGCCGAACAGGTCAGGATCCCGTGCGGTGCGAAGTAATGCTCACCACCACGGACCTCCACCGAGCGGCCTTCGACGATGGCCGTGCCGATCGCGTTCGTGCCCACCGTGGTTTCATCCCAACGCACGCCTGGCATCAACGCCACCCGTCCGGCCTTGTCGAGGAAACCCGGGTTGCCCTCCGCATCCAGGATCCAACCCGCCTCGTCGGTCAGCAGCGCGATGCTGCCGGTCGCGGCAATGTCGGCGGCCAGGCCATCCAGCTCCGGTCGCGCCAGCCGCCACAGCGTTTCCTGACGCTGGCGCAGCTCGCGCAGGCGTGCATCCGGCAACGGCTCGACGTCCGGCTGTGCATCGACCGAGAGCCCGCCGCGCCGGCAGCGCTGCCACGACTGCAGGATGGTGTCGGGCACGCTGCCGACCGGCGCCGCGCCGCGCTCGAAAAAGGAGCGTCGCGCATTGCCGACACGGTGCTGGAGCGGGAGCTGGGACACCTGGATTCTCCAGTGTCGCAATCTGCGACAGTTGTAGCGGGGCCTGTTCCGATAAACACCACACCCGGCGTTACCGCGCAATGACCTGCCGTGGTGCACTGCATCAGTTTCCAGGCCCCCCTCCAATACGCGCGCAGGATCAGGCCATGCCGCGCTGCACCACACGGAACCTGGCATCGTCCTTGCGCCATGGAACAGACCCTTATCGGGCCTGTCCACCGCCATCCGGAGATGCACCATGAATGCCGTCACGTCCGCCAAGCCGCACGCCACCGACCCGCAGTCCATCTTCAAGCCGCGCTACGGCAACTACATCGGCGGGGAGTGGGTGGCCCCGCGCAGCGGCCAGTATTTCGAGAACACCACGCCGGTGACGGGCAAGGTGTTCACCGAGGTCGCCCGTTCCAACGCCGAGGACATCGAAGCGGCGCTGGACGCCGCCCACGCGGCCAAGACCGCCTGGGGCCAGACCTCGACCACCGAGCGCGCCAACATCCTCAACCGGATCGCCGACCGCATCGAAGAGAATCTCGAGCTGCTCGCCCATACCGAAACCTGGGACAACGGCAAGCCGATCCGCGAAACGCTCAACGCCGACGTGCCGCTGATGGCCGATCACTTCCGCTACTTCGCTGGCGCGGTGCGCGCGCAGGAAGGCAGCCTGTCGGAGATCGACAAGGACACCATCGCCTACCACTTCCACGAGCCGCTCGGCGTGGTCGGGCAGATCATCCCGTGGAACTTCCCGATGCTGATGGCGGCCTGGAAGCTGGCGCCCGCGCTGGCCGCCGGCAACTGCGTGGTGCTCAAGCCGGCCGAGCAGACCCCGGCCTCGATCCTGGTACTGATGGAAGTGATCGGCGACCTGCTACCCAAGGGCGTGCTCAACGTGGTCAATGGCTTCGGCGTGGAAGCGGGCAAGCCGCTGGCCTCCAACCCGCGCATCGCCAAGATCGCCTTCACCGGCGAAACCACCACCGGCCGCCTGATCATGCAGTACGCCAGTCAGAACCTGATCCCGGTGACGCTGGAGCTGGGTGGCAAATCGCCGAACATCTTCTTCGCCGATGTGATGGCCGAGGACGATGACTTCCTCGACAAAGCGGTGGAAGGCTTCGTGCTGTTCGCCTTCAACCAGGGCGAGGTCTGCACCTGCCCCTCGCGCGCACTGATCCAGGAATCGATCTACGAGAAATTCATGGAACGCGCGCTCAAGCGCGTGGCCGCGATCAAGCAGGGCAATCCGCTCGATCCCAACACCATGGTCGGTGCGCAGGCCTCCTCCGAGCAGCTGGAGAAGATCCTTTCCTACTTCGACATCGGCAAACAGGAGGGAGCCGAGGTGTTGATCGGCGGCGAGCAGGCCAAGCTGGAGGGCGACCTGGCTGGCGGCTTCTACGTGAAGCCCACGGTGTTCAAGGGCCACAACAAGATGCGCGTGTTCCAGGAAGAGATCTTCGGGCCGGTGGTCTCGGTGACCACCTTCAAGACCGAAGAAGAGGCGCTGGAACTGGCCAACGACACCCTGTATGGCCTCGGTGCCGGCGTGTGGAGCCGCGATGCCTCGCGCCTGTACCGCATGGGCCGCGGCATCCAGGCCGGACGGGTGTGGACCAACTGCTACCACGCCTATCCGGCGCATGCCGCCTTCGGGGGCTACAAGCAGTCGGGCATCGGCCGGGAGAACCACAAGATGATGCTCGACCACTACCAGCAGACCAAGAACCTGCTGGTCAGCTACTCGCCCAAGAAGCTGGGCTTCTTCTGAGCCCGCCCCGGGGTTGATCCCGATCAAGGCGCCGGCATGAGGCCGGCGCCACAGTGCAGTCCTTGGCAATCCACGGAGATACACGCATGAACAAGACCATGAAGGCCGCGGTCGTCCGCGAGTTCGGAAAGCCGTTGCGTATCGAGGAAGTCGAGGTGCCGCGTCCGGGGCCCGGCGATATCCTGGTGAAGATCGAAGCCTGTGGCGTGTGCCACACGGACCTGCATGCGGTGGACGGGGACTGGCCGGTCAAACCCAACCCGCCCTTCATTCCCGGCCACGAGGGCGTGGGTCACGTGGTGGCGGTGGGCGCCGGGGTCAGCCATATCCGCGAAGGCGATCGCGTGGGCATCCCCTGGCTGTACTCGGCCTGCGGCTATTGCGAACACTGCCTGGGCGGCTGGGAAACCCTGTGCGAAGCCCAGCAGAACACCGGTTACTCGGTGAACGGTGGATTCGCCGAGTACGCCCTGGCCAATGCGGCCTACGTTGGCCTGCTGCCCAAGGGCGTGGGCTTCATCGAGGTCGCGCCGATCCTGTGCGCCGGCGTCACGGTCTACAAGGGCCTGAAGGTCACCGATACCAAGCCCGGCCAGTGGGTGGTGATCTCCGGCATCGGCGGGCTGGGCCACATGGCCGTGCAGTACGCCAAGGCGATGGGCCTGAACGTGGCCGCAGTGGATATCGACGACGGCAAGCTCGCCCTGGCCGAGCGGCTGGGCGCGACGATCACCGTCAACGCGCGCAACACCGATCCGGCCGCGTTCCTGAAGAAGGAGATCGGCGGTGCGCATGGCGCACTGGTCACCGCTGTGTCGCCGAAGGCTTTCGAGCAGGCATTGGGCATGGTCCGCCGTGGTGGCACGGTCTCGTTGAACGGCCTGCCGCCGGGCAACTTCCCGCTGGACATCTTCGGCATGGTGCTCAACGGCATCACCGTGCGCGGCTCGATCGTCGGTACCCGCCTGGACCTGCAGGAATCGCTGGCGTTCGCCGAGCAGGGCAAGGTCATCGCGACGGTCACCAGCGATTCGCTGGAGAACATCAACGACATCTTCGCGCGCATGCAGGCCGGCAAGATCGAAGGCCGCGTGGTGTTGGACATGAGCGCGTAACCGGCTGCGCGGTGCCGTCCTGCGCCACTACCCCTCTCCCGGTGGCAGCAGGACGGCAGCGCCGGTTCTTCCGTCCTGCCGGCCACTGGCCGGCGCCCATGGCACCCCGATCATGACCGACCTCCCGCTCCAGGTGATGGCCACGCTCCCGGCCCTGCAGCTGATCGAGACACTGCAGGCCCGCCACGGCGACCTGCTGTTCCACCAGTCCGGTGGCTGCTGCGACGGCTCCTCGCCGATGTGCTTCGCCCAAGGCGATTTCATCGTGGGCGACCGTGACGTGCGCATGGGCGAGATCGGCGGGGCGCCGTTCTACATCAGCCCCGCGCAGTTCGAGTACTGGAAACACACCCAGCTGATCATCGACGTGGTACCCGGCCGGGGCGGCATGTTTTCGCTGGAGAACGGCGAGGGCGTGCGCTTCCTGGTCCGCTCACGCTTGTTCAGCGATGAGGAGTTCGCTCAGCTCCAAGCCGCCGGCCGGGTCTGAAACACGCTGCGGCAACGCGTCCATAATGGCGGCTCTCCCGCCGTGATGTCGCCGCCATGCCTGTGTGGTCCGCCCTGAGGAATCCTTTGCTGTCCGTGCTGGCCGTCGTGTTCGCGTTCGCGGTCATGGTGCTGGTCAACAGCGTCGGTTCCTGGCTGGTGCCGTTGCTGCACATTCCGCCGGGCGGCGAGCCCCAGCTGGCGTGGGACCTGGCCTGGACGATCCTCAGCGGCGTCGCCGCTATCGCCTTCGCCAGCCGCTACGCACCTACCTGGCCGCGTGTGCACGGCGGTGTGGTGTGGGCGGTGATCGCGGCCGCATCGATCTACACCGCGTGGGATTTCGGCAGCGATTTCCCGTTCTGGTTCGTGGTGATTCTGCTGGTGTCGCTGCCGGTGCAGGCATTCGCGGGTGTGGGGGTTGGCACGCGATTCCGGCCCGCGCGCGCCTGATCAGCTGCCGGGCAGCACCTGCTTCACCTGCTCAATGCCTTCCCACGGATCCTGCTTCAACCGCTCCGCGCGCTGCAGTGCCTTCGCCATCGGGAAGGCGTCCGGTGCCGCGATGCGGCCCAGTTCTTCCCAGCGCAGCGGCACCGCCACGCCGGCCCCCGGCCGCGCCCGCAGCGACCACGAGCTCACACTGGTGGCGCCGCGCGCATTGCGCAGCCAATCGATGAAGATCACCCCGTCGCGCTTGGCCTTGCTCATCGTCGCCACGTAGCGGTCCGGTGCCTGGGTGGCCATGGCCTGCGCAAACGCCTCGCAGAAATCCTTGGCGTGCGCCCAGTCGGCCTTGGGCTGCAGCGGCACCACCACATGCACGCCCTTGCCGCCGGAGAGCCGGACGAAGCTCTCCAGCCCGGCTTCCTGCAGGCGCGCGCGCACATCGCGTGCGGCGGCCTTGATCTGCGTCCACGTCACGCCCTCCCCGGGATCCAGATCGAACACCAGCCGGTCCGGGTGTTCGGGATCCTCGACGGTGGCGCCCCACGGATGCAGCTCCAGGGTGTTCATCTGCACCAGCTGCAGCAGGCCCTCCACATCCTCGATGTAAAGGTAATCTTCGCGCCCGCTCTTCTGCTCCAGCGGGATCGCCTTTACCGCACCGCCCAGGCCGGTGCCGTGGTGTTTCTGGAAGAAGCAGGGTTTGTCCACGCCGTCCGGGCAACGCAATACGGACAGCGGACGGTGCGCCACCTCAGGCAGGATCCAGCTCGCCATGCGCCGATAGTAATCGGCCACTTCGCCCTTGGTGATCTTCGCCTTGGCGAACACCACGCGTTCGGGATGGCTGATCGCTACGGTGCTCTCTTCCTGCGCAGCTGCGGCCTTGTTCCGGCCGCTGGTTTTCGCCGCCGGGGCGGAGGCGGACGCAGCGGTGGTAGCGACGTTGGCTGCCGCGCCCAGATCCTTCGGCTGTTTGTCTTCGCGCAGCCGCTTGAAGCTGGCCTGGCGCAGCAATCCTTCCTTGGCCCACCCACGGAAGGCGACCTCTGCCACCAGCACCGGCGTCACCCAGTGCACGCTGCGCGCGGTGAACGGCACATGCGCGGGCAGCTCCACCACCGCGTCCTTCACCGTCAGCGGCGTCAGTTGCTTGGTCAGCGCGCGCAGCGCGGCATCATCGAAGCCGGTGCCGACGCGGCCGACATAACGCCACCCGCCCTTGTCCGGGGTGGCCATCAGCAGCGAGCCGAAGCCGCTGCGCGACCCCTTCGGCTCGGTATAGCCGACGATGAGGAACTCATCGGTGTTCTCGTGCTTGATCTTGATCCAGTCGCGCGAGCGTGCGTTGACGTAGGGCGCATCGATCCGCTTGCTGATGATGCCTTCGAACCCGGCCTCGCCACTGGCGGCGAACACCGCCGGGCCGTGGTCGCGCACATGGTCGCTGTAGGCCAAGGTGTCCGGCTTGCTGCCCAGCAGGTCCTTGAGCAGCGCCTTGCGCTCCAGCAGGGGCACCCGGCTGACATCCACCCCGGCGATGCCGGGCATGTCGAACACCACATAGCGCAGCGGCTGTTTCGCGGTGCCGTCGATGACCTTCTGCAACGCGGTGAAGTCACTGCGCCCCTGCGCATCCAGCACCACCAGTTCACCGTCCAGACGCAGATCGCGCACCGGCAGCCGTTCGATCGCCTGCACCACCTCGGGGAAATCCTCAGTCCAGTTCAGTCCGCCGCGCGAGCGCAGCGACACCACACCTTCGCGCACGTCGGCCAGCAGGCGATAGCCATCCCATTTGATCTCGTGCAGCCACTGCGCGCCGTCCGGCGCGGTGGCACGGTGGTCGGTCAGCTGCGGCTTGAACTCGTGTGGGTAGGGCCTTTCGCGTGCGCCTTCAAGCGCCAGCGCGCGTTTGGACCAGCGCGCATCGGCCTTGCGTGCGGCGCGGGTCGTCACCGCCTTGGCGGGGGCGGTTTTCCTGGCCGCAGCGACCTTCGTTGTGTTGGCAGCGGCGTCCTTCCTGGTGCCCGTGCGCTTGGCGGCCTTCGGTGGCGCCTCCAATAGATCGTCGGCCTCCATGTCCCTCGCCTCGTCGTCGTCGCGTTTGATCAGCAGCCACTGGTGCTGCTTGCCCTTCATCGCGGTGCGCACCAGCTTCCAGCCCCCTTTCAGCCGCTCGCCGTGCAGCACGAAGTCCACCTTGCCCGCCGCGATCGCCTCCAGCGGATCGCCATCGCAGGCCCAAGTGCCGTGGTCATAGACATCCACATGGCCAGCGCCGTAGTGGCCGCTGGGGATATCGCCGACGAACGTCGCATAGGACAGGGGATGGTCTTCCACCTCTACGGCGAGCCGTTTTTCGCCGACACGCAGCGAGGGGCCCTTCGGTACCGCCCAGCTCTTGAGCACGCCGTCAGCTTCGAGCCGGAAGTCGTAATGGCGCGAACTGGCATGGTGCAGCTGCACCACGAAGATCGGTCGCCGCGCCGGCGCCCCGCGGCGCTCGGCGTCCGGCTCGGGGGTGCCGTCGAAGCGGCGCTTACGGCGGTATTCCTGCAGAGACACGTGGGCTTACCCCGCTTTGCGTGCGGGTGCACGCTTGGTGGTTTTCTTGGTCGCTTTGTCTGCGGTCTTGGTCGCCTTTTTGGCTGCCGTGGGTTTGGCGACCTTGGCCGTGGCCTTCTTCGCCGCTGTCTTGGTAGCGGCCGGCGTGCGCTTTTTGGCATCCAGGCTTTTCTGCAGCAACGACATGAAGTCGACCACATTGGTCGCATCGTCGTCGCGCGGGGCCGGCTCTTCCTCCACCTTTGTGGTGCCGCCCTTGGCCTTGATCCGCTTTTTCAGCAGCGTGTGCAGGCGCTCGCGGAATTCATCGTGGTACTCGTCCGGCTTCCACTCGCCGGCCATCGACTCGATCAACTGCTCGGCCATGGCGGTTTCCTTGCTGCTGATGCGGTACTCGGCCAGGCTGCCGCTGGGCAGCTTGTAGTCTTCCGGGTCCACCAACTCCTGCGGATAGCGCAGGATCATCAGCACCAGTGCATCGCCATGCGGCATCACCGCGCACAGGTACTCACGGGTACGCACCACCACCCGCGCGATGCCGACCTTGCCGGTGCTGCGCAGCGTTTCGCGCAGCAGCACGTAGCCTTTCTCGGCTTTCTTGGCGGGCACCAGCAGGTAGGGCTTCTCGTAGTAGCGTGGGTCGATCGTGCCGGCATCGACGAAGGTTTCCACCTCGACCGCCTCGTGACTTTCCGGCGCAGCCGACCGGATGTCATCTTCCTCCAGCACGACGTAGCTGCCCTTGTCGTACTCGTAGGCTTTGACGATGTCCTTCCACGGCACTTCTTCGCCGGTATCGGCGTTGACGCGCTCGAAGCGGATCGGCTTGCGGTCGCGCGAATCCAGCATCCGGAAGTGCAGATCGACGTTGCGTTCGCCGGACATCAGCGACACCGGGACATTGAGCAGCCCGAATGACAGCGTGCCGGTCCAGATCGGTCGGGCCATGGTGGCGCCACTCCAACACTACAGGGAGGGCAGCTGTACCGCGCAGCACGTGAAACGCCTGTGTCCGGCCCGTGCAGGCCGGCTGCACGCCGCGGCTACTGCAGCAGACCGTGCACCGCCGCCGCAGGCATGTGGTCCAGCGCCAGCCACGCATCTTCGACCACGGCGCGGGCCTGGTGCCAGCCCAGTCGCGACTGCCCGCGCATCTGTTCCCAGTGCTCGGCCAGCTCGCCATCGGTGTCATCGGCGCCGCGCGGCCAGTCCGCATAGTGGGTGGTCAGCGCGAAGGCATAGGCGGGGTACAGGTCGCGCCAGCTGCGGCGGCCGTGACTGCGGCGCTGCTCATAATCGCTGCGCATGTACTGCAGGTAGTCCTGTGCAACCGCCTGCGCGTCCTCGGCACGGTCACGGCGCGCGCGGCGCCCGCTCCGTTCCGGCTGCAGGTAGGCGTTGAACAACGCGGGTGCGGCACGGCGGTCCAGGCGGGGCATGACACGACTCCGACAGCGACGGGGCAGGCAGGAATAGTCCCGCCGCCGTTATCCAGCCGTGACAGAGTCGTTGATGCGTCGGGATTCGCAGCGACTTCACCCGCCGCGCGCTGTAGTGGGCGCACAGCTACTGGAGAACTCCCATGCCACGCGACCCCCTGCGCGACGCCACTGCCCCGATTCCGGGCGAGCAGCGCGCCAAACATGACAACCAGGACGCCGAGAACCGCGGCGCCGATATCCGCCCATCGGCAGACGCCGATGCTGCGGCCGAGCGTCCGGGCGAGGTGGCCCCGCACACTTACCGCGACCGCAAGGATTCCCCGCCGGGTGCCCAGGGCCCGGCCGGTCATCACCGCCGCGAAGATGAATACCAGCGCCGCCAGCGCAAGGAACACGCCAGCGACAACCAGGACGAGGCACTGGAAGAAACCTTCCCGGCCAGCGACCCGACCTCACCCTTCGTGCCGGCCAAGCCGCCGCGCTAGGTCACGGCGCCCACTGCCACTGCAGCCCCACGTTGTAGCGGCGGTCCGGGCCGGGTTCGAAGAAGCGCTGGTTGCCATCGTTGACGATCACCGAGCCGATGTAGCGCTGGTCCAGCGCATTGTCGACCCGGGCGAAGGCTCGCAGGGTGCCCTGCGCGGTCGTCCAGCGCCGCGATACCTCCAGGTTCAACAGGGCATAGCCCGGCGCGCGGTCGGTGGCCAGATCGTTGACCACGGTGTCGCTGGAGGCCACCACCTCAGCCGCCCACTGCCACGGGCCGGGGCGGTACTGCACTCGTGCGTTCCACTGCTGCCTGGGTACACCGGGCAGGCGTGAGCCGGCGGTCACCGTGTTGCAGCCCGCAGCCGCGCACAGCGCATACGGATCACGCACGGTGGCCTCGATCCAGGTGTAGGCCAGCGAAAGGTCCGCCTGCGCCCCCAGCGGCTGCCTATAACTCGCCTCGGCGCCCTGGCGGCGCGTACGGCCGATGTTGCGGTAGGTGCTGCGGCCGCCGCTGTTGCTCGCCACGGCCAGCTCGTCATCGGTATCGGCGCGGAACACCGCCGCCTCGACCTGCGCGCCGCTCTGCCCAAGCCACTTGCTGCCGACTTCCAGGTTGCGGCTGCGGGCGGCCGAGAGATCCAGCGCCAGCCCGGCCTGGCCATCGGCGCGGTAGCCCAGCTCGTTGAAGGTCGGCGTTTCGAAGCCACGTCCGGCCGACGCGTACAGCCGCCAGGCATCGCTGGCACGGAACACCACCCCGGCCACCGGGGTGGTCGCTTCATAGCGACGCGAACCGCTGTCGTCCGGATTGCCGGTGGTGATGTAGTGGTCGTTGGAGCGGAAACGGACCGTGCTGTGGCGCACCCCCAGCAGCAACGACCAACGCGGCGCCCACTGCCACCACGCCTGGGCGAACTGGTCCACGTTCTCGACCCGGTCGCTCTGGTCGCGGCGCAGGCGGCCCTTGATCCCGACCTGATCGCCGACGAAATTCTCGTAACCGCGGCGATCCTGCTGCTGACGGTCGGCATTGGCCCCGATCACCACATCCAACGGGCGGCCGGCCCAGTCACCGTGCCACGCCCAGCGCGCGTCGAGACCGCCATAGGCCCCGTCCAGATCGATCACCCCGCCGGCATGCAGCGGGTTGGCCTGTGGCCCCGGCGGGATCGCCAGATACTGCTCCACGCTGCGCTGACCGGCATAGCCCATCGCACGCCAGGTCTGCGCGCCCTCGGTTCGGGTGAATACCAGCCCGGCCTGGGCCTGGCGCACGGATTTGCGGGTGTTGTACTGGGTGGCCACCGCGGTGGCCTGGCGCGGGTTCACGCGCACCTGGGCGCGCGTGAGACCGAGCGGATCCTGTGCGTCAGGCGCATCGAAGTAGTTCAGGACCAGATCCAGCTGGCCGCCGCCGACATCCGTGCCCAGTCGGGCATTGACCGATTCGCGTCGGGCCTGACTGTGATCGCGCCAGCCATCGGTGCGGAAGTGGTTGGCGGCCACGTTGTAGCGGACCGGGCCCTGCACGCCGCGCACCTGGGCGCCGGCGCTGAGGCTGTTGTCGCTGCCGGTATCCAGCCGCAGGCGCCACGGGTCACCCTCGGCGCCGTCCGCGCTCCACACCTGGACCACGCCGCCGGAGGAGTTGCCGTACAGCGCCGAGAACGGCCCGCGCAGCACTTCCACGCGCTGCGCCGACAGCAGGCTGGCGTGGGAGAGCTGGCCCTGGCCATCGGGCATGGTGGCCGGCACACCGTCCACCAGCACCCGCACGCCGCGCACGCCGAAGGTCGAGCGCGCGCCGAAGCCACGGATCGAGAGCTGGGTGTCCTGCGCATAGTTCTGGCGATCACGGGCAACCACCCCGGGAATGCCGCCGAGGGCCTCGGAGAGCTGGGCCAGCGGCCCGGTGCGGTCCTCGTCCACCCAGACCGTCGTCAGCGAGGCCGGCAGGTCGATATCGGCCACCTGCGCCACGCGCGCGGCCTGGACCTGGACGGTGGGCAGACGCTCGATCGAAGAAGAGGGGGCGGGGGTGTTCTGGGCCTGCGCCAGCGATGGCAGCAACACGGCCGAGGCCAGCGCACAGTGGCGGGCCAGCGGGGTAAGACGGAGCATGCGGGGCGGGATCCTCGGTAAATGGGCGTGCCGCACGCCATGGTACGGAAGGTGACGTGACGACGGCCTCGGCGCCCTCGGCAGGGCTTTGTTACGATGGGTCGGTTTTGGCTGATTCTGCCGCCAAATCCGCGTCGCGCCACCCTCCCCCTTCCGTCATCCGAATGAGTACCGCCGTGTCCTTCTTTGCAAATGTGGAACTGGTCCCAGGCGACCCGATCCTGGGCCTGACCGAGGCTTACAACGCCGACAGCCGCCCGATCAAGGTCAACCTGGGCGTGGGCATCTATTACGACGAGAGCGGCCGCATCCCGCTGCTCCGCGCCGTGAACAAGATCGAACAGCAGCTGGCCGTTGACGCCAAACCGCGCGGCTACCTGCCGATCGACGGCCTGCCGGCCTACACCCAGGCCACCCGCGAACTGGTCTTCGGCAAGGACTCGCCGCTGCTGGCCGCCGGCCGCGTGGCCACCTCGCAGACCATCGGCGGCAGCGGTGCGCTGCGCGTCGGCGCGGACCTGCTGCACAAGCTGCTGCCGCACGCCACCATCGCCATCAGCAACCCGAGCTGGGAAAACCATCGCGCGGTGTTCGGCGCGGCCGGCTTCGACGTGGTCGATTACACCTACTTCGATGCCGCCACCCATGGCGTGGACTTCGACGGCATGCTGGCCGACCTCGGCAAGCTGCAGCCGGGCACCGTGGTGCTGCTGCACGCGTGCTGCCACAACCCGACCGGTGCCGACCTCACCGTCGCGCAGTGGAAGCAGGTGGCCGAGCTGTTGAAGGACCGCCAGCTGTTCCCGTTCATCGACATGGCCTACCAGGGCTTCGACAAGGGCATCAGCGAAGATGGCGCCGCCGTGCGCATCATCGCCGAGGCCGGCATCGACAGCTTTGTGGTCGCCAACTCGTACTCCAAGTCGTTCTCGCTGTATGGCGAGCGTGTTGGCGCGCTGTCGGTGGTCGCCCCGGACGCGAACGCGGCCAAGGCCGTGCAGTCGCAGGTCAAGCGCATCATCCGCACGATTTACTCCAGCCCGTCCAACCACGGCGCCGCACTGGTCGCCGGTGTGCTCAACAGCGTCGAGCTGCGCCAGCTGTGGGAAGCGGAACTGACCGAGATGCGTGAGCGTATCCACGCCCTGCGCCATGGTCTGGTGGAGAACCTGGTCGCCGCCGGCGCACCGGAATACGCCTTCATCAACGACCAGGCCGGCATGTTCTCGTACTCGGGCCTGAGCCGCGCCCAGGTGGACCGCCTGCGCGACGAGTTCGCGATCTACGCCGTCGGCACCGGCCGCATCTGCGTGGCCGCACTCAACCAGGGCAACCTGGAATACGTGGCCAAGGCCGTGGCGACCGTCAGCAAGGGCTGAGCAGTATTGCCCCGGTGAAGCAGAACGGCCGCCCTGCGCGGCCGTTCTGCGTTACGGCATCGGCAGGACGGGGCATGGCGTGGGAACGGTTACGGCTGCCCGCGCCTCGTAATGGCTCCGGCGAAGGGCGACAATAGGCGCTTCCCCTTTGAAGGCCGCCTGATTCCATGTCCCAGACGTCGCTGACCCGCTATCTGATCGAAGAGCAACATGCCGGCCGCATCAACGCCGATCTGCGCCAGCTGATCGCTGTCGTGGCCCGCGCCTGCACCAGCATCTCCATCGCGGTCAGCAAGGGCGCGCTGGGCGGTGTGCTCGGCGAAGCAGGTACCGGCAACGTGCAGGGCGAGGCACAGAAGAAGCTGGACGTGATCAGCAACGAGATCCTGCTGGAAGCCAATGCCTGGGGCGGTCACTTGGCTGCCTGTGCCTCGGAAGAAATGGATCACTGCCAGCCGGTGCCCGACACGTATCCGCGCGGTGACTTCCTGCTGCTGTTCGATCCCCTCGATGGCAGCTCCAACATCGACGTCAACGTGTCCGTCGGCACCATCTTCTCGGTGCTGCGCTGCCCGCCGGGCACCGAGCAGCCCAACGACGCCAGCTTCCTGCAGCCGGGCACCGCGCAGGTCGCGGCCGGCTACTGCATCTACGGGCCGAGCACGCAGATGGTGCTCACCGTCGGCCACGGCACGCACGCGTTCACCCTGGACCGCGAGAAGGGCGAGTTCGTGCTGACCACGCCGGACATGCAGATCCCGGCAGACACCCAGGAATTCGCCATCAACATGTCCAACCAGCGGCATTGGGAAACCCCGATGCAGGGCTACGTGCAGGACCTGCTGGCCGGCAAGGAAGGCGCGCGCGGCAAGAACTTCAACATGCGCTGGATCGCCAGCATGGTGGCCGACGTGCATCGCATCCTGACCCGCGGCGGCATCTTCATCTACCCGTGGGACACGAAGGATCCGTCCAAGGCCGGCAAGCTGCGCCTGATGTACGAAGCCAACCCGATGGGCCTGCTGGTCGAACAGGCCGGCGGCGCCGCCACCACCGGTCGCGTGCGCATTCTCGACATCCAGCCCGATCAGCTGCACCAGCGCGTGCCGGTCTTCCTCGGCTCGCGCAATGAGGTGGAAGAAGCCACCCGTTACCACCGCGAACACGACAGCGCGGCAGGTTGATTTCCTACACAGGGCTGGCCGTCAGGTCAGCCCTGTTGATACGTGGCAACGGCGTGACATCGGCCACGGCAGCGGTCACCATCGGCCATTCGTGCCCACGGATGACCCCATGACTGCCGACGCGCCGCTCGATTTCATCGAAGTAATCCACAACGCCGTCCCCAACGAGGTCTGTGCGGCCCTGCAGGCCCAGATGCGATCCAGTGCGCAGTTGCAGCCGGGCGAAGTGGGCAGCGGTGTGTTCCCGGAACTCAAGCACAGCAAGGATCTTCGCATCAGCGGGCGCCCCGAGTGGCGGCAGGCGGAAGCAGTGCTGCAGCAGGCGGTTTTCAAGGGTTTGCTGACTTATCTACGCCGTTATCCACAGGCCCTGATCTCGCCGCTGATGCTGCAGATCCAGGACAGTCAGGGGCAACCGCGCCGGTTGGCGGCCGAGGATTTCCCCGACATGGACGACGCCACGCTGTCCGACCTGGCCCGCACCTGCCTGCGGCCCGGTGCCATCAATCTGCAATGGTATGCCGCGGGCGAGGGCGGCTATCCGTACTGGCACTGCGAGCTGTACCCACGCGATCCGGCCGGCGAAACGCTGCACCGCCATCTGCTGTGGACGCTCTACCTCAACGACGATTTCGACGCCGGCGAAACCGAGTTCCTGTTCCAGGGCCGCAAGGTCGCGCCGCGCACGGGCAGCCTGTTGATCGCACCGACCGCATTTACCCACACGCACCGGGGCAACCGGCCGCAGGGTGGGGACAAGTTCATTGCGACGAGCTGGGTTCTTTTCCAGAGTGCGCAGAAATTGTTTGGTGGGAATTGATCAGCGCGCCCACACCAGCAACACAGCACCCACCACTACCACCACGGCCAACACCATCACGGTGATCAGCACATTGCGCCCAGTGCGCTTCGCCTTGGCCTTCAGCCCGGCCAACACGTCCAGATCCAGATAGAGACGATCACCGCCCGCATCGCGGATGACGCCGTTGTCCCGGTAGTACGTCAGCGGCGCATGGAGTGCAGGGTCGATGCTGTCCGCCGCGATCGCGCTCTGCGGCGACAGCGCCTGATGGCCGGTGAAGTGTGCGATCAACGCGTCGCGCTGCTGCTGCACCGCGGCGGTGATGGCGGCGTTGATCGCGATGTTGGCCGCGTTCGACGCGGCGGAGGTGGCTGCCGATGACATGTGGTTTCCCCCTGGATATCCGATGTGGACGTCAGGCCACCGCGGCGCGGTGCCTTGGCCCGATTGTTGGGCGGGTGCGTCCCAAAGTCCATCGGGGGCTGATCAGAACAACGAGCCCTGCGGTGACTCCGCCCGCGGCGGCAACGGCCGCAGGAAGCGGGTGCAGTCCAGCTTCGGCCAGTGGCTGTGCTGCGCATCGAAGCCCAGGCGCTTGCGGGCCAGCTTGAAGCGGTTGGACAGCAGATCCGCGTAGACACCTTCGCCGCGCATGCGCGTGCCGAACTGGCTGTTGTAGTCCTTGCCGCCGCGCAGCTGGTTGATGGTGCTCATCACGTGCGTGGCACGGTCCGGATGGTGGGTGTCGAGCCAATCGCGGAACAGCGGCGCCACTTCCAGCGGCAGGCGCAGCAGCACGTAGCCGGCGGTGGAGGCACCGGCATCGTGAGCGGCCTCAAGCACGGCTTCCAGTTCGGCATCGTTGATCCACGGGATCACCGGCGCAACCATCACCCCGACCGGGATGCCCGCATCGCTCAGCCGGCGCATCGCGCGCAGCCGTGCATGTGGGGCCGAGGCGCGTGGTTCGAGCTTGGCGGACAGGTGCGGGTCCAGCGAGGTCACCGAGAAGTGCACGCTGACCAGCTGCTTTTCCGCCAGCGGTGCGAGCAGGTCGATGTCGCGCTCGACCAGCGCATTCTTGGTGATCAGCGAGAACGGGTGCTGCGTTTCGAGCATCACCTCGATCAGCTGGCGGGTGAGTTTGAGCTTGCGTTCGATCGGCTGGTAGGCATCGGTGTTGATGCCCAGCGCGATCGGCTGCGGCACGTAGCCGGGGCGCGAGAACTCCTTGCGCAGCAGCTGCGGCGCATTGGTCTTGGCGAACAGCTTGGTCTCGAAGTCCAGCCCGGGCGAGAGATTGAGATAGGCGTGCGAGGGTCGGGCGAAGCAATAGGAGCACCCGTGCTCGCAGCCGCGGTACGGATTGACCGACTGGCTGAAGCCGACGTCCGGCGACTTGTTGCGGCTGATGATGCTGCGCGCAGTCTCGGCGCGCACTTCGGTGCGCAGCCGCGGCGCGGCAAACTCCTCGCTCTCGTCCGGCGCCCAGCCGTCGTCCATCGCTTCGCTGACGGTGACCTCGAAGCGGCCCGCCAGGTGCGTGCGGGAGCCCCGGCCTTTGATCGCAATACCCATCGTCAAAGGCTATCGCCGGGAGGTCTCAGGAAATGAGACGTCGTGGCGTGGTAACGGCGGGGATAGACGATATCCATGGTTAGTAGTATTACTAACCACAGGCGTAAAGGGAAGTGAAACCCTTGCAATTCAAGGGCTGTAAGGCGAGGCGATCAGTTTCATCCCCTAAATTATCCACAGGGCCGGAGCGTGCCCCGGGAGTGCCGTGTCACCGGGCGAACGAGCCGACCAACGGTGGGCTCCTACGGGGTCTCGGGCGCCTTGCGTGGCAGGGCTAAACGCCGCATCAGAGCAGCCGCAGATATCCCTTCACCGTGGCTTCCAGCCCGTCGTACAGCGCCTCACTGATCAGGGCGTGGCCGATCGAGACTTCCAGCACGTCCGGCACGGTCCGCAGGAAATCGGCCAGGTTGTCCTGCGACAGGTCGTGCCCGGCGTTGACCCCCAGGCCGGCCGCCTGGGCGCGCCGCGCCGCATCGGCGAACACGGCCAGCATGGCCGAGGCGTCACCGGCGGCATGCGCCTCGGCGTAGGGGCCGGTGTAGAGCTCCACGCGGTCGGCCCCTATGGTCGCGGCTTGGGCGATGTCGGGGTTGCCTGCGTCCACGAACAGGCTGACCCGGCAGCCGTACGTCTTCAGCTCGGCGATCAGCGGGCGCAGGCGCTGTGCATCACGGCCGAAATCAAAGCCGTGGTCGGAAGTGAGCTGGCCGTCGCTGTCCGGCACCAGGGTGGCCTGGGCGGGGCGGGTCTGCGCGCACAGCGGCAGCAGCCCGGGGTACCCCTCACGCGGGGGCGCGAACGGGTTGCCCTCGATGTTGAACTCCACGCCGCGCTCGGCCGTCAGCGCGGACAGGGCCAGCACGTCCTCGGCGTGGATGTGGCGACGGTCCGGGCGCGGGTGCACGGTGATGCCGTGCGCACCGGCATCCAGGCAGGCACGGGCGGCCTGCAGGACGTCCGGGTCGGTGCCGCCGCGCGAGTTGCGCAGGACGGCGATCTTGTTCACGTTGACGCTGAGTTGGGTCATGGCACTACGAGGGGTCGGACTCACCCTGAGCGGTCGGGGTGCGCGCCTGGAGGGCGAGCTCCCGCAGCCGACGGAGTTCGTTGGGATCGGTGATGGCCGCACGGGTGGCCTGCACATCGCCGAAGCGGGCCACATAGAGGCCGCGGACCCACGCCAGCAGGAACACCAGGGTGCCCAGCAGCGACAGCGCCATCAGCCCCATGTGGGGGGTCTTGAGCGCCATGCCGAAACAGGCCAGCGCCAACAGCAGAAACAGCCAGTACATGTCGTTCTCCCCGATTGACCGGGCCAGTGTAGCGCTGGCGCCCGGTGCGGTTCCACGGGAAGCAATGGCTACAGCAGCGGCGAGGCCAGGCGCGCGAACGCTTCGGGCACACGGTGCCGCCACAGCGAACGCTGACGATCGTTGTAGACCGGTGAGGCGCTGCTGTACTCGGCCAGCAGGATCTCGGCCAGCGCTGCCACCCGGTCGGTATCGCTGATCATCATCGAGAGCTCGAAGTTGAGGCGGAAGCTGCGGTGATCAAAGTTGGCACTGCCGACGATGCAGACGTCGTCATCGGCGATGAAGGCCTTGGTGTGCAGCATGCGCGGGCCGTACTCGTAGATCTTGACCCCGGCCTGCAGCAGCTCATCGAAGTAGGAGCGCGCGGCCTGGGTGACGAACCAGGAGTCGCTCATCTTGGGCACCAGCAGGCGCACGTCCAGCCCACCGAGTGCGGCCGAGGTCAGTGCCATGCGCGCGGCTTCGCCCGGGACGAAGTAGGGCGTCACCAACCAGACGCGCTCCTTGGCTTCGTGGATCGCCGCCACGTGCAGCCGGTGAATGGTTTCCCACGACGAGTCCGGGCCGGAGACCAGCACCTGCGCGCTGATGCTGCCCTCGTTGCGGCTGGGCATGGTCTCCGGCCACAACTGCGCGATCTTGAAGCGCGCCGGCTCCTGGCCGGTGGCGTAGATCCAATCCTCGATGAAGACCAGCTGCAGGCTGCGCACCACGTGGCCGCGCAGGCGCATGTGCAGGTCGCGATACGCATCCGGGCGGACGCTCTCGTCCTCCTCATCGGTGATGTTGATGCCGCCGGTGAAGGCCTGCAGGCCATCGATGATGACCAGCTTGCGGTGCGTGCGCAGGTTCAACCAGGGCCGCTTGAACGGCTTGAGCAGCTGCCGCGGATGGAACCAGACCACTTCGGCACCGGCATCCAGCAGCGGCTGCAGGAAGCGCTTGCGGATGGACGACGAACCGACCGCGTCCAGCAGCAGCCGCACGCGTACACCGGCGGCGGCACGCTCGGTCAGCGCATCGCGCAGCGCGGTGCCGGCGTGGTCCGGATTGAAGATGTAGTACTCCAGATGCAGATGATCTTTCGCCGTGGCGACCGCAGCGAGCAATGCGCTGTAGGTGGCCGCACCATCGACCAGCCACTCCACTTCGGTGGCCGAGCTCGGTGACAGCCCGGTCGTGGCCTGGGCGATCTTGGCCAGCTCGGTGCAGTCCGCATCCGGTGGGCAGACGCTGCTGTAGTGCTCCATGCCCGAGCGCGAGCGACCGCGGCGCAGGCGTTGCCGTTTGACCTTCTGCGGGCCGAGCAGGTAGTAGATGAAGAGCCCGAGATAGGGCAGGGCGGCCAGCGACAGGATCCAGCTCAGCGTGGCGACCGGCTCGCGCTTCTGCAGCATGATCCAACCGATCAGCCACAGCAGATAGAGAATGTAGGCCGCCACCATGAGGGGGCGCAGGTGGGGGATGGCATCAAGCCAATCCCCGAAGACGTCGAAGGTTGCGAGCATGGCCGGATGATAGCGGTCGGCGTGGCGCTGGCGCGTATGCGCGACCGGTGGCACAAAAAAAACGCCCCTGTTTCCAGGGGCGTTTTCCAGTCGCGTCATGACTGCGTCTTGCGTATTACTGCTGTACGAAGCCGATCTTCTTCATCTGAGCATTCTTCGCGGCAGCCAATACCTTGGCCATCACGTCGTACTCGGAGTCCGGGCTGGCATCAATGCGCAGTTCCGGCTGGTTGGTCGGATCGCGCTGCACTTCCTGCTCCATACGCTGCTGCAGTTCGCCCACAGCCACGGGGCTGTTGTTCCACGACACCTGGTTGCTGGCGTCCACCTTCAGCTCGATCGGCGGCGGCGGTTCGACAGTCACCGGCGGTGGGTTGAGCACACGCTGCGGCAGGTCAACGGCGATCGGGTACGTCATGATCGGCGCGGTGACGATGAAGATGATCAGCAGCACCAGCATCACGTCCACCAGGGGCGTGACGTTGATGTCGGCCATGGGGCCTTTGTTACCACCAGTACTGAACGCCATGGCTTACTGCCCCTTTACTTTGGTGGCGACGAAGCCCACGTCGAGCATGCCCTGTTCCTGCGCGACCTTCGTCATCTCATTGATGACGCGCATCTTGGTGGTGCGATCACCACGCAGGTTGAGGGGCGGCTGCGGGGTCTGCTGGGCGGCGGTCGCCAAGCGCGACTCGAGCGTCTGCTTGTCGATTTCCTCGTCGTTCCAGTAGATCGAGCCGTCTTCCTTGACTGCCAAGGTGATCGGGCTCGCCCGCTTTTCAGCGTCTTCCGGATTCTGCACCAGGTTGGCCTCAGGCAGATCCACCTTGACCTTGTGGGACATCAGGGGCGCCGTGATGATGAAGATGATCAGCAGCACCAGCATCACGTCCACGAGGGGCGTAACGTTGATGTCGGCCATGGGGCCGCCGCTGTTACCACTACTGAAAGCCATAACGGGCTCCGTCTAGATCGTGTTGACTACGTTCTCGCTGGGTGACGCGCGTCGCTATTAGCGAACGCGCGAACCGGTGGCGAAGAAGTCGTGCAGGTCGTGAGCGAACGTATCGAACTTGCTGATCGTGGCGCTGTTGATCTTGCTGAAGAAGTTGAAGGCGAACACGGCCGGGATAGCCACGAACAGACCGATGGCGGTCATGATCAGTGCTTCACCCACCGGGCCGGCAACGGCGTCGATCGAGGCGGAACCGGTGGCACCGATCTTGATCAGCGCGCCGTAGATGCCCCACACGGTACCCAGCAGACCCACGAACGGAGCGGTTGCGCCGACGGTGGCCAGCAGGGTCATGCCCGACTGCAGGTTGTTGCTTTCGCGGGTCACGGCCTGACGCAGGGCGCGATCGACGAACTCCGAACGGCTCAGGTTTTCACCCAGGCCACCCGAGGTGCCGCCTTCCGAACGCTGGTGGTGCGCAGCAGCCTGTGCAGCGTCCAGAGCGATCTTGGAGAAGGGCTCCGAAGCCGGCTGTTCTTCCATCGCACGGATGGCGTCCTGAGCGTTCGGGGTATCCCAGAACAGGCTCACGACCTTGTCGGCAGCTGCCTTCAGGCGGGTGGCGCGGAAGATGTTGATGACGGTCCAGTACCAGGACATGGCCGACATGATGATCAGGGTCAGCAGCACGACCCAGGAGACGGCGAAGTCACCCGGCTGGGTGGTCATCTCGTGGATCAGGTGCTCGAAGCCCATCTGCGACAGGGCGTTGGAGTTGCCCCCGGCAGCAGCGGCGATGAAAAGTTCCTGCAGCATGACGCTTACCTTTGTTGTGTGTGGTGATAAAGGGTATTGCTAGAAATAACCGCTAGAGGCGGTGGCCGGCGGGCCACCGGCCACTATCAGTTCAGCGCAAAGTTGACCGGGACGCGAACGCGACCTGCGACCTTCTTCCCGCCCGATTCCGCGGAACGGAAGCTCCACTTGCGAGCTGCTTCCATGGCGGCGCGGTCAAGGTCACGGTTACGGCTGGACTTCTCGACCGACACATTGGTGACGTTGCCATTGGCATCGACGTCAATGATCAGGATGACTTCACCCTGGATACCAGCACGGAACGCGGCCGGCGGGTAACGCGGGGGGTTCATGTTCTTCGACGAGATGTCGACGCTTGCCTCAATGGTGCTCGGCGGCTGCGGCGGCGACGGCGGCGAAGGCGGCGTGACGATGTCGGTCGGACGCGGGTCCGGGATATCGACCACAGGGGCCTGCGGCGGCGGCGGAACCGGGGACGGCTTCGGCGGCGACAGGTTTTTCACCGGCGGCGGCGGGGTGTCATCCGGCGGCGGCGGCGGCGGCGGCGGTGGGGGCGGCGGCGGAGCGTCGACCAGGGTCACCATGATGTTGCGTTCTTTCTCCGCAGCGGCCTTGGGAGCCACAGCCGGGATCAGAAGCATCATGAAGGCGGCGAGATGCAGTGCGATTACAAAAGCGATACCCACGATACGCGGCCAGGAGAGGCCGGTGTCATCGCGTTGTTCGTACCTGTGAACGACTAGTTGTTCCGTCATGCGCCAAGAGCTCATTAGTGGGGCCGGGTACCCGGGGACAGGTAGCCCATGATCAGCGGTGCATGACACCGCAGGAACCTCCAAGCTTATACCAATCCTGAGCGCCTGCGCATCACTCGTGCAGGCATTCAGGCGTTATTCCTACTTACTTCAGGTTGATGATTTTCTTGGCATCCGCCTGGTTCTTCACACCCTTCGCCAGCGCCTGCTGGGCGGCCTGCTTGGCCTCCGGAATGCGACCTTCCGAATGCAGCACGCGTGCCAGATTCAGGTAGGTCTCGCCGTCCTTGGAAAGCGGGGCAGCCTTCTGCCACGCTTCGATCGCCTTGTCCGCCTGCTGCGGCTCAGAGTAGTAATACGCCTGAGCCAGCGCCAGGTACACCTGATAATCAGGCTTCAGGATGTTTTTCTGCAAGCCATCATTGATAACGGCAATGACGTCTTTTTCTTTGTTCTCGCTGTTGGCGTAGATCGAGTAGAGCTGCTTGTACTCGCGCTCGTCGGTCAGCTGGCCGGCGCTGTACAGCTTGCCCATGATGGCGCCCGCCTGGTCCATCTGGTCTGCCTGCATGTACATGCTGGCCAGGTTCAGCTGACCCTTCTTGTCATTCGGGTTCTTGGCGGCGAGCGCCTCGGCCTGCTTGACCGCTTCACCGGTCTGGCCCGCTTCGGCCATGGCGGCCATCAGCAGCTGGTTCCAGTTGTCCTTCGGCTCCGGCGAGCCGGCGATGGCCTGCTGCAGCACCGGGATCGCCTCGGCGTAACGCTCGGCCTGGTACAGCGCCTGTCCCTTGGCGATCAGCTCTTCGGGCTTGTTCGACTTGGTCTCGGCGAAATACTTGTCCAGCGTGGCCAGGCCCTCGTTGATCTGGTCGTCCTGCAGCTGCAGCTGGCCGAGCATCAACATCGACTGGTAGTGGCCGTTGTTGTCCAAGCCCCCCATCTGCAGCACCTGCTCGAGGTACTTCTTGGCGGCGGCGGTGTCGTCGAGCTGGTAGGCGGCCTGCGAGGCCAGCTGCGCAGCGAGTGACTTGTCGTAGTTGTTCGCGGCCGGGTTGGCCAGGATCTCTTCGGCCTGCGCGCGGGTTTCCGGGAACTTCTGATCGTTGTAGCTGTCAATCAGCTTCTGCAGCTTCGGGCCGACCTTGGCCGAAGACTTCTGCTCCGGCTCCTGACGGGTCGCGTTCGGGTAGAGCACTTCGGCCTTCGCCTGCTTGCCGCCGCGGTTGCCACGCTCCGAGGAACGGGACTGGGCGAACGCATCGGTGACCATGGCGCCACCGATAGCGGTCGCGATGAGGACGGAAAGGACGGCTTGCTTGTGGTTGCTGAAAATCATCTTTCACCTCGATCGAACCGCCGCGGCGGCATCAAAACGGACTGTCAGAAAAATCTGAGCCGCCAAACGTATCAGAAACTGATGACGTGAGAAATCGTTTCCGATGCTGCAATACAGCATCTTCTGGTCGTATCCGGGTGCGTCAACCGCACTTCGGACGCCGTCCGGCGGCCTGGGCTTGTTGGTATACACCACTGAGCGAGGGTGCGTCTCGCTGAAGTTCACGGATGCGGTTGGCGGGATCGGGGTGGGTGGACAGCCACTGAGGCGAGCGTCCGCCGCTGGCGGCCATCATGTTCTGCCACAGATCCACCGCCTGGGCCGGGTTGAAGCCCGCTTCGGCCATCAAGCGCTGACCGACGATATCGGCCTCGCTTTCCTGGGTGCGTGATCCCGGCAGCAGGAAGGCGGCCTGGGCGCCGGCGCCACCGAGCTGGCTGACGGTACTGGCCGCGCCCTCACCGTAGGCCGCACCCGCCAACGCGCCCAGGACCGACAAGCCGGTCTGCGCGCCCATCTGGCGGGTGATGCGCTCTTCGTGGTGCCGCGAGATGACGTGGCCGATTTCATGGCCGATCACGGCAGCCAGCTGATCCTGGTTTTTAGCGACGGTGAAGATGCCGGTATTGACCCCCACCTTGCCGCCGGGCAGGGCGAACGCGTTGGGTTCTTTGTCCACCATCAGCGCCGTCTCCCACCGTACGCCACGGTACTGGGCGGGGAGCTGTGCAACGAGCGCATTGACCACGCACTGCACGTACGCGTTCTGCTTTGGATCGGTACTGAGCGTGCCTTTGGATTTGGTTTCGGTGAATGCCTGCGCGCCGAGTTGATCCAGCTCGGCCTGCGAGACACCGCCAACCATCTGGCGACGGCCGGTGGGCGAAGTGGTGGTGGCGCACGCGCTCACCAGCATGGCAATGGCAATTCCCAACAGCACCGGTTTCATGTGCATTCCCCCGTGTTCATGTAGGCAGTGTGGAACGCGGCAACGTAAATTTTCGTCAAGCCGCGTGATGGATCAATGCAGACCAAGGAACATCAGCGCGGCCAGGGCGATGCCATTGTTCAGGGCATGCGCGGCGATCGGTGCCCACAAGGTGCCGGTGCGTTGATAGAGCCAGGCGAACGCCGCGCCCATGCCGCCGTAAACCAGCCAGAGTTGGGCGATTTCCAATGGCCCGTTGTCGCTGGTGCCGGGAATTTCATGCACCAGCGCAAAGGCCAGGCTGCTCAGCACGATGCCCAGCACGGGGCGGCCAGCCTGCCAGAGGCGGCCAAACAGCACGCGGCGGAACAACAGCTCTTCGTACGCGGGGGCGAGCACCACGGCAAACAGCGCGAGGAACCACGGGAAGCGCGTCATCGCCTGTTCCATCAGCGCCAGATTCGTCGGCACCGGTTCGATGCCCGCCTGTTTGGCCAGCCACGCGATCAGGTTGCTGCCGATGATCACCGCGGTGGCGACCAGGAGCGTCCAGCCCCAGGTCGAGGGACGGCCTGCGGCTTGGAACGACAACGCACGTTCGGCGGGCGTGGCCCGGCGGCGGAAGAAGTACAGCACCAGTGCAGCACCGCCGGTCGCGGTCAGCGCCATCAGGATCTGGGCGAGGGCACCAGGTTGCCCCAGTTGCTGGGTGAGACCGGCTACGGCGGAGGCATCGGCGCCGTCGCGAGCCGCCTGGTACCCGATGATCGCGCCGCGGTACAGCCCCCAGATCAGGCCACCGATCAGGCTCAGGGACAACAGGACTGCGATGCCGATGCCCAGATCGATGAAGAATCCCGCGAGCGGGGAGCCCGGCTTACGCGGTGACAACGGGGCGGCGGGAGGCAGCGGAGGCGGCATGGACGCCGGGGTGGTAGCGGACATCGGATTCCTGGCATCGGGGAGCGATGGCCGGCCGGATGCAGGTCGCATCCGGGCCGGCCCTGTCCCGATTGTGTCAGATATCCAGGTTTGCGACCTTCAGCGCATTGTCTTCGATGAAGTCGCGGCGCGGTTCAACCACATCGCCCATCAGCGTACTGAAGATCTGATCGGCCGCCACGGCATCTTCGATCCGCACCTGGAGCAGGCGACGGGTGTCGGGATTGACCGTGGTGTCCCACAGCTGCTCCGGATTCATTTCACCCAGACCCTTGAATCGCTGGATCTGGCGACCCTTCTTGGCCTCATCCAGCAACCAGTTGCGCGCTTCGGCAAAGCTGCCGATCTCGGCCGACTTGGCACCACGGCTGATCTTCGCCCCGGCGCGAACCAGGCCGTGCAGCAGCAGCGAGGACTGGTGCAGCGCACGCAGTTCACCGGTTTCAAACGCGCCCAGCGGGAGCACCTGGATCAGCTGCTCGCCCATGTGGCGACGGGTGACCAGCACGGCGGCCGGTCGCTCCTCGGTGGGTTCCTGCAGTTCCAGCGAATAGCGCGGCGAGCCGAGGCTGCCTTGGTTGAGGCGGGTTGCCAGCGCGGCCAGACCTTCGTCGGCGCCGGCCTTGCGCAGGTGCTCCAGATCCATCGGCGTGAAATCGATCAGTGCTTCGAGCACCTGGCGATCGTAGCGATGGCTGTTGCGTGCGATGGTTTCCTGCGCCGACGCGTAGGAGAGCAGCAGCTTCTCCAGCGCCACGCCTTCGATGCCCGGCTCGCTCTCGGCCGGGATCAGCGAGGCATTTTCCACCGCGCTGCTGGCCAGGTACGCATCCAGCGCCGGGTCGTCCTTCAGGTACAGCTCCTGCTTGCCCTGCTTGATCTTGTACAGCGGCGGCAGGCCGATGTAGATGTGACCACGCTCGATCAACTCCGGCATCTGACGGTAGAAGAACGTCAACAGCAGCGTACGGATGTGCGCGCCGTCGACGTCGGCATCGGTCATGATGATGATGCGGTGGTAGCGCAGTTTGTCCGGGTTGTACTCGTCCCGGCCAATGCCGGTACCCAGCGCGGTGATCAGCGTACCGACCTGATCCGAGGCGAGCATGCGGTCGAAGCGGGCACGTTCCACGTTGAGGATCTTGCCGCGCAGCGGCAGCACCGCCTGGTTCTTGCGGTTGCGTCCCTGCTTGGCCGAACCACCCGCCGAGTCACCCTCGACGATGAACAGCTCGGACAGTGCCGGATCCTTTTCCTGGCAGTCGGCCAGCTTGCCCGGCAGGCCGGCGATATCCAGCGCGCCCTTGCGGCGGGTCAGATCGCGCGCCTTGCGGGCCGCTTCACGTGCACGCGCCGCGTCCACGATCTTGCCGGCGATCGCCTTGGCTTCGTTCGGGTTTTCCTGCAGGAACTCTTCCAGGCGCTGGCCGAAGGCGCTTTCCACGGCCGGGCGCACATCCGAGCTGACCAGCTTTTCCTTGGTCTGGCTGGAGAAGCTCGGGTCAGGCACCTTCACCGACAGCACCGCGATCATGCCTTCGCGCATGTCATCGCCGGTCAGGTTGATCTTGGCCTGCTTGGCGATGCCGTTCTGCTCGATGTAGTTGTTGAGCACACGGGTCAGCGCGCCGCGGAAGCCGGCCAGGTGGGTACCGCCATCCTTCTGCGGGATGTTGTTGGTGAAGCAGTACATCGTTTCCTGGTAGGAATCGGTCCACTGCAGCGCCACGTCCACCACGATGCCGTTGGACTCACCGGTCACCGAGATCACGTTCGGGTGCAGCGGGGTCTTCAGCTGTGCCAGATGCTCCACGAAACTGCGGATGCCGCCTTCGTAATGGAAGTCATCGCGACGGCCATCGCCGCGCTCGTCGACCAGCACGATCTTGACGCCGGAGTTCAGGAAAGACAGTTCGCGCAGGCGGCGGGCCAGGATGTCGTAGTGGAACTCCACGTTGTCGTGGAACGCCTTCACCGACGGCCAGAAGCGCAGGGTGGTACCGCGCTTGGTGCTGGCTTCGACCTGCTTCAGCGAATTGACCGCAGCACCATCAGCGAATTCCTGCTGGTAGTGGAAGCCGCCCTGGTAGATGTCGAGCAGTAACTTCTGCGAGAGCGCGTTGACCACGCTGACGCCCACGCCGTGCAGACCGCCGGAGACCTTGTAGCTGTTGTCGTCGAACTTGCCGCCGGCATGCAGGACCGTCATCACGACCTCGGCCGCGGACACTTCGCGGTCGAGCTTCTTGCTCATCTGCTCGTGCTTGCCGGTCGGGATGCCGCGCCCGTTGTCCGACACCGACACGGAGCCATCGGCGTGGATCATCACCGACACGTGGTCGGCGTGGCCAGCCAAGGCCTCGTCGATGGAGTTGTCGACGACCTCGAACACCATATGGTGCAGACCGGTGCCGTCATGGACGTCGCCGATGTACATACCAGGACGCTTGCGGACAGCCTCGAGGCCTTCCAGGGCGGTGATGCTGTTGGCGTCGTAGTTGCCGCTGTTTGCGGGGATGTTCTGTTCTTCAGTCATTGCGCTTGCCGTAGGCTCCGCAGGTCGGGCCGCCGCCATGAGGCGGGACGCCGAGTAATAAGGGGTTGCAACAGCAATTATACCAGCCGGGCACCGTGGCCCCTGGGGGACCACTATGGCACAGGCTGGACCTGTCCATGTTCCACGTGGAACCGAGTGATATCTGTTGCATCGACCAGCGCCGCCGGCACCTCGGTGGCGGTGATGAAGATCTGCGCAGGGCCGGCCTTCAGCCGTTCCAGCACCCGCGCCTGGTGATGACGATCCAGTTCCGAGGAGAGATCATCCAGCGCGATCACCGGCCACTCTCCGCGCTGCTGGGCATAGTCTTCTGCCTGTGCCAGCAGGCAGGTGAGGGCGGTCAGCTTGGCTTGGCCGCGTGAAAGGGCATCTCGGCCGGGAATGGTCTCGAACCCGACGCTCCAGTCAGCCCGGTGCGGGCCGACTGAGGTGTAGCCAGCCATGCGGTCACGCTCCCGGGCCAGGAGCAGGGCGTCCGACAGCGATACCTCCTGCTTACGCCAGCCAGGGCTGAGGCTGAGTGACTGGATCCCCAGATTCGGGGCCAGCACGGCAGCAAGTTCCACGGTTCGCTCCTGCAACCGCTCCAGGTAGTGCTGGCGACGGGTGGTCAGCGGTTCGCCGGCCTCTGCAAGCTCGCGATCCCATGCATCCAGCGCGTGCGGATGCCCGCCTTGTTTGAGCAGGGCATTGCGCTGCTTCAGGGCCCGCGAATACCGCCGCCAGAGTCCCATGAAGTCTGGTTCCACGTGGAACAAACCCCAATCCATGAATCGTCGACGGGGTTCGCCGCCGCCACTGACCAGCGCATGGCTACCAGGTTCGAAGGTCACCACCGCCAGCGCCGCGCAGAGGGTTCCCAGCTGAGCGACATCCTCGCCGTCCAGTCGGCCTTTCCATTCCTGGCCGCTGTGACGAAGCCCGGCCTTGCGGCGGGTTGGGGTCTCGGCGCCTTCGCGCTGCTCATCCCATTCCACGAACACATCCAGCGCATCCCGACCCTGACGCACCAGACCATCCCGGACACGGCCGCGGAAACTGCGCCCGTATGCCATCACGTGCAGCGCCTCCAGGACACTGGTCTTGCCGGCGCCATTGTCACCGGTGATCAGATTGATGCCCGGTTGCGGTGCCAGTTCGACGGTATCGAAGCGGCGGACCTGGTGCAGGGACAGACGGCGGATGTGCATGCGGACGATCAACGCCGCACAGAGCGGCAGCTGGGTAGGGGGAATCGATCAGCTTACTGCATTGCCCGGGTTCCACGTGGCCGGATGCGTCGCGCGTCGCGGGTGGGTACCTGGGCCGTCGCCGAGGTCGGAAGGAGCCGATCGGCCTGTCCCGGTGTTCCGCGCGGTGGCGGCTCGGTCTGCCACGCGTCCATTTCGGGTGGCGCCAACGGTCATTGGGTCAGACAAGTGCGATGTTGGCGGCCGACGTCAGCGCCGCGGCCAGGACCGCCACGTGAAACGTCCGTTTACTGCCGCATGGCCCGCCGCAGGGGCCTGAATTTCTTCAAATCTGCGACCTGCGCAGCACTGAGGTGCTGCAGATTTCAACGAATTCGCACCGTTTTCTGCCCGCCTTGCGACTCAGGACGCAGCCAGTGCCCTGTTTTTTTTTAAATCTGGACGTGAGGTTCAATCGCCCCAGAGTAGAACCCGAGCAACGCGCGCAGACCCAAACGAGACTGTCCACACCCGCTCTGTATGGCTTATGCACAGCTTATGGGCAATCTGTGGATAAAAAAGGCCTCTTGAACTACCTCGAAAGATATCCACAGGATCACCCCCAGGCTCAGACCCTGTTTTACCGGGGGTTTCGAGCCTATATTCCTCTTTAAAACCAACCACTTAACCTACTTTTCAACCAAATCTGGCCCTACCACCACCACCAAGCTTTAGATTTATATACAGTTTTTAAAAGCATAGAGCTGTGATCCAGCGGTCAAAACGCCGGGTACCGCAGTGCTTCGGAGCGGACGAGCAATTCGCGACATTCGCTCGGTGACGCATGCACAATCGACAGGCGCGGCAGCCGTTCATCGCCAGTCTGCCGATGATCCCGCCGGGTGCCGCACCGACGGAAGGACCAGGGGCGCAAAACGGGGTTGTCACCTCGTGGGCTGGCTTCCCAACCGCCGACTGGCTGCTTGGCATCGGTCTCACGAGAGTTGGGCTGGGTCTGGAAAGGATCAGACCAACAGTCCGGCTACAGCCAAAGCTCTACCGCAAAAAAAATGCTCCACGTGGAACATCGCTCTCCCGCCCAAAAAGAAACCCGGCAATGCCGGGCTTCTCAGAACCACTCGGTTCCACGTGGAACCTGCGCGTCTCAGGTCACAGACGCAGCGGCATTACCACGTGACGCGACTTCTCGCTGCTGGCCTCACGGACCAGGGCTGAGGAGTTCGAATCGCGCAGCTGGATCACGACGTGCTCGTCGCGCAGTGCGGACAACGCGTCCAGCAGGTAGTTCACGTTGAAGCCAATCGCCAGATCGCTGACCGTGGTATCGGCCTCGATCTCTTCCTGGGCTTCTTCCTGCTCCGGGTTGTGCGCGCTGATCTTCAGGTTGCCCGGCGAGACTTCCACGCGGATGCCGCGGTACTTCTCGTTGGACAGGATCGCAGCGCGCTGCAGCGAGGCACGCAGGGCTTCGCGATCCACCTTCACTTCGCGGTCGGCACCGATCGGAATCACAGCCTCGTAATCCGGGAACCGCCCGTCGATCAGCTTGGAGGTGAAGGTCACATCGTCGCGTTTGACGCGAACGTGGCTGCGGCCAACTTCCAGCTCGATCTCGCGATCGCCGCTTTCCAGCAGACGCTGCAGCTCGGTCACACCCTTGCGCGGCACGATGATCTGACGCTTGGCGCCGCTCGCTTTTTCCAGCTCGGTTTCGCACAGCGCCAGGCGGTGACCGTCGGTCGCCACGGTACGCAGGGCATCGCCACGCAGGTCGAACAGCAGGCCGTTGAGGTAGTAGCGCACGTCCTGCTGGGCCATCGCGAACGCGGTGCGTTCGATCAGTTCCTTCAGGGTCGCTTCGCCGATCGCCACGCGCTCGGTGGCTTCGACTTCGTCGACAGACGGGAAGTCGTTGGCCGGCAACGTTGCCAGGGTGAAGCGGCTGCGCCCGGCCTGTACGGTGATCTTGTCACCGGTCTGCGAGACGGTGATCCGGCTGCCATCGGGCAGGGCGCGGATGATCTCGAACAGCTTGCGGGCGGGGATGGTGGTCTCGCCGTCCTGGGCATCTTCCACCGCGATCCGCGACACCATTTCCACTTCCAGGTCCGTACCGGTCAGCGAGAGCTGTCCGTTCTGGACCTGAACCAGGAAATTAGCCAGAACCGGCAGGGTCTGGCGGCGTTCGACCACGTTGACGACTTGTGCCAACGGCTTGAGAAAGGCTTCGCGCTGCAGTGTGAAACGCATGTGGTTCCGTGCCCCTATGCTTTAAAAAAATGTGGAATAAATCAAAAGCTTGGTGGTGCTGGTAGGGCCAGAATCGCGGGAAAACACGACTAAGCCTTTGTAAACAAAAGGGTTTTTGACCTCGAAACCCTCTGCATTACTAGCCCCCAAGGGGTGGGGAAAGGTGTGGATAACTTTACCGCCGAATCGAGCGGCTTTTTTATCCACAACCTATCCCGCGCTTACTACCGGATTCTGCACCGTTTTATGCGATGACGCCTTAGCGGCGTACATGCATCATTCGCTCAACTTCCGGATCAGCTTGTCCCAGTCTTCCCGCAACTTGCCGTCCGCTTCCATCAACGTCCGGATCTGCCGGCAGGCATGCAGCACCGTGGTGTGGTCCCGGCCGGCAAAGGCGTCGCCGATTTCCGGCAGGCTGTGCTCGGTCAGTTCCTTGGTCAGGGCCATGGCGACCTGACGGGGACGGGCCAGCGACCGGGTCCGACGCTTGGACAGCAGATCCTTGATCTGCAGCCCGTAGTAGTCGGCCACGGTTTTCTGGATGTTGGGAATGCTGATCGCCTGCTGCTGGGCGCGAAGCAGGTCGCGCAGGGTTTCCTGGGCGAAATCAGTGGTGATCGCACGGCCGGTGAAGTTGGCGCGTGCGGCCAGGGTATTCAACGCACCTTCGAGGTCGCGGACATTGGAGCGCATCTTCTTGGCAATCAGAAACGCCACATCGTCGGGGATATCAGTGCCACGCTCACGGGCCTTGGCCAGCACGATCGCTGCACGCGTCTCGAAGTCCGGCGGCTCGATCGCCACCGACAGGCCCCAGGCCAGGCGCGACTTCAGCCGTGCTTCCAGGCCCTCGACTTCGCGCGGGTACCGGTCGCAGGTCAGGATGATCTGCTGCTTGCCGTCGAACAGGGCGTTGAACGTGTGGAAGAACTCTTCCTGGGTGCGGTCTTTGCCGGCGAAGAACTGGATGTCATCGATCAGCAGCGCGTCCACCTGCTGGAACTGGCGCTTGAACTGGTCCATGGTTTTTTCCTGCAGCGCACGGATCATCGCGCTGAAGAACTGTTCCGAACGCAGGTACAGCACCTTGGCCGCGGGGTTGGCCTGACGCATCGCATTGCCGGCCGCGAACATCAGGTGGGTCTTGCCCAGGCCGGTCCCGCCGTACAGCAGCAACGGGTTGTGGGCCCGGTCGCCCGGCTTCTGCGCCGCCTGGAACGCCGCGGCCAGACCCAGCTGGTTGCTGCGGCCTTCCACGAAGTTGGCGAAGGTGTAGTGCGAATCCATGTTGCCGGCGAACGGCACCAGGGGTTCGGCCGGCGCCGCCGGTGCGGACAGACCCGCAATCGGCGCGATCTGCGCCTCTACCGGACGCGGACGCGAGCCGATTTCAAGAAAAACGTCGCCGAAACCGGCGAAATGCGCCAGCAGCTCCTTGATGCGCGGCAGATACAGCTCGCGCACCTGGTCGACGATGAAGGCGTTTGGCGCATAAAGCACCAGGCTGTCCGCGCGCAGATCTGCCTGCAGCGGCTTCAACCAGGTGTGAACATCCTCGGGCGGAAACTCCGCTTCGAGGCGTTCGAGAGAACGAGACCAGGCATCCATCGGCAATAATCGTCTGGGGCCAGCGGATAGGCGAACAAAAGCGCCGCACCGCAGGCCGGAAGGGGGGAAGAATGGATGGCGCAGACTACCACCGACGAGGGGGGCCGGGAATGGTTGTCCCAAAGTTATTCACAAAACGATCCACAGCTATTGCACAGCCCGGTGAATTCCCGTAGTGACAGACACTTGACGGGACCTCGATGAGGTCTATAGAATTTCCGGTTCTTTCCGTCCCCTTCATATAGAGGCCCGCATGGCCACCAAGCGCACTTTCCAACCCAGCAACCTCAAGCGTAAGCGCGACCATGGCTTCCGTGCCCGTATGAAGACCGCTGACGGCCGCAAGATCCTGTCGCGTCGCCGCGCCAAGGGCCGTAAAGTCCTGAGCGCTTGATTGCAATGCCGCTTCCCGCGGCAGACGCAATCCTGACTGTGAGCAGTTCCGACCCGCGCAAGCGATTTCCTCGCTCTGCGCGGGTTCGTACGCGTGCCGAATATACAACGGTCTTCAACGGCGCCCGCCGTGTGTCCGATCCGCTGATGACCCTGCACTGGCTGAAGAGCGATACGCCAGCCAGGTTGGGTCTTGCGGTGTCGCGCAAAGTCGATCCCCGAGCCGTGGGTCGCAACCGAGTAAAGCGTGTGCTGCGCGATGCCACACGCCACCTACGGCCGTGGATGAGTGCCGGCGATTACGTCGTCGTTGCCCGCAGTGCCGCCCGTACCGCCAGCAATCCAGAAATCCGCCAGGCCTTTGAACGCCTGCTGCGCCGCCTTGGCGCATTGCCCATGCCGGGCGCGGACGGCACAATGCCGCCGCCCCTGGGCGTTGCACCCCTTTCCCAGTCCGAGCCGGCATTGCGTGCCGGCCCCGTCGAGCCTGCACGCTGATGAACCAGACCCGTGTTTTCCTGATTTTTGCCTGGCTGATGGTGGCCGTATTGCTGTGGATGGAGTGGGGCCGCGACAAAGCCGCGCCGCCGACCCCCGCCGTGGCGACCCAGACCACCCAGGCCAGCGTGCCAGGTGCCGCTGCCGGCAGCATCCCCGGTGCGCCCGTACCGCAGGCGGATGGCTCCCTGCCGGCGGCACAGCCGACCGCCCAGACCGAGGCCGGTCCGGCCCGCGTGACCATCACCACCGACGTCCTGCGTCTGGTCCTGGACGGTGGCACGGTGCTGGATGCCGAACTGCTGCAGTTCCCGCAGACCAAGGAAGAAGGCAGTCCGCCGGTCCGCCTGCTGACCGAAGAGGCGACGCACCCGTACCGCGCGGTGAGTGGCTGGATCAGCGAAGACAAGACCATGCCGGTGCCGGCGGCCAACGGCTTCAAGCTGGTCGGCGACAACCACGACTTCGTGCTGGCCAAAGGCCAGGACGAGGTCACGGTGCCCTTCGAATGGACCGGCCCGAACGGAGTGACAATCCGCCGCACCTACTCGCTGGGTCGCAACGAGTACGCGATCACGGTGAAGGATGAAGTGGTCAACGGCGGCAGCGCCCCGTGGAGCGGCTACGTGTTCCGCACCCTGGACCGCACCCCGACCATCCTCTCGCGCAGCATGACCAACCCGGACTCGTTCAGCTTCAACGGCGCGACCTGGTTCAGCCCGCAGGACGGGTACGAGCGTCGCGCGTTCAAGGATTACCTGGACGACGGCCACCTCAACCGCACCATCACCGGCGGTTGGCTGGCGATGCTGCAGCACCACTTCTTCACCGCGTGGATTCCGCAGGCCGACCAGGCCGCGCAGTACTCGCTGGCGCAGAACAACGGCCGCGACCAGATCGAAGCGCGTGGCCCGGCCTTCACCGTGGCCCCGGGCCAGCAGGTCAGCACCGAAGCCCGCCTGTGGGTCGGCCCGAAGCTGGTCAACCTGATCGCCAAGGAAGACGTGAAGGGCCTGGACCGCGTGGTCGACTACAGCCGCTTCTCGCTGATGGCGATCATTGGCCAGGGCCTGTTCTGGGTCCTCAACCAGGTCCACAAGGTCGTCAACAACTGGGGCTGGGCGATCGTCGGCCTGGTGGTGCTGTTGAAGCTGGTGCTGTATCCGCTCTCGGCGGTGCAGTACAAGTCCGGTGCCAAGATGCGTCGCTTCCAGCCGCGCATCGCGCAGCTCAAGGAACGCTATGGCGATGACCGCCAGAAGTTCCAGACCGCGATGATGGAGCTCTACAAGAAAGAGAAGATCAACCCGATGGGCGGCTGTCTGCCGATCCTCATCCAGATGCCGATCTTCTTCGCGCTGTATTGGGTGCTGGTGGAATCGGTGGAACTGCGCCAGGCCCCGTGGCTGGGCTGGATCCAGGATCTGACCGCGCGTGACCCGTACTTCATCCTGCCGGTGATCAACGTGGCGGTGATGTGGGCCACCCAGAAGCTGACCCCGGCGCCGGGCATGGACCCGATGCAGGCCAAGATGATGCAGCTGATGCCGCTGGTGTTCGGCGTCATGATGGCCTTCATGCCGTCCGGTCTGGTGCTGTACTGGGTCGTCAACGGTGGCCTGGGCCTGCTCCAGCAGTGGTGGATGACCAAGCGTCATGGCAGCGATCCGCTGCCGGTCGTCACCGCAAAGAAGTAAGCCACACAGGAGACCCGCCGCAAGGCGGGTTTCCTGCATCTGCGGCCCGGCCAACCGTGCGGTCCGTAGAATGCCCCCTGATTCCCCGCACGCTGCAGTGAGCCCGACATGACCCACGCCCCCGACACCATCGTGGCCATCGCCACCGCGCCCGGCGCTGGCGGCGTCGGCATGCTGCGGCTGTCCGGCCCGCAGGCGCGTCCCATCGCCGAGGCGATCGGCGCGCGCGCGATGCAGCCACGTCATGCGCATTACGCGCGCTTCCGCGATGCGGCCGGCGAGGTGATCGATGACGGCATCGCGCTGTGGTTCCCGGCGCCGAACAGCTTCACCGGCGAAGAAGTGGTGGAACTGCAGGGGCATGGCAGCCCGGTGGTGCTCCAGCAACTGGTCGCGCGCTGCATCGCACTGGGGGCTCGGCAGGCGCGGCCGGGTGAGTTCAGCGAGCGGGCCTTCCTCAACGGCAAGCTCGACCTTGCCCAGGCTGAGGCGATCGCCGATCTGATTGCCGCCAGCGATACCCGCGCAGCGCGCGCGGCACGCCGCTCCTTGGACGGGGTGTTCTCGCGCCGCGTGGACGAGGTGGCAGAACAGCTTGTTCTGCTGCGGATCCACGTGGAGGCGGCAATCGATTTCGCCGACGAACCACTCGATACCCTCGGCGGCGCGCAGGTCCGCAGTGGCCTGGTCACCGCGCTGCAGGCGCTGATCCGCCTGCGCGACGACGCCGAACGCGGGCGCAGACTCCGCGATGGCCTGCACGCGGTGCTGGTCGGCCCGCCGAACGCCGGCAAGAGCTCGCTGCTCAATGCACTGGCCGGCAGCGAGCGGGCGATCGTCACCGACATCGCCGGCACCACCCGCGACACCCTGCGCGAAACCATCCGCATCGATGGCCTGGAACTGACCCTGGTCGACACCGCTGGCCTGCGCGAAGGCGGCGATGCGATCGAGCGCGAAGGCATGCGTCGCGCCCGCGAAGAAATGCAGCGCACCGACCTGGCCATCGTGGTGGTCGATGCGCGCGATCCGCAGGCCGGCCGCGAGGCGGTGGGCGACAGCATCGCCGACGTGCCGCAGCAGCTGTGGATCCACAACAAGAGTGATCTGCTGGACGCGATGCCGGTCGACGTCCCTGCGGACGTGGTGCATGTCTCGGCCGCGACCGGCCTCGGCCTGGATCAGCTGCATGCACGCCTGCGCGCGCTGGCCAGCGGCAGTGCCGGCGACAGCGTGGACGGTGAGTTCTCCGCGCGCGCCCGCCATGTAGAGGCGATCGGTCAGGCCATCGGCCACGCCGAGCGCACCGAAGCGGAGCTGGTCCACGAGCACCTGGAGTTGGCCGCGGAGGAACTGCGTCTGGCCCACGAGGCACTGGGCGAGATCACCGGGCGGATGAGTGCGGATGATCTGCTCGGGCGGATTTTCTCGAGCTTCTGTATCGGCAAGTAGGCACGCGGCCTTTCTTCGCGCTGTCACAGCCTTGCAGCAGACTGACCGGGTTCTTTATCGACAGGGATTTGCAGTGTCCAAGCAGTTGTGGGGATGTGTGTTGCTGGTGTCGCTGGCCGTGGCACCATCGGTGGCCATGAGCGCTGAATCGTCTTCCTCCACGCCGGCCAAGGCCGCCGTCTACGGCCACCGCGGCGCCAGTGCGCTGCTGCCCGAGCACACGCTCGCCGCGTATGCGCAGGCCATCGCCGATGGCGCCGACTACATCGAGCCGGACCTGGTGATGACCAAGGACGGCGTGCTGGTATCGCGCCACGAGAACGAGATCGGCGGAACCACCGATGTGGCTGCGCATCCCGAGTTCGCCAGCCGCAGGACTGTCAAGACCATCGACGGCGAGCGCATCGAAGGCTGGTTCACCGAAGACTTCACCCTGGCCGAACTAAAGACGCTGTACGCCCGCGAGCGCCTGCCGCAGCTGCGCAGCACCGCCTTCGACGGCCAGTTCCGCATCGCCACGCTGGACGAGATCATCGCCTTCCTGGTGCAGCAGGCCGGGCGCGCCAACCGCGGCATCGGGCTGGTGCCGGAGATCAAGCACGGCACCTACTTCACGCGCATCGGCCTGCCGATGGAAGACAAGGTGGTCGCCGCGCTGCAGGGCAACGCCTACACGCGCGTGGCACCGGTGACGATCCAGTCCTTCGAGGTCGGCAACCTGCGTTACCTGCGCGGCAAGCTCGGCCGCGACAGCAACATCCGCCTGCTGCAGCTGCTCGGCGATCCCAAGCAGCAGCCCGGTGACGTGCTGGCCACCAAGGGCAGCCAGCGCTATGCCGACCTGATCACCCCGGCCGGGCTGCGCGAGGTCGCGACCTACGCCGACGGCATCGGCCCGAGCCTGCGCATGGTCATTCCACTGGATGCGCAGGGGAAGCTGGGCACCCCGACCTCGCTGGTGCGCGATGCGCATGCAGCCGGGTTGATGGTGGTGCCGTATACGTTCCGGCCCGAGAACTACTTCCAGGCCGCGGAGTTCCGCAGCGGCGAGCCGAATGCCCGCAATGCCGAAGGCTCGGTCGCCGAGATGCGCGCCTATCTGGCCACCGGTATCGATGCGTTCTTCACCGATGACCCGGCGCTGGGCCGCCGCGCGGTGGATGGGGATGGGACCACCGCAGCGAACCCCTGAGCGTGTAGAGCCACGCCATGCGTGGCGCTACCGTGGCATGCAATCAGATGGCGCTGCCGGTCAGTCCAGCGATGACCCTTCATCGCGCCGCCGGAACGGCAGCACCACGAAGTCGCGGCCCTCGCGTGGTTGCCACAGCACCGGCACGCGGGTCGGGGAGGGCGGTTCCAGATCGACGTCGCGTGCAGCCTCGATGTCGTCCTCTTCCTCATCCTCCCAGCTGTAGCGCTTGCGCGGCGCCATCGGGTCGGACAAGCGGAACAGCAGCGCGCTGATGATGCCGGCGAAGGCACCGCCCATATGCGATTGCCAGGACACGCCCGGCTCGTGCGGGAGGATGGTCAGCAGCATGCTGCCGTAGAACAGGAAGGCGATCAGCCCGGCGGCGATCGCTGGCCGGTCGCGGCGCAGCAGGCCGAGCACGAACACCAGGAACATCAGGCCGTGGGTGATGCCACTGGCGCCCAGATGGCGGCTGCCCAGATCGCCGAGCAGCCAGGCACCGAGCCCCGAGCCGACCCATAACAGGGGCAGCGCGCGCAGGGTGGCCTTGGGATAGACGCTGCCGGCCAGGGTGCCGAGGATCAGCAGGGCCGCCGCATTGGCGCCCAGATGCTGGATCGAGCCGTGCAGCAGCGGTGCACCGAGAATGCCGAGCAGGCCGGCCCTGTCCAACGGGGCCACGGCCCAGGGACGCCAGTCGAAGTGGCCTTGGGCGGTATAGACCGCGACCAGCAGCAGCACGAAGGCCAGGCTCAGGTTGAACGCCCGCAGTACACCACCACGGTCGTTGCGGGACGGGACCGGCGGCGCGCCGGTGGGCTGGGGCAGGTTGGCGTTCATACCCTTAGGGATGGCGTCGCCCCGGATGAACACAAGGGCAACGCCGTGGGAGAGAGAGGTACCGCCTGCGGGACAATCCCGCAGGCGGCACGGTTGGTCAGGCGTGGCCGCCTTCCTTCGGCGGATTCTTCAGGCTCAACACCACGGTCGCGGCGATGATGACCGCCACCACGCCCAGCGAGATCGGGGTGGGGATCTTGAAGATGTCGATCAGCATCATCTTGATGCCGATGAAGGCCAGCACCAGGGCCAGGCCGTACGGCAGCAGGTGGAAGCGATCGGCCATCCCGGCCAGCAGGAAGAACATCGCACGCAGGCCCAGCACCGCAAAGACGTTGGAGGTCAGCACGATGAACGGGTCGGTGGTGATGGCGAAGATCGCCGGGATGCTGTCCACCGCGAAGATCACGTCGGTCACCGCGATCAGGATCAGCACCACGAACAGCGGGGTGTACCAGCGCTTGCCATCGCGCATGACGCTCATCGCATTACCGGCGTAGTCCGGCAGCAGGCGCAGGTGCTTGCGCATCCAGCGCAGGGCGGGGTTGGTCTCCAGATCCGGTTCGCTGCCGGCCGAGAACCACATCTTCCAGCCGGTGAAGAGCAGGAACGCGCCGAACACGTAGAGCAACCAGTGGAACTTGGTTAGCAGCACGCTGCCGGCGAAGATCATGATCGTACGCAGCACGATCGCACCCAGGATGCCGATGATCAGCACCTTCTGGCGCTGTTCCTCGGGCACCGCGAAGTAACCCATGATCATCAGGAACACGAAGATGTTGTCCACGGCCAGGGCTTTCTCGACCAGGTAACCGGTCAGGAACTCCAGGCCCACCTTGTTGGCCACCACCTGGCCGGCGGTCTCGTTCAGGTAATACCAGAGGCCACCGTTGAACGCCAGGGCGAGCACGACCCAGCCGATGGACCACCACAGGGCCTCCTTGAAGGTGACCTTGTGCGGCCCGCCGTGTCGCATCAAAACGAGATCGACCAGCAGCGCGATGATCACCACCGCGCCGAAGCCGCCCCACAACCACACATTACCGATCGTCTGCATTGGGTTTGTCCGTTGGAAAAAATAGAGTGCCTCAAGCCGGACGGCGAGGATCTGCAACGGAGGATCGGGGGGATCCAGGGACAGAGCTTCGCCATACGGCGAAGGTCTCGCTCGCAGTCCCGATGGGTGGGACTGCCGTTGCACCGGAGCCTGCGGGCTCGAATTGACGGCGACAACGTCTGGGAGCTACTCCCCTTCTGGGGCCGATTCTGCGGGGTGCCGGGGCCGGCGTCAAATGGTTTCCATGCCCCGTTCGTGATGAATGATCGCCCCCTGAGTCAGGGGGCAGCGCCGCAGGCGCGGGGGTGTGGTTGCGGGTATGACGGGGCCCGCGGTATGCGCAGCAGACCGTGGGGCGGCAGCGCGCATGCGGTGGCGCGTCATACAATGCGTACATGAATACCCCTGCCCCCGTTGTCCGCCTCAAGAACGCCTGGCGCTCCAGCCACCCGTGGATCTTCCAGAAACTGGTCGAAAAGCCGGCCGTCCGTCCCAAACCCGGTGCCATCGTCGACGTCGTCGGCGTGGACGGGGAGTGGATCGGCCGTGGCTTCTACAACGGTCATTCGCGCATTGCCGTGCGCATCCTGGAGACCGATCAGGCCATCCCGGTCGACGCGGGCTGGTTCTCGCGCAAGATCGCCCAGGCGGTGTCGCTGCGCCGTGAGGTGCTCAAGCTGGACGAGATCTCCGACGCGTGGCGCGTGGTCCACAGCGAAGGCGACGGTCTGTCCGGCCTGGTCGTGGACCGCTATGGCGACCTGGTCGTGGTCGAATTCTTCGCCGCCGGCATGTTCCGCCACCGCGAGTGGGTCTACGAGGCCCTGCGCGAGCAGTTCCCGGGTTGCCGTTTCCACAGCTTCGCCGACGAACACGTGCAGAAGCAGGAGAGCTTCGACTTCCACGGCAACACCACCACCGAAGCCTCGGTGATCACCGAGTACGGCGTGAAGTTCCGCGCCGACCCGGCCGGCGCGCACAAGACCGGCTTCTTCGCCGATCAGCGTGAGAACCGCCAGTGGTTGAGCCAGCAGGTGGAAGGCAAGACCGTGCTGGATCTGTGCTGCAACACCGGTGGCTTTGCGGTGTACGCCGCCGCGCGCGGTGCGGCCGAGGTGGTCGGCATCGATATCGATGAGGACGTGATCGCCATCGCCAAGGGCAACGCCAAGCTCAACAACGTCCGCCCGAAGTTCATCCAGTCCGACATCTTCCCGTGGCTGCGCGATGCCTCCAACCGCGGCGAGCAGTACGACGTGGTGATCCTGGATCCGGCCAAGATGACCCGCGACCGCGACCAGGTCATCACCGCGCTGAAGAAGTACCTGGACATGAACAAGCTGGCGCTGGGGGTGGTCAAGCCCGGTGGCCTGCTCGCCACGTTCTCGTGCACCGGCCTGGTAGCCGAAGATCAGTTCCTGGACATGCTGCGCCGTGCCGCGTTCTACGCCGGCCGCACCATCCAGATCCTGAAGGTGGCCGGCGCGGGTCCGGATCACCCGTTCATGGCCCACGTGCAGGAATCGCGCTACCTCAAGGCCGTGTTCTGCCGCGTGGTGGATTGAGAACGACCCGGTTCCCAGCCACGTTCTGCATCGAGTAGTGCCGGCCGCTGGCCGGCTCTTCCTGGTCTCCGATTGTCGCGGGGAGCCGGCCAGCGGCCGGCACTACCGTTTGTTGCCCTCTCGGCGCTATGGTCTGACGCTTCCCAACCAAGGTGAGGCGTCATGACGTTGCGCAGTCTGTCTTTGCTGGTCTCGCTGGCGTTGTGCACGCCGCTGGCCGCCCACGCGATCGCGTTCACCCCGCAGGAACTGGCCAGGGCGTCCGCGCTGCAGCAGCGGATGCTGACGCTGGACAGCCATCTGGATACGCCGGCCAACTTCCACCGCGACGGCTTCGACATCACCCAGCGGCACGACCACAACGCGCTGTCGCAGGTGGACTACCCGCGCATGGTCGAAGGCGCGCTGGATGGCGGCTTCTGGGCGATCTACACCGATCAGGGCGACCGCAGCGCACAAGCGCACCAGCATGACCGCGATGCCGGCCTGCTGCGCCTGACCGAGATCCGCGAGATGCTCGCCGCGCATCCGGACACCTTCCAGCTCGCGCTGACCGCCGCCGATGCCGCGCGCATCAAGGCCGCCGGCAAGCGCGTGGTCTACATCAGCATGGAGAACGCCAGCCCGCTGGTCGACGATCCCACGCTGCTCAGTTACTACCACCTGGCCGGCCTGCGCCTGCTCAGCACGGTGCACTTCGCCAACAACGAGTTCGCCGATTCGGCCACCGATCCCAAGGGGGCCGAGTGGAAGGGCCTGAGTCCAGCCGGCAAGGCGCTGGTGGATGAAGCGGTGCGGCTGGGCATCGTCATCGATCAGTCGCATGCCTCCGATGCGGTGTTCGATGACCTGATCGAGCGCATGCCGGTGCCGTTCGTGCTCTCGCACAGCTCGGCCAAGGCGATCTACAACCATCCGCGCAACCTCGACGATGCACGCCTGAAACAGCTGGCCAAGGCCGGCGGCGTGATCCAGGTCAACGCCTATGGTGGTTATCTGATCGACACCGCCAAGAGCGAGGCACGCAAGGCGGCCGAGACGGCCCTGATGGAACAGCTCGGTACCGATTACGACGGCATGAGCATCCAGCAGGGTGTCGCGCTGAAGAAGGGGTTGGAGGAGATCGACCAGCGCATCCCGCTGCGCAAGGCCACGCTGGACGATTTCCTCGCCCATTTCGAGCACATCCTCACAGTGGTCGGCCCCGAACACGTCGGCATCGGGCTGGACTGGGATGGCGGCGGTGGCCTGGCGGATCTGCCCGACGTGAGCCAGTTGCCGAAGATCACCGCGTGGTTGCTGCGCAAGGGCTACAGCGAGAAACAGATCGGCGGTATCTGGGGCGGCAACCTGCTGCGCGTCATGCAGCAGGCACAGGATCACGCGGCCAAAGTTGCCGCCGCGAAGTCCTGAGTACAGGGGGCATTACGCGCGCTGCCCGGCAGCGCGGCTTCACCAGCGCCCACAAAGAAAAAGGCAGGCCCAGGGCCTGCCTTTTTCACACCCGGTCATCGCCGGCCGGTGGCCGGCGCGATCGCTCAGCGCTTGCCCAGCACCGCATTGCGACGCCCGTAGGCGAAGTAGGCGATCAGGCCCAGAACGTTCCAGCCCAGGAAGTACAGCTGGGTGGTGCTCGGCAGGCTGAAGAACAGGTACACGCAGCCGATCATCGCCAGCGGGCCGACCACGTAGGCCAGCGGCGTGCGGAACTTGCGCACGCGGTTGGGCTCGCGCTTGCGCAGCACCACCAGGCACAGGCCCACCGCGGTGAACGCGGCCAGGGTGCCCGCGTTGGCCAGCGCGGCGATCTCGTCCAGGCGTGCCACGCCGGCCAGCGCGGCCACCAGCACCGCGGTGAACAGCGTGGTGGCAACCGGGGTGCCGGTGCGCGCGCTGACCTTGGACAGCCCACGCGGCAGCAGGCCGTCGCGCGACATGACGAAGAAGATGCGGCTCTGGCCGTACAGGAAGGCCAGCAGCACGGTCGGCAGCGCGATCACGGCGGCAGCGCCGATCCACTTGGCCGCACCCGGGCTGCCCAGCTCGCGCAGGATCAGCGCCAGCGGCTCGGCGCTCTGGCCGAAGATCGTGTAGCTCATCGCACCCACGGCCGCCAGCGCCACCAGCACGTAGATGATGGTGCAGCCGACCATCGAGCCGATGATGCCGATCGCCAGATCGCGCTCGGGCTTCTTGGTTTCTTCGGCGGCGGTGGAGATCGCATCGAAGCCGTAGAACGCGAAGAAGATGATCGCTGCCGCCGCCATCACCCCGCGTTCCACGCCATCGGCGCCCAGCGACTTGACGAAGCCGAACGGCATGAACGGCTCCATGTGGCCGGTATCGAAGTGCGGCAGGGCGATCGCCACGAACACGGTCAGTGCGATGATCTTGATCACCACCAGGACCGCGTTGAGGGTCGCGCTTTCCTTGGTGCCGGCCATCAGCATGCCGGCCACCACGAAGGTGATGAGCACTGCCGGCAGGTTGATGAAGCCGCCTTCCACGTGGGGGCCGGCGGTCAGCATCAGGGGCAGGTCGATGCCGAAGCCGTGCAGGAAGCCGACCGCGTAGCCGGACCACCCGACCGCGACCGTGCTCACCACCAGCGAGTACTCCAGGATCAGGCTCCAGCCGACCACCCAGGCCACCACCTCGCCAAGCGCGCTGTAGCTGTAGGTATAGGCGCTGCCGGCGGCCGGCATCATCGTCGACAGCTCGGCGTAGGACAGGGCCGCGCAGGCGCAGACCGCGCCGGCGATGGCGAAGGAAATCAGCACCGCGGGGCCGGCCAGGTTCGCGCCGACACCGATCAGGGTGTAGATGCCGGTGCCGACGATCGCGCCGATGCCCAGCGCGATCAGGTGCGGCCAACTCAGGGTCGGGATCAGTTGCCTGCCGGCTTCATGGACGGTGACAGTGTCTAGGGACTTGCGCCGGAGCAATGACATGGGGCCTCGCGGTGGATGACTGTGAACGACAAGTCTGCGAGTTTTACCGAACGCGACGCAGCATTACTACTGCCAAGCGTCGTAAGCGGCTGCACGGTTCCCATGACTGGGGGGAAGGTGACGAAACCGGCACAAAGATCGGCGCCTACCCCCCGTGGCAGCCGGTGGCACCTCAGCGGTTCAAGGTCGCCATGGCCGCCGGGGCATAGCGCGCGCCGGCGGCGGCATGGGCCGGGAAGATCGCGTCGATCCGGGCCAACTCGTCGGCAGTGAGCCGCACCTGCAGCGCGCCGAGGTTTTCCTCCAGATACGCCAGACGCTTGGTGCCCGGGATCGGCACCAGGTCCTCGCCCTGGGCCAGCACCCAGGCCAGGGCGAGCTGCCCGGGGCTCACGCCCTGGGTCTTGGCCATCGCAGTGACCGCATCCACCAGAGCCAGGTTGCGGTCGAAGTTCTCGCCCTGGAAGCGCGGCGACTGGCGCCGGTAGTCATCGGCATCGAAATCGGCCGGGCTGCGGATCGCGCCGGTCAGGAAGCCACGGCCCAGCGGCGAGTAGGGCACGAAGCCGATGCCGAGCTCGCGCACCGTCGCCAGCACTCCGTTGTCCTCCGGATCGCGCGACCACAGCGAGTACTCGGTCTGCACCGCGGTGATCGGATGCACGGCATGGGCGCGGCGGATCGTGCCGGCTGAGGCTTCGGAGAGGCCGAGGAAGCGCACCTTGCCCTGTTCGACCAGGCGTGCCATCGCCCCCACGGTGTCTTCGATCGGCACCGTGCCGTCCACGCGGTGCTGGTAGTACAGGTCGATGTGGTCCACGCCCAGGCGCTGCAGGCTGGCCTCGCAGGCGGCCATCACATACTCGGGGCGGCCATCGACGCTGCGCGCGGCGGTATCGCTCGGCTCCAGCCGGATCCCGAACTTGGTGGCGAGAAACACCTGGTCGCGGCGGTCGGCGATCGCCTTGCCGACCAGTACTTCGTTGGTGTGCGGCCCGTACATGTCGGCGGTGTCGAGCAGGGTGACACCGCGCTCCAGTGCGCGGTGGATGACCGCGATCGATTCGGCATCGCTGCTGCGTCCGCCATAGAAGGCGCTCATGCCCATGCAGCCCAGGCCGAGCGCGGAAACAGTGGGGCCATCGCGGCCAAGGGTACGGGTCTGCATGCGGTACTCCAGTGGGAAGGGCGGGAACACGCTCAGCATCCTCTTCCGGACTATGTGGATAAACTGGCTTCTCCTGCATCGTCCTTGAAGCCTGTCTTCACAATGAGCGTCCAGCATCCCCTGCCTGCCGTGGTCGCCTTCGCCCGCGTCGCGCACCATGCCAGCTTCACCCGCGCGGCCGACGAGCTGGGCGTATCGCCCTCGGCGCTATCGCAGACGGTGCGCGCGCTGGAGGCCCACCTTGGCGTGCGGCTGCTGCAACGGACCACGCGCCGGGTCGGCCTGACCGAGCAGGGCGCGCGCTTCCTGGCGCAGGTACGCGAGGGCCTGGCCCGGATCGATGCCGCGTTCGAAGACCTGGATCAGGTGCGCGATGTCCCCGCCGGCAAGCTGCGCATCAACGTGCCGCGGATTGCTGCCGAACTGCTGGTGCTGCCGCACCTGCCCGGCTTCCTGGCGCGTTATCCCCAGATCGAGGTGGAGCTGTTCGTGGAAACCGCGCTCACCGATCTGGTTGCCGGCGGCTTCGACGCCGGCATCCGGCTGGGCGAAAGCCTGGCCCGCGGCATGATCGCGGTGCCGATCGGGCCGCTGGAGCGGCAGGTAGTGGTGGCTACGCCGGACTATTTGGCCATGCACGGTGTGCCCGCCACCCCGGCCGACCTGGTTGCGCACGAATGCATCGTGCACCGGCTCAGCACGGGCCGGCGGATGGCGTGGGAGTTCACCCGTGAGGGGCGTGACTTCGAGGTGGAGGTGGCGGGCCGGTTGGTGTTCAACGACGCCGGGCTGATCCATGCCGCCGTGATCAGAGGCATGGGGCTGGCGCAGGGCTTTGAGGCACTCTACGCCGGCGATGTGGCGGCCGGACGCCTGCAGTGCGTCCTGCAGGATTGGCAGCAGCCGTTCGCCGGCTTCCACCTGTATTACCCGGCACGCGAGCAGATGGCGCCCAAGCTGCGGGTGTTCATTGACCACCTGCGCGAGGCGATGCGGCGCTGACGCTCTCGGCTCATCCGGCGCCTGGCAACAGGGCGACCGCCCAGTCCGCGAGCGGGGGATGACCCTGTGGATAGATCACCTGCGCACGCGCCGGGGAGGCGACGTTGGACGATGGCGCCGATTGGACACGTCACCGGTACGCAGGGGAATCTCAATGTTTGCATGAGAACCGAGCGTCGCGATGATGCTGCCTATCCGCGGGCGAACACGACGCGCGCTGTCGTCGTGCACCACGTCTGCCCGCAAGGGCTCAGCCGCTCACGCCCAGCCGCACACCGAACCCGACCAGGAACACCCCTGCTATGCGCCTCAGCCAAAGCCCGACACGCGGGTGCTGAAGAATCCGACGGCGCAGCAGATTGCCCACCCCGATCAGCACCGAGCAGTACGCCAGCCCCATGACGAAAATGATCAGCGCCATGGTCGCAAACGTCACCACGCCCTGGTGACGGGCCGGATCGATGAACAACGGCAGGAAGGCCATGTAGAAGATGATCGCCTTCGGGTTGAGCAGGTTGATCAGTACCGCCTGGCGGAAGTAGTGGCCCGGCGTGAGGCGGATGCCGCCTTCCTCGCCCTGCGCGCGCGGCTGGCGCAGCAGGCCGATGCCGATCCACACCAGGTACGCCGCGCCCAGGTACTGCACCGCGTGGAACACCAGCGGGTTGGCCTTGAGCAGCGCGGCAACCCCGGCCACCGCCAGCCACATCAGGATCTGGTCGCCCAGCAGCAGGCCGAACAGCGCCGTGTACCCGCCGCGCACGCCGCCGCGGCCGGTGGCGGTGAGCAGGGTGAAGGTACCCGGGCCCGGCAGTGCCAGAAACACCAGCACGGCCGCAACAAAGGTCCACAGATCCTGGATGCCCATCCACGGCATGGCGGCGACTCGACTACGGGAGGAGGGGCATTGTCCGGCAGCCGCGCGCCGGGCGATAGCGTCAGCGCGCGCCGGCCGGCAACCCAGCAAGCAGCGGCTGCAGCCGTTGCGCGAACATCGCATGCAACTGCCGGATGGCGGGTGAGAACTGCTTGCGGTGCGGGCACACCAGGTTCAATGGCAGGCTGTCGCCGGCGCCGTCCAGCAGCACCTGCAGGCGCCCGGCCTGCACATCGGCGCAGATATCCAGCCATGACTTGAACACGACGCCTTCCCCGGCCACTGCCCAGCGCCGGACCACGTCGGCATCGTCGCAGACCATGTTGCCGCGCACCGGGATCACCGTGCGCCGGCCGTCGGCTTCGAAGCTCCAGCGGTCGTATGCGCGCCCGGCGAGCTGGTAGAGCAGGCAGTGGTGCTCCTTCAAGGCCTCCAGGCTGTCCGGCGTCCCGTGCCGGGCCAGGTAGTCCGGTGAGGCGGCCAGCACCCGGCGATTGCCGGGCAGCAGGGGCAGGGCGACATAGCTGGCGTTGTCGAAGCGGCCCAGGCGGAAGGCGATGTCGACCGGATCGCGGAACACATCGGCGACCTGGTCGGACAACTGCAGGCGCAGCTGCAGCTTCGGGTGCGCGGCGCGGAACTCGGTCAGCCAGGGCAGCAGCAGGTTGCGGCCCAGATCCGAGGGCGCGGCCACCTGCAGCGTGCCGCGCAGCTCGGCATCCTCGCCCCGCACCCGGGCCTCGCCCTCGCGCAGCGCGGCCAGGACCTCCTGCGCGTAGGGCAGGTACAACGCGCCCTCGGCGGTCAGGCGCAGGCTGCGGGTGGACCGCACGAACAGGCGCAGGTCCAGCTCGCGTTCCAGTCGCGCCACCGCCGCCGCCACTTGGCCTGGCAGCAGATCGGCCTCGCGCGCGGCGTTGGAAAAGCTGCCCAACGCGGCGGTGCGGACGAACAGGGCAAGATCCTCGAACCGGACCATTTTCATTCCTGCTGTGAAAGTGCTGCCCGATTTTGCGCCTTTCTCCACCCCGCCGTGAAGCGCAGGCTGTCCGTCTTCCCCACTGGATCTCCCCCGATGAAAGCCGTCGCCTATACCCAGCATGGCCTGCCGATCAGCGACCCCGCCGCGCTGGTGGACATCACCCTGCCGATCCCCACCCCCGGCCCGCGCGATCTGCGGGTGGAGGTCCGCGCGATCTCGGTGAACCCGGTCGATACCAAGGTGCGCAACGGCGTGGCGGTGACCGAGCCGCGCGTGCTGGGCTTCGACGCGGTCGGCATCGTGGATGCGGTAGGCGAGGAGGTGACGCTGTTCCAGCCCGGCGACGCGGTCTTCTATGCAGGCGCGATCGGCCGCGCCGGCAGCAACGCCGAGTACCAGCTGGTGGACGAGCGCATCGTGGGCCACAAGCCGGCCAGCCTGGATGATGCCGCCGCGGCGGCGCTGCCGCTGACGGCGATCACCGCCTGGGAGCTGCTGTTCGATCGCCTGCGCATCGCGGAAAACGGCGGCGAAGGGCAGACCCTGCTGGTGATCGGTGCCGCCGGTGGCGTCGGCTCGATCCTGGTGCAGCTGGCGCGCCAGCTGACCCGCCTGACCGTGATCGGCACCGCCTCGCGCCCGGATACCCAGGACTGGGTCTACGCGCTGGGCGCGCACCATGTGATCGACCACACCCAGCCGCTGAGCGAAGGGCTGCAGCGCCTGGGGATCGCCGAGGTCAGTCATGTGGCCAGCCTGACCCATACCGACCAGCACTACGACCAGATCGTCAGCGCGCTCGCCCCGCAGGGCCAGCTGGCGCTGATCGATGACCCCGGCCAGCTCGACGTGATGGCGCTCAAGCGCAAGAGCCTGTCGCTGCACTGGGAATCGATGTTCACCCGCTCCAGCTTCAACACCCCTGACGTGCAGCGCCAGCATGAGCTGCTCGAGCGCGTGGCAGCGCTGATCGATGCGGGCGTGCTGCGTACCACGCTCGGCGAACACTACGGCCGTATCAACGCCGCCAACCTGCGCCAGGCGCATGCCCTGATCGAAAGCCACCGCGCGCGCGGCAAGCTCGTGCTCGAGGGGTTCTGACGCAGCCATTGAGACCGGCGCGGCCTACACTTGGCGTATGCAAACCGAATCTCTGATCCTTGGCGGCCTGGTGTGTGCCGTCCTCGTGCTGCAGCTGCTCGCGCTGCTGCGGCGTTCTAGCAACGGCGCCCTCGAACAGACCCTGCGCGAGGAAGCGCGGATCGGCCGCAGCGAACTGCGCGAGCAGCTCGAAGGACTTGGCCGCCAGCAGGACGCGCGGCTGGAAAGCTTCGCGCGCGCGCTGACCGATCTGTCCACCCGCACCGACCAGCGGCTGGACCTGCTGCGCGACGCGCTCGGCGAAGACGCGCGCAAGGCCCGCGAGGAAAGCACGCTCAGCCAGCAGCGCACCGGCGACCTGCTGGCCCTGCGCATGCAGGAAGTGCGTGCGCAGCTGGAAGCGTTCGGGCAACAGCAGCAGGCGCGCATCGAAGCGTTCGGCCAGCAGCTGGTGGAACTGACCACGCGTACCGACAGCCACATGGCCGCGCTGCGCCAGGCCCTGGCCGACGACGCGCGGCTGGGCCGCGAGGAAACCGGGCAGTCGCAGCAGCGCCTGGCCGAATCGCTGGGCCTGCGCCTGCAGGAGATGACCCAGCGCAACGAGCAGCGTATCGGCGAGATGCGCGCCACGCTCGAGCAGCAGCTCAAGAGCCTGCAGAGCGACAACGCCGAGAAGCTCGACCAGATGCGGGTGACCGTGGACGAGAAGCTGCAGACCACCCTGGAAACGCGGCTGGGCGCTTCGTTCCAGCTGGTCTCCGAGCGGCTGGAGCAGGTCCAGCGCGGGCTCGGCGAGATGCAGCAGCTGGCCACCGGCGTGGGCGACCTCAAGCGCGTGCTGACCAACGTCAAGAACCGCGGCAGCTGGGGCGAAGTACAGCTGGACAACATCCTCGAGCAGACGCTCACCCAAGAGCAGTACGCGCGTGGCGTCAAAGTACGCCCGGACAGCAACGAGATCGTCGATATCGCCGTGCGCCTGCCGGGCCGCGGCCATGAAGACACGCCGGTCTGGCTGCCGATCGATTCCAAGTTCCCGCGCGAGGATTACGAGCGCCTGCTCGATGCGCAGGAGCAGGGCGACGTCGAGGGGGTGCGCGTGCAGGGCGCTCAGCTGGAGCGCGCGATCCGCATCCAGGCCAAATCGATCTGCGACAAGTACATCGCCCCGCCGCACACCACCGATTTCGCAGTGATGTTCCTGCCTACTGAAAGCCTGTACGCCGAAGTGATCCGCCGCCCCGGTCTGATCGACCTGCTGCAGCGCGACCATCGCGTGGTGGTGGCCGGCCCGACCACCGTCACCGCGCTGCTCAACAGCCTGCAGATGGGCTTCCGCACGCTGGCCATCGAACAGCGCTCCAGTGAAGTGTGGGGCCTGCTCGGTGCGGTCAAGAGCGAGTTCGGCAAGTTCGCCGGCATCCTGGAAAAAGCCGAGAAGCAGATCACCACGGTCGGCCGCAGCCTCGGCGAAGCCAGCCGCAAGACGCGCACCATCGAGCGCCGCCTGCGCAGCGTGGAAACGTTGGGCAGTGAACAGACCCAGGACCTGCTCGGCGACATGAGCGGCGAAGACGAGGACGTGGCTGGCGACGAAGCCAGCCCGCTGCAGGACTAAGCGCCGACGCGACGCATGCATGCGATCGCGCATGCTGCGTGGCACGTCTTTCCCCGCCTTCTCCCATCGTTCAAGGAACCGTCCATGCGCCTGCCCCTGATGCTGTCCCTCCTGTTTGCCCTGGCCGGGTGCAGCAGCACCCCACCTGCAGACACCACCGCGGCCACGCCCGCGACGCCAAGCGCCGCCGAATGCACCGCCGCCGGTGGCAGCCTGCAGCCACTGGGCCGCCTGCAGCGCGTGCAGTGCGTGGTGCCCTACGCCGATGCCGGCAAGGTCTGCAGCGCCAAGGCCGACTGCACCGGCCAGTGCCTGGCCACCAGTGATGTCGCGCCGGGAACGGCCACGCGCGGTGTCTGCCAGCGTGATGTCAGCCAGAACTTCGGCTGCCGCCAGCGCATTGATGGCGGCGTGGTGCTCGGCACGATCTGCGTCGACTGACCCCCCCACGGCACGGCTATGCTGTGCCTCCCCCGATGCAACACAAGGAATCCGCAGTGAGCCAGACCGTCTACGACATCCCCGTGACCACCATCGAAGGCCAGCCGACTTCGCTGGCCGACTACCGCGGCAAAGTGCTGCTGGTGGTCAACGTCGCCTCCAAGTGCGGCCTGACCCCGCAGTACGAAGGCCTGCAGGCGCTGTACGCCGACAAGCAGGCCGCCGGCCTGGAAGTACTGGGTTTCCCGGCCAACAACTTCCTGGCCCAGGAGCCGGGCAGCGAAGCGGACATCCAGCAGTTCTGCCAGCTGGAGTACAACGTCAGCTTCCCGATGTTCGCCAAGATCAGCGTGGCCGGTGAAGACACCCATCCGCTGTATCAGCAGCTGACCGCCGCCCAGCCGGCCGCCACCGGCGAAGGCCCGATGCGCGAGAAGCTGCAGGGCGCCGTGGCCAAGTATCCGGAGCTGGTGGTCAACCCGGCGCCGGGCGTGCTGTGGAACTTCGAGAAATTCCTGATCGGTCGCGACGGCCAGGTCATCGCACGCTTCGCCCCGGACGTGCCGGCTGACGATGCCCGTCTGGTGGCCGCGATCGACGCTGCGCTGGCGGCCTGATCCACGCGCAGTGCATCGCGTGGTGCTTGTGCGCGCCACGCGATGCAGCGAGGATGTTCGATGCCGCTACGCCTGCGGTACGCGACTGGGGAAGGGGACATGGAGTTGTTGACGCTTGAACACTTTGCCGGCTGCGTGAACGAGACGTTCGCCGCCGAGTTTGATGGCATGCAGATGGAGTTCGTGCTGGTCGAGGCGCGGCCACTGCCGCAGACGCGCGTGGATACCGCACGTGCGCCGTTCTCGCTGTTGTTCCGCAATGGCGCGCCGATCGTCTTCCCGCAGCAGATCTATCCGATGCGGCATGCGCGGGTGGGCGAGGTGGGCATCTTCCTGGTGCCGATCGCGCAGGAACGTGCCGGTTTCCTGTACCAGGCCGTCTTCAACTGACAGGACGGTGCGTGGGCTCCCAGCGCATGGGCACGTAGAGTTCGCCCGCCGCCGCCGCGGTGGCGACAAACCCCATCCGCTGGTACAAGCGGAACGCAGCGTGGTTGTGCTGCATCACATGCAGCCGCAGCGCGCGACCTCGCACCGCACAGGCCTGTTGCTGGCAACCGATCACCGCCGTGCCGGTACCGGTGCCGCGCGATGACGGCAACAGGCTGATGTCCACGATGAGATCCTCCTCGCCGTCTTCATCGACATAGAAGCGCCCTACCGGCTGGCCCTCGCGCAGGATCGCCAGGTAATGCGCGCGCGGGTGGTGGGCCAGATAGTGCTGGTGCTGGGCCACGAACTGCTGCGACAGGAACTGCCGCTTGGCAGTGTCCGGCCAGGGCACCGACCGGAGTTCCTCCTCGCGCGTGCTCGCATACAGCGGCACCAGCCAGGGCAGGTCATCGTCGCGCAGCGCGCGCCATTGCCATCCGGTGCCGTCGGCGACCCCGGCCAGCGCCGGGCGCCGCTCCGGAGGGAACGGCGCCAGCGTCGCGGGCAACATCAGTCGAACGCAGGGTAATCGCCCTGCAGGGCAATGCAGAAGTTCACCGCCAGGTAGGGCTGCTGGTTGTCGTGTGGCTGGTTGCCACCGCTGCTGGGGAGCAGCATGGACGGGGACAGCGGCGTATCCGGCGTCGCATTGCTGAAGGGCTTGACGGCGTTGGACCCCGGCTGGGAAAGACCGCCACCGGCCACCGGCACGCCGCTGCGCTTGCCGGTGTCGGTCTGGGCGAACGCGGTCAGCGTGTGCTGATGGGCGGGCATCTCCAACGTGCTCAACGCCACCTGGGAGACGCCGAACGTGTCGCCGATCAAGCGGGGGGTCAGGCCGTTGCCGGTGCCCGTCCCTCCGGCAGCGCGAGCGCTGAAATTGGGCAGCTGGAAGGTGCTGGTGCCGTTGCCGCCGTACTGGATGCCGAGCAGCGAAAACAAGGCGGCATTCTGCTGGATCGCGAGCGTAGCGCCGTTGCAGAACGCCCACCCGTTCGGGGCGAAGTTGAAGCCGAACGGCTGGATCTGTCCGATGTAAGGTTCGGTCATGTCGGTTCTCTGCGCGTAACGAAGGAAGGGTCAGGACTGCGAGGGGAAGACGCCGGCCCAGGCGATGCAGTACTGCACCGTCAGGGTGGGCATGCAGTTCTCGTGCGCCTGGTTGCCACCACTGCTGGTCACGGCCAACGCCTCCATCGCCAGTGGGGTCGCCCCGTTGGTGTCGGTGACATAGAAGGTCTCGCCACTGACGGCGCCCGGCAATGCGGTGGCGGCGGGCGTCTCCAGGGTGGCTGCCGCGGTGCTGACCGACAGTGCATGGGTGTGGGCCGGCATCTGTGGCAGGGTCAGCGTGACCGTCTCGGACCCGGACATCATGCCGGGCAGGCGATTGCTCAGCCCCGGGCCCTGGCCCATGTGCAGCGGCACGCGGCCGCGCAGGTCCGGCACGCCGAAGGTGCTTTGGCCGTCACCGCCGTAGGTCGTGCCGAGCAACATGAAGAGCACGTCGTAGTCTGCAATCGATACCACTGCGCCGTTGCAGGCAAGCCATCCACTGGGAACGCGGTTGAATCCGAACATCCGGATTTCGCCGATGAAAGGTACGCTCATCTGATCATGCTCCTTGTGAGTAACGCATGGCCGGCCACGGCCGGCCCCGTGATCAACCGCGGGAGGGGAAGATTCCCTGCAGCGCGATGCAGAAGTTGAGCGTGGTGTAGGGCTGCATGTTCGGATGGGCCTGGGTGCTGCCCGCCGGGGCGACCGACGACGGTGCCTGTGCAACCAGGGCGCCGCCCTGGGCTGCATACAGCTTGGCCGTGCCGCCGCCGGCGAACGTGCGCCCGGTGGGGTTGCGGTTGTCGCCCGCGGCGGCCACGCCCACCACCTGGTGGCCATGCGCAGGCAACTGCGTGGGCAACAGCGTCACGTTCTCGGTCCCGGCCCGCTGGCCGATCTGCAGGGTCGGTGGCTGCCATGTCGCATCGACCGAGGGCGCATACGCGACGGGTGTGCGCCCGCGCAGGTCGGGCAGGGCGAAGTTGGTGACGCCATCGCCGCCGTACTGCGTGCCCAACAGCGAAAACAGGGCTTGGTTCTGGTTGATGGGCAGCAATTGCCCGTTGCATTGCGCGAAATACCTGGGTGCAAAATTGAACCCGGCCATCATGATCTGGCCGACGAAGAATTCGCTCATCTGATCCCCCTTGGATGCTGAGCGCGGCGCCGGACTGGCGCGCAACTACTCTGAACGCCATTCAGGCTGTTCACAAGTCCCGCCGCCGCGCCCCTTTCCTCGCCACGGGGACTCTGTTCCAATGGCGCCAAAGGGGGGAGGCGTGGAATGCCTGCCGCTGGCGACGTCAGGGAACGACGGGAGCAGCATGCTCCCGGGGCAGCCGGCACGGGACGCGCACCTCGATGGTGTTCTGCATCCAGGTGGATTCTTTCCAAGGGGGAAAGGTCATGGCATTCCGTACCCGATACGCGCGTACCGCGCGTGTTTTCTCGACCCTGTTCGTCCTGTTCGTCCTGTTCTGCGCCGCGCTGTGGTCCACCGCCGCGTGGGCCGCGCACACCTCGCTGATCTGTCCGGCCCAGTCGGCGACCGTCGGCAATGGCGGCACGGTGGCGATCAACGTCTCGGCCTGCGCCAATCCGGTCGCCCTGGCCGGCGAGGGCCCCGTGGACGGTCCGCAGTTGCCGCAGCACGGCACCGCCAACCTGCGCATCACCAGCGGCAACTGGTTCGTCGATTATGGTCACGGCGGCGACACCGCCACCAGTGATGTCTTCGAATTCTCCGACACCGATGGCGACACCGTCCGCGTCACGGTCACCATCTCCCCGGCCAACTCCACGATCGTAGTGGCACCGGCCGCGCTCACCCTGACCGCCGGCACGGCGGTATCGCAGACGCTCAGCGCCAGCGGCGGCACCGCGCCGTACACCTTCACGCTGCAAGCCGGTACCCCACCGCCTGGCATTACCCTCAACGCCGGAGTGATCAGCGGCACGCCCACCCAGCGCGGCGCGTACACCTTCACCGTACGCGCCACCGATGCCACCACGGCCACCGCCGACAAGACCTACAGCGGCACCGTGCAGAACCCCAGCCTGAGCCTCACCCCGGCGGCGGCCACGGCCATCCAGGGCGTACCGTTCTCGCAGACGCTGGCCACCACCGGTGGCGTTGCGCCCTACACCTACGCGATGGAAGCCAGCAGCCTTCCCGCCGGTTTGACGCTCAATGCAGGCGTGATCAGCGGTACCACCGCCGCGGCCCCTGGCACCTATCCGGTCACCATCCGCGTTACCGACAGCAGCACCGGCACCGGCACCTACTTCGAGGTGGAAAACTTCACCCTGACGGTAAGCGCGGCGCCCAGCGTCAGCATTGCCGTGGCGCCGGCCAGCGTCAGCGAGGACGGAGCGACCAACCTGGTTTACACCGTCACCCGCAGCCTCAACCTGTCCTCGCCGACCGTGGTCAACCTGACCACCGGCGGCACGGCGACCAGTGGCGTGGATTACACCGGCGGCGTGGCGACGGTGAGCATTCCTTCGGGCGCCACCACCGCCACGGTCACCATCAACCCGACCGCCGATGCCACCGTGGAGGCCAACGAAACGGTGATCCTCACCGTCGCGGCCGGCAGCGGCTACACCGTCGGTGCGCCGGCGAGCGCCACCGGCACGATCCTCAATGACGATGTGCCCATTGCATCGATCACGGTGTCCCCGGCCTCCGTCAACGAAGACAGCGGCACCCCGCTGGTCTACACCGTCACCCTGGACCAGCCGAGCCTGGTGCCGCTGTCGATCGCCTACACCGTGGGCGGTACCGCCACCAGCGGCACCGACTACGCAGCGGTGTCCTCGCCGCTGTCGATCGCAGCCGGGGCCACCACCGGCACGATCACCGTCACGCCCACGGCCGACAGCGCCGAGGAAGCCAATGAGACCGTGGTGCTGACGCTGGCTGCAGGCTCCGGTTATGGCGTCGGCGCACCGACAAGTGCGACCGGCACGATCATCGACGACGACCAGCCGGCGTTGAGCATCAATGACGTCAGCCTCAATGAAGGCGACAGCGGCACCACGGCGTTCACCTTTACCGTGTCGCTCAACGCGCCGGCGGGCCCGGGCGGGGTCAGCTTCGACATCGCCACCGCCAACGGCACCGCCACCGCCGGCAGCGACTATGTCGCCCAGGCACTGGCCGGGCAGACCATTGCAGCGGGCAGCAGCAGCGCGACCTTCACCGTGCTGGTCAACGGCGACACGTTCAACGAGCCCAACGAAACTTTCCTGGTCAATGTCAGCAACGTCACCGGTGCCACCGTCGCCGACGCGCAGGGCTTGGGCACGATCATCAATGATGATGCGCTGCCGTCGCTGTCGATCAATGACACCTCGGTAACCGAGGGCAACGCCGGCACAGTCACCGCCACGTTGACGGTGACGTTGTCGGCGGCCAGCGGGCAGACGGTCACCGTCAACTACGCCACCGCCAATGCCAGCGCGGTCGCGCCCACCGACTACACCAGCGCCAGCGGCACGCTGACCTTCGCACCCGGCGCGACCACCCAGACCATTGCGATCACCGTCAACGGCGACACCACGCCGGAGAACGACGAGACCTTCGCGGTCAATCTGAACGCACCCACCAATGCCACTCTCGCCGATGCGCAGGGCATCGTGACCGTGCTCAATGATGACCAGCCGGTCACCGTCGCGCCGGCGGCGCTGCCGCCTCCGGCGATCGCCGTTGCCTACAGCCAGGCCCTCGTCGCCAGCGGCGGCAGTGGCAGCTACAGCTATGCGGTCACCACCGGCTCGCTGCCGCCGGGCCTGACCCTCAGCGCGGGCGGCCTCCTGGCCGGTACGCCTACCGCCGGTGGTTCGTACGCCTTCAGTGTTACCGCCACCGATACCAGTACGGCACCTGGACCCTACACCGGTACGCAGGCCTACGTGCTCACCGTGGGCGCACCCACGCTGGTGCTGCCGGGTGGCCCATTGCCGGGGGCTACGCTCGCCCAGCCGTATACCGCCACGGTCGGCCCGGCCAGCGGCGGTACCGCGCCGTATGCCTACACGATCACCGCCGGCAGCGTGCCGCAGGGATTGAGCATGGCGGCCAGCGGTGTCTTCAGCGGCACCCCGACCGCGTTGGGCACGTTCAACTTCACCGTGACCGCCACCGACAGCAGCACCGGCGTGGGTGCGCCGTATTCGACCAGCACCCCGATGTCGATCACCGTGGCCGACGGCCTGCCGGTGGCCGGCAACGTCAACACCTCGGTGGCCTACGGTGCGCCGGCCGCGGCGGTGACGCTCGCGCTGTCGGGCGGGGCGGCCAGTTCGGTCGCCATCGGTACGGCCCCATTGCACGGCACCGCCACGGTGACCGGCCCGACCTCGATCAGCTACCAGCCGGCCGCAGGCTTCGCCGGCACTGACAGCTTCACCTACACCGCCAGAAACGGCACCGGCACTTCAGCGCCGGGCACGGTGACGGTCAGCGTGGGCACCCCGACGATCACCGTCAGCGCCAACAGCGTGTTCTCGGCGGTGGCCGGCGTGCCTTACAGCCAGACCTTCACCTGGTCCGGCGGCGCTGCGCCTTACAGCGGCTACCAGGTGGCCAATCTGCCGGTCGGCCTGTCGATCACCGCCAGCACCGCCGACAGCGTCACCGTCAGCGGTACCCCGACCCAGGCCGGCAGCTTCAACCTGCAGGCCTCGGCGACCGACAGCAGCACCGGCACTGGTCCGTTCACCACCGGCCAGGGCTTCGTGCTGAACGTGGCCAGCCCGACCCTGACAGTGACCCCGGCCACCTTGTCACCGGCCACGGCGGGCAGTGCCTACCAGCAGCCGATCACCGTTGCCGGCGGCGTCGCACCGTACACCTACGCGTTGAACGGCACGCTGCCCAGCGGCGTGGCGTTCAACACAGGCACCGGTGTGTTGTCGGGTACGCCGACCCAGGCTGGCAGCTTCGCGCTGATCGTCACCGTCACCGACAGCACCACCGGTACCCCGGCCAGCGTGGTCCAGAACTACACGCTGCAGGTGGCCACGCCCACGCTGAGCCTGACGCCGGCCGCCGGCGCCCTGACCCCGACCACGGCGGGCAGCGCCTACCAGGTAGCCTTCGCTGCCGGCGGCGGCGTAGCGCCGTACACCTTCGCCATCACCACTGGCACCCTGCCGGCGGGCCTGGCGCTGGATGCTGCCAGCGGTCGCCTGTCGGGGACGCCCACCGCGGTGGGCACGGTTGCCTTCAGCGTGACCGCCACCGACAGCACCACCGGCACCCCGGCCACCGTGACCCAGGCTTACACGCTCAGCGTGGCTGCGCCGGTGCTGACGGTGACCCCGTCGACCCTGCCGGCCGGGTTGTTCGCCAACGCCTACCAGCAGCAGCTCTCCACCAGCGGTGGCACCGCCCCGTACACCTACGCGGTAACTACCGGCGCGCTGCCCGGCGGCCTGGCGCTGGCAGCATCCGGCGCGCTGACCGGCACGCCCACCGCCGCGGGTGCGTTCGCCTTTACCGTCACCGCCACCGATGCACTGGGCTTCACCGGCACGCGCGACTACACCGTGCAGGTGACCCAGCGCCCTGACCCGACCCGCGACCCGGAAGTGCGTGGGTTGCTGTCGGCGCAGGCCGACGCCGCGCGGCGCTTCGCCAGCTCGCAGATCGAGAACCTCCAGCAGCGCATGCAGCGCCTACATGGCGCCAGCCGCAGCAACGGCTTCAGCAACAATCTGGGCCTAGCCTACGGGCCGCAGCGCTGCGATCCGGCGGTGGGCAGTCTGCCCGGAAGTGACTGCGACGCTCAGCGCCGCCAGCCGTTCGATCGGGAACCGGGGCTGGATGCGCCGGCCGCGACCGGCACTGGCTCGCAGGCACCGCTTGGCTTCTGGGTGGGCGGCACGATCCGCAGCGGCCGGACCAACGGACACGGGAGTGCCGGCGGTGACTTCAACACGGACGGCGTCACCCTTGGCAGCGACCTGCAGGTGGGCGACGACCTTGCCGTCGGCGTCGGCCTGGGCTATGGCCGCGACCGCACCGATGTAGGTGAGAACGGCAGCCGCAGCGATGGCCAGGCCTTCACCCTGGCGGTGTACGGCAGCTACAGCCCCGGCCAGCATCTGTTCGTGGATGCACTGTTGGGCCACCAGTTGCTTGACTACGACCTGCGCCGCTACGTGACCAGCGACGGCAGCTTCGTGCATGCCAGTCGCGATGGCAGCCAGTGGTTCGGTTCGCTGTCTGTCGGTGCCGACCTGCTCCGTGGCAGCTGGCAGTTCACCCCGTATGCGCGACTGGACGCGTCGCGCGGCACGCTCGACCGCTATGTCGAGCAGGGCAGCGACCTGTTCTCCCTGCGCTACGGCGATCAGGACGTGGACACCAGCACCGGTAACGCGGGCTTGCGCATCGAGTCGCGAAAGACCGCAGCATGGGGTGCCTGGACGCCGCAACTGCGGGTGGAGTACCAGCACGACTTCAGCGGCAGTGGCACGGCCACGATGCAGTACGCCGACCTGGTCGGGGTGCCGTTCTATCGCACCACGCTGGATGGCTTCAACCGCAACCGCTGGATGCTGGGCGCCGGGGTGATGTTCGACTTCGGCCGGGCATGGGGCCTGCGGGTGGACTACCGTGGGCTGGTCGGCAGTGATGACCGCGACCACGGCGTCCAGATCAGTCTGGACAAACAGCTGTAGGACATCGCCACCGACCCGCGGTGGCACAATGCAGAGCAATAAAAAACCCCGCAGTGGCGGGGTTTTTTATCTGTCTTCAGTTACCCCAGTTCGGCATCGGCATCGCATCGACCGGGATCGGCGCGGTGTCGTCGGCGTCCTTGCCGCGCGCATGCTTGCCACGCAGGTCGTTTTCGATCTGATAGTTGCGGCGCTGCAGCCATGCGTCGCGGGTAAGGGCGTACTCGTCAACGGCGTTGTCGCGGATGTCGTCCAGCGCCATCAACTGCGATCGCATGTCCACCAGCTGCAGACCCTGAAGACCAATTCGGACCTTGTCTTCTTCGATGGTCCGGATCGGCGAGAGCGGGATGTCGCCCGCCAAACCGAACACGTCGCGCACCGTCCGCGGGCCGAAGAAGGGCAGTTCCACATAACGCGAGCCGCGCCAGCCCCAGGCACCCAGGGTCTGGCCGAAGTCCTCGCTGCGTCGCGGCACCATCGCCTTGCTGGCCGGATCAAACAAGCCACCCAGGCCCAACGTGGAGTTCATCAGGAAACGACCCAGGCTGTCCCACGCATCATCCGGACGGCCCTGGAGCAGCTGGTTGGTGATCGTCACCGGCGCGCGCAGGTTGCTGAAGAAGTTGGTGACACCGGTACGCGCAAAACGCGGAACCACGCGCGTGTAAGCGGTGGCGAGCGGTCGTGCCACGGCGCGGTCGACCACGTTGTTGAAACTGTGCACCTTGCGGTTGAAGGGTTCCCAGGGGTCATAGGCAGCACTGCCGCCTTCACTGCCCTCCGCCGTGGGGGCCGGACCGCCGTACAGCGCAGCGAAGTCGTCCTCGGCATTGGTCGGCGCGGTGCCGGTGGTGGCCGCTGCGGCCGCCGGATCGGTGCTGGTCTGCGTTGCTTCGGTGGCCGTGTCGGCGACGGCCTCGGCCGGTACCGCATCGGTGTTGGCGACATCGGCAGCCGGTGCCGCCGTCGGGGCGACCTCGACGCTGACCGGTGCGCTGTCGCGTGCGGGTTTGCCGGCACAGGCGCTCAGGGCCAGCGTCAGTACAAGGAGGGGGAGGGTGCGTATGACGTTCATGTCAGCTCGCCGCCGAAAGGGCATGGAAATCCAGGGTGGGTGCCAGCCGGTAGGCAGCACTGAGGTCGGTGAAACCGTCCGGGCTGCCGACGATCGTCGGCGTTGTCCCGTTTGCACGCAGGCGTGCGGCCAGCTCGGCCAGCAGCGCCAGACCGGCGCTGTCGAGCCGGCTCACCGCCGCCAGATCCACCTGCTGCACGCCGTCCAGCGCGGTCAGCGAGGGCCACAGGGCCGTCACCGCCGCGCGGTCGAGCGGCCCGCTGAACACCAGCGAGCTGCCATTGCGCTGCACGCTGGCGCTGTTACTTGCCACGCGGGGCCTGCCCGGCCTGCATGCTGCCGTTGCGCAGTTCGGTGGCCACCTGCTGGATCGACTTCTGGCGCAGCGGGGCGTCGAACTGGGTCTTGAAGGTCTGCACGTAGGAGATGCCTTCGATCATCACGTCGAAGATCTTCCACTGGCCGTTGACGTTGCGCATCAGGTAGTCGACCGGGGTCGGCTCACTGCCGGCGCGGATCAGCTCGGTGGACACGCGCACGCCGCGGTTGCCCGGCAGCGGCGACTCGCTCTTCAGGCGGAAGGTGGGCTTGCCCTGGATCTCGAGCAGGGCCGAGCCGTAGCGCTGCATCAGGTTGTCAGCCATGGCATCGGCGAACAGCTTGACGTCGGCATCGGACGCGCCGCGGCCGTGCACGCCCAGCACCAGGCGGGCGGCGTAGTCGCGATCGAAGGTCTTGTTGAGCTCGCTGTTGATGAAGTCACGCAGCACGGCCGGGTTGGCGCGGAATTCGGTGCGGCGCTGCTGCAGCGAAGTCAGGATGCGGGTGCTGGCGTCCATCACGGCCTTGCCGGCCTGGCCCTGCTGGGCGGCGGCGGCAGCCGGAGCGGCCTGGGCGAAGGAGAGCGAGGGCGTGGCGGCGAGCAGGGCCGAGGCGAGCAGCGCCGGGATCAGGGTCTTTTTCATGGTTGCGGTTCCGTTGCAGGCGCGGGCGCGCCGTTGCCATCGTGGGAGTCAGCGCCACCGGTGTTGGCCGGACCGCTGAACATGTACTTGCCGACCAGCTGGAGCAGGTCCACCGCCGGCTGGGTGAAGACGATCTCGTCGCCGGACTTGAGCACGTCCGGATCTCCGCCCGGCTGCAGTCCGATATAGCTCTCGCCGAGCAAACCGCTGGTGAAGATGCCGGCCGAGGTATCGGCGGGCAGATCCTTGAACTTGCCGTCGAGCTTGAGCGTCACGATCGAGTCGAACTTCTGGGGATCCAGTTCGATGCCCGAGACCTGGCCGATGGTGACGCCACCGATCTTGACCGGGGCCTGCTTGCGCAGCTGGCCGATCTGGGTGAAGCGCGCCTTGAGTTCGTAGCCGCTGCCACCGGTGCCCCACCGTTGATTGGTGGAGGCCACGGCCAGCACCAGCAGCGAGGCCAGCGCCAGCAGCAGGAACGCGCCGACGGAAAATTCGAGTCTGGGACCGCGGATGGCCATGGGATATCTCACTGTTCTTTGTCAGGTGCCTGGACAGGTGTCCGGGCGGGAAGTCTTTGCGTATCGAAGAAGCGCACCGACCAACGGTCGGTACCTACTGGAACATCATGGCCGACAGCACGAAGTTGAAGACCAGCACCAGCAGCGAGGCGTTGACCACCGCACGCGTGGTGGCGACCGAGGTGCCTTCGATGGTGGGTTCGGCATGGAAACCGACATAGGAGGCCACCAGGGCCGCCGTGCCGCCGAAGATCGCCGACTTCAGCATCGCCACGCCGAAGTCGTCCCAGAAGTCCACGCTATTGCTCAGCGCCGACCAGAACACGCCATTGTCCAGGCCGAGCACATGCACGGCCTCGAAGTAGCTGGCGCTGATCGCCAGCGAACAGAAAATGCCGGTCAGCAGCGGCACGGTCAGCACCGCCGCCCAGAAGCGCGGCGCGACGACCTTGGCGACCGGGTCGATCGCCATCAATTCCAGCGCCTTGATCTGATCGGTGGCCCGCATCAGGCCCAGTTCGGCGGCGATGGAGCTGCCGGCGCGGCCGATGAACAGCAGCGCGGTCAGCACCGGGGCCAGTTCGCGATACAGCGACAGGCCGAGCAGGGTGGACAAGGCATCGGCGGCGCCGAAGGTGGTCAGCGTGCGGTAGCCCTGCAGCGTCAGCACCAGGCCCACGAAGGCCCCGCCCACGGCGATGATCGGCAGCGAACGTGCGCCGATCTTGTAGATCTCGCGGGTCAGCTCGGCCAGGAAATCGGCGGTCGGCAGCGAGCCGCGCAGCACCGTCAGCGAGAACAGGCCGGCGCGACCGAGCGAGCGGGTGGCGTCAACGAACGGCATCAGGCAACCCTCGCACGCGGCGCGGCATCGAACGGGATCGGGCCGTCCGGCTCTCCATGCAGGAACTGCCGCAGCAGCGGGTCCTGGCTGGATTCGAGCGCGGCCGGGCTGCCCTGGAACACGATGCCGCCGTTGGCGATCGCGATCACCTGGTCGCAGATCGGCAGAGTCTCGTGCACGTGGTGGCTGACGATGATGCTGGTCAGCCCCAGGCTGTGGTTGAGGCGCTGGATCAGGCTCATGATCACGCCCGAGGCGATCGGGTCCAGCCCGGTCAGCGGCTCGTCGTAGATCATCAGCGGCGGGTCCAGTGCCAGCGCGCGTGCCAGGGCCACACGGCGCGCCATGCCGCCGGACAGCTCGCGCGGCCAGGCATCGGCAGCGGCCAGCAGGCCGACCGCATGCAGCTTCATCTGCACCAGGCGGCGCAATACGGGCTTGGGCAGGCGGGTGTGGGTGCGCAGCGGCAGGGCCACGTTCTCGGCCACGGTCAGATCGGTCAGCAGGCCGTTGCCCTGCAGCAGCACGCCCACGCTCTTGCGCATCTCCAACAGCGCGCGTGCGCCGGTCGGGATGGGCTGGCCGAACAGGGTGACCTGGCCGGCAACGGGGCGCAGTTCGCCGGTCAGCGCGGCCAGCAGCGTGGACTTGCCACTGCCCGACGGGCCGAGCACGGCAGTGATGCTGCCGCGCGGAACGGTCAGCGAAACGTCGCGCAGGATCGTACGACCGCCGCGGTCGATGCGGACGTTGGACAACTGCACCAGACTCTCTTCGGAAACCGTCATGGGCGCCATTAACAAAATTCCAACGTTGTAAGATCGTGGTGAACGGCTGAACATAACCGAACTGGACCGTGCAGTATTGTCGCACGGGCAGGTGGGAGCAGCGCCCCGGAGACCATGCCGAGGGCTGCAACACAGCGTGTCGGGCCGGTGTCGGCCGCTGCCTTTTCGGCGTCCAGGTACGCGTCGGCGCTGCGTTCGTGCGCGGGCTGCGGCACACTCCTGCGATGACCGACGCTGCTTCAGACTTCCGCCTTTATCACTCCAACTCGCTCGATGTGCTGGCCGCCCTGCTGGCCACGACGCTGCGCACGCCGGTGCCGGGCCAATCGATCCTGGTGCCGGAGGTGGTGCTGATCCCGCAGGTCGCCATGCGCCGCTGGCTGCAATCGACCCTCGCGGCCGAGTATGGCATTGCCGCCAATCTGGCGTTCCTCACGCCCGGCGAGCTGGTGGCGCGCGCTCTCAACGCCAACGTGCCCGGCGAACATGACGATCTCAATGCCGAAGGCCTGCGCTGGCGGTTGTATGCCGCGCTGCGTGATCCGGTGCTGATGGCCCGGCCGCCGATGGCGGCCCTGCAGGCGTATCTGTCCTCAACCGATCCGCTCAAGCCATGGGCCTTGGCCGCCGAACTGGCCTCGGTGTTCGAGAAGTACCAGGCATGGCGTCGCGATTGGCTGCTTCGTTGGGAGGCCGGCGCAGCACCGAATGACCCGCAGGCCATCCTGTGGCGGCACATCGCCCAAGGCGAGCAGTACCGCGCGCGCCGCATCGATGCCTATCTGGCCCGCTTCGAAGGTGCCGGGCAGCCGCTGCCGCAGGGCCTGCCGGCGCGTGTGTTCGCCTTCGCCACGCTCAACATCTCCCCGGACGTGCTGCGGGTGATGGCCACTCAGGCGCGGGTCGGCACGATGCACTTCTATCTGCCCACGCCGACCCAGGCCTATTGGGGTGACCTGCAGACCCTGGGCGAGAAGCTGCGCAGCGGCGCGCCCGATCCCTTCGGCGAGGCGGCCGGGGAGAACCGCCTGCTGCAGGCCTGGGGCGCGGCCGGGCGCGACTTCATGGCGGTGCTGGGCAGCTATGAAGTCGTCCACCCCTCCGGGGAGATCGCCGCCTACGATGATCCCGAAGACGATGCGCGCCCGGACATGGCCGACGGCGGCTTGTCCGATAGCCTGCTGCACCGCCTGCAGCGCGACCTGTTCCACCGCCGCGGGCAGCCGGCCGGTGCGCTGCGCGATGGGCTGCGCTACGACGACCCCAGCCTGCAGGTGCATGCCTGCCACACCCGCCTGCGCGAACTGCAGGTGTTGCACGATCAACTGCGCGGCCTGCTGCAGGACCCGCGCTTCGATCCACCGCTGCAGGCGCGCGACATCGCGGTGCTGGCACCGGATATCGATCCGTACGTGCCGTACCTGGAAGCGGTGTTCGGCGGCCGCAGTGGTGGCGACGAGCACATTCCCTATGCGTTGGCCGACACCAGTCCGCTGGCCGGTGAGCCGTTGGCCGATGTGTTCGTGCACCTGCTCGGGCTGCCGGTCTCGCGCTTCGGCTTGAACGAAGTGCTGGATCTGCTCGCCAGCGCGCCGCTGGCCGAGGCGGCCGGTCTGGACGCGGCGGCGTTCGACCGCCTGCACGACTGGCTGCAGGCTGCCGGTGCGCGCTGGGGGCTGGATGCCACCCATCGCGGCCAGCACCAGGCCCCGGCCGATGATGCCTTCACCTGGCAGTTCGCACTTGATCGCCTGTTGCTGGGTCATGCCAGCGGCAGCGACGGCGATATCGCCGGGGTCGCGCCGTGGCCGGAGCTGGAAGGCAGCGCGCTGGATGCGCTGGACCGGCTGCTCGGTCTGCTGCGGGTGCTGGCGCGATACCAGAAAGCACTGGGTGAGGCGATGTCACCCGGCCAGTGGCGGCAGCGTCTGCTGGCCCTGCTGGACGCGCTGCTGCCCGAACCGCCGCAGGCGGCCAACAGCCAGCGCGCGCTGGAGCGCCTGCGCAAACTGATCAACGAGTTCGCCCGCGACGCCGATACCGCCGGCTTCGAGGGCGACGTGCCGCCGGAGGTGCTTCGCGCGCATTTCGCTGGCGTGCTTGCGCAGGCCGATACGCGCGCCCCGCTGCTCACCGGCGGGGTCAGCTTCGGGCGGATGGTGCCGATGCGGCTGCTGCCGTTCCGGGTGATCTGCGTGCTCGGCCTGAACGATGGCGATTTCCCGCGTCGCGATCCGGCTGCCGGGCTCAACCAGCTCACCGCCGAGCTGGGCACCGACAAGCGACGCCACGGCGACCGCTCGCTGCGCGAGGACGACCGCTTCCTGTTCCTGCAGCTGTTCGCCTCGGCGCAGGACGTGTTCTACCTGAGCTACCTGGGCGCCGACCCGCGCGATGGCAGTGTGCGCGAGCCCTCGGTGCTGGTCAGCGAGCTGATCGATGCGGCGGCCGAGTACCACCTGGATCCGCCCGCGGCGGCCAAACGAATGACCGTGCGGCATTCGCTGCAGCCGTTCGCCCCGGCCGCGTTCGGGGGCGGTGAGGAACCGCGGCGTTTCAGCTACCGCCAGCAATGGCACCCGGCCGCCGGCTCGCTTGGCGGTGCACGGCGCGCGCTGGCGCCCTGGTTCGCCAAGCCGCTGCCGCCGATGGAGAGCGGGGTGGGCGAGGCGGAACTGAGCGTGGATGCGCTGCGTCGCTTCCTCACCGATCCGGCCAGCCAGTTCCTGTCGCAACGGCTCGGCCTGCGCCTGCCCGACGACGTCGACAACGCCGAGGATGTCGAACCCCTGGTGATGGCTGCGCGCGGTGGCGACACCGTACTGCTCCAGCAGGCGGTAATCGAAGCTACCCTCGGCGAAGAGGCCGCGCCGCTTTACCCCCGGCTGCGCGCACGTGCGCTGCTGCCCTCCGGTGCACTGGGCGAGCGCCAGTTCGCGCTGCTGCAGGTGCAGACTGAGCCCTACGCGCAGGCCCTGGCCCAGTGGCAGGCCGGTACCGCAGCCGACAGCCGCCGCTACGAGGTGGAGATCGATGGCGTGCGCCTGCACGGCCGCGTGCAGGGCCTGCATCCGCACGGTCTGGTGCGCCTGCGCCCGGGCCCGCTCAATGGGCGTGCCGCGATCCGCCAGGGGCTGGACTGGCTGCTCGCCAACGCCGCCGGCGATGCGCTGCCGCTGGTGCAGTTCCACGAGGCGGGCGATGACGGGCTGGGGCCGCACACGCTGCCGCCGCTGGAGGCCGAGCGCGCGCGCCAGGTGCTGCGCCGCCTGCTGCAGCTGCGCAGCGAAGGGCTGCGTGCGCCGCTGTTGTACGGCCCGTCCACCGGCTGGGTGCTGTACACCGCCGCCGAGGCCAAGCGCGAAGCCGAGGGCCGCGCCAAGTGGCATGGCAGCGATCGCACCTGGGGCGAAGCCACCGGCGCCGGCTACCAGCTCGCGCTGCGTGGCCATGATCCGTTCGCCAGCGCGGACAGCTACCGACAATTGCTGCACAACAGCTTCGTGGTGTTCACCGCGGTGCGCGAGGGCCGGGTGTTCCCGGGCTTTGACGAGGAAGGAGCCCTGCGATGATCGACCACGACCTGCTCAACGATCCCTATCTGGCGCTGCCGCTGGAGGGCGTGCGCCTGATCGAGGCCAGCGCCGGTACCGGCAAAACCTTCACCCTGGCCACGCTGTTCACCCGGCTGGTGGTGGAGAAGGGCTGGCGCATCGGCCAGATCCTGGCGGTCACCTTCACCGATGCCGCGACGCAGGAACTGCGCAAGCGCATCCGCGAGCGCCTTGCATTGGCCGCACAGCTGGTCGAGCGCGCGCCGAGCGAACAGGACAGTCCGGAGGTCGTCCTGACCCGGGTGATCCTCCACCGCCAGCTTGCCCTTGGCGAAGAAACACCGGCCGCGCTGGCGCGTCGGCTGCAGACCGCCGCCGATGAAATCGATCTGGCCTCGATCTTCACCATCCATGGCTTCTGCACCCGCGTGCTGCGCGAACACGCGCTGGAGAGCGGCCACACCTTCGATCCGCCCACCCTGCTGCCGAGCGAGCGCGCGCTGCACGAGGAACTGGCCGCCGACCTGTGGCGCGTGCATGCCACGGATCCGGCTACGGTCGATGCGTTGACCTGGCTGTGGGCCTCACCCGAGGCGCTGGCCGGCGATCTCTCCACGTTGATCAAGCCGTTGCCGTTGCTGCCAGCGCGGCCGAGCCACACCTTCGACGACCCCGCCCCGCAGCTGCGGCTCACCGCGACTGCTTTGGCCGATGCCATCGCAGCGCACGCCGAAGACGCGCAGACGCAGATCGCCACCGCCTTCGATCGCAAGGTCTTCGATGGTCGCCGTGCCAAACGGCCCAGCTTCGACAAGGCCTTCGGCGAGCTGTTTGCCGGCCGCAGCGCGCAGCACTGGCCGCGCGGCGACAAGAGCCACCTGGGCAAACTGCTGCCGGTGCAGTTGCTGGCCTTCTGCAAGGACGGCATGGAAGGCCAGTGCCCGGCGTCGCCGCTGTTCGATGCGTTGCAGGCCTGGTGGCATGCCGCCGATGCGCGCGAGCAGTGGCTGCGCCAGCAGGCCACCGCCTTCCTGCATGACCTGCGCGATGAAGCGCGTGCGCGCCTGGCCGAGCTCAAGCGGATCGGACGCGTGCAGACCTACGATGACCTGATCGACGGCGTTGCCGATGCACTCGACGGCCCGCATCGCGCCACCCTGGTGCAGCAGCTGCGCGCGCAGTACGCGATCGCGCTGGTGGACGAGTTCCAGGATACCGACGACCGCCAGTGGGGCATCTTCCAGCGCGTGTTCGGCGATTCGCAGGAGACCCGAGAGGCCGGCCTGGCCCCGGCGCTGTTCCTGATCGGCGATCCCAAGCAGGCGATCTACGGTTTCCGCGGCGGCGATATCCACACCTATCTCAAGGCCAAGCGCCAGGCCGACCCAGCGCCCGCGCTGGACCGCAACTTCCGCTCGCGCCCGGCGGTGCTGCACGCGATCGAAGCGCTGTACGCCAACGCGGGTGAACGCGCCTTCCTCGAAGCCGACATCGCGTTCGAACCGGTGCACCCCGGCAGCACCCGGGTGGATGCGGACTTCGTGCGCGACGGTGTCCCCGCGCCCGGCCTGACCGTGCGCGTGCTGCACAACACCGAGGGCGGCGACCTCAAGGCTGATCCTTCCCGACAGCAGGCCAGCGACGCCTGTGTCGCCGCGATCCACCAGATCCTCAGCGAGGCGCGGCAAGGCCGCGCGCTGCTGCGCGATGTGCCGGTACAACCCGGCGACATCGCGGTGCTGGTGCGCTCGCACAAGGAGGCCACGCGCATCCAGCAGGCGCTCGGTGCGGTGGGTATTCCCGCCGTCGCCGCGGGTAAGCAGAGCCTGTACGCCACGCCGGAAGCGCACGACCTGCGCCTGCTGTTGCTGGCCCTGCTGCAACCGGCCGATGAAGGACGGCTGCGCGCGGCGCTGTCGACCGTGCTGCTTGGCGAAGATGCCGAGGCGATCGATGCGCTGGAGCGCGAAGGGGATGCACAACGCTCGTTCCAGGTGCGGCTGCTGGAATGGCGTGAGCGCTGGCAGCGTGGCGGCCCGTTCGCGGTGATCGCCGATCTCTGTGCCGAACACGCCGAGCGCCTGCTCGGCCTGCTGGATGGTGAGCGCCGCTTGACCAACTACCTGCAGCTGGGCGAACTGCTGCAGCAGGCCGCCGGACAGACCCTGGGCATGCACGGCCTGCTGGACTGGCTGCAGGTGCAGATGGCGCATGCCGACCAGGACGACGAACAGCAGCTGCTGCGCCTGGAATCGGATGCGCGCCGCGTGCAGATCATCACCCTGCACAAGAGCAAAGGACTGGAGTATCCGCTGGTGTTCCTGCCGTTCGTCGGCATCGGTGGTGGCGCGCCGAACACCGAGGCGAACTGCACGGTGTACGCCAACGGTCGCCGCGAGCTGCACTGGAAACTGGACAAGGACGACAGCTGGAATGCGGCCAGCATGCGCAGCGCGCAGGAACAGGAAGCCGAGGATGCGCGCCTGCTCTATGTCGGGCTGACCCGCGCCGAGCACGCGCTGTGGATCGCCGCCGGCGATCTCGCCGGCCTGGCAAAAACCCGACTGGCACCGATGCTGTCGAACATGGCCGCCCTGCGTGACCACCCGGACATCGCCGTGATCGACGGCCCGGTGGAACCCCGCCCGGCACAGCTTGCGTTCGAACGCGAGGGCGAACTGCCGCCGGTGCGCGCGCTGACCCGCCGCGTGCCGCACGACTGGTGGGTCTACAGCTTCACCCAGTTGGCGCATGCCGACGCCGGCCACGACACCGACGCCGCCGCGACCGAAGTGCCGGCGCCTGCGGCCGACGAACCGGCCGGCGTGGATCTCACCCTGGACGCCGAACAACCGGCCATGGTCAGCGACGACGTCGACCCGCGCTTCATGGGCAGCCGCTTCGGCAATGTGCTGCACGACGCGCTGGAGAACACCGATTTCGCGGTGTGGGGCGGCTGGCAAGCCGGGCAGCCCGCACCCGGCGAGGAAGCCGACGTCCTGCGCGCTTCGCTGCGCGCCGAAGGCTATGCCGAGCAGGACCTGGACGATGGCGTGGCCATGCTGACCGGGCTGGTCGGCCAGACCCTGACCGCGCCCCTGCCGGAAGGCGGCGCATTGCACGACCTGCCGGCCGATGCACGCCGTGCCGAGATCGAGTTCCACTTCGCGATGCAGCCGACCGCCGTGCCCGCCCTGCTGAGCCTGCTGCACGCGCACGGACTGGTCCGCGACCGCCATGGCTTCGGCACACGCCGGCGGCTGGAAGGCCTGATGACCGGCAAGATCGATCTGACCTACGTGCGAGCGGACCGCTGGTATGTGCTCGACTACAAATCCAACCGCCTGCCGAGCTACGACGCGGCCCGGCTGACGAGCGCCATGCAGCACAGCGAGTACGACCTGCAGGCGCTGATCTACACCGTGGCACTGCATCGCTGGCTGCGCTTCCGGCTGGGTGCGCAGTACGACTACACGCGTGACATGGGCGGTATCCGCTATCTGTTCTGCCGCGGACTGGATGCCGGCCGCGACGACAGCCCCGGCCTTTACGCGCATCGCTTCGATCCCGCTCTGGTGGATGCACTGGATGCGCTGTTCGCCGGTGGCGAACACGCCCAGGCCCGCATGGCCGCGCGCGCGCGGGGGGACGCATGAGCCTGCTTACCACGCTGTACCGCGGCAACGCGCTGCGCACACTCGATCACGCACTGGCGCAGAGCCTGCGCCGGTTGCGCCCGGACACGCCCGAGGCGGTGCTGCTCGGTGCTGCACTGGCGTCGCTGGCGGTCTCGGAAGGGCATGCCGGTCTGGATCCGACCCAGCCGCAGCGCTTGATCGAGGCCGATGTCGACTGGCCGGCACCCGACGCCTGGCTGGCGCAGCTGCAGGGGTCGCCGTGGGTGGACGTGCCGCATGCAGATGACGTGGTCGCCGGCGATGCACCGCTGGTGCTGGAAAACGGGCTGCTCTATCTGCGCCGCTACCGTGAGTACGAACGTCGGCTCGCTGAAGGCCTGCAACGCATCGCCACCCATCCGCTGGCCGAGGCCGATCCCGGTACCTTGGCCAGCCTGTTTGGCCAGCTGTTCCCGCAGGCGCGCGAGGGCATCGATCACCAGGCCCGCGCCGCCGCCGTCGCGCTGCGCCATCCGCTGGTGCTGGTGACCGGTGGTCCCGGTACGGGCAAGACCACCACCATCGCACGCCTGTTGGTGCTGCTGGCCGCCCAGGCAGTGCAGGCAGACCAGGCATTGCCACGGGTCGCGCTGGCTGCGCCCACCGGCCGTGCCGCCGAGCGCATGGCCGAGAGCCTGCGCCTGGCCGTGCAGCGTCTGCGTCTGCTCGGCATCGCCCCGGCGCTGTGCGATGCGATGCCGAGCACCGGCACCACCCTGCATCGCCTGCTCGGGGTGATCCCGGATTCGCCGCGCTTCCGCCATCACGCCGACAACCCGCTGCCGTATGACGTGGTGGTGGTGGACGAGGCCTCGATGATCGATCTGCCGTTGATGACCAAGCTGGTGGAGGCGGTCGCCGATGGCAGCCGGCTGGTGCTGCTCGGCGATCCGGACCAGCTGCCCTCGGTGGAAGCCGGTGATGTGCTGAGCGCGATCCTGCGCGCCAGTGGCGATGGCCTGGGCACCCAGGCCGACGATGCGCAGGCATTGCGCGCGCTGCTCGCGCCCGAGGCGCTGCAACCGCTGGCACCGCCACGCCGGTTCGCGGGCCGGCGCGTGCAGTTGCAGCGCGGCTACCGGCAGACCGACGCACTCGATCTGGCGCCGCTGGCGCATGCCGTGCGCGAGGGCAACAGTGCCACCGCACTGGCCCTGCTACGCGTGGGCACGCTGGCCGGCGTGCACTTCCACGAGGACCAGAGCGATCCGCTGCAACATCATCGCGAACACCTGTTCGGGCATTGGCGGGGCCTCGGCGAAGCCGCCGATCCTGGTCAGGCGCTGGCCAATGCCGGCCGCATCCGCCTGCTCACTGCTGTGCGCGAAGGTCCACAGGGTGCGCGCGGGCTGAACGCGCGCATCGAAGCGCTGCTGGCCGGTGTGCCGCGGCCGGGCATGGCACCGGGCTATTTCCACGGCCGGCTGCTGCTGGTCACCGAGAACAGCTACCGGCACCGCCTGTTCAACGGCGACATCGGCATCTGCCTGATCGACCGCCAGGGCAGTGTCACCGCCTGGTTCCCCGGCGAGACACCGGATCAACCGCGCGGTTTCCACCCGGGGGCGTTGCCCGCACATGAAAGTGCGTTCGCGATGACCGTGCACAAGGCACAGGGCTCGGAGTTCGATGAGGTCTGGCTGCAGCTGCCGCGACGCGACAACCGCGTGCTCTCGCGCGAGCTGATCTATACCGGCATGACCCGTGCGCGGCAGTCGCTGCACGTGCTGGGCAGTGCGGAGGTACTGGAGGCCGCATTGGCGCGGCATGCCAGCCGTTTGTCGGGCCTGGCGGCGCGCCTGCAGGGCGGCCAGGGGGACGCGGTGGCCGACACCGTCGTGACAGCGCCGGCCCAGGGGCAGCTTTTCTGATGACAGCCGCAATGAACAGATGCTCTGTAGTTTCTGTCTCGTGACGCCTGCCTGCAGGAATCTCGCTCTGGTCTTTTGACCGCCTCTGACGCGCTGCTATCGTGCGCGTTGTACTGACTGCTGGCAGGATCGCAACATGGCGATGGTAGGACTCGATGACCCCCGCTGGGCACAGCTGAGCCATGCATATGGTGCAGCGGATGACATTCCCCAATGGCTTGTCGCCATTCGATACCCAAGCGGTACGGATCATGCTGAGCATGGTGAGGGAGAGCCGTGGCATGAGCTCTGGAGCAGCCTATGTCATCAAGGCGATGTTTACAGTGCTTCCTTCGCTGCGGTACCGCACATCGTCGATGTGATTATCCAGCATCCGGATCGGGCGACGTGGGAGTTCTTCGCTCTGCCTGTCTGCATTGAGATTGAGAGAAGACGAGCAGGCATCGAGGTTCCGGAGGAAATGGAGCCGGAGTACTCCCAGGCGCTTCAGCACATGGGGCGGTGCGCCGCTCGATTGGCGTCAGCTCAGCAGGATCAGACAATGAGTGTGTCTTTGCTGGCGGCCATCGCATTGGCACATGGAAATCTCGGCATCGCCAGGATGCTCATAGAGATTCCTCCAAGCGAGGCTGATGAGGCGGTTGAGTTGTTTATGAGTCGCTGATGCGGGACAAGAGGTCAAAGCGCTGCTTCTGAAGAAACAGGCTCCAACCCCGTAACCGTGCCCGGTCTTACTCCGGAATCACCACGGTGCCATCCGGGAACACGATGGCGCCGTCACCACTGACATCGAAGAAGCCCAGCTGGTGGGTGTTGGCCAGCACCTGCACCAGGCCGTGCGCGTTCTCGGCTACCTCGTCATCGAACGAGGCATAGACCACGTGCTGGCCGATGCTGTAGTCGGTCACTTCCGGGCGGTCATCTTCGTCATCGGACAGCGGGCCATCCATCGGCGGGTAATGCTCGGCGAGCGCGGCGAAGAACGCCTGCAGCGCCGGCACCGACACCTTCGGGTCGTCGTAGTCGTGCGTCTCGTTCCACTCGGTCTGCGCGTCGTACCACTGCAGGAAGGCCTCGGCCTCGCGCGGGGCGACGGCGGGGTCGAACACCATCAGGTCGTAACTCATCGGGAATCACCTTGATCCATGCGCAAATGCATGCGTCAGGATAGCCCTGATCGGTGGGGGCCGGCCTGCCCGCGGCCAGGCCGGTTCAGCGCGGCGCGGGCAGGCCGGGTGCCGCGACGGCGGTCTCGGCCGGGATATCGACCACAGGCGACTCGGGGAACAGGGCGAAGCGCAGCCCGATCAGGCCCATCAGGGCCTCATCGCGGGCCTTGCCAGCCTCCACGGTCTGCACGCGCTTGAGAGAGGTCTCCAGCCGGGCCTGCAGGCCGGTGGGGGCAGGCAGTGGCCGCCGCTGCGCCGCCTGCGCCCGGTAATGCGCCGCCACCTCGTCCAGGATCGCGTCGATCGCAGCGACGCTGGTCGGCGGCAGGCCGTGCCGTGAGCGGCGCAGCTGCAGGATGTTCAGGCCGATCCGCGCTTCGGTGAGCATGTCCACCGAGGCGATATCGCTGCCTTCCGGGGTGGCCGCCAGGCGCGGTGCGAGCAGGCCAAGCAGATCGAGCATGCGCGCGGCGAACTGCTGGCGGTCCTGCTGGCCACGGCCCTCGGCCGCATCGGCCAGCGTGTTCCAGCCCTGGCGCACCAGCCGGCGTGCGGTCCACTCGGCGCCCACCGAGCGGAACAGCCGGGTCATCACCACCGCAAAGCCGATCCCGATGAACATTGCGACGGCAGAGTTGATGAAGCTCTGGATATTGGCGCTGTAGGTGTTCTGCACGTTCAACAGCGCGACCAGATTCACCGTCAAGGGCAGGCCGATCAGCGCGGTCTTGGGCCGGTGCAGCAGCAGGCCCAGCGGCAGGAAGATCACCGCCAGCACCAGGGCCAGGCTGCCGAAGTCGTGCACGGCGGGGAAAATCCCGAACAGGTACACGCCGGCCACCAGACTGGCGACGATGGCCCAGAGCAGGAAGGACAGCATGCTCGGTGCGGGATCGTCCTGCGCGGCGAAGAACGCGGCGGCCACCGCAGCCATCATCGCGCCGTTGCCACCGCCCTCCCAGCCAAGCCCGATCCACAGCACGCAGTACGTCATCAGCGCAACGCCCGCACTGGCGGCGGAGAACAGTGCCATGCCGTAGTCCACGTGGCGCACGTGATCCACGCGCTGGGTGCGCACGCGGTAGTGCGCGGCATCGCTGGGCGCGGTGCCGGCATCGATGGCGGCGTGCAGGGTGGTGCAGTCCTGCCAGAGATCCACCAGTTCTTCCAGGCGCAGCAGCAGGGTGACCAGCAGCAGGTGATCCAGCTCGCCATCCACCGCCGGCTTGAGCGCGACGATGCGCGCGCGCAGCGTGGCGTAGGCGCTGGCGCTGGAGCGGCCGGGCTGCTCCAGCCACTGGGCCAGATCGGCGATCAGCGTCTCCAGCCCGGGCGGCAGCGCACGGCCACCCGCACGCAGCGCGCCCAGCCGGTCGGCGATCGAAGACAGCACCGGCAGCATCAGCAGCATGCGCTCGCGCAGCCGCTCCATCGAGACCGCCGCGCCGGCGTGGCGCGGGTCGTCGCGACGCATGAATGCGATCAGCGCCTCGAACTGGACCAGATCGGCGGCCAGCCGGTTGCGTGGGCCATGCGCGTGGCCGCGCGTCAGGATCTGCCGGCACCAGTCGGCGGCATCGCCCATCCAGTTGCCGATCCGTGAGCGCAGCATCGGCCGCACCGAGGCCGGGAAGAACAGCGAGGCAAACAGCACCGCCACCACGGTGCCGAGGATGATCTCCTCGCTGCGCGCCACCACGGTGTCGAAGATGGTGTCCGGCGAGGTCACCGCCGGGAAGCCGATGAAGGCGGTGGTATACCCGGCCAGCAGGAAGGCATAGCCGCGCGGGCCGCGGTTGAGCAGGGCGATGAACAGACAACCGGACAACCACAGCGACATCGCCGCGCTCAGCAGCAGCGGCGTCTCCACCAGGTGCGGCAGCATCCACAGCGTGGCCGCACCGGCGATCAGCGTGCCGAGGATGCGGTAGGCGCCCTTGGCACGGGTCGGGCCCAGCATCGGCTGGGTCACGATGTAGACGGTGGCCATCGCCCAGTACGGGCGCGAGAGATTGCCGGCCAGCCCGATGTACAGCGCCGCGAGCGCCGCCAGGAAGGTCTTGACCGAGAACAACCAGGCCTGTCTGTCCAGCAGCAGCATGGCTTACCTCGCGGCCGTGCCGGTGGCGACGGCGTCGGCATTCCAGCCGCCGCCAAGCACCAGGAACAGCTGGATCTGGTCGCGCGAGACCTGCGCCTGGGCCTCGGCCAGGGTCGCGTCGGCGCTGGCCAGGCTGCGGTCGGCATCCAGGCTGGCCAGATAGGGCGTGCGCCCGCCCTGGTAGAGGCGGCGGTTCTGGCTGGCGGCCAGGTCGGCCTGCTGCTGGGCCTGCTGCAGGAACTGCAGGCGCTGCAGGTCCTGGGCATAGCGGCTCAGCGCGGTCTGGGTTTCGCGCAGAGCCTGCAGCACGCTGTGGTCGAACTCCGCCAGCGCGGCATCGGCACCGGCTTCGGTGGCATGGATGCGCGCATGCGTGCCGGAGGAGGGCAGCGTCCAGGAGATCAACGGGCCGATTGACCACTGCTGGGTCAACGGCGTGCCGAAGTCTTCCAGCAGGCCAGCCGCACCGACCGAAGCGCCGAGGCGGATGTCCGGGTAGAGCTCGGCGGTGGCGACGCCGATCCGCGCGGTGGCGGCCGCCAGCTTGCGCTCGGCCTGGCGGATGTCCGGGCGGCGCTGCAGCAGCGCGCGGCCATCACCGATCGGCAGCGCCTGCGCCAGGGTCGGGGCCTGGCTGCAGTCGCTCACGCCCTCGGGCAGCTGGCCCGGGGTGCGGCCGAGCAGAGCGGCCAGCTGGTATTCGGAGGCCTGGCGGTGCGCGCGCAGCGGCGGCAGCGCGGCCTGCAGCATCGCCACCTGCGCATTGGCGCGGGCCAGCTCCGGCGGGGTGCCGCGGCCCGCCGAGATCAGGCGCTGGGTGACCTCGCGGCTGCGCTGCTGCAGCTGTAGCGAGTGCTCGGCCACGTGCAGCTCATGGTTGGCATGGCAGATGTCCACGTAACTGCCAGCCACCTGCGCGACCAGCGACACGCGCGCCAGATCCATCGCGGCGGCGGTGGCCTGCTCGTCGGCATGCGCGGCCTCGGAGGCGCGCTTGAGCTTGCCGAACAGATCGAACTGATAGGACACCGCGAACTTGCCATCGGCCAGGTTGATCGGCGGCAGTTCGTGTTCAAGCAGGAAGGATTCGGCGGACAGCTGCGCGCGGCTCACCCCGGCCTCGGCCTCGTACTCGAAGCCACCGGCATCCAGCGCCTGCTCGTACACGGCGGCGGCGCGGCGCAGGTTGGCATCGGCGACCTTCAGTTCGACGTTGTCGCGCAGCGCCTGCTGCACCAGCACATTGAGGGTGTCGTCCTGGTACAGCTCCCACCAGCGCGCGGGCAGCTCGGCTCCGGCGGCGACCTGCGGGTTGCCGGTGTCCAGGAAGGCGGCGTTCGCCTCCGGCCGCTGGAAGGCGGACCCGGCCGGCACGGCGTAGTCCGGGCCGACGGTGCGGCAGGCGGCCAGCGTGGTCAGCGCCAGCCCCAGCGCGATGCGGTGCAGCGCCGGGCGGTTCACAGCGCCGTCCGTGCCGGTTGCGCCGGCGTGGCCGGGGCGGTGTCCGGCTGGATGGTGACCGTGGCGGTACGCCCGGCGATCAGGTTGACGCCGGCCGGCACGCGGTCGATATGGATGCGCACCGGAATGCGCTGGGCCAGCCGCACCCAGTCGAAGGCCGGGGTCACGTTCGGCAGCAGGCTGCTGCCCTCACTGCGATACCGGTCTTCGATGCCGGCGGCGATGCTCTGCACGTGGCCCTGCAGCGGCTGCGCTTCGCCCATCAGGCGGATGTCGACCTTCTGGCCGGCATGTACGCCCTGCAGGCGGGTCTCTTCGAAGTAGCCGTCCACGCGGAACGAGCCGGTATCGAGCACCGCCATCACCGGCCGCCCGGCGGTCACGTAGTCGCCGGCGCGTACGGTGCGGTCGTTGACGTGGCCATCGCTGGGGCTGCGCACTTCAGTGCGGGCCAGATTGAGCTTGGCCAAGTCGACCGCCGCCTGCGCGGTGGCCATCGAGGCCTGCGCGGCGAGCAGCTTGGCCCGGCGCACTTCGGCGTCCTCGGCGGCGACCAGATCCTGCAGGCTGCGGTCGCGCGCGATCTCGCGGCGCAGCTGGTCCAGCGTGGCGCGGCGCTCGCCCAAGGCGGCCTGGGCCTGTTCCAGCGCGATCTCATAGCGCGCGCGGTCGACCACGAACAGCACCTCACCGCGCTTGACCGGCTGGTTGTCGGCCACCTTTACGGCCTCCACCAGCCCGGACACGTCCGGCGCGACCTGGACCACGTCGGCGCTGACGTGCGCATCGCGCGTCCACGGTTCGTCCATGTAGTACGCCCACAGGTGGCGCAGCACCAGCACGGCGGCCACTACGGCCACGGCGGTCAACACGACCGGGAATGTCTGCTTGAGGATCTTGTTCACGATTGCATCCAACGCATCAGGGAAAACAACCCGCCGAGCACGATCACGTACACGGCCAGGTTGAACAGGGCGGGGTGCCAGATGTGGCGGTAGGCGCCGGTGCGCTGCAGGACCACGCGCAACCCGCTCTTGAGCAGGTAGGCAAGCAGCATCAGCCCGAGCAGGGTCGGGACGAACACACCATAGAGACTGAATTCACCGTACATCGAGGCAAAGGATTCGCAGGGGAGCGGAAAGGGGATCGCCCGGCGTCGAGGAACGACACCGGGCGGTACAACGGGGGAACGGGCTTACGTCACGCGGTCGGCTGCATCGGCCAGCAGCTGCCACAACTTCAGCACGGTGCGCAGTTCGTCAGTGCTGAGTTCGCCGAACACGTCCTGGCGCAGGCCGATCAACTGGGTTTCCAGCTGGCTGACCAGGGCCTGGCCCTTGTCGGTCAGCCACAGCAGGTTGGCGCGGCGATCGCTGGCGTCGCATTCGCGGCGGACCAGGTCGCTGGCGGCCAGCTTGTCCAGCAGGCGTACCAGCGAAGGGCCTTCCATGCCCAACTGGTGGGCCAGCGCCACCTGGCGGATCCCGCCGCCGGCGCGCCCGATCATCAACAGCGGCATGGTGCAGGCGGCCGAGATGCCATAGCTGCCCAGGGCCTGGTCGGCCAGGCGCTGCCACTGCCGCCCTGCGTAGAGCAGGCCGGAACTGAGCTGCATCTGCAGCTGGGTACGTTCGTCGAAGGATCGGTTCATCAGAATAGATAGGATACTACTAATTTCCATCCTATCAATACCCGTGGCACAACCGTCGCCCAACGGGGGCCTGCGCGGGCAGGGCGGCCGCGGCCGGGCGCAGGACGCCCGAGGGGTCTGTCGGGTACGATGCTCGCCCCCCTTCGGGTGCTGTATGTAATGAGCAAGCAAGACAACGACGCCAACCCCGTCACCCAGGCCGAGGCCGAATCGGCGGTGCGCACCCTGCTGCGCTGGGCCGGTGAAGATCCGACCCGTGAAGGCCTGCTGGATACCCCGCGCCGCGTCGCCGAAGCCTATGGCGACTGGTTCAGCGGCTACCGCGACGACCCGCGCGCCTACATGGAGCGGACCTTCGAGGAAGTGGCCGGCTACGACGAACTGATCGTGCTGCGCGACATCGAGTACGAAAGCCACTGCGAACACCACATGGCGCCGATCATCGGGCGCGTGCACGTCGGCTACCTGCCGGCCGGCAAGGTGGTGGGCATCAGCAAGCTGGCCCGCGTGGTCGAGGCGTACGCACGCCGCTTCCAGGTCCAGGAAAAGATGACCGCGCAGATCGCCCAGTGCATCCAGGACGTGCTGCAGCCGGTCGGCGTGGGCGTGGTGGTGGAAGGTGCCCACGAGTGCATGACCACCCGCGGCATCCACAAGCGCGGCGTCAGCATGGTCACCTCCAAGATGCTGGGCAGCTTCCGCGAGGACGCGCGCACCCGCGCTGAGTTCCTGCGTTTCATCGAAGTGGGCGGCAAGCGCTGATTCCCCGCGCTGTCGCGCGCGGCCGGCAGGCGCTGGGCTTCGGCCCGGCCCGGCCGGTGCGTGCGCGTCCCGTTTCCCTCCCGGCCGCCGCGACCCGCGCGGCCCGTTTTCCTGTCCCCGGTCTCGAATGAAACATCGCGAGCGCATTACCCGTTACCGCCACCTGCGCGAACAATCGCAGTGGAAGCTGCTGGCGGCCGATCACGCGCCGGAGATCATCGGCCTGTTGCAGAGCCTGCTGATGCAGGACGAGCGCACCCTGTCCACCGCGGTGCTGCACGAACGCCTGCAGCGCGCGCTGGACGATCTCAAGGCCGATGAGCTCTCGCGCGATCTGCCGCGCACCGCGCAGGCCTACATCGCGCATTGGCTGGCCCAGGGCTGGCTGGAACGCCGCCTGCCCGAAGGCGCCGACCAGGAGCAGTACGAACTGTCCACCCAGGCCGCGCAGGCGATCCGCTTCGCCGACAGCCTGGAGCAGGCGCGCGCCGCCGCCACCGAGAGCCGGCTGGCACTGGTGATCGAGCAGCTCTCGCAGCTGGCCGCGCTGACCGAATCCAATCCGGATGCACGCCTGTCCGCGCTGCGCGACGAGCGCGACCGCATCGATGCCGAGATCGCCCGCGTCAGCGGTGGCAAGGTGTCCTCGCTGGATGGCAAGCGCGCGCTGGAACGGACCCGCCAGATCATCGGCCTGGCCGACGAGCTGACCGAAGATTTCCGCCGCGTGCGCGATGACTTCGAACGCCTCAACCGCGAATTCCGCGAGCGCATCATCGATGACGAGGGCGAGCGCGGCGACGTGCTGTCCAAGTTGTTCGAGGGCGTGGACGTGATCGGCGACAGCGACGCCGGGCGCAGCTTCGAGGCGTTCTGGCGCCTGCTCAACGATGCCGAACAGAGTGCCCAGCTCGATGCCGCGCTGGAGACCGTGCTCGCACGCGGCTTCGCCCGCAAGCTCGATCGCAACGAGCGCACCTTCCTGCGTGGCTTCACCACCACCATGCTTGAGCGCGGCAGCCAGGTCCACGACGTGCTGCAGCACTTCGCGCGCAGCCTGCGCGGTTTCGTGCAGAGCCGCGGCTATCTGGAACAGCGCCGCCTCAACCAGCTGCTCAAGCAGGCCCAGGGCGAGGCGCTGGGCCTGCGCGACCACATCCCGGCGCAGCGCGGCATCGGCCGCGACCTGCAGCTCACCACCAGCCGGCTGCGCTCGCTGTCGCAATGGAAGCTGCACGATCCGCGCCAGGCGCAGGTCGATGGCAGCGTGCAGCGCAACGACACCGCCGCGATCTCGCTGGAAAGTGTCGGCGACCTGGTGGCCGCCTCTGAAATCGACTTCCGCACCCTGCGCCGCGATCTGCACGACCTGCTCGGCGCGCAGCCGCGGCTGTCGATCGCGCAGGTGCTTGAACACCGTGAGGCCCCGCAGGGGCTGGGCAGCATCATCGGTTACCTCTCTCTCGGCACCCGCCACGGCGAGGTCGCCACCGATCAACAGGAGATCGCGCAATGGCGCGGCGGCGATGGCCAATGGCGTCGCGCCCGCATTCCGCTGATCTGGTTCACCCAGGAGAAACGCCATGAGCTGGCATGAACAATCCACCGACACCCCGATCGACGGCGGCGCAGACGAGCACGACGACGAACCGGTCGTGGTGACGCCCGTCCTGCGGCGTAACAACGACGTGTTCTACATGGGCGACACCGGCCGGCTGCCGCTCGATGGCCGCCGCGCGCTGTGCCAGCTGCTGATCGGCCCGAGCATCGACCAGCTGCGCCACGCCAAGCTGTGGCCGGCGCTGATCCGCAGTGAAGCGGCGATCCGCTCGGCGCTCTCGGACCTGTTCCTGGAACTGGTGCTGGACCGCGAGAGCGGGGTGGCCTTCACCCGCCAGGCCGACACCGAGGATATCGAGGCGCCGGTGCTGCTGCGCACCTCGCCGCTGACCTTCATCGATTCGGTACTGCTGCTGCACCTGCGCCAGCAGCTGGCCGAAGCCGATGCGCGCGGCGTGCGCGCCGTGGTCGAGGACGGTGAACTGGCCGAAGCACTGGCCGTGTACGAGCGCCACCTGTCCACCGACCGCGCCGGCTTCAACCGCCGCGTCGCCAGTGCCGTGCAGAAGATGAAGGACAACCACATCCTGACCCGCCTCGGCGGTGACGATGCGCGTCATGAAGTCTCGCCGGCACTGAAACTGATGTTCTCCGCCGAAGATGTCGCCGCCCTGGCCCAGGTGTACCGCCGCCTGCGCGAAGCGCCGGCCGACCTCGACGCCTGAGCGCGCGCCCGCGCGCCGCTGCCCTGCCTGGATTGCTAGCCCTGCCATGACCGTCCACATTCCCGCACCCGCCCTGTTCCCCGGCGACCAGCCCGACCCGCGCGCGCAGCAGTTCCGCATGCGCCGCCTGCAGGTCCACAACTGGGGCACCTTCTCCGGCCTGACCGAAGTGCCGATCGCCGAACGCGGCTTCCTGTTCGTCGGCCGCTCCGGCTCGGGCAAGTCGACCCTGCTCGATGCGATGTCCGCGCTGCTGGTGCCGCCGGCCCTGGTCGACTTCAATGCCGCCGCGCGCGAAGCCGAACGCAGTGGCCGCGACCGCAACCTGGTCTCCTACGTGCGTGGCGCCTGGGCCGACCAGCAGGACAGCGGCACCGGCGAAATCGCCACCCAGTACCTGCGCAAGGGCGCTACCTGGACCGCGCTGGTGCTGGAATACCGCAGCAATGACGGCCGCATCGTCAGCCTGGTGCGCCTGTTCTGGATCGCCGGCAACGGCGCCGCAGCGGCCGATGTGCGCAAGCACTACATGGTGGCCGAGCGCAGTTTCGACATCGCGCGTGACCTTGGCGGCTTCGACCTGGACCTGCGCAAGCTCAAGCAGCGCCTGGGCGATGTGCATCACTTCGACAGTTTCGCCAGCTATGCCGAACGGTTCCGCCACGTGCTCGGGATCGAGAACGAGATGGCGCTGCGCCTGCTGCACAAGACGCAGTCGGCGAAGAACCTCGGCGATCTGAACGTGTTTCTGCGCGACTTCATGCTCGATGCACCGCGCACCTTCGATGCCGCCGAGCGGCTGGTCGATGATTTCGCCGAACTCGATGGCGCCCACCAGGCCGTGGTCACCGCGCGCCGCCAGGTCGAAACCCTGCTGCCCGCACGCGGCCACTACGCCGATCTGCAGGCACTGCGCCGCCAGCGCGAAGACCTGGACGAGATGAAGCTGGGCATCGACGGCGTGCGCGAGCAGCGTCGCCTGGCCCTGCTCGAGGCGCGCCTGCTGGAACTGGATACCCGCGACCGCGGTCTGTCCGGGGAAGAAGGCCAGCGCCGCAGCGCGCTGGACAACCATGAAAGCCACCTCGCCGAACTGGAAGCGCAGCGTCGCCAGCAGGGCGGCGAGCGCATCGAGGAACTGGAGCGCGAGCAGGGCCGTGCCGCCCAGGAGCGCGACCGCCGCCTGGCCAAGCGCAGCCAGGCCAACCATGCCAGCCGCGAACTGGGGGAAACCCTGGCCGAGACCGCGCACGGGTTTGCCGAGCAGCTCGCCCGCGCCCAGGCCCGCCTGGACGACGGCCAGCGCGCCGCGGCCGAGCTGGATGAAGCCATCGCCGAGCGCATGGGCGGCAAGCGCGACGACGAACGCCGCTTCGCCGAGGTGCGTTCGGAACTGGAGGCGCTCAAGCGCACCCCGTCCAGCATCCCTGCACCCATGCAGCAGCTGCGCGCACGCCTGAGCAGCGATACCGGCATTCCCGAGGCGGCGCTGCCGTTCGTGGGCGAACTGCTCCAGGTCCGCGACGAAGACGCCGCATGGCAGGGCGCCATCGAGCGCGTGCTGCACGGCTTTGCGCAGTCGCTGCTGGTCGATGAGCGCCACCACGCCCAGGTCTCGGAGTGGATCAATCAGACCCACCTCGGTACCCGCCTGGTCTATTACCGGGTGCGCCGCAACGACGATGCACTGCATGGCCGCGAGCCGGGCGCACGTTCGCTGCTGCACAAGCTGGTGCTGCGTGAGCACGGCTATGCCGGCTGGCTGCGCCGCGAGCTGGGCAAGCGCTTCGACTACGAATGCGTGGATGCACGCCACCTGCGCGATACCGACCGCGGCATCACCAAGGAAGGCCAGGTCAAGCACCCGGGTGAACGCTTCGAAAAGGATGATCGCCACAACATCAGCGACCGCCGCCGCTGGCTGCTCGGCTTCAACAACCGCGACAAACTGGACCTGTACGAGCGCGAAGCGATCGAACTGGCCCAGCGCATCGCCGCCTGCGACAGCGATGTGGCTGGCCTGCGCGCGCAGCGCGAACAGGACGGCAAGGCGCGACTGGCCTGCCATCAACTGTGCACGCTGGGCTGGGACGAGATCGATGTGGCCGCACCGCTGCAGCGCCTGGACGACATCGCCCAAGCCCTGCACGACCTGCGCGAAGGCAATGCCGATCTGCGCAGGCTGGGCGAACAGATCGAGAAGACCCGGGCCGATGTGGCCCAGGCCAAGCGCACCTATGAAGACGTGCGCGTGGAGCGCGGCCAGCTCGGTCGTGAGCACGAACGCCTCGAACGCCTGCACGAGCAGTGCGTGCCGCTGGCCAAGCGCGTAGTCACCCCCCTCCAGCAGCAGGGCCTGGACGAACGCCTCAAAGCGCTCGGCGTGCTCAGCCTGGAGAACCTGGAAGCCCACTTCCGGCAGATCAGCAACACCCTCAATGAACAGCTCGGCGGTTCCCAGGCCGAACACAACCGGCTGGAGAACCTGCTGCTCGGCTGCTTCCGCCGCTACTGCCAGGCCTGGCCGGAAGACAGCGGCGATTTCACCGTTAGCTTGTCCAGTGCCGAAGATTTCCTGGCCCGCCTGCAACGGCTGGAGAACGATGGCCTGCCGCAGCACGAGGCACGCTTCTTCGATCTGCTCCAGAGCCAGAGCAAGAACAACCTGCTGGCGCTGCAGCGCCACACCGCCGAGGCGCGCAAGTCGATCGCCCAGCGCCTGGACGAGGTCAATGCCTCGCTGGAGCAGGTGCCGTTCAACCGCGGCACCCTGCTGACCATCGAGCTCACCGACCGCCGCCTGCCCGAGGTACTGGATTTCCACCAGCGCCTGCGCGACGTGCTGTCCCAGCAGCAGACCGACCAGCGCGAGCTGGCCGAAGCGCAGTTCGCGGTGCTGCGTGAGCTGGTCGCCAAGCTCGGCTCGCAGGAAGGCGAGGACAAGCGCTGGCGCGAGCTGGTGCTGGACGTGCGCCTGCATGTGGAATTCGTCGGCGTGGAGCTCGATGCCGCCACCCGCCAGCAGGTCGAAATCTACCGCAGCGGTGCGGGCAAGTCCGGCGGCCAGCGCCAGAAGCTGGCCACCACCTGCCTGGCCGCCGCGCTGCGCTACCAGCTCGGTGGCGCCGATGGCCAGCTGCCCAGCTACGCGGCGGTGGTGCTCGATGAAGCCTTCGACAAGGCCGACAACGAGTTCACCGCGCTGGCGATGAACATCTTCGACAACTTCGGGTTCCAGATGGTCGTGGCCACCCCGCTGAAGTCGGTGATGACGCTGGAGCCGTTCATCGGCGGTGCCTGCTTCGTGGAGATCAGCGGTCGCCACGACTCCGGCGTGCTGCTGATCGAATACGACGACGAGGGCAAGCGTTTGAAGCTGCCCGAGCGCGCCCGCACCGGCGAGACGACAGCGGCACCAGCCCCGGCACCGGCTGTGATCGCCGCGCCTGACGTGGTCGATGCCCCCGAGGTGATGGCCAATGAGGTGCTGGCGGCCTCGGTCGACGAGGAAGCCCACGTCGCGGCCGAGGTCGTGGCCGTGGAGGCACCGGCAGCGGTGCCGGCGTCGCGCCCGAAGAAGGCCGCGCCCAAGGCACCGGCAAAGAAAGCGGCAAAGAAGCCGGCCAAGCCCAAGCGCTGAGCAATCAACGGGTCAGCCCCGGGGCTGACCCGTCCTGCTAACCGGCGAAGGTATCCCAGCCCATCCGGGCGATCAGCACCACCACCAGGCCGACGAACAGCTTGCGGATGAAGGGCGTGCCGCCGCGCAGCGCCATCCGCGTACCGACCACCGAGCCGATGATGTTGGCCGCGGCCATCGGCAGCGCGAACAGCCACAGGATGTTGCCGGTCGGCACGAAGAACGAGATCGCCGCCACGTTGGTCGCCAGGTTCACCACCTTGGAGGCGGCCGACGCACGCAGGAAGTCCAGCCCGAAGAAGCGCACGAACAGGAAGATCAGGAAGCTGCCGGTGCCGGGCCCAAAGAAGCCGTCGTAGAACCCGATCACGGCACCGATGGCCAATGCGGTCACCAGCTCCTTGCGGCCGATCTCGCGCGGGCGGTGCAGGGCACCGAAGTCTTTCTTCCACAGCGTGTAGCCGAGCATCGCCACCAGCAGCACCAGCACCAGTGGGCGTACCGCGTCCTTGGGCAGCAGGCTGACCGCCGTGGCCCCGGCAAACGAGAACACAAATGCCGTGCCCGCCGCGAACAGCACCGGCCGCCACGGGAAGCGCACATTGCGCGCATAGCGGAACGCCGCCGCGGCGGTGCCGAACATCGAGCTGAACTTGTTGGTGCCGAACAGCATCGCCGGCGTGTGCTGCGGCAGGACGGTGAACAACCCGGGCAGCTGCACCAGCCCGCCGCCGCCGACGGCGGCATCGACCAGGCCGGCGATGAAGGCGATCGCCACCAACCAGAACAGCTCAGGGGGAACCATCTCAAGCACGGCGGGGCATCGCAACGCAGGGCGCGCAAGCATACGCCCGGTCATCGCGCGACAATACCCCCATGACCACCGTCTCTTCCGATCCCTGTCCCTGCGGCCGCCCGCTGGCCTACGCCGCCTGCTGCGGCCTTTACCATGCCGGCACCCCCACGCCGGATGCCGAAGCGCTGATGCGCTCGCGCTACAGCGCTTACGTACGGCATCTGGGCGACTACCTCCTGGCCAGCTGGCACCCGTCCACGCGCCCGGCCGAGCTCTCGCTGGCCGAAGCACCCGGCCAGCGCACCCAGTGGCTGGGGCTGACGATCCACGCCCACACCCGCTCAGATCCCGACCACGCCCAGGTCCGCTTCACCGCGCGCTACAAGGTCGGCGGCGGCAGTGCGGTGAAAATGCTGGAACACAGCCGCTTCGTCCGCGAAGACGGCCGCTGGTTCTATCTCGACGCGCTGCCCTGAGCCAGTGCGGTCGCGCGCACCGGCACGGTGCCCTGCTGGCCAAGTGCACACACACAGTTGCGGCCGGCGTCCTTGGCTGCATACAGCGCCTGGTCGGCGGCCTTGATCACCGCCTGCGGGCTGTCGGCCACCCGGCTGTCGGCCACGCCGATGCTCACCGTCACCTGCACCACCGCGCCGTTGCCACCACGCCCACGCTGCAGCTGCCCCACCGCATCGTCGCGGCTGCGCGCGGCGCGGTCGCGCAGATGCATACGCACCCCCTCGATCCTCGCGCGGACCTCTTCCACGGCCGCCACGCAGGCCGGGGCAGGGCGATCCAGGAACACCAGCGCGAATTCCTCACCGCCATAGCGGAACGCGCGGCCACCCCCGCCCACCTCGGCCAGGCGCGCGGCCACCAGCTTGAGCACGTCATCGCCGGCATCGTGGCCGTGGGTATCGTTGAAGCGCTTGAAGTGATCCACATCGACCATCGCGATGGTGTAGGTGGTGCCCACGCGCTGCAGATACTCATTGAACGCGCGGCGCCCGGGCAGGCCGGTGAGTTCATCGCGGAAGGCCATGTGGAACGCCTCCTGCAGCATCGCCGAGACGATCAGCAGCAGTGCCATGCAGCTCACCGCCGGCAGCAGCGCCGGCGACACGAACACCCGCGGCAGCAGCCACCACAGGCAGAGCAGGGCGATCAGCAGGGCGGTGTGCAGCGGGCGGGGGCGTCGCCAGGCCTGGACAGACAAGGCCACCGTCGTAATGAGAAACAGCAGCGCCGGGAGTTGGGCCAGCGCATTCCAGTCGCTGGGCAGCCAGGCCAGGTGGCGATCGGACAGCAGCGCCTGCATGCCGTCGGGAACCTGCGTGGCCAGCAACAGGAAGATACCCAGGGCCGTTCCGCTGACCACGCCTCGCAGCAACAGATCTTGGCGCAGCCGTCCGCGTTCAGGCCACAGCCCATGCAGCAGAAACAGCAGCGGCAGCCACCATGACACCGCGTGGAAGACCAGGGGCGTCTGTGCCGAAATCACCCCATCACGCAGGAATGTGCCGACCACACCATGCAGCAGGGCGAACGCCAGGGCGATGGCCAGCATCAGGCACAGCGCCCGGACGCGGTTGTAGATCAGCGCCAGGCCGACGCCCAGGCAGGCCAGCACCATCGGCAGCAGGCGATGCACCGGGCTGCCGGCTTCCGCCGCGGGGGTAGCCGCCCACAATCCCAGCGCGACCAGTACTGCAGGCAGCACGAACAGATAGTGACTGGGCTGACGTAGCAGATGCGTCCGCAAGAGGGGGTCCACGTGGTGGCCGGCGCGCCGTGGCTGCAGCGTGCAAACCGGACTACACAGGCGATGGGTCTTCCCCGGTAGCGGCCTGGGCGTATTCAACTTGAGCAATGTCACCGAATCGATGCGGTGCCATGACGTGGCACTCACCCCGGCTGGTCGATCCTCACCGCAATGAATACCGCCGTCGCTGCCGCACTACCGCACACTGCCGCCCCGCCATCGCCGCTGGCCGTCCGCTACGCCACCGTGCGTGCGCGGACGCTCGCCTTGGCCGCCCCGCTCAGCGCGGAAGACGCCATGGTCCAGAGCATGCCCGACGCCAGTCCGGCGAAATGGCACCTGGCTCATACCACCTGGTTCTTCGAGCGCTTCGTGCTGGCGACCCGCCCGGGCTACGCGCCGATCGACGCGGACTGGCACTACCTGTTCAACAGTTATTACCAGAGCATCGGTCCGGCCCATGCACGCCCGCAGCGCGGTCTGCTCTCGCGCCCGACGCTGGACGAGGTGCTGCACTTCCGCGCGGAGATCGATCAGCGTGTGCTGGCCGCACTGCAGGCCGGCAACCTGAGCGAACAGGCGCAGCATCAACTGCTGCTTGGCCTGCACCATGAGCAGCAGCACCAGGAATTGCTGTTGACCGACATCAAGCACGCGTTCTGGTCCAATCCACTGCAACCGGCGTACCGCACCGATCTCCCGGCAAGCCCGGCGCGTGCGCTTCCGCTGCAGTGGCGCAGCAGCCCGGAGCAGATCGTGCAGATCGGCGCACCGGTCTGGCCCACCCAGCCGGCGTTTGCGTATGACAACGAATCGCCCGTCCACCGTGCGTTGGTGCCCGCACATGCGCTGGCCAGCCGCCCGGTCAACAACGAGGAGTACCGTCAGTTCGTCCAGGCCGGCGGCTATCGCGAGCCACGCTGGTGGATGAGCGAGGGCTGGACGCTGTGCCAGGAACAGCAGTGGCAGCACCCGCTGTACTGGGATGACGCGCTGGAGCGCGAGTTCACGCTGGGCGGCTGGCGCGCGCTCGATCCGCACGCACCGGTCTGCCACCTGAGCTATTTCGAAGCCGACGCCTACGCGCGTTGGTGCGACGCCCGCCTGCCCACGGAGTTCGAATGGGAAGCGGCGACGGTGGGTCGGCCGCTGCGGGGTCGGTTCGCCGATGCCGACCAGCTGCACCCCGGCGGCGCGGACGAGGCCGGCGATATCGTCCAGTTGTTCGGCGATGTGTGGGAATGGACCAGCAGCGCCTACGGGCCCTATCCCGGCTTCCGTACTTTCCCGGGCAACCTGGGCGAGTACAACGGCAAGTTCATGTGTGGGCAGTGGGTGCTGCGGGGCGGCAGCTGTGCCACCCCGGCCGATCATCTTCGCGCCAGCTACCGCAATTTCTTCGCACCGTCGGCCCGGTGGCAGTTCGCCGGGGTCCGCCTGGCCCGGGACGTCGCATGAGCTCGGTCCGCGATGCGCTGGGTGCACTGACCGATCTGCAGCCGGATCGCGGCCAGATCACCGCCGAGATCCTGCACGGGCTTTCGGCTACGCCGCGGCAGCTGCCGTCCAAATACTTCTACGATGCGCAGGGTTCGGCCCTGTTCGAGCAGATCACCCGGCAGCCGGAGTACTACCCCACCCGCACCGAACTGCAGCTGTTGCAGGACTGTGCGCATGACATCGCCAAGGTGGTCGGCCCGCGCCTGCACGTGGTGGAGCTGGGCAGTGGCAGCGGGCGCAAGACCGAACTGCTGCTGCATGCGCTGCGTGACCCGGTCGCCTACACCCCGATCGAAATCTCGCGCGCCGCGCTGCTGGACAGCATCACCCGGCTCGCACCGTCGCTGCCGGACATCGAAATGCTGCCGGTCTGCGCTGACTTCACCCAGCCGGTGCAGCTGCCCATCCCGCAGCGCGAGCCGGCGCGCCACCTGGTCTTCTTCCCCGGCTCGACGCTGGGCAATTTCGCCCATGACGACGCCATCGCACTGCTGAAGGCGATGCGCCAGACCATGGGTCCGGATGGTATGGCCCTGATCGGGATCGATCTGCACAAGGACGCGGCGTTGATCGAAGCGGCGTACAACGACGCTGCCGGGGTCACCGCCGAGTTCACCCTCAATCTGCTGCGTCGGCTCAACCGCGACATCGGCAGCGATTTCGATCTGGACGGCTTCCGCCACCGTGCCCGCTACAGCGTGCCGCGGCTGCGCATCGAAACCGAGCTGGTCAGCCAGCGCGACCAGCGCGTGCAGGTGGATGGTCAGAGCTTCGATTTCGCCGAAGGCGAGGCGATGACCGTCGAGTACAGCCATAAATACACTGACGCGGTGTTCTCCCGTATGGCCGCCGATGCCGGCCTGCAGGTGACCGCGCATTGGAACGCGACGGATCCGGCCTTCGGCCTGCGCCTGCTGCAACCGGTCTGACCTGCGCGGCATTGCCGCTATGATGCAGGTCCACTGGCTGCAAGGATTCCTGCCAATGCGATGGTCGCCCCTGTTGTTGGCCGGGCTGTGTCTCGGCGCACCCTTGATCGCGGTCGCCGCGCCGGACGCATTCTCCACGTGCCTGGTCACCCTCAAGGCCCAGGCCGGCAAGCAGGGCATCACGGCCGAGCGCTTCGACGCACTTACCGCCGGGCTGACCCCCGATCCCAGCGTGCTGCCGCTGCTCGATGCGCAGCCGGAGTTCACCACCCCGTTGTGGGATTACCTGGCCGCATTGGTGGATACCCAGCGCGTGGCGGATGGGCGCGCCCGCCTGGTCGAGCACCGTGATCTGCTGTCCCGGGTATCGTCGGAGTACGGCGTGGACCCGGCCACGATCGTCGCGGTCTGGGGCGTGGAGAGTGATTACGGCCGCGTGTTCGGCAAGCGTCCGCTGTTGCAGTCGCTGGCCACGCTGTCCTGCGAGGGCCGCCGACAGCCGTTCTTCCGCGGCGAGCTGCTGGCGCTGCTCAAGCTGATCGACGCTGGCGACCTGCGTGCCGAAGGCCTGACCGGCTCGTGGGCCGGCGCCTTCGGCCACACCCAGTTCATGCCCTCCACCTATGCGCGTATCGCGGTGGATGGCGACGGTGACGGTCGCCGCGATCTGGTCGCCTCCATTCCCGATGCGCTGGCCTCCACCGCCAACTACCTCAAGAAGGCGGGCTGGCGAACCGGGCAGCCATGGGGCATCGAAGTGAAGATTCCGGCTGGCTTCAACGCCAGTGTGGCCGGGCGTACCCAGCGCAAGCCACTGGCCGACTGGCGCGCGCTGGGCATCGTCCCGGTGGCCGGTGGTGCTCTGGCGCCCGCCGGGCTCCCGGCCGACAGCAACGCCGCGCTGCTGCTGCCCACCGGGACCAAGGGCCCGGCCTGGCTGGTGTTCCGCAACTACGATGCGATCTACGCCTACAACGCCGCCGAGAGTTACGCGCTGGCGATCGCAACACTGGCCGATCGCCTGCGTGGTGGAACCGGCATCGCCGCCGCCTGGCCAACCGATGATCCCGGCATCGGCCGCACCGAACGCCGTGAGCTGCAGACCCTGCTGCTGGCCCGTGGCCACGATATCGGTACGGCGGACGGCATGATCGGCAACGCCACCCGCCGCGCCATCCAGGCCGAGCAGCAGCGCCTGGGCTGGACCCCCGCCGATGGCCGCGCCGGCCAGCGCATCCTCACCGCCCTGCGCGGTGCTCCTCCTTCTTCAACGCCGACCATGCCCGCATCCACCGTGTTCACCCTGCCGCCCAACCACGCCCAGTACGTCCAGTCCCCGGCCGCGCCGCGCGCTGCCCTGCCCAACGTGCCTGGCCTGAGCCTGGCCGACATCCAGGGCTTCCCGGCGTGGACGGTCCAGACCCCGTTCGCCACCGCCGCGATCAGCGTGTTCGGTGGCCAGCTGCTGTCCTACGTGCCCAAGGGCGGGCAGGACGTGATGTGGCTCTCGCCGAGCGCCCAGCCGCTGCCGACCCCGATCCGCGGGGGCAGCCCCGTGTGCTGGCCGTACTTCGGCCGCCAGGGGCAGGGCAATGACGTGCCCTCGCATGGCTTCGTCCGCAACGTGCCGTGGACCCTGCAGCAGGCCCGTCGCGAGGCCGATGGCACCATGGTGCTGACCCTGGCGCCGCCCGTGCTGGAGAACCTGGACCTGCGCCTGCGCATGGAGCTGCGGATCGGCCGTACCCTGGAGCAGCGCCTGATCACCGACAACACCGGCCGCCAGCCGATTGCCTTCACCCAGGCGCTGCACAACTACTTCCAGGTCAGCGATGCGATGCAGGTCAGCGTGGAGGGCCTGGACGGCCTGTCCTATCTGGACAAGCTCGAGAACTACGCGACCCCGCGCCAGCAGCAGGGCGATTGGAGCCTGCGCGACCCGCGCGATCCCGGCCGCAGCGACCGCATCTATACGCAGGCCGGCGGCCGCTACGTGCTCAAGGACCCTGGCCTGAAGCGCCGCATCGAGATCACCACCACCGGCAGCCGCTCGCTGGTCGCCTGGAACCCGGGTGAGGCCGGCGCCAGCAAGATGGCCGATGTCGGGGCCGGCTGGCGCAACTATGTGTGCCTGGAAGCGGCCAACGCCGGTCCGGATGTGGTGACGCTGGCGCCGGGCGCGCAGCACGTGCTGCAGCAGACGCTGGCGGTCCGCCCGCTATGAGCAAGGTTCCGCCCTCGTCCGGGACGGACGAGAGTGTCGACAATCCTTATCGCGCGCCCAGCACCGCCATGCATGAGGCCATGATCGACGCCCAGATCGACGCGGCCGTGGCGGTGCATGACCGCCATCCGCTGCTGGCGAAGGCGGTGGGCGACAACTTCGCGTTGTATGCCCGTCGCTGGCATCTGGATGACGCCGGTGACCGCTGGCCGCGTCCGTGGCACTGGCCGGCCGTCCTGTTCGGCTTCCACTGGCTCATGTACCGGCGCATGTACCTGGTGGCATTGGCGGTGCTGGTTGCCGATTTCGCCATTGGCATGGCGATGGTCCTGCTGGACCTGGCCGTGGGCGGCGTCGTGTTATCGCTGGGTGTGCAGCTCTCTCTTGGCATCTTCGGCAATGCCCTGTACCGCTGGCATTGCCGCCGTATGGTGGCGCGGGCGCAGGCCCGTTTTACCGGGCAGCCGGAGCGGATCAACGCGGAACTGGTGCGCCGCGGGGGGACCAGCCGGCTTGCCCTGGGCCTGGGCCTGGCACTGTTCGTCGTACTGCGTATCTTCGAAGGCGCCTGAGGCGTCAGCGGGCGACCGGGCGCGGTCGCAGCGTCACCAGGCAGATGCCGCCGGCGACCAAGCCCCAGAACGCCGAGCCGATCCCAGCCAGCGACAGGCCCGAGGCGGTGACCAGGAAGGTCACCAGCGCCGCTTCGCGATCAGCCTCCTCACGCAGCGCCGTCGCCAGGCTGTTGGCGATGGTGCCCAACAGTGCGATGCCGGCCACGCAGGCCACCAGTTCCTTGGGGAAGGCGGCGAACACGGCCGCCACCGTCGCCCCGAACAGGCCCACCACGATATAGAAGGCGCCCGCGGCCACCGCGGCGGTATAACGGCGGGCCGGATCCTCGTGCGCCTCGCGGCCCATGCAGATCGCGGCAGTGATCGCCGCCAGGTTGAGTCCATAGGCGCCGAACGGGGCGAGCAGCGTATTGACCACCCCGATCCAGCCGATCACCGGCGATACGGGAGTGTCGTAGCCGGAGGCACGGATCACCGCAACGCCCGGGATGTTCTGCGAGGCCATGGTCACCACGAACAGGGGCAGGGCGATGCCGAACACGGCCGACCACGACAGCGTCGGCCAGGTGAACACCGGCGTCGCCAGTTCCAATCGCACCTCGTCCATATGCAGCAGGCCCTGACCGGCGGCGACCAGGACACCCACGAGCAGGGTGGCGATCACCGCATAGCGCGGCACCACCCGTCGACCGATCAACCAGGTGACGAACATCGCCAGTGCCATGCCGAGCTGGGTGCCCATGGACACGAACACATCCAGTCCGAAGCGCAGCAGCACACCAGCAAGCATGCCCGCAGCCAGCGCCATCGGCACACGCTTCATCAGCTTCGCGAAGATGCCTGAGAAGCCGGCGAGCATCCCCAACACGGCAGCGAGAACAAACGCACCGATCGCATCGCTGTAGCCGGCCGCACCCGCACCCACCACGAGCATTGCCGCGCCCGGCGTGGACCATGCAGTGACGACCGGCATCCGATAGCGCAGTGACAGACCAATACACGTCACGCCCATGCCAAGGCCCAACGCCCACATCCACGAGGCGATCTGCGCCTGGTCGGCACCCACCGCGCGTGCGGCCTGGAACACGATCACCGCCGAACTGGCGAAGCCCACCAATACGGTAATGAAGCCTGCCATTACCGCAGGCAGGGAGAGATCGCGCCACAACGAACGTTTGCCTACCGCCGACATCGCATGCATTCCTGATGACTAGAGATGCATTGTTAGCAAGCCTTCGGCAGCACGCGCAACGCGCGTGCTGCCGCGCTTGTTGATGAGCAGCACGTACGGATGACGCGTTGATGAAAAAGATCGACGAAAACGCTTGACGAATTTTCAGAAGTCTTTAGTATTCGCTCCCTCGCTGCGACGCGGTCTTCACCCCGGTGAACACCCACCCGCAGCGACGGCAACAAGCTTCGAAAGAAGGTGTTGACGGAAACGAAAAGCCTGACATAATAGGCGGCTCGCAACGACGAAAGCCTCTGAGGCGAACGACGAAGCGGCATCGGCAACAACGTCTCACTTCGGTGAAACGGC